>BNJS01002960.1_pt1 | contig 571174 bp, 1037 predicted proteins | sample 8540461 | NCBI WGS metagenome assembly BNJS01 (sample SAMD00202454, study PRJDB9452) | human saliva metagenome | isolation source: human saliva | place: Japan
AAAATTTTGTTTTTATTTTTAAACACTTAATTTATTTTATGTGTTATACTTATAATTGAGGTGATTAGTTTGAAAATGTACACAGTTTGTTATCTTTTTAAAAGATGATGAAATACTTATGCTTTTATAGAAATAAAAAGAAAAAAATGACATAAATGAAGGCAAATGGATAGGCGTTGGTGGAAAAATCGAAGAAGGAGAAGACCCTTTTTCAATCTATTAGGCGTGAAACATTAGAAGAAACTTCTTTAAAATTAAACAAAAGTAGATATGAGAGGTATTATAATATTTGTATATAATAATAAAGTAGAATACATTTATGTATTCACAAGTAATGATTTTTGAAGGTAATTTAGGAGAATGTAACGAAGGTGATCTTAAATACATAAATAAAAAAAGATATACTTAACTTAAATCTTTGGGAAGGTGACAAAATAAAACACATATTAGAAAATGATAAAAACTTCTTTATTTATAGGATGGAATATTCAAATGATAAATTGATAAATGTAATCAAGGAAATGTAGTCTCGTTTTTATTGATATTATCAAATAAATAGTATATAATATTGTATGACTATACATTAAATATGGAGTTTTTATGGAAAAAGATTACTGTTGAAGTTTTTAAACGAACAAAGGTATACATGCTAGACCTTTCGACAAAAATTTGTAGTATAACTAACAAATTTAAAGGAAATGTATATTTTGAGTTCAAAAATGAAGTTTATGATGCCAAAAACATTATGTCAATAATGCTTATTGGACTTGAAAAAGGGAATAAATTTGAAATTATTGCCGACAATGGTAACAAAGAAGAAGAAACACAACTACTTGCTTCTCTTAAAGATTTAATAGAAGTAAAAAAATTCAAATAATTAGGAGTAATAACAAAATGAATGATTTCGAAAAAGAACTAGACCTTTATTTACCTATTTCTACAAGAAAAAGGAGAAAAGATAGAAGGTACTTTAATAAGAAAAGATACTGAATTTGGATACCTAAATACTAACAACAAGTTAGAAGCACGTATCAAATTAGAGGAAATTGAAAACTTAGAAATAGGGGAAAGTGTATCTGCTCTTGTATATGCAGTAACAGATGAATTCTTACTAGTTTCTAAAAACGCTTTAGAAAGAGAAGAAGAATTAAAATCTTTAAATAAAGGAAATATAGTTAAAGGTAAAATATTAGAAAGAGGTAAAATTGGCTATGTAGTTAAATTAAACTCATTAACAGCTATACTACCTTATAGACAATCAGGATTCAACAAAGAAGATGATGTTATATCTAAAGAATTTAATTTTGAAATTACTGAAAAGAGAGGCAAAAATATAACTCTTTCAAGATTAAATATAATTAAAGATGAAATAGAAACATTCTTTAATGAAACAAATATTGGAGATATAGTAAAAGGTAAAAGTTAATAATATATTAGAATATGGTTTAATTATTAACCTTGGTTCAATAAAAAGCCTTACTACACTCTTCAGAATTATCTTGGAATAAAGAAACTAAATTAAAACAATTTAAAATAGGTGATGAAATATCAGCTAAAATAATAGAACTTAATAAAAATGAAAATAAAGTTAAATTAAGTTTAAAACAATTAACTGAAAACCCTTGGTTTGATAAAAAGCAAAATACAAGTTAGGACAAAACTTCGATGCTCCAATTAAACAAATACTTGATTTTGGAGTTGTAGTTGATCTTGGAGAAGACGAAGGTTTCATACATATATCTGATTTATTCTACAAAAAGTTAATAATATAGAAAAAGAATATCAAGTTGGTAATGTTATTCCTTGTGAAATAATAGGATTTAATGATGAAAAAGAAAGAATATCTTTAAGTTCAAAAAGTTGTATTTGATAAAAATATGGGAAGAAATTGATAATTTTTCACTTTGTAAACGATATAGTTAAAGTTCAAGTAACACGTATTAAAGACTTTGGATTATTCGCTAAAAGTGATGAAAATATAGAAATATTTATCCTAAATCTGAATTTTCTTGGATGATGAAAAATATAACGTAAATGATACTATTGACGTTAAAAATTATTGAAATTAATAAAGAAGAAAAATATTGTTGCAAGTATCAAAATCTTGGAGTATCTCCATTTGAAGTTGCAAGTAATGCGTACACTTTAAATGAAGAATACAAAAGTTATTATTACTGATAAAATAGAAAGTGGTGTTCTTGTTAAACTAACTGATGATTTTAAAGGATTAATACCTAAAAATGAATTATTAGAAGATGTAAATGAAGGAGATACTGTGACAGCTATAGTATTTGAAAAATGAAAAGAAAAATTCTATACTATTATCAGTTAAAAATAGAAGAAATAAAAGAACAAAAAAAGAAATGGAAGAGCTTAAAAACAATATGTTATAAATAATTAGGAGGAATTGTGGGTATAAAATATATTGACGCTAAAAGATTAAGACGTATTTTAATAAGCGGTGCCAAATGGGTTAAAAACATGAAGATTATTTAAATGAATTAAATGTTTATCCTGTACCTGATGGAGATACTGGTTCAAATATGTCTATGACTTTAGAAACTATGAAAAATGATTTAGAAAATGATACTACTAAAAAAGTAACATGCAAGAGGTAAAAGACGTAATAGAAGAAGCCGTTTTGATGGGAGCTCGTGGTAATTCTGGTACTATACTATCTCAAATTATAACAGGGTTTATAAGAGGTATCGGTGATAAAAAAAGATTAGAAGTTAAAGATCTTGCATAAGCTTTTAGAAAGCGCAAAAGAAGTTGCTTATCAAGCTGTAGATACTCCAGTTGAGGGTACTATACTTACAGTAATAAGATGTATAAGTGAAAAAGCTAATGAAATTAAAGATAATACAGATTCTCTAGATCAAATGTTAGAAATATTAACAACAACAGCTAAAGAAGCTGTTGATAATACTCAAACTTACTAGAGAAATTAAAAAGAAGCAGGAGTTGTTGACTCTGGAGCTATGGGTCTTTATTATTTCTTTGTAGGTATGAGTAAAGCGCTTTTAGAAATAGAAGAAATCGTTACAAAGAGAATCAGAAGAAAAAGTTTTGATTCTAAAATAAACAACATGACTCATGATCCAGCAGAAATTCATTATAAATACTGTACTGAATTTATAATACGTAATGCTGATTTTGATATCGATAAATTTAAAGAAAAGTATTTTTAAAATTAGGTGATTCTGCCGTATTTGCTCAAACTTCTAAGAAATTTAAAAATACATGTTCACACAAATAATCCAGGACAAGCTTTAGAATTAGCAGTTATTCATGGCGATTTAGAAAAATTAAGATAGAGAATATGAAATTACAAAATGAGGGATTGATAAGTAGCGAAAAAGATCAAACTAAGATTTTTCTCTAACCACAAACAAAATCTTTCTAAATATTCATATGTAATATTAGCAGATACATATAAACTTAAAGATGAATTCTTAAAAAGCAGGTGCTGATGTTGTATTATTAGGAGGTCAAAGCCAAAAATCCAAGTGTACAAGATATATTAAATGCAGTAGCTAAAGTTACATCTAATAAAACAAATCGTAATATTACCTAATAATAAAAATAGTTATTGCAACAGCAAATATTGCTGTAGAAAAAAACTGAAAAATGTAATAGTCGTTCCTACTAAAACTATGCTGGAAGGTTATTTCTATTTAAATAACTATTATAATATATTAAATAATATAAAAGAAGAAGAAAAAAATCAAACTACTCTATAGAAGTTACTCGTGCTATCAGAGATACACAAGTTGATGGATTAACTATTAAAAATGGTGATTACATCGCTTTTAGTTAACACTAAAAATAAAACACTGTAATTCTTCTTTATCTGAATTAGTTAATGAATTAAAAATACATACATAACAGAAAAACTACTTCTATCGTTTTAGTAGAAGGTAAAGAAAAATGAAGATATAACTAACTCATTCAAAGGATATAAAAATCTTCAACTTATAGATGGTGAGCAAGAAAATTATTATTATTACATGTATGTAACTAATAAGCCTGATAATCTATCAGAATTTGCTTTTTGTAACTGATTCAGCTTCTGAATTATCAGAAGATGAAATAAAAGGTCTTCCTATATTTAACTCCTATAAGACTTGAAAGTAATGGGGTCCACTATAAAGACACCGTTGATATTTCTAAAGAAGAATTTTGGAAAAACTTATTGAAGAAGATGCTATGTTTTAAAAGTTCACAACCTTCACCACGTGAGTTAATGAATCTTTATACTAACCTTTTTAAACAAAGGATATAAGAAAGTTATAATCGTAAATATTTCAAGCAATTTAAGCGGAACATTTAAGACTGCTAAAATGGTAATAAATAATTTAAATAAAGAAAAACGATATAATTCTTTATGATACACAATTAGTATCATTACCTTTAGGAATTATGATTAAAGAAGCAGCTAAACGTGCCTTAAATCATGAAAGTTTAGATCAAATATTAAGATGGTGTGATAAGTTTAAAGCTAAAAACAAGACTTTAATTCCAGTAAATTCTTTAAAATATCTTGAAAGAGGTGGAAGAATCAGTAAAGTTGCTAAATCTGTTGGAGACTTCTTAAACTTAAAACCTATAGTAACTATCTCTCAAGGTTCTATAGCCGTTGAGAAAAAGTATTTGGAGATAAAGCTGCTTTAAACTTCGTTGTTAACTACGTTGAAAAAGTAGCGCAAAAACAAAGCCTTTACCTATATACCGCTTGGGGAGGAACACCAAAAGAATTAGAAAATATTAATATCTTACTTGAAAGATTTAAGAACAATCCAAAAATTACTATAGTTAATAAACCTTATGTGATCGGACCTACTGTTGGTACTCACGCAGGACCAGTATACGCTGTATGTATTGTTCCTAAAATTACTTTAATGAAAAAGAGTTTATTCTTGATTCCAGATCATTTAGAATGAAAGTGTCTCAGTATCTAAGAGAGTTTCATGGATATTCTGGAAGAAGCTTTAAGAAATATTGAAGTTTATTTTTAATGATAATAAAGTTAAAACAACATATAAGTTGCCAAAAGAAGGTATTTTTGAAAGTTAAAGAAAAAGAAAAAGGTACAAATCTTGAAGAAAAATATTTAGATTTAGATATAGTATATGAAGATGAAGACTTATTAATTATTAATAAGTCTCCATTCTTGCTTACTCATCCAACATTAAAAAGTAGATATAACACTAGCTAATGGCATAGTATACTACTTTTAATCACAAATATCAAAAACATAGTTCCAAGATTTGTAAATAGACTTGATATGAATACTTCTGGATTAATTATTATAGCTAAAAATGCATTTACACAATCTTTTTTCAAAGTGAAAATGTAAATATTGAAAAATATTTAGCAATAGCTGAAGGTATTATAGAATCTGATACTTTTTATAGTAGATATTTATAAAGATGGTGATAGATTAGATAGAATAATAGATTCAAGAGGTCAATATGCAAAAACAGAATTTAAAGTTATAGAAAGATTTAAAAAAATTTAGAAGTCAGTCTTGTAGAATGTAAGCTATATACAGGTAGAACTCATCAAATAAGAGTTCATTTAAAATCAATAAATCACCCAATAATAGGGTGATAGTTTGTATAATCCTGACTCTAAATATAACAAAATAGCTAATAGACAAATGCTACATTCATATTTCTTAGCATTTAATCATCCAACAAATGGCAAAAAGGTTAGAATTTAATATTGGGCTATATAAAGATATGAAAGAATTAATATATTAAAAGGTAGAGATTTAAGAATATCTCTACCTTTTTAATCATTTCTTATTATTCTTAAAAAGAGTTAAATCATCATTAAATTTATCAGTATGTATAAATTCCACCAAATCATTTTCTATAGATTCTAATTTATCATTTTAAAAATATTTCTTTTAAGTCTTTCAAGTCCATAATATTCACCATTTTCATTCACTTCTTCAGTTATACCGTCTGTATAAAGTAACAATACATCACCTTTATTAAAATCTAAAGTTTTTTTCTTCAAATACTATATCTCCAAATATCTTTTTGTGAAAATAATCCTAATATCTGACCTTCAGTTTCTAATTCTTCCACAATAGATGTAGAAGCCTTATACATCAAAGCAGGTTCTTGTGAAGCTTTTACAAAACTTCATAATATTATTAAATGTATCTATTACAACAAGAAACATACTTACGAACTTACCTTTTAGGAAATACATTTATTATTTCTTCATTTAATTGTGACATTAACCTTGGTAAATTATCTAATTTTTAACGCTGAATTATATATAGAAACTTTAAGCATAGACGATAATAATGAAGCTGGTATTCCATGACCCGATATATCAGCAAATATTACAGCAAATTTATCTTCATCTATTTGTATAAAATCACAGAAATCTCCTCCTACATTCATACTTGGAGAAAATAAATATTCCATAGTATAATTTTTAAAATCTATTCTTTTTATCTGGCATTAAAGATCTTTGTATATCTCCAGCTAATTTTAATTCTTCATTTACAATATTGTACAATCTTGAAACTTCTTTTTCTCTATTAAATACCTCACTAACTAATCTTTTATTTTCCTTTTTTTAAATTTGCACTTGTTGCTAAAGATTTAATAAGACCTACTAACTCCTTAACATCAAAATGGTCTTTTAATAACAGCATTTATTCCATATTTAAGCATTTTAAGTGCATAATCAATTCAGATTCAAAAAGCCACTAATATTATCATAGAATCTGGATTAGCATCTTTTTATTTTTCTTTATTTCTTTTTATCTTTTTCTTCTTTATAACTCTCAAAAATCTATAATATATATACTATTATCTCTGCTGTCATGATTTTTTTCTTTAAAAAAATTTAAACTATTTCTCTCTTTTTATACTAAATCTACTTTTTAATAAGTTCATCTTTAAGTAGATTTCTAACATATACATTATCATCATATATTTTAACTTCAAACCCCGCAAATGTCTTTTAATTCATTATATTCTTCTATAGACTTAAATATTTTTAAAATATCTTTGAGATTCAATAATATAATATCTTTAAGAGATTCTTCATTTTTCTATAATATAGAAAATTTCAAAATCATGTTCAACAGAATATCTAAATAATTTTTAACATATAGCTTAAAAACTTAGGGTTGATTTCATTATTCCCTAAGTGCATGAGTATCTTATTCTTTATTTGAGATACTAATTTTAATTTTTTTCAAAACTACTATCAAAATCAGAAAAATATACTATCTCATATTCTCTTTCATTTAAAGAACAAAAATTTTGCATAACCTTCTCCCCAACAAATTATATATATTATAGTATCACTTTATCTTTTTGCAAGAAAATAAAGGGTACTTTCGTACTTATAGAATTATGATAGAATGAATGATTAATTACCAAACGTATTTTAATCCTGCTTCTAATTTAGGTGTTACTGAAGTATATTCTTTTCCAGCAAATTTAACTGTTGCTCCAAATTTTCCATTTAAAGTAACTTTGTTCATTTGATACTCAGTAGCTAATGCAGGTGTTATTTCTAATCCATGATTTAAGTTAGCTTCTTTTAGCTAAATTTCCACCTAAAGTATAAACTAATTCAGCTTGAGGGCTAACTTTTTAACATAGAATTTAACATTACGTTATATTCAACGAAGTTTTTAGATTTAACTTCAAATGTAGCTGTTGTTGCATCCTTTTTAATAGTTATTGGAGTATTAACATTTAAATCAGTTTTTAAAACTAAAGCTTCAACTGGTTTATATTCAAGCATTCCTCCAAATTCAGGTGTTAATTTAGCATCATTTATAGCATATTGAAGTTTAGTTCTTCCTTCAGCTTTTAATTTAGAATCTAACATTTTAGTTCCTTTTTAATCCAGCTTCTAATGTATTTTTAGCAAATCCCATTTCTTCTGTATATTTAGCATTAGCTTCTAAATCTACACCATAAGCATTAGTTTTATAAGTATATCCTAAACTAGCTTTTATGATTTAAGAAAGTAGATAATTCTAATGTTCCCATTTCTTTTAAGTCTGCCTTTAACTGCTAATCCTGTACCATCTGTAATTTTTCAAAAATTATGTTCAAGATTTCCTGTAACTGTTAAAGTATCATTTAATTTAACTTCTAATTTATGGTTAGCTTTTAACTGCTGTAAATACTTTTTGCATCTTTTTACAACTTCTTCATTAACTTCAACCTTTGCTTCAAAATACATTAGCTAATCCTAAAGTAGATAAAGCTAATAATCCTAATAAAAATTTATTTTTTTCATTTTTATTCCTCCTAAAATTATATTTTATTTTCTAATATAAGTATACTTATAAAATTAAAAAGTCAATACTTAAAATAAAGTTTTTAAATTATTTTTATAATAGTTTTCTAAGAATATTTATAGAATAAACAAATTATATAAATTTCACTTATCTTTTGCCCATTCTTCCAAACCCTGGAATATTACCAGAATTTAACATTTTCATCATTTGTTTCATTTTGTTCAAATTGTTTAATCAATTTATTTACTTGTGAAACATCTGTTCCAGAACCCTTAGCTATTCTTATTTTTTCTACTAGAAGCTTTTTAAAAGACCAGGATTTCTTCTTTCTTCTACTGTCATAGAAAAAAATTATAGCCTCAACTTTTTTCATTTCTTTTTCAGCAGAATTTATATCTATTCCATCTAACACTCCCGCCCATACCAGGTAGCATTTTTTAATATTCCACCAAGAGACCCATTCTTTTTATCAATTTAAATTGTTTTAAAAAAATCTTCAAAATCAAATTGATTTTTTTCTGAATTTTCTTTTTCCATTTCTTTTGCTTCTTTTTTTCATCAATAGCATCCTGTGCTTTTTCTACAAGAGAAAACAACATCTCCCATACCAAGTATTCTACTTGCAAGTCTATCAGGATGGAAATATTGATATATCATCTAACTTTTCTCCCTCACTAATGTACTTAATTGGTTTACCAGAAACTTCTTTAATAGAAAGAGCTGCTCCTCCACGAGTATCTCCATCAAGTTTTGTTAATACTACTCCTGTAACATCTAAACTTTCATTAAAGTTTTTAGCAACATTAACAGCATCTTGCCCCTGTCATTCCATCTACAACTAAAAGTATTTCTGTAGGATTAACAAGTTTTTTAACATTTTCTAACTCTTGCATTAAATCCTCATCTATATGAAGTCTACCCGCTGTATCTATTAATACATAATCACTTCCTTGATTTTTTAGCTTCTATTAATCCCTTTTGAAACTATATCAAGTACATCACTACTTTCATGTATAGTAAAATATGGAGTATCTATTTGCTTTTGCTAAAACTTCTAATTGTTTTTTTAGCTGCTGGCTCTATACACATCCGCTGCTATTAAAAAGGTTTTTTGTTTATCTTTTTAGTAATTTTGATAATTTAGCTGCAAAAAGTTGTTTTTACCTACCTTGTAATCCAACCAACATTATTATTGTAGGTTTATGTATAGATTTATTTAATCAGTATTACTTCCTCCAAGTATTTCAATTAATTCATCATTTATTATTTTTAATAAACTGTTGCTTTAGGATTTAACTCCTCTTATTACTTCTTAGCCTTCTGCTTTTTCTTTAATTCTAGAAACTAAACTTTTTACTACACCATAGTTAACATCTGCTTCAAGTAATGCAAGTCTCACTTCTCTTAAAAGCATCTGATATATTGCTTTCAGTTATTTTTACTTTTGTCCTGATATTTTTCTTAAATGTATCTTGTAATTTGATTTCCTAAGCTTTCAAACACTAATCACGCCTCCTTCATATTCTAGTATTAGTTTTTAAACTTATGAATTTTCAAAAATCTTTTTCTAATTTCTTTTAAATTTTTTAATATATTTTCATATCCTTTTTCAAATATACCCTAACATTTTTTTCATATTTCTCAAGTCTTTTACACCCTCTTTTAATGTTGTCAAAAACAGCTTGTCTGCTAACATTAAAAGCTTCAGCTATTTCTGTAAGAGCTATTATCTTCTTCAAGATAAGCTTCTAAATACTCTCTTTGTTTATTCGAAAATAGCTCTTTATAATATGAAAAAGGCTAGAATATCTTACATATTCTTCTATTTCTCTCATTGTTCCCCAATCTTATAGGCTCTTTAAGTAATTTATCTCATCTTGAGTCATTTTTTTCTATACTTACCTACGTCTATTCCTCTTTAAAGTTAATTCTCCAACTTTAACTCTTTTTCAAAGCTTTTTTAACAGTATATCCTAAAGTTTCAAACATTTTTTTCTTATTTGTCTATTTCTTCCTTCATATATAGCTACCCTTATTTCTCTTTTTAGATATTATCTTTACCTTAGCTGGTAATGTTCTTTGACCATCTATTACCACTCCATATTTAAGAGCATCTAAATGATCTTCTGTTATTTCTTTATCTATTTTTAGCTATATAGCTCTTTATATAACTAGGGATGCATAACATTATTATAAACATCTCCATCATTACTAATTATAATTAAACCTTCTGTCATATAATCAAGTCTACCAAAAGTAAATAGTCTCTTTTTAGATTTAATTAAATCTATTGCTAAAAGTTCTTTTTTAATTTATCTTCATTAGCGCATAATACTCTTTTTAGGCTTTATTTAAAGATGTAGTATTCATAATCTTTTTTTACTGTTATTTTTTCTCCATCTATTCTTACTATATCTCCTTCTTCTACCTCACTACCAATAATAGCCACATTTTTTATTAATGCTTACTCTACCTTCTATTATTAGCTCATCAGCTTTTTCTTCTTGAGCAAAAACCTGATTCTGCTATATATTTATTTATTCTCATCTTCTTCCCTTCCTAGCCAATTACTTTTTATCAAAAGCCATTAACTCATCTCTATTTTTAAGACCAAGATATCCATAAAAATCTTCTGTTACTTCATAAAGATTAGGATTTCCTAAAAGCCTTTTTCTTACCAACTACTTTTAACTAATTTTTTCAAGAAGCACAGGAATTATATGATCTACTCCAGTATTTCTTATTTCTTCTATTTCAGATTTTGTTATAGGACCTTTGAAATGCTATTATAGTAAGAACCTCAAGAGAAGATTTAGATAATTTTTCTCATCTTTAGTTCTGGCATAAAATAGTTTTTTATTGTTTCTCCATTTAATGGATTTGTTCTAATGAATATATTTCCATCTTCAACAATAAAATTTGACCCCTCTATTCTTATATTCCTCAACTAATTCATTAACTAATTTTATTTATTTCTAACAATACTAACATTAAAAAATTAGATAAATCATTTTATACTTATTATTTCTTTTGATAAAAAACTAAAGCTTCTATATCCTCTTTCATGTACACTCCTAATAATCTTCACTAGTTGAAATTAATATATCTTTAAATTTATCAAATTCTTGGAAAATATTTGCTATACCATTTATTACAGCATAAATAGGTATATCTGCTATCGTTACTTTTAAGTTTAAATTTATCTTCTATTTTTTTGTTTAAGAAGTAATATAGAAGCTCCTCCACCTGATAAATGTATACCAGTTTTCATAAATATCTGCTGCAATTTCTGGTGTTATCTCTTCTATAACCTTATCTATTTCATAGATTATATGATTAATACTTCTTTCTATTGCACTATTAACTTCTTCAACAGATATTTTTAATTTCTTTAGGAATTCCCACTTACTGATTCTGCACCTTTAATTTCATACATTTTTAGTATTATCTAATTCATTTTGTTGCAAGTATTTTTAAATCTTCAGCTGTTTTTTTCTCCATATATTTAGATTATATTTTTCTCTAACATAATCTACTATATCCATATTTAACTGATCACCAGCCACTTTTTATAGAATGTGTTTTTGAAGCTCCTCCTGAAACTATAAAAGGCTATTTCAGTTGTTCCTCCTCCTATATCAACTATCAAATGTCCTTTAGGTTCAAACATACTAATTCCAGCTCCTATAGCAGCTGCTATAGGTTCTTCTATTAAATAAACTTCTCTCGCTCCAGCTTCTTTAACTGCATCAACAACTGCACGTCTTTCAACCTGAGTTACTCCACTTGGTACACATATTATAACTCTATCATTGTATAACTCTCCTCTTTTATTCTATCTAAAAAAATTTAGATAACATTTTTTTCTGTAATTTCGTATTCTGAGATAACTCCATTTTTTAGAGGTCTTTTTACTTCCATATATACTGGTGTTCTTCCCATTATTTCTTTTTGCACGAGTTCCTATAAATTCTATTTCTCCATTATTTTTATTATTTATAGCAACATATAGTCGGTTCATCAATTACTATATTTTCTCCCTTTAACATAAAGAACAGTATTAGCAGTTCCTAAATCTATTCCTATATCTTTAGTATTCTTATTCATGAAAAAAATAATTTTTAAATCTTTTTATTAATCTTTATTAAACATCTAAATCTTCCTTTCTAATAATTATTGTCTCCCACCTATATATCTGTTACTTGAATCTATAATACTATTTTTTTCTTTAATTGTTCAAATATTCTTGATGCTCTATTAAATCCTACTCTCAACTCTCTTTTGAAGATAAGAAATTGATAATTTTTTTCATCTCTAGATCATCCTACTAGCTATTTCTATAGCTTGTTCAAGATAAGGATCTCTATCATCATCATTTTTCATCAACACTTTCTAATACCTTATCATTATATACAGCTTTTTTTACTACTTTTTTTATAATATCATGTCAATTGTTTTACTTCATCATCAGATATAAAGGCCCTTGTAATCTTTCAAGTTTAGCTCTTACCATTATCAAGGAATAACATATCTCCTTTACCTAAAAGTTTATCAGCTCCAACTTGATCAAGTATTGTTCTTGAATCTATAGATGATCTTAAAAGCAAATGATATTCTACTTGGAAGATTAGCTTTTTATTATTCCAGTTACTACATCTGCTGATGGTCTTTGAGTTGCAACTCATTAAATGTATACCCTACAGCACGAGCTTTTTGTGCTATTCTAGCTATAGATTTTTCTACATCATTTGATGCAACCATCATAAGATCTGCTAACTCATCTATGACTATTACAATATATGGCATCTTATCATTTTTCAAATTCTTTATTATATCCCTTCTATATTTCTCATTCTAAATGAAGCTAATTTTTCTATATCTATCTTCCATTTCATTTTACAGCCCATTTTAAGTGCAACAGATGCCATATTAGGATCTGTAATTACTGGAGTTAATAAATGCGCTATACCATCATATAAAGTTAATTCTACCATCTTAGGGATCTACCATTATAAACTTAACTTCATCATCACTTTTTACTTATTAAATGAAGATATCATTGTATTTATTGCTATAGACTTACCACTACCTGTTGTTCCTGCTATTAATAAATGTGGAAGTTTTTGTAATATCTATAACTCTATTTCTTTACCAACTATATCCTTTACCCTAAAACAACCCGGAAGTATTCCTTCATTTAATGCATCTGAATGTATAATATTTGAGAAATATACAGGTTCTTTTTATCTTATTTGGATGTTTCTATACCTATAGCATCTTTACCTGGAATTGGAGCTTCTATTCTTATACTTTCGGCTTTTTAAATACATTTTTAATTTCATTTTCAAGCTCAGTAACTTTTTAACCTTTAACGTCTTGAGGTATTTTTATTTCATATCTTGTTATAGTAGGTCCCTGTTCCATAATCTACTACTTTTTGCATCTATACCAAAAATTACTAAGAACTGTTTCAAGTAAAGTAATGTTTGAATCTATTTCTCTTTTCATTTCTTCCTTTTTTTCTGGATCCATTTGCTTATATTTAAAACAAACTTCTTCTACTGATCTATTTAACTCTTCATTATCTATACTATTTAAATCTTGATCTAATACAGATTCTTCTTCTAATATAGTTAATTCTTCAGGTTCTACATCCATTTGTTCTAATTTAAATTCTTCTTCTAAATTATTAACATATTTATCATGTAATTCTTCATAATATTTGTTTTCAAAATTATACTCTTTCATATTTTTTTCTTCAGATAAGTTTATTTATCTCTGTCTTTTAGTTCTTCTTGTTTTACTTTTTTCTTGTCTCTCTTTTTCAAGTTCACGTAATATTCTAGCTTTGTTCTTCTCTTTTTTCTTTTTCCTCTTTTTCCTGTTTATCTATTCTTTCACAGTATTCTATCCATTCTTTTTCTTTCTTTCAAGTTCACTTGGAGTATAAAAATCTTCCTTATCATCACTTTTATCCATATCTAATTTTTTTAGATATTTCTTTATTTAATTTTTCATCTTTTCAACTTAATAAATTGTTGTGAAAATTCTCTTTCTCTTTTCAAGTCAATTTCTTCTTGTTTTTTCTTTCATACTCTATTTTTAATCTTAATACTTCTTTTCTTTTTATAATCTTCACTATTATAGTATTCTAAAAGTATTTAATATTGTTTTATATAACAATCTAATATATTTACTTAAAAAAAGACATAATGAAGAAAAGTGTTAATAAAAGTAATATTAAAAATGTAGGTAATGCTCTGATTATTCTATAGAAATGGTATTGCTAATACTAGACCCTATTGCTCCACCACCTCTAAATTCAAAAAGTATATCCTATCAATTCGCTAATTGCATCTGAAAAATTATTTGATAAAGGTCCTATCCTCTGATGTTAGCATTAAAGAATAAGAAAGGAAAAATACTATAAGTATAATTTTTCTTCCTATATATACTTTTTCTTATTTTATTTCTATTAAATACTATATATCATTTATACTTATTGCAAGTAGTAAAAATACATATACTGCATCACCAAATATAAATCTAAAAGCATATATTATACTATATAGTATATTTTCAAAAGAGAAACATCTTCTCCTTCTATATTTATATATCCTTTCATCAAAATTAAAAATATACAAATACAGAAATTAAAACATAAAAATATATTAATTAAAACATTTTTACCCTTCTGTTTTTATTTTAAAAATATTATTCTTATTTTTATCTATATCTTTATTTATTTTATTGACATAGCCATTATACCCTCCTCAAATCATTACTTTAATTTTAACATATTTAACATCTTTTTAAAGAAAATATTATCAATAAATATATGGAAATATAAGAAAAATTAGATATAAAGAAAAAGAGGGTATAAAAGAATATTTATCTTTATCCCTCTCTATTTATTTAAAAATTAATTATTTTTCTTTGGTGCATGTACTGCAAGTCCTAATACATCAGCAAATGCTTCATACATTACTTCTGAATATGTAGGATGCCCATGTATAGTTTTTAACATTTCTTCAACTGTTATTTTCCATTTCCATTATTGAAGATGCTTCATTTATTATTTCAGCTGCTGCTGGTCCTATTATATGTACCCCTAATATTTCTCCATATTTCTTATCTGCAATAACTTTTATAAATCCAAAGTCTTCATCACTAGCTATAGCACGTCCATTAGCCGCAAAACTAAATTTACCTACTGAAATATCATATTGTTCTCTAGCTTGTTCTTCAGTTAATCCAACCATAGCAACTTCAGGCATTGTGTATATAGCAGCTGGTGTTAAGTCAAGTTTTAGCTACATGATGATTACCATTAACAGCATTTTTCTGCAGCAACTTCTCCCATTCTAAATGCAGCATGTGCTAACATCTTAGTTCCATTGATATCTCCAGGTGCATATATTCCTTTAACTGAAGTTTCCATAAATTCATCAACTTTAATTCTTCCTCTTTCAAGTTCGAATTCAATTTCCCCTATACCTTCAAGATCTGGTACACGCCCTATAGAAAGTAGAGCTCTATCCACAATTAAATCTTCTTTACCTTCTAATTTAATACGTAATTTACCATTTTCTTCAATTATTTCTTGAAGTTTAGTTGATGTCATTATAGTCATACCTTTTTTTCTCAAGAGCTGTTCTTAGAGTATTTGAAACCTCTCCGTCCATTCCTGGAACTATTCTATCCATCATTTTCAACAACTGTAACTTTTTGATCCAAATGTAGAGAATGCTTGTCCAAGTTCTACTCCAACAACTCCTCCACCAATTACTGCTAATGTTTGTGGTACTTCATTTTAATTCTAATATATCATCACTTGTCATAACAAGCTTAGACTCTATTCCTGGTATACTTATTTTACTTACTTTTTGATCCTCCAGCAAGTATTATCTTATCAGTTTCAATAAGTTTTTCTCCATTAACTAATACATTTTTATCTTTTAGTTATTGTTCCTACACCTTTAAATACATCTACTCCATTACTCTTTAATAAAGCACCTACTCCACCAACAAGTTTTTAACAACTTTTTGATTTCATTCCTAATACTTTTTCCATATCTACAGTGAAGTTAGGATTTTCTATCATTATTCCACGTCCTGCAGCATGTTTTACACCTTCAATAATCTCTGCATTATGTAAGTATGCTTTAGTTGGAATACATCCTCTATTTAAACATGTTCCACCTAATTCAGATTTTTTTCTACAGCTACTTTACCTCCTACTTGAGCAGCTTTAATTGCAGCTACATATCCAGCAGGTCCTCCACCTATAACTACTACATCATAAGCTTCTTCACTTTTCTTAGGTTTTGGAGCTTCTTCAACTACTTTTGGCGCTTCTTCAACTTTAGGTTTAACATCTGATTTAGGTTCACTAGATGCACCTCCTGTTGGAGCATTTTCCCCTTCTTCTCCTAAATATCCTATAACTTCAGTTACAGGAACTGTTTCTCCAGCATTTTTAATATAGCTATTAAATAACCATCTTCTTCTGCTTCAAGTTCCATATTTGTTTTTATCTGTCATAATTTCTAAAATTATTTCACCTTGTTTAACTGGATCCCCTACCTTCTTTTTCCATTCAACAATTTCACCCTCTGTCATATCTATCCCAGCTTTGGGCATGATAATTTCTAATGCCATGTTTTCCTCCTTATATTAACATCGTAATTGGATTTTTCTAGTAATTCTTTTTAAATCTTTCATGAATTTAGCTCCTGCTAATCCATCTACTACTCTATGATCTATTGTTAGTCCTAAGCTCATTATAGGTCTAACTTTAATTTCACCATTTATTACAACTGGTTTTTCTATAGTTGCACTTACACCTAATATAGCCGAATTAGGTTGATTTATTATTGGTCCAAATGAAGAAACTCCATACATTCCTAAGTTACTTATAGTAAATGTTGAACCTTGTAATTCACTTGGAGCAAGTTTCATATTTAATGCTCTAGTTGTAACATCTTTAAGAGCTACAACAATCTCAGATAAACTCATTTTTCTGCATTATATACAACCGGAGTTAATAAACCTCCATCAAATCCTACTGCCATGGCTAAATTAACATAATTATGTGCAATTATTGTTTGGCCATCTGGAGTTAATGAAGAATTTAAGTATTTATGCTTCATTAAAGTCTTAACTACAGCTAATGATATTATATCTGTAACTGTAACTTTTTTCCAGTTGATTCTAAAATTGGATCTAAAACTTTCTTTCTTAAAAGCTATAACTTCTGTCATATCTATATCATAATTTAATGTAAATGTCGGTGCTGTTAAATAACTTTCAACCATACGTTTTGATATAACTTTTCTCATTGCAGTCATAGGTATATGTTCAACTTCACCGTATTGATCTCTATTTTTCAACAACAGGAACTTCCGTTTTAATAATTTCTTTTTCTTGTTGTTCAACTTTAACTTCTTGTTTAACATCTCCAATTAAGGCTAAAATATCATTTTTCATTATTTTACCTCTAATACCTGTTCCCTTAACACCTTGCCAATCAATTCCATTAACTTCAGCCATTCTTCTAGCAACAGGTGAAATCTTAACAAAAGCTTCTTCTTTATATGAAGCTACATCATCATATGAACTCTTCCAAAAGCACCAGTTCCTGGTATTGCTGATAAATCAAGTTTTTAATTGTGAAGCTAACTTTCTTGCAGCAGGTGTTGCTCTTAATAATTCTTTTTCCATATCCTCACCTCTACTGTTTATTTACTGTTTTTCTTATTGCATCTTTAATTGAATCTACTGTTGGTATCATTGCAAACTCTAAATTTTGTGCATAAGGCATAGGTACATCTTCTCCAGCTACTCTTCTTATAGGGGCATCTAAATAATCAAATGCTTCTGATTCTGAAATTATTGCTGAAATTTCGCCTATAAATCCACTTGTTTTTATGAGCATCATTTACAAGTACAACTTTTCCTGTTTTTTTTACTGAATTTATTATTATATCCTTATCTAAAGGTATTAATGTACGTGGATCTACAACCTCAACAGAAATACCTTCTTTTTCTAAGTCTTCTGCAGCTTTCATTACTCTTGATAACATTTTACCGTAAGTAACTACAGTAACATCTTTACCTTCTTTTTTAATTTCTCCAACTCCTAATGGTATAACATATTCAGGATCTACAGGTACTGGACCTTTTTGATTAAATTCTGATTTATATTCTAGTATTATTACAGGATTATTGTCTCTTATTGAAGCTTTTAATAATCCCTTCATATCTCCCGGTGTTCCTGGTGCTACAACCTTAAGCCCTGGTATATGAGTAAACCAAGATTCAAGTGATTGTGAATGTTGTGCCGCAGATCCTACTCCATTTCCTGCAGCAACTCTAAATGTTACAGGTACTTTACCTTTTCCACCAAACATATATCTAGTTTTAGCAGCTTGGTTAACTATAGCATCCATAGCTATAACAATAAAATCCATAAAAGTAACATCTACTATTGGTCTTAATCCTGTCATAGCAGCTCCTGATGCAGCTCCTGCTATAGCTGCTTCAGATATAGGACAATCTCTTACTCTTTCTGGTCCAAATTCTTCTATCATACCAACTGAAGTTCCAAAGTCTCCTCCAAACACTCCAACATCTTCTCCCATTAACAATACATCAGGATCTCTTCTCATTTCTTCTGACATTGCTAATATTATCGCTTCTTTAAATTTCATATCTTTAGTTTCCATAAGTCATTCTTCTCCTTAAATTAATCTGCGTAAATATCTTCAAACGCTGTTTCTAATGGTGGTAATGGGCTTTCTTCAGCAAAATTTAACTGCCGCATCTACCATATTTTTACCTCTAATTCAATATTTTTTTAATTCTTCTTCAGTAGCTATTTTATTACCTACTATATAATCTGCTAATTTTAATATTGGATCTTTTTCTTCCATTCTTCAACTTCTCTCTAGTTCTATATTTTACCAGGATCTGATGAAGAGTGACCATACCATCTATATGTTATACTCTCAACAAATATAGGGGCCATTTCCTTCTCTTACATAATCTACTGCTTCTTTAAATGTATTATATACAGATACAGCATCATTACCATCTTCTATATATTTAAATGGCATACCATAAGCTGCTGCTCTTTTCATATAAATGTTCTACATTAACCATTTTTATGTATGATTTGCACTTATACCATATCCATTATTTAAACAATAGAATATTACTGGTAATTTCCATATTGATGCCATATTCATAGCTTCATGGAAACTTCCTTCATTTAGTTGCTCCATCTCCAAAGAAACATACTACAATTTTACCAGTTTTCTTCATTTGTTGAGTAAGAGCTGCACCAACTGCAAGCCCATGTCCTCCACCAACTATACCATTTGCTCCAAGGTTACCAGCATCAACATCTGCTATATGCATAGATCCACCTTTACCTTTACAAATCCCTGTATATTTTCCTAAAATTTCTGCCATCATAGCATTTAAATCTATACCTTTAGCTATTGCTTGTCCATGACCTCTATGATTAGATGTGATTATATCATCATGATTTAATGCAGCCATAGCTCCAACACTTGATGCTTCTTCCCCAACTGAAAATGTGTCATACCAGGAACTTTACCTTTTGACACTAATTGTTTTAACTTTATCATCAAATTGTCTAATTTCTTGTACTTGTTTGTACATTTTTTTAATAGTTGTTCTTTGCTTAATTTTTTTCATTAAATAAACCTCCAAATTTATTTATACTCTATATAGATAATATATTCTTAATATTAAATAAAAGTCAACATCAATCCGAAGTTATTATTTTAACTTTATCATTTTTACACTTTATACCATTTTTAAAAAGCTCTAAAGTTTATTTCCTTAACAACAAATTCCATATTATGAAATTTAATTTATGCTCTATAAGCATATTATTTTATACATTTATTAGGACTTTTCAAATTATACTCTAATAATAAAATATGAGAATTATATTTTAAAAATATAATCCTCTAAATTCAATTTTAATAAATAATATTAGAAATTTTTACTTATTACCATCTAAACTCTATCCACTATTTAATATATATTTAGTAAATTGTTTTTTGATTAAATTTAACTTCCAATTCAGTATTTATTCTTAATGTATCTACAGGGTTTTAGCTGTTAATTTTAAATATTGTATTTCCCTCAATATATTTATTATTTACATCTATTTCTACCTCTCTATTTGTTGATGTATAATTATCAACACGTCTTAACCCTGCAAATAAATCTAAATCAATATATTTATTGATTAAAGATAATCCAGTTTTATAGTATATATTAAATAATTTTTGCTTTTTTAATATATTGTCCACTTAAGATATATTTTCATATCCTAATTCATTTACATATTTAATAGAAGTATTCTCATTAAATTTATATTCTGGATTTATAGATATTGACATACCCGTCATTACAGATTTTTATATTTTTCAGGATTATCATATAATATATTTATATTACTTACACCTACACGAGCTGATATATCAAATATACCCCTCTTGTATCCCATTTTTAGATATTAAACTATGAATAGCATAATTTGTACTACTGCTTCCTCCATCAACCACTTTCATACTTAATGAATTTCTTGAATGAATATATTCTAAATTAATTCCTAAATTAAGCTTTATCTATATAGTATGAACTATTTATACCAAGCTCATCAGTATTATTTACTGTAGTATATTTTTGAATTTTTCAAACACTTTTTCTTTATTATCAACTATTGTTTGATGTGTATATCTAGCTTCAATAAATTTATTATAATTCATTTTATACACATTTCTATAAATTGAATCTAAATTATTAACTATATTTGAATAACCCTAAATCTCTACTTTTTAACATTGAATATATATAGTAATTATTATTTTTCAGATTTAAACATTAATTTTCTAGATAAATTTTTGTTAATATCATCTAAATTTAAAAATATTTATATTTTTTTATTTGAGCTAGCTAATAATAACTGAGTATTTTTAATCCTTCAATAATTTCATCTGACATATTAACATTAACATTAACATCTTTTTTTAGAATTTTTAATATCTAATATACCATCAATTTTATTTTTCAACTTTATATCAACTATACCTTTTATCTGAATCATACTCATCAAGATGTAATTTAGAATTTTCCAATACTACAGTTCCTTCATTATTAACCTTATTAATATTAGTATCTTTATTAATAATTAAAGAAAGAATTTGCTTTAATGTTAATTGTTGCATCTATTTTTATTTTCTGAATTAATATTAGTTTTTCCACTTTTCAATATTTAAGTTTAAATTAGAATATTTTTTATCATTTATAATATTTAATTTATTTGTTCCACTTAAATTAATATTTGAATTAAGCGCATTATCTCCATCAAGAGTTAAATCAACATCCTTAGCATTTATATTTCCTGAAAACTCTTTAAGATCCTTAAACTCAACTCTATTAGAAGATGAACTTATTATATCTAAATTTCCATTACCTTTTAATTTATTAGAAAATACTTTTAAAGCATCTAAATTAACTTCTAAATTACCCTAGAAATTTCTATTTTCCCTAAATTATTAAGTTTACTTGAAGCTATACTTAACTTCCCTGCTCCAAGTTTTACTATATCTCCTGAACCTTTAATATTTGATGTCATTTCAATATCTGTAGTATTATTTACATTTAATTTAGTATTATTTTCTAAATTAACATTTTTCTATTGGTATATTTTTACCTATTTCTAATGTCCCTGATTTTTACATCTAAATTCTTAAAAGTTCTTAATATTTAAATCTTTTTCCTAGTGTTAGTTTAGCATCTCCCTAATTTTTCAATCTTATTTGCATCTTTTCCTTTATTTTCTACATTTAATTTATTTAATACCTTATCAATTGATAAATCTATCTTAATATTTGAATTTTCTTTTAGCTATTATCTTTGTATCTGTATTTAACGATTTATCTTCTTTTTAGTGTTAATGTTGAATTTTTCTAAATTTAGATTACCACTAAAGTTTTTCTATATTTTTACTTCTACATTAGAACCTTTAAATGTTAAATCTGCACTTCCTTTTACTTTATTACTTAATACTTTATTTCCTGTAATACTTAATTCTCCAGATTTTAAATCAATATTACCTTCACTATTAAGTTTACTTGAAGCTATACTTAACTTCCCTGCTCCAAGTTTTACTATATCTCCTGAACCTTTAATATTTGATGTCATTTCAATATCTGTAGTATTATTTACATTTAATTTAGTATTATTTTCTAAATTAACATTTTTCTATTGGTATATTTTTTTACCTATTTCTAATGTCCCTGCTTTTACATCTAAATTCTTAAAGTTCTTAATATTTAAATCTTTTCCTAGTGTTAGTTTTGCATCTCCTAGTTTTTTTCTATCTTATTGGTATCTAATCCTTTATTTTTCTGCATTTAATTTATTTATCACTTTATCACTTGATAAATCTATCTTAATATTTGAATTTTCTTTAGCCATTATCTTTGTATCTGTATTTAATGATTTATCTTCTTTTTAGTGTTAATGTTGAATTTTTCTAAATTTAAGTTACCACTAAAAGTTTTTCTATATCTTTTAACTTCTACATTAGAACCTTTAAATGTTAAGTCTGCTCTTCCTTTTTACTTTATTACTTAATACTTTATCTCCTGTAATTCTTAATTCTCCTGCTTGTAGGTCAATACTTCCTATACTATTTAACTTAGAACCTTCTATATCAATTTTTGTAGTTCCTACCTTTATTAAATCCCCTGTTCCTGTGATTTTTTTGAATTTATTGTTCCATCATTTATAAAGTTTAAATTAAGTTTTTGTACTATCTTTTTAAATCTATATTTGAAACTCCTATATTTTTTTCTTAAGTTCTAATTCTCCAGATTTTTACTTCTAATGTTTTTAAAATTAGTTATATTTGTATTAACACCTAGACTTAATTTACCACTACCATCTTTAATAACTTTATTAGTATTTCCTTCACTTATATTTTTATTTTTCTAAGTTTATACTAGTTACCTCAATATTATTATCAGATGAAAGTATAACATTAGTATTATTATTTGTTTCTACTTTAGCTGTATTGTTTATAGCATTTTTCATCTTTTAATATAACATCTCCATTTTGTGCTACAAGTTTACCTGTAAAATCCTGATAAATTGGTAAATGTTAAATCTTTATTTGATTTATTAGTATATGAACCAACTCCCGTTAAATTATATCCTATAACTCTATCTTCATAATTATCACTTGATATGTTAAAAATCATAATTAACATCTGGCTGATTATTAGACATTACCTTTCCATTAAAATCTTTAAAGTTATCTTGAATTTCAAATTTTTGCACCATTATTTCTTTCAAGTTTTATAACCCCTTCACCTGACACTTTAGCATTTATAGTAAGACCTGTACCTGAACCAAAGAAACCCCCTGATTTAAATATTAATGTTGCAACATTAGTAGTTGTTTTTAACAATATTGGATTAACAAAGTCGCTCCTCCACCACCACCGTTATCATTAATATTTTCACCATTTATAATCTCACTAGCTTCTCCTGTATTACTAGCATTTATAACTACTTTAGTTAATTTATCAGAATTTTTATCACTAATTTTTAGAGCTATAATCTCTTAAATATAGTTTTTGAACGTGTTAATTCAAGTTCTTTTTAATCCACTATTTAATATTGTATTTTTCACTATATACTAATTTTTAAACTAGCTTGATCTAATGTTAAAAACAGAATTATCTTTAGCCTCAAGTGATTGCATTGTCATTCTTTGATTTGTAACATACATCTTAGCACCATCTGCAATAGTAACTTTACCAATATTAAGACTTCCTCTATCTCTACTTGTCCCCTTTATATTAAGATGTCTGTATACGGGATCATCATGCACCCTTTTAATACTGTTACTGAATTTATATTTACATTTGCATTTTCTTTTACATTTATCATCCGAATGATGATTTAATATCTCCATTTGATTTATTAGTTGAAATAGTAAGTTTAGTAATTGCATGTTTTTCTATTGTAATTTCTTTTACCCGATAGTAATTTTTTTCTTATTGATAGTTACTGCATCATTTAATTCAACGTCATTTTCCAGTACATCTTTATCATAAATTAATTCCCCACCATTCATTACAACATTACCTTTAAAATTATTTTTATTATCAAATTTTTAAAGTTCCTGTACCTTTTTTTATAAAATTCAAATTCCCAGTTAATGTTGTATTTATAGTTGTAGCTTCATTACTATCAATAGTTACATTTTGCTTTTATCAGAACCACTATTAGTTAAAGTTCCATATTTATTTGAAGCGTTATTTAATTTTTATTGAAACATCATTATTATTATATCTAATATTCCACCATCTTTAATTAAAACTTCATTTTTTTATTCTTTAACATTTCAGAACCTAATTTAAGTGTTATACTTCCATTATTTACTCCATTTTATTTCCCATAACAGTTACTTTATTAGTAAAGTTCTTGTTATCACCTGTTAAAAGTAACCACACCACCTCTTAAATTTTTGAGCATCAACTTCAAGCTCCTTATTTTTGTAAAGTAGATGTATATGTTAAATTACCTTCTCCAGAAAATCTTATTTTATCGTTAGTTGTTGTATATGAATTTAATATTACATTTGAATCTTTTTTAGCTCCTATTGCTACTTTTTACCTCTATACTATTTTTCATTAGTTAATTCAAGAACTCAATAGATGTATCCTTTAAGTTATTTTTAAAAGCTATTCCTGCCGTTGCACCATAACCCTAACTCTAAAAATTGAGAATTTGATTTATTATTATTTACTACAAAATTTATACCATCTTTAATAGTTATATTAACATTAGCTTTGTTAGATAATCCATCTATAACTACATTACCTCTATGTTTATCATTACCTGCATTAATATTTCTAAGTGTAGTTCCATCCTCTAATTCAAGCCCTTTTTAATGTAACTGTACCATTATCACCACCTAAATTTATATTACTTATACTTTTTATCTATAACTTTATCATTTGCTCCTATTGTTATATCATTTTTAGAACCAATGTATAGATTTGTATAATCTGCATATTTTTTTATCTAATTCAGCTAAACTATTACCTAAACTTATTACACCATTTGAACTTTTATCTATTTTTATCTAAAACATTAAGATTAAATTATTATTTACTCTTAAAAGTCCTTTTTCTTCTATTTTATATTTTCCATTAGATAAGATTATTTCATTTTCACTTTCAACAGCTCCATTTTTTTATAGTTAAATTACCTGAAAAATCATTACTACTATTATTTATTTTTAAGTAATCCATTTCCTTCTTTAACACCATTCATAGCTCCTGAAATCTTAGAATTAATTTCTACTAAATTATTATTTTCTATATTAACATTAAAAGTTATTTGAATCTCCGTTCTTAAATATAATATTTCCATTTACATTTACTTTATTAACTTCACTTTGATTTTTCATATCCTAAATAAGGTTTTGTTTTATCTAATTTAGTTAAAACTTCTCCTGTTGCAGTTAGATTTAATTTACCTGATACATTAATATTACTATCTACCTTGGTTGCTCTATCTAATTGTAAAAATTGAACCATTATCTACATTAATATTTCCTGCTTTAAATGTTGTTTTTCAAATTGATTTTCTAAAACATTATTTTTCATATCCACTTGTTATAGCATCACCAGAAATAGAAACTATTCCTCTTTTAACATTAAGATCTCCAGTTATATCTGTATTTCCTCTTAAATTCCATTTAGCATTTTCTTTAACTTCACTAGGATTATACTCAACATCCATATTACCACTAAATTTACCTAAAAATACTCTATCTTTACCTTGAGTAAATGTAAATTTTGATTTAGTTGTGCTTTCTTTATTAGCAATAATTGCATCTTTATCTAAATGATATATATCTTTAAACTCTAAATTATGTCCTTTTAATTCTAAAGTACCACCACGATGACCAAAGTATATCTTATCGTCATTTAATTGATTATCTTTATTCAATATTACTTTAGCTCCTTGTGCTACTCTTATATGACTTGCTGCATACCCATTACTATTGTTTAATATTAAACTTCCTTCACCTATATTTACTTCAACATCATTTTTAGAATTTCCATTTTAAAGTTAAACTTCCTTCTCCTCTTTTTTTCTTATAACTGTTTTATTATCTGATATGATATCATATTTTACATTAACATTTTTATCTATTATAAGACCTGCTGTATCAAATTTACCTGTACCTGTAATATTAGCATTTTTCAATAAATCTAAAACGAGAAGCACCAGTATCACTATCACTATTTACAGTTAATGTCAATCCACTTTTTAGCAAATGTTTTGATTTTTAGCAATTTCTACCTTATCTTCTATTACTCTTGTAGAATTTCCAAAAACTTAGAGTTTTACCGTTAAGTGTAACATTATCTTCTGTTATTTTTCATCTTCTATACTATCCATGTATTTATTTACTAAATCTGGATTTTGTTTGATTATTGACATTTTATTCCAGTTATTATCTCCAGAACCTGCTGAATTTTTCTCCAGCTAATAGCCATTTATTATTCTTCGCATCCCAAATATATGCAGGTGACCCACTATCTCCAGGTCTACTTGCACTATCTAATGGTGTTTGGAATTTTTGTTCATTTTTATCCAAAAACTTCCACCATCTATATGATATTTTTATTTAATCCTCCAGCTATATTACCATATCCTACTGGGTATCTCTCTCCACCATCTTGAGCATAACTATTTACTCCACCCCCAGTTCTTGCTACTAAATCTCCATAATGAATTTGACTTCTATTTTTAATAGTTTCTGGCGTATATCCATCAAAAGCAATAGTCTTTAATCTTCCTATTGAATAATCATTTCCTAAATTTCTCATATAAGGCATTTTAACACGTTCAGAATACTCTCTTACTATACTTTCTTATCTTTATTAGCTTTATCTTTTAAAACCTTCAGATAAATCAACATCTTTTCTTAAATGTCTTTGTATAAATGTGAAACTTCCCCAGTTACCAACATGACTTGCAGTTGATAATATTTGAGGATCTCCCCAAAGAGCATAAGCTCCACCGTCTACCATACCGTCAAAATTAGGTATAGGTTGTTCTATAGTATCAGAATCTCCTAACCCATCTTTTTATATACTATAACTCCCTTTTGACCTATTTTTAAATTTACCTCATTGTTTGCAAAAATCTTCATAGTCAGACCAATATTGTTCATATCTACCATGATTTGCTATACTAATTGAACTTAAAAAGAAAAAAGTGCTATTAAAAATTTTTTGTGATTTATTCATAATTCTCCTCCTATTTATAAATCAACTTTATACCATATTAATTTTTAATTATTAACATTATAACTAAGCTATATATTTGAAATTATACTATATTAATTTTTACTTACAAGAAATAGCATAAATAACATGAAATAAAAATTAAATATTAATATAAAACGAAATTATTTTTCATATCTTGAAAATAAAAGGAAAAATTAGATACTTATTAGTATAACTAATTTTCCTTTATTATTATTATTTTTACAAATAATTATTCTACATTATATAAATATAAGCTCATTTTTCTTGAGCTATATATTTTTAGTATCACTATTAGGATTAGAAAAATTTTTCTTTAATGTATGATACATCTAATTTTTCCTTTATATATTTCAAAAGTAGTTCCAACCATTATCCTAACCATAGTTTTAAGAAAACTTGATCCCTTAATGTATATATGTATATTTTCATTTATTCTTTTAGCATAACATTCATATATTTCCCTCATAGGATTTTTATTAGATTTATTATCCTTTTCGTGAAAAACTAGAAAAATTATGATTACCAATAAATTGTTTAAGTATAAATTTAATTGTATCTATATCTATATCTTCATCAAATTGAGATATATATTTACTATTAAATGGAGTAATATTTATTCCCTTTGTAAATATATATTCATATGTCCTAACTATTATTATCATATCTAGAATTATATTCTAAATTTACATTTTTCTACTTTTCAAAACTTTTATTTCACTAAATGAGTATTTATTTATAACATATTTAATAGATTCTAAATTAATATCATCATTGTTTACAATAAAATTAGAGATCTGCTTTTTGCATGTACCCCTCTATCAGTTCGACCTGAACTAATTAAATTAATTTTTCATTAAATACTGTACAGTAATATATTTTCAATAGTTCCTTGAACTGTCTTCTTATCTTTTTGTCTTTGTGATCCATAAAAACAACTTCCATCATATTGATATATTAATTTAATATTAATCATAATTTTTCTTTTTATTCCTTTATTTACAAATATTTTTTCAACAGCTAAATCAAATAAAGGTTTATCACTCATACTATCTGAATAAAAATTTAAGTATATTATAATCACTAATATAGTTATTCAATCTCCTAACCTTTTTCTTCACCTTTACAATTAGCTCCTTTATCTTACTATTAAATACTTCATTTAAATTTTCAAACTTAGTCGACAATAATTTATCAAACCCCAATTCTTTTGATATTCCATCTAAGAATATACTTGGAGTTGCTGATATTAATATTAATTCATCTGCTATTTTTTATTTTTCCAAAAATCTCATCATATACCCAAGAAAAATATTTTATCCTTCTTCACTTTTCCAAAATTCATTTATTTCTTCTTTTAAAAATTTTATATCTAATCCATTTAAAAATTTTTAAAAATATTTCTTTAGATTTTTTAAAATTTTTTATAATAAAACAAGAGAATATAAAAGCATTACAAAATTCTTATTATATATTTTGGATTTCTTTTTTAAAAACAACATAAAATCAGTTGATGTTTCTCCATTATATATAGTCTTATCAAAATCATACACTATTATATTTTTTCATATTTTTAATTTCTCCTCTAATTATATCATCTTATTTTCTATATCTTCTATGCTACATATCCTAATTGTTTAAGTCTCTTTTTTATCATCATTTTCATTATTATTTCTATTTAAAATATCTATAATATCATCATTTAATTCTAAAAAGTTCATTTATACAAACTCTTTCATTTTTCTTTTTCATCTCTTAATAATTTTTGTGATAATATACAAAGTATAGAATCAATAACAAATATCTAGGAATTCCATGTCTATTAATCTAGAAAACTACCTACAGCATCTGTTGTATGAAGTGTCCTAGAACTAAATGGCCAGTTAATGCTACTCTTACTGTAATATCTGCTGTAATTCATCTCTAATTTCTCCTATTACTATTACATCAGGATCTGATCTTAATACAGTTCTTAATATATTTGAAAAACTAAGCCCAATTTCTTCTTTTACTTGTATTTGAACAATATCTTTTAATTTATTTTCTACTGGATCTTCTATACTTATTATTTTTCTATTTCCATCATTTAAAAATATGAAATTAAAGAAAGTATTTGTTGATTTTTCCACTTCCTGTAGCTCAGTTACTAGTATTAATCCATGATTCATCCTACATAATTTATTTAATATTTTTATTTTATCTTCACTATAACCAAGTGCTTTAAGTGATACGTCTTCAAGCATATTATTTAAAATTCTCAAAACTATACTCTCACCCATTATAGTCGGTAATATAGCTCTCTAATATCATAACTATTCCCCATTATATGTATATGTAAATGAACCATCTTGAGGCATTCTTTTTCTGCAACATTAAGTTTAGATAAAATTTTAATTCTAGATATTAACTCAGATGAACTAATATTTTTAGGAATATTTAATTTATATAGTTTACCAACTATTCTATACTCTAAAAATTTCTCCATTAACATCCCTACAATGAATATCTGATGCTTTATTTAAAATAGCAAATTCTATCATACTTTCCACAAGTTTTATAATACCTTTATTAAAATACTTCCAATTAAGGAAGTATATATATTTTCATATCATCCTCCATTAACCCCACCCTATTTTTTTAATAATTCATCTAATAAATTACTAGTTTGTTTTTCTCATAGTTGAAAATACCATTTTTCATTAATGAATACCATTTTCAACTTTACTTTTTTTCAACCTCTAATCCCTTTATTATATCTTTCATTTGTTTAACTAATAAATCATATTCTTCAAAAAGAAACTAATATAGTTTTTCTTTTTCTCTTTTCCCTTTAGAAACATATAATTCTTTTTTCATATAATTAAAGAATTGAAATAAATTAGGAAGTTGTCTTTCATAGACTTTCATTTGTTTTTCCATTTCTATTATCATTTGTTCTAAATACTTTTGACCATTTTTAGATAAGCTAATTTCTTTTTCTTTTTAGCTACCCTACTCTTTTGAAGTTGTGCTACCATATTTGCTTGACTTCTAGCATTCATCATGTCCATATCTGTTATACTATTTGCATTTACTGTTTTACTTTTTCAAAAATCCTCCTTTAGTGCTAATAAATATTCAAAGTTTAATATTTACCTCTCTAATTTCTAATATTTATCATCAGAAATTTTAAATATACTTGAAGATACACCACTTAAATCTTCATCACTTTTCTATATATTCATCAACATCTTTCTAATATTTCTTATTTCAGAAAAGATTTTGGGAGTAGGATCACCACTTAAATTAGCACTTGTAGTCATTAATATTTCCCCCTTGAGACTCTATTAATTCTTGTGCAAGTCTATTACTTGGCATTCTTACACCTATATCCCCTATATACCCCGTTTTATCTAAAAATCTTTTTAGCTTTAGATATTAAAGTAACTTCCCCAGGAAAAAGTTTATCAACAAGAAATTTTATAAAACTACTATATTCAAATATTTCAAACACTTTTTTTCCTTACTAGAGACTAAAGCTATTATTTTTTTATTTTTTCTCTTTTTATATCATATAACCTTTTGTATTTCACTTTGTATAGAAGTGAACCCTATACCATAAACCGTATCCGTAGGGAAAAGTATTATTTTACTCATGAGTCCCTTCAGTCATATCTAAGTTCACTGGCATTTCAAATAAATCACTTATTGGTTCTTCAACGAATATTCTATTTATTGTTTCAGCAAACATCGAAGCAGTAGAAACCACAACTAATTTTTCAAATTTCTTTTCTTCTGGTAATTGTATAGTATCAGTAACAACAACTTTATTAAATTCTGAATTTCTAAGTCTTTGTATTGCTTCTCCAGAAAATACTGGGTGAATAGCACATGCATAAACTTCACTTGCACCTGCATCTTTAAGAGCTTTTGCTGCATTACATATAGTTCCAGCTGTATCTATAATATCATCTATAAGAACTACTTTTTACCTCTTACTTCTCCTATTATATTCATAACTTCAGAAACATTTGCTTTTTCTCTCTTTTATCTATTATAGCTAAAGGTACACCTAACCATCTTGCAAGTCCTCTTGCTCTTTTTACCACCTATATCTGGAGATACAACTACTGTATCTTTTTGGATCAAAATGAGCGTCAGAGAAATACTTTAGCAAATAAAGGAAGAGCTTCCATATGATCTACAGGGATATTAAAGAATCCTTGTATTTGTCTAGCATGTAAATCCATGTAACTACTCTTGTAGCTCTGCTGTAAGTTAAAAGATCTGCAACTAATTTAGATGTAATTGCTCTCTTGGATACGCTTTTCTATCTTGTCTTGCATAACCATAATAAGGAATTACAGCATAATTTCAGAAGCTGATGCTCTTTTAAAGAATCAATGAAGATTAATAATTCCATTAAACTTTCATTTACAGGTTTAGATGTTGATTGTATTACGAATACCTTTACATCCTCTTACCGTTTCATTAGACTTAGCAAAATGTTTCACCATCAGCAAATCTTACTATGTCTCTGTCACCAAGTTTTACACCTAATTTGCTTGCAACTTTTGCAGCAAGTTTTTCACTAGAAGAACCTGCAAAAACTTTAATTTCATGATTGTTGTACATCAAAATCCCACACTTTCTATTTATTTTTTTATTAAATCCAATTTTATTTACCTGTTTTGCTCTACCAAAAGGCTACGCTATCATCTTCAACATCTTTAGTTATAACTGAACCAGCAGCAGTTAATACATTATCCCCTATGTACAGGAGCAACTATAATACTATTACTTCCTATAAAACTATTTCTTACCTATTATAGTCTTTATGTTTATTAACTCCATCATAATTACAAGTTATAGTCCTGCACCTATATTTGTTTTTATCACCTATATGACTATCCCCTATATATGTTAAATGTCCACATTTTACGCCTTTTTCAAGATGCTGAATTTTTACTTCAACAAAATTTCCTACTTTAGAACCCTTCCCTAAGTTCAGCTTTTAGGTCTTAAATGTGCAAAAGGTCCTACACTAACAAAAGAATCTATTTTTGCTTTTCTATAACTGAAGACTCTATAGTAACATTATCCCCTATTATAGATTCAAATATTCTTGTACCAGAATATATAGTACAATTTTTACCTATTATAGTTCCTGATTGTATGTATACATTAGGATATATAACACTATCTTGTCCTATTTTTACATTTTTCTTCTATATATACATTATCTGGATCTATTAATATTACACCTTCTGACATCAATTCTTCATTTTTCTATTTCTTAATATTTTTAGAAACCTGTGCAAGTTGAGATTTAGAATTAACTCCCAACATTTCATTCTCATCTTTTATTTTTAAAACTACCTACTTTAAATCCTAAAGAATTAAGTAATTTAACACTATCTGTGATATAGTATTCACCTTTTTGAATTATTATTATCAAATTTATCAATAATCTTAAGAAATGATTCTCTTTTAAACATATATACACCAGCATTAACTTCGTTAATCAATTTCTGTTCAATATTTGCTTCACTCTCTTCTACTATATCTAAAACCTTTTATCATTTTTCTTTACAAATTCTTCCCATATCCATAAGGATTAGACACATCACATGATAAAAGTAATGCATCATAATTTTTCTCTTTCAAATTTTTCTCTCATTTTTAATAAGAGTTGAACTCTTAAGCAATGGACCATCACCATTACATACCAAAATATCTTCATTTATTGATTCTATTTTTATTTTTAGTAATTATTATAGCATGCGCAGTTCCTAATTGTTCACTTTTGCACAACATAATCAATATTTGGCATAAAATCTAATATTTGTTCTTTTAAATAGCCTAAAATAAATATATTCTTACTAATATTTGAATCTTTTAATATTCTATCCACTATAGAAATTATAGGTTCTCCATTAGCTTTAGCCATTAATTTAGATATATCCGATTTCATTCTAGTTCCTTTTTCCTGCAGCCAAAACTATTGAAATCACAAAATCACCTTCAATCTTAATTGTTTTTAGTACATTATAGCATTTTTTAGCTATTTTTCAAATCTATGATAAAATAATTATAAAAATAATATAATTTAAAAATATAGTGTATATAAACAAAAATTAATAGTAAATTTTTAATACTATCTTGACAAATAAGTTACAAGATGATAAAAATTAATTATTATGGCGATATGGTCGAGGGGCTTAGGCAGAGGTCTGCAAAACCTTTTACATCAGTTCGAGTCTGATTATCGCTTCCATATTTTTATTAACTGCTACTAGTTATAGTAGTTTTTATAAAAAAGAACGCTTTTGCGTTCTTTTATTTTTCTTTCTTTTATACTTTTTCTTCAAATCTATCTACTAAAGCATCAAGACCCATATTTATTATTAAAGTTAAGTTTTTAATAAGATATGTTTTCATCTTCTTCCATACCTTTTTCAACCCATTCATAAAGAATAGCCGCAAAACTTAGTTTATAATAATTAATTAAAAATTCCCTATCTTTTATCTGATATTCTTGTTCCATCAAACTTTTTAGATAAAAATTCTAGTGAATAAACTCTTAGACATTTGTTCCAAAGTTTTTCTTAGAATTCCTGATGCTTCTGGATTATTTAAATTATTAATTAAATCTTTCTTTCATTATCTTGAAAAATAATACATAAAGCTTCTTCTAAAGTTTTTTTCTTTTTTTCTTTTCTACTAACAAAAACCTTAGCCTCTTCGTCAGCATAAAACTCTAGTAATTCTATCATATTTTTAAAATAATAATAGAATATTTGTCTTGTTACCTTAGCTTCATCTGCTATATCTTTAACTGTAATTTGGTGATAAGGTTTTTCTTTCAAAGATTTTCCCCAAAAAGCTACTCTTATAGCTTCTTTAGCTCTTACTCTTGCCATTTTATCATCTCCTTATAGCTTTATTGTTCTGTTTATTCTTTTAATAGTTTCTGTTTTTCCCTATTATAGAGATAATAGTATACAGATCTGGACCTTTAGATTTTTTCCAGTAAAGTGCAGCTCTTATAGGCATAAGAACTTTACCTATTCCTTCATTTAATTCTTCTGGTAATTTATGTAATATGTCCTTAATATGATCTTCATCTAAATCTTCTTCTAAAACTTCTAGTTTAGATAAGAATAAATTAATAGATTTAATTCCTTCTTCTGATTTTTAAAGATTCTAGTACTCTTTCACGGCTTTTTCTATCTTTTTATTCATATCGTCAGTAACAACCGGTAATTCAAATTCATTTTCAAAGAACACATCTAATCCTTTTAGCAATTTCTTTTAAGCGTATGTGCTCCTTCTCTTGATATTGCTACCATTTTTCTCTAATTTTTTTCACGATTAAATTTAGATTTGTCATATCCTTCTTTTTCTATAAAAAGGAATAACTAAATCAGTTAATTCAGATATATCTTTTTAATCTCATGTGTTGATTATTAACCCAACCTAATTTTTACTAAATCAAATACAGGCCCACCAAGAGAAATTCTATCAAATGAAAAGTTTTTCAACCATTTCTTCTAAAGTGAATATTTCTTTTTCTCCACCTAAACTCCAACCCATAAGAGCTAAGAAATTAAGTAAACCTTCCTTCAAGTAACCTTCTTCTTTATAGTAATTTAAAGAAACCGGATTCTTTCTTTTAGATATTTTAGTTTTGTCTGCATTTCTAAGTAAAGGCATATGATACCACTTAGGCTCATCCCATCCAAAAGCTTTATATAATTGTATATGCTTAGGTGTAGATGCTATCCATTCTTCAGCACGTATTACATGTGTTATTCCCATTAAATGATCATCTACAATATTAGCTAAATGATATGTAGGAAACCATCTGACTTTAATAATACTTGATCATCTATTTTATCATTATCAAAGAATATTTTACCTCTTAACCCATCTTCAACAACTGTTTGACCATCAAGCGGCATCTTCATACGTATTACATATGGTTTACCTTCAGCAAGATTTTTCTATTTCTTCCTTAGATAAATTACGCGATCTTCTATCATACATTGGAGGTAATCCCATAGCTTGTTGTCTTTCTCTCATAATTTCTAATTCTTCTGGTGTTTCAAAAGAATAATACGCCATTCCTTTATCGACTAATTCCAATGCATATTTTTTATATATTTCAAATCTCTCTGACTGTCTATAAGGTCCATATTGTCCACCATTATCAGGACCTTCTGAATAATTAAGTCCTAACCAATGCATTGCATCAAATATTTGTTGTTCTGAGTCAGCAGAGAATCTAGTTCTATCTGTATCTTCTATTCTAGTATGAACTCTCCACCTTCATGATGTGCAAAAGCATAATTAAATAATCCTATATATGCTGTTCCAACATGAGGATCTCCAGTAGGAGAAGGGCTATTCTTACTCTAACTTTCTTTTCCATTTTACCTCCTATAAAAATAAAAGCTTATTTTCTTCCAATTTTATTATACTTTAAAATACTATATTTTTTCAAGAAAAATTATTTTTAAAATAAAAATCGCATATAACTCTATATGCGACTTTATATACTCTGTAGTTATTATTAATACTAACGTTTTTGAGAATTGTAGGCTTCTTCTTGCTTTTTCTTCCCGTATTTCTTTCTTTCTACCATACGTGAATCTCTGAGTTAAGAATCCAGCTTCTCTTAATGGAGATTTTTAATGTTTCATCATTTTTGAACTAAAGCTCTTGCTACACCAAGTCTGATAGCTCCTGCTTGTCCTGTATTTCCTCCACCTTGTACTGTTACAGCAACTCCAAATTTATTTAAAGTTCCTGTTAATTCTAATGGTTGTTCAACAATTTTTTGCTAATATTTCTCTTCCAGCAAAAATTCTCTCATGTCTTTACCGTTTATTACTACACCTGTTTGTCCTGGGATTAATCTTACTCTTGCTACTGAAGTTTTTCTTCTACCTGTTCCTAAATATTGTATACTCACTTAATTACCTCCTAAAATTCCAACTTTGTAGGTTTTTGAGCTTCATTTGTATGAGTAGGTCCTACATTTAGTTTTAATCTATTAATCATTTGTCTACCCTAATTTATTTTTTAGGTAACATTCTTTCAACAGCTTTTTCTTAATACTTCAGTTGGTTTTTGCAAGCATTTCTTCTAAACTTCTTGTTTTTAATCCTCCAGGGTATCCACTATGTCTGTAGTATTTTTATCAGTCATTTTTACCTGTTACAGCTATTTTTTCTGCATTAACTACTACTACATAATCTCCACCATCTACATGCGGTGTGTAACTAACTTTGTCTTTACCCATTAATTTTTAGCAATTTCTACTGCTACTTTTTTCCAAGTACTAGATTCTCAGCATCAACAACATACCAATTTCTAACTACTTCTTCTTTTTAACATTTTTTTGTATCTTTATTCACTTTTTCCTCCTATAAATATTATGTGAATAACGGTTCCTTTGTGGAAAAGGAATTTTTTTACTATATTAGTATATACAATTTAGCCCCTTTTGTCAAGGTTAAATATTAAAAATGTTACATATATAGTATTTATAATCCACATCTACACTTCTATTTCTACTTTATCTTCTAAAATAAATTCCTTTATATTTTTTTCTAATATTGGATCTATATCTGTTTTTTATAAAATCACTAGTCTGTTCACTTGCAAAACCTATATATTCACTTGGATTTAAAACATTTTTCTAAATCATCTTGTTTTAAAGAAAGTCTTCCATCTTTAATTATCCTATTTATTAAATTATTAGGTTTCCTTCAAGTTTAATTGATTTTGTTTCTTCCATAGAAAGTTCCTTATTATTTCATGAACATCTTGTCTATCCATACCTTTTTAACGCTTTCCATTATTATATTTTTCCGTTGCCATAAAAGGTAATTCTTTCATAATATTAGATTCTATAACCTTAGGATATACAACAACGCCATCTAATATATTTAACCATATTAAAAAGTATAGCATCTACACCAAGAAAATGCCTGTGGTATAGATAATCTCTTTATTTGCTGAATCATCCAATGTTCTTTCAAACCACTGAGTTGATGCAACTTGACTCCCATTACTCGTTAAAGACATTACAAATTTTAGCAATAGAAGATGTTCTTTCACATCTCATAGGGATTTCTTTTGTATGCCATAGCACTTGATCCAATTTGATTTTTTTAGCAAAAGGCTCCTCTAATTCCTTTAAATGTTGTAACAATCTAAAAGTCATTAGTAAATTTATGGGCACTTTTGAGCAATATTCCTAAAAGATTTAAAATTTGTGAATCAATTTTTTTCTATCGTAGGTTTGCCCTAGAAACTGTTTGTTTTTTTAGAAAATCCCATTTTTTTCAGATACTCTGTTATCTAATTCTCTTACTTTTTCAAAATCATTATTGAATAATTCTTTAAAAGCTAGCCTGTGTTCCAGTCAGTACCTTTAACCCCTCTAAATCTTAAATTTTTCTAATCTATATTCTAATTCTTCAAAAATCATATATTATACTTTGCAACCAAAGAGTCCCTCTTTTACCTACTGTTGTTAACTGAGCTGCTTGAAAATGTGTATATCCCAAAAGTTGGTATATCTTTATAATCTAAACAAAAATTTTTTTAATCTATTTATCAGATTAACCATTCTTATTCTTAATATTTTTCAAACCTTCCATAATTTGTATTAAATCTGTATTATCTCCTACATATGCACTAGTTACTCCTAAATGTATTATACTTCTAGCACTCAGAACACTTCACCATAAGTATGAACATGCGCCATAACATCATGTCTTAGTTTCTTTTCAAATTCATGTGCTTTCTCAAAATCTATATTTTTTTATATTATCTTTTAAGCTCTTTAATTTGTTCATTTGTTATGAAATCAAGGCCTAATTCCTTTTGTGTCTCTGCAAGAACTACCCACAATTTTTCTCCATGTTTTAAATTTAAAATTTGGAGAAAATATATAACTCATTTCAGAACTAGCATACTCTTTCATTTTAAAAGGATTTGTATACTTATCCAAATCACTCACCTACTTTTATTATATCTTCTAAATCATATCTATATATATTTTGGCTTCTCTCTGGACCTACAGATATCATAGAAATATTTGTTTTTAATTCTTTTCTATAAAATTCTATATACTTCTTGCAATTTTTCTGGAAGGTCTTCATATTTTCTTAACTCCAGTAATATCTTCACTCCATCCATCAAGTTCTTTATATACTATATTAACCTTTTTTAGATTTTTTCTTAGATTTCCAGGATATGAATTATATGTTTTACCGTCAATTTCATACGCAACTGCCACTTTAATCTTTTCTAAACCTGATAATACATCTATTTTTGTTATTACTATATCTGTTAATCCATCTATATATGTAGCATATCTACCTATAACTAAATCAAGCCACCCACATCTTCTAGGTCTTCCAGTCGTTGCACCAAATTCATGACCCTATTTGTCTTATTTTTCACCCAATTCATTATCTAATTCTGTAGGAAAGGCCCTCTCCAACTCTTGTAGTATATGCTTTCATAACTCCTAGTACTCTGTTTATTTTTTTAGGAGGTACTCCTGAACCTACACAAACTCCTCCTGTAGTCGGTGAAGAAGATGTAACATATGGATATGTTCCATAATCTATATCTAACATTAAAGCCTGTGCTCCTTCAAATAAAAACAAGCTTTATTATTATCTATAGCCTCATTTAATAAACTAACTCCATCCACTATTCTAAATTCTATTTTTTTAGAAAGTTCTAAATATTTGTTATATAACTCTTCTAAATCAAATGGTTTCTTACCATATCTTATTAATTCTGCATTTTTTTGACCTACATTCCAAGTTAGTTTATCCTTAAATCTTTCACGATCTAAAAAGATCTCCAATTCTTATACCATTTCTCCCTATTTTTATCTATATAACAAGGACCTATACCTCTTTGAGTTGTTCCTATTTTTATTAACCCCAAGTTCTTCTTCTTTAGCCTTATCTAATTCTATATGATACGGCATTATTATATGTGCTCTTTCATCTATCAATAAATTATCTAATTTATGACCTCTTTTTTCAAGACTTTCTATTTCTTTAAGAAGAACTTCTATATCTACAACAACACCACTACCTATCAAGCATTTACCCTTAGAATTTATTATACCTGAAGGTAATAAATGAAGTATAAATTTTTCATCATTAACTACTACTGTATGACCTGCATTATTACCACCTTGAAATCTAACTACATAATCAGATTTTTGGAGATAATACATCTATAATCTTACCTTTACCTTCATCTCCCCATTGGGTACCACTACTACAAAAGTATTACTTTTCATTATTCATTCTCCTTAACTACTATACCCACATAAAGGCAAAAGTTCTATATTTTTGAGCAAAATCTATTCCATAACCAACTACAAAACTCATCAGGTATTTTTAAATCCTACATAATCTACTTCTATATCATCAACTTCTCTTCTTTCGGGTTTATCAAGCATATGTTACTATTTTAATTTTTTAGGTTCCCTTGTTTCTATTATTTCTTTAACTTTCTTTTAAAGTATTACCAGTATCTATTATATCTTCAACTATAAGGACATTTCTACCCTTAACATTTTTCTTCTAAATCTTTTTATAATCTTTTACGTTCCGAGAACTTTCCATTCCATTACCATAACTAGAAACAACCATAAAATCAAGTGTATCTGCTGTTTTTAATTTACGACATAAATCACTTAAAAAGACAACTGACCCTCTAAGCAAACCTATAAGCAAAACTTCTTCTCCCTCAAAATCTTTTGTCAATTTCTTTTGCTAATTCTTCAACCCTTTTCAAAAATATCTTCCTCTGAAATGTATGGTTTTAATTGAATACTTTTGCATAACTGCCTCCTAAATTTTTAGTTTGATATATATTTTTACAACACTAGTTATATCTTCTTCTTCCAATTCCAATTTCTCAATATTATACATATCATACAATGACATTATCACCTTTTTCTACTAAAACATCTTTTAATATATTTACACTAAGTAAATTATCCTCACAATTAATTGATAAAACACCATTAATTTCTTTTTATCTTATCAATATCTACCTTATCTTTTTAAAGTAACCTTAATAATTTTTCATTAACATATTTATCAACTAAATTTTTCCATAGTATCATCAAATATCTTTTCACCTTCATTGATAATAACTATTCTATCACACAATGCCTCTACATCACGCATATCATGAGTTGTTAAAATTATTGTAATCTTTTCTTTTTATTAATTTCTTTTTAATATATTTAAAAGTTTTTCTTTAAGTATTATATCTATACCTATTGTAGGTTCATCTAAAAATAAGATTTTAGGTTTATATATCAAAGCTCCAACTAAATCAGATAACATTCTTTGACCAAGCGACATTGTTCTAATCTGTTTATTTAATAATTTTTAAATCCTAAAAGCTCTTCTAAATATTCCATTCTTAAATTATATTCTTCATCAGTAACATCATATATTTCTTTTTAATAATTCTAAATTATCTTGAGTGACATATCCCACCAAAGAGATGTTCTTTGTCCAAATACTACACCTATATTTCTAGCATTTTCTACTCTTTCCTTATATGGTTCTATTCCGTTTATTAAACATTTACCACTATTTGGTGTAATTATACCTGTTAACATTTTTATAGTAGTTGATTTTCCCGCACCATTAGGTCCAAGAAATCCAACAATCTCCTTCAAATATATCAAAACTTATATTTTTAACTACTTTAATTTCTTTTTTCTCTTTTAAATATACCTTTTCTAATATGTATATCAAACTTCTTATTAATATTTTTCTACACTTATTATTTTACGCTCCTGAACTTTCATATCTAACCTCATTTCTTCTCCAAATATACGCTGTTAATATTATCAATACTACAACAACACCTAATATTTTAAATATACTTAACATATTCATATTTATTATTACATCCATTGGATAATATGAAGTTATAGCAAAAGATATAATATATGTTAAAAATATTTTGTAAAAATCTAGGATAAATATTTATTGGAAAACGTGTAAAATCTGACATAGAATATATAGCTTTTAGTAAAAATACGTATCTTTATATACAAATGCAAATGATGCAGCTATACTTTTTAAAAGCAAGTATATATATAGCCCCTATAAAACTTAAAAAAATACTAAGAGCAACTAATCTAAAAACTAAACCCTATACCTAATCCTTTTTAATCCATAAATATATATAAGTAAAGCAATGAATATTTCTCCTAAAGCATCAAATTGAGTTTTTCTATTAGTACCCTGAAAAAGTGTTTAATGGTCTTAATAAAAAAATTTATCATATTCTCCCTATAAGTACAACAGATATAGATAAATGCCATAAATAATCTGAATAAAAATGATCTAATCCCTTTGAAATTTGTGAAAAACCATATAAAGCTAATATACTATATTTAGAAATTCCTTCAATACTTGGAATATTTGAAAAGTAATATTTAAAAATACTATACCAGTTATTTGTATTATTAAAAATCCAAGTATACCTATTATGAAATTAGTAAATGAATTTACTAATATTTTTAAAAGATAATTTTAATCTTAATAAATATATTCTAAAATATCTATTCAACTTTTTATCCTCCATTCACACTAATTTTTATTTGCTCCATTCCACTGTAATTTAGATAAAAACAATAAAAATACAAATCCAAATCACCTGTAAAGTTAACATATTAACAACACCTGAATAATCTAATTTTCCCCATCAATAACATTATAGGTTTTATATGATATATATTCAAAAGGTGTTAATGATAAAATTTTTCTTAATCCTTCAGGTAAAAATGATAAAGGAAATAATTCTCCTGATGTAAATCTAAATATTACCTCTTTCATCATTAAAAATCCCCCAAATATAATTTATATAAAAAGCAGTTAAACCTACTATAAAATTAAGTAAAAACATTATTATTGAACTAAATAATATTGACACCAAAAATATAAAAAAACATTAAAGGCGTAATACTCAAAACCACCAAAATATGTAATTATACATATACAAGGAATTAAAAGAAATACTCCATCAAATAATACATTAGATATACTCTGAGAAATTAGAACTCCTATATATGATATAGGTTTAATAAAAATACATTACTATATCTCCTCTTTCAATATCAAAAGATATATTTTTTATCTATTGAATTGTTTAAAAAATGAAAGTATAGTAAATGATAAAACTATATATTTAATCATATCACTTCCACTATATCCATTTATATTTCCATTATTATTTTTCAAAACAAAAACCAAATAAATATTGCAGATATTATTTGTATATATGATGATATAATACTTATCATATATCTACTTCTATAAGCCATCCTAATTTTAATATTAAATATCATAAATTTAATATACTCATTAACATTCCTCCTAACAAATTATTATATCACATATTATAAAGTATAAAAAGAGTATAAAATAATTTATATAAAAACATGCACCTAAAATTTATATATTCTTTAGGCACATGTTAGTACTAGTCTTTAAAAATGTATATTTAATTCCCAAATTAATATTTTTGAGTACTTAAATTCTTATTACCATAAGTAAATTTAACACTTAATTTATCAGTTGGCGTATAATTTAAAGATAAATTAGCTCTAAATTCATTATCTGGTAATTTAACAGAACTTACTTCATTTTTAATATCTTCATAAGCACTTGACTTAACTTTTAATCTTATTGTTGGATCAGTTAACCATTTAGTATATGCTGCATCAAATCCTAAATTTAATTTATTATTTAAGACATACTTAGTGTTAACACCAAGTCTTGCAGCAAGTTTAGTATTAGATTGTAAATCATACTTAATACCTAATAAACCATCTTCACTATCATACTTATTAAATACAGAATGTATAAAGATCTATTCCTAAATATGGTTTTAACTTCTAAATTCTTTAAACTATTAAATTTATATCCAAAAATTCAAATGTTCAGATACAGTAAATTGATTTTTGATCATGTTCTTTTTCTACTTTCAAATAAGTAATCTTTATATACTTTTTTTAAATAAAGTATTTGTAGCAATAGTTGCATCAAATTCATAATTATCTTTAATATATTTTATAATTCCATTTATACCTAAACTATTAAATTTAGTTGAAACTATATCATCTTGTGTGTGATTACCATTCAAGAATTCTCCTCCTAAGAAGAATCTAAAATCACCAAATCTATATCCTAAAATTTACATTTAATCCATTTACACGAGAATTTATATCTATTCTATTTATACTATCTTTAGAAATATTAAATTCATTTTACTAAATTAGTAAATAATGCAACTTTTTATTTAATAAACTTTTCATTTAACAGTTTATTATTTTTCGTTTAATTTTAAACTAGAAACTGTATATGCAGCTGTTAATGAATCAGCAAGAGTTTCTCCATCTATAGTTCTTGAATCTTTTTAAAGTAGCATAAAGTATACTATCTAAAGATTCACCTATCTTATCAAGTCTATTATTTGATGCAGCAGGTTTTTGGTTGATTACCTGTAGATCCATGTAGTCTTTTCTTCTGCTTCCTTTATCTAATTTTTCTCTATCTGCTTTTTAATTTTTCTTCTAATTCATCTATAAATGGTGGTCTATCATTACCTGGTCTTTTATCTTCTGCACTTTTTTTCAAATCCACCTTTTTATTATTTTTACCAACTAAAGTATTATTTTTATACTCAATGAGAATGATAAAAGTTGACTTATTGGATATACTCCAAGTTTCACTCTAGTTAATACTTCATTACTATTTGCTTTTTGCTTCAAATACTTTTATTTCTTTTGAATATTTTTTTACTAATTCCTCTAGATTTTTAATACATCTACAGTGAAATTATCTGTTTGACTCAAATCTATACTAGCTATACTTAATAAAAGATATAGGTGAAACATATGTTTTTGACCCTCTAACAGGTGTATACTTACCTGCTATAGCATCGTTATCAGAATATGAATAAAGTTCACCAAAAATTAGTTACATTAGCTCTTATAGTATGTTGATCTTTCTTATCATTACCTTTAAGATCTTCATTATTAATATCTAATTTAAGTTTAGCTCCTTTATCAACAGTAATATTAGATCTCATACCACCTCTAACTATTAAAGTTCCTTCTTCAACAGTCGTTGGTCCAGTATATGTATTATTCCCATCTAAAGCTAAACTTCCTTTACCTTTTTTTAGTAAGTCCTGCATCAAGGAATAATTCTCTTTCTTCAAATGATAACTTTGATATATATGAATTTACTTTATCTTGGAATAACTTTTCTTGCTTCATCTTCATTAGCCGCTTTATTTATTTGATCAACTTCTTCTTTAGTAAATTGTCCACGACTTACCATATATCTAGTTATATCAAATGCTCCTGCTATATTATTTCCAAATACATAATTTCCACTAGGAATATTAGCTATAAAGTTTTCATCCCCTGTTTCATGAGTTAATGCTTTAACAAATCTTGCAGGACCTTTTATAGCTGAAGTCTTATCTAAAATTCCCCAACCAATATTTTCATCTACACCATAAATACCTGTAGCAAGACCATTACTAGATTCTATATAGTCATCTTTTGCAGTTGTTAATAATGTTTGTTTTATTTGATGAGCACTCATCCAAGGGAAAGTTTTTGAACTAAAGATCCAACAGCTGTAACACGTGGTGCTGCAAAACTTGAACCAAAGTTTATACGGTATTTATAATCATCTGTTATCTTATTTCCTTGATTATCTACATCAGAAACATATATATATTCTCCAGGAGCAGCCATAGCCCAAAGTTTTGAACTTCCAGCACGAGTTAATGAAAATACATTTCCTTTATGCTCATTTCTAGAAGCATATGCTTCTATATACATAATTTGATCTTCTATCTCTCTTTGATATTCAACTGGATATTTATCTGGATTTTTCTTATTTCATTTAATTCTTTAACAAGAGACACATAATTATCATACATTCCTGTTGTTAAATTCTTATTTTTTTAAAGCAGGTATAGAAGCACTACCTACACCATAACCCAAGAAATTATTAGTAGAATTTGAACCATATACACTCATCTTACTTGCTATTCCAACTACATTAACCATATTTTTCTATATGAGTAGTCATATTTATAATCTTGTCCATTTTCTCTAGCATCTTTTGAACCTAAGTAGTTTATAATACTTGGAACTGATGCAAAAATCATTATTAAATTTTAAGTCAGGACTTTGTATTAATATTTTATCTCCATTTGCTTTTAAAATTAGTTAAATCTACGTCCACTATTATATGTATTTCCCATAGCTCTTACCATTAATATATCGTGATTTTGCAGCAGAAAATTCTTTTGCATTTTTTTATACCTGCTTCAGTAAGAACCATTCTATATCTAACTAATTTATCAAAATCTTCCTTAGTTATTTCTTTTTATTTTTAAAATAATCATAAAGTTCTAGTGAATCAAAGACTTCAGTTCTACCTTTAGAAACAAATTCTCTTCCATTTTTCTCTTTCACTTTTTAACCATGATTGGATTAAAAATCTATATAAAGACATTTGAATTGTAGAAATCTGCAGCTTTTTGTTTTTGTTCATCTGTCATATTATCAAGTTGAATATAATCATCATAATTCAATTCTCCACCATAAGACATGTTTATAAGCTTGATATTTTTTTATTTTCATCTAAAAATTTTTGGTAAATATTGTCCAACTTTTTCCACCACTTACACCTTTTCCATCTGCATGTCCTATAGATAAAACGTTAAAATTAATATCTGTATAAGGTATTTTATCTGATTCTTTAATATTTTTTTAATTTTAAGAGCCTGTGATATAACAAAATCATAATATTCTTTTAAATATTTAGCTCTTTTCTTCAGTAGTTAGTTCTCTTTCCTTTTTACCAAATTCTTTAACTTTACCCTCTATTGATGGTTTTTAAATATCTTTCCATTCTCTTTTTAATTTCTTCTTTACAACAACAAATTCTGTTTTTATCAGGATTATCTTCTATCAATTTATTTAACGCTGATTCCAATAAAAGTCTTTAAGCTTTTTCATCACTTACTCTATTTTTTATCATTTACCTTTATTTCCTTCATTTCCTATAGCATGTATTTGATTAGCTGTCCACCAAGTATCTGCGTGATAACTTAATTCATCTATCATAGTACCTATTACAGTAGCTCCATGTGTTTTTCAAGTAAAGTATATTTTCTTTCATATCCTGTCAATTTTATCATCAACAAATTTAAATTTAGGGTCTGTATAATAAGGTGTTTGTCTATATGTTCTATTTTTCTATTTCTGGAGTTATATCAAAGAATGAATTATCAGCTATTGCTACTGTTGGTCCATTAAAATCTACAAAAACATTATCTTCACGAGAGTATAACACTTTACCATTTTTGTATTATTTCTCTTACAACTCTATGTTTCCCAACTGTAGGTTTACTTGGATCTTCATCTAAAAATTCTAGTATTGAATACTAAATCATTATCAAAATTTTTTTAGCATTTTTCATCATCTGTTTTTGCTTTTTAATCTTGATATTTTTATACTCATCAAATCCACCCAATATACTCTTACCATCTGCACTAAATTTAAGAGATGCTTTTATTTAAATCAGTTAATAATTGATCATAATTATTAGAATAATCTTCTAGTTTATCACCAAAAAGAAATAGTTTTTCTTGACAAATTGATCACGTTCAGAAACTATTCCGTTAACACGTACTCTTACAAGTACCTCTTTTTCTCCAACCATATCATCAAGATCTAGATATTTATTAAAAGTCAGAGCCTTTACCAGTAGTTTCTAATAAACTCACTCCATCTTCTTTTTTTAATATATGCATTAACTACACTTAATTCTATTCTATTGTTATCCAAATTTTTCTTTAAATCTTTATATCTAGCTATTTCTGGATAATATTTATTAAATACATCTTTTAAAGGATCTATCTCATTTTATTGGCTTTATTTATTTTTATTGTTTCTTCTTTACCTGTATCTAGACTTCTTAACGTTACATATACATACTTCTTCGTTAAATCTGTTACTGTTTTACGATTAATTCTTTTTGGAACACTTGAATCTGTTCCATCATATTTAGTATTAGGTATACTATCTATTGTTATATTATATTTTTCATTACTAACATCAGGATAATTAGCGTATTCAGGATCTGTTTCTTTATAGCTTTGTGATGAATATGTAATATTAGTTTTATAGATTATAGTTTCAGAATCTATATAATCTCTATCTAATTGTTCCCCTTTATATAAATAATCTCCTCTAATATCAAAATTATCACTAGTATATTCTGTTGTATAATCAGCTAAAGTTATCATCTTCTTTTTAACACTACAATTTCAGCTTTTTACCAAAATTATCTTTTTTTCTTCTTTATTATTTATAGAACTACAGCTAGTTAAAAGCTACCAATCCTAGTGTTATTTTTAAGATGTTATTTATTCTCATTAAAAATTTCCTCCTACCATGTATAATTTAACTCAAATCCAAATTTTGGAGATATTTTTCTTAATTTAAACTCTCTATCTTTTTGGACCATAAGTTCCTTCATCACTTCTCTTCTTATCTGTTATTTTATTAATAACCTTTTTAGATATAGTTTATAGGAACCTCTATTTTACCTGTAAAATGATAATTTATCAGTAAAATCATATTTTTAAAAGATGTAGAAGGTTTTGAATTCAATTTTACCTCAATATTATTAACAAAATTATCTTGAGTAGATGCTTGTAACTCTATTCTCTTCTCTTCATCATCTTCTTTAGTATTTCTAAGTTTTGATTTTTTTCTTTAGTCAATGCTATTAAGTCAAGTTCAAGTCTTGTATCAAGTCCTGATTTTTAAAAGTAAACTTATCAAATTTCTTAGTGTAATTCATATCCAAACTAGTAACATATTGTTGAATTAATAAAAGTAGGTCCCCTTTTACATTATATGGTCTTGAATGTGCATCATTTAATTCTATCTATATCTAAATCTCCTTTAAATATATATCCCGGAACCAAATGATCAATAGAAGATTCTTTTAGGTTTTGGTTTAGGAAAAATTAATTTCTACATCATCGTTAATTTTTAGGATTTTCTGGTTGCTTTTGGAATTTCACTTTTTAGGTATATAAAGAACTTTTCCACCATCTAATATATATCCTATTTCATATTCATGATTAAATCCAATTTTTAGATGATATATCAAATTTTTCATCCTCATTATCTATAACCTTATATCCAAGTTCTGCTTTAAGACCATAATTACCCTTTTATAGTATCAAGATATATTCTCTTTTTGAACATCATTAATAGTTGTTAGCTCCATCTTATTTTTGTCCACTAACTTTAAGATTTAATTTATCAGTTATATCATATGCAACATTTCCTTTTTGCTCAAAAGTTCCAGTTATTTTTAATAATACTATATTTTATGTAATTTAAATTCAGTTTTATTTAAAATGAGAACTATTAACATTTAACTTTATCTTTAGAATAAGACCATTCTAGATTCATTTCTGGAGTATGGTTATTTATTAAATATTCCGATTTATATATTCCTTTCAGTTAAAAGGAATTACTAATTCTCCACTATATTTTTAAATTAGGGTTAATTTAAAAATCATTTTATTATATAATCTTTCGATACATCTAAAACATATTTTGGTTTAATATTAGCCCATAATTCATATTTTTGCTATTTAAATAGTTAATAGTTTCATATTTAGATGAAAGTAAAAGACTATTTGATAATTTAAATCCTAAAATATTATTAACAGCTTTTTCCATCAATATCAAAAATATAGTCTATGATTATCTATATCTGTTTTATCATAAAAATTAGGACCCGCTATTAAATATCCATGATCTTTAAAAATTAGCAGTTAAGCTATATTTATCTTCTTTATTATTAAAAGTATACTTTAGTATCAAATTCTTGTCTATATCTTCTTACAAAATTATTAAGAAATACAAATTGTTCATTATCTTCATTTTCTTTTTCTTCTTTATATGGTAATGCAAAAGATCTAAGATTTAAATTAAAGTTATGTTTAAACTCTAATTTTTTGATTTTTCATTAATATCATAATTTAAACTAGATATTTTTTTAAATATGGGATATCCTTTTTGATACTTTAACAATATTATTTAGCATAATATTCTGTATCTAAACCTATTTTTTTAAATTATTTATTGTTTTTAAAATAAATACCTGCATTAAACTTAGTATCTCCACCTAAATATTTTTTTATCACCATCAATATATTCATAATCAAAATGTATCTTCATATGCTATTTCAGAACCCATTTCTTATACTTTTTTCTAGCATAATTATCTAGGTAATACTCAAATCCAACATTTGATCCAAATTTTAAATTTTTCATTATTATTTTCCAATTTACAAAAACTTTTCCTTGAACGTCATGATTTAAACTTTTTTGTTTTTCTCTTATTTTATTATATTGTTCATTATCCCAGTCATTTACTAGTATATTTACTCTTGAGGACTTAAAATTACCTCAAAACTTATTCCTGTTTCCTTATCATGATAATTTTCAAATCAACAAGACCTAAATTATACCCCTGCATTAGAAAAATAAAAACCTTTTTCATCTACCTTAGTTGTTGTATCATCTTCTTGTGACTTTAAAATTAAAATCTAAATCTCCACTAATCTTTAAATTTCCTTCTAAAGATAAACTAACTGTGCTTAATAACAGTATTGCATTTTAAAAAGAAATATATTTTCTTCATACATTCTCCCTTCAATTTTATAAATATTTAAAATTTTAACATAAAACACACATTAATTTCAATGATAATTCTAAGAGTTTTTGATATATTTTTATTTATGATTGTAATATATATTATATATTGTTAAATATAAAAACCCTCTACATTTTTCATTAGAGGGTTTTTATCATTATTCTATTTTATTTTTACATAATATCCTTTTTGCTTTTATCAACTATTTCAGAATAGCTTAATCCTTCAGGTTTAATTTCACCTAAATAACTAACTTCTAATTTATATGGTCTTGGGAACTTCATATATCTTGAAAATGCATTAAATGCTCCATCTATTTTAAGACAAGTTATTGGTATATTTAATTCTTTTAGTAATTATTGCAAAAGATTTTTTTAAATTCAGTAATATTACCATCTTTTAGTTCTAGTTCCTTCTGGGAATATCATAACATTTTTTCCCATCTTTTAAAACTCCTGCGACTGACTCTATAGTTTCTTTAATATTATTTTCAATATCTAATAATAAAACATTAGAGTTATTTGCAACAAATTTCATAAATGCAGATTTAAAATACCAATCTATAGCTAATGAATGTGTCTTTCTAAGTATATTTATTATCTATTAAAAGACTAAGTGCTAATACATCTAAGAAACTTTCATGATTAGCTATAAATATTTGAGGTTTATCAGTTATTTTTATCCGATCCTTTAACTGAAATTCTAAAGTAAATTTTAAATAACAACCATATAAGTGGTTTAATTAAAAGGCATTAATATTCCATCTTTAACACTAACTTTAGGTGCTTTTTCTATGATTCTTGTCCATTCATTACCTTCTTGTGTATTTGTCATATTACCTTTTTCAGAAATTAATTTAGCCAATTTATTTAAACTCAAGTTATTTCTAAATTCTTGTTCATCAAGAGTTAATCCATAACTTGTTTCTATAAATGTTCTTAATTCTATTTGATCTAAAGAATCAAGTCCAAACTCTATCTCTAAATCCTTATCAGGATGTGGATATTTACCTTTCATATTAAATATGAATTTTTAACCTTAAATATTCTGGTGTATCTGGTTCATCAAACTTAATTTCATCTTTAACTTCATCTTGAGATAAATAAACATCTTTAAGCATAAATCTACGCGTTTTTACCTATACGTGTCTTAGGTAATTCATTTTCTGTTATTCTATATTCTAATATTTTTTCATAATTATGAACAGAAGCATTATAGAATTCTACTACATCCTTAATATGAGCATGTATATTAGAAACATTCTTATTTCTAACTTCTTCTTTGTCTATAACTATTAAAGCTGAAAGCTTTATCATTATTTCCAAATATTCCAACTTCTTTAATTATACCATCAGCTTTTTCAAGTAATTTAAATTCAAGTTTTTCAGGATCAACATTTTTACCATTTGAAAAAGAACTATCATAGCATTTTTACGTCCTACTATAGTAATATATCCATCCTTATCCATTTCAGCTAAGTCACCTGTTTTTAAACCATCCATCTTCAGTTATTACCTCTTTTGTTTTTTCTGGTTTATTATAATAACCTTTCATAACAATAGGACCTCTAACCCATAATTCTTCTTCTACTATTTTTATTTCAACATTTTCCAACAGGAAGTCCAACAGTACCAACTTTTTACCGTGATCTGGAGTAGATCCTGATATTAAAGGTGATGTTTCTGTTAATCCATATCCTTCAGAATATTCAAATCCTATAGTATCAAAAATTCTATCATTTCAGGATTAGATTTTGGCACCTCCAGCTAAGAAGTCACGTATATGTCCTCCAAATTTATCATGTGCTTTTTTAAATACAAGTTTTGAAAAAGCCGGACTCTTTAATTTGTTTGCAATTGAATATATTGTTCTTGTAATCCACTTTAGAATCTATAGTATCTTTAAGTGCTTTATAGAATAAATAATATACTCTTGGAACAAGTATTAACATAGTAACTCTATTTTTTCTAAAGCTGCAAGTATATCCTTACTTGATAATTTTTCAACTAATACCACTGATAACTGTGTTTCATGATACATCACTATTAAATTAGTTATCATAAGTGGTAATATATGATGAAAATGGTAGTACTGCTATTAATTGATCATCTTCTTTAAGATTTTTTACAGATTTTATAGAATCAACTTGACTTAATATATTTCCATAACTAAGCATTACCCCTTTAGGGTTACCTGTAGTTCCTGAAGTATATAGCATAACAGCTGTATCTTCCCACTCAGGATGATTTGTAATTCTATCACATTTTTATCTCTTCTAATTCTGCAGAATCTATTTTAAAATCATCTATATTAAATATTTTAATTTCCTTACCTAACTCTTCAACTGCTTTAGTTGCAACTTCTATAGTTGTATTAGATACAAAAATAGATTCTGCATCTGAATCTTCTAAAAAAGTATTTTTAATTCATCTACACTAGAAGATGCATCTACAGTTATAGGAACTGACCCTATATCCCATATAGCATAAAAAGCGTATATCCATTCCTTTCTATTTTCAAACATTAATATATTAAATGATTTTTCTCTATTTGTATGTACAAAATGTTTTAGAGTAGTATTTAACATAATTTACTAATTCTTCATGAGTTATATGATTATTCTCAAAATCTACTATTGCAAGTTTATTTGATTTTTTTAAAAACATATATTCTCCTTTCTTTTTATGTATTACTTATATTATATATTCTTTTTCAAATTTTTACAAGTATTAAATTTTTTTAACACATATAGCATAATTAAAAAGTTTTTACTTCTTATCACACTTATTTAAATGTATATCTAAAAGCTTGTAAAGATATTCTTATCTCTACCAATGAGTATATCAACGATAATATCATTAATACAAGACTTATACCAAATATAATTTTACCTAATATATTAAACGATAAAAATATAAATAACATTGAAAAAAACACAAAGAAGTAAACTAAAAACTCCTAAATATTGCATTTTTCTAATATACATCATTCTTAATTTTTAAATTTTTTTATTTGTTCTAATTCATATTCATCTATAGTACAAACATTCATATGTCTAATTATTGAAGCAAGAGCTAAAAAAATCTATTTGTATAAGCTAGTAATAACAATGAAATAGCTGGAAACATTACAGCTGGTGTAGTAATATCTAAAACCCATAATTCACACCCTACCCTACTATAACCTCTGCAACTTCTTCTGGTGTTATTCCTGCAAAATATCTAGATAAATTAATACTATTAAGAACTTTTAAAACATCTTCTCTCTCATATTTTTGTACCTTTTTAAAACTTCTTCAACTGCTGAAACATCTTCTATACCAAAGAAATCTCCATATATTTTGATATTATCTATCTTAGATTCTATAACATTTGCATATATTTCTATCTTACCTTTTTCAAACTTTATGTGATCTTGTAATATTATATTCAGGAGATTTTCCCATAATTCCAATTCCCAATTTCAAATTTTTTTCTTTACGAGCTTTTTCTATCTCTTTAATATCTTCTTCAGTAAATCTATATTCATGAATTTCTGGATACTCTTTTTTTCATATATTCTAATAGTAAATCTCTAAACTGTATAACATCTATTTTTTTCTGGTAATTCATTTACTATATTTGTAACTCTTGCTCTAACTGATTTAACTCCCTTTAGATTCTATTTTATCTTTAGAAACTTTTTAAAGCTTTTTGCAAGAACTGAAAGATCTACATCAAATAATAAACATCCATGGTGCATAATTCTTCCATTAATATACGCTTGTGCATTACCACAGAATTTTTTCCCATCTATTTCTAAATCATTTCTTCCAGTAAATTCTGCCTTAACTCCTAAACTTTCTAAAGTTTTTATTACAGGTATAGAAAAACTCTTAAAAGTCAAAATGCCTTATCTTCACTTTCTTTTGAAATTATTGTGTAATTTAAATTATTATAATCGTGATAAACTGCTCCACCACTCACTGATTCTTACAACTTCTATACCATTTTTCCTTAACATAATCTCTATTAATTTCTTCTATAGTATTTTTGATGTCTACCTACTATTATAGAAGGTTTGTTAATCCATAACATAAAAATCATATCTTCATCTAATAATTTTCTTTAAATGCATATTCTTCTGAAGCTATGTTAAAAGCTGTTTCATTTGTATCACTAATAATGTAAATCATATCCTTTTTCTCCTTTTTAATCTTTTTATAAATATTATAACATATTTTTTATTATTGTATCTTTTAATTTTTATTTTTATTTTTTTATTTCATATTATGTAATTTTTATAAATAAATATAAATAAATATAGTCAAATCTAAGGGAAAGAATTTAAAATAAATTTGACTTTTTAATACTTTTTAAGTTTAAAATATATTAACGTAGCTTTTAATAGCTATAGATTTAAGATTTAGGAGGCATGCGATGAGCAAAATGAAAGCGGCCAGATGGCATAAAAAGAGGAGATGTAAGGGTTGAAGAAATAGATGTACCTGTATTACAACATGACGAACAAATAAAAGTTGCTGTTAAATACTGTGGTATATGTGGAAGTGACCTACACGAATATTTAGGAGGTCCAATATTTATACCTACTACAACTCCACACCCTTATACAAAAGAAGTTGCACCTATAACAATGGGACATGAGTTCTCAGGGGAAGTTGTAGAAGTTGGTAAAGGGAGTTACTAAATTCAAAGTTGGAGATAGAGTAACTATAGAGCCAATATTTGCAAAAAATGGTTTAAAAGGAAAATATAACTTAGATCCAAACTTAACATTTATAGGTCTTGGAGGAGGTGGAGGTGGATTCTCTGAATTCGTTGTAGTTAATGAGGATCAAGCCCACAAATTACCTGATTCTATAGATTATGAACAAGCTGCTTTAACTGAACCTTCAGCTGTTGCACTTTACGCAGTTCGTCAAAAGTAAATTTAGAACTGGAGATACTGTTGCAGTATTCGGTTGTGGACCTATAGGATTATTAATAATAGATGCATTACGTGCAGGAGGAGCTACTAAAATATTTGCAGTAGAACTTTCACCAGAAAGACAAGCTAAAGCAAAAGAATTAGGTGCTATTATAATAGATCCTTCAAAAGTTAATCCAGTTGAAGAAATAGTAAAATTAACTAACGGTGGAGTAAATGTATCTTACGAAGTAACAGGAGTACCTGTTGTATTAAAACAATCTATGGAAGTTGTTGAAAAAGATGGAGAAGCTATGATAGTAAGTATTTGGGAAGGTGAAGCTTCTATAAATCCTAACGAAATAGTAATTCAAGAAAAAACTGTTAAAGGAGTTATCGCATACCGTGATGTATTCCCAAATGTACTTGAATTAATGACTCAAGGATACTTCTCTAAAGATTTATTAGTTACAAAACACATCAAATTAGATGATATAGTTGAAGAAGGATTCAATGCATTAGTTAAAGAAAAAAATCAAGTTAAAATACTTGTTTCACCTAAATAAATAGAAAAAGATAAAATAAAAATATGTACCGACAAACTGGACAGATTAAAACAGTTTGGAGGTACATATTCTAAAAATACATTAATTTGTTTATTTATTTTTCAAAGATTTTATAACTAAATTGTTTTTAATTTTTATAATTTAATCATTTTTATTTTATGATATAATGAAAAATTTTTGGGAATGTGTGCGACACTCCTTTTTATTAAAACTAAATTTATATTTCTAATACCTCTAAAACTTCCCTATTTGGCTTATAACGAACAAATTTCATTTGAAGATAAAAAAACTTAAGCTTTGTTTAAATTGTTTATTAGAATGAATTAGATAAGTTTTTAAATTTAATTTTTATTAAATTATAATTATATAAATAAAAAGTTAGTTTATAACAATAAAATTGTAACATATTGAAAATACTTATATAAAAATAATATAATAAATGATTTAAAATCTAATAATTAGAAAATAGAAAATGTAAAAATTTAAAACAACAAAAAAATATTAATAATAGGTTATTGGTTAATATATATTACAAAATTTATAATATAAATATTTTTTCATTTTAATTCTTCCAAATAATAATAATTCTTATTATAATAGTAATAATAATGCCATCTAAATAATAATAATCAATTTTTTTATTTTTTTAAATAACTAATATTAAAAATAAAAGGTATTGTTATTAATATTATATATAATAATAACTATCAAATTTATTTAAATTAAAAATAAATATTAAAAGAGTTAAGAAATAAAAATAATCTAACTTTTATTCATAGTTGATCTCCTTTCAATATTAATATAACTTGATTTTTATATAAAGTCAATAATATTATAATTCATTTTATAGAGTATTAATTAATAAAAATGTTTATGATTTATATATTTGAAATATCTAAAATTTTTCAGTGTTAATTTAAAAATTTACTAATAAGAAATAAATATTATATAATTATAGTGTAAAAATTAATAGACATTAAAGTAACATCAAAAATCACGTGGTGTTTCTCAAAAATTTTTAGAATAAAAATTGAGAAATAGGTAAGCGTGCATAGAAAACTATGAACCAAAAATTATAATTATTTTTATTTTTATTTCTTTTTAACAATTATTGATATTTGAATATAATTATATGTTAGGTATAATATATTGTAAGATGAAAATAAGGAGGAAAATTTTCATGAGAAAAAGAAATTTTTAAACAAATTTTATTTATTATTTTTTATTCTTTGAAAGGAAATTTTACTATTGGAGTTATTTTAACTCTTTTCTTTTTCTAGTTATTTAAAAAGAAGAAGATTTAATATTTAAAATAATAACAATGTTTTTACCTTATACACATTTTATTTATTATATTTAAAGATTTATAACTAATATTTTTTTCTGTCTAGATTTTTGCGATAGAAATTTTTGTGCGCAACACTCTTTTATATATTCTTTTTATTTCTTTTAATAAATCTTTTAGGTATTCTGTAAACTGTATGAATAAAGGGCTAGAATATGTTAATTCAGTAAATTTGCAATATACTTAATTTAGTGTTATAATAACAGTGCAAATAATTACATTATTAAAAACAAGTTTAAAACATGATAAAAAGTTAGTTCGCACTCTAACTTTTTTTATAAAAAATAAGTTATAATCAAAAAAGACAACTGCCGGAATGGGAGGTGTCTTATGTTTAAACTTGTTATAAAAATTTTAATATTAATTATAATTTTTATTATGTACTACAATAGCATATTAGAAAATATTGTAAGAAATAAAATTTTTTAGAGGGTGTGTGCGACACCCTTTTTTTATTTTTCTAATAAAATAAAAATGGGGTCAAAGGGAACTCCCTTACATCGTTAAATGCAAGAGAAAATGGCTCACCCATTTTCCTTGCATTATAACGTACTATAAATTCAGTATTTTTAGAGTTATTAAAATAAATAATACTCTACCTTCATTTTATCTTCTCAAAGTATTATCTCTATATTTTTTATATTTTTAACTCCATCTATAAAAATTCAGTTCCATTTGAATAAATTTCAATAAAAACATTATTATTTTCTAAACTTTTTAACTTAAGATCTAAAATTTATTTTTCACTTCTAACAAATTTAACATTTTTTATAATTAAAAATTAATTATAGAAATAATAAGTGTCATCAATATTAAAATCAAAATATCCTTATTAAAGTTTAAAAATAACATCGCTTCCCTTAATCCAGCCAACTGATATGTTAAAGGATTTAAGTAAGCAATCATCTTTATAGTTCCACCTACATCAGATAAAAATATAATATGCAGGTGACTAAAATAAATAGGTAATAGTAATACATTTACTATTAAATCTCTAATCTTATAATTTGGTATCTTTTATTGCAATAAGTATACCTAAATTAACCCAAAAATAAAGTTATTATAATAATAATAAAATAACCTACAATTAAATTTAAAACAGATATTTTTATTAGTAAATTTTGTAAATAATAATAGTATAGGTATTTGTATATTTATACCTACAAGTGCATAAAATGATTTAGAAAGTGTATACGAAAAAAATATTAATACCATTTATTAATTTCAAATGTAATAATCCCCACTTATTATCAATAACTGTTCTATATATTACATTAGTTATTTCTCCTACACAAATTATTCCAATTAATCCAGTTAAAGCATATAGTTCATATTCTAATTTTCTTCCTTGATAATTTAAAATACCTATTGTTTTAGATAGTCCTTTAACAAAAAAATATAATAAACTATAGGAAAAATTAAATTAGAGTATAAAGCTGACTTATTTTTGTAACAATGCTTTTATATTCAAACCACAATCCATATTTCAAACCTTTTTAAAAAGACTTTTTCTTTTTATTTTTCTCAAAATTATTCATTAGCAAACTCCTCTAGCATTCTTCCTCTTAATGTTCCATTTTTAATAAATTCTTCCATCAAACCATCAAAAATTATTTCTCCATCACTTATATAAATAATTCTTTTTACAAAATTTTTTGCATAAGTTCTAGATCGTGAGAAGAAACTATAACTATTTTTCATTTTCTACTTCTTTTTAGATACTTCATTACATTTTTTCACTAGAATATACATCTAATCCTGTAGTAGGTTCATCTAAAATATATACTTTGGGATTTTTTAAAAATGCTCTTGCTATTTGAACTCTTTGCAATTGTCCACCTGATAATTCTTCTATAAAATCTCTTAATTTATCTTTTAATTCTAATAATTCTACAATTTGATTAAATAATTTTTTTCATCTTTAGTATCACTAAAAAAATTTCTTCCATTCTTATATTATCTTCTACATTCAAATACCAATCAATAACCTGTTTTTTTGAGATACATAAGCAATGTCCTTATATGTATAATTAAAATAAATTTCCCCATCAAAAATCTTTTAATTCCAACCAATGTATTTAAAAAGTTGTTTTTACCTGCTCCATTTTGACCTAATAAAGCAATAAATTCCCCATTATTTACTTTTAAATTTATATTTTTTTATTCCTTTTTATTATTATAGTATGAATTTAAAGATTTTATTTCAATATCGTTCATATTCTATACTCCTATATTATATATAATCAACATATTTAACACACATCACTTATATTCTAAAAATAAAATAACATAAACTGAACTACCTCCTTTTAATATGTTAATACCTCATATTTTTCTTTTGTCAATTTATTTTTTTGTATTTTAAATTAAATAAATTAAAAAGAAATCACACTTAAATGTGTAATTCCTTTTATTTTTATTTAAAAATATTTCTCAAGAAACTTATCTATATATCCCCAATATTCTTTCCTATATTTCATTTCAGCCTTTACATGTTTTGCGCCTTTAAATATATACATTTCTTTTTCAGAACTGATTTTGATTATATATTTTTCTCAGCATGACTAACAGGAACAAATCCATCATCTTCTCCATGTAATATCAATGCTGGTAATTTCGTATTTTTCTAATCCATTAGTCGCATCAACATCTTTAAGAAAAATATCCAGCTTTTTATTTTTGCAACAATACTTGCTTCAGGAAGCACAAGCATAGGAGGTAAATTAAATAATTTTTAATTGATAAGAAAATTCTTCATTTAAACTTAAATACCCACTATCTTCTATAAATGCTTTAACATTATTAGGTAAATTTTCATCTAAACTATTCATAACAGTAGCTCCTCCCCATACTTATACCAAATAAAAGTATATCAGGATTATTATACTTACTTGAAATCAAATCTGCCCAATCTTTTTAAATCTTTACCATCAAATCCACCCATAGTATAATATGTACCAGAACTTTTACCATGCGCATTTTAAATCTTGTGCAAATACACTATATCCTCTATCATAAAAAAATTTTTTTAATATACGTTGCCATATTACGTGCATTTTTCTCCAAATCCATGTACAACTATAACCCATTTATTTGTATTTTTTTAGATATAAACTGATATCCAACTAAATCATTACCTGTATACTTAGATTTCATTTTAATCTCTATAGCATTTTCATCAAACCATTTTTGATTTGCTTTCCTTTACTTTCATCTTTTATCTCATCTCTATCTTGATTATTAACTTTAGTTTTTATCAACTTTGTTGCTTAATGCGAAATTTACAAAATACCCCCAACAAAACCACCTAATACTGATATTGATAAAATTATTACTAATATATACTTTAAAAACTTTATTTTTTTCATAATAACCCTCTTTCTTTTTTTATATACTTTAGTTTAACATATTTTTTTATTGTAATGTAAAATTTTTTACACTAATGTAAAAATGGTAAATGATATATTCTTAACTTTTCATTGAATATGAAATTAAATCATGTTATACTTTAAATATACAAAAATTAGATCTTAGGAGGAAGTGAAATGGCTTTTTGAATTAAAAATTTACCTTATGAATATGATGCATTAGAACCTATTATAGATAAAGAAACTATGCATTTTCATCATGACAAACATCACCAAACTTATGTAACAAACTTAAATAATCTATTAGAAGGAACTGGATTTGAAAATTCTAGTATAGAAGAAATATTAATTTCTTTAGATAAATTACCTGAATCAAAGAAAAATGGTATTAGAAACAATGCAGGTGGAGTTTATAACCACGATTTATTTTGGGAAGTAATGACACCAGGAGGTTCTAAAGAACCTAAAAATGAATTAAAAACTGCTATAGAAAAAGCATTTGGAAGTTTAGATGAATTAAAAAAATAGTTTTAATGCAAAAAGGAGCTGGACAATTTGGATCAGGATGGGCTTACTTGTAACTGATAAAGAAGGAAACTTAGAAGTTTTATCTACTCCTAATCAAGACTCACCTATTAGCTCTGGTAAAAATAGTTCTGTTAGGAAATGATGTTTGGGAACATGCTTACTATTTAAATTACCAAAATAGACGTGCTGATTATTTTAAAAAGCTTGGTGGGAATTAGTAAACTGGAATATTGTTGAAGAAAGATATTTAAATAGATAAATATATAGGAGATTAGTTTTATATAAACTAATCCTTTTTATAAATTAAATAAAAAGACATTCAAAAATGAATGTCTTAAAAAGGAGTTATGAAGAAAAAGTTTTTTAGCTTTTTCTCTTGTATGGGATTATTATACACTAAAAACGTTTCCATTGGCAGTATTTTTTTATCCCATTTTTATCTTATAATTATCTTAGTTTTTAAAAATTCTAATACTGTAACTAGATCCGTTTTCAGGTATTATTGGATAGTCTTCTAATTTATTATTAATATTTTTCATTATAGTTATAAAACGATCCATGAGAAACAACTAATATCTTGGAATCATTTCCATATTGTTTTTAACTCATTTATTCTATACATTGCTCTATCTTTTACTTTTTTAACACTTTCAAATCCCTTCTATATAAATACCAGGATCAAAATCAGGAACTTGTAATTTGAATTTAGTCCATAATTCAGCATGGTTATTTTTAATTTTATCTATTTGAGCTCCCTCAAATTCTCCAAAACCAACTTCTCTAAATTCTTTATACTCAACTTTTTTCATCATCTAAACCAAGTATATTTAAAATTCTTTCTTTAGTAATAATAGCTCTTTTTAAATCACTACTACACACCAAATCAAAATTTATTCCTTTAATCTCTTGTGCTGCTCTCTCAGGAGAATCATCATCTGGAAGAAGTTCACTATTTTTCCCACCCTTGTATTTTTCCCTTCTAAATTCCATACCGTCTTACCATGTCTTACAAAATATATTTTCATATTACCCTCCTTTTTAATTATACGTTTTAAATAATATCATAATAGTTTATCCTTTACAAGTATTACTAAATTTGTTAGAATAAAAATAAAAAGAGGTTTAATAATGTTAATATTATCGATAGAAAGCTCGTGTGACGAAACTTCTATTGCCATACTTGAAAACGGCAAAAAGTTTTTAAGTAATATAATAGCAAGTCAAATAGATATACATAAAGAATATGGTGGTGTAGTTCCTGAAATAGCTTCAAGACATCACATACAAAAATATATCAACTGTATATGATATGGCCATGAAAGAAGCTGGTTGTTCTATAAAAGATATATCATATATAGCTGTTACCAATACTCCAGGTCTTGTAGGGTTCACTACTTGTTGGTCTTATGTTTGCCAAAAGGTTTAAGTATAGCAAACAATATACCTTTAATACCTACAAATCATATAGATGGTCATATATTTTCTACTTTTATTGAAAATGATCCAAAACTGCCTATGCTTACTCTAGTAGCTTCAGGTGGTCATACTACTCTTTATCTCATGAAAGAAGATAAAAGTTTAGAAAAAAATTAGGGGAAACTCAAGATGATGCTATAGGTGAGGCCTTTGATAAAAGTAGCAAGAATACTAGATCTTGATTATCCTGGAGGCCCTGCTATAGAAAAGACTAGCAAAAAAAGGAAAAGAATCTATTAAAATTACCTACACCTAAAACAGACAATATATATGATTTTAGTTTTAGTGGTATAAAACTTTTGTTACAAATTATATAAATTCTTGCAAAATGAAAAATGAAGAATATATAAAAAGAAGATATCGCACATTCTTTTCAAAACAAAATAATAGAAATTGTTAAAAAAATTCATCTAATAAAGTGCAAAAGATGAATTTCGATGTTAAAAGTATATCTATAGTTGGTGGAGTCTCAGCTAATAAAACATTAAGAAGCCATAGAAAATTCAGAAGAGTTAAAAAGATATAGATGTAATATTCCTAAATTTGAGTATTGCACAGATAATGCTGCAATGATAGCAGCTGCTGCATTTCACTCAAATAAATTTAAAGAAAAATATACACGCTGATGCAATAGATACAAAAAGAAATAAAAATATAGGAAGTGGTGAATATGAAAAATTTAATAATATTATTAGTTATATTTATAATCATATATTCTTATCAAAATGAAAAATAAAAAGAAAAGAAAGCTAAAGAAAATAATATAGAAGATAAAGTTATTACAGAAGAAATTGAAAGAAGAAATATTTGATGAGCCTTTAGAACAAGAAGTTATAGAAAATCCTAACTTTAGAAAAAGTAAGATGGATGTAGAAGCTGCTAAATATAAACTAATTGAAGAAAGAGAAAATCTATTTTTTTCAACAAAAAAACCTCTACCTTCTTCTTATCTATGTAAATGAAGTAGTACTTATACCTAAAAATACTGATACTCTTTATGCATATTGGGAAGTTAGAGAAGATACGTTTAATGATATTTCAAATAATCATCAATTAAAAAGTGAAAATCCTATAATAATACTTAAAAAAATATACAAGGTATAGAACAATTTAGAATACAAACTCATACAAGAAATGGTAATATGTATATAAATAATGTAAATTCTAATAATGATTATATAGTTTTTATTAGGGTTTCTTAGATATATTTGATAACTTTATTGAAATTGCATACTCTACAGAGGCTAATGTACCTAACCCTAAATCCTTCAAATAACTTTGATATTACATGGGAGTATCTAGATATATATGTAGATGAAAAATAATAAATCTCAAAATATTTTTTTCAGAAAAATTAGACTCTAATAATATAGATGAATATTTAGGATTTAAACAAGAAATACTAGATAATGAATTAATTAAATGGTTCTGAAAAACTCTAAATTTAAAAGGATTTAAACTTAGACTCTGATGCATTAAAGATTGTGGATTTCTATTTGGTTCTTCTGAAAAATTAGGATCATCAAATAATATTAGATAATATAAAAAGAGCAAATATTATTCATATTTGCTCTTTTTAAATTTATTTAATCATTTTTCTTTATCTCTTTTTCAGCTATTAATAACTTTTCTCTTGCTTCTTATGCTCTTTCCAAATACTAGGGACTAAACAAGAAAATTACAGGTAATATTTCAAGTCTTCCCTATTAACATATCTAAAACTAAGTATAATTTTTAGAAAAATTTGAGAAAGTTGAAAAGTTTCCAACAGGTCCTACTATATTTCCAAGACCTGGACCAACATTTCCAAGTGTAGTTAACACTGCTGTTACATTTGTTTCAAAAATCAAAATTATCAAAAAGTAACTAATAAAAATTGATACTACACAAATTAAACAATAAAGTATTATATATATCATCACGTTATATCTAACATCATTTGTAACTTTTTACCATCCATATTAACTATATCAACAGCTCTTGGATGTATTAAGTTTTTCTAATTTTTTTAATTTTATTTCCCTAAACAATATTAAAATTCTTGATACTTTTTATTCCACCACCAGTAGAACCTGCACAGGCCCCCATAATTATTAAAAAGAATTATTATAAACTTACTATAGCTAGGCCAAAACATTATAATCAAATGTTATATATCCTGTTGTTGTTACAACCGAAGCAACATGGAATAATGCCCGTCTAAAAGCTTCTTCTAAACTACTAAATTGATCTTTTACATTTATTGTTATGGTCACAACAGCAAAAACAACAGCTGATAAATAATATTTTAATTCTTCATTTTTAAATATTTGTTGAAAAATTAAATATTAATAAATAGAAAAACATGTTGAAATTTATTCCAAATATTAACATAAATATTGAAATAACATATTCTATATAAGGACTATTAAATGCTGCAATTGATGCATTTCTCGTTGAAAAACCCTCCTGTTCCCTGCAGTTGAAAAAGCATGAAGTAAAAGCTTCATAAAAACTCATTTTACCAAATAAAAAGGAAAACAACTTCTATTGCTGTTAAAACAAAATATATACTATATAATATCATAGCTGTTTTTTGCTTTTGGTACTAATTTACCAACACTAGGGTCCCGGAACTTCAGCACGCAATGAAAAAAATTGAACCACCTTCAGCTAAAAGGCAATACAGCCATAACAAAAACTAAAACTCCCATACCACCTATCCAGTGAGTAAAATGATCTCCAAAATAACATAGATTTAGATAAAATTTCTATATTAGTTAGTATAGTAGATCCTGTAGTAGTAAATCCTGATACAGTTTCAAATATTGCATCTACATAATTAGGTATATAATTTTGTAAAGTAAAATGGTATCGCTCCAACTAAAGACCATAATATCCATATTACAGCTATAATTATAAACCCTTCTTTAGCATAAAACTTATTATCATCAACCTTTATTTTTAGATAATATAAAAGTTATAACTATAGTTATTAAAGCAACTAATGCAAATGCTAAAGCATCATTTATTTCTCCATAATATAATCCAACTAAAGAAGGTAATAATAAAAGTAGACCTTCAACCATTAAAATTTTAGATATTATCTTTATCATTAACTTATTATTCATAACTAACCCCTAATTATATCACTTAAATCTTTTATTTTTCTTAAAATGATATTATCATTATTCTATCTTTTTCTTTTTATTTCTAAATTCCCATCAGCAACTATAAATTCACCTTTTCTAACAACACCTGCAACCAAAAATATCTCTTTCAATAGATATATCTCTTAAAGGTTTATTTATATATTGGAAGTTTTCTGGAACTTGAAACTCTAAAGGCTTCTACTCTATTATCAACAAATCTATGTACATAATCAGCTGATGCATATCCACTATTTTCTATAGATCTAACATAAGTTAATATAACATCTGTTATTACTTCACGTGGTGAAAAATATATTAGTTAATCCATAATCTTTAATTAAATTACTATAACTGTTATTATTTTACCTTTGATATTATCTTATTTAATTTCTTTGCTTTTAGTAAATAAAGAAAGTATAATATTTATTTCATCATTTCCTGTAAGTGTTATAAAAAGTATCTGAATCAAATATTCCTCTTCTTCTAATACAGTTTGATTTGTTGCATCTCCATGTATTATTGTTATATCTGGGAAAGTTTCTGCAAGATTTTTCACATACATCTTTATCATTATCTATTATTTTTAATTTCCATACCATATTTTTAATAATTCTTTACATAAATAATATGTTACCTTTTCCTCCACCTACTATTAAAACACTTTTTATTTTTTCTTTCTTCGCAACCAATTAAATCATGTATATTTACAACATCTTTACTTGGTAATATAACATATAGTTTATCTCCTCTTTCAAGTTGAAAATCTCCACTTGGTATTATTACACTCTCTCCTCTTTCAACAGCACATACCAATATTCTATCATCTATATCTATTAATTTTCTCCCTATCATAGGATGTCCTTTTGCTCAATCTAAAAGAAAGCATTTCAGCTAGCCCCTTAGCAAAGGTATCTATTTTTAAAAATCTCCTACAAACTTAAATTGATTTTGCTATCTCTTTTGCTGTTCTAAGTTCTGATTTACAGGTAAATCTATATTTAAATCATCTTTTAAAAATTTATATCTTCCTAAATATTCCTTAGATCTTATTCTTGAAAACAACATGTTTTAGCACCAAGTTTTTGCTATTAATGAACACACAATATTTAATTCATCACTTGAAAGTTACAGCTATTACAAGATCAGTGTTTTTCTACACCAGCTTCAAGTAACACATCATTATCTACTCCATCACCATTAATACAAAAGTACATCAAGTTCATTATTAATTTCTTCTAATCTCTCTATTTTTATCAATAACCGTAATATCATGCCCTCAGAATAAAAGCTGTCTTATAAGAGATTTTACCAACTTTACCATTACCTACAACTATTAATTTCCATATGTTTCCTTTCTTTTTACTTTTTGCTTGTTAATAAATAGAGCACCTTTAAAAAGGTGCTTTATATATTATTTATTTCTAACTAAATCTGCTAAAATTCCATTTATAAAAATTTTTAGTGTTTTCATCACCATAAACTTTAGATAATTCTATAGCCTCATTTATTGCTATTTCTTCACCTACACCATCTATTAAAAATTTCACTAAAACGCCATTTTTAATATTACTTTTTCAGCAGTTCCAAATTCAAAAATGACCATCCTTTAATTTTATTTTTTATTTCTTCTTTTATTTTTGATCATTTAATACTACACCATCTACATATTTTTTTCAAAAAATATTCTTTTTGATGCACTTATATCCATATTTTTCTAAAACTTCGATTTTTCTTTTGGTTTATATCATTATTTGTTAATTCATACTCAAATAATACTTTTAAATATCTGATCTCTTAATTCTCTTTGAGTCATCTAATATTCTCCATCCTCTTTTAATTTCTTCTATTACCTCATCTACTGTTTTCTGGTATTTTCTACACTTTCAACTATCTCACTGTTTTTCAATAATAGTTTCAGGATTAATTTTAATAATTTTTTTATAACCACAGATTTAACCTTAATTCCAGTCATTAAATCAATATATTCTTTAAGTTCATTTTGTATTTCTGATAATTTACCATTTAAGTTTTCTACATTAAATGTTTCAACATTACTATAAATACTTAAACTTGAAAACGAAACAGCAGATTCAACCTTAGCATTTTTTTAACTATAGTTTTTAGATTCTAAGAATTTTTAGATATATCATTTATAGTTTCAATACTAACTTCTACATTACCATTACTACCAGAAGATTTAATAACTCTTTTTCTTAAATAATTTTTCTATAGAAGCTATTAAAACTATTAATATATACACCATAGCCCTATACCTAAATATATAGCATATATCTTATATGGTTCAATTTCATATATTATATCAGCATAATATGTTGTGTACATAAACATATCTGAAAACTGTTAAATATGATAATAATAATAAAACTAAAAATAATAAAAATTTAATTAGATTATTTAAAAATCTAAACATTAGTTTTTCACCAACTTCTTCACCTTTTTATTACATTTGATACTTTAACATTTATTTCATTTACTGTAATTCCTGTTAAATCTTTCTATATGCTATTTCTTGAATTTTAATATAGTTTCTGATATTTTTAACTCCATAAGTTACAACTAAAACCAAGATCTATTACGCATTCTGTTTCTCCTAATTCAACATCTATATGTTTAGTATTTCCTATACCTGTGATATTCTTTATTATATTTATTGGTTCTGATTTTTCCAGTTCTATCTGCTATAGATACAACTCCTTCTACCTCTTTTTATACTCTCTAAAACTATATCTTCTATAACACTAGTAGATATTTCTATTCTTCCAATATTTGACATAAATTTCCTCCTTATTTAAAAGTCTTACTCAATTATACCATTTATATATCTATTATTCAACTACTATCCTTACATTATCTATACCCAATAAAGAAACCAAAGTATTAATAAGCTCTTCATTTATATTTATTTTTATACTTATCTCCCATATTATTAACCTCAGTTTTTCCCATCTGAGACTTTATATACTTTTAATATTATTGCTTCCTCTATTAGATTTTATTAAATCTATGAGTTCATCTCTACTTTCAAAAATTAGAATTAATTCTAAGACTTAATATACTATTATTAATATTTTTAATATTAATTATTCTATTTATAGCAAATTTACCATCATCTAATTTGTTATACGAGAATATACATATATCATCTTGTTTAAAAAGATTACCAAATTTATTCATTTCTCTTGGAAATACAATATATTCTTTTTCTACCATATGTATCTGTTATTATAACACTAGCCCATTAATTCATTTTTCTTAGTTACTCTATTTTTAATACTTTCTATATAACCTATCTTAAGATTTTTTCTGGTAATTTTTAATATTTTATAAAAATATATTTTTCTTGTAATAATTTTTATTCTTAATGATATTTTTTATATTCAATTTCAAAAGTTAACCATTTCTCTAAAAAGAATATTCTCCTGTATCATTAAAAAAATAAAGTCTTCTATATCTGTTTTATGGTTTAAAAATAACTTTGAATGTATATCATTATCAACTTTTATTTTTAGTTGCCCATTTTAAAAATTCGAGTAAATTATTTATCAATGTTTTTCTTTTAACTCCAAATGTATCAAAACATCCAGCATATATTAATCCTTCTATATTTGATTTATTAAGAAAAATTACATCTAATATAAAAGTCTTTAAAATCTTTAAATTCTCCATTTTCCCTAATTTCCATAATATCTCTTGCACTTTTTTTCTGACATCTCTTTAATAGAACTTAAAGGCATACGTACACCTTTTATCTTCTACGCTAAAAGAATCCATAGATTTATTAATATCTGGTTCTTTTTAATTCTATTTCTTTTTCTATTTAACTCTTCACTTGCACGTAAAAGTTTAGTTTTCAGATTTCAATTCACTACTAAGATAAGAAGAATAAAATTCTTTAGGATATTTTTGCTTTCAAGTACAATGTTTGATAAGTTATAACAGCATAACTTATAGCATGTGCCTTATTAAATCCATAATTACCAAATTTTTCAATAAGATCATATATTTCTTTTGCTTTTTCTTTTAGGAACTATCGCATTTTCAATAAATTTTTCTATGTTCTTTTAATATCTCAGGATTCTTTTTACCCTATAGCTTTACGTAATTCATCTGCACTTGCTAAACTATATCCTGATATTTCACGAGCAATTTGCATAACTTGCTCTTGATAAACTAAGACTCCATAAGTTGGTGACAATATTTTTCTAATAAAGGATGTATATATTTAACCTTAATATTTTTGTTGTTTTTAACTTCTATCAAACTATCTATATATCCACTTTCTAATGGACCAGGTCTATATAAAAGCAAGTAGAAAAGCAATATCTTCTAAAGATTCTATTTTTCAACTTTTTAGCAAGTCTAGTAATACCATCTGATTCACACTGAAATATACCTAAAAGTATCTCCTGAATTTAGTAAATCATAAGCTTTTTTCTTCAGGTAATTTATATATATCGTCTTTTTAAACCTGATTTTTCTACACTTGATTTTTACAGTATTTAAATTTTTAAGTCCAAGTAAATCCATTTTTAAATATCCTAATTCTTCTAAAACTGAAGCTTCATATTGAACTTGATAATCTTTACCATTAAAAACTAAAGGTAGTTCATCTCTCATATCATTTTTAGAAATTATAACACCTGCGGCATGAGTTGACATATTTTTTAAGCTTATTTTTCTATTCTTTTTGCATATTCTATTAATTTTTTTACAATATCTCTTTTTATCATCCAATCCATCTAATCCATATATTTTTAGATGCATCTATTATATTTCTTACACTTTTTCAGGTATCTCTAATACTTTTGATATATCTTTAAGAGCAAGTGCAGGTTTAAATGTTGAGAAAGTAATAATTTGACTTACATTTCTAACGCCATATTTTCGTTTTAAGATATTCTATAACCTCTCCACGTCTTTCTTGCTCTATATCAACATCTATATCTGGCATAGATATTCTCTCAGGATTTAAAAATCTTTTCAAATATCAAGCCATATTTAATAGGATCAACTTCTGTTATCCCTAAAATATATGATATTATAGATCCTGCAGCAGATCCTCTTCCAGGTCCTATATATACGTTATGCATAAGATATAAAATCCATTACTATTAAAAATATCTAATATAACCCATATTATCTATAATATCTAACTCATACTTTTATTCTTTTGATTTATCTCATCGTTAATATTTGGATATTTATTAGGTAAAATTTTTCATTTATTAACTCTTCTATATATTCTCTATCTTTTTATCATCATTTTTCTAAAACAACAGGAAAATCAACTTCTCCTTTACTTATTTTAACATTACAATTATTAACAAGATTTTCTAAGTTTAACATAGCCCTTTTTGAAAAATCTTCACTAAATATATTTTTCTAAATAATTTGATCCTTTAAAATATAAGTCTTGATCTTCTAAATAATTTTTAACCGTACTTAATGTCTTATTTTCTTTAATAGCAGCAAATATTTTTTTGAAGTTCATTATCTTCTCTATTTAAATAATAAACATCACTTGTTAATATGGGTTCTATATCATTTTTCTTCACATAATTTTTTTCATACATTTCCCTATTTTCTAAAGTTGATTTAATTGATACCACTTCTAAATATATATTATTAAATTTATTTTTAAACTCCTTAACCACCATATTAGCTCTGTAATAATCTCCAGTTTTAATATATTTAGTTAATTCAGATTTAATACCACCACTTAATATATATACATTTTTTTAAATTCTGTATATCCTCTATATCCACTAATAAAAATCCTCTTTTCAGATTTTTTTCATAACTTATAGTTGATAATTGTGATATCTCCTTTTAATCCTTTATTATTTTTTGCAAATATAGTAAGTGCAAAAAAATCATCACTATTAAAACCTCTAATATATACTTCATATCCAAGTATAGGTTTAATATTATTTTTTTATACATATATCATAAAAATTTTACTAAACCAAAAAGGGAAGTATCTGTAATCCCTAATACTTCTTGTCCAAAAATCTTTTGCCCTTTTCTACATACTCTTTTAAACTACCCACACCCTCAAGAAGTGAATATTCAGAATGGATCTTTAAATTAATATATTTCATTAAATCACCTCTTATATTATTTTTTCAATATATCTATAAATGAATCTATTTCATCAAAAATTATTTTTCAACAGAAAAGCTAATTCTGATTGAGCTCATAGCTTCCTCAGTACTTAATCCTTGTTCTAACAATACTTTAGATGCTCTCACTGATTTACTTTTGACATGCAGATCCACCTGAAACACATACTCCTTCCATATCCAAAAGTGGTAGAATATATTGTATATCCTTACCCACAATTTGAACATTTAATATATTTATACCTTTTTGAATTTATTATAATCTTATCTCCTAATACATCTAATTTAGAGATACAATATTCCATTAAATCATCTAATTTTTTCTATGTTTTTCAATATTTTTCATCCATATATTTATACACTTCAAATCCAAGTATAATGGAATTAAGATTTTCTGTTCCTGAACGCTTATTCATTTCTGTGCTCTCCACCATGAATTTGCTTTTGTATAAGGTATATTAGAATTTATATAACAAAGACCAAGACCTTTAGGGTCCGTGAAATTTATGAAAAGAAGCAGAAAATGCATCTATACCCAATTCTTTAATATCTATTCTTTTCTTTCATTAAATATTGAACTATATCACTATGAAAAATATATATTTTTATCTTTTTAAAATATTAGCAATTTCTTTAATAGGAAACATCTTTCCTGTTTCATTATTAATAGCCATAATACTAACTAAAAAGTATCTTCTTCTATTGAGTTTTTATATCTTCAACTGATATATTACCATTTTTATCAGGTTTAATGTATGTAACCTAAACCCTTTACTTTTCAAGATATTTGCATACATTTTAAAACAGAAGGATGTTCAACGCTTGTAGTTATTATATGACCTTTTACCTTTTTCTGCTATACCTTTTATTATTAAATTAGTAGATTCTGTTGCACCTGATGTAAATATTAAATCTCTACTTGATATATTTAAACTCTTAGCTATATATTCACGAGCTTTTTTTCAATCTCATATCTTGATTTTTTCCTAAAGAATGTAGAAGATGGATTACCATACATTCCATATATTCTAACTAAATCATCTTTTAAATCTATCTAAAATTTTTAGTACTTGCTGCATTATCAAAAATATATACTCATTTTTTATCCTCCTAAATACACTCCTAAAAATAAGGGCTAAAATAGATAGAACTACACTTAAAAAAATATGTATATAGAAGCTTCAAAAATCTATTTAATTCTATCATTTTAACCACATCTAAAAGAAAATGTAGAAAACGTTGTAAATCCTCCACATAAACCTATAGTTAATAAAGCTTTAACATTTGGGGTTAATATCTTTATACTTTATATGTAAAATATCCCATTAAAAAGATCCTATTATATTTATATATATAGTTTTATTATATGGTATATTTAAAAAGTAAAAGAATATCTAAGTATAGCTCCTATAGCTGCACCAAATCCAATATATATTATTTTCATAATAACACCTCTTACATTTTTTTAATATATTATACAATAGTATTTTAAAAGACAATTTAAAGCTTTCTAACTTCTATTTTAATTTACTATAGGTATAATAGAGTATATAAAACAAGGAGATGATGATCATGAAAAAAATTTTTATTTTACAATTACATTAATACTTCCAATATTAAATTTTGGAGCACAATATTCAAGTTATGTAGATAATCAAAATTCTATATCTGATATACAAAAAGTATGGCTATAGAAAAATATATTCCTTTTTAACGAATGGAATTTTCAATTACCTGAACAAATAAAACAGGTGGTATTTTTTCTATTTCTGAAGATGAATATAATAAACAATCTTTAATAACAAATAGAGAGAATATTACAGAAAAAAATTAATACGAGTATAAATCTTGAAAACAGATAGGATAGCAACATATTTTTTTAAATAATAATTATAAAACTTCAAATATTAGAAATATGATTTATGATTTAATCGCATCAAAATATTCATTAGAATTATTAAAAACTTTAAATGCATATAGTAACAACTAAATGGATTAATAATGTCGATAACAGACTATATATAACTACTAATAAATAATGATTTAATAATATTTGAATATGACTATTCAACTAAGACTTATTCTAAATTATATAAAATAGAAATTAATGTTAATAAAACAAATATATATGGAAACATTCTTAATGAAATAACTTACAATATGTGGAAAGATATTAATTCATATATGAATAAATATATAAATAAAAGTATAAATAAATTTACATATTTAGAAAATTTTTATTATTAATGAAAAATCAAAAAAATTAATAGAAATTTATTAAATATTAGTGTGAGATTATAAAAACTGGACTTAAAGTCCAGTTTTTCATTATATGGAATATTTTAAATTTTTAAAGAGAAAAATATTTATTTTTATAGATTTTTACACATAACACTTGACTTGGAGTTAACTCCATATGTTATTATTAATTATATTAGTTTGAAAGGAGAAAACTATGACGATAAAAGAAGTAAGTTCTATGCTCAACATTTCTCAAGATACTTTAAGGTATTATGAAAAATTGGAATTATCCCTTCAGTTCCTAGAACTAAAGGAGGACTTCGTAACTATGGTGAAGAAGAAATAAGCTGGATACAATATGTTACCTGTTTACGTAGTTCTGGGCTTCCCATAAAAACTATGATAGATTATTTAAATCTTTGTTTACAAGGTGAATCTACTTATCCACAAAGACTTAAATTATTACACGAACAATATGATGAAATATTAAAGCAAAAGAAACAATTAGAAACCAGCTTAAATAGATTAAGTAAAAATTAAATATTATAACGATTTACTAGAAATAAAAATTAGGAGGTATATTAAATGTCAGTAGAATTATTTTTCAGGACTATGGATAGTAATTTTTAATTGCTATATTAGGTCTTTTTAATTCATATTAATGTTAATTTTAAAAAGAAATTTAAATTTTCAACAAGAATAATCATATCAACAGTTTTAGGTATGATAATAGGAATCATATTTAAAAGCTCGTTAGAAATATTATCAGTTGAAGGTGCAGAAAAGGCTTTTAAGTAATGTAACTACAGCAGTTTCATTAGTAGGTAAAGGATTTAGTGGTTTATTAAAAATGATAGTTTTACCATTAGTTGGAGTTTCAGTTTATAACTCAATAATAAACTCTAAAAGTAAGAATAAATTAAAAACAACTAACAACTAAATCTATAGCCTATTATACAATAACTGTAACAATATCTGCCTTGATAGGTCTCACTATAGCATTATCATTTGGTTTAGGTAAAGGAATGATTTTTACCTGAAGGTATAGAAGCATGGGCTGGAAAAAGGAGAATATAAAGGAATAGTAGATGTTATTGTTTCATTTATTCCTTCTAATATTTTTTTAAATCTTTAACTGAAACAAGCGTTGTTGGCTTGGTTATATTCTCTGGATTTATGGGATTTTGCAACTAATAGAGTTGGAGATAAAAATCCAGAAAAAAATTAAACCATTAAAAGATTTATCTGCTTCTTTATTTGAAGTTATGACTAGTGTAACAATTACCATTATCAAGATAATACCTTTATGGAGTTGCAGCATTAATGTTTGATTTAGCAGCTTCTTATGGAATAGAAGTATTTAAAAATTTATTAATTTATGTTCTTGTTATGCTTATATCATTATTATTAGTATTAACAATGCAAACAATAAATTTAATAATTCACGGTATAAATCCTTTACAATATTATAAAAAAGCTTTACCAGCTTTATTATTAGCATTTACAAGTACATCTAGTATGGGAACTCTTCCTTTAACTATTGAAACTTTAGAAAATGGTATAGGTGTAAGTACAGGAACTGCAAACTTTACAGCAACTTTGGGTACTACAATAGGTATGAATGCTTGTGCCGGTGCCTTCCCTGCAGTTGTAGCAGTAATGGTTGCAAAATATGCAAGGAATACCTATAACACCTGTATTTTTTTATTATCACTATTAGTCGTAATTGCATTAGGTTCTTTTGGAATGGCTGGAGTACCTGGTACTGCATATATAGCGACAACAGTTGTTTTAGGTGGAATGGGTCTACCATTTGCACCAGTAGCTTTAATTTTACCAATAGATTCTATAATAGACATGGGAAGAACTATGGTAAATGTAAATGGTGCTATGGTAATTTCTACTGTTGTAGATAAAGAATTAGGAACATTTGAAAGTAATTATAATTAAAATAGGAGGAAAATTCCTCCTATTTTTAAAGTCTCATACATAATTGCTTTTAATAGTATGTACTCTATTTTTCTGCTTGATCAAATACAACTGAATAATCACTTTCAAATACTTCATCTGTTACTTCTAACTCTTTTAATCCAAATTCTTCATATATATATTTTGAAACTTCAGTTTCTAAATTATGAAAACTAGGTAAACAATGCATAAATAGAGCATCTTCTTTGGCTTTTTCATAATCTCAATATTAACTTGATAAGCTTTTAAGATTATCTATTCTTTTCCTTCCATTTACTCTTATCTTCGCCCATAGAAAGCCAAACATCTGTATAAATTACATCTGCTTCATTTAATGACTTAGATATATCCTCACTTACTTCTATTTTACTTCCTGTTATATTTGATATTTCTAATACCTTTTTTTATATCTCTTCACCAGGGAACAATTCTTTAGGACCACAAGCAACATAATCCATTCCAAGATAAGCACAAATTATCATTAAAGAATTTTGCAACATTATTTCTACAATCACCCATAAATACAACTTTAATACCTTTGAATTTACCCTTTTCAAAAATAGTAAGTGCATCAGCTAAAGCTTGTGTAGGATGAAACTCATCTGTTAATCCATTCCATACAGGAACTTTTAGAATATTTAGCTAATTGTTCAACTATATCCTGTCCATATCCCCCTATATTCTATTCCATCATACATTCTACCAAGGACTCTTGCACTATCTTTTTATACTTTCCTTACTCCCAATTTGTAGAAGTTTTAGTATCTATAAAACTTGGATTAATGCCCTAAATCAAAGGAAGCAACTTCAAAAGGAACATCTTGTTCTTGTTGATGTTTTTTTCAAATATTAAAAGCTATATTTTTTTCCCTCTAAATACCTATGTTTCTTTTCCTTCTTTTTCATTTTTCTTAAAATTATAAGAACTTTTTAATAAATACTCTATTTCTTCTTTACTATAATCAAAAAAAGTTTTTAAAAACTTCTTCCTTTTAAATTCATGATACACTTCCTTTCAAATATATTATACTAAAAAGAGGAAAAATGTATAAACAAATTTCCTCTTATTTTTACTATTTAACTATTTTTAAATATTATCTCATTTGTTAATTTTCCATATTTAATAGCTGGTATATCAACTGGTAGTTTACCTTTTCCTTCTCCACCTTCAAATAAAACTTCAAGAACTGCCGGTATATTAGGCCCAAAATGCTTTTTATACCTGCATCTACTTCTGTTGGATCCATACCCTTAAATCCATAAGCTATTAAAAACTTTATCATAATCTAAATGTGCCGCTACATCATATGGTTTATTTAAACTTACATAAACTCTTGTAATATTATTTAACTTTAGCTATTTCATCTGCTAATTTTGTTCTATAATTATCCTTAGATAAAAGTACTTTCATTTATCATAGAACCATATACTATTACTGTATCATAGTTAGATTTTGAAATATATTCTTTTAAAGCATCTAATCCTGTATTAGCATCATATTTAAATAATCCGTATTCTATACCTTTTATTTTTACCTTCTTCCACTAATCTATGTATAGCAAAATTTTGTAACCTTTTTTTGATTTTTCATCAAGTGCTAATATTAAAAGCTTTTTAGGAACTTCTTTATTTACATTTTTTATAGTAGTTATAGCTTCTTTTGAAACTACTCTTTCAAGTGATCTATTTTCTTTAGAACCTATAGCTTTTAACTGCATCTAATAGTTTAACATCTACACTTCTTGTATCTTTTTAATATATTTCTTTTTGGCTTTTTAATTCATTTATCCTTTTTAATAGATTCATCTATTCTTTTTTTCAGATATTTCTCCATTCTCTACCATTTCAACCAATCTATCTATTGCCTTATCTAATTCTTCTACATTTTTTAAAGAATGTAGACTTATAGGCATAAGAAGTATGTCTACTCCAGCATTTATAGATAATTTCATAGCTTCAACTGGTCCAAGATTATCTGATATAGCTTTCATTCCTAAAGCATCTGTTATTACTACACCATTAAAGTTCATTTTATCTCTTAAAAATACCTGTTATTACATCATCAGATATAGTTGAAGGATAAGTAATCTTATCTCCTGTTTTTTTGAAACAAAATAATCTTTTTCAATTTGAGGTAATTGGACATGAGCTGTCATTATCATATCTATACCAGAATCTATAGCTTTTTAAATGGTAAAAATTCTGTTTTTTTGAAAGTTCATCATAACTTTTATCTACTACAGCAAGTCCTAAGTGAGTATCAGTTGCTGTATCTCCATGACCCTGGGAAAATGTTTTTCCAACTGCAATAATTTTTTCCTCTTGCATTCCTTTTTATCATAGGTATTCCCATTTCTGAAACAATATTAGGATCTGATGAGAAAGAACGTAATCCTATTACAGGATTTTTTAGGATTATTATTCGTATCTATTACTGGAGCAAGGTTAACATTTATACCTAATGAATGCAATTCATTCCCTATTGCTTTCCCTACCATATATGAATATTTTTGAATTTCTAGTAGCACCTATAGCCATATTCCCAGGAAAATTAGTTCCTGTACCAAGTCTTGTAACTATACCTCCTTCTTGATCTATAGATATCAACATTGGTGTTTTAGAAGCTTTTTGTAATTCATCTACAAGTCTAACAGTTTGTCTTGTTTCCTTAACATTTTGTGCAAATAGTATTACACCATTAAAGTTATGTGACTTAATAACTTCTTTAACTTCCTCATTCATAGTATCAAAATCTTTTTTCTGAATCTCCACTCATTTGCCAATATCTAAAAATCTGGCATAATTAAGTATTCGATTTTTCTCTTAATTCTTTTTGTCCTGCTAAAAGATAATACAGGAAGAATAAACATTAATAAAACTTTAAAAATTTCTTCATAATACGTTACCTCCTCTATTGTTAATATATTTTTACCTTGATTTTCACAAAAAAATGATAATACTTTTGAAATCTATTTTTCACAAAATAGAAATAAAAACATGCATATAAAAATCTTTTTCAATTTATGAAAAATTAATTAATGCATGTTTTTAAATATATTTATTTACTTTTTATTTGCTATAGCTTCCGCTATTATTTCTTTCATTTTAACTGCTGTTGTTTTATTTTTTCAAAGCATATCCTGTTGCTATTACATCTATTACATAAAGTTGTGAAATTTTTAGAAATTAAAGCTCCTCCATCTAATAAATTTTTCTTTACCTGATGTAAGTAAAAACAAGATCTGACATTTTTGCTATTGGTGACATAATATAGTTTGTTATAGTAATAATTTTTAGCTCCATAGCTATAGTTAAGGGATAAATTAAATCTATAGTTTCACCAGATAAACTAATAACAATAATTACATCTTTTTTGTAACAGTTGAAGAATACATTACTTGAAAAATGTCCATCATTTTACACTATGTCCAATTTTTCCCAAAACGCATAAATCTATTTTGCATTTCAAGAGCCGCGACCCCTGAAGATCCTAAACCAAAAATATACATTTTATCTGATTTATCAATATATTCTATCGCTTTTTTCAACATCTTCCTTTTTTTAATAAAAGATCTAGTACTTTTAACTGTTTCTAATATATTAGTTTCTATATTTTTCTATATAGTCTTCTCCCATATCCTTTTCATCACTAGATATTTCACGAGCAACCTCTAATTTAAACTCTATAAATCCTTTAAATCCTATTTTTACAAATCTAAATATAGTTGCTTCAGATACATTTTATTCTCTTTGTAATTTCATGTAATGGCATAAATGAAACACCATCTTTTTCCTTAAGAATAAAGTCTGCAACTCTTGTTTACTAAAAAGATGGATAAAAAGATTCAATTATAGATAAATATTTCATAAAAGTAACCTCCTACTTTTAAATATTATACCTTCATTTTTCATTTTTCAATATATTTTTGAAATGAAAATTTCAAACAATAAAAATACCAGTATCCTGGTATTTTAATTATCTTCCTTCAATTTCTAATTCATATTCTCCAGTAAAATTATTTAATTTTTATATTTAATACATATTTTTTTCATTAGATTTAAATTAATATGTCTTTCAAATTCATAAGGTGAATTTAATGTTAATAAAGATTTACCTTTTGAATCTACTAAATTAAATATAATCTCTCCATTATATTTTTCAGTATCTATATCTAATTCAATTACACTTAAATTAGATATTTTTATACTTTTTATTTTTCTGTTCTATTTTGAACATAATCTTTAGTTTTATATTTTGATTTAACAGTTCTAGTATAACTAACATTATTTTGTCCATCTGATATATTTGAAAAAGACATCATTGATCCCGCTAATAATAATCCTAGTAATAATTTTTTTCATTTTTCCTCCAAAATTTTTTTCTTATGATAAGTTATGGTATCAAATTAAATAAAATTAGTCAATCTATCTAAGATTATTTAAAGATTAAATTTATAATACATAAAGAATAATTAGAATTTATAGTAATTTCTAACCTAATTGATTTTTAAAAAAATCGTATATGTTATACTAACTAAAACAAATCAAACTACTTATACGTAGTTTTTTTAATATTTAGGAGGTAAATACTATGTTTAAATTAATAAAAATCATTAAGAGAATACTATAAACAAAAGTATACTCACTCCAATTTTTTATTATTTTTAGAAGTTCTTCTAGAAGTTTTGATACCACTGCAAATGGCACGAATAATAGATATTGGAATAAAAAAATAGTAATATAAACTACATTTTTAAAAAGAAGGTATAATACTTGTATTAATTGCAACTTGTTCTCTTTTATTTGGAATCTTAGCTGGTAATTATGCATCTGTTGCTTCTGCTGGATTTTTCAAAAAAATATTAGAAAAGATATTTTTTTACAAAATACAAGAATTTTTCATTTAAAAAAATATAGATAAGTTTTCTACATCAAGTCTTGTAACAAGAATGACTACAGATATATCAAATATACAAGTTGCATTCCAAATGACTATAAGATTATTTATAAGAACCATATTTATAATAATCTTATCTCTTATTATGACTGTAATAATAAACCCTAAAATTGCTATTGTATTTCTTCTAGCTATACCAATACTTGGATCTTTCCTATTTTCTAGCAATTAAGTTTGTATTTCCATTATTTGAAAGTGCATATAATGAATATGATAATATGAATAAGAAAAATTCAAGAAAATATAAGAGCTGCTCGTGTTGTAAAAAGCTTATGTTAGAGAAGAATTCGAAATTTCAAAATTTAATTCTACTTCTAACCTTGTTTATAGCATATTTTTTAAAAAGCAGAAAAGTTATTATCATTTTACAAATTTAATTATGCCCTCTTACTATATATGGAGTAATACTTTCTATACTATATATTGGAGGTAAAAAGTATAGTTGCCGGAAATATGGCTACTGGTGAACTTACTACTTTAATAATATATGGCACACAAATATTAATGGCATTAATGATGATATCATTTGTTTTTGTAATGAATTTAATAGCAGAAGCTTCAATACAAAGAATTATAGAGGTTTTAGATGAAAAAAATAGATATAGCTTCACCTAAAAACTCTATTAAAAATGTTAAAAATGGAGATATATCATTTAATAATGTAAACTTTAGCTATACAGGAAAAACGGTAATCTTTCTTTAAAAATATATCGTTAGAGATCAAATCAGGACAAACAGTTGGTATTATAGGTGGAACTGGTAGTTCAAAAACTACGCTTATACAACTAATACCTAGACTTTTATGATGTAACCGATGGATCAGTATCTGTCGGAGGTATAGATGTAAGAAAACTATGATCTTGTAACTTTAAGAAATGCGATTTCTATTGTTTTACAAAAACACTCTATTTACTGGTACTATTTCTGATAATATACGGTGGGGAAATCCTAATGCTACACTCGATGAAGTAATTAAAGTTGCAAAACTTGCTTCAGCTGATAAATTTATACAAGAATTTCCAGATAAATATGATACAAAAAAATACTACAAGGTGGTAATAATGTATCAGGTGGACAAAAACAAAGAATTTGTATAGCTCGTACATTACTTTAAAAACCAAAAAAATATTAATACTTGATGATTCTACAAGTGCAGTCGATACTAAAACTGATTATTTAATAAGAAAAAGCATTTAAAGAAGAAATACCTGATACCACAAAAAAATAATTATAGCTCAAAGAATATCTTCGATAGAAGATGCTGATGTAATAATAGTTATGGAAAATGGATCTATAAATGGTATAGGTACAAGTAAAGAATTACTAGAAACTAATGAAATTTATAAAGAAATATATAGTTCTCAAATGAAAGGAGGTAAATAATAATGAAAAAGCTAAAAATCCAATAAAAACATTTTTTAAGACTATTAAACTATATTTTTTTAAGAAAAAAATAAGATTGTACTTGTAGTTATAATATTATGTATTATTATAAACACATTAGGATATATAGCAATATCACTATCACTTAAAACTTTAGTTGATAGATATATCACTCCTCTAATTAATGAAAAGCAATCCTAATTTTTATGCCATTCATACAAGCTTTTATTAGTCCTTGCTTTTATTTTTATAACTGCAAGTATAGCTTCTTTTTATTTATAACTACTTAATGGTTACAATTGCTGAAAATACCATAAAAGATATAAGAAATGAAATGTTTAAACACATGCAAACTCTTTCAATTAGATATTTTTTGATCAAAATACTAATGGATCTATAATGAGTATATACACTAATGATACAGATACATTAAGACAAACTATAAATCAATCATTAGCACAATTATTTACTTCCAGTTTAACTATTATTTCATCTTTTTATATCAATGATATATTTAAGTCCTGCACTTTCTATATTTTCTTTTCCTCGTTCTAATCCTACTAATATTTATTATAAAAAAATATTGGTAAAAAAGTTCTAAATACTTTGGGGCTCAACAAAAAGGAATAGCTGATATTACTGGGTATATAGAAGAAAGAATGAACGGACAAAAAGTTATAAAAATATTTAATCACGAAGAAATATCAAAAGAAGAATTCAATACATTAAATGAAAAATTATTTTCTTATAGCTCCAAAAGCAAATAAATATTCTAGTTTAATAGGACCAATAGTTGGAAATATTGGAAACTTACAATTTGTTTTTAACAGCAATAATAGGAAGTTTACTTTTAATAAATAAAAAGTGCTGGTATAACACTTGGAATTTTAATCTCATATTTACAATTTACTAAAAGTTTCACACAACCTATACTTGAAATTTCACAGCAATTTAATATGATAATTATGGGTATAGCTGGAGCAGAAAGAATATTTACTTTATTCGACACAAAAATCTGAATTAGATGATGGCTCTGTTAGTCTTGTTAATATATATTTTGATAACAATGGAAATATATTTGAAACAGATAAACCCACTAATCATTGGGCTTGGAAAAAGATGGTAGATACATAGAACTTAAAGGAGAGGTTAGATTTAATGATATGACTTTTTGGATATGTAAAAGATAAAAATTATACTTGAAAATCTTAATCTTTATGCAAAAACCTGGTCAAAAACTCGCTTTTTGTAGGTTCAACAGGGGCCGGTAAGACAACTATAACTAACTTAATAAATAGATTTTTATGATGTTAATTCTGGTAATATAACTTATGATGGAATAAACATAAATGATATTAAAAAAATCTGATTTACGTAAATCTTTAGGTATAGTATTACAAGATACTCATTTATTTACAGGGACTATAATGGAAAATATACGATACGGTAGACTTGATGCTAGTGATGAAGATGTATATAATGCTGCAAAACTCGCTCATGCTGATCACTTTTATAAATATGTTACCGAATAAGTTTGATACTATTATAGATGGTAGTGGTGAGGGATTGTCACAAGGTCAAAAACAATTACTTTCAATTGCTCGTGCAGCTATTGCTAATCCTCCAGTTCTTATACTTGATGAAGCTACTTCTAGCATAGATACAAGAACAGAAAAAAACTAGTTCAAACTGGTATGGATAATCTTATGAAAAGGTAGAACTGTATTTGTTATTGCGCATAGATTGTCTACAATAAGAAATAGTGATGCAATAATAGTTCTTGAAAATGGTAAAATTATAGAACGTGGTAATCATGATGATTTAATTGCGAAAAAGGGAACTTATTATCAACTATATACAGGAGATTTAGAGCTAGATTAAATTATAATAGAATTATAGGGAAATTTAAAAGGAATTACATCTTATTAAAAACAAGATATAATTCCTTTAATTTTTTTAATCATTCACTTTTTTTATTTTTACTTCTACTTCATATAAAACATTTTTTTAGATTGTGCTTGACCTAACCCATCAACTTCTGCAACACCCTATACTCTTTTATTTTTAGATTTAAAATGGTGTTAATACATAATTATTCATAAACATATCAATTTTTAGCTGAATCTTTAGGTGTTAATAATGTAATATGTGGATCATAATTCATAAATACATTAGGTGACCCGAATTCTTTTAAATGACGCAGCCTTTAGCTGGTATATTTTTTTGCCCATCCAGGAACTTCAGCATCCATCGCTCTATGTTTGTTAAGTCTAATAGTAGCAAGATCTGTTAATTGTTGTAATTCTAATGTATTTTTAGCATCTAACATTAACCAATTACCACCTGTTTTACGTATTCTATAAAACTCAATTTCTAAAGGTTTTTGCAACTTGTGCTAAACTATCTACAACTTCCTTTACTTTAGGAAGTTCTTCTGCTTTATATTCTGTTAAATATAGAGTATTATGAACTACATAACCTTCTGAATAAAGTGAATCAATACCTACTTTTTTTCAATTCTTCACTAATTTCTTTTTACAGTTTTTTTCTGCACTAGAATCTAATCTAACAAATACGTTATAATTTACATTTGCTGCAAATACTAATGAACTAATAGTTGTAAGTCCCTAATAAAAAAACATTTTTCATAATCTTTCTCCTTTTTTTCTATTCTCTTTTAAAAAGTATACCCTATTATCAAAAAAATACAAATAAATATATTTTTAATTTTTATTATATATGTTAAAATTAAGTATCAAATACAGTGAGGAAAAATAATGAATATAAGACTTATAATTTTTTTAAAAAAATAATCAAAAATTTAAAGAAGTGGAATTAATAAATAATAATAACAATAAATATACATATATGTGGTCAAGAGTAGAAAGTGCTAACTATTCATTTAAAATTATTAAAAATGGTAAAGAATATGGTATTACATACAATCATACTTCTCCATTTGCTAGTGAATTTCATGCAATATCTGAAGAAAACTCTACACCAAAAAGATATATCTGGATTTCAAAATGGTATAGATATATTAATAGAATACTTTAACAATGACAATAATTTTGTTTTTATATAAAAAGAAGTTTACAAGATTTATACTTAATTATAAAAAAATATGTAAATACAAAAACCAGAAAAAAATAGAAATTTCCGGTGACTTTAATTCATGGATTCCCTCAATAGAAAAATATTAGATATATAGGCGATGATAATTACGAAATAACAATTAATGCAAATAATGGATATTATGAGTATAAGTATTTAATAAATGGTCATTGGTTCCCTAAAGACAAAAAAATAAAAATACTATTAATAGGTGAAAATGGTTCTCTTTTTCCTAAAGGTAAACTAGGTACAGGGACTTTTTTTCATATGATGCTATCATAGGGTGAAAGTACTAATTTAGCATCTAAGGCAATAGTTCACTATCCTAAAAAAATTAATATATTTTTAACAAAATAACAGAACGTGAATTTGAATTTAGTATAAGATGTCAAAAAGAAGATATATCAAGACTATATATATCTATAACTTCAAATAAAGATATACACAAAATATATGAATTAGAAAGATTTGTTGATAATACAAACTCTTTTGACTATTTCAAAAGAAAAATTACATTTGAAAATAATATAGAAATATTAGAATATCATTTTATACTTGAAGATGGTGGTGTTAAAAAAATTATTTGGAAAAAAATGGATTAGTTGATAATAATCCTGATAACTTTATTTATAACATTGATGACAAAAATAATGATATATTCTATATACCTTATTGGAGTAGAGAAGCTATTTGGTATAATATATTCCCCGATAGATTCTATAATGGAGATACATATAACGATCCAATATTTAATGAATTTGGACCTCAAGCTTTTCAAGAAAAAAATAAAAAAATTATGAATCTAAATTTGTTAAAGAATATAAATGGGGCAAAGATGAAAATCTTCCTGTTTTTTGATAGAAATAGATGGTGCTCTGATTTTTCAGAAAGATGTGATTGGGAGATATCTAAAGAAATGGGTATAAACTATTCTTTAAAAATATGCAAGAATGTATGGTGGAGATATTTTTAGGAATAAAGAAAAAATTCCATATTTAAAAAGAATTAGGTATTACTGCTATATGGTTAAATCCAGTATTTTATTCTTATCAAAATCATAAGTATGGAGCAAATGATTTTTAGACATATTTCTCCTGATTTTGGTACAATAAGAACAAGTGGCAAATTACACAATGTATATATAAACTCTAAAAAAACAAATATGGAAATAAATCATATCTTGATATCCTTGGTAAAAAAATGCACCTAATCATAGTGAACTTGAACTTTTTAGAAGTGAATTTAACTGGTGAAAATAAAGGTAAAAATGGATATTTTTGAAACAGATGATCCTAGTACTTGGGTATGGACTGAATCCGATTTAATTATGGTTGATCTAATAAAAAGAATTACATAAAAAAATGGTATAAGAGTAATATTTGATGGAGTATTTAATCATAGTAGTAATTTTAATTTTGCATTCAATAATGTAATGATAGATGGAGAAAATTCTAAATATCTAGATTGGTATAAATTTAATGATTTTTTTCTAATTTTACACCTATTCCAGAAAAATTGTAGCGAAGAAGAGGCTTTTAATATTCTTAATAAAAAAATAAAAGAAAATGTTAGATATAGTGGTTGGGCCGGATTTAATACTCTACCTGAATTTAATACTTTCAATACCGAGTGGAAAGAATATATATTTAATATTACAAGAAAATGGATGTTAGGACCTGATGGTAAAGAAAAATAGTAATTGGATGGAAGATGATGGTATCGATGGATGGAGATTAGATGTTCCAAATTGCCTTGAAAAATCAGTTATTTTTGGAAAGAATGGAGACATGTTGTTAAAGATTGTAAATCTGATTCGTATATAACTGCAGAACTTTTGGAATAATGCAGGAGAAGATATTAATGGTGGAGATAAATTCGATGCCGTTATGAACTATAAATGGCTTGAAACCGTTATAGGATACTTTATAAATCAAGGTAAAGAATTTAACGAAAAGATATAAGATTAATGCAGAACAATTCTTACTTGAACTTAGAGAAATGAGAACTTGGTATCCTTTACAAGCTGTACAAGCATTACAAAACTTAAATGGATCTCATGATACAGATAGACTTTATTCAAGAATAATTAATGATAAATTAGGAAGAAATTTAGAAGAAGGAAAGCAATACGAAAAAGGATACAATAATATACATCCAAGTCTTGCTTCTAACTATCATCCAAATACAACTATAGATTGGAAAAAAATAACAAAAATTAAAACCTAAAGATATATTAAAATTAATATCTATATTCCAAATGACATATATAGGAGCTCCTATGCTTTATTATGGTGATGAAATAGGAATGTGGGTGCAACAGATCCTTATTGTAGAAAACCTATGCTTTGGGATGAATTTTTGGTATGATGATGAAAAAAATAATTCATATGTAAACAGTGGAGAAATATATTCTCAAAAACCAGATTTAGATCTTTTAGAATGGTATAAAAAAAGTTATAAAAATACGTAAAAGAACATAAAGTTTTAGTATATGGTAGAATAAAAAAATATATTGTGATAATGAAAAAGATATAATAGTTTATGATAGATTTGATAAAGAAGAAAGTATAATAACTGTTATAAATAATAGCTTTGAAAATCATAATAATATTGAATTTAATATATATCACAAAGATAAAAATACTTATAGATCTTCTTTCAGGTAAAAAGTTAAAAAGTGATATAAATGGTAAAATTAATATTGATATTTCAGCAAAAAGGATATATACTATACTTAAAGAAAGAAGAGGAATAATATAAAAAAATTAAATTTATAATGTTATAAACCAATATAACTTATTAAAATAAATTTAAGAAGGAGACAAATGATAGCGATAATTAAAGCTAAACGTAGTGCCATTGGTAAATATAACGGCATGTATAAAGATACTAAAATTGTAGAATTAGGAAGTGATCTTGTAAAAAGCCCTAATTAAAAGATATAGAAGTAGATGAAGTTATTATAGGTAATGTTTTATCTAGTGGTCATGGTCAAAATATAGCAAGACAAATAGCAATTAATTCAGGAATAGATATTGATGTACCTGCATATACTGTTAACATGGTATGCGGTTCAAGCCTTTAAAGCTATATGGAATGCAAGTCAAAGTATAATATCAGGAGATAATAAAATTGTACTTGCAGGTGGAATAGAAAAAAATGACGGATTCTCAAAAATATGATAATAGATGGACTTACAGATGCTTTTTCTAATAATCACATGGGTATAACTGCAGAAAATATATGTGAGAAATATAATATCACAAGAGAAGAATTAGATGATTTTTGCATACCTTTCTCAACAAAGAGCAAAAAAATGCAATAATGAATAATGTATTTTTCTAATGAAATATATAATGATAAAATAGATGAATACCCAAGACTTGATTTAGAAAGAGAAAAACTATCTACATTAAAAACCTGCATTTAAAGAAAACGGTAAAATTACAGCTGGTAATTCATCTGGAATAAATGATGGTGCCGCAATGCTTATACTTTCAAATCTTGAATATGCAAAAAAATGGAATACGATATATTAGCATATATTAAAGGATTTAGTAATAGCGGTTGTGATCCTCAATACATGGGGCTTGCTCTATATATTCTACTAAAAATTATTAGATAAATTTAATTTAAATATTAATGATATAGATCTTTTTTGAAATAAATGAGGCTTTTTCAGCTGTAGTTATAGCTTTTTTCTAAAGAACTTAATGTTCCTTTAGAAAAAAATAAATATTAATGGAGGAGGAATTTCTTTAGGGCACCCTATAGGAACTAGTGGAGCAAGAATACTTACAACATTAATATATAATCTAAAAAGAAATAAATTAAAAAAAGAGGTATAGCAACATTATGTATAGGAGGTGGACAAGGTATTTCAGTATTAGTTGAAGTACTATAATTATGAATATAGGTATAGATAAAATTTCTATGGAAGTATCAAATAAATACGTATCTATTGAAGAGTTAGCTATCAAAAGAGGCGTTGAAGTAGATAAATTTATTAAAGGTATAGGACAAAGTGAAATGAGTTTCACATCTAAAAAAATCAAGATGCAATCACTCTTGGTTATCTTGCTGCTAGAGATATAGTTGACGATTATGATAGAGAACATATAGATCTTGTTATACTTGCAACTGAAAGTTCAGTAGATGAATCAAAAGCGGGAAGTATATATATCAAAAGAATTTTTTTAGGAATAAATGACTATTGTAAATGTATTGAAATTAAACAAGCTTGTTTTTGGTGCAACTGCTGCACTTGATTTTTGCTAAAGGACATTTAACCTTAAATGAAAATTCAAGAGTTTTGATTATAGCATCTGATATAGCTAAGTATGGACCTAATTCAGCAGGAGAAGTTACTCAAGGTGCTGGTGCTATTGCTATGATAGTTGCTCGTATGCCAAAAATTTTAGAATTTAATAATGATGAAGTTGCATATACTAAAGATGTTATGGATTTCTGGAGACCTACTGGGGATATATATCCTAGTGTTGATGGAAAAATTTTCTCTTGAATGCTATATAGAATTACTAAATAAAAGCTTGGCAAGGATATAGACAAAAAAATTCTAAAAAGAACTTAAAGCAATATGTTTCCATGTACCATATACAAAATTAGCATATAAAGCAATGATAAATCTTACAACTAATGAAGATATAATGAAAGAATTCTATAATTCAATAATATTTAATAAAAGAGTAGGTAATATATATACAGGATCTCTATATCTTTCACTTATTTCACTACTTGTAAATACAGAAAATTTACAAGCAGGAGATAATATAGGAATGTATAGTTATGGCTCAGGTGCCGTTTCTCAATTCTTTAGTTTTAAAACTAGTTGAAGGATATGAAAAAAATATAAACAAAGAATTTTTTTCGAAAAATAAATTAAATAAAAGAATAAAAGTTCCAATCGATGACTATGAAAAACATATTTTTTTGAGAATCAATCAGTACAAGAAAAGCTAGATTTCTATCTTGATAGAATTGAAAATAATAAAAAGAATATATGTATTGAAAGATGCTGATAAAAATGTGGAAAAATAGCTATAAAAAAACAAGGATAGAAAGAATAGATTTATTAAAAAAAGCTAATTTAATTGATGAAGATTCATATAAATATTTAGTAGAATCTAAAATATTAAGTAATGAAATAGCTGATAAATTTATAGAAAATCAAATATCTGTCTATGGTATTCCATTTGGAATAGCTACAAATTTCTTAATAAATGGTCAAGAATATGTAATACCTATGGTAATAGAAGAACCTTCAGTGATTGCTGCTGCTTGTAATGGAGCTAAATTCACTAAAGAATTCGGTGGTATACACACTGAAATAGAAGAAAGGTTAATGACAGGTCAAATTGCTTACTATAATCTTAATGATTTTTAAAAAAATCAAAAAGATATTATACTTAGCAAAAAAAGAAGATTTATTAAAAATAGCTAATGAATCTCAAAAATGAAATAGTTCATTTAGGTGGTGGAGCAAAAGATATTGAAGTTGATATTAAAGATGAATTTTTTTAATAGTTTATCTTCACGTAGATACTTTAGATGCTATGGGGGCAAATACAATAAATACTATGCTTGAAGTTATATCACCAATAATACATGAACTTATAGGTGGAGATAAATTAATGAGTATAATATCTAATTTATCAACCAAAGCGCTAGTCAAAAGCTACTTGTTCATTAGAAATAGATGAAGCTATAGGAAAAAAATAGAACTTGCTTCAAAAATTTGCAGATGCTGATGAATATAGAGCGACAACAAATAATAAAGGTATATTTAACGGTATAGATGCATTTTCTTTAGCTCTTGAAATGACTGAGAGCAATAGAAGCTGGAGCTCATGCTTATGCTGCTAAAAGATGGGAAGTATAAAAGTTTAACTAAATGGAGTTATAAGAACAATAAACTTAATGGAGAACTTATTATACCTATGCCTATAGCAAGTTTTTGGAGGTAGTATAGAATTAATCCTCTTTCAAAAATATCTTTAAAGATATTAGGAAATCCCAAATGCTAAAAGAACTTTCTAAAAATAGCAGCTGCAGTAGGACTTGTACAAAAATTTTTCTGCCTTGCGTGCATTAGTTACAGTAGGTATACAAAAAAGGACATATGAAATTACAAATTAAATCTTTGGCTCTATACTTAGGTGCCAATGATAAAGAAATAGAATATATTACAGAAAAAAATTAAAAAGATGAAAAAAACATATAGATATGGAAAAAGTTAAAAAGACATTAAAAGAAATAAGAAAATAAAAATGCACCCTTTAATCTTAAAAAGATTAGGGGTGCATTAATATTAATAATAAACTTTTTTTAAATAAAAAATAGGTCATTGACCTAATAAAAAATGGCGGAAGTGACGAGACTCGAACTCGCGACATCTTGCGTGACAGGCAAGCACTCTAACCAACTGAGCTACACCTCCATAAATGGTGGTCACAACTGGCTCGAACCAGTGACCCCCTGCTTGTAAGGCAGGTGCTCTCCCAACTGAGCTATGCGACCAGAAAAAAATGCGCTAAAACGCAAAATGGTTGGGCTGGCTGGATTCGAACCAACGCATCGTGGAGTCAAAGTCCACTGCCTTACCGCTTGGCTACAGCCCATCAAGACAATATCTATAATATCATAAATTTTTATTTTTTTGTCAAATTTTTATATTTTTATATACTCAATACTATAAATAATATATTTTATAAAATATTTCATTTGAATTTTTACATAATAATATATAATAAATAAAAAAAGTGGAGAATACTCTCCACTATTTACAAACTAGCTTGTTAAAAAAATAATATTCTATTTTTTTAGATTTAGAATCTAATATTTCAATTTTTATTAGTTAATTCTTGTATTTTATTTAATAAATCTTTCATATTTTTGTTCCATTTTTTTCTACCTTATATTCAAGAGCTGAATTTCTTTCTCTTATCTCTTTATTTTTCTTTAGCATTAACATCACTAGGTGTTACTATTTCTCCAAATGAAACAGTCGCTCCTACTCCTATAGAGAATTTAGATTTAGTATTTAATGCTGATCCTATCTTATACACAAATCTTCCATCATTGCTTTGTCCTGATATCCCTACAGCTAAAAGCATTTTGACCATTATAATGACCTCCAGCTGCTGATATAGCAAATGTGTAATTATTGCTTACTTGAGGTAAACTTGCTGTTGCTATAGCATTAGCAACTCCTGAACTACTCATAACATTATATTTAGATATTTCTTTATCTAATTTATTATTTAATCTTTTCTTCTAAATCTTTTGTATCTAAATTAGAATTTCCACTACCACCATTTTTGTGCTACATAATCTTTTAATTGTTTATATGTTACAGCATCTTGATTATCAGTTGCATCTTTAACATTTTTTTATTTGTCTTTTCTGCATCTTTACTTCCAACTGATATTGAATTACTTACAGGTGTTGAACTATCTCCTAATGTTATTGAGTTAGTAATATCTTTACTTACAGTAATACCACTACCTAATACTATATTTCCATTAGATTTATTAGTATCTCCTAAAGCACCAATATTATTATTTCTTCCAAAAACTATATTATTTTTCTCCATTAATAATATTATTTTTTTCCTATTGAGATATTATCGTTTCCATTAGTTATTAAGTCTTGTCCCTAATTGTGTAATTGATGTACCTGTTGCTTGACCTCTTGTACCAATATTTACACTATCTGTTCCTACTGTAATAGATTTGTATCCCATTGCTATAGCATTATCTCCAACTGCTAATGTATCAGTACCAAAAAGCTATTTGATTTTTCTCCTATATTTTTTAAGATCATGTAGTGTAAGAGCTTTTTTTCTAAATTATCTTTTTCTTGTTTCAGCATTTTTTTAAATCAGTAGTTAATCTATTTATTTCTTCTTTAACTCTTTGATATTCTTTTAGCTAAAAATCATATCACTTTCAGTAGGATTAAGTCCTTCATAATTTCTCTTGGCTTGGTCTACTTGCTCTCCTAATTTAGCTAATTCTCCCTGTTTCTCTATTATTGCATTTTTATTTATACCTAATACTTTTTTCAAGTTCACTAGTCAATTTATCTGTTGTTAGTTTATTTTTTTACTTCAACATCATCTATATTTTTCTTTTTCCATTTATTTATTAAATTATAGTATGAACTACTCTCTATTACTTCAACACCATATTTATTTTTGAAAGCAAGCTTTGCTAATTTATCATTTAATTCAGATGTATCTGTTAAATTTATACCTAATTCTCTTGCCTTTAGCTTTTTAAATCATTTATATTATTTATTATTTTTCATGCAATAGCTTCTGCTTTTTTTATCTAACCAAGTTTTTGTCATTTTTTTATTTTTGATCATATTTCCATTGATAATATGTAATTTGTTTATCTAAATCAACCATTTCAAATTTCATATCTGTAACCATATTATATAAAGTTGTAGATATACCCATTTGTAGAATCGTGTAGTTTACCTAATATTTCATCTCCAAGTCTTTTATTATATTCTTTTCTTTTTAGTTTTTCCAAATTTCTTTTACCGAATTCCAATCATTATATTCTTGTTCTGTAGTTAAATCAATATCTGTATTTAAATAAGTTTTAATTCTTTTTCCCATTTACGACATATGAATCATAAGAATCAGCTTCATTATTGTCTCCTCTTCCATTAGAGGTAGTTAAATATGTACGTTTATTCATTTCATTAGTATATAATCTATAACTTCCTATCTTATAATATTTATTATAAACAGATGATGAAGAGCTACCAGAACCATCAGCATAAGAAGATATTGAATCATTAGCAAGGTAAGCATCACTAGAACTATCAATTATCAAGTCATCAGGTATATCTTTTTAAAAGACCATATTTTTTTCAATTTTTCCTATATGTTCAGGTTTAGGTGAATATGTGTTTAAATCTTCATATTTAACTTTATTCTCTCTTAAATCTCCTAAAGCCTTATAATAAGTTTTTAACATAGTCTAAAATAAAAATCATGAGATAAATTTAATTCATTTCCTTCTTCAACTTTTTGCTTTTTAATAGATCAGCAGTACGACTTAATCCTCCTTCTGTGTCATAACTAGCTCCTTCTAAATTAGCTAGTCCTCTTAATTTTTGAATTCAATATATCAATTTTTTCTTGATAAATTCTAAAGAATTCTTTACTTTCTTCTGTTTTAGTTGCAAGTTCCTGCTTTTTATCTTCCCAAGCAAGTCTTGCTTTTTCTTTTTGATTTTTGTATTTCTTCTACTCTAATTCCAGCTTCAATTGTTTCTCTTTCTCTTATTTGTTTTTAATCTTAACTCTTCTGCTTTTATCTGCAATAACTTTTTTTAGCATCTGCTATTTCTTGTAATTTTTTTGTCTATTTTTCTTCAAGTTTTTTTCTCTATTGTTTCTTTTAGTTTCATCTTTACCAGTCGCTACAGCATTTTTTTACCAATAGCCATTCCATTTCTACCAGTTGATACTGAACCAACTCCTCTTGCTCTTGAATTATCTCCAAGTTCAAGTCCTGTTTGTTCTCCATAATTATTTATTGTAATATCTATTGGAGATAAAGTTGGTTGTGTAGGTTGTTCATCTACTGCAAATGTAAATATAGAACCTGTAATCATAAATGCTATAATAACTCCTTTAGTTATACTTATTTTTCCCTTTCAATTGTGATTTTAACCATCTCATAGATTCATTTCCCATAAATTCCTACTTTCTTTTCTAATCTTCTTATTTTTTTAATTAAACTTCTTATTTGTTTTTATTCTATATCCCTAAATACATCCTTATTATTCCCAATAATAATAAATGTAAAAGGATAAAACATATAATTTAAATATTTATTTTGTTTACCTCTTTCACCATTATATAATAAATTTAGACCAAAAACCTAAAATAGACCAAGGAGCCTCTATCAAATATGGTAAATTAAATACTATAGATACATATTTGTTATTTCTAAATATATAGAAAATATAAATTACTAAGATTCCATAATATTCATAATCTGTAGACAATACCATAGATAAAATACAAGATAAAAATTAATATTACAAAAAGAAGTGATTACCCAAATATTTAAGCTAATTTTTTTCTTTTATAGTATCTATAATCCAAATAGTTGCTAAAGCTATAGAAAATGTAAATAATATATTATTAGCATTTAAATTAAAGAAAACTCTACTTTGAAACATATCATAAGGTACTTCTGATATAAAAGCAAAATATTATTAAATTCATTAAATATTTCTTTTTTTATCATGCGTCTTAAAAATATCCTTCAGATATTAAAAAAAGCAAATATAGGAAAGGCTATCCTTCCTAAAATATCTAAAATATCAGATATTGAATTTAAAATACCTCCACCAGTTAGATAATTGTATATAACGGCTTTTATTAAAAATGATCTAAGAACATAGATGCAAAAGCTATATATTTTAAAGTAGCACCAGATAAACTTAATCTTTTTATCATTCTTCTCCTTTCTATCTTATTTTAAATTCTTCAAGCATATACAAACCTTTTTCTTCCTAAAACATCATTAATCTCTTTACTTAATTTTTTTCAGAAATTATACTAGGTCTATATGAAGATAATTTTTTTCTTTAATACTCTCCTCATTAAATATATATCTAACTTTATAATCCTCTAATTTCAAATATTTAACAAGACCTTTTAACGCTTCGTCAAATCCACCAACTCTATCAACTAATCCTATAGATTTTTGCTTCTTCTCCAAGCCAAATTCTTCCTCCTGCTATAGGTTCAAGTTGACTATCTGTAATTATCCTTGCATTCATTACATGAGACTTAAATTCTAAATAGACATCTTTCATAGATTTTATTATTCTATCTTTTTACCTCATTTGTTAATGGAAGAGAAAAAAATCAAATATAGAACCAATATTAGAATTAGTAATATTTTCAACATTTATTCCAATTTTGTCTAAAAACATTATCAAAAGTAGGATAAAGTGCTACAACTCCTATAGATCCTGTTATTGTACTTCTATTTGAATAAACTTTTCTTGAAACAGTTGATATATAGTATCCTCCACTAGCACATACACTACTTTGAGATATAAATATTGGAACTTCTATATTTTTTTAATTCCTTATATATTTTTCAGATTCAAGAGCTGAACCTCCAGGAGAATTTATTCTTAATAATACCCTTTAACATTTTTTTCATATCATTTATTTTTCTCTATTTTTTCCAGCATATCTTCATAATTTAGTTCTTTATCTGGTCCTATTTCACCTTCAGCAAAAAAATTACTGCAATTTCATTTTTACTTTTTATTTTTATTTTTAATTTAGAAACATAGTTATTAAAATCAATAGTATCTTCTGAATAATCTATACCCTAATTTATCGAAATTACTTCCTCCATCTATAAGTCCAAGATCAATAGCTTCTAAATAATTAGTAAATATAGTTTTTACCATTTAAAATTTCTTCATTAATATCAATATTTCTATATTTCTTAATCTGATTTATTAAATACATGTGTAATTTATCATATATTCTAACAATAGATTCTTTTTGTTCAGGACTCATATTTTCTCTACTAAAATTTTCTCCAGCAGATTTATGTGTTCCTATATGTATAACATTTACTTTTTATTCCTAATTTATCTAAAATTTTTTTCTATAATACCAAAAACTCTTATTATATCCTTCTAATATAATATTAGAGTTCAATGAATTAAACATATATATTTTATGTGCATATAAAGAAAAAGATAATCATTTTTTTCAAAAAAATTGAGTTCCAATAGCTGTTATATTCATCTTAGTTCTTAATTTTTCAAAAATTCCTCTAATTCTTCTATTTGAGTTAATGTTAAATCAATATTATCTATATCCAATATCAATTCTTCAACTTTTTCCTTCGTTATATAATAGCTCTAATTTATCTTTAAACTCAAAAAAATGATTGTTTTTTTCATTTATACTAGAGTATTTTTATCCTCAGACAATGCATCTATCGTTAAAAATAACTTTTTTACCTTTTTAGATATAGTATCATCTTTTCTTATTTTTTTAAATTGATTTATAACAAACATTATAGAAACAAAAATAAAAATAGAAATAAATATTGTTGTTAAAATTGATTCTAATAATACTTTAACAAAAAAACATTCAATCACCCTCATTCTATTTATTATTAAGCTAAAAAGCATAATAAGTAAGTATTTATTTTTATTGTACCATTTTTATTTTTTATGTCTATTTATATTTTACTCTTTACTTTTTTTAAAAATTCGAAGTATAATATAATAGAGACTTTAAAAAGAAGGAGATTTCATTATGAAAAACATTATTAACTTTAGCAGTATTAAGCTCTGGTTTTGTATTTGCTGCGGGACCAAAAGTTCCTTTATACTCATGAAGGATTTAAAACTACAGATCATGTACAAAAAAAGCTATTCACTTTGTATCAGTTGAAGATATTAAGAAAAAGCTTTAGAAGGAACAGGGCCAATAAATGTAAGTTTTGATATAGATGATACTTTTAGTTCATTCAAGTGGATACTTCAAATATGGACAAGATCATTTCCAAATCCCTGGAGATCCAAAAAGGTGCTATAAGCTATTTATATAACCAAAAATTCTGGGACTTTGTATCAGAAATGGGAGATGAATTCTCTATACCTAAACAATCTGCTATAGATCTAATTAAAATGCATATAGATAGAGGAGATAGAATATTCTTCATTACTGGAAGAACTCAAAAAGAAGGAGAACCTAACTATACTTCAACTAAATTATCAAAAACTTTAAAAAAAGATTCATGAACTTACCTTATGAAGTTTATGTTGAATATACTAAAGATACACCTACAGGTGGATTTTAAATATGATAAATCATTCTACATTAAAAAAACACAATGTATCAATCCACTATGGAGATAGTGATGATGATATCTTAGCTGCAAGAGAACTTGGAATTCGTGGAATAAGAGTTCAAAAGAGCATATAACTCTACTAACCCTCAAAAAAAGTAAACGGAGGATACGGAGAAGAAGTTGTTATCAACTCAGCTTGGTAATTAAATAAACTAATAAAAATAAAGACTGCTTAAAGCAGTCTTTTTTTATATCTTAATATATAAAATAAAAGCAATAGAAATATCTACTGCTTTTATATAAAAATTTAATATATTAAAAAGCCAGTATAATAATACTGGCTATATATTAACTATTTAGATTCTTTTGTTTTTCAGCTGCTGCATCTTTTGTTTTCAGTTGCTGCTGCATCTTTTATTTTTCTTCAGCTGGAGCTGCTTCATCTTTCTTTTCTTCAGTTGCTGCATCTTTTGTTTTTCTGCAGGTGTTGCTTCAGTTGTAGCTGCTTCAGCTGGTTTAGCTTCTTCAGCTTTTTGCTCCGCATGAAACTGCGAATAATCCTAATGCTAATACTAATAATGCTAATTTTTTTCATTTTTTTCTCTTTCTTTCTTTTTGATTTTATATGAGTTTACTCTCAAATTTCACTTAGCATTCTAACATAGTTATTTTTTGATTTTCATTATATTTTTTTCTTATAATTTCCTTTAGAAGTATTCCATTATAATCATTTTTCAAGGTATACTGTTTTTTTCAAAAATATATTAAAGAAAATAAGCATATAGGATTATACATCAATTTTGTTCTATTTTAGCTAATGATCCCATAGGATCCCATGGTTTTAAACGTATAACTTCTTTATTTAGCATTTCTTTTTGTTCTTCACTTAAAAATTTCTTGTTAATAACTATTTGATATGTAAATCTGTCCATCCAAGCATCAGTCATAACAAAAATATCCTTTTATTTCCGTTATCTTCTCCCCCAACTATTTTCAACTTTCCATCTATTTGATTTACCATCAAATATATTTACTCCAGATAAAAACCATAGCATGTGTCATTAAACTTTCTGAATAATCTAATGCACCTGCTTTTATCTTGTAATATATCAAATCCTAATGCTTTTTTTCATATTCATATAAATCTAAATCCATTATTCCTTTTTCTCTATCAGATATTTGCCCCTACATCGCAACCAAAACCAAACTGTTTCTCCACTTTTAATTTGATCTATAGCTAATTGTTTAAATTCATCCATAGGTAAATTTAAATATTTAACCTCTCTTCCAACTACATTACCTAAAAAAATCAACTGTAAATGTTGAATAATATGGTTTATCTTTTAGTTGGAGCATTAATTATACTTACATACTCATCTAAATCTATACCAATATTTTTTTCAAAAAAATTTAGTTGGTGTTAAATCAGTATCTCTATGAAACTTTTTATCCTTATCATAATATTCAAAGTCAAATTTTTCTATAGGTTCTCCTAAAGTGACACAAAGATATGAATATATTTCACTCATTATCTTATCTTTTAATAAATAAAGTTCATCTAGAGTACTTCCTTTTTCATAACTATTACGCAACAATTGTGCAGAAAGTCTTAATTTTTTATTAAGCACATTATTCAATACCATAGATGCTGATGAATGAAAAATTTCACCTTGTTTTTGTTTAGGAACTACACCATATTTCTTAATTAAAGAAACAAGCATATCCCATTGTCCACCATCTTGCTGAGGAGTTTGTAATAAATGTCTAACTATTCTAGAATCTAAATCCTCATTTAAGGTTCTAATTATAGCATCCAAAAATAGTTTGATTTTTTTCAAACTTATCCCAGAAGAAAACATAAGATTGTGATAATTCAAAAATTCTCTAAATTTAACTCCTTATTCATCTTATGTCTAAAAAGTATTAAGCGCTGCAAATATCCAGCAACGACCACTTTGTTTTTTTGGAAAGTAACCTTTCCTGTTTCAATGTTTTCTGAAAATACATGTAAAGTGTTATTAAATACATCATTATTACTTACTGAAGCATTTAAACCATTCTTTAAAACTGCATTTTTCAATACATTTAATTCTCTTTTTTTGAAGTCATTTTTCATTACTTCAATTTTTCTCAAAATTCATACAAGTACTATTAACCATAGTCCGTACCTCTTTCTAATCTCAATTCAAATATATTGTAGCACGAAAGATTCTAGTAATATAAAAAGGTAGCAATGCTACCTGAAATAAATAATAAAAAGTTTAGCAACTTCCTATCTTCCCAATTTCTTAGTATTTTTGGCGTTCATAGACTTAACTACCAGGTTCGAAATGTTACTGGGTGTATCCCTATGGCTATAATCACTAAACTAAATAAATAAATGGCGTCCCTGGTAGGACTCGAACCTACGACCCTCTGATTAACAGTCAGATGCTCTAACCGACTGAGCTACAGAGACACATTAAAAAGAGTTTGGCAACTACCTATCTTCCCAATTACTTAGTATTTTTCGGCGTACAGACTTAACTGCCAGGTTCGAAATGTTACTGGGTGTATCCCTGTGGCTAAAGTCACCAAACTATTGTCTAGGACAATTAGAAATGAATAGTTATTAGTAAAAAGTTATGTAAAAGCTTTACGTATTATTAGTATTGGTCAGCTAAATGTATCACTACACTTACACCCCCAACCTATCAACCACTTAGTCTCAGTGGATACTTAAAAGAATACTTATCTCAAAGTGGGTTTCTCACTTAGATGCTTTCAGCGATTATCCCTTCCAAACGTGACTACTCAGCCATGCCACTGGCGTGACAACTGATACATCAGAGGTTTGTCCATCCCGGTCCTCTCGTACTAAGGACAGATCTTTTCAATATTCTAACGCCTGTAGTGGATAGGGACCGAACTGTCTCACGACGTTCTGAACCCAGCTCGCGTGCCTCTTTAATGGGCGAACAGCCCAACCCTTGGGACCTTCTCCAGCCCCAGGATGAGACGAGCCGACATCGAGGTGCCAAACACTTCCGTCGATATGGACTCTTGGGAAGTATCAGCCTGTTATCCCCGGGGTAGCTTTTTATCCGTTGAGCGACGGCCTTTCCATACAGCACCGCCGGATCACTAAGTCCTGCTTTTCGCACCTGCTCGATCCGTCAATCTCGCAGTCAAGCTCCCTTATACCTTTACATTCTTTTGGTTGATTTCCATCCAACCTGAGGGGAACCTTTGAACGCCTCCGTTACTCTTTTAGGAGGCGACCGCCCCAGTCAAACTGCCCATCTAGCACTGTCTCAATTTCTTGATTAGAATTTCAATAATATATGGTTGGTATTCCAACGATGACTCCTTAACTACTAGCGTAGCTAGATCTCAGTCTCCCAACTATTCTATACACACATTACCAAAAACCCAATGCCAAACTACAGTAAAGCTCCACGGGGTCTTTCCGTCCTACTACAGGTAGTCGGTATCTTCACCGACATTACAACTTCACCAGGTCTCCAGCCAAGACAGCTCCCAAATCATTTCACCATTCGTGCAGGTCGGAACTTACCCGACAAGGAATTTCGCTACCTTAGGACCGTTATAGTTACGGCCGCCGTTCACTGGGGCTTCAATTCGAATCTCTCAATCCTCCTCTTAACCTTCCAGCACTGGGCAGGTGTCAGCCCATATACGTCGCCTTTCAGCTTAGCATAGACCTGTGTTTTTTTGATAAACAGTTGCTTGGGACTCTTCACTGCGGCCTACATCAGCTCCAGATGTTCTCCTTCACCTACTATAGGCACCCCTTCTCCCGAAGTTACGGGGCTATTTTGCAGAGTTCCTTAGCTAGAGTTATCCTGTCGGCCTCGGGTTTCTCACCCAGTCCACCTGTGTCGGTTTACAGTACGGGCACTCCCTTTCAGTTTAGAAGTTTTTTTCTCGGCAGTGTAGGATTTGTAACTTATGTACCGTAGTACACTTCCCCATCAGGCCTAACATTTAATAGTATGGATTTGCCTCTACTATCATGCTTCTCCCTTAGAATGCCTAATCCGTCAGACATCTTACATACCTTCCTGCGTCACTCCATCACTATAGATTGGAAGTGGTATAGGAATATTAACCTATTTCCCATTCGCCACGACTCTTCAGTCTTCGCTTAGGTCCCTGACTCACCCAGGGAGGACAAACCTTCCCTGGAAACCTTGACTTCCGGCCAGAGGGATTCTCACCCTCTTTCTCGCTACTCATTCCTGCATTCTCACTTCTGATACCTCCAGATCATCTTTCAACTCTCCTTCAACAGCTTACAGAACGCTCTCCTACCAACAATTACTTGTTACATAGCTTCGGTTTATGTCTTAGCCCCGTTAAATCTTCGGCGCAGATACTCTCGACCAGTGAGCTATTACGCACTCTTTAAAGGTATGGCTGCTTCTAAGCCAACCTCCTGGTTGTTTGTGAATATCCACCTCCTTTCCCACTTAGACATAATTTGGGGACCTTAGCTGATGTTCTGGGTTGTTCCCTCTCGTCCACGGACCTTGTCATCCATAGACTCACTCCCTAAATATTAATATATGGTATTCGCAGTTTGCTTAACTTCAGTAAGCTATACGCCCCCTAGGTTATACAGTGCTCTACCCCCATATATCTTAACTTTAAGGCTGCACCTAAATGCATTTCGGAGAGAACGAGCTATCTCCTAGTTCGATTGGCTTTTTCACCCCTAAACCTATCTCATCTCCCCAACATTTCAACGGCGGTGAGTTCGGTCCTCCACTGCATCTTACTGCAGCTTCAACCTGGACAGGCCTAGATCACTAGGTTTCGCGTCTATAACATGCGACTTTTCGCCCTCTTAAGACTCGGTTTCCCTTCGGCTCCACTCTTTTAACCTCGCCACATATCATAACTCGCAGGATGATTAACCAAAATCCACGCAGTCACCTTTCGGCTCCTACCGTTTTGTAGCACACGGTTTCAAATTCTTTTTCACTCCCCATACTCTGGGTTCTTTTCACCTTTTCCCTCACGGTACTCTCCTCTATCGGTCAGTAAAAAGTATTTAGCCTTACGAGATATGGTCCTCGCTGATTCACGCCAAATTCCTCGTGTTCGACGCTACTCGGGATCTATACTAATATATACATACTTTTACACTATACGAGACTATCACTCTCTTTGGTCTAGCTTTCCAACTATGTTCCGTTTACATATATATATACCGAGATTTATGACTATCCTCTCTTGTATATCCTCTACCACATAATAGCAACGTGTCAACTTTTTACACTACTATGTTTTTAGGCTCCTCCCCGTTCGCTCGCCGCTACTAAGAGAATCGTTTTTTTACTTTCTTTTTCCTCCAGTTACTTAGATGTTTCAGTTCACTGGCTTACCTATTTCTCATATACTCTTCCAGTATATAGGTTTCCCCATTCGGATATCTCGGGATCTCTGTTTATATGCAACTCCCCCAAGCTTTTCGCAGCTTATCACGTCCTTCTTCGGCTTTTACTACCTAGGCATCCTCCGTGTGCCCTTATTTAGCTTTCTCATTCTTATTTTTTTATTCTTTCTACAGTTAACTCTCTTTTCTTGATTCCTTAACTTGTTCAGTTGTAACTTTTTACCCAACTATTCATTTCTCATTGTCCTATTATTTTTCTGGTGGAGATAAGCGGGTTCGAACCGCTGACCTCCGCAGTGCAAGTGCGGCGCTCTCCCAGCTGAGCTATATCCCCATACAGTCATATTTGGTGGGCATAACTGGACTCGAACCAGTGACCCCTGCGTTATCAGCACAGTGCTCTAACCACCTGAGCTATACGCCCTTAACCATGACTTGAAATACAAAAAGCAAACAAAAATAACTTAAAAAGTTTTTGTTTATTTCTTTTCTCCTTAGAAAGGAGGTGATCCATCCGCACCTTCCGGTACGGATACCTTGTTACGACTTCACCCCAATCACTAATCACACCTTAGGTACCTCCTCCCTTACGGTTAGGCCAGTAACTTCAGGTGCAACTAACTCTCGTGGTGTGACGGGCGGTGTGTACAAGACCCGAGAACGTATTCACCGCAACATTGCTGATTTGCGATTACTAGTGATTCCAACTTCATGAAGTCGAGTTGCAGACTTCAATCCGAACTGAGAGTAGCTTTTGAGATTTGCTCCATATCGCTATTTCGCTCCTCTTTGTACTACCCATTGTAGCACGTGTGTAGCCCAGATCATAAGGGGCATGATGACTTGACGTCATCCCCACCTTCCTCCTGCTCTTCGCAGGCAGTTTCATTAGAGTCCCCAACTTAATGATGGCAACTAATGATAGGGGTTTCGCTCTGTTGCGGGACTTAACCCAACATCTCACGACACGAGCTGTCGACAGCCATGCACCACCTGTATCTCGGTTCCCGAAGGCACTCCTTTGCTTCCAAAAGATTCCGAGTATGTCAAGACCTGGTAAGGTTCCTCGCGTTGCGTCGAATTAAAACCACATGCTCCACCACTTGTGCGGGTCCCCGTCAATTCCTTTGAGTTTCATACTTGCGTACGTACTCCCCAGGCGGATCACTTATCGCTTTTTGCTTCGGCACAGAGACTATTCATCCCCACACCCAGTGATCATCGTTTACAGCTAGGACTACCAGGGTATCTAATCCTGTTTGCTCCCCTAGCTTTTCGCACTTCAGCGTCAGTTTCTGTCCAGTGAGTTATCTTCATCATCGGCATTCCTACACATATCTACGAATTTCACCTCTACTCGTGTAGTTCCACCCACCTTTCCAGTACTCTAGTTTTTTTCAGTTTCAAAAGGCAAGCTTATGGTTGAGCCATAAGTTTTCACCCCTGACTTGAAAAACCGCCCTAGATGCCCTTTTAAGCCCAATAATTCCGGATAACGCTTGCGACATACGTATTACCGCGGCTGCTGGCACGTATTTAGCCGTCGCTTCTTCTGTAGGTACCGTCACTTTCTTCTTCCCTACTGAAAGCACTTTTACAATCCGAAAACCTTCTTCGTGCACACAGAATTGCTGGATCAGAGTTTCCTCCATTGTCCAATATTCCCCCACTGCTGCCTCCCTGTAGGAGTAAGGGCCGTATCTCAGTCCCCTGTGGCCGTTCACCCTCTCGGGCCGGCTACCTATCATCGCCTTGGTAGGCCTTTACCCCACCAACTAGCTAATAGGATGCAAAGCTCTTCTTAGCAATCTTATCCTTTCATGTTACCAAGATGCCTTAGTATCATAATATCTAGTATTATCAAGCGTTTCCACTTGTTATCCCAGTCTAAGAGGCAAGTTCTTTACACGTTACTCACCAGTCCACCATGCTCCTTAGTAGTGCAAGCACTATTAATTTACATAGATTTGCATGTGTTAAGCATTCTGTCAGCGTTCATCCTGAGCCAGGATCAAACTCTTCATTCAATATTTTTTTATTTTTATATTAAATCTTTATTACACCTTTTTGTGTCTATACGTTTAATCCTTCTTAAGTTATTCCTAAGTAATTGACTTCTTTTTTTCTTGTCTTTCACAGTTGTTTGCTTTTTTTATATTTCTTATCTCATTGTCCTTCCACTCGGTTTCCCTCGTGGACAATAATTATATTATCATAAAAATTTATCTCATTGTCAACTACTTTTTAAAAATTTTGTTTTTTTATTTAATAATTATATTATTAAAATATTTTTTTATGTTTAATTAATTTTTAAAACCCATTATTTTTCATTCAATTTTTTTAAAACCATTCTCCAGATTTTTTATTTTTTTCTTTCCTGAGTATTTATATCTAATTCTATAAGTCCATATCTATTTTTTTATATGCATTAAGCCATGACCAGCAATCTATAGTAGTCCAAACCAAATATCCAAAGCAGCTAGAACCAGCTTCAATACCTTTGTGCAACTCTATTAAATGCTCTTTAAAGAAGTCTATTCTATAATCATCTTGAATTTGACCGTTTTTCTCTATATTTTTTTCTTCACCTTCTACACCCATACCATTTTCTGAAACAAAACCAAGGTATATTACCATAATTTTTCTTTTATATTTATAGAAATATCATACAATCCTTGTGGATAAATTTCCCAACCTCTATGTGGATTCATACGACGACCTGGCATAACGTAGTAATCATAATAATATTCTGGCATAAATGGTGCTTCTGGATTAGGAAGTGATGCTCTTGCTGCAACCCTTATTGGTTGATAATAATTTACACCTAATATATCTACTGTATTTTTCCTTTATTATTTTTAATTCATCTTCTGTATATTCTGGCATTAAATCATGTTTTTTTATTATTTCTATTAATTCAGTATCATAATATCCCTTAACTGCAGGATCTAAAAATGATTTATTAGCAAATAATTCAGCTATTCTAGCCGCTTTTTAAATCAGCTGGATTTTTGGATCTTGGATAAGCTGGTGTTAAATTTAAAATTATACCTATTTTTCCCATCTTTCACTATTTTTTTAAAAATCTTTTACAGCTTCAGCAGATGCTAAAGGCAAGATTATATGCTACTTGTACAGCTTTTTAGAATCAACTTCCATAGGATAATGATATTGTTTTTAAATATCCACATTCAACAGTAACTATAGGTTCATTAAATGTAAACCACATTTTAACAATATCTCCAAATAATTCAAAAGCATTTTTTTAGCATATTCTTTATAAGCTTTTAACTACTTCTTTACTTGCAAATCCACCAAATTTTTTTCTTGAAGAATAAGAGGTGTATCAAAGTGTGATAAATTAACCATAACCTCAATTCCTTCTTTTTTAAAGCTTCAAAAATATGATCTATAAAACTCATATGCTTTTAGGATTTATCTCTCCTACTCCATCAGGAATAAGTCTTGACCAAGAAATTGAAGTTCTAAAAAGAATTATGCCCTGTTTCTTTTTAATAATTTAACATCCTCTAAATATTTTTTTGATACATTTTAGTTGTATCTTTAGGACCTATATTATTATGAAACTTATATGGTTCTAATTCATAAAAGCTTATCCCAAACAGTAAGACTTTTTACCATCACCTTCTATTCTTCCCTCACTTTGTTCAGCACTTATTGAACTCCCCCATAAAAACCTTTTGGAAATTTAATCATAAATTTCACCATCCTTATATTTTTCTATTAGTTTTAATATATTGTTCTATTTGTTTCAGTGTAGTCTTTTTTTCTTTTTCTTTAAAAAAATATGACATCAAAAATTCAACTATCATATTATTATATTTATTCCAAAAAGATTCAGTATAATAATTTTCTACATATTCAACCTCTATATTATCAATATCTATATCTTTTTATATAATATTTAACAACATTTTTCACCAAGAGGAGTTACATATGATAAAGAATATATTTTATTTTTCTTCAAGATCTACCAATTCAACACTACTTTCAACTTTTTTTGTGAAAAATTTAGACTTTAAATCTTTTTTAAATTTCATACCTTTTTTTCTATACATTTAATTCTCTTTTTAGATTATCTAATAAAAATTATAGAACTCACTACTTGAAACATTTAATTTTGTTTTTTAATTTCATTTTTCTCCTAGACATTAGAAAACCAACAACTACCAAAAAAAGGCTCCCATTATTAAATTTATTAGTTTATAATTATAGGGATATGTAGCTATAGCTAAGGTCCCTAAAGTTATAACAAAATATGACCAAGATTTCATAAATTACCTACCTTTTTTTAAAAAAATGGGGATAATTCCCCATTTTTTTCTATTTATCTTTACTCTATTAGCTAATATTACAAATGGTGTATAAAGTATAAAGGCTACTAAAACATTAAATAATGAAACTAAAGCCGCCATTATTGAACCACCTGTTGCAAAAGAATGCATATAATCCTGGAGGTAATACCCAAGGAACAGCAACATAAACAGGAGGAACTATTCCAACTTTTTGTCGCAACATAAGCTATTATAGAACCTAAAGTAGGTGCTAATAAGAATGGTATAATATATATAGGGTTTAATACTATTGGTAAACCAAATATTATTGGTTCGTTTATATTAAACACTCCCATAGGAGTTCCAAGTTTAGCTATAGCTCTGTATTCTTCTCTCTAGAGAATAACATTATTGCTATTACTAAAGCTATACTTATTCCTGAACCACCCATTTGTAAGTAAGCATCAAAAGATCCTCTTGTCCATATATGGTAAAGTATCTATAGTACCACCTTTAGCTATATGATCTGCATTAGCAAGTAAAGCTGGTTGATATATACCTTCTATAATTGGTCCTAAAACATTGTGTCCGTGTAATCCAAAGAACCAGAATAATTGTATTAAGAAAGATATAAGAGCTACAGAGAATATACCTTGTGATAATCCAAGTAATGGAGTTTGTATGTATACAGATATTAAATCATTTAATGAAGATCCTGTTGTCTTAGTTATAACAAATGATAAAATAGAACATACATATATAGCAACTATACCAGGTATTAATGAAGTAAATGCTTTATTTACTGCAGGTGGAACTGAATCTGGTAATTTAATTGTTATATTTCTTAACATTAAGTTACAGAAGATTAATGTAGAAATAAATCCTATTATCATTGCAGCAAATAAACCTGTTGCCCCTAAATAGTTAACATTTATATATCCCCATTGATCAACTGGAACCATAGTTCCATTAACATCTAAATCAAATTTAGCACTTTGTGGTAAAAATGCTATAAATGATCCTAAAGCTACTAAAGCTCCTGCTAAAGGATTTACTTTATAGCTAGTTGAAAGATTATATCCTAAAGCAACTATGAAAAACTAAAGATAAGATAGCAAGAGATGCAAACCATACAACTCCATTTATTTGTATAAGTGGTTGCATTGCTTCAACAAACCCTGTCATACCTGCATTATTAGGTAAATCCCTAAAAAAATACGTTTAATAATACAGCAACTGAACCTACCATAGTTATAGGTAAGATAGAGATAAATGAATCTCTAACTGCTACTAAGTGTTTTTTCGGCAGAAATTTTTTGTGCCACTGGAACAAATTTCTGTTCCATCCAATTCATGAATCCATTCATATTGTTTTTCTCCTTATATATTTTTATTTTTAATATTTCTAAAAACGCTATTTAGTACTTTTTTTCTCCATTCATAGCTCCATAATCCATCATGTTTATAACACTTACAGGAGTATCTCCAAACATTTCTTTCATACTTCCTTCAAGATATTTAACTTGTGGTCCTAATAAAAAGTATATCTATTTTTCCAACATACTCATTAGCTTGTGCTTCAGGTATAGCTTTTTATTTCAGCTTCTATACCTTTAACTTCAGCTGATTTTTCATTTTTTTCAACTAAAAACTTGTTGACATACCTGCACTACATACAAGTAAAATTTTTAACATAATTATCACCTCTATAATTCAATTTTTAAATCTAGTATACGCATCAATATAGTCTATTAAAAATTCTTCTTCCTTTCTAACTCTACCTACTATATTTATATTTTTCTAAATTTATTTCTACGTCCTTTTTAACTATTGCAAGCTCACCTTTATATTGACCGAAATTATCATTAGCTATATACACTGTACCTCTTTTTAATAAAGTAGTATTTTTTTACGAGGAGCTATACTTTTATCTCTATATTCTATTCTACCTATAGTAGATCTTATTAAATAATCATTTAAGTCTCCTCTATTAAAAATGTCTTAATGATAATATATGTTTTTCTTCAATACTCAAATTGTTATCTACCTCTTCTAATTTAAGTATTAAATAAGGTTTATATGCTTTTTGCAACTTTTTCTAATTCTTCATCACTTGCATAAGAGTTAGATATTATTACATCATCTATATTTCCTAAAGCTAATAAATGTTTTGTTTGCACTTCTATATCTAAATCTCTATGTGACTCTAATGTTGGTAGTTTATCATCTACAACATGTGGTCCATGATCTGCAACTTGCGATGTAACAAAAAGCTGCAAGTCTTAACCCTGCACCTTTAAATATTTTTTTGATGTATTAATATAAAAAAATCTTCTGACAATCCTGTATATCTTTGTGGATAAAAAAATTATGACAAGCTATTAATTTAGATTTATCAGGTTTTTCTACATAATATATTATCTAAATATTTAGTATTTTTGGCTTGCATTTAACTCTATTTTTCAATCCATAATCATTATATGTTAATTCAGATTCAACATCACCATCAAATACTCCATCAAGTCTTATTCCATCTACCCCTAATTCTTTAAAGAAAGATAAATCTGTATGACTTATTCCTAAAAAGTTCAAAAATCTTAGGATTAACATCTACATATATTTCAAAACCCCTTACTTTTTGCATGACTTATAATTTTTTTATTATCAATAACAAACTTTTTCAATTTGACTATAATCAAATAAAAAGTAAATTTAAAAAAATATTCTCTTGTATCCAAAACCAGAACTTCTATCTATATACTTTAAAGTTTCATCAATATTCTCCTTATAAGGATAAACGGATATACCTAACATTATTTTACCTCCAACTTATATATTCTTTCATACATATTAATCATTTCTTTTTGCATTATCTTTGAGACATTAATGCCATAGTTAAATGATCTTGTGCATGAACCATAATTAAATTAACAACTATTTTTTTCTTCTTCTCCTGTTTCTTTTAACTATTAGTTCGGTTTGTATTTTATGTGCTTCAAGATAAAAAAATTATTCGCTTCTTCAAGAGCTTGTTTACACTTTTCAAATTCTCCTTCTCTTGCAAATTTTTACAGCTTCCATAGATGCTGATCTTGACATTCCAGAATTAGCAATTATTTGCATTGCAAATTCACTTAATTCTTCATAATTCATTATTCTTCCTCCAAATCTTTTTAGTATATTTATATAATTTTTCATAACTAGGATTTTCTAATATCTTATCTGTTATTCTTTTTATCATTAATAACTTTAGTAAGTAATTTATATATGTTTTCATTTTTCCCCATTAGAATTATTTATTAACATAAATAAGACAATTCTAACTTCATTATTTATCCATTTAATACTATTATCTAATATACATACAGCTATTTTATTAATATTAGGTATAGCATGTATAGGATGAGGTATTGCAACATCTGAACTAATTTCTGTCATCCCTAATTTTTTTCTCTTTCAAAAATTAATTTTTTTCTAAATCCTCTTCAATATTTATAAAGTTTTTTTATCCTATTAGAAATAAGGATAATCAAATCTTTTTTTATTTATTTTTTTCTTTAAAATGGAAAAATAATTCTTTATCAAAAATACTGCCTATATATTCTTTATTATCATCTAGTATCTTTTTTTATATCTTCTAAATCATCTGAATTTAAGAAATACTTTATTTTATATACAGGTTTATTTATTTCTAATTCATCATCAACTAGACTAAATACAACATCTATTTCATTTAAATCTATATATTTCAAATCGCTCAAAACCGCAAGCATTAATTTCATTTAAATATTCAGAAAAAGAATTTTTAAATGTATAGGTTAAAAAAATTTAGATATTCCTCTTCCACTAGGACATATTAATAATATTTTTTTCTTCCTATTTCTTTTATTAATATCTTTAGCCATATGAAGTATTACTGCTATATATCCAACTTCATCTTCACAAAGTTCTTTTGAATATTTTTCACCTATACTTTTACATATATACTGAGCTAAATTATATTCAAAAGGTATATTCTTTTTAATATCATCAATTAATGGATTTTGTGTTTTTATACCAAACCTTAATCTTATAACCAAAGCAATTAAATGTGTATATAGATTTTTTTATAAAGCATTTCATCATTACTTAAATCTATTTTTAAAAGTAACGTTTACATAAAAAGAAAAATATCTTCTATTAATTTTTGTATATCTTTAACATCTAAATTCTTTATACTAGAATAAGTCATAGTTTCAGTAGTCATAAACCTTATAGTTAAATAATCTATATCAGTTTCACTCATAGAACCTTTTTAACTTAAACACTGTTTTTAAGATCTTTTGATACACCCTCTTATCTCTTCTTTTTTTACTTTAAATAACTCATCTTCATTTTTCCATAATATCTTTAATAAAGAAATTTCTTTCTATTCTATTTAAAGTAACATAAAATGATATAGCTAAATTCTGAAGTGATATATCAGAAATTTTTTTATATTCTTTTTCCTAAAATTAAAACTTATATTTTCAGCTATTTCTATAATTTTTTTAATTTAATTTCATCCTCTAAATCATTTTTCATTCAATCTTTTTTCTAATATATCTATAAAAATTACGAATATTTATTTCATCGCCTTGAATTTTAATTCCATAATAAGGCTTTCTTTCTAGAGATATATCATATCCACCCAATAATTCTTCAACTTTTTTTATATCTTGAGATAAAGTCTTTGAACTTGTATAAATTTCTTCACTAACATCAAATAACTTAATATATTTATCTGTATATATTAATTTATTAATCAAATATATAACCCTGTCTGTTGCACTATTAGGTATTTTTTAGTATCATCACGAAATAATTCATTCTCCGAAATATGATTATCTTTTTAATAAATATCCAAATCTTGGTTTAGATTCTATCTCAATATTTTTCATCAATATTTCTGATAATATTTTTATATATTTTTCTACATGTTCTATCGGAAATATTTAAAATATTAGATAATTCTAAAGAAGTATGATATTTGCCATCTTTTTAATATTCTAAAAATTCTAATAACTAAATTCTCCATTATATACTCCTTAATTATAAGATACCTTGAAAAATTTTTTTCAATAACTTTTTCCACATATATACGGAAAGGTTCTTCCTTTTTTAAAAATTATATTTTTATAAAAATATAAATGTTATAGCCCTTGAACTATAACATTTAATGTGGTGTTTATTTTAATTTATTTAAAATTTCTTCCCATTTCTCTACCAAGAGCATCTATTTCTCTTGCTAGATATGATTTTGCTGGACCAGCTAATGATGGGTTACAAGACATTACTCCAATATTATATCTAATGATATTGTAAATATTACTGTTTTCATTCCCATTCTTGCTGAAGCTAATGCAGCTTCACAACCAGCATGTCCTGCTCCAACTACTATAACATAAAATTCTTACATCTTTTCCCACCTAAATCAATTTATTAAATGACTCAACTGTTTTTATCAGTTATAATCACTAATATATCTCCTTCTTCTATTACAACATTTGCAGTTGGATTATATAAAAATTCTCCTTTATCTTTTTATTCCAACTATATTTATATTATATTTATTTCTAATATCTAATTTTATAAGAGTATTATTCCAAAATATACTTGGTGCCTTTACTTCCACTAACACAAAATTATCAGTAAATTTTTAAATGTTCTATTATTCCTGTATTCATTGTCAGCTCAGCTATTCTTTTTTTCCCATATGTTCTTCCGGATAAACTATCTCTGTTGCTCCAACTTTCGTAAGAACCTTTCCGTGATTTTTTTATTAATAGCCTTTGCTATGATTCTATTTATTTCTAATTCTTTTTAAATTAAGTGCTATCATAACACTTGCTTCTATATCTCCAATACAAATAAAGGCCACATCAAAATTTTTCAGCTCCAATATCTTTTTAAAATTTTTTTACATCACTGGCGTCACCAATTATAGCATTTTTTTAGTATATTATTATTTATTTTTATCCTGTACCAACTCTTCATTTATATCTATACCTAAAAACATTTTTCCCCAGCTTCATACAAAGTTTTAGCAACACTCGTTCCAAATCTTCCCTAAAGCCTATAACTAAATACTGTTTCATAAATTTCTCCTATTTATCCTATTAAAATATCTTCTTTTGGATACTTTATTAAACTTTTTTTATTATTTGTAAAAGCTAATGCAACTGTCATAGGTCCCAATCTCCCTATAAACATTGTAATAATTATTAAAAGTTTAGAAATTATCCCTAATTCTGCTGTTATTCCAAGACTTAAACCTGTTGTTGAAAAAAAGCTGATACAACTTCATATATCACTTTATCTATCGAAAAATTTTCTATTGATAATATAATTGTTACTATAATAATAACATAAAATATAGATATAACTACTATTGCTAATGCTTTATTCATCAATTCCCAATCTATTCTTCTCTTAAACACTTCAATATACTCTTTTCTTTTTTTAAAATTCCAAGTGCATAGAATATTAAAAATTCCAAATGTTGTTGTTTTTTATTCCACCACCTGTTGAACCTGGAGAAGCTCCAATAAACATAAAGATATATGAAATAAAAATTGTTGCCGGTCTTATATTTGAAAGTGGCACTGTATTAAATCCTGCTGTTCTTAGTGTTACGCTTTGAAAGAATGAATTTAAAAACTTTATCAAAAATTCATATTTTTTTAAAAGTACTTGAATTAGTATATTCAAATCCCAAAAAAATAATATAGTTCCAATAAATAGTAAAAATGTAACAATTAAAAGCAAGTTTTTGATGTCAAACTTAAATCTCTATTTTTCTTTTTTTAACTATAAAAAGTGAATTTATTGTTACAAAACCTATACCTCCGAAAAATAATTAGAAGAGATATGGTTAAACTAATTAACTTATCATATTTAAAATTTTTCTAAATTGTTGGTAAACAAAGAAAATCCAGCGTTACAAAAATGCTGATATCGAATGAAATAATCCATAAAAAAATGGATACTTTTATTGAATAATATTTAGAAAATGCATAAGTTAAAATAAAAAGCTCCCAATAACTCAATAATAAATACTATTAATAAAAGATGTTTTATAAAATTTGTAATACCTCCATTACTATTAGAATTTCTTTTCCTCTTTTTAAAAGTTCCCTTGTCTCAAAAACTCATTTTTCCCCAAGTAATAAAAAAACTATTATTGAAACTGTCATAACTCCAAGTCCACCCAACTGTATAAAAAAATAGAACTATTAATTGCCCTACCGGAGTAAATACTTGACTTACATCGACAACAGATAACCCTGTTACACAAATAGCTGAAACTATTGTAAACAAAGAATCTAACATACTAATATTCTGATTTTTCTTTTAATGAGAAGGGTAATTTTTAAAAGTGTAGTTCCAATAAAGATAGCTATTAAAAAGCCTACTATCAATTTCCTATAAGGTGATAAAAAGTTCCCATTTTTTTATTAAACCTAACTTTCTCATTTTTTCCTCTCTTTCAAACTAGAATTAATCTACCAATGTATGTTTTCATTAATTTTTTTCTTTAACTTCTCCAACAATATTTTTCAGGCAATAATAATATTAAAATATCTCCTGCCATCATAACTGTTCTACCCTTAGGTATTTTTTTCTATACCATTTCTAACAATAGAAATTACCAAAACATCTTCAGGCCATATTACTTCCAATACCATTTTTTTCCATCTATTAAAGACTCCACCATTATTACTATCTATGATAACTGTAGAAGATACCTCTTTTCTTTTTTTCCAATATATGTACCAAGCCCTAAAAGCTATTGAATATTCTGAATTTTTAGATAACAAAGAATTTTTTTACCTATAGCAATACCTGAATCTCCATTTGCGATAGCAAAATTTCCAAGAACTAAAGAATATTTACCTATAGACTCCAAACCATAACCAATAGATATCGATCTTAAGACAGTAGCACTAGAAAAATAATCCTAAAGTCATAGAACTTTCTCCCAACGCTTCCGTATTGTCTCCTATAGCTAATGATAAAGGTCCTTTAGCTCCGTCATTATCGGCATTACCTCCACCATTTAATCCCATTTTAGCGCTAAAATACTTTATTTTTTTGTCAATATCTTGAGCATTTTTTTAAAACAGATGTTTGTAATCTAGTTATCTTTTTCAGGTTGAGCTTTTTACAGCATCCGCTATCATTTTTTTCTACTTATTCTTTTTGTTATTGGTTTAGGTTGTTCTGTTGATGTTGTCCCCTCAGAAAATGAAACGATAGAACTAATGTACAATGCTAACATTAATATTTCCTTAATTTTTTTCATTTTTATTCATCTACTTTTTAAAATATTAAATTTAATAAATATATAATGATTAATTCTATTTTTTTATTTTTTTCCATTAAATTATACTACTATTATTTGATAATTTCAATAAAATATAAAAATGATATAAAAAAACAGGTCATTCGACCTGTTTATATAAATTTCTTTAAATTATAGTTCTTGTAAATAATTTTTTTAATTCATTAACATCTAATAAATTTTTAAGAACTTTTTATTTTAGGATTAGCTTCTAACTCTTTAGCTAATTTTTTTCAGAACAAAATACTAAATCAAATTTATCTATTATTTTTTTAGATTCCTCAATACCTGATGATTTAACTTCTTCTATCTCTATTCCAAGTTTTTTTCAACTAATTCTTTTATATTTTTCATTATCATACTAGTTCCTACACCACTAGCACAAATTGCTAATATTTTCATACTACCACTCTCTTTCTATTATCTTGTTAATTATTTAACTTACAATTTAAGTATATACTATTTAGATTTCATTGTCAACCTTTTATTAAACTCATTTTTTAGATAATTCTATTAATTTAGAATTTATATAAAACCTAACACTATTATCTAATTCCTCAAATTTATCTGCAGATATTTCTAACATATACAATTTAATCATTATAGATTTTTATAAAAACTTTTTCATTTGTAATGGTATCTTACCAAATCTATCTCTTTATTTCATCATTTAACTCCTTAAGTTCTTCATAAGTTGTAATTTCAGCATATCTTTTATATATTAAAAATTCTTTTCATTTTTCTATATACTCTTTAGGTATATACCCATTATTCTTCATTACAAGTTCAACTACACGTAACTCATTAACCTTTTTCACCCTTTATTTTTGTTAACTTCATTTTTTTAACATTTTTTTAAATAAAGATCATATCCAAACATATCTATAGCACCGTGTTGTTTTTCACCTAAAAATTTCTCCTGCTCCACGTATGTTTAAATCTTCCATAGAAAGAAGATATCCTCCTCCTTCTAACCCTTCTATTTTTATTTAAACTTTTCATCTTTCATTTTACCTTTTTTTAGTCTTATATTCTCCATCTAATAAATAACAATATCCTTGTCTTTTTACCTCTTCCAACCCTTCCTCTTAATTGATAGATTTGAGATAATCCAAGACTAGTATAATCTTCTATTATTATACTATTGGCATTTGTTATATCTATTCCATTTTTCTATAATAGTTGATGCTATCAACACATCAAATTTACCCTCATCAAAAATCGTTTATTATATTTTTTTAATTTCTTTGGGCGTAAGTTTTTCCATGTATATATTCAACTTTTAATAAAAATCTGGTAAAATGTCTTTTAATTGTTTTCTTTTTTTCAGACATCCCTTTTACATTGTTGGTGATATAAAAGACTTGTCCATCTCTTTGCGAGCTCTTTTAAAAATAGAACTTGCTATTTCCTTTTGACTTATTCTTTGAGTTATTATTGGAAGCCTGTCCATTGGGGAAGTCATTATTACCGATATATCTCTTTATACCTAAAAAGAGCTAAATTTAAAGTTCTTGGTATAGGTGTTGCACTTAAAGTTAATAAATGTATATTCGATTTTTCTCTTTTTTTATTTTTTTCTTTGGCACTTACTCCAAATTTTTGTTCTTCATCTATTATTAACATACCAAGATTTTTTTAAATATTACATTATCACCTAATAATTTATGTGTCCCTACAACTAAATCTATACTACCATTTTTTTAGTCCTTCTAAAACATCATTAGTATTCTTCCCTGAAAGTCTTGATAAATTTTCTACTCTTAAACCAAACTTTTCAAACCTCTTATGACATCTTTCATAATGCTGATTTGCAAGTACTGTAGTTGGCGCAAGTATAGCACATTGATATCCATTTTCTATTGCTTTAAAAAGCTGCACGCATTGCAACTTCAGTTTTTCCATAACCTACATCTCCTATAAGGAGTCTATCCATTAGAATTCCACTCTCAAGATCAATTTTAATTTCTTCCACAGCTTTTTTTGATCTAAAGTTAAATCAAAAGGAAAATCTTCTTCAAATTCTTCTTGCCATATAGTATCTGTTGTATAAGGATCTATCTTTGATAATTTTTCTTTGAGCTTGAATATTAACTAACTCCATAGCAAATTTTTTTCTAAATCCTCTTTTAATCTTTTTTTCTTTTCTTCTATATCCTTTTGTCCCTAAAGAATATAACTGAGGTTCTGTTCCAGTATTATTTACATATTTACTTATTCTATCTAATTTTTTTCAACAGGAATATACAATCTATCACTATCAGCATATTTGATAGCTAAATAATCTCTATCATTAATATTCTCTATACCTTCATATCTTCCTATTCCAAATTCTATATGTATTACATAATCACCTTCTAAAATTTGATTTATAGAACTATATTTTTAAGCCTCTTTTAGCCATATATGACTTTTTTTATTCCTTATTTCTTCTTGATAATTTCTATCAGGACTTTTTACTTACTTCAAGAAAATTCGACACATCTTTTATTCTATTATATCTTTTTCTAAAACTTCCTTATTATCTTTATCCAAAATATATAGCTGTTCTAATTTAATATCTAGTAATTCTTCATTTTTCAAGTATTATTTCTATGTTATTTTTTTATCAAAAAAATTTCTAAAAGATCAACTATCTCTTTTTGTAATCCATCTAAATGATTAGAATATATTCTAAAATTTTTCTATATTTTTGTATAGATTTTTTTGATCGAAACTTGAAAAAAATATCTTATACTCTCCAATAACTCATCAAAAAGTCTAATCTTATTGGATTTTTCAACATTACTGGGAAATATATCTATTATATCTCCTCTTATTCCAAATTCTCCTTTATTTTTCTATTATATAGCTCTCTGTATATCCTCCGTCTATTAGAAATTGTTTGATTTCATCTCTTGAATATTCCTCATCTAACTTAAAATCCATATATCTAGCTTTATCAAAGAATACTCTTAAAAGCTAAATTAATGTCTAAGAATAAAATAGATTTACCTTTTTGATTTAAAAATTCTAATATTTCAAGATTAATACCAACTAATTCCAATTCAGAATAAGATGCTAAATTTACATATTTAACCTTATAGTCGCTATTTTTCTTGTTCTAAAATATTATAATAATATTCTAAATTAATACTATTTTGAGCTAATATATACTATTTTATCTACACCTAATTTTTAAGATATAACTAGATACATCTTCCTTATTTATCTTTACTTTATTCATAATTAAAATTAATATTACTTTCTACAAATTTTTTTATTCTTCTTTCTAAATCAGAAATAACTAAAAGATACACTTAAAGGATCTTCACTTCCTAATTTAATAATTGCACATTTTTTTAAATAATTCTTCCTCTTTAAATTCATAAAATTTATCATTATAGTAAAAAGATAAAAGTTGAGAAAAAAATATTTATCAAATAGTTTTTTCCTAGCCTTAATATAAAAGCTTTCCGTTATTTTGTAAACAATTATTATTTTTCTATTTCTCTCATAGCATCTTCAATTTCTCTATTTTTTTATTTAAAATTAGACAATTTATACAATCTTCGCCTTTTTTTCTTATCAAGACCACAAAAACTTACACTCTTCTATGTTTTTTTATCATATTCTTTTAGCATATTTTCTTAATAACTCAATAAAATATTCTTTTTTTCTTTTTCATTCTTAAATTTCATTTCATTCAAATTATTATATATCGCCATAACTTCATCTAAAGTTGGTAAATCTTTTTATAGTCCTCATCATTTTTTTAACATCAACTGTCTAGCATTTCTAGCAGCTATTTTTTTATCCTTATCTATATATACTTTTAATTCTAATATATTAGGATTACATTCTCTAATAGCGTTTAAAAATTTCAACCCTCATTTCTTCAACAGCATATTTAATAACAGGATTATCAACATATATACTAGAGCTTTTTCTCCTTCATAATATATACTATGTTGATATATATTAGGTGATATATATGATTTATAGTCAAAAAAATTTTTATTTTTAAAATTAAAAGATTTCATCTATTCTTTTTCATTTATTTCCCCTTCTTCAACTTCAAATATTTTTACCTACTATATTAAGGTCTTCTGTTGCTGTTAAAAACATTGTATTTCTTTTTTTCTATAAAATAGTTTATTATTTGATTTTTTTCTATAATTATCAAAAAGATGTTATATCATCCATTAAAAAAATATTGGTTTTTATTCCAAATAATTCATCCATCAATTCAATTTCTGAAACTTTTAAAAATAAAAAAACTATGGATTTTTTCCCCTTGAGAAGAATAATATCTTGCATTTTTTTCCCATTTAACTCAAAAAAATATTCATCCTTATGTACACCATAATTAGAAAAAAACCTAATATTAAATCTTGTTTTTTTCTTTACTTTTTATAAATTTCCTAATCTTTTTCTTTTAATTCTACTTCTGTTTCTTTTTAACTCAGATTTAAGAAAAATTCTCGTATTTTTAATTTAAGAGAATGCTCCTCGTTAAATAAATCTTTGTATTTTTTATCCAATAAAGTATTTAACTTATCTATATATTCTTTACGTATTTTCATTATTTTAAAACATAATTCTATATATTGTTCATTATATATTTCATATATATCATTTTGTATATCTTTTTTTCCTTTAAAGCCTTATTTCTAACTTTAAGTACTTTTAGAATATGTATATATACATTTTTAAATATTCTTTATTTATCTGAGAAATTTCATAATCGAAAAATGACCTCCTTATTGAAGGATGCCCCATAACTAATTCTACATCTTCAGGAATAAAAGAAATTGCCGGTATATCTCCTATATATTCCATATATCTTATTTTTTTCTGAATTTTTTTAAAAATGTCTTTCATTTTTTTAAAAAGATTTATGGAATAAGTATTAAGATTATTTAATTTAATAAATATTTTTAGAGTCTTGTTCATCATATTTTATCATTTCATAATTTTTTTAGTCCTAAAACTCTTTTCCTGTAGCAGCAAAAATAAATGGCTTCCATAAAAGAAGTTTTACCTTGTGCATTTTCTCCATATATTAAATTAAATCCTTTAGAAATTTTGACTTTTTTTATCTATTAAATTTCTAAAATTAGAAAAATATATTTCTCTTATCATTTTACTTCTACTACTCTCCATTAAATTCAACTTTCATTCCTTTATATTTTTTTCTTCCACGTCTTGTTTCTACTTCTCCATCAACTTTAACATATCCATCTAATATTAAGTCTTTAGCTCCACTTCCTGTATCTACTAGACCTGAATATTTTAATAATTGATCTAATTTTATATATTCTGTTTTTTTATTTTCACTTCCATATTAACCTCCATTTGCTTTTTCTATTAATTTAACATTAAATTCATTCAATTTTTTTAATATATCATTATATATTTCTAAATATTCTTCTTTTTAAATCAGAAATTTCACCTTTTATCATATCTTTATATATAACAGTTTGTTTATGTGTTCTTATATATGAGTATTTATCTAAATTTAATTTGGGATATTTTTTTCAGGATCTATTGCTATATCATAATATACATCTATATTTTCCTTCTTAGTTATAGTTGAAACCGGAAGTATTGTATAATCATTATTTATAGCTTCACCTATTATTAAAAACAGGTCTTTGTTTATACATATTTTTTTCTTAGTTTTTATATCATAAAAAGGAAAAATTGCAACACAAATCTTACCTATCATAATCTTCGAACTCATCATAATACATATCCCAAAAACTATCATAAGGTCTTATTTTATAAGCATCTTCTTCTAAATTAGAAAATTGTATCGTTTTTACCACTTTGTGCTTCCAACCAAGATTTTTTTCTTTATGCGTTAAAATACTCATTTCCCAAGAATTCATATTACCATATTGCATTAAAACATTATCAACTATATATTTATTATTTATATCAATATCCTCAACCAAAAAGTCAAATTTATTATTTAAAAACATTCTAACTTTAGGTGATACTGGACCATATTTCCACGCTTTAAATCCTTCATAAAATAAAGGTAATCCCCTTTACTGCAAGACTTTCTCTTTGAATAAAATATAGTAATTTATGCAACTTCATCTCATCTATTTTTCCTTTATATTTTTCCGATGATATATGAAGCTACATTTAAAAATACTCTCCATATTAACCCCCTTATACCTCTTTAATTTCTATAACCCAATATATTATATCATATTTAATTTTTTTATTTAATAAAATATTATATATATAAAAGAAAGAAGATTAAATCTTCTTTCTATGTATAACTATTTTTCAATTCTTGTATATGGTAATAAAGCTATTTGTCTAGCTCTTTTTAATTGCCTTAGCTATTTTTTTCTTTGAATTTTAGCTTCTAGACCTGTTACTCTTGATGGAGATATTTTTTCCTTTATCATTCATAAAGTTTTTTTAATAAATCCACATTTTTTTGTAATCTATATCTTCAACCTTAAATTTAACTTTTTGGTCTTCTTCTTCTCTTTTTAAATTCAGCAACTGGTTTCATTTCTTCCTCCTATTTCTTAGAATGGGAAGTCATCTTCAGCGTCCACCGGTTCATCAACTACTACTGTTTCAGTTCTTGAAAAAAATTACTTTCTGAACTTCCTTCATTAGCTCTTGTTTCAATGAAATCAAAAATTATTAACAACTACATCTGTTGTATATCTTGTTTCTCCATTTTTTTCATAGCTACCAGTAGATATTCTTCCTTGGACTAAGATTCTACTTCCTTTTTTAAAATATTGACTAATTGTTTCTGCTCTTTTTTCCAAAGCAACACAGTTTATAAAATCTACTTCATCTCTATTTTGAAGTTCCTCTTGAAACTGCAATTGAAAAATCTTGTGAAAGCCTTTCCTGACTGAGTATAAGTTACTTCAGGATCTCTAGTCAATCTTCCTAATAATGATACGTAATTCATAAATTTACCCCCTAATTTTTTTCTCTACCTATTATAATTTTTTACTATCATGTATTTCATTAAGTACTCAGATATGTTTAATTTAGATTCAACTTCTGGTAATCTTGTACCATCCATAGCGAATTTAGTTAAAACATAGTATCCATTTTTCTTTTTTTCTTGATTGGATATGCTAATTTTTCTATCTCCCATTATCTCAGTCTTAACTTCAGTTGCTCCAGCATTTGTTAATACTTCTTCTACTTTCTCAACATTTGCTTTTTCTTCATCTGTTAATTGAGTTGAAAGAATAAACATAATTTCGTAATTTGTCATTTTCTTTTCTCCTTCCCTCTGGATTTTTGCCCGATGATTTATCACAAGGCAGGGTTATTCTTAGTTTACCATAATTTAAACATTTATGTCAATAGAGTTAATAAAAAGTCATAGTTTAGTATAAAATAATTTATAAAAACTATGACTTTTTAACATTTTTATCTATTTAACTTTTTATTTACCTGATTTAATTTCAGTCCATACCTTATCTTGAGCTTCTTTTGTTTCCTCGTCTAACGCTCTTGGTAATTTAGATTTTTTTAAGTATTTCTTCACTACTTACTATAGGCTTAATTTCTGAATTTTCTTCTACACCTTTTATTATACTTGGATTTCTAAGAACTTTAAGAACTTCTTTAAAGTTTTTCTGGTCTATATAAAAATTCTAAGAATTTATATGCATTTTCTTTTATTTGGTGAATTTTTTTGTTATAGCCATACTATCTATATACATCATAGCTCCTTGTGGAATAAAGTAATCATAATCTTCTTCACCTTTTTCCTTCTAATTCATAATAAACATCTGGATATCCATGAACTACAACAAATTCTCCACTTGCCATACCTTTACCTGAAGCATTTGAATCAAATTTAGATAAATTTTTTAGCCCAACTTTGTATTTTTTTCTTTAGCTTTTTGCTAATTCATCAGGATTTTTTTACTATCAGATTCAAATCCTAAATACTGAAGAGCTAAACCCTAAAACTTCACGTCCATCATCTAACATAGTCATTCTCTTTTTAAACTTTTTCTTCTAAGAATATATCAGGTGTTTTTAGGATAATCTTTACCAACAACTTTTGTATTTACTGTTATACCTGTTGCCATATATGAATATGGAATAGTATAATTTAATCCTTCATCATAAGTTTTAGAAATTTCTAATAAATTTAATTTTTTTCATCAAAATTTTTCAAAAGTTTTACCCAATTTTTGATTTATCTAATTTTTTCAAGCAAATCAGAATTTATCATTACAGAAACATAATCTGTAGATGGTGAAACTATGTCATATTGATCTGATCCAGCTAATAATTTAGCTATCATAGTATCATTATTGTCATAAAAACTTAAATTAACTTTAATTCCTGTTTCTTTTTTCAAAATCTTGAATAACTTTATCAGGAACAAAATAAGTCCATGTGTAAATATTCAATTCTTTTTGAATCCTTATTTTTCAGTTTTTTTGAACCACAACTTACAACCAATATTAAAATAGTTGTTAATAAAAATAGAAATTTTTTTCAATTTATCTACCTCCTAAATATTTTTCTTGCCATTTCTCTATCATCAAAATGTATTTTTAGTGTGACCTATAATTTGATAATCTTCATGACCTTTTCCAGCGATAAGTATTATATCATTTTTCAGAATTTTGCACTGCTTTTTTTATAGCATTTTTCTCTATCAACTTCTCTATAGTATTTTTACATTAGAAATCCCTTTTTCAACATCATCTAATATACTTTCAGGATCTTCCGTTCTTGGGTTATCTGATGTTATATATACTATATCACTATATTTAGATGCCATTTGCGCCATTAAAGGTCTTTTTGTTTTTATCTCTATCACCACCTGCGCCAAATACAGTTATTATTCTATTTTTTCATATTTTGTAATGTTTCTAATATATTTTCTAAACCATCTGGAGTATGTGCATAATCCACAACTACCATTATTTCTTTATCATTATCTATTAATTCAAATCTTCCAGATATAGAATTTAAATTTTTTTATACATTCTATAGCATAAGAAATATCTATACCTTGTTGTTGTATAACTAGTAAAACACCCAATATATTTTTGTAAATTATATTCTCCCATAAGTTTAGTTACAAACTCGTAATTTTTACCTAATAAACTAACTTTTACTTTCATTCCCTTTAATGTATATTCTAATATTTCTCCTGTAATATCTGCATCTTCTTTCAATGAAAAAAACTTTTGAGATTTATCTAATAATCTTTTACAATATATATCATCTTTATTTATTATTAATTTATTAGTTCTTAAATGATTTAATATTAACGCTTTTTGCTTGAAAAGTAGTTTTCCATAGTTTTATGAAAATCTAAATGATCTTGTGTTAAATTAGTAAATATTGCAGAATCAAACATTAACATATTTACACGTCCTTGGTAAAGAGCATGTGAGCTTACTTCCATTAAAAAGTACTCTACACCTTTTTAACACTTTCATCCATTAATTTTATTAAATCTAATGATTCTGGTGTTGTATTATTTGTTGGATATTCTTTATCAAGTATTCTACATCCAGTAGTTCCTATTCTTGAAGAATTTTTTAAGAATAGATTCTAATATATATGTTGAAGTAGTTTTTTTCCATTAGTTCCTGTAACTCCTATTACTTTTTAACTTATTTTGAGGATAATCAAAATAATTAGAAGCTATAAATCCTAAATTATTTCTTAAATCATTAACCTGAATAACCCATATTCCTTCTGGATATTTCAAATCTAACCTTTCTACAATTAACATTTTTGCACCATTTTTCAATAGCCTTATCTATATATGAATGGCCATCAACCTCACTACCAATCAATGCTACAAATATATCATTTTCTTTAATTTTTCTTGAATCATATTGTATATCATTTACATTAAATTCAATTCCTGTACATAAAACTCTATACTCTATTCCACTAAAAATCTTCTGTATATCCATATATACTCCTTATTTTAAATAATCAGATATTAAATTAACATATTTTTTTAACACCATCTATCTTAGGGTGTGTTCCATCTTTATAGAAAATAGTTTTATTCCCTTTTGCAACTTTATACCAATCTATTACTTTAACATTTGAATTTTTCAGAAGCTACCGTATCTAAAAATGCATTAACACTCTTTTTCCCAAGATTGAGGAACAACAGAGTTTATAAAGAACACTTTTCTATCCCCTAATATTTCTAAACTTCTATCCATATCTTTTTTTGATATAGTTCCGTTAGTACCAAGTCCTATTACTACGGTATTATATAATTTACCTTGTTGATCCATCGCCATTAATATCTTTGGTAATTCAGAAAATTGTCTTGAAACTTTAGAATTTACTTCTGCATTAGGATATGTATTTTGTATTTCTATCTTTGCCATTTCCATAACAGAATCTCCAACAAACGTTATTTTTTTCAAGATTTTTCTCCTGTATTTTCAGTAGTTTCTTTTTTTATCATTTTCAGTTACCTTGGCTTCTTCTGTTTTATCAACTTCTTTTAGTTTTTTCACTTATTTCTTCTCTAACTTTATTTAACTCTTCAAGATCTTTTATTCTCATAATTTGGAACCGCATAAGTAAGTATAGCTATTAAAACTAACATTATTAAACTAGCTTTCCTCATCAATCTCTCCCTTCTTTTAAATACTTGGTAGAAAAGTTCTGATACTAGTGCTAAAAATTAATATTTCTATTAAAAATTTTTAAATAAAAATCTATTTCTGACCATTTAAAGATTTCTCTCATCATTATCATTACTGGATATTGCCATAAATAGTATTGATATTCTCTGCTTCCAAAAGAAGCTATAGCATCATATATATTACTTATTACAGGTATTCTTATTTTCTTTATTCTTACTTTAATTGCAAGAGCTGGAATAAAAGCTTACACCTAAACTAAGTAAAAATAATCCTCCATAATAGTTAAACCCTGCTTTGATAATCAAAGAAAAAGGCATAAAAATCAAGAATATATATGTAATAACTGATATTATTAATATAGCTGCCTTTTTGTTCATCTTCTAATTCTTTTCTTGTTTGCATAATATGCTGCAACTGCTGCACTTATAAAGAAAGTAAATATTCTTGTATCTGTTCCATAATATATTTCTGAGAAATCTCTTCCTAAATAAAACTTATACCCCATTATACTTGCAGATATAATACTTAATATAGCAAATATTACAGCTATTGTGTTATCTGATAATTTTTATTTTTTTAAAATCCTTTTATCATAACTGGAAGTAATATATATACCTGCATTTGTAAAGATAATGCCCATATATGAGTTAGTGGTAATAGTGTATTATATCCATCAAAATATGATATCTTATACACTATTTGATATATATTATTTAAACTTAACATAGAAAAATATTACGCTCAATCTATACTTTTTCTTCAAAAACCTCCATTAAAAAATAAAGAAAAAAATAGAAGATATTAATATAACCATTAAAAAGACTTGGATATATTTTTGCTTACTCTTTTTTCAACTCTCCCCATATACTAAATTCTTTTAGTTAATAAAGAATTAGTTATTAAATATCCACTTAGTGCAAAAAAACACTATAACTCCTATATACGTTCCTTTAAAATAGAACCAATGATAGCACGATATCATAACCAATGATACTGCCCCTTTAAAAAAATCTAAACTCTTTAATCTTTTTCACTTTATCCACAACATTCCTTTTTCATTTTATAAGCTAACCTTTTATATTACTCCTTTTTAAGATTATAGTCAAGATAGTTATTGATATATGATAGGAAATACGATATAATTATATATATTTGAAGAATAGGAGGTTTTTATGGAATTAAAAAGAAATAGAAAACGGAAATTTATTAAGCCTTAAAGAAGAATTAATTGATACAAACTCTGTCGATTTAGCCCAGAGTTTGGATGAATTAAATCTCGAAGATATATTAAAAATCTTTAACTTAATAGGTCCTGAAAAAGCCTCGGAAGTTTTTCCTTATCTTTCTATAGATTTACGTGAAAACTTAATATTAAATGTTTCTAATGATTTTCTTCATGAACTTTTAGAATATCTATATACAGATGATATCAAAGATATTTTAGATTATGAAAATAAAGAAGTTGAAGAAAAAAATATTTGAAATCGCTTCTCATAGTAGAAAAATGCAGTTAAATATGCAGTTAAACTATACAGAAAAATTCAGCTGGAGCTATAATGTCTGCTGATTTTGTTAAGATATCAGAAGATGATAGTGCATATATTGCTATGATTAAATCTCAAGAAAAAAATTGCAGAAACAATATCTTATTGTTATGTAACTAATGAAAACTCAATATTAATAGGTCTTGTTTCAATGAAAGATATCTTGATTGCTAAAGATGATACTTTAATATCAGATATTATGGAAACAGACGTTATTTCTGTTGATGTAGATGATGATCAAGAAGATGTAGCACAAACAATGTCAAAATATGACCTTTTAGCTTTTACCTGTTGTGGATAATAATCACCATATACTTGGTATAGTTACAATAGATGACGTATTAGATATCATAGAATCTGAAACAACAGAAGATATACAACGTATGAGTGGTATTAATCCAACTGATGGTAATTATTTAGATCAATCAAGTTTTAAAATTAGTAAAAGTAGAATATCTTGGCTTTTTAATTCTTATGATTTCTGCAACTGTTTCAGGAAGCATAGTTACAGCAAATAGTGATATAACTGCTATAACTTCAATACTTGCCTTTTATGCCTATGATAATGGATACGGCAGGTAATGCAGGATGCCAATCTAGTGCAATGGTTATTCGTGGAATTATAGTTGATGATATGAAAATTTCTAACTTATTTAGCATTATTAAAAAGAATTATTTAATTCTTTAATTCTTGGAAGCATTCTTTTTGTGGTTAATACATTAAGAATAATAGTATTTATGCCTTCAGTAAAATGGGAAACGGCAATACTTGTATCTCTTACAATATTAATCATAGTAACAATAGCTAATTTAATAGGTGGCATACTACCCTATGATAGGACTTTATTTAAAACTTGACCCAGCTAGTATGAGTGGTCCTGTTCTTACAACAGCCTGTGATGCAATATCTCTTACCACATACTTTACTTTAGCTCGTATTTTTTGTTGCAGGAGGTTTGATATAGATGGTTTATACTAAAGAACAATTATTTAATGTTTTACCTGAATTTATTAAAGAAAAATGTTGATGGAATAAGACATATATTCACAGAATACAACATAGTTGATTTATCAGAAATATTTGAAGAATTAGATATTAATGAATCTATCTTTACATTTAGAATATTACCCAAAAGATATTAGTGCTGAGCTTTTTCTTATCTAAGTCCAACAAAAACAACAAAGACTTATAGAAATACTAAGTTCTCATGATATATTTAATATAATAAATAACATGTTTAGTGATGATATTATTGAATTTATGGAAGAAATGCCAGCTAATGTTATTAAAAAAATACTTGCTTCTGTTCCAGATAAAAGATAGAAAAAGAAATTAACACTCTTTTTAAGTTATGAAGAATTTACTGCTGGTTATATGATGTCATCTGACTTTTATTGAACTTCGTAGTAATATTACAGTTGAAGAAGCTATAAAAAAATTATTAAAACATAAAGCTGAATTAGTTGAAACTATTAACGTATGCTATATAAGAGATGCATCTAGAAAATATTTAGGTGTTGTTCATTTAAGAAATATAATAGTTGCTCAAGATGACACTTTACTTGAAGATTTGATAGAAGAAAGTGATATTTATGTGTATAGCAATACCGATCAAGAAGAAGTGGCTAAAAATGTTACAAGAATATGATATTACCTCTATTCCTGTATTAAATGATCAAAATAAATTAATAGGAATAATAACAGCCGATGACGTAATTGACGTATTAGTTGAAGAAGCAACAGAAGATATACATAAAATGGTTGGGGTTAATCATATAGAAGGCTCATATATGAATACATCTATAATAGATATGGTTAAATCTCGTATTTCTTGGCTTTTTAATTCTTATGATTTCTGGATCTTTCACAGGATATATACTTCAAACTTTTGAAGATAAATTAAGTGCAGTAGCTGTACTTGCTGCTTCTGTTCCTGTAATAATGTCAACTTCAGGAAATGCTGGAAGTCAATCAAGTTCATCTGTAATACGTGCTATAATAGTTGAAAATTTAACATTAAAAAGAATTTCTTTGATATTATAAAAAGAGTTTTTAGTAAGTTTACAATGCGGTGCTATAATATTTATAGTTAATATTTTAAGATTGTTGTTACTTAATAACGCTGGAATGAATTTAAATACAGCTATAGTAATATCTCTTGCTATAGTAGTATCTTTAACGCTTGCAAATATTGTAGGAGGTTTACTTCCTCTTATTTCAGAAGCACTAAATATAGATCCTGCAAGTATGGCATCACCTGTAATCACAACATTAGTTGATGCTGTAAGTTTATTTGTTTACTTTCTCACTTGCAATTTCAATATTAAAGATATAAAAAGAGCATAAGCTCTTTTTTATCCTTTTCTTTCTAAATAATTATGTAATGTTTTAATATGTACTCCTGTTGCACCAACTGGTAAATATCCATAAGCTTTTAGATAAGAATGCTGTTCCTGCTATATCTAAATGTACCCACGGTGTATTATTAACAAATTCTCCTATGAATAATCCAGCAGTTATAGTTCCTCCCATTCTTCCACCTGAATTTTTAATATCAGCAACTCTTGAGTTATTTAATTGTTTAAATTCCTCAGATGTTGGAAGTAGCCATATTGGTTCTCCTGCTTCTTTTTGATGCTTCTAATATTTCTCCAAATAATTCTTCATTATTTGTTACAGAACCTGTATAGTATTCTGATAAAGCAACAAGACAAGCTCCTGTTAATGTTGCAAGATCTATTATTTTTATCTACTTTTTAAAACAGTTGAAGCATAATATACTGCATCAGCTAATGTTAATCTTCCTTCTGCATCTGTATTATCTACTTCTATAGTTTTTTTCCCTGCCATAGATCCTATTACATCTCCTGGTTTGTATGCATCCCCACTTATTGAATTTTCACAAGCAGCAACAACACCATAAACATTAGTTTTTAACATTATTTTTTTAGCTATAGCTAATAAAGTTCCTATAACCGTACCTGCTCCACCCATGTCACAAAAACATTGTTTTCATTCCATCGTTTGGTTTTTATTGAATATCCACCTGTATCATAAGTTACCCCTTTACCGACCAAGGCAACTTTTTCTGTACTTTCTGGATTATTCATATATTCCATTACTATTAATCTTGGTTTATTGCTAGATCCTCTTGCAACTGATAAATATGCTTCCATTCCTAATTCTTTTTATTTCTTTTTCTTCATATATTTTTAACTTTTTACACCAAATTTTTTTCTAATTCTTCTTTTTGTAATATTAGCTAAAGTTTCAGGATATATATAGTTTGAAGGAAGATTTACTAAATCTCTAGTAAAGAATACTCCTTCCATAATATTTTGTATTCTAATAAGTTCATTTGTTACTTTTTTTCTTCTTTTTCTTCATCTACATCAAATCTAACATTTAAGTCAAATTCTTCTTTCTTTTTGCTTTTTGAATCTATCAAAATCATAACTTGCATGAAGTACACCTTCAAAAGCTGCACCATAAGTTTTTTTCTTGTGCATAAACCATTTAATTTTGGTATATATACCTTAACTTCTGATTCTTTTTAGCTTCTAATTCTTTTGCAAATTTAAAGAATATTTTTTTCTAACCTTATCTAAAGTTAAATCTTCTTCTTTTCCTAAACCAACAAAAAAACATATCTTTGTTTATCTTCAAGATCTCTATAAACAACTATTTCTCCTTCTTTTTCCAGAAAAAGACCTTTTTTTATTTAATTTTTTTCAAATACTTCATTTTCTATTTTATCTCCTTCAAATAATAAAATAGCTTCTAATTCATTTACTAATTCGTTTCCAAAATTAAAACTCATAAATTTCCTCCTACATTCTATTTTTCTAATACATTTTTCAACTATATTTCTAGCATGATCACATACTCTTGTAAAGTGAGAAATTAAATCTATATAATAAAGTCCTGAATGAATTTCACATTCTTGATTACTTACCCTTTTAATATGATTTTTCTTACTTTTTTTCTCATAAGTATATATCTTATTATGTAAAATCAAGTGCTTCTATAGCTTTTTTTCTTTATCAGAATTTTTTTAAGTGCATCTATTGCACATTTTATCATTTCTGTAGATATCTGTAATAAATTATCAATTTCATTTTGTGCTGTTTCAGAATATTTTAATCCTTTCTTTATTTGATATTTTACATCATTTACTATACCAAAAAGCATGATCTCCTATTCTTTCTACATCTCTACACATATCTAAATATATACTTATTTCTTCCCCTCTTTAACATTTAAATGTTCTCTAGAAAGTTCTGTTAAATATTTAGTTATTTCTTGATCTAAGTTATTTACTCCATCTTCATGTTTTTTTCTAATTTTTCAGCTAATTTTTTTCATCATGATTTTTAAAGTAAACAACTGAATCAACTAAATTTTTTTCATAGCAAGTTCTGTCATGTGTATTATTTCTTGTTTTTACTTGACCTAAAAGCTATAGCTGGTGTTTTTAATAAAAACTTTATCTAGGTATTTAATAATATATCCTTGTTTTTCATTATCATCTTTAATTAATTTAGTTACTATATAAGCTAATACCCTCTATGAATGGGAATAACAATATAGTATTTATAGTATTAAATGAACCATGAGCAAATGCTATAGTAAGTTTTGGTGTTAAATGTAAAATTTCTTGCATTTTTCTATAAACATAGTAAATGGTGTTAAGAATATCAAGAAAATTATTGTACCTATAACGTTAAATAATACATGAGAAAGTGCAATTCTTTTAGCATCTGAATTAGCTCCTATAACTGCTATTACTGCTGTTATTGTAGTTCTATATTATCTCCAAATAAAACAGGTAAAGTTGCTTTTTAAAGTAATTAATCCATCTTGATGTAAATTTTTGTAATATACTTATTGTAGCACTTGAAGCTTGAACAAGCATTGTAATACCAGTACCAACAAATACTCCAAGTATTAGGCGTATTACTTAATTGTACAGTTAAATCTTTAAATGATTGAAGATCTCTTAGTGGATACATTGCATCAGACATTAAAGTTAAAGCATAAAAATATTCCACCAAATCCAAATAACAATCTACCTATATTATTTATTGTTTTTGATTTAACAAAATGTTTGACATGCTACTCCTAAAAATAAGATTGAAGAGCATAATGAGTTATATTAAACCCTATTATAAAAGGTTGTAAGAGTTGTATCTATATTTGCTCCCATTATTATTGAAATAGCTTGCTTTTATATTTAAAAAGTCCTGCACCAACAAGACCTATTACTATAACAGATGTTCCAGAACTAGATTGAATAAGTGCAGTAACAAGTATACCTACTAAAACTCCAGAAAAAGGAGAATTTGTATATTTGTCCAATATTTGTCTTAATCTCATCTCCGGCTATCATTTGAAGACCATCACCCATATATTTAATACAGAAAAGGAAAAAGTCCTAGTCCTCCTAAAAAAATTCAAAAATAATTTTTGAAATTCCATAATTTTTAAAAACCTCCTAGTTTATATCTAAAAGCTAATCTTTCAGTATTTTTCTGAATAATTAATTTTTGAAATATATATAAATTTTGTTTTTTCTAATAATTTTAACATAGATTCATTTTTCATGAGTATCTGTAAAAATAGTAAATCTTGAATCTCTTATAGATATTCTAATTAATTTTTTCTATAAATAATTTAGCATAACCTTTATTATGAAAAACTAGAATTTATCATTAATCTATGTATTATTGAATAATTGTCTATTTCTCTTATATTTTCATATGCTAATTCTTTTTTATATGACAAAAGCAGCATAACCAATTATATTTCCATTAAATTCTAATATATATCCTATTTCTTCTAATATATCTTGATTAAATATTTCTAAATTAGGATAGTTTTTGATCCCATTGTGGTATTTCTTTTTGTTTTTTTGATAATTGACAGCATTATCTTTTTAATTTTAAAATTTCTTCTAAATCTTTAAGTTTTTGCTTTTTCTTAATTTTGGTTCTAAATTTTTATTTTTTTCTTATTATTTATTATTTTTTCTTTATATTATATTTAGAACTTAAATTATTTATTTCTTTACCTGATATAAAAATCTGAAATAATATTAAAAGCATTTTCTTTTATTTTTTTCTATTTCTTCAAATTCTTCTTTAGAAAAATTTCCTAAAAACGTGATTTATTATATTTTCATTTTTAGGTCTATTTATTCTATTCTTAATCTATTAAAATTTTCTCCTAAAACAGATATTATAGATTTTATTCCATTTTGTCCTCCAGAAGAACCATTGGCTTTTATTTTTTTATTTCTCCAATTTTTTTATATCTAAATCATCATGTATTACTAAAATATCTTTTATTCTCTATTTTAAAAAATTAGTTATTTCAATAATAGCATTTCCACTTAAATTCATATAAGTTAGTGGTTTTTGAAAAACTTCTTCTCCATTTATATTTATTTTTGTATAAAGAGAGTTGAATTTATTTTTTTCCATATAACATTATTAAATTTTTTATATATTCATCTAATAAAATAAATCCAATATTATGTCTATTTTTCATATTCTTTTCCAGGATTACCTAGACCAACTATTAGTTTCATTATCCTCCTAAAGTTTTTTTATGCAAATAAATTTTAACATTTTTTTAAAAAAAAGACTACTAAAAATTTTTATATAATAAATATATATATTTATATATCTTTTATTTTTATTATCATTAGTTATGTGATTTTGTGTAAAGTTTCTTTTTCTGCTATTTAGTTTATATTTTTCGTTCTTAATTTTTTTCTTTTTTTGTGCCAAAAATTTCTTTTTATTTTTATACTTCATTTTTTTCACAAATTTTCGTGATTTTTAAATTTAGTGAAATATTTTTGTGAGGACACTCTATTTTTTTATAGTTAAAAATTTTATTACAAAAACGGGAATAAATTATAAAAAACTTTTTATTTTTAGTTGTTTTTATGTGAATAATTAGTGAATTAGTGAATAAAGTGTTTTTAAAAATGGGGGCTAGATAATATTTTAACATACAAAAGGATTATGTTTTTTACAATTCACAAAAAACAAAAAATTTTAGTATGTGAACAACTTTTTGCTATAGCATAAAATGCATAGTTAGTAATGTGAATAGATGTGAACAAATTTTTATACAATATATATTTTTAAATATTTTTGTAACGATTTTTGTATATGTGAATAAAGTCTGTGTGAATAGTTGTTTGGAGTTTGAAAATATATTTTTTTATGTTAATATAACTATAGAAACAAGAAAAGGATTCGATGTATATGTTTGAACCAAATCAAATATGGGAAGCTATTAAAAGTATATTACCCAATAATAACATTAATTTATCAGAAGATATAAATAAAAATGTTAATGCCGTAAATTTTTGATGATAATTTAGTTTTTAGAAGTTTTTAGATAGAGATTCATATTTAGAATTGAAAACATTAAAAGAAAAAAATAGAAAAAGATTAGCTACAACTCAATTTAAACCATTAATACAAAAATATAGGTATTGATTTGGTAAAATTATATGAAGAAGAAAAAAAGGTAGAAAACATAAAACCAGAAGATTTATTTGAATCTAATTTAAATCCGGAATATAGACTAAATAACTATATAGTAGGAGATAATAATATGCACGCTTATGGTCTTGCAACTACTATAGCAAATGTTGAAGGAGCAGATTATAGTCCTTTATTGATATATGGTGATTCAGGCCTAGGAAAGACACATTTAGCTCAAGCTATAGGTAATGAATATTCAAGAGAACATAAGAAAAAAAGTTAAATATATGACAGCAAAATACTTTTACTAACGAATGGCTTTGCAACTTATGTTAATTATGGAAATAATTCCCAAAATAATCCTTTTCAACTTTAGAAAAACAATTTCAAAATTTAGATATGTTAATAATAGATGACGTACAATTTTTTGAAACAGTATTTGGAAGAGGAGAAGATAAGACACAAAAGGAATTTTTATGAAGTATTCAATATGCTTTTATGAAAAAGGAAAACCAATAATATTAATATCAGATAAATATCCAGATAAATTCCAAAAATGCTGATGAAAGATTAAGAACAAGATTTAAAAAGTGGAACTTCTGCAGAATTAAGATTACCTGATAAATCTGTTAGAATGTCTATGATAAAAAAATTATGCAGAAACAAACAATTTAGAAATTAGTGATGAATTGGTAGCTTATATATCAGATGAATTAGAAACTAATTTTAGAGAAATTTTAGGAGTTATGAAAAACTTTAAAATCTAAAGTACAATTTTTTTGATAAGAGCATAGATAAAAAAATTTAATAGATGAAGAATTGAATAAAAAGAGAAAAAAAGAAAAGAAGAAATAACAAAAAGAAAAAGGTAATGGAAGAAGTTTGTAGGTATTATAATATAAATAAAGAAGAAATATTAAGTAAAAAAAGAACAAGTGATGTTGTAAAACCACGTGATGCTTTTTAGATTTATACTTGCTAAAAGGTCTTAATATGGAAATTGGTAAAAATAGGTAAAATATTAAATACAGATCATAGTGCAGTTTCTAAGGCAATAAAAAAAGTTGAAGAAACAACAGATAAAGAATTAAAAGCGGATATAGCTCAAATTAGAATAAGATTAGAGTATAAAAACGGAGAAATCCGTTTTTTTATATATTTTCAACACTAAATTGTTCTGATATTTTTTTCTAATATTTCAGATATTAAACCATCAGCTATAGAACGACTAAGTGTTCCAACTCCCAATCTTTCACGTCTTATTATACTTGCTAATATTGCACGCATACCTAACATACTAGGATTATTTTTTTAACATATTCATTAAATGAAGAAATATTTAATAATTTAATAGTTTCAGAATATGTATAATCAGCAAATAAAGGATTATGAATAAATTTAATTAATTCGTTTGTTTCTGGACCATAATCAGCATAAAATTCGGGAGTTTTTTTCTATTATTTGTAGGTAACCATTTTATAGGTTCTTTTTATCAAATATTTCTTTATAATTCATTATATTATCAAAAATATTTTTTTATAACCATATAATTCTAATCTAAATTCTTTAAAATTTATCATCTAGTAGTAAAAATTTCTTCTAATTTTTTTCCTTTAAAAATATCTTTTTAATATTTTTTTGTTAAAATTTCTCCATTACTATCGTTAAATAAAAGATGAGAAAAATATCATTTAATTTTTTTCAGAAAGTATAAATTTTTCTTTTTGTAAAAAAATTTTTAAGAAAATCTATACTTGCACCATTTCTACCTAGAAATATAGCGAGGTTTATAGCTTCAATATCATTGTTATCTTTATCTAATAATTTAGAAAAATGTAGAGACATCTTTACTATTACTATAAATATATGATATTAAAAACTATTGTTAAAAAGTAATTTCAAAATCTAATTTATTAATATTTTTCTAAGGTTTTTTTCTTTATTGTTATATCCTTCTATATAGCATTGTGCTATTTTAAAAATATATTTCATATTTCTCCTTTTTATTTCTTTTTTTATTAATTTCATACCCTAATTCTTTTTAACATTTTTTCATTTTTCTCCAATTTTTAGAGACTTTAACCCATAATTTTAAAGTTATTTTTAAGACCTGTAAGTGCTTCTATTTCACGTCTGCTTTCTATACCTATTTCTTTAAGCATAGAACCATTAAGTCCAATAATTATACCTTTTTGACTATTTCTTTCAACATATATATTAATTTCATATCTTCTTCTATCGTTATTAGATTCTATATCAATTATTTCTACAGCTACACTATGAGGAATTTCATCACGAGTTTTTAAGTAATATTTTTCTCTTATAGTTTCTATAACTATTTTATTAACAGATAAGTCTGTATAATAATCTTCAGGGTAAAACCACATATCATTAGAAAGATAATCTTTAACTACATCAAATATTTTTATGTATACCTAAACCGTATTCGGAAGACATGGTAATAATACCTTCGAAAATCACCTAATTTTTTTCTTTTATTTCATTTTTCTTTAAGAGATATATCCTCATCAGTCATTTTATCTATTTTTATTAATAATTACATATGTTGGAGTATTTGCAAGACGAATATTTTCATTAACAAATATATCTCCAGGACCTATTTCTTGAGTTCCATCAAGAACAAAAAAAGGATAAGATCACATTCATTAAGAGTTTTCTATAGCAATTTCTGTCATGTGCTCTCCTAATAGATGTTTAGGTTTATGTATTCCGGGGGTGTCTACAAATATATATTGATTATCACCTTTGTTAACTATTCCTCTAATTTTATCACGAGTAGTACCAGATTTATCAGAAACAATAGCAACTTTTTCTTCTATTAATCTATTTATTAAAGTTGATTTACCAACATTAGGTCTACCAACTATGGCAATGAAACCTGATTTCATGTATCCTCCTATTTCTTTTTTAAAAAGTATATCATAAATATATGTTAAATACAATTTTTATGATTTTTATTAAGTTTTTATAAATAAAAATAGGATCTTAAGATCCCATTTTTATTTATACATTAATTAATGTTTATGTGAACATCCACATCCACAAGATTTATCAGCTATTGCAGCAACTCCTGGTAATACTTTTACCTTCTAAGTATTCAAGTGAAGCTCCTCCACCAGTTGAGATGTGTGAGAATTTATCAGCATATCCAAGTTGGATAGCAGCTGCAGCAGAATCTCCTCCACCTATAACTGTTATAGCATCTGAAAGATGAGCTATAGCTTCACAAACTCCTATAGTTCCTTTTAGCATAGTTACTCATTTCAAATACACCCATTGGTCCGTTCCATACTACAGTTTTTTTGCACCTTCTAATTCTTTTGCAAATAGTTTTACAGAATCAGGACCTATATCTAATCCCATATCGTCATCAGCTAAATCATCAACTGAAACAACTTTGAAGTCTACATCATTTTTAAATTCTTTAGCTACTACTGTATCAACAGGTAAGATTAATTTATTTCCTGCTTTTTTTCAAGTATAGTTTTTAGCTAATTCTAATTTATCTTCTTCTAATAAAGATTTTTCCTGTATTCTTTACCTAAAAGCTTTTAGGAAAGTGAACATCATTCCACCACCTATTATTACTTTATCAGCTTTATCTAATAAGTTTTCTATAACACCTATTTTATCACTAACTTTAGCTCCTCCAAGTATTGCTACAAAAGGTCTCTTAGGTTCATCAACAGCACCACCAATGAATTTTAATTCTTTTTCAACTAAGAATCCAACAGCACTATTTTCAATATTTGATGCTATACCAACATTTGAAGCATGTGCTCTGTGAGCAGTTCCGAATGCATCGTTTACATAAACATCTCCAAGAGAAGCCCAATATTTACCTAATTCAGGATCATTTTTAGATTCTTTTTTACCTTCAGGACTTAAATCTTCAAATCTAGTATTTTTCAAACATTAAAATTTCACCAGTTTTTTAATTCGTTAACTGCTTTTTCAAGTTCAGCACCTCTTGTTTCAGGAATAAATTTAACAGGTTTTCCTAATAATTCTTCTAATCTTTTTGCAACAGGTGCTAAAGTTTTAGAAACTTTATCTTCTTCAGTTTTAACTTTTCCTAAGTGAGAGAAAGCTATAACTTTTCCACCGTTTTCTAAGATATATTTTTAATGTAGGAAGTGCAGCTTTTAATTCTGTTGTCATCTTTTAATAACTCCTTCTTTTATAGGTACATTAAAGTCAACACGAACTAATACTTTTTACCAGAAACTTCTAAATCGTGTAATGTTTTTCTTTGCCATGATAATTCTCCTTTGTATTTATTTTATATAGTTAATTATATCACTTAACTATTAAATTTTCAAGACATTTTTAAATTTGAAAAAATAAATTTAATGTATAATTTTTATTAGAAATGGAGGAAAAAAATGGATAAAATAGATTTTTTTATTATCATCATGATGAACATTTTTAAAAACAATTAAAATCCAAAAACTATATGGATTTCTTTAATTTTTAACACTAATATTTGCGTTTTTTTAGAATTATTTGGTGGTATATTTAGTAATTCATTATCATTAGTTTCTGATTCTTTTTCATATGTTTTTCAGATGTTGCAGCTTTGATAATATCTATGGTTGCTATATATTATTCAGAAAAAACCAACTAAAAGATTTACTTTTGGATATTTAAGATTTGAAATATTAGCTTCATTTTTAAATGGATTAGCTCTTTGTGTAATATCTTTAGGTATATTATATGAATCGATATTAAGATTTATACATCCAGTAAATGTCGATTTTAAAACAATGGGAACTATAGCTGTTATAGGGTTGATTATTAATATAGTATTAACTGTAATTTTAACTATGAGTTTAAGAAGTGAAGATAATATGAATGTTAAAAAGTGCACTATTGCATTTTACAGGAGATATATTAAATTCAATAGGAGTAATAGTTGCAGCACTGCTTATTCATTTTACTGGTAATATAGTATATGATATTATAATAAGTTTTTATAATAAGTATAGTTATATTTATAGGCGGAGTAAAAGATATTAAAAAGAATCTGGATATATTTTAATGGAAACAGTTCCTGAATGGTTAGATATAGAAGATATAAGGAAAGTATATTAAATTTAGATGATAATATAGAAGATTTACACGAATTTCATTTATGGAGTATTACAGAGGATAAATTTAGTTTATCATTCCATGTGTTATTAAAAATATAGTGGTATAAATGATTATGTTATAGTTAAAAAATATCTCAGATATGTTAAAAAGAAAAAAATATGAAATTGAACATGTAAATATACAAATAGAGAATTTAGAAATAAATGAGCATTAATTAATAAAACGAACAGAAAGTCTGTTCGTTTTTTTATTTAATAAAATATTTTTAGAAACTACCATATAAATTATAGGAGCAAGACCTACTGTAAATAATCCTGTAACTATTATTGCAAGACCAGACATAGAACCTTGAATTTCTCCTAATTCAATAGCTTTTACTTGTTCCTACGGCATGTGATGTTGTTCCAAGAGATATACCTTGTGCTATAGGATGGTGTATATGGAAAAAGATCAAATATTAATTCTCCAAAAACAGCACCAATATTACCACATATTATAACCATTATGATAGTTATTGCTTGTATTCCTTGTATTTGTTCTGAAACACCTACAGCTATGGCAGTTGTAACAGATTTAGGCAATACAGAAGATAATATTTCTTTATCTACATCAAGAAGTGCCATAGATATAGCAAGAAGAGATGTAAGAAATAATGTACTAAATCCTATACTAAATAATATTTCTTTTGTAATATTTTTTTAATAAGTTAAAATTTTTATACAAAGGAATGGCCAGTGCAACTGTTGCAGGAATAATCATAGTATTAAATATTTCTGCACCGTTGTAATAATTTTTCATAAGGAATTTTAAATGTTTCAAGAAAAACTATTATAAATATCAATGAAAGTACAAGAGGATTAAGTAGAGAACTCTTTACTTTATCTGATAATTTTTTTGAATAAAAACAAAAAGTTATTAATGTTAAAAAAACATTCCAAAAAGAGGGTCTTTAGTTAGTTCCATTAGATTCATTTTTCACCTCTTTTTATTAAATGTTGAGTTAATCTTCCAACAAAAAAATCAATGAAATGATTGTTGAAACAAAACAAATAATAGCAAGCAATACCCAAATATTCTTTATTTTTATTAAAGTTAGATATTATTGCAACTCCAGCAGGTATAAATAATATAGCTAAATTATCTGTTAAAAAGTTAGAAGTTTTTTTCAACACCTTCAAGTTTAATTATTTTAAATTGAAGTGATAAGAAAAAAATAGAATAAGTCCTATTACAGACCCGGGAACAGGTAATCCTGTTGTTTTACTTATTGCTTGACCTAGGAAAGAAAAACCTAGTATATATGTTAATTCTATTAAAATGTTCATTTTTTTACCTCTTTATTTTTCAAGTAAACTATTTAATCCTTTTTATAAATTCAGATTTTGTAAAAGGTTTTTGAAATTAATCCTTTAGCTCCAGATTCTAAAAGCAAGTTTTTGATAATAAGGAATAAAAAGCATAGATGAGCAAATAATAATATTTGCATTAGGATTTTTAGCGATAATTCTTTTCGGTTGCTTTTTAATCCATTTAAAACAGGCATATTAATATCCATTATTACAATAGAAGGGTTAATTTCTTCAAATTTTTTCAAGAGCACAAAGTCCATTATCTGCTTCATGAACACAAAAATTTGATATCTCTAAAAATTTCACGTATATTTTTTTCTAATGTATGAGTTATCATCAACTACAAGAGCAACTTTCTTCATATTAAACCTCAAGATTAAATATTTCTACTATTTTTGCTTCACCATCATTATGATTTGTTTCAATTATTTCTAAATCTTTTGCCATTTCTTTTTAAAAGATATATAGCATTACCCATTACAAAGCCACGACCAACTTCTGTAAGCATTTCAAAAATCATTTACAGAATCTCCAAAAAGCTATAGCTTCTTCAAGTTTTATTCCATCTCTTTTAAGAACAAATTCTGCTGCAAGTGCTTTTATTAGAATCATTAGAAAAGATTTCTAAACAATGTTCACCAACAAAAACCATATTTAAATTTTTGTTAGTAAGTTCTTCTCTTAGTTTTTGAAGTTTTAAAAGACTTTCATGCTTACCTATAAAGTGCATTTTATTATATGTTTTTAGATATGAATTCTTCATGAGAAACAGTATTAGGGAAATAAGGTTTATCAGGTCTCATAGTTCTATAATATTCTTCTGCTTTTTTTATCACGAACAAGCCATACATTTCTAAAATATCCATTTATTAATAAATCTTCACCACAAGACTTATAATCTATACTTGCAATTTCTTTAACAGTTTCCAAATCAAGTGTTGAATTATGTATTTCATTACCATCTTCATCTAAAATTCTTGTACCATTAACAGTTATTAAAAGGTATTTTTAACGCCTATAGATTCAGCTATTTCTTTAGTAGAAGCTTCAAGTCTACCAGTTGCTATATAGAACTTATAACCATTTTCAACAAGTTTACGTATAACTTTTTGCTATATTCACTAACTTCGTGGTTGTTATTTAATAGCGTTCCATCTAAATCTGTAACAACAGCTTTAAACATATTTATCCTCTCCGTATCTTTTTTTGTATTTGATTTAATTATATCTTAATAAATTTAAAAAAATCAAATATTTATACACATATTAAATATGTAATGTAGCTAAATTTAAATATTAGTTCTCTTTTTGAACTAAAAATTTGCTATAATTTAATATATAACTAGAAAGGAAATTATAATGATTATAGATATATTTAAAGTGTTTTTTTATTGTCACTAATAGAAGCTTTTTACAGAGTTTATACCTGTTAGTAGTACAGGTCATATGATATTACTTGAAAATTTAATAAAATTATCAGAAAATAAGATATTTGTTAATGCGTTTCAAATAATAATACAACTGGGAGCAATATTGGCTGTGGTGGTTGTATTTTTTTAATGAAATATATCCATTTAAATATAAAGGTAGAAATGAACTTTTTCTTAATGTGGAAAAATAATAGTTGCAGTTTTACCTGCAGTTATATTAGGTTTAATTTTTGATGATTTGATAGATAAGTATCTTTTTAATCCTATAATAGTATCAATAATGTTGGTTTTTTATGGGGTGTTACTTGTGTTTATTGAAAGTAAAAAAATAAAAAAAGTAAAGGTAGAAAGTGTTAAAAGATATATCATATACTATGGCTATATATATAGGTTTATTTCAATGTTTAGCTATGATACCAGGAACTTCAAGATCAGCAGCTACAATAATAGGTGCTATGCTTATTGGTTTAAGTAGAATAGCTGCAACAGAGTTTTTCTTTTTATCTAGCTATACCAACTATGCTAGGTGCAAACAAGTTTGAAATTAATAAAACTTGGAAATGTATTAACAACTTATGAGTTAATATTAATATTAATAGGATTAATTTTTACCTTTATAATGTCACTTTACATTATTAAAGGGTTTATAAAATATATTAAAAATAGAGATTTTAAACTATTTGGTTATTATAGAATAATTTTAGGTTTAATAGTTTTAATGTTTAGTTTGTGGAGGTAATATGAAAGTTTATTTAGATTTAGTAGATTATGTTTTTAAAAAAATGGAGTAAGAAAGGAAAATAGAACCGGAGTTGATACTATATCTACATTTGCTTATTCATATAAGGTAGATTTATCTGAAGGATATCCTTTGCTTACTACAAAGAAAAATGTATTTTAATTCTATGTTACATGAATTATTTTGGTATTTAAGTGGTGAAGAACATATTAAAGAATTAAAGAAAAAAACAAAAATATGGGATGCTTGGTCAGATGAAGAAGGCAGACTAGAAACAGCTTATGGTAGATTTTTGGAGAAGATATCCAGTTCCAGAAATTTCTCTTGATGGAGAAGTATTTGTAGATGAAAATAATAGATGGACAACAAGAGAAGAAAATGGATCTTTAGTATTTGATCAAATACAGTATATAATAGATACATTAAAAGAAATGAAAGAAAACCCTAATCATAAAAATGGAAGAAGATTAATAGTTCTTGCTTTGAATCCAGGTAATGCAAGTATAAGTAAATTACCGCCTTGTCATTATACTTTTGCTTTTAATGTATTAGGAAATAAGCTAAATTGTCATTTGACACAAAGAAGTGGAGATATTGCATTAGGAATACCGTTTAATTTAGCTTGTTATTCTTTATTAACTATGATGATAGCTAAAGAATGTGGCTATGAAGTTGGAGAATTTGCACATACAATAATAGATGCGCATATATATGAAAATCATATAGAAGGATTAAAAGAACAATTAACACGTGAACCATTAAAATTATCTAAAAATAAAAATAGCAGATAAGCCATTTAATGAGTTAACGTTTGAAGATATAGAGCTAGTTGACTATGAAAGTCATCCATTAATAAAAATTTGAAGTAGCAGTTTAAGGAGAAAAATGTTTAGTATAATAGTTGCTGTTGGGAAAAACATGGAAATAGGTCTTAATAATAAATTATTGTGGAATATTCCAGAAGATTTAAAAAAATTTAAAGAAATAACAATGGGTAAAAACAATAATCATGGGGAAAAAAATACCTTTGATAGTATAGGGAGACCTTTACCAAATAGAAGAAATATAGTTTTATCATTTGAAGATTTTTGATAAGTCTAATTTAGATATAGAAGTATATAATGATTTTGATGAATTAATAAAAATTTATCTAACTTAAAAAGAAGAAATTTTTATTATAGGCGGAGCAAGTATATAAAAAAAGGCACTAGAGTCAAATTGTGTAAGTAAGCTTTTATGTAAGCTATGTAGATTTTTGAAGGTGAAGCTGATACATTTTTTTCCCAAAAATAAGTGATGAATGGGAAGTAGAATTAGAAGAAAAATATATTGGTTGGAAATTTTTGTAGATATGTAAAAAGGGGGATAAATGATATTAGATGGTAAGGCTTTTATCTAATAAAATATTAGATGAAATTAGCAAAAGAACATGATTTTAATGTTTAAAAAATGGAAGACGTGCCGGTCTTGTTGTAATTATAGTTGGTGATGATAAAGCCTCTCGTGTTTATGTAAAAATAAGAGAATGACTTGTGAAAAAAAGTGGGTTTTTACAGAAACAATAGATTTTTCTTCTAATATATCAGAAGAAGAGTTGTTAAAAAGAAATAGAAAAAAATTAAATAAAGATACACGTTTTTGATGGAATTTTAGTTCAATTACCATTACCTAAGCATATAGATGAATTAAAAGTCTTAAATACAATAAGTCCAGATAAAGATGTTGATGGATTTCACTTTTAATAATATAGGTAAAAATGGTAGTTGGGGATAATACTGGATTTTTATCTTGTACGCCTTATGGTATTATGCAATTGTTTGATGAATATAATATAGATGTTGAAGGTAAGGATGTGGTTATTGTAGGTAGAAGTAATATAGTTGAAAAACCTATGGCACTTTTTATTAATACAAAAAAAGAGCTACAGTTCAAGTTTGTAATACAAGAACAAAAAGATATGAGAAAAAAATTAAAAAATGCAGACATAGTAATAGCTGCAGCAGGTGTTCCTAATTTAATAGGTTTAGATGATGTAAAAAGGAGCTATTGTTATAGACGTGGGAATAAATAGAGTTGATGGAAAACTTTGTGGAGATGTAAATTTTGAAGAAATAAAAATATCGCATCATATATAACACCGGTTCCTGGTGGTAGGGAGCCAATGACTATAGCTTCTCTTATGAAAAAAATACTTTGAAATCATATAGAATGAGAGTTGATAAGGATGAAAGTAATTTCTGATTTTTGAAATAAATGATAATAAATGGCAAGAATTTCTTTATGTTTTTAAAGATAATTTTGATACAGTTCTTTTTAGAGGTAACTAAAAGAAGATGGAAGAATAGAAATTTTTAGCAACAAATGGTAGAGATAATATATATATTAATAAAGAAGAAATTATTGATAATCAAGTTGATATAATGCAAAAATTAGCTGTTTTAAAAGCTATATGATATATCTGTCCCATGGGGAACTCTTGTTGGTGTAAGACCGACTAAACTTGCAAGAAAAATTATTAAAATATGATGAATTAAAGGTTAAATATATACTTGAATACATTTATGGAGTTAGTAAAGAAAAAGTAGATTTGTTATTAAGTGTAGTTAAAAACTCAAAAAGATTTCTTAGATCAAGAAAGTGTGAGTATATATATAGGGTTTGCTTTTTGTCCCACAAAATGTACTTATTGTTCATTCCCTGCTTATCTAAAAAGAGGAAAAATATGAAGAAAGATATGAAGAATATTTTTTCGAGTATACTTAAAGAAACAGAAGAAGTTGGTAAACTTTGTAAGGAATTAGATATAAAGATTAACAGTATTTATGTTGGTGGAGGAACACCAAGTTATCTTGAGCTTAATAAAATGGAAGAGTTTTTTTAAAAACGGTAAAAAGAAAATTTTGATTTTTTTCTAATATTAAGGAATATACATTTGAAGCAGGAAGAATAGATACACTAGATGAGGATAAACTTAATCTTATGAAAAATATGGTGTAAGTAGAATAAGTATAAATCCTCAAAGTTTTAAAGAAGAAACGTTAAAAAAATAGTTAATAGATATCATGATATAGAAAAGTTAAATGAAGTATATAATATATCTAAAAACTTGGGTTTGATATTAATATGGATTTCATAATAGGTCTACCCTAAAGAAAATACTGAGGATATATTAAATACATTAGAAAAGTTAAAGGAATATAGTCCAGAAAATATAACTTTTCCATTATTTAGCATTAAAAAAATGCATCTAATTTAACAATGAAAAAGCATAATTTAACTAAAGATTTAGATTATGAAAAAAATTGAATCTAAAATTAAAAGAAGTTAGCAAAAAGAAAAAGGATATATACCGTATTATCTATATAGACAAAAAATTCTTTTGATTTTTGGAGAAAATTTAGGTTATTGTTTCACCAGGTAAACAATTGATATATAATATAGAGATGATAGAAGAAAAATAAAAGTGTTATTGCAATAGGGGCTGGAGGAATAACTAAGATAATAAAAAGGTTGTATTATCAGACAAATTAATTCTAAAGATCCATTGATGTGTTAAATGAATTTGAAGATAGATTGAATAAGAAGTTAGAAGCTATAAGGGGGATGGGTGAAAATTTAGTAGAGGAATATATTTATTATTTTTAGTACTAATAATAAATTTTTTTAAATAAATATACAAATTTTGCAGAAACAATAAATACTTCTACACCAAGTGTAGATATAAATGAAGAATATATCATATACAAATGAAAAAGATGAAAAATAGTGATAATAAAGATATAAATAAGATAGATTTAAATGATTTAAGAGATATAGGTATAAGTTTATCTAAAATAAATAAAAATTAAGAAGTATAAGAGTTTTTGTTGGTAGTATATATGATATAGAATCAATTCATGGATTATCTAGAGAAGATAAAGATACTATAAATAAATATTATTTTGTTTTCAGAAACTGTGTTTAATAAATATAATATTAATGATCTGGATAGCAAAAGAATTAAGAATGTTAGATTTAATAAAAAGAAGTTGAATATATAGAATATTTGAAAAGTAAAGGAAATATTAATTCTAATATAGATTTAAAAGATAAGGTAAACAATGAAATTTTAAAAAGGAGTATAAAGTTCTATGAATGATGAAATACGCAATAATATTTTTATGCTTTCAAGTTCTCTAAAAAAAGGCAATAGTAAATAATAATAAGGTTATGAGGAATTTTTGTTCAGCTCTTTTAACTAAGTATTTAGAAGAAGGGATAGAAATATATAATTTGATACCCTAAGGAAGAATTTGAAAAGAAATCGAACTTGGATTTGAAGACTTTAAAAAAAGAAAACAAAAATCATATTTTTAAAAGATTAAGTATAAGCTTTTTACAGGTGTTGCTTTGTGGTTTATTTGCATATCTTTATTTAAGATTGTTTATATTTCATTCTTTAATGTTTTTCATAGTAGGTTTTTAGGAGATTACTTTTTAAAAATTAAAGTTAATAGGATAATCTTTGTTGGAGAAGCAAGAAGAGAATATAGTAAATATGTGGATCCTAGTATATTGCATATTAGAGAAAAGGAGGATCCTAGTAAATTATGGAAATAAGATATCCTAAAACAGAGGGTTATATAAAAGAAGTATAGATCCAAATGTTATAAAAACAACTAATCTAAAGAGGAAAGTTGCTTTTTAGAGAGAGGTTTAGATAAAATAAAAGTACACTAATGCTTTATCTAAAATGAGATCAGAAATGTGGTTTCCAAATATTGATATTACTGATATAGAAATATACAATATTAAGGATACATTTGTGGAGTTCCTGTTATAAGATATGAAAGATTTAATCAAGATAAAAAGATGTTATAGTATTTTTCATGGGGTGGATTCTACGGGGGTTCAGTAAAATACTATACAAAATACGTGTAGATATATTTCTCAAGAAACAGGAGCAACAGTAATATCTGTAGATTATTCTCTAGCTCCAGAATATCCTTTTCCTACTTCAATAAATGAAGGTTATACTGTTATAAACAACATCAAAGATGAATATGAAAAACATTTATTTAGCAGGTGATAGTGCTGGTGGAAGTATAGCTACTTCAGTATTGATAAAAAGATATAGAAAGAAAGTAAAACAAGAATTTCTAAAGGATTAATACTTTATTATCCTGTTCTTTTAATAGATCTTAAAAGATAATGTTATGGAAGATTTTGTTTGGGACGTTAAGGAATATAATATAGATGAAAATGATCCTAATTCTCATTGATGAAATCAGAAGCTACAGGACTTAAATACGCTATGTCTTTTATAAAACATCAGTATATAAAACAAAAGAAGAAGCTTCAAATTACTATATATCTCAAATAGCATCACCAAATACTATTTTAAGAGAGTTTTCCTAAAACTTTAATATTTACAGCAGAATTTGATTATTTAAGATTAGAAGCAGAATATTTTTATAAAAGATTACAAAATTGTGGAGTAGATGTAAAAAGGAATTAGATATGCAGGTGAAACACACGCGTTTATAGATAAAACTGGATATAATGATAATTTAATTGACAGTGTTTCTGTCATAAAGGAGTTTTTAAATGATAAAAGAAATAAATAGTCAAGATATAGAAAAATATAAAAAAACATTGTATGAAGATAATGCTTATGAAGAAAAAGGTATTACTATGAAACCGGTATACACAAAATATATTATGAAGTTAGTGGAAATCCTAATGGAATACCTGTAGTATTTGTACATGGAGGGCCTGGTTCTCCCTATGGGGATTATGCTAAAAGATTTTTAATAAGGATAAGTATAAAATAGTAGTAATAGATCAAAGAGGATCAGGTAAAAAGTATTCCGTTTTTCAGAATTAAGAGATAATGACACATTTTCTTTAATTAAGGATATGGAAGCCATAAGAGAAATATTAAATATAGATAAGTGGATGGTTTTTGGTGGTTCTTGGGGATCAACTTTATCTTTAGTTTATGCAATAAATCATCCAGATAGAGTGTTAAAACTTGTATTAAGAGGAATATTTTTTTAGCAAGAGAAGAAGATGTAGTTTGGTTATATAAAGAAGGTGCATCATATTTTTATCCTAAAAGAATTTGACTTATTTTTATCACCACTTACAGAAGAAGAAAGAAAAGATCCAGTAAAATCATATTTCAAATATTTAAGTGATGATTTAGAAAATAGCAACAAGATATGCTAAATTTTTGGTCAGATTGGGAATGTAGCTGTATTCGTTTAATAAGAAAAGATAATAGTGATGAAATTACACCCTATGGATATTAGCATGGCAAGAATAGAATGTCATTATTTCAATAATAATTTTTTTACCCTACTTCTAACTATATTTTTAGAAAATACTGATAAGTTAAAAAGGATTAGATATAGATATAGTTCATGGAAGATATGATGTAGATTGTAGAATTAGTGGAGCTTATGAACTTTATAAAAAAATTAGAAAATGCTAATTTATACATAATACAAGATGCTGGACATTCAAGTCTTGAAAGAGGAATAACACATAAGTTGGTTGAAATTACGGAGGAATTTAATGAAAGATAAGATAAAATTAATAGCTATAGATTTTGATGGCACATTTTTTTAGATAATAGCCATTTTAAAAATCAGATTTAAGCTATATAGAAAAAAATTAAGAGAAATGCAACTTAGTCAAGAAATAGTATTTGCAAGTGGAAGAGCAACAGCTGGTATATTAATTTTACTTGAGAAATTAGGAATAAAAGATTTGGCAAGATATATAATAGGACATAATGGTGCTGAAATATATGACTTAAAGGAAGAAAAAGTAATATATCAAGATAGTATAAATGATGAAACTGTTTTTTGGCATATTAGAATTACTTGAAAAAAAGAAAAATTAAAAATCTTTAAGTATACATGATTGGGATAAACTGATAACATACAATTATGATAAAAGAGCAGATTTAGAATGTTGGGCTAATTTTACTACTTGTGTGAAAAATAGATGATATACATAAATTTCTTAAAAATAAGCTAAAATTAATGATTTTTGCTACTAATCAAGAAGTTGACTATATATATAACCTTATAGATAAAAGTGAATATGGGGATAAAAGTTACTCAAGCAAGAAGTGTAAATATTTTGGTAGAGATAACAGATAAAAAAATGTTAATAAATTTACTGCACTTGAAGTATTATGTAAAAAAACTAGGAATAAGTATAGATGATGTATTAGCCTTTGGTAATGCAGAAAATGATGTAGAAATGATAACTGGAGTAGGATATGGTTATGCTATGAAAAAAATTCAGAGGAACATTTACTAAAAGTTGCTAAAAGAATTACTAAATTTACAAATGATGAATGTGGTGTAGAGCGTGAAATAATTGACATACTAGGAAATTAAGTGTATACTGAGAAAAAAAGACTAAAGGAGAGATTAAAATGAATATAATATTATTTGGACCACCAGGTGCCGGAAAAAGGAACACAAGCAAAAGAGTTAATAGAAAGATTTTCTATACCTCAAATATCTACAGGAGATATATTAAGAGCAGCTATAGCTAATAAAACACCATTAGGACTTGAAGCCAAAAATTAATGGATGCTGGAAATCTTGTAAGTGATGATATAGTAAATGGTTTAGTTGCTGAAAGATTAAAAGAAAAAGATACTGAAAAAGGATTTATATTAGATGGATATCCAAGAACAGTAGAACAAGCAAAAGCTTTTAGATGAAATTTTAGAAAAACAAGAAAAAGAAATAGAAAAAGTAATAGCTTTAATAGTTGAAGATGATGAAATATTAAAAAGAATTACAGGAAGACGTGTTTCTAAAAAAACAGGAAAGATATATCATGTGATATATAATCCACCTGTGAGATGAAAAATCCAGAAGATTTAGAGCAAAGAGCAGATGACACTGAAGAAGTTGTATTAAATAGATTAAAACAATATAAAGCTCAAACTGCACCAGTTCTTGATTATTATAAATCAAAAGGAAAAGTTTCTGAAATTCAAGGAGAAAGAGAAAGTAAATATATTACAGAAGAAATAGTAGATTTATTAACGAATAATTGTAATATATAGGTGTGACATATGGTTAGAATAAAAACATTAGAGGATATAAAGAAAAATAAAAGCAGCAAAATGAAATAATAGCTAGACTTTTATGAAGATATTATACCTAAATATATTAAAGCAGGTGTTTCTACTTGGGAAATAGATAAAATTTGTGAAGAATATATTCTTTCACAAGGAGCAATACCTGGAACTAAAGGTTATGATATAGGATGGCCATATCCTCCATATCCAGCATCAACTTGTATATCTATAAATGAAAAGGTTGTTCATGGTATACCTAGTAAAAACGGATATAATAAAAAGAAGGAGATATAGTTTCTTTAGATACTGTAACAGTATTAGATGGATATTATGGAGATGCAGCTAAGACTTTTGCGGTTGGACAGATAGATGAAAAATCAAGAAAATTATTAGAAGTTACAGAAAAAGCACGTGATTTAGGAATAGAAGCTGCTGTTTTAGGTAATACTACTGGAGATATAGGATCTGTTATACAAAATTATGTAGAGAGAAATGGATTTTTCTGTAGTTAGGGACTTTTACAGGTCATGGTGTAGGATTTGAAATGCATGAAGATCCTTATGTTCCCAATTATGGTAAACCTGGAACAGGGACAGTTTTACAAGAAGGAATGGTAATAGCTATTGAACCTATGGTAAATATAGGTACATTTAAGGTTAAAAATATTGAAAAGATCAATGGACAGTAATAACTCAAGATAAGAAAAGATCTGCTCATTTTTGAACATTCAGTAGCAATAGTTGATGGTAAACCATTAATATTAAGTCAAAAATAATAATAAAGTAATAGTAGTTGTTTACAACTACTATTATTTTTTAAATGAACTATAATGTTTAAACTATATTATTAAATTTTTATTTCAATATGTATAAATATTAATTTACAATTAAAAAAATTTCTATGATATAATAACGAAAATTATATAACAAAATAACATACAGGAGGAGAGATGAAAGGGAAAATTGTAAAAGAAGGATATACATTTGATGATGTTTTTATTAATTCCAGCAAAATCTGATGTATTACCAAATACTGTAAGTCTTAAGACTAAATTAACAAATAAAATAACATTGAATATGCCTATACTTTAGTGCTGCTATGGATACAGTAACAGAAGCAGAACTTGCAATAGCTATAGCAAGACAAGGTGGACTTGGCTTTATTCATAAAAAAATATGTCTATAGAAGAACAGGCAGCTGAGGTAGAAAAAGTAAAAAGATCAGAAAGTGGAATGATTACAAATCCTATAACTCTTAATAAAGAAAGTATGGTAAAGATGCTGAATCTTTGATGAAAAGATATAAAATATCAGGTCTTCCAGTTGTAGAGTCTGATGGGAAATTAATAGGTATAATAACTAATAGAGATATCAAATATAGAAAAATATGGATCAATTAGTTGAAGATATAATGACTAAGGAAGAATTGATAACAGCTCCTGTTGGAACTACATTAGAAGAAGCTAAAAATATATTATTAGAAAATAGAATAGAAAAATTACCTATTACAGATGATTATGGATATTTAAAAAGGTTTAATAACTATAAAAGATATAGATAATTTAATACAGTATCCTAATGCTTGTAAAGATGAAACAGGTAAGTTAAGATGTGGTGCAGCTGTAGGTATATCATCAGATACTGTAGATAGAATTAGAGCTTTAGTTCAAAGCTGGAGTTGATATAATAACTGTAGATTCAGCTCATGGACATTCTCAAGGTGTTATAAATAAAGTAAAAAGAGATAAAAAGCTTCCTGATCTTGAAAATAATAGGTGGAAATATTGTAACAGCTGAAGCGGCTAAAGATTTAATAGAAGCTGGAGTATCAGCTGTAAAAAGTTGGGGTAGGACCTGGTTCTATTTGTACAACTCGTGTTGTTGCAGGTGTAGAGTTCCACAATTAACAGCAGTTAATGATGTATATGAATATTGTAAAAGTCAAGGTATAGGAGTAATTGCTGATGGTGGAATAAAATTATCAGGAGATATAGTTAAAGCTTTAGCAGCAGGTGCAGATTGTGTCATGCTTGGTGGATTACTTGCAGGAACTAAAGAAGCTCCAGGTGAAGAAATGATATATGAAGGAAGAAAATATAAAATGTATGTAGGAATGGGATCTATAGCTGCCATGAAAAGAGGTTCTAAAGATAGATATTTCCAAGCTGGAGAAGAAGATAGTTCTAAATTAGTTCCAGAAGGAATAGAAGGTAGAATTGCGTATAAAGGATCTTTAAAAGATGTAATATTCCAACTTGCTGGTGGAATAAGAGCAGGTATGGGATACTGTGGATGTGCAACTATAAAAGAATTACAAGAAAACTCAAAATTTGTAAAAATAACAGGTGCAGGATTAATTGAAAGTCATCCTCATGATATTACAATAACAAAGGAAGCGCCAAACTATTCTAAGTAGGAGGAAATTTAATGAAAAATAGTTCTATTGTTATACTTGATTTTTGGTTCACAATATAATCAATTAATAGCAAGAAGAGTAAGAGAAATGGGAGTTTATGCTGAAGTAGTACCATTTCATGAAGATATAGATAAGATATTAGCAAGAAAACCTAAAGGTATAATTTTATCAGGTGGGCCTGCTTCTGTTTATGCAAAAAGGAGCACCTACATTAGATAAGAGAATATTTGATGCTAATATACCTATACTTGGGCTTTGCTATGGTATGCAATTAATAACACATTTACATGGTGGTGAAGTTGAAAGAGCGGATAAGCAAGAATTTGGTAAAGGCAAGTCTAAAATTAGATAAAAAAAGATAGTCCAATTTTTAAGAATATTCCTAATAATACTATAGTTTGGATGAGTCATGCAGATCATGTAAATAAAATGGCAGAAGGTTTTTGAAATAGTTGCACATACAGATTCTTCTATAGCTGCTATAGAAAAATAGAGATAAAAATATATGCTTTTCAATATCATCCGGAAGTTACACATTCTGAACATGGTTTTGAAATGTTAAAAAAACTTTGTTTTTGAAATAGCAGGAGCTCAAAAAGAATTGGTCTATGGAAAAACTATATTGAAACAACAGTTAAGGAAATAAAAAGAAATAGTAGGAGATAAAAAGTAATACTTGGACTTTCAGGTGGAGTAGATTCATCAGTTGCGGCTATGCTTATTAACAAGGCTATAGGTAAACAGTTAACATGTATATTTGTAGATACTGGATTACTTAGAAAAATGAAGCTAAGCATGTAATGGACATATATGCTCAAAATTTTGATATGAATATTAAGTGTATAAATGCAGAAGAAAAGATTTTTAAGTAAACTTAAAGGTATAGAAGACCCTGAAGAAAAAAAGAAAAATTATAGGAAAAGAATTTATAGAAGTATTTAATGAAGAAGTTATTAAATTAAAAAGATGCTGAATTTTTAGCACAAGGAACTATTTATCCAGATGTTATAGAATCAGTATCTGTTAAAGGTCCTTCTGTAACTATAAAATCACATCATAATGTTGGGGGTCTTCCTGAAGATTTAAACTTTAAAATTACTTGAACCTTTAAGAGAATTATTTAAAGATGAAGTAAGAAAAGTAGGAAGAGAATTAGGAATACCTGATTATATGGTTGATAGACATCCATTCCCAGGGCCTGGTCTTGGTATTAGAATATTAGGTGAAGTTACTAAGGAAAAAGCAGATATATTACGTGAAGCAGATGATATATTTATAGAAGAATTAAGAAAAGAAGGACTATATAGTAAGGTAAGTCAAGCGTTTGTTGTACTACTTCCAGTTAAATCAGTAGGAGTTATGGGAGATGAAAGAACTTATGAATATACAGCAGTTTTAAGATCAGCAAATACTATAGACTTTATGACAGCTACTTGGTCACGTCTTCCTTATGAATTCTTAGAAAAAGTATCAAATAGAATATTAAATGAAGTAAAAGGAATAAATAGATTAACCCTATGATATATCTTCTAAACCACCTGCAACTATAGAGTGGGAATAGCAGAATCAAATATGTTATTGTTTTAAAATGCCTGAAAATAAAGGCATTGAGCGATTTTTGAAGTAGTGAAATTTTTCTAAATGATACTGTTTTTGATACTAAAAAGCTGAAAAAGCATGTCTGAAGAGAGTTGTTGAATTTAAGTGAATTGTTTTATTGGAGGAGAATTTATTTAGTATGAAGAAGAATGATTACAAGGAAAGAATGCTTTGATTTATTAGGGGAAATATTGATGATATGGAATTTGATGAAAAATGAATTTTGTATCTAATATTATTATTGAATTTGAAAAAGAAAGTGAACATTTACGTGATACATCAAATAAAGGAAAATGGAAGGATGAAGAACTAAAAATCATACTGACAGATGCACCAACTAAATATAATTGTTTAAAGTATGCAAAAAAATCTTTAAAAGGGGTTATGGAAGCATCGAACAAATATACAGATGGGCTACAACTCCAATTAAAGATATATTAGATGAACGTCAAAATAATGCTTTTATTCAACAGATAAAAAGAGTTGCAAAAAGAGATAGGTTTTAGAGGATAGTGAAAATCATTAATCGTTAAATGCGAAGCTTTTATATAAAAGCATGACTTCAAGATTTCAGAATCTTGGAGTTATGTGCTTTTTCTGTACCTATTTTATTTCCGGTGGAACTTTGACAGACATACCATTCTAAGAGTTTTGAAAAATTCACTACCGCTACTTTGCTACCCGTATGACAAAGACCGTTAATCGTAAAAATAACTGTACCGTTCATTTTTATGGTGAATGAAGAAGATATTAAGGAACTCAACCAAAAATTTGAGTTAACCAATTTTAAAAAGTAAAAAGAGAATTTTTACCAAGATAGCATTTTCAAGAATCGGATTATTAGTATAGATATATCTGTTGAGTTTAGAAAAAGAATTGAGGGAATTATCATCCCTTGTCAGTCGTAACTCAGCGAATCTGAATCAGATTGCAAAAGACGGTAAACAGTACGGAGGCTATTTATAAAGATGATATTGAAAGTATCAAAAAGCATTGCAAGGAGAACTACTTTCCTTATCAGAATTTAGAGAAAAAGTTTCGGACTATATCATCAATGAGGTAATCGGATAATGGCTGTTACAAAGACACATCCGATTAAAAACAATACTGAAAAAGGCGATAGACTATATCTGTAACGGAGATAAAACTCATTATGAAATCTATGTTACAACGCACCTATGCAGCAGAGAAAATGCTCATAAGGAAGTTATTAAACATATTCAAATCTGTGCGAGAGCATTATCAGGGTTATCGTAAAAATCCAAATGACAAAATTTATATGATGATGAACCGAAAAGATGTAAAAGCCTATCAGAAATCATATGAGGCAATAGGATATTTTCCTTAAGCAAATTCCGAACTTGAGACATATGGTACTGGGAGAGATGAAGATAAAATTAGGTAAAAATCTTTTTCAAGAAATTAAATGTACGTTCCAAAGAATTACAAGGTAAGCAAGAGGAGATTAACAAGAAGCATAATTTATTATCAACATAATATGAGGAGTTGGAACACTTGAAAGTTAATATGAATGATTATCTTGGCAGAAATAAAACGGAGGATAAAAAGGAATCAGTTATTGGCGCAATTAAGAGGTATCAGGCTGATGATAAGGAAAAGTCTAAAGAAAAGAAAGAAGCTTCCAAAGAAGCTGAGAGATAAAGTTTGGTCTTATGACGGCGCCAACTTCATATATTTTTATGAGTTCACATATTTATGTTGATAAAATATAGAAATTTATAAAAATCTAAAATAAAAATGGAGAGAACGCTATATTTTTGTGTTGCAAAATGATATAATATTATAAATTAAGTTTAGGATTCATAGAAAGTGAGGAAATTTAATGAAAGCTAATTATAAAAAAATTGTGGCATATTTTATTAGATAGAGATATGAAAAAGAAAGAGTTAGCTCAAATAGCCGGAGTTAGTACATATACTATCAACAAGATCAACAAGAATGATAATGTAACAGTTGAAGTTTTAGGTAAGATTTGCAAAGCTTTTAGATTGTACATTAGACGATATTATGGAATTTTAAGAGGATGGTGAATAAAGAATGGCTGGAAAAAAATAATGTAAATATAGGTTTTGAAAAACAAATTTGGGAGGCAGCTTGTGTTCTTTGGGGACATATTCCTGCTGCTGAATATAGAAAAGTAATTGTTGGACTTATTTTTCTTCGTTATATATCCAGTGCCTTTGAAAAACGCTATGAGGAACTTCTAAAAAGAAGGTGATGGTTTTGAAAACGATAGGGATGCATATGCAGAAGAAAATATTTTCTTTGTACCGGAAGAAGCTCGTTGGAGTAAGATTTCTTCTGCTGCACACACACCTGAAATTGGTACAGTAATTGATGAAGCAATGAGGGCAATCGAAAAAGAAAATGCGAGTTTAAAAAATGTTTTGCCTAAGAACTATGCCAGCCCTGATTTGGATAAAAGAGTATTGGGAGAAGTTGTTGACTTATTTACTAACGAAGTAAAAATGGATGAAACTGAGGTAAGTAAAGATTTACTTGGAAGAACTTATGAATATTGTATTGCTCAGTTTGCAGCCTATGAGGGAACTAAAGGTGGTGAATTTTATACACCATCAAGTATTGTTAAGACTATTGTTGCTATTTTAAAGCCGTTTAATAATTGCCGTGTATATGATCCTTGCTGTGGTAGTGGCGGTATGTTTTGTGCAAAGTGAAAAGTTTGTACAGGCTCATAGTGACAATAGAGGTAATATTTCTGTTTATGGACAGGAATCTAATGCAGATACATGGAAGATGGCGAAAATGAATATGGCTATAAGAGGAATTGATGCCAATTTTGGTTCCTATCATGCAGATACATTTTTCAATGATATTCATAAAACATTAAAATCAGATTTTATTATGGCGAATCCACCATTTAATCTTTCAAATTGGGGAGCGGATAAATTAAAAAGATGATGTAAGGTGGAAATATGGAACGCCACCATCTGGGAATGCAAACTATGCATGGATACAGCACATGATACATCATTTAGCACCAAATGGAAAAAAATTGGATTGGTGCTTGCTAATGGAGCCTTATCTTCCCAATCTTCCGGAGAAGGAGAAATAAGGAGAAAGATTATAGAAGATGATCTTGTTGAAGGTATAGTAGCTTTGCCTACACAGTTATTTTTATAGTGTAACAATTCCTGTAACCTTGTGGTTCATTACTAAAAAAATAAAAAGCAAAAGGGAAAGATTCTATTTATTGATGCTAGAAAAATGGGATATATGGTTGATAGAAAACATAGAGATTTTTACAGAAGGGATACAGGAAGATGGAAGCCTTGGAGATATTGACTTATTAGCAAAAAAACCTTTGAGGATTTCCAAAATGGAATACTGGAAGAGGATTTTCGGCGATTGCTACAATAGAAGATATTGCAAAAGCAAGATTATATCTTAACTCCAGGACGATATGTAGGTATTGAGGAACAAGAAGATGACGGAGAGCCTTTTGAGGAAAAGATGATAAGATTGACTTCAGAGCTTTCGGGTATGTTTAAACAGTCACGTGAACTAGAAGAGGAAATCAGAAAGAAATTGGGAGCTATAGGGTATGAAATATAATTGGCACATAAAAACTATCCGAAATTGCTCATATCAATCCTAAAGAGAGTATTGGTAAAGGTATTATGGCTAAAAAAAGTACCAATGGATAAATTGCAAACCGTTTTGTAGGGATATTCCAGAATTCATTTTGGAAGAGTATAAAGGTGGAGCCAAATTTAGAAATGATGACACGTTAATGGCAAGAATAACACCTTGTTTAGAGAATGGGAAAATTTCAAAGGTTTCTGTTTTGGATGATGATGAAGTTGGTTTTGGCTCAACTGAATATATTGTTTTTTTCGTGCCATTGAAGGTATTAGTGATGCTGACTTTCTGTATTATTTGATTTGTAGCCCATTGGTTCTGTAATCCAGCAATTAAATCTATGGTGGGGTCATCAGGGCGCCAAAGAGTACAAATCGATGTAGTTGCTGATTTGGATATAGAGTTGCCTCATATCGAAGAACAAAGAAAAATTGGGAGTATACTAAGGGCTTTTGATGACAAAATAGCGTTGAATAATGCGATAAACAATAATTTAGAACAGCAAGCTCAGGCAATATTCAAATCATGGTTTGTTGACTTGGAACCTTTTAATAGTGCGATGCCCTCTGACTGGGAAATTGTTCCGCTTGAGAAAATAGTTAGTTTCCAAAACGGTTACGCTTTCAAGAGTAAAGAACTTTTAAACGAACCATCGTCTGATTGTTACCAAGTTTTCAAACAAGGACATATTGCACGTGGCGGCGGATTTATTCCAGATGGCACAAAAGCTGGTTTTCGAAAAGCCTTAATTCAAAATTAGAAAGGTTCATCTTAAAAAGGGCGATATTCTTATGGCAATGACCGATATGAAAGACAATGTTGCAATATTAGGAAACACTGCTATTATGCCACGAGATAACGAGTACATTGTAAATCAACGTGTAGGACATCTGAGAGCAAATGGGTATAAAGGCATTACATATCCATTCGTCTATTTACTAACAAACAGTACTGATTTTCTTGTTGACCTTCGTAGTAGGGCTAATAGTGGGGTTCAGGTCAATCTGTCATCTGCTGAAATCAAAGCGTCACAAACTGTTTTGCCAACTGAAAAAGTAAATACAGATTTTTTTCTGAGATAATATTACCAATGTTTGAAACTATAATAAACAATCAGCTCGAAAAATGACTCACTTGCGGAAATGAGGAGATACATTGCTACCTCGTCTGATGTCTGGCGAACTCGATGTCTCCGATATAGACTTTTAAGTTGCTAAATTATTGTTTAGCATATATTATAACCCATAACTTCTGTGGGTGGCAGAAGTTAATATCGGGGGACTTCCGCCCCATAGTCGTTCTCCAAAAATAAATAAAGGAGGATTGACAGTGAAACAAGATTTAATCAAAGATGTTGTTCAAGGAATGTTACCGTACTTGAACAATGCACAAAGCGAAAGGTTGCAAGAGGTGTTACAATACACCCTCGTAAGGTACGAGGTAACAGAAAACAAGCAACAAGAAAAAATTTCAGAGCAGAACTTTGTAGAACTGTTCTTATCGGCAAAGCGAATAGAGGTTGTTCTGAAAAATCTCTTAAGTACTACAAAGCTACTATTGAAGCTATGCTTAATAAACTCCAAAAAAATGTCAAACATATAGTTACAGATGATATAAGAGGATACCTGACAGAGTATCAGGAAAAGAAAAAGTCAAGTAAAGTTACAATAGACAATATTCGTCGCATTCTTTCAAGCTTCTTTTCGTGGCTTGAGGATGAAGATTACATACTGAAAAGTCCCTATAAGGCGAATACATAAGGTTAAAACAGGCATGAACATTAAAGAAACATACTCGGATGAAGAATTGGAACTTATGAGAGATAATTGTACCGAGCCGAGGGATTTGGCAATGATTGATATGCTAGCTTCAACGGGTATGCGTGTTGGAGAAATGGTGTTGCTCAACAGAACTGATATTGATTTTAACGAGCGTGAATGTATCGTATTTGGTAAAGGAAATAAAGAAAAGAGTGGTTTATTTTGACGCAAGAACTAAGATACATTTGCAAAACTACTTAAACAGCAGAGCTGACGACAACCCAGCACTATTTGTATCTCTGAAAGCGCCACACGAAAGACTGAAAATCGGCGGTATAGAAACAAGACTTAGAGAATTTGGAAAACAATTAGGACTGCATAAGGTACACCCTCACAAATTTAGGCGCACCCTTGCAACTATGGCAATAGATAAAGGAATGCCTATTGAGCAATTACAACAGCTTTTAGGGCATAGGAAAATAGATACTACCTTACAGTATGCAATGGTAAAACAAAGCAATGTTAAAATTGCTCATCGAAAATATATTGGATAGAAAGGATGTAGATATGGCTAAAAATTTGTAACATTAGATACACTAACGGTAAATGGAAAAGGTTCATATGGAATTGGAGCAAGTGCAGTCCCTTTTTCAAAAGATTTATACACTTATTTAAGAATAACTGATATAAAAGATGATGGTACACTAAATCTTAAAGATTTGAAATCGGTTGAAGATGAGAAGGCTCGAGACTATCTTTTAAAGCCAAATGATATTGTTTTTGCAAGAACTGGTGCAAGCACTGGGAGAAACTATTTTTATGATGGAACTGATGGGGAGTTTGTATATGCAGGTTTCCTTATAAAGTTTAGTATTGATGAGAAAAAGTTAATCCAAAAATACATAAAAGTATTTCTGCCAATCGAAGCAATATCAAGATTGGATTAACTCATTTAATACAGGTAGTACTCGTGGCAAACATAAATGCACAAACACTTGGTAAAATGGAAATACCACTCATTGAAAGAAAAAAAGTCAAGATGCTTTTAGTAAGTATTCTTTCAAGCATAGATAAAAAATTAAGAAAAATAATGAAATAAACAATAATTTATCGACTTAAATATCGATGTCTGAGACATCAAGCTCTCCGGACATAAGTTTAGGTAATAAGGTGTCTCTTAACTCAACTAAACGAGCATTTTCATCTCTAATGTTGCGAATTTGAGCAAATATCGGCTGAATTAGTTTGTCAAAATACACTCAGAACTTCTTGCTTTGGTATAATGGTAGCCACTTTCTTCAAGTTTTGTTGACTAACCTTTTGCTGAACAGCACCTGTAACGATTGATTTAATATTAGTCAAGCTAAAAAAGAGATATAGTTCCTCAACCGAGAACCCTTCTTTACCCGTAATAATGTGAGCGTGATTGTTTACCCAAAATTGTCCGTAAACATATTGTAGAATTGGAAAGCCTAAACTATCAACAACGGTGCCATCTTCTCCGAGCAAAAGATAAATACCGTCAAAAGAGATAGTTATCAACATAATCCATCAACGATGTTGCACCGTAATATGGGTAAATCTTTTGCCATTTTGTCTCTTTCCGCTCCGGAAAGAGGAACTCGCTTAGAATCGTGAAGTTGAATAATGTCATTGACAGTACCAACTCGCCAACCATCAGGCAAAAGTACCATTGGTAGAAAATGGCGAAAAATTAAAAAATAATCTTTATAAAGAGCTTTGGCTAGCTGCTCTAAATTATTGTTTATATTACAGAAGGAGTTGTAAAATATGAAAAAAATAATATTTAATAAAGATGAAATAGAAAATGATGGAATAGATATAACTTCTGTAAGTTATTTTTATTGATGAAGTAAATAAGATAAAAGATGATTTGTATGGGAGCAATGAGGAATTATTTTTTTCAGAGGATAAAAACTGATTTCTGGGATGTTATTCTAGATATTTTTAGAGGTGATTTTTAAGTGTAGAACATACATTAATGTAAGTTCCTCTATTAAAAGCACCTTATGAATTTATTTCTATAAATAATTATTTTGAAATCATGACAAAATACCAACATTATAGAATGTGCACAAGATTATTAAATTTAATTACGAATCCGTTAGTTGCCTTATACTTTGCTTGTGAAGAATATGGTGATGTATGTTATAAAGGGATTGAAAATGAAGAAGATACTAAAATATAAGAAGCGAATGGTGTAATATTTTTTTAATAAAAAAATACTCTGTATCTACAAATGAGATAAATATAAAAGTCATATCCTCTTTATCTCAGATGGATTTGTCGAATGATAATACTCTTGTGTCTGTATTGAGAAAATTTATAGAACGGCAGCTCTATCAAAAGAGTTAGAAGAAAGATAGAGTTCAGAAGAATATTCAGAATAATTATATTCTTACCCCACCATACAACAATGAAAGACTATCAAGACAATGTGGAATATTTTTATTGATAGGATATTTTAATTTTGTTTATACCGAGTCTATTATTGAGTTCAATATAGAAAAAGAATATAAAGATTTACGAGATGAATTTGATAGAAAGTTTTTTTCTATATTTTTTTAGGGGAGAATAAGAAGGCAATATTAGAGGAATTAGATATTTATAATATAAATGAGGCGACTTTATTTTTCTGAATTAGAGGATTAATTGAGTTATATAAAAATAAAAAGAATACTAAAACAAAGTCACTATCGAAATTTATAAAATTTGACTTTATGATATAAATCAAAAATATGGGAAGTGGAAGAATAGGTTTCAATAATTGATTGGGATAGAAAAGAGTCTGTAATAAGTAGATTTAGGGTGAGTGTTCAAAAAGTATTACTGAAAAAGGATTCGATAAAGAAGCTGCAAAAGAATGGGTCTGAGGATATCAGTGATAAAATTATAAAGATAGTAAGTGAATTATCGGAGAGGAGTGAGAAATAGTGTCAAAAATTTTCGAAGAAACAGATTATGAAAACTCAATAATCGAATTATTTAAGAACTATTTAGGATACAATTATATATATGGTCCTGATATTGAAAAGGGATTTTTACAGTCCATTATATGAAGAAGTTCTTCTTGAATCTCTATATCATTTGAATAAAGATTTACCTAATGATGCTATTCAGGAAGCACTATATAAACTCAAAAAAACTTTGAAAACGGAGAGCTTGTGCAGAAAAACACCGTATTTATGGACTATCTGCAAAAATGGTATCCCTGTAAGATTTTTTTGTGGACGGCGAGGAGTGTTCTTCTATCGTCTATCTTGTTGACTATAAGAATCTCGAAAACAACTCCTTTATAGTTGCTAATCAATGGACTTTCATTGAAAATAGTAATAAACGTCCTGATATAATTTTATTCTTAAATGGTTTACCAGTTGTATTAGTAGAACTAAAATCTCCATCTCGTGAAGAAACGGATGCCTCAGAAGCCTACAGGCAACTTCGTAATTACATGCAGGAAATCCCATCTATATTTGTTTATAATGCTATTTGTGTTATGAGTGATCAGTTGACATCTAAAGCGGGTACGATTACATCTGGTGAAGACCGCTTTATGGAGTGGAAAAACAAAAAGATGGGAACTACGAAAAATACACAGTATGCACAGTTTGATACTTTTTTTGAGGGGATATTCCAAAAAGAAAGACTACTTGATATTATCAAAAATTTTATTTGCTTTTCAAATGAGGGAATTAATACCTTTAAAATTCTTGCCGGATATCATCAATATTTTGCGGTAAGAAAAGCGATTGAATCTACAAAGCAAGCTACCATTACTGACGGTAAAAGGCGGTGTTTTCTGGCATACACAAGGAAGCGGTAAATCACTTTCGATGGTGTTCTATGCCCATTTATTGCAAGAAGCATTAGATAGTCCAACAATTGTTGTTCTCACCGACAGAAATGACCTTGATGACCAGCTTTATAGTCAGTTTGTAAAGTGTAAGGATTTTTTTAAGACAAGAACCGTTACAAGCAGAAAGTAGAGAACATCTAAAACTTTACTTGCTGGCAGACAGGCAAATGGGATAATTTTTACTACTATGCAGAAATTTGAGGAGTCTAACGAACCTTTTATCTGAACGCCATAATATTATAGTGATGGCTGATGAAGCTCATAGAGGACAATACGGACTTGCTGAAAGTATTAAGATTACAAAGAATGAAGACGGAGATGAAGTAGCAAAGCGTGTTATCGGCATAGCAAGAGTTATTCGTAATACGCTTCCAAATGCCACATATATCGGATTTACAGGAACTCCTATTTCATCAAAAGATCGCAGTACTCGTGAAGTGTTTGGCGATTATATTGATATATATGATATGACACAGGCTGTTGAAGATGGAGCAACACGTCCAGTTTATTATGAGAGTCGTGTTATTAAGTTAAATCTTGATACAACTACTTTGAAATTAATTGATGCAGAGTATGATTTAATGTCTCTTAATGCTGATGAGGAAGTTATTGAAAAGAGCAAGAGAGAGCTTGGTCAGATGGAATCAGTGCTTGGGAATGATAACACTATTAATTCTTTGGTTTGTGATATTCTTAATCACTATGAGAATAATAGAGAGAATTTGCTTACAGGTAAAGCGATGATTGTTGCATATTCTCGTCCTATTGCTATGAAGATTTATAAGAAAATATTAGAACTTCGTCCGGATTGGACTGAAAAAGTAGCTGTTATTATGACCTCTGGCAACAATGATCCAGAAGAATGGAGACAGATTATAGGTAATAAACACCATAAGAATGAGATTGCAAAAAAATTCAAAGATAACGATAGTCCTATGAAGATTGCGATTGTTGTTGATATGTGGCTAACCGGATTTGATGTTCCGTCTCTTGCTACGATGTATATTTACAAGCCTATGTCTGGACACAATCTTATGCAGGCAATCGCCCGTGTAAATCGTGTATTCCGTGATAAAGAAGGCGGTCTTGTTGTTGATTATGTTGGAATTGCTAATGCTTTGAAGCAAGCAATGAATGACTATACTGCCCGTGATAAAAAGAACTATGGTGATACTGATGTCGCAAAGGTTGCATATCCGAAGTTTTTGGAGAAACTATCAGTTTGCCGTGATAAGTTTTATGGATATGATTATACAAAGTTTATTAATGGTACAGACCTTGAAAGAGCGAAAACTATCAGTAGTGCAGTGAATTTTATCATGAGCAGAGAAAAAGTTGATGATAAAGATTCTTTTGTAAAAGAAGCTTTTATGCTTCATCAGGCTCTTTCTCTTTGTTCATCTTTAGTTGATGAAGATAGTAGATTTGAAGCAGCATTCTTTGAAGCTGTTCGAGTTCTTGTTCTTAGACTTACCAATACTGGTGTTGATAAAAAAATTTCCTTGCCGGAAATGAATGCAAGAATAAATGAACTTTTGAAACAAAGTATTAAAAAGTGATGGAGTAATAAATTTATTCTCAGATATCAAAGAGGAATTTTCTTTGTTTGATTCAAAATTTCTTCAAGAAGTTTCAAATATGAAAGAAAAGAATCTTGCAGTTGAGTTATTAAAAATTGATTGCAGAACAGGTTTATGTTTATCGCAGAACTAATATTGTAAAATCTGAAAAGTTCAGTGAGATTATGCAGCGTGCTCTTAATTCTTATCTTAACGGTATGATTACGAATGAGGAAGTTATAGAAGAAATGTTAAAGTTGGCAAAACAGATTGCATCAGCACATCAAGAGGGAGATAAATTAGGACTGACTGCTGATGAACTTGCTTTCTACGATGCCTTAACAAAACCACAGGCAATCAAGGATTTTTATGAAAACGAAGAGCTGATTGCAATAACAAAAGAGTTAGCAGATACTCTACGTAAGAATAAGTCGATCGATTGGCAGAAGCGTGATTCAGCAAAATCTAAAAATGCGTATGTTGATCAAAAAAACTTTTGAAAAAAACATAAATATCCGCCTGAAGGAATGGAAGATGCCGTTAAGACTGTTATGACACAGTGCGAACTTTTGGACAGATAATTACAATTTTTGAGGAAGATAGAAATGTTTATTCGTATAATAATCATAAAGATAGAAAAATTATTATCTGTAGCAGAAGATGGAGAAAAATATAATTGATTAGTATATGTTGAAAGAGGGTAGAATATGCCAAATTTGAAAGTAAAAGAATATAGACAATTTGAAAATATTAAATATGTTAGACAAGATGGAAGTGAATATTGGAGTGCGAGAGAACTCTCTGATGTACTTGATTATTCTCAGTGGAGAAACTTTCAAAAGGTCATTGATAGAGCAATGGTTGCGTGTGAGAATAGCGGACATGAAGTAGAATACGATTTTGCTGAGGTAAGCAAAATCGTGGAAGCAGGAGTTACAAGCAAGTCTATAAAAGATTATGAACTTACGAGATATGCTTGCTATTTGATTGTACAAAACGGTGATCCGAGAAAAGAAGTCATTGCACTTGGACAAACCTATTTTGCCATACAAACATATCGTCAAGAAATAGCAGATCATTTTTAATCAGCTTGATGAAGATAGAAGAAGGCTTGTCGTTCGCGGAGATATTAAACAGTGGAATCAACTTTTGGTAGAAACAGCGCATGATGTGGGAGTCATCACAAACGAAGAATTTGCTATATTTCAAAATGCAGGATATATGGGATTGTATGGGGGGTTAGATGTAGAAGATATACATGATAGAAAAGGACTTACCGCAAGACAAAAAAATTTTTGGATTATATGGGAAGTACGGAGCTTTATTGCTAATTTATTTAGAATCTCACAGACAGAAGAAAAGTTAAGGAAAGATAAAATTGAAGGTGCAGAAGCAGCCACAAAAGTTCACTATTCAGTAGGAAAAAGAAGTTAGAAGTGCTATTGAAAAATAGGTGGTACTATGCCGGAAGATTTGCCTGTTCCGGAGAAAAGTATTCAACAAATAGAAAAAGAACAAATGAAACGTTTGAGGGATAAATCTAAAAAAAGGAAAAGCTTATGTTGGATGAATGATAATGGAGAATATATGATTTATGTCAATGAAATTTAAGGAGAAAGTTATGGATATAAATACATTAAAAGATAAAAATACAAGAAAATGATTTGAGTTTAATCTTTTTACTAGAAAAATTAAGAAATGGTAATTATGTAAGTTTTTTTCTCCTAATATTGATGCACAAATTTATGATGATTTGTTGAATTTGATATGTGATTACATTGGACAATTTACAGGTAAAAATAATTGTGGATTATAATCCAACTGGATATAAAGATGAGACTATAGAGAGTTGTAGTACTTCATATATACGTGATTATATTAGAGTTTTAGAAAGCTTTTAATAATTCGGATCATGTAGAAACAGAAATTGATCCGGATAATTACAGTTTTTACACTTTTTCAATAACTAAAAATGATGATCAATTTCCTGACATAAAAAAATTTTTTTAGAAGGGTAACTAAATTTAAGAAATTGCATTCAAAAGGTATTATTGCAAGATTTAATGGAAATACTTTTGAATAAAATTGAAAGCAAATTAATTGGAATAGATGGAGAAGTAGATTTTATAATTATAGATGATGATATACTTATATTATCTCATTATTCATTAGAAGAATCTTTAACTTAGATGAGCAATTTAGAGATACAGCATCAGATTTTTTTAAATCAAGAGGGGTTAAGTGATGGCATAACTAACTTTGAAAGTTTTTTTATGAAGATTGTTTTAAATGATGGACGTTATAAAAACTCTTACAAAAATGACTAGTGAAAAATATAAATGTTGCTAAAACTTATGAAAATCATGAAAACATAAAGAAAAACTATAGATATGTTTAATTTAGAGATAAATTATAACGAAGAGCCTTCATTTTTCAATAGTGTATGAAGATAAAAGTCAGATAATGGATATTTTAAGGATATTGAGAGATTCATATTATAGAAGTATCATTAATGAGCAAATAGGGGTAGATGATAAATAAAAAGGTGGTGTTTTATGAATAGCAGAATGGATAAATTTTTATAACATAATGACAAGAACTATTATGTTTATATCATCCTATTTCCCACTTTACATTATGATTATAATTTTGTACTTTTCTAAAAATAACAAAAGCGTTCCTGGAAAAATATATTAATAATAGTCTTTTGCTACATTAATGCTGATCTTAATATGTAGTTCAGTTATAAGCGTGACTTTTGTTGAAAACTAGGAAAAGGAAATCGAGAAAAAGTTATTAACAATCTTGAAAATCCTGATGATACAGTATTAAGCTATATTATGACATATATAATTCCACTCATTAATGGGAATAACTCAAAAAGAAGTTTATATAGTTAACATCCTTTTATTTGTTTTGATTGGATACATTTATTTAAGATTAAATTTGATATATTTAAATCCTTTTGTGGGCTATGTTTGGATATATTATATATAGAGATGCCAATAAAGAGATTGTAATAACTAATATTTCTAGAGAAGTGTTAAGCATAAAGAAAAAGTTAAAAAGGCTATTATATAAGCAATGATATATTTGTTGCTCATAAAAAGATAATTAGGTTTCTCGTCTTAATAAAAATCCCAATGGTATAAAAGAATGAGAAACTAGAGAAAGTATTTTTATGTGCTTGCAATATGCTTGCAAAAATCAGATAAGCAGAAATAAAATGGATAATAAGGCTAAATCCGATAATAAAAAACGTTGATTATATGCCATTTATATAAAAATCATATCAATGGATATATCGAGTGGGAATAAAATAAAAATAATAGAGATAATTAAAATAAAGGTTTTTAGGAAATGAAAAACAGGGACAAAATTGGACTGTAGCTAGTTAGAATATGTACCAACAAACTGGATAGAAAAATGAAAACAGTTTGGAGGTACATTTTATGGGTTAACTACAAATTTTTTTAAAAATGATTTTGTATTTCAAATTTCACTCTGCACTTTCAAAATTTAGCTATTTAAAAAAATCATAATGTAAGTGTTATAATATATAAAATAACTTCATGAACTTGTAATTAAGAGGTGAAAATATAAAAGTCAGTTATAATGGATTGTGGAAAAACTTTAATAGATAAAAAATATGAATAAAAAAATAATTGGCTAATGCTTGTGAATTATCTCCTACAATTATATCTAAAATGGGAAGAGGAGAGTTTGTCAGCATGGATGTTTTTATATCGTATTGGAACCAAATTAGGTGTTGATTTTTGGTGATATGGTTTTCGATTATAGGGTTAAAAGAAATAAAAAACTTGAGGTGGCAAAAATAGAATCTCAAGTTTTTAAAAATATGGAGGTATTTATGACAGAAGATAAAAAAATCTTACCATTGTTGAGAATAGAGAAATACAGAATATGATTTATACATTTAGAGGTAGGCAAGTAATGATAGATAAGGATTTAGCATATCTTTATAATGTTGAAACTAAAGTGTTGAATCAAGCAGTAAAAAGAAATTTAAATAGATTCCCAGAATATTTTTGTTTCCAATTAACGAAAGAAAAATATGAAAACTTGAGGTTACAATTTGTGACCTCAAGTGAAGACAATATTCATGGTGGTAGAAGATATATGCCATATGTTTTTACAGAACAAGGTATCGCCATGCTTTCTGCTGTGCTAAAAAAATGAGGTAGAGTATAGTAAATTATATAAAATAAAAATATAAAAAATGTCTGTTTGAATAAAATATAAGTAGGTGAAAAATATGTTAGGAGCAATAATTGGAGATATTGTTGGTTCAAGATTTGAGTGGAATAATCACAGAAATAAAGAATTTGATTTATTTACTAATAAATGTTTTCCAACAGATGATAGTATTATGACTTTTATCCGTTGCAAAAGCTATATTAGAAAGTAAAGAAGATTTTAGTGATTTATCTAAAAACTGAAAATTTCATGCAAAAATAGGAGAAATTATCCGGATTGTGGATATGGTGGTAACTTTTTATTGGATATTTTTCAGATAATCCCTAAACCATATAATAGTTATGGTAATGGAGCAGCTATGAGAGTTAGTGCTGTTGGATTTGTTGCTAATAGTTTAGAGGAAGCAAAAAGTCTTTCAAGAAAGGTAACTGAAAATCACTCATAATCATCCGGAAGGAATTAAAGGAGCTGAAGCTACATCAGTTGCTATTTATTTAGCTAAAAATTGGAAAAGATATTTCTGAAATAAAGGGATTTTATTACAAAAAAATTATTACACTTTTAGATTTTACTTTAGATGAAATTAGAGATACTTACGAGTTTAATGAAACATCTCAAAATACTGTGCCACAAGCATTACAAGCTTTTTTGAATCAACTAATTTTGAAGATGCAATAAGAAATGCAATATCAATAGGTGGTGATAGTGATACACTAGCTGCTATTTGTGGTGGTGTTGCTGAAGCCTATTATGGAATACCAGATAATATTAGAAAAACAAGCTATAAATTTTTCTTGATGAAGATTTATTGAAAATTTTTAATTGAGTTTGAAAATAAATATAGATAAATAGTATTAAAATTAGTTAGATAATAGGAGGTTGTTATGGCATATATTAAAATGGAGCATTGTTATAAAAAAATATATGATTGGGGAAGTAGAAATCATAGCTAATAATGATATTAATTTTTGAAATAGAAAAGGGAGAGCTTGTAATAATACTTGGAAGTTCAGGTGCTGGTAAATCTACAGTATTAAATATATTAGGAGGAATGGATACCTGTGATGAAGGTAAGGTTATAATAGATGGAGTAGATATATCTAAATTTAATGCCAAACAATTAACTGAGTATAGAAGAAATGATGTAGGTTTTTGTTTTTCAGTTCTATAATTTAGTTCCTAATTTAACTGCTAAAGAAAATGTAGAATTAGCATCAGAAATAGTAAAAGATGCACTAGATCCAGAAAAACTTTAATAGAAGTAGGATTAGGTAATAGAATAAATAATTTTTCCAGCACAATTATCAGGTGGAGAACAACAAAGAGTAGCTATTGCACGTGCTGTTGCTAAAAAAATCCTAAAATATTACTTTGTGATGAACCAACAGGGGCCTTGGATTATAGGACAGGGAAACAAGTATTGAAAAATATTACAAGATATGGCAAGGATTAAAGGTTCTACCGTTATAATAGTTACGCATAATTCAGCACTTGCTCCTATTGCAGATAGGGTAATTAGAATGCATGATACAAAAATAGAAAGTATAATATTAAATAAAAATTTAAAAATCTATTGAAGATATAGAATATTAGAAGGGAGACAATATGGCTAAGAGATTATTAAATTGTAATGCTAGTGATTTTTATCTATGAATAGGGAGGAATTATTGAATGCTATACATGCAAGTGAAGGAAGAACGGTTCTTTCTGAAAAATATAGCTTCAGGTAGATCGGTTGATCCTAGTCTTACTAATAGTGAGGTTGCACGTGCTTTTGGAGCAGATCTTATACTTTTAAATGTAATAGATGTATTTGATGTAAAAATAACAGGATTACCAAATAGTAATGATCCTATTAGAGATTTAAAAAAATTAGTTGGAAGACCAGTTGGAGTAAATCTTGAACCTGTAGATTTGAGTGCTAAGATGTTAGAAGATGTAGAAAAAATTTCTTTAGGTAGAACATCAAGTGTAGAAAGTCTTAAAAAAAGCAGATGAGTTAGGTTTTGATTTTATTTGTTTAACAGGTAATCCAGCAACAGGTGTTACTAATAAAGAAATAGAAAAAGCTATAAAAATTGCAAAAGATAATTTTTTTCTGGAGTTATAATAGCAGGTAAAATGCACGGTGCAGGAGTGGATGAAGAAATAGTTGATATGGAAGCAATAAATAAATTTATAGATGCAGGAGCAGATATAATACTACTACCCTGCTATAGGTACAGTACTGGGAGTAACTTTAGAACTTATAGCTCCAATAGTAAGACAAATACATAAAGAGGAAAATTAGCTATGTCAGCTATAGGAACAAGTCAAGAAAGTTCGAGACCTAGAAGTTGTGAGACAGATAGCTATGTATAATAAAAATGGCAGGATTTGATATACAACATACAGGAGATGGAACTCATCTTGGAGTTAGTCCCATATATGAATATATTTGAAATTTCTATGGTAATTAGAGGAGAAAGACATACTATAAATATGATAGCAAGATCAAATTTAAGATAATTTTTATTTACAAATATAAATATATGTAAAGTAAAATGGCTTTAAAACCTAATGTTTTAGCCATTTTTATTACAATTGACAAAAACAAAACAAACTGATATAATAAAATATATTTATAGGAGGTAAATAAATGAGAAAAATTAATGTTACTAGGATTAACTTTATCAATGTTAGGATTTGGTTTAGAAACTAAGACTTTATTAAATGTAAATTATGGGAAAGAAGATATTATAGCTGATGTAGACTCTAAAAAGTAGAGAGAAGTTATGGAAATCTTTTTATCAGCAGGAGTAGACTTTACTGTTTTAAATTCTATGAATCCTGGAGATGATATGGAATTTAAATATGGTGCAGGTTTAGGTGTAGGTTATGGAAGAATAGTTAAAATGCATGACGATGAAAGAAAAAGGTGCAGTTGAAAAATAATATGAATATCTATAAAGGAATGAAGGAAGAGTTAGAAAAGATGAAAAAGATCCTTCAAACACTAAAGAAGATCTAAAAAGAAATGGAAGACGTAATTAAACAAATGGAAGCAGCAGGACAAGCACTACATTTTTTATTCAACACAAGTAACACCACATGTAACTATGGAATTATCTAAAAAAAGTAAATGATGAAATTAAAGTTTATGCAGGAGTAAATTTAGGAAAACTTTCTATTTCTCTGATTTCTTTAAAGAAGATAGAAATGTATTAGGTAGAAATACTAGTTTTAAAAATACACACAATCTAATTTTTGATGTAAAAAGGATATTTAGGGGATCATACAAGAATTTTTGTTGCAGAGTTAAGTACTGGAAATAATAATTATGTAAACTTAGGATTAGGTATCAGATTTTTAATAATATAGACTAATAATGCTTTTGATAAATAACTCATACATTTTTAATGTATGGGTTATTTTTAAAATGAAAAATTTTTATATTTATCATATTTTTGTTTAAATATTTGAAAAATTTTTAATGTATATGTTTAAATTTTTATTTCAAAAAGTGTTTATTTAAGCTGTGTTTTACGCTATTCGAAAATTTAGAAATTTTTTCATTTTGGTATTGACTTTATGAAAAATGAAGCTATACTGTATTATAAGGTGAGAGAGATTTATACATGGAGGAGATAAAAATATGGCAAAAGTTGTATTAAAGGGTGTAGAGAAACAATATCCAGAATGGATTCAAGGCAGTACATGGAATAGATTTAGAAATTAAAGATGGGGAATTTATGGTATTTGTAGGACCATCAGGATGTGCAAAATCTACAACATTAAGAATGATAGCAGGGCTTGAAGATATAACAGGAGGAGAAATATATATAGGAGATACATTAGTAAATGATATACCTCCTAAAGATAGAGGAATAGCTATGGTTTTCCAAAGTTATGCATTATACCCACATATGACAGTATATGAAAATATGGCTTTTTGGATTAAAGTTAAAGAAAACTCCAAAAGATGAAATCGATAAGAGAGTAAGAGAAGCAGCAGAGAAGTTAGAAATAACAGAACTTTTAGATAGAAAACCAAAAGAAATGTCAGGAGGACAAAGACAAAGGGTAGCATTAGGACGTGCTATAGTAAGAGAACCAAAAGTATTCTTATTTGATGAGCCATTATCAAATTTAGATGCAAAAATTAAGAGTATCAATGCGTGTAAGAATAACACAATTACATAAAGAATTAAAAATACAATGATATATGTAACACACGATCAAGTAGAAGCTATGACTATGGGAGATAGAATAACAGTTTTAAAACTTGGAAGAATAATGCAGGTAGATACACCATTAAATTTATATCATAAACCAGCTAATAAATTTGTTGCAGGATTTATAGGATCACCCTACTATGAATTTATTAGAAGGAAATCTTTTAGAAGAAGCAGGAGAGGTTTATGTAGATATAAATGGGGTTAAGATAAAAATAGCGAAAGAGAAAAGCAGAAAAAGTTAAAGATCATATAGGACAAAGAGTAGTATTTGGAATAAGACCAGAAAAATATTACTGTAGCAGAAAAAGAAGATGGAGATGCATTGTTAGGAGATGTATCTGTAGTTGAGCAAATGGGTAATGAGGAATATATATACTTTTATGTTAGGTGGAAATCAATTTATTTCAAGAATAAATGTTGAAGGAATAAGTGATGGAAGCAAGAAGGGGAATGAAAGATTCCCACTTTGATACGAGCAAATGTCATATATTTGATATTAATACTGAAGAAAATATTAGTTTATAGTATTTTCTCACTTTCTTTCTTTTTCAGGGGCTTATTTAAGCCCCCTGCATAATCAAGGAGTTTATATGGAATTTAAAAAGATTAAAGAAATAGGTCATGCTATAGGATTAACATCACTATTTTGTGAAAGTATAGATGATAAGGTAATACTTTTATGGAGGATCAAACTTTCCAGATGGGGTACCACCTCAGGGTATGCGTGTAACTCATAAAGATATGTATATATACGATACTGAATTTTTAATTTAATAAGTAAAATGGGGAATATAGCACCAGATAGAGGAATATGTTTAAAAGAAAATAATATAATATATTTCATATCAGGAGCTGGAAATACTAAGATATATAAATACTATTTTAAAAACAATGAATTACAAGAAGAAGAAATTTATGATTTAGGTTTTGAAATAGTTGGAGGATATGGTTGCATATATAAAGGAAAAAATATATTTTGGTAAAGAAAATGTATATGAATTTGATTTAGAGACTTTAAGTTTAAATAAAAAGTCAAATTTTATAGGAATTCCTCGTGAACAGAGTGTATATTTTGAAAGTAATGGATATATATATATGTTTTAAGTGGAGCTCCAATATATGTCATTTAGATTCATACAAGTATGATATATTGAATGATAAATGGGAACAATTAGAAAAATTTAAATATGAATTTAACAGGATCTTCTTTTTAAAGATATCTAATGAAAAAGTTTTAATTACGGGTGGATGTAATAAAGAAATTTTTTTGATGAAGCTGTAAAAAGATTAAGTGATATAGAGTTTTAAAAAGAATATTTTAATAAAAGTAGAGAAGAAGTTAAGTTTAATAAAGATATATATGTGTATGATATAGTAAATGCAAAAATTAGAATTATTATCTAAAAGGTAATATTGAAAAATGCAACTGTGGATCAACATTACTAAAAATATTAGATGATGTGTATTTAATAAACGGAGAATATAAGCCGGGGGTTTAGAACTCGTAATGTACTAAAAGCTAGTCTAAACTTAAAGTAGGAGGAAGTATGGGAAAAAGGAAATGCTAGAAAGTCTTAAAGGACAATTACATAGTTTTCGTGTCAAGCTTTACCTGGTGAACCTTTATATGTTGAAAATTCAACAATAATGCCTTTTAATGGCAAGGGCAGCATTACAAGCAGGTGCAAAAAGGTATAAGAACAAGTGGAGTTATTGATGTAGTAGAAATAAAAAGAAGTTAAAGTTCCTGTTATAGGATTAATAAAAAGACAATACGAAGGTTTTTCTCAATATATTACAGTTACAATGAAAGAAATTGATGAACTTATGGAAGCTGGGAGTGATATTATAGCACTTGATTGTACTATGAGAGAAAGAGGAGATGGGAAAAAAGTATAAATGAGTTTATTAAAGAAATTAAAGAAAAATATCCTGAAATAGTTTTTAATGGCAGATATATCTAATTATGAAGAAGGAGTAAATGCAGAAAAAGCAGGTGTAGATTTAGTAGGAACAACATTAAATGGATATACAGATTATACATTAAATGATGAGGCACCAAACTTTAATTTAATAAAAAGATTATCTGAAACATTAAAAATACCAGTAATTGCAGAAGGAAGAATACATACTCCTGAACAAGCTAGAAAAATGTTAGAAAGTGGAGCTTATGCAGTAGTTGTAGGAGGGGCTATAACAAGACCTCTTGAAATTACTACAAGATTTATTAAAGGTATGGGATTATAATGCGTGTATTATGTTTTTGATATAAGGTGGAACAGCAATAAAATATGCATTAATAGAAAATGATAATCTTAAGGATATTAAGATAAATAAAATTCCAACAAGAAAAAGAAAAAGATAAAAATCATATATTAAGAGATGTACTAGATGTTATAGAATCATATGATAATCTTGATTGTATAGGTATATCTACAGCAGGAGTTGTAGATTCAGAAAAGGGTGAAATAATTTTTGCAGGGCCGACTATACCTGGATATATAGGAACTAATTTTTAAAAAGAGATAAAAGATAGATTTAATCTTGATTGTTTTGTTGAAAAATGATGTAAACAGTGCAGCTATTGGTGAATATTTTTATGGTTCATATAAAGGGAATGTATTCTGTTTAACTATAGGAACTGGAGTTGGTGGTGCTTTTATACAAGAAGGAAAATTGTATAGGGAGCTACTCAAAAAGCAGGTGAAATAGGATATTTACCTTTAAAAGGTAAAAATATATCAGAACTTGCATCAACTACTTATTTAACAGATTCAGTAAGTAAAAATTAGGGTAAAAAGTAGATGGTTTATATATTTTTGAAAATGCTAAAAAGGTAATAAATTATGTAAAGAAGCTATTGATGAATTAATAGATAATTTAAGTGAAGGTATACTAAATATTATATATATATTAAATCCTAATACTTTAATTATTGGTGGGGGTATAACAGCTCAAAGAGAATATCTAGAAAATAGAATTAAAGATTCTATAAAAATAAATTAATAGATAGCAGTTTTTGAACCTGATATACAGCTAGCAAAATTAGAAAATGGTGCAGGTATATATGGTATATACTATATTGTAAAAAGAAAGGAAGAACAATGAAGTACGATTTAGAAAAAAATTCAAAAGGGGTATTTGTAGCAATGTATTCTACTTATGATGATGAAGGAAATATTAGTAGAGAAAAGAGCTAAAGCTTTAACAAGATACTACATTGAAAAAGGAGTAAAAGGACTTTATGTTGATGGATCTTCAGGTGAAGGAGTTTTACAAAGTGAAGAAGAAAGAAAAGCTGTTCTTGAAGCAGTAATGGAAGAAGCTAGAGGAAAATTAACTATAATAGTTCATATAGGAGCTAATTCAACTCCTGAATCTGTAAGACTTACTAAACATGCTGAAGAGTTAGGTGTAGATGCAGTTTCATCAATTCCATGTGTATATTATGGATTTTTCACCCTAAGGCAGTTAAACAGCATTGGGAAGCTATGATAGATGCAACAGATTTACCGTTTATAATATATCATATTCCACAAAACAACAAGATTTAATTTGCCAATTACATTATTTAAAGAAATGGCAGCTATGGATAAAGTTATTGGAATTAAATGTTCTTTCAGAATCAACATTTGAATTACAACAATTTTAAATATATAGGAGAACAAGTAAAAATGGAGAGTTCATAGTGTTTAATGGACCAGATGAACAATTTACAGCAGGAAGAATGATAGGAGCAGATAGTGGTATAGGTGGAACTTATGGTGTTATGCCTGAATTATTCTTAAAACTTGATGAATTTATGAAAAATAGAGAGTTCGAAAAAGCTCGTAGTTTACAAAAATGAAGTAAATGAAATTATTAAAAATGTTATTAGGTGGACCTTCTTTATATGGTGTTGCTAAGTATGTTTTTACACTTAAGAGGAGTAGAAACTGGACAACCTAGAGGACCTATGCTTCCTATAATAGATAAAGAAGATATACAATTATGTGAAAGAATAAATGAAAAATAGAAGAAGTAATTAATAAATTTTTGTTAATAAATATTAAAATAAAAAATTTTTGGAGGTTTTTATGAAAAGAAATATCTTTAAAACATTAGTAGCTTCAGCTACATTAGCTTTAACTGCATTTGCTTGTGGTTCAAAAGCTGAAACTAAAGTAGATGAAAATGCACCAGTAACAATTAAATATTGGTCATTCCTCAACTTTACTTCAGATTCAGAGTTCAAAACTCCTGAAGAATATGACAAAGCTTTTAATAGCTGCGTTTGAAGCAAAAATATCCAAATATTAAAGTTGAGTATCAAAAAAATCGACTTTACTGATGGACCAGCTAAATTAGAAACAGCTATACAATCTAAATCAACTCCAGACGTTGTAGTAGATGCTCCAGGACGTGTTATAGATTGGGCTAAGAAAGGATATTTAGTTGCATTTGATGAAATAGATAAATCTAAATATTCAGAAACAGTAATAAATGCTGCAAGTTATGATGGTAAAGCATATCTTTATCCTTTAGGGAACTGCACCATTTGTAATGGCATTTAACAAAAGTTCTTACAGATAAATTAGGAGTTACTGAATTATTACCTTTAAATAAAGAAGGAAGAAACTGGACTCCAGCTGAATTTGAAGCTTTATTAACTGAAATACATAAAAAAAGATGCAAGCATAGATCCAATACTATTCTATACTAAATCTCAAGCAGGGACCAAGGTCCAAGAGCCTTCGTTTCTAACTTATATAATTCATGGATTACAGATTCTAAAGTTCAAAAAAATACACTATAAATGATGAAAATGGTGTTAAAGCTATGGAATGGATTAAAAAGCTTATGATGCAGGTCTTTTAGGTAAAGGTGTTTCTGCTGAAGCTAAAGATGCTTTAGAAGCATTTAGAAGTGGTAAAGCTGCTGGAACTATTCTTTATTCTCCAGGTCTTAAAGGACAAGATGCTGAAGCTATAGCTGCTGGTAAAGTAGATCCTATTTATGTTGCACTTCCTAATGAAAGTGGAAAAGCTCAATATGAATTCTTACTTGCAGGTTCTGCTATATTTGATAACGGTGATGCAGCTCGTGCAGCAGCAGCTAAAAAATTCGTTGATTTCATAACTAATGATGCTGAATGGGGATTAAGAACTCTTAAAGCAACTAAGAACTTCTCACCAACTGGTCAAACTGGAATATATGGTGATGATGCAGAAACTAAATTCTTAGAAAGCTTAAGTGGTCAATATGGATCTTACTACAACACTATAGATGGTTATGCTCAAATGAGACCATTATGGTTCAATATGGTTCAATCAGTATTAAATGGACAAATTTCACCTAAAGATGCTTTTAGATAAATTTGTTGCTGATGCTAATAAGACTATAGAAGATGCTAAATAATATTTAATATATGGGTAGAGGGTTACCTCTACCTTTTAAAAAGAGAGGTGGAATTAATGTTTGTTCTATTAAAAAATTAATTGGAAGAAAAATAGATTATAGTGCTTATGCTTTTATAGCTCCGGTTATGGTATTTTTCCTAACGTTTGTACTATATCCGATGATAAAAGGAGTTTATTTATCATTATTTAAATTTAGAGGACGTAATATAACATTTGTAGGTTTAAAAATTATATTAATTTATTCAGTGATGATATATTTATAAAATCTACTGTTAATACTGTTTTAATAACCTTTTAATAGCAGTTCCTATAGTAGTTGCTTTCTCAATATTTGTTGCTATTAACATTTATGATGCTTTCATTAGATCATTTTAGAGGTATATTCTATATTCCAGCTATATCTTCAGTTGTTTCTGTAACAGTTGTTTGGAATTGGATTTTACCATCCCAAATATGGAATACTACAAATTACATTTTAAATAGTACACATATTACTAACTCACATGTTGACTGGCTTGGTAGATCCTAAAACTGCTATATTTTGCAATTATAGCAATATTGATTACTACCAGTGTTGGTCAACCTATAATTTTTATATGTAGCAGCTTTTAGGTAATGTTCCTAAAGATTTAATTGAAGCATCAAAAATAGATGGTGCAACAGATGCTAATGCATTTAGACATATTATATGGCCTTTAATTAAGCCAACAACTCTATATATTGTTGTTGTTACAACAATTAATAGTTTTCCAAATATTTGCTTTAATACAATTATTAACAGCTGGTGGACCTAATTATTCTACATCAACTATAATGTATTTAGTTTATCAAATAGCTATAGTACAAAGTAGATTTGGAGTTTCTACAGCTATGGGTGTTGTGTTAGCTGTGATTATAGGGATTATATCAATCTTACAATTTAAGTTCTTATCATACGATGCAGACTAGAGAGGAGAAAAATATGGAAGTCAAAAAGACGACACCTATAGGTGTAATATCTATGATAATATTGATAGGATTTGCAATATTTTTCATATTTCCATTTTTATTGATATTTACAGATCATTTAAGTTACAAGAGGTTGCCATAAGCATACCACCTGAATGGTTTCCAATGACACCAACATTAAAGAATTATGAACAATTATTATTTGTTTCCAGGTTCTCATACATTAAGATGGTTCTTTAACTCTGTCTTTGTATCATTTATGACAACAATATTAGTTTGTAGTACAGCAGCTCTTGTCAGGATATGCTCTTACTAAAAAGAGTTTTCCAGGAGTTAGCTTAATATTTATAGTATTTGTTGCAGCTATGGCATTGCTAAAAACAAGTTATTTTAATACCTTTTATTAAGATTTTATAACAGAACTTGGATGGATAGATACATATAAGGCATTGATATTACCAGCCGTAGGATGGCCATTTGGGGTATTCTTAATGAAACAATTTTCACATTCAGTACCCTAAATGAATTACTTGAATCTGCAAGAATTGATGGATGTGGAGAAATTAGAACTTTCTGGAACATAGTTTTACCTATAGTAAAACCAGGTATAGGTGCCTTAGCTATATTTACATTTATAGCAAGTTGGAATGACTATTTCTCACAACTTGTATTTACAAATAGTGATTTAATGAAAACTTTACCGCTTGGAGTTGCATCTATGGCACAACAAGCTGAATTCTCTTTAAATTATGGATTATTAATGGCAGGAGCTGCTCTTGCTTCATTACCTATGATAATAGTATTCTTAATGTTCCAAAGCTACTTCACACAAGGTGTAACTATGGGAGCAGTTAAAGGATAATGTATATATTTAATTTTATAGCTCTTTGTACTATATTATAGTAAAAATATATATTTTGGTTTCGCTATTTATAACCTACCTTCTTAATAAAGCTCACGCGTAAGCTCTATCTTCCACCATTAATTATTAATATGGTGAGTGTAATTCTTTATTTTTGCACAGGAGATAAGGCTTTATGTAATGTATATTAACTATGTTCCAGTAGTTCTTTCAAGTGTTATTATGAACATAGTTATATATATTATTAGAGAAAGAAATAATTTTAGATAGATCATTTAGAAAAGTTATTTACATGAAATGATGATTAAAGTATTAAATAATAAAGGTAGAGTTAGGAAAAATATATTATTTGATTTTGATAAAACTATATAGGAATATTTAGAGTTAGTTCTAAAAATTAAAAACCTTTTAAAGATGTTGAAGAGTTTTTACTTAGATGAGATGTAGTATTTTCTTTATTTAATGATAAAAATAAGTAATAAAAATAGATATATTAGAATATAAAACGTGTCCCAAATTATGATCACGTTATTTTTATAATCCTATTCTAAGTCCGGCTCCTATTGAAAGGTATTGAGGATAACCTCAAACTAAAGTTCACCATTGTATAATACATTTTTTTATAAGTAGCACCTAAACTACCTTTTACTAGTAACTTTATTTATAGATATATCTTTAGCTTCAATACGTGGAATGTTCCTATATTGCACCTATGTGTAATTTTACATCTGAACTCATGCTTATTTCTACACTTGCTTGAGGACTTATATAAAGCTTTATTTTCAAAAGTCATTATCTGTAGATGGAAATAGCCTTAAGTTTTCCTCCTTCTAAACCTACCCCTAGTTTTTAAATCTAGATCTGATAGTATGCTTTATTATATTTTTGTAAGTTGTAACATTAAAGCCGCCATCAAAAAGCTACTTTTATCATTGTTTGATGTAGTATAAGCTCCATAAGAAGTATTTAGCTGTGCTTTAACTTCAACACCTAAACTTGAACATGAAGCAAAAAGCAAATAAAATTGATAATAATAATATTTTTCATAATTCTCCTAACTTAATCCTATAATTTCTCCATTTTCATCGATGTCTATATGTTCTGCAGCTGGAATTTTTTGGAAGACCAGGCATATCTAATATATTTCCTGCCATGATCACTAAAAATCCTGCTCCTGCTGATATATTTACATCGGTTATTTTAAATTCAAATCCACGAGGTGATCCTAAAAAGTTTTGGATCATCTGATAATGATGCAGGTGTCTTTGACGATACATATAGGTAATTTATCAAAACCTTTTTTTCTGTAAATAATTTAATTTTTCTTTAGCTTTTATCAGAATAAGCTATACTTCCTGCACCATATATTTTACTGCACAATATTTCTATTTTTTCTTCTATACTTTTTATCTAGTGTATACAAAAATTCAAATGATGATTTTACACTTTTCAGAAGGAATATCTTTCTTCTTGATTCAATAATGAAACTATTTCTTCGGCAAGATGTATTCCACCGTTACCCCATTTTCATGTATCGTAATAGGTATAGATTTTTACATTTCTTTTTAGTATATTCTTCTATTAATTCTATATCTTCATCACTATCATCACTAAATTTATTTATAGCAACAACTATAGGTAAATTATATAGTGATATATATCTATATGTCTTCTTAAATTTTCAAGCCCTTCTTTTAAATTTCCATTACCGTGATGTTTTAAGCGTTTCACGAACAGTTGCAACTATAACTACTATATCAGGTGTATATTTGCCATTCTACATTTGATATCAAAGAATTTTTCTGCCCCTAAATCTGCAGCAAATCCAGCTTCAGTTACAGTATAATCTGATAATTTAAGAGCCATTTTTAGTTGCAAGTATAGAGTTACATCCATGTGCAATATTAGCAAAAGGACCACCATGTAATATCACAGGAGTATTTTCAGTAGTTTGTACAAGATTTGGTTTTATGGCATCTTTTAAGTATTACTGTTGCAGCTCCTTCTACTTTTAAATCTTTAACATGTATAAAATCACCATGTATATTTTTGGCTATAATAATATTTCCTATTCTTTTCTTTAAATCAAATATATTTTCTGAAAGACACAGTATAGCCATAATTTCACTTGCTACAGTTATTTTTAAATGAAGCATCTCTTATAGGGTCCATTTATCTTTACCATGTCCTATAGATATTTTTCTTAAAGCTCTATCGTTAGTGTCTAAAACTCTTTTGAAATAGATGTTATTGATATCTATTTCTAGTTCATTACCCCGATTTAAATGATTATCTAAAAGTTGCAGCTATTAAATTATTTGCTGCAGTTATAGCATGAAAATCACCTGTGAAGTGAAGGTTAATATCCTCCATAGGTAAAACTTGAGAAAATCCACCTCCTGTTGCTCCTCCTTTTCAATCCAAATACCGGACCCATAGAAGGTTCACGAAGTGCTACTATTGATGAATAAAGCCAAGTTTATTAAGACTTTGAGTAAGTCCAATAGATACTGTTGTTTTACCTTCCCCAAAAGGAGTTGGAGTAATAGCTGTAACTAATATTAATTTTTCCATTAGCTTTAGCTTTCTAATTTTTTTCTAAAAACATTTAGATCTATTTTAGCTTTTATATTTACCATAGCTTTCATATCGTCTTCTATTCCTATGCGATTTCTGTTATAGGAAGAAGTTTAGTTTTCTTTGCAATTTCTATATCTGTCATTTATACCACCTTTACTTTTTTAAGTAATATATTAAATTATACAAAATTTGAAAAACTTATTCAAATACTTTATTTTTTTAATTTGTATATGATACAATATTAATGGGTATATATTAGGGGAGATTATGAGAGAGAAAAAGACAGAGAAATATTAAGGGAATTAATAAGTTCTGTTAGTAAAATAAAGAAAATAAATTAGATGAAATAATTAAAAATTGTGATGAAAAATATTTTAATTTAGGAGTCTTATTAAAAGATAAAAATATAGACTTTTTACCTATAAAAATTCAAAAATATTTAATATTTTTAGATAATTTATTTTTAAATATTTTTATATTATAAGACATTTTGATAATGAAATAAAAATATTAAATTGTAGTGATCTTATTAATTATTTAAAATATAGTTTTTGTAGATAAAGAAAAAGAAATTTTTAAGCTATTATTTTTTAACACTACAATGTAGAATTATTAAAGAAGAGGATATGTTTTTAGGAACTATAGATAGAACAGCAGTATATTTAAGAGAAGTTGTAAAAATGTCTTTGAAGTATAATGCAAAATCTGTAATATTGGTTCATAATCATCCTAGCGGATCTAAACTACCATCAAAAATGATTTAGAGGTTACTAAAATTTAATAAATATATTATCATATATAGATGTTAAAGTATCAGATCATATTATAATATGTGGGAATGAATATTATAGCTTTTTAGAAAATGGGATATATAATGAAAATAGTAATATACGTTTTAGAAAAACAAAAAGGTCTATCCTTTTTATATAGAAAAATGATAATGAATATGAAAAAGGAGATCACGTTATAGTTGAAACTATAAGAGGGAATCAAATAGGAATAATTTTAGGTGAAAAATAAATTAAATAGTGCGACTCTTTTTGGAAGAAGATGAAGATTTAAAAATTAGAAAAGTTAAAAAGAAAACTTACAGAAGATGAAGTTAAGGAATTAGATGTTTTAGATGAAAAAGCACGTGAAGCCTATTTTATATGTAAAAATAGTTAAAAAGAGTTTTGCCAGAAATGAATTTAGTAATAGGGGAATACATGTTTGGTGGAGATAAATTAATATTTTATTTCACAGCAGAAGGAAGACTTGATTTTTAGAGAATTAGTTATGAAGTAAATAAAACATTTTAATAGAAGAGTTGAATTTTATCAAATAAAAATTTAATGATGAAGGTAGAATATTAAATGCATACGGTAAGTATGGTAGAGATATATTGGTAAATTAGTAGGTGCTATTGCGCCTCTTTTTATATAAAGGAGAAAAATGTTACATTATATAGAAAGTGCAAATAAATATATTAAACACGGAAATAATGCTTTGAATATAACAGATGATGCTATAAATCTAGTAGAATTTTATTAAAAAAATGAGATGAAAAATGAAAATGGTGTAGGTGATATATTAGATATAGGTGCAGGAATAGGAACGCTAACTATTATGTTATCTAATGTAGAACAATTTAATAAATTTACATGTGTTGAAATACAAGAAGAAGTATTTAATTTGCTTGAAGAAAAATATATTGATTAATAAAATGAGTAATGTAGATATTTTTAATGAGGATATTAAAAATATGATGAAGGTTGATTTTAAAATATAAGTTTAGATATATAATGAGTAATCCACCTTATTTAAAAATGAATAGTGGGAAATTACCTGAAAATGAGATTTTTAAAAATCTAAGTTTGAGGTATGTTTAAATTTAAAGTGAACTTTTTAGATGTAGTAGACTATATGCTTATGGAAGATGGTATATTTTTGTAATATTACCTATGTATAGATTAAAAGAAATTGATAAAAAAATTTAAAAATAAGAAAAATAAAATTTTAAACTCAAAAAGTTTTTGTAATATTAAGTTTTAGAAAGGAAGTAATATGTCTAGAGTATTTAGTTGTAGGAAGTTTTAAATATGGATATGACAGCAAGAGTAGAAAAATTACCAGAGTTGGGTGCTACTATAATGGCTAATGATTTCTATAAATCATGTGGAGGTAAAGGAGCAAATCAGGCTATAGCTATGTCTAAACTTGGGACTTGATGTATCTATGATAGGTATGGTTGGTAGAGATGATGATGGAGAAGAATTAATAAAAATTTAATTGATAATGGAATAAATAATAAAGTTATATATTCTAATGTAACTACAGGAAAGGCTATTATTACAGTTGATGTTAAAGGAGATAATAATATTATAGTAATACCTGGAGCAAATTTTTGAATTAAATAGAGATTCTATAGAAAAAAAGTTTGATATCTGAATTAGAAGTTTTCAGATGGAGTTCTTTTTACAAAATGAAATACCTATGGATACTATAGAATATGTTTTAGAAAAAAAGCTAGAAATATGGGTAAAATTACATATTTTAATCCTGCTCCCTGCCACTAAACTTAATGATAAAAGTATTGTCTTTAGTAGATTATTTAATAGTTAATGAAACAGAACTTAAAAGTTGTTTTAGGTGTTGATTCAGAAGTTTTTAGGATATGAATTAGAGATAGAAAAAAATAAAAAAAGAAAAAGGAATTAAAAATATACTTTTTAACTTTTAGGAAGTAAAGGTTCATGCCTATTTAATGAAAAAGGTGAAGTTGAAAAATGTGATGCATTTAAAGTAAAAGCTATAGATACAACTGCTGCTGGAGATTCTTTCTTAGGGCCTTTATATCAAAAAACTTTAAATGGAGAAAATGTAAAAAGAATCATTAAAATATGCTAGTGCAACATCAGCTATAGTTGTAACTCGTATTGGAGCTCAAGATTCAATACCTAGTATAGAAGAGATAAAAGTATTTTTAAAGGAGAGAGAAAATGATTAAAAGAAAAATAATATTTGATACAGATCCTGGGATAGATGATGCTATTGCTATAGCAGCTGGTATAAGAATGATTTGAATATAGAATTAATAACAAGTGTTTTTGGTAATGTTAATGTGGATATAACAACAGATAATGCTTTAAAATTAGTTGATTTTTTTAGGTAAAGATATACCTGTTGCTAAAAGGGATAGATAAGGCTACAATTTTAGACCCAACAGGGATGCTTCAGCTATACATGGAGCAAAATGGTATGGGTGGATATGAATTACCCTAAAACAAATAAAAAAAGTTATAGATAAAAATGCGGTAGAAGCCATAAAGGATATTGTTGTTAATTCTTATGAAAAGATAACTTTAGTAGCAGTAGGATCTTTAACCAATATTGCAGTATTTTTAATGCTATATCCTAATTTAAAAAGAAAGAATATATGAAATAGTTATAATGGGTGGATCACTTAGTGGTGGAAATGTTAATAGTGTTGTTGAAGCAAATATTTTCCAAGATCCACATGCTGCTAAAATAGTATTTGATTCAGGATGTAAAAATAACTGCATTTGGATTAGATGTAACTAGAAATTGTTTAATAAGTCCTAAATCTTTTGAAGCTTTAAAAGGGTAATGGAAAAAGTAGCTGATATGGCATATAATATACTTAAAGGATATATGGAAGTAAGAGGAGTTTTAACTATGCATGATAGTGCTACTATTGCCTATTTATTACATCCTGATATGTTTGAATTTGAAGATATATATAGAGGTTGCAACAGAAGGAGCAGCTATTGGTCTCGCTTGTTTCTGGAAGTTGGACACCTGAGAAAAATAAAGAAAAATAATGTCAGATATACTGTGAAGGTAGATAGTGATAGATTTGAAAAATGGTTAATAGAAAGTTTAAAAATAGGAGGATAAATGTTAAGAAGAAAAATAGTGATTGATACAGATCCTGGTATAGATGATACAATCGCTTTAACAGCGGCTATTAAAAGTGGATTAGATATTAGATTAATAACTACAGTATTTGCAAATGTTAATCTTGAACAAACTACTATAAATGCTTTAAGAATTCTAGAATTTTTAGAAAAAGATATACCAGTTGCAAAAAAGGAGTTTCTAAAGCTTTGTGAACCTGGTATAGATGGGTCTCATGTCCATGGATTAGATGGACTTGGTGGTTATCCTATGCCTTATCCTAAAACTAAGATTATAGATAAAGTTGCAGTTGAAGCTATAAAAGATTTAATAGAAAAAAGTGAAGAAAAATAACTTTAGTAGCACTAGGAGCCTTAACTAATATTGCTTTATTTATAAAAATATATCCTCATCTTTTAAACAAAGTAGAAGAAATTGTAGTTATGGGTGGATCACTAGGTGCAGGTAATGTAAATAGTGCTGCAGAATTTAATACTTTTAAAAGATCACATGCAGCTAAAATTGTTTTTGATGCTGATGTAAAAGTAACTGTATTTGGATTAGATGTAACTAGATTTTGTTTAGTTCAAGTCAAAAATTAGAGGAAAATAAATCAAAAAGTAAAATATCTAGTATGGCCCGTGAAATACTTAAAGGATATATAGAAGAAAATAATGAACTTATGATGCATGATAGTGCTCCTATAGCTTATCTTGTTTATCCTGAAATGTTCACTTTAGAAGATAAATATATAGATGTTTCAACTGATGATATAGCACCAGGTGCTTTAGTTTCTGGATATTGGACAAAAGAAAAGGGGAAAACTCCAAATGTAAGATTTGCTGTTGGAGTAGATAGTGAAAAATTTGAAGAATGGTTATAGCAAACTTAGTATAATATTTATATTGTGTTTTATTAAATTCTGTGATATAATTAACTTGTAAAATATATTATTTTGGAGGTTATGCAAAATGACAATTATTGAAAATATTTATGCAAGAGAAATCCTTGATTCAAGAGGAAATCCAACTGTTGAAGTTGAAGTATACTTAGAAGGTGGAGCTATGGGTAGAGCATCTGTACCATCAGGAGCATCTACAGGAGTTCACGAAGCTGTTGAATTAAGAGATGGAGACAAATCAAGATATTTAGGTAAAGGTGTTTTAAAAGCTGTTGAAAACGTAAATGAAATAATAGCAGAAGCTGTTATAGGAATGGATGCTTTAGATCAAGTTGCTATCGATAAATTAATGATAGACTTAGATGGAACTCCTAACAAAGAAAAATTAGGAGCAAACGCTATATTAGGTGTTTCATTAGCAGTTGCAAAAGCTGCAGCTAATCAATTAGGATTACCTTTATACAGATATTTAGGAGGAGTTAACGCTAAAGAATTACCTGTTCCAATGATGAATATCTTAAACGGAGGATCACATGCTGATTCTGCAGTAGACGTTCAAGAATTCATGGTTCAACCAGTAGGAGCTAAAACATATAAAGAAGCATTAAGAATGGGTGCTGAAATATTCCATCACTTAGGAAAATTATTAAAAGCAAATGGAGATTCAACTAACGTTGGTAACGAAGGTGGATATGCTCCAAGTAAAACAAATGGTACTGAAGGTGCTTTAGAAATAATTTCAGAAGTTGTTAAATCTGCAGGATATGAATTAGGAAAAGATATAACATTCTGCTTTAGATGCTGCGTCATCAGAATTCTATAATGCTGAAACTAAAAAAATATGTATTCAAAAAGAAGGTGGAGTTGAAAGAACTTCAGAAGAAATGGTTGCATGGTATGAAGGATTATGTAGCTAAATATCCAATAGTTTCAATAGAAGATGGACTAGCAGAAGATGACTGGGACGGATTCAAATTAATGACTGAAAAATTAGGTAAGAAAAATACAAATAGTTGGAGACGATTTATTCGTTACTAACACTAAGAGATTAGAAGAAGGAATTAAAAAAGGAATTGCTAACTCAATCTTAATTAAATTAAATCAAATAGGAACATTAACTGAAACTTTAGACGCTATAGAAATGGCTAAAAAGCTGGATACACTGCAGTAGTATCTCATAGATCAGGAGAAACTGAAGATGATACTACTAGCTGACGTAGCAGTAGCAACTAATGCAGGACAAATTAAGACCGGATCAGCTTCAAGAACAGATAGAATAGCTAAATATAACCAATTATTAAGAATTGAAGATGATTTAGCAGGTGAAGCAATATACAAAGGTATAGATTCATTATATACAATTAAAAATAAGCTATAAAAATAAAAATATGGAGTTTTAAACTCCCATTTTTAATATATTATTATTTATATCTTCTCCATGTTTAGAGTTTTACCTAAAAATTTTATTCCAGGAATATGTCCTCTTACTTTTAATGAACCATCTGAATTTAATTCCATGTAGCAATCATAAGTTTTTACCACTTGATGGATCATATTTTTACCTTTTTCATATTTACTATTTTCGTTATAAGTAAAATCACTCAACAAAGTCTATACCTTCTATAGTTCTACCTCTCTTAGAAGTGTCAGGATTGTTAACATCCTTTTTTAAAGCACCTGTTGAATCATACATCTATTTGTTAATTGGTGAACTTTTCCATAAACTTTTCCATCATAAATATCAACTATAACTCTGTTGTCTGTTTCTCCTTTTTCAGTTATCCATCTACCATAAATATCAGATTTGTAGCTGCAAGTGAGAATATAGGTAAAAAGTATAGCTAAAAAAATATTGTAAATAATCATTTATTGTTTCCTCCTATTTTTGATATAAATATATTAACAAAAAAGAAAATGTTGTCAACTATAATTTTTGTTTTACACACAACTAATTTTGTAAAACTTGAATTATAATTAACATATTTGATATAATAATATAGTGGAAAAGAGGTGATATTTTGGAAAAGAAAGCATTGAGTTTTGAAGAGATAAATGAAATTATAGATAAACTTAGTCAAAGAATTAAAAACTGATGATATCAAATCTATAGCCTTAATAGGGAGATCTTGGTACAGGTAAAAACTCATATATCTAAAAGAATTTGCAAAAATTTAGGGTGTAACAGAAAAATGTTAAAAAGTCCAACTTTTACATATTTGATAGAATATGATTTAGAAGATATAAAAATAGTGCATTTTGATCTATATAGATTAGCTAATATAGATGAATTATATGAAGTTGGATATCAAGAATATGTATGTGCAGATAACACGCTATTATTAATAGAATGGGCTAATAATGTTCCGGAAGTAGTAGAGGATGCTAGTGTAGTTATTAATCTTGAGTATTTTGATGAAAATATAAAAGGTATATAGAGATTAGGAATAGAATTATAAATTTAATTATATATATCATAAATAGGAATGATATAAAAAAATATGATTTAATACACGTGTATATATTGAAAAATATCTATACATTGTGGTAAAATGTTAAATAAAGATCAAAATTTGGAGGATGTATAAATGAAAAATATGTTGAAATATACTATGGTTTTTAGCTACACTTGGACTTGTTGTTTCTTGTGGCCCTGGTAAAGCTAGATCAGAACAAGCTGGAGAAATGTTAAATTAAACTTCGCGCAAGAATGGGTAAGCGATAAGCCTATAAAAGAAGATGGAATATACAAAATAGCAATGGTATCTGCTGATGCATTTCAAAGGAATATTCTCACCACTTCATAATGATGAATCTAAAGATGCATATCTTACAGGGTTTATAAACGAAGAAATATTCTGGCAAAAATGATGATTATGAAAGAATGGGTGTAGAAGGTGGAATGGCAACATTTACAGTAGATGTTGATAATAAAGTAATAAAACATTAAGTTTAGAGATGGATTAAAAATGGTCTGATGGAGAAAAATGGGAGTAGATGATTTAATTTATACTGCTGAAGTTTTAGGATCTCCTGAATATGATGGTGTTAGATATGATCCAACTAACTTTAGAAAGAATAGTTGGTATGAAAGAGTATCACGAAGGAAAAAGCTAAAAAATATCAGGTATAGAAAAAGTAAGTGATACAGAAGTTAAAGTACATTTTAAAAGAAGTTACAGCTAACTTATTAGCTGGAGGAGGACCTTTATTAGGTTTAAGCTCTCTATTACCTAAACACTATTTAGAAGATGTTGCTATTAAAGATTTAGCACAATCACCCAAAACACGTGAAAAAGCATTATCTAATGGACCGCTTGTAATTAAAAATGTAGTTCCCAGGAGAAAAGTGTTGAGTATGAAGCAAACCCTTATTACTTCTTAGGAAAAGAAAAAAACTTGGAAAAGTTATAGTAAAAGTAATAACTCCACAATTAGCAGTAGAGTCATTAAAACAAGGAGAATACCATACTTATTATGGACTTCCCTCAAGATAGTTATGAAAAATATAAGGACTTCTCAAATATAACTATACTTGGAAGACCGATTTATACTATTCATACATGGGATTCAATTTGAGGTCACTTTGATAGTAAAACTGACAAAATGTAATGGATAGAGATACTCCACTTCAAGATAAGAGAATAAGACAAGCTGTAGGGATATGCTGATGAATATAGATGAAATAGCACAAGCATTCTATGAGTGGATTAAGAACAAGAGCAACAGGAATAGTTCCGCCTGCATACAGTAAATATTTTGATTCAAGTTTAGTAGGATATAACTATAATCCAGAAAAAGCAAAACAATTATTAAAAGAAGCAGGATATGAAGATACTAATGGAGATGGAATAGTTGATAAAAGACGGTAAGAATTTAACATTAAGATGGGCTATGGCTGGTGGATCAGACACTGCTGAACCTATAACTAAAGCCTTAATTCAAAACTGGAAAGATGTTGGAATAGAAGTTAAATTAACTAATGATAGATTATTAGACGGAAATGTTTTACTTGATAAAGCACGTACTAATGCAGAAGATGTAGATATATTTGAGCTGCATGGCGAAGTAGGAACAGCACTTGAAATGAGATCTACTTATGGTAGAGATGCTGCTCTTAACTTAACTCGTTTCGTAAGTGATAAAAATGATGAGTTACTAAATGCTTTAGATGATATAAGAGGATTAACTGATTCTTCATTTAGAGCAGATGCATTTAAAGCATGGCAACAAAATATAATTGAAGAAGCTCCAATTATACCATTTATGTTTAAATATAGTATATCACCAGTTAACAAATCAGTAAAAGCTTCTAATGTATATGTTTCTAATGCAAAATCACAAGCACCTATGGGAGTTGTTGACGTTCCAGAAGCTGTTAAAGTAATATATGAATAAGGTTATCTTTTGATAGCCTTATTATTTTCAAGGAGAGGTGAATAAAATGGTAATTACAGAAATGCTAAATGTTGATAATGTATCAACAGAATTAAAAGGAAATACTAAAGAAGAAAATTTTTAAGAGAATTAGTTGATCTTGTTAGAAAATGGTGAAATTTCAGATGAAGAAAAATTCTTTCAAGATATATTAAAAAGAGAAGATGTAGGATCAACTGCTTTTAGAAAATGGTTTAGCTATTCCACATGTAAGAAGTGAATATATTAAACATTTTTAAAATAGGGGTAGGAATAAAAAGAAGGTATAGATTTTGAATCTATAGATGGAGAAAAACAAGATTATTTATAATAATAGCAACACCTATGAAACATAATAATTGGCATTTAGAAGCTTTTAGCTAAAAATCTCATCTATACTATATAACAAAAGTAAATATAGATGTTATAGTTAATTCAAGTTCTAAAGAAGGAGTTATTAAGTTAATTTCAGAATTAGAAAGAAATAGATAAATAGAAGCTCTACTCCGTAAGGAGCGAGCTTTTTAAAACTTGATTTTTATAAAATATTTTGATACAATATCTAAGTTATTAATACAAGATGTTTGGGACACGCCATCTATAAAAAACTACATACGTATGTCCCTATATACGTATTTTTATTACAGGAGGAATAATGTTTGACATTTTTAGAAATTTCCAATTTGGAAACAAAATGAATTAATATGGCTTGGATATTTATTATTCAATTATACTGTCATATTATTAGCTTATAGATACTGGGGGTAAGGTTGGATTATTGATATTTATACCTGTTTCAGTAATACTTGCCAATATACAAGTTTTAAAATTAATGAATCTTTTTGGTATCACAACAACAATGGGTAATATTGCATTGGGTGGAGTATTTTTAGTATCTGATATATTATCGAAATAGAAGGTAAAAATATGCTAAAAATTAGTTTATATAGGTTTTGTTACTATGATATTTACAACTATAGTAATGAACTGGGCTTTAGCTGTAGAACCTGCAGAAATTGATACTTTCAAGGACCTCTAAAATCTATATTTGGTATGAATATTACTGAATTATCAGTTGTTAGAGTATCTTTTTGCAAGTATGGCATCTTTTGCTGTATCTCAATTATTTGATGTATGGGCATATCAAGCAATTAGATCTTGGAAGCCTGATTTTAAAGATATATGGTTAAGAAATAATTTAAGTACTATAGTAGGTCAAGCTATAGATAATTCATTATTTACTGTACTTGCATTTGCAGGGACTGTAACTGTTAGTGAATTAATAGTTATAGCGTTCTCAACTTATTTCTTAGAATTATTCATATCTGTTATGGATACACCATTTTGGATACATTGCAAACTATGTGGAAAAATCAAGGTAAGGTTAAAGAACTTCAATAAAGATGCAATTTTGCATCTTTTTCTTGTCAATAAAAATACTTGACAAAGAAAAATGAAATGGTGTAAAAATAGGCCTATAGAAAAATTGGAGGAATAATAATGTTAAAATTAAGATTAACTAGATTAGGTAGAAAAAGTACCTTTTTATAGAATAGCAGCAATGGAAGCTTTAGGAAGAAGAGACGGTAGCAGTAGCTTATCTTGGGACATATAATCCTTTAGTAGCTGAAAAATCAAGTAAAATAAAAGAAGAAGAAGTATTAAGATACTTTATCAAATGGAGCGCAACCAACAGAAACTGTTAAATCAATTTTTAGTTAAAGAAGGAATATGGGCTAAATTTGAAGCTTCAAAGAAAAATAGTTTGCTAAAGTATATTATGTATATTAAAGGACCCGAAAGGGTTCTAATAAAAATACTGAAATAAAATGTGTGAAAAATATACAGATTTTTTAAAATGATAAAGGAGTGTAATACTGATAAATAAGGCTTTTTAATTGAATTTTTATATACATGTAAAATATATTGTAAAAATTTTTGTTAAAAAACTATTTTATTTATTTAAAAAAATATGGATAAATATTGAAAAATGCTTTATTTATTATATAATATTATAATAAAAATATAAAATTTGGAGGCTATTTGTGATATTTATGATGTTATTTATGCTTTCTTTTATAACTTATTCAGTAGATAATTTTGATTCAAGAATTTTTAATCAAAAAGTTACTACTAAACTAGAAGTATTAGAATTTATAAATAATATAAAAATGGTAGAAGGTCTATAAGTTATGAAGTTTCAGCTGATTTATTTTCTGCAGATGAAAATCATAGGTATATTTAATCAAACTGATATTAACATTTCAAAAAGTTTGATATTATTATTACCTGATGTAAGATTATTAAAAATGATTTAAATAAATTAACTAAAAGCTTCAAAATGATATAACTATATTTTTAGCTTCAAAGGACCATAAAATACCATATATAGAAAAATAGGACTATTGAGAAATATAAAAGAATTAGAATTAATTTAGAAAAGTATAGTAATATTAAAGTTAAAAGTACTTGATTTAAATAAAGAAGAATTAGAAGAGGGCGTTAGTTGATACTTTCATAAAAATTATACACAAAAATAATAAATTATATATAAAAAGCATATAAATTGAAGTAGAGAGAGGGTATAGATGAATAATAAAAATATAAAATTACAAGAGTTAAAAAGATGGCTTAAAAACAAGTTTAAAGAATAAGGTAAGTATTAATCAAAAACAGTAATAACATATTTAATGTTAGGGATTGCTGGATTTTTTTGGATTAAGTTTAGATTTGAGGGCTGCATGGGTAGAAAATGATCAAGTGAAATATTATGTTAATTTTTGATGGAGATGGAGATTTATAGCATCTGAAATAATAGAGATAAAGCATTAATTGGATCTGTAATAATAGCGAACTCAAATAATATTAATGTTCCATTAGGTGATTCAGGTACTGGTTATAAAGCAACTGTTAATATTGAAGCTCTAGTACTTTAACAATAAACGGTAGATTTGCTACTAATTTTAATAAAGGTATAATTGCTCTTTGGAAATGTAAAAATTTCTAATAATCCTTATGAATTAGGTAGAACTGAAATGGAGGACAATCAATCGCAATAGGAGATTTTGCTACTTCAACTATCACAATCTGTGGCAATAGGGAGTGATACATATTCAATTGGAGGGTCATCAATAGCAATAGGTGGAGATGATATTGCATCATATAAAGATCCAGTTACTACTTATGATTATAATACTTATTTTAAAAAGATTATAGGATAAAATTGGATCATATAATTCAGGAGTATATATTCACCCTAATGTTGCAGGGTGGCGAAGGGTCTATATCTATAGGATCAAGAACTGTTGCATATAAAGAAGGATCTACATCTTTAGGTACGATGGCTTATGCTCTTGGTAAAGGAGCAACAGCTCTAGGAACTCAATCACGTGCTGAGGGTACAGGATCAATAGCTATAGGTAATTTGACAAGAAACTTTGCAGATCAAGCTTTAGCTGATGAGGGAATGATTCTCAAATAAGAAAAAGGTGGAACGGCAGTAGGGTTAAAGGCAAACTCTGCTGGAGAAGGAGCTATAGCTATTGGAACGGAAGTTTATGCTAATGCTTCTATTTCTGATGGAATAAAAGATATAAAAATAAAAGTATAGATGAAGCAGAAGGTTATTTAGATAATTTAAGAGCTAATACTATAAAAGTTAAATGATATAAGCGGTATAGTAAAAATACAAATCAAAACAAATACAAATGATAATGTAAGTATAAGTTCTAAAGATTTAGATAAATTAAATGAAAATAATAAATTATCAAAAATGCAATAGTTATAGGGACTAAATCAGCTGCTGTTGGAGATAACTCTATTGTTATAGGTAGGGGTTCTTTTACATTTTCTAAAAATTCATTTGCATTAGGTTCTTATTCTTATGCAGAAGCAGAAAACGGAGCAGCTATTGGTATAGGAGCAAAATCAATAAGTTATGATGGAGCAGGAGTTGCTTCTAATTCAAACTATATGCATACTGGTAAAAATGCTATGGCAATAGGGAATAATTCGGTTTCATCATTAGAGAATTCAGTTGCTTTAGGATTTAAAAAGTAGAACAGACTATTTACACAGTGATCTTTTAAAACCAGGTTGGGTTCCTGAGGGTGCAACATCAATTCCATCAAGTGGGAAAACAGGGGTAATTTCTGTTGGTGCAAAAGGATTTGAACGTAGAATTGTTAATGTAGCTCCTGGATATAGAGGAACTGATGCAGTTAACGTAGATCAATTAAAAACACTTGTAAATAGATTGGAAAATAAACAATATAACTCTAATCTTTCAGTACAATATCTTTCAGTTGAGAAAACTAAGGGGGATGCTAAAGATATAAGTGATAAAATTGAACTTAATTCTAAATATTTAGAATATGTTGATTTAAAAAGAGCAATTAGAAATAATTAAAGCTAGAAAAATTCAAAGATGAAGAAATTGTAGAGTCAACAAAGAAAGTAATAGAAGATAGAATAAAAGAATTAGAAAAATTCATTAATAAAAACAACTGCAGGAGATATGGAACATATAGTAGTGATGGTATGGCTGCCGGAAATACTCAAAATGAAAAAGATCAAAAATTTGAGGAATTTATATCTAATTTAAAAAGCAAAAAGATAAAGCACTAGAAGAAGAAAAATAAAAACCATTATTTGGAAATAAGACTTAAAAAGATATATTAGCTAATACGAATTATAATAATGATGGAGCAAGTGGAAAAGATTCATTAGCTTTTTGGGTACAAAGCTTCAACATCAAATACTGCAGATAAATCTATTTCAATTGGATATATGACAACATCTCAAAGTTCAAATTCTATAGCAATAGGTTCAAAGGGAGATGATGTTACTAAGCTCTAGGAACATCTTCTATAGCTATAGGTCAAGGAGCACAAACTACAGGTGAATATGCTTTAGGAATAGGAGGAAATGTAAGGCAACTAGTAAAAACATCTATAGCAATAGGGAGATAGAGCCAAAACTACAGGAATTAGCTCAGTAGCAGTAGGGACCTGCAGCACAAGGATTAGGAGAAACCTGTGTAGCAATAGGAAATGGTTCTAAAGCAGAATTTAAAAATTCAGCTGCATTGGGATCAGGGGTTTACAGCACAGGAATCTGAAGGAAAATGGATATTAACAAATCAACCATTTTCTGATAAAGTACAAGTTGTATCAGTTGGATATAGAAGAATTAATCAACTTGCAGACGGGAAAGAAGATAATGAAGCTGTAACTGTAGCACACTTGAAAATCTCAGGTACCTGAAATAGAAGCGAAGTAGGAATAAAATTTCAACAGTTCCTGAGCAAATATACAAAAGTACAATCAGGCGATTTTAATGGGAAAGATAATTTAAGATATGTAGGAGAAAAACCTTCTCACACATATAGGTGGAAGTACATCTGCTCCTATAATTAGTATAGGAATAAAAAGAAGAGCCAAGTTTAAAAACGCTTAAATTAAATAATAAGAATAATAATGCTAAAGATTTAACTTTATCAGTTGATAATAATGGAAATTTAAAATCTGCAACAAATAATACCGATACAAAAGTCTAAAATAACTAATTTAGCTAATGGTACAGCAGCTAATGATGCTGTTAATTATTCACACTAATAGGAGCTGCGCTACTAGCGCAATGCAAAACTCAGCTAATTTGGACAGATAACTAAGTTATCTACAAGCATTGAGCAACAATAAAAGTACAAGCAGATAGCTGGGGTTCAGGAGATCTCAAGATATGTAGGAGAAAAATCTTTCTACATATATAGGTGGAAGCACATCTGCTCCTGTACTTAGTATAGATTAAAAGAAAAATCCTAAGTTTAAAACACTAAAATAAATAATGGTAAAATAGCTCTCAAGACTTAACACTTTCAGCTGATAATACGGGAAACTTAAGTATTGGAAGTAAGAAAATAACTAATGTGGCTAATGGTACAGATGATAACGATGCTGGTAATCATTCAATTAAAAGGGAGCTAAATCAAAAGTAGAAGCAGTAGCCAACAGTGGTATTACTGTTAATGCTGGTACACAGATGTGTGATGGTACAACATATACTGTTGGATTAGATGCAAATAAAGTAAAGAAATAGCTGGAACAAATAATAAAAGGAAATGTAACATCAAGTGATATCACTATTAGCAAAATGGTAATGGAAGATTAATTGGTGGAGATATAGGACTTTAATCTACTACTAATAATGCATAATAAAAGATAAAAATAAAAATGAGCAGTGACAGCAGATAAACTAGATTCTGATTTAAATACTAAAATTATTAATGGTAATCAGCATCAAAGTATATTAGACTTATCTGAGATGGAAACATCAAAAACTGACACAAAGTTGCTCTGCGAAACAAGGTGAATAGAATTTACGATTAATGGAAAATCAGGAGAAATTGAACAAAGGCTTCAGGAATAGAGTTGAAATTGGTTTAAATTACATTAAAAAGATAAACTTGATAAATTAGCAGCTGATCCAAATGCTACTTATGCAACTAAATCAGAAAACACAGCGAAAAGCAGATAAAACTTACAATTTAGAAGAATCTGATGTTATAAAGATGAAGCTGGAAAAAGCAGTTAAAGTTACTGCTGGAACGGGGACCAAAAGTTGAAAACTAGTATGACAATCATATTACAACGTATAAGGTATCATTGGGAGAAGAAGCATCTAATAAGATAGATGGAGCATTAGTAAAGACAGATGCATCAAATACTTATATACAAAACAGACGTAGTAGATACAAAAGATAAAATATACCGCAAATACAAAATACATCTAAAAAGAAATACAAAATTAAGTGAAGGATTTGACTTAAAAGATGGAACAAATACAACAGCAGAAGTAGAAGATAATGGAGTAGTTAAATTTAATTTAAAAATCAGATTTAACGAGGAATATTCAATTTCAGCTGAGACAATAAAGCGAAATTAACATTAGGAGATAATGACATAATGTAAATTCTAAGAAAATAACAGGACTTACAGATGCTGGAACTTAATGAAAATTCAACAGATGCAGTAACAGGTAAACAGTTAAATACAACATACAAATGTAACTAATTTAACTAGTAAAGTAGATGGTATTTCAAATAATATACTACTTTAACAAATGGAGGAATTAAATTTAAAGGTAATGATGATGGAGAAGTTACAAACACTTGGTTCTAAATTAAACTTAGTAGGAGAAGGAACTGTTGCAGGAGAAGCAGCAAGTGATAATATTAAGTGCAGAAAAAGGAGATTCTACAGACACATTAACATTTAAATTATCTAAAGATTTAAAGAATCTTAAATCAATAGAGTCAAAAATGGAGACAGAGTTCAACATTAACTTTAATGATACAGGAGATGTAACTATAGGAGGAAATATACTAGTAAAATATCAAATAATATTGGACACAAACTATAGGATATAAAGCAGGTACAGAAACAACTGTAAAAACAACTACATTAACATCAGGATTACACTTTAAATCAGAAGGAACAAATCTCAAGTGTTAAAAGTGAAGATGGTGGGGTTGTTACTATAGTTTTAAAAGAAACAAATAGTATAAATAAAACTGCAGGAACTACAGAAAATTCAGAAAATAAATTAACAACAGAAAAAGCAGTAGTAGATTATGTGTTAAAAATGAAAATATCTGGAGTAAATACAAATATTGGTAATGTATCACTTACATTATCTAAAGATGGAACAGAAGAAACTTCTAAAATAAATCTTTAAAAGATGATAAATTAACAGTTAAGGGAGAAATGGGATAGATGGTCAATAGCTGATAAAAGCTGTAACATTAAAACTATCTCAAACAGTAAAAAGATAAATTAGATAATATATCATCAAAATCAGATGGAAGAGATGGGAAAGATGGAACTAGTGGAACTCATGGATTAACAGCAAAAAGATGGATTAAAATGGAAAAAGATTTAACATCTAAGGTAAATGTATTAAGAAATGGAGAAGCAGGATCAGTAGTATTTACAAATGATAAAGGCGAAAGAGTAATAAAAAGGAAATGATGGTAAATACTACAAACCAGATCAATTAACAGATAAAGGAGAAACCCAAAAGAAGGAGCTGTTGAGTAGAAAAATCCAGAATTAAGATTAGTAAATGCAGATGGAAGTACAACAAAAGCAACTACATTAAGTAATATGAAGAGTGCATTGGGTGCAGAACGTACAGAAAATACAGCAGTAACACCAGAAAAAGCACAAGAAGCAGTTAAGAAATTATTAGAAAAGACTACAGGATTAGATAAAAGCAGTAAACTTAGCAGACTTACAAGCACTAGCTCAAGCAGGATTAGACCTTTAGTGAAATACTGGAAGTACACATAGAGCATTAGGAACAACATTATCTATTAAAGGTAAATCAGATGTTACTTACTGATACTGATTATACATCTGATAATGTAGCAACAAAAGTAACTGAAGGAAATGTTGAGATAGGGTTCAAGAAATCACCAACATTTGAAAAATGTAACAGCTAAAGGAAAAGTAACTACACCAGAATTAGTATTAAAAAGGTAAAGATGGTTCCAGCAGATGCTACATTAAAAAGCAGATGACGGAAAAGTTAAGGTAAATGATAAAAGAAATAGTAACTAAAGATGACTTAACAACTGCTATATCAAACAAAATTAAATTAACAGGAGATGCTAATACATCAACAAGTGAAGTAGCATTGAATAAAGAAGGTGGAATTTCATTTGGAATAAAAAGGAACAGATGGAATAGAAAACAACTGCTAGTGGAACAGATGTAACATTAAAACTATCTCAAACAGTAAAAGATAAATTAGATAATATATCATCAAAATCAGATGGAAGAGATGGGAAAGATGGAACTAGTGGAACTCATGGATTAACAGCAAAAGATGGATTAAATGGAAAAGATTTAACATCTAAGGTAAATGCATTAAGAAATGGAGAAGCAGGATCAGTAGTATTTACAAATGATAAAGGCGAAAGAGTAATAAAAGGAAATGATGGTAAATATTACAAACCAGATCAATTAACAGATAAAGGAGAACCCAAAGAAGGAGCTGTTGGAGTAGAAAATCCAGAATTAAGATTAGTAAATGCAGATGGAAGTACAACAAAAGCAACTACATTAAGTAATATAGCGAGTGCATTGGGTGCAGAACGTACAGAAAATACAGCAGTAACACCAGAAAAAGCACAAGAAGCAGTTAAGAAATTATTAGAAAAGACTACAGGATTAGATAAAGCAGTAAACTTAGCAGACTTACAAGCACTAGCTCAAGCAGGATTAGACTTTAGTGGAAATACTGGAAGTACACATAGAGCATTAGGAACAACATTATCTATTAAAGGTAAATCAGATGTTACTTCTTATGATACTGATTATACATCTGATAATGTAGCAACAAAAAGTAACTGAAGGAAATGTTGAGATAGGGTTCAAGAAATCACCAACATTTGAAATGTAACAGCTAAAGGAAAGTAATCACACCAGAATTAGTATTAAAAGGTAAAGATGGTTCAGCAGATGCTACATTAAAAGCAGATGACGGAAAAGTTAAGGTAAAATGATAAAGAAATAGTAACTAAAGATGACTTAACAACTGCTATATCAAACAAAATTAAATTAACAGGAGATGCTAATACATCAACAAGTGAAGTAGCATTGAATAAAGAAGGTGGAATTTCATTTGGAATAAAAAGGAACAGATGGAATAGAAACAACCGCTAGTGGAACAGATGTAACATTAAAACTATCTCAAACAGTAAAAAGATAAATTAGATAATATATCATCAAAAATCAGATGGAAGAGATGGGAAAAGATGGAACTAGTGGAACTCATGGATTAACAGCAAAAGATGGATTAAATGGAAAAAGATTTAACATCTAAGGTAAAATGCATTAAGAAATGGAGAAGCAGGATCAGTAGTATTTACAAATGATAAAGGCGAAAAGAGTAATAAAAAGGAAATGATGGTAAATATTACAAACCAGATCAATTAACAGACAAAGGAGAACCCAAAGAAGGAGCTGTTGGAGTAGAAAATCCAGAATTAAGATTAGTAAATGCAGATGGAAGTACAACAAAAGCAACTACATTAAGTAATATAGCGAGTGCATTGGTGCAGAACGTACAGAAAAATACAGCAGTAACACCAGAAAAAGCACAAGAAGCAGTTAAGAAATTATTAGAAAAGACTACAGGATTAGATAAAGCAGTAAACTTAGCAGACTTACAAGCACTAGCTCAAGCAGGATTAGACTTTAGTGGAAATACTGGAAGTACACATAGAGTATTAGGAACAACATTATCTATTAAAAGGGTAAATCAGATGTTACTTCTATGATACTGATTATACATCTGATAATGTAGCAACAAAAGTAACTGAAGGAAATGTTGAGATAGGGTTCAAGAAATCACCAACATTTGAAAATGTAACAGCTAAAGGGAAAGTAACTACACCAGAATTAGTATTAAAAGGTAAAAGATGGTTCAGCAGATGCTACATTAAAAAGCAGATGACGGAAAAGTTAAGGTAAATGATAAAGAAATAGTAACTAAGATGACTTAACAACTGCTATATCAAACAAAAATTAAATTAACAGGAGATGCTAATACATCAACAAGTGAAGTAGCATTGAATAAAGAAGGTAGAATTTCATTTGGAATAAAAAGGAACAGATGGAATAGAAACAACTGCTAGTGAACAGATGTAACATTAAAACTATCTCAAACAGTAAAAGATAAATTAGATAATATATCATCAAAATCAGATGGAAGAGATGGGAAAGATGGAACTAGTGGAACTCATGGATTAACAGCAAAAGATGGATTAAATGGAAAAGATTTAATCATCTAAGGTAAAATGCATTAAGAAATGGAGAAGCAGGATCAGTAGTATTTACAAAATGATAAAGGCGAAAGAGTAATAAAAGGAAATGATGGTAAATATTACAAACCAGATCAATTAACAGATAAAGGAGAACCCAAAGAAGGAGCTGTTGGAGTAGAAAATCCAGAATTAAGATTAGTAAATGCAGATGGAAGTACAACAAAGCAACTACATTAAGTAATATAGGAGTGCATTGGGTGCAGAACGTACAGAAAAATACAGCAGTAACACCAGAAAAAGCACAAGAAGCAGTTAAGAAAATTAGAAAAGACTACAGGATTAGATAAAGCAGTAAACTTAGTAGACTTACGCACCTAGCTCAAGCAGGATTAGACTTAGTGGAAATACTGGAAGTACATATAGAGCATTAGGAACAACATTATCTATTAAAGGTAAATCAGATGTTACTCTTATGATACTGATTATACATCTGATAATGTAGCAACAAAAGTAACTGAAGGAAATGTTGAGATAGGGTTCAAGAAATCACCAACATTTGAAAATGTAACAGCTAAAGGGAAAGTAACTACACCAGAATTAGTATTAAAAGGTAAAGATGGTTCAGCAGATGCTACATTAAAAGCAGATGACGGAAAAGTTAAGGTAAAATGATAAAGAAATAGTAACTAAAGATGACTTAACAACTGCTATATCAAACAAAATTAAATTAACAGGAGATGCTAATACATCAACAAGTGAAGTAGCATTGAATAAAGAAGGTGGAATTTCATTTGGAATAAAAAGGAACAGATGGAATAGAAACAACTGCTAGTGGAACAGATGTAACATTAAAACTATCTCAAACAGTAAAAGATAAATTAGATAATATATCATCAAAAATCAGATGGAAGAGATGGGAAAGATGGAACTAGTGGAACTCATGGATTAACAGCAAAAGATGGATTAAATGGAAAAGATTTAACATCTAAGGTAAAATGCATTAAGAAATGGAGAAGCAGGATCAGTAGTATTTACAAATGATAAAGGCGAAAGAGTAATAAAAAGGAAATGATGGTAAATATTACAAAACCAGATCAATTAACAGATAAAGGAGAACCCAAAGAAGGAGCTGTTGAGTAGAAAAATCTAGAATTAAGATTAGTAAATGCAGATGGAAGTACAACAAAAAGCAACTACATTAAGTAATATAGCGAGTGCATTGGGTGCAGAACGTACAGAAAAATACAGCAGTAACACCAGAAAAGCACAAGAAGCAGTTAAGAAATTATTAGAAAAGACTACAGGATTAGATAAAGCAGTAAACTTAGCAGACTTACAAGCACCTAGCTCAAGCAGGATTAGACTTTAGTGAAATACTGGGAAGTACACATAGAGCATTAGGAACAACATTATCTATTAAAAGGTAAATCAGATGTTACTTTATGATACTGATTATACATCTGATAATGTAGCAAACAAAAGTAACTGAAGGAAATGTTGAGATAGGGTTCAAGAAATCACCAACATTTGAAAATGTAACAGCTAAAGGGAAAGCAACTACACCAGAATTAGTATTAAAAAGGTAAAGATGGTTCAGCAGATGCTAGCATTAAAAGCAGATGACGGAAAAGTTAAGGTAAATGATAAAGAAATAGTAACTAAAGATGACTTAACAACTGCTATATCAAACAAAATTAAATTAACAGGAGATGCTAATACATCAACAAGTGAAGTAGCATTGAATAAAGAAGGTGGAATTTCATTTGGAATAAAAAGGAACAGATGGAATAGAAACAACTGCTAGTGGAAACAGATGTAACATTAAAACTATCTCAAACAGTAAAAAGATAAATTAGATAATATATCATCAAAAATCAGATGGAAGAGATGGGAAAGATGGAACTAGTGGAACTCATGGATTAACAGCAAAAGATGGATTAAAATGGAAAAGATTTAACATCTAAGGTAAAATGCATTAAGAAATGGAGAAGCAGGATCAGTAGTATTTACAAAATGATAAAGGCGAAAGAGTAATAAAAGGAAATGATGGTAAATATTACAAACCAGATCAATTAACAGATAAAGGAGAACCCAAAGAAGGAGCTGTTGGAGTAGAAAATCCAGAATTAAGATTAGTAAATGCAGATGGAAGTACAACAAAAGCAACTACATTAAGTAATATAGCGAGTGCATTGGGTGCAGAACGTACAGAAAATACAGCAGTAACACCAGAAAAAGCACAAGAAGCAGTTAAGAAATTATTAGAAAAGACTACAGGATTAGATAAAGCAGTAAACTTAGCAGACTTACAAGCACTAGCTCAAGCAGGATTAGACTTTAGTGGAAATACTGGAAGTACACATAGAGCATTAGGAACGACTTTAAATATTGCTGGACAAGGAACTACATCTACAGGATTTGTTGGAGCAGAAGGAAATATTAATGTAGTCTTCTGAAGCTACAGCAGATAAAGTTACTAAACTTGAAATTCAATTAGCAAAAAGCATTGAAAAATATTGAATCTATTCAAAAATGGTGAAACTAAAGTTACTTTAGGAGAAAATGGAGTTTCAGTATCTGGAAAAAGACGGTGGATCAATATCAGCTAATGGTAAAGATGGAAAACCAGGAGTAACAATTAATGGTGAAACGGAACAAGTGGAAGTATAAACTTTACTAAAGATGGAGACAAAGGAACAGGTTCTATAACTGGACTTTAAAGATCCTGACGGTAAGGATAAAACAGCAGCAGCAACAGTAAACTATGTAACTAAACTCAAATTGAAGGTGCTAAGAATGATATTGCAAATAATATTAAAAATATTGTTGATGGTGGTATGACATATAAAGGAAATTCTGGAGAAGATGTTAAAGTTGTTAAATGAATCATTAAATATTAAGGGTGAAGGAGATTATACTGGAGATAAATCAGCATCTGGAAATATAGCAGTTGTTGGTAAAAACTGATAAAAACTCTTGAAATTAAACTTAATAAGAACTTAAATAATATTGAGTCTATTCAAAAATGGTGAAACTAAAGTTACTTTAGGAGAAAAATGGAGTTTCAGTATCTGGAAAAAGATGGTGGATTAATATCAGTTAATGGTAAAAAGATGGAAAACCAGGAGTAACAATTAATGGTGGAAATGGAAAAGATGGAAGTATAAACTTTGCTAAAGATGGAGACAAAGGAACAGGTTCTATAACTGGACTTAAAGATCCTGATGGTAGTGATAAGACAGCAGTAACTACAGTAAATTATGTTACAAATGCAATTAATAATGCTACTAATTCATTAACAGATAAGGGATTAAACTTTGAAGGAAATGATGGAAATGTTGTTACTAAGAAATTAGGTGAAACATTGTCTATAAAAGGCAGAAGGAACTGTTACAGGAAGTACAGCTACAAATAATATAAAAGTTTCAAAAGATACAACAGGTAAATCTACAGGTTTAGTTGTTGGGACTTGCTGAAAAAAATTAACTGGAATGACTGGATTTGAAACTAAAGAAGAAGATGGTAAAGTTTTATTAATAAAGATGGTATTACTTTTGCTAAAAATGGAGAAAACGGAACAGGTTCTATAACTGGACTTAAAAGATTCAACAGATAAAAACATCAGCTGTTACTGTGGAGCATATGATAAATTTGTTAAAAGAAATTGAAAGTAAGTTAGATAAATCAGGTTCTATTAAGTATTCAGCAGATAAAGGAACATCAACTGTGGCATTAGATAAAGGAATGACATTTAATGGAGATGGAAATATTACAACAGAAGCTAAAGATAATGGAATTGTTGAATTTAAATTAAATAAGAATATTACTTTAGGAAGTAAAGGAGATCTTGGAACTATAAAAGGAATCAAGACTATTGAAGGAGATCCAACTTCAGTTGCTACTGTAGATTATGTTGAATCTAAGGTAGAGATAGTGTTAAGGTTTCTCACTAGCATTAGTTGGTGTAGCTAATGCTGTGGCTATGGCAAATCTCACCACAGGTTAATAGTATTGGAAATAATAGACATAGTTGTATCAGCTGCTTATGGAAACTATGAAGGTCAAAATGCATTAGCATTAGGAATAAGTGGAATAAATAAAGAAAGAAACATTTATTTATAGAGGAAGCGCTTCACTCAAATACTAATGGTAAAAATAGCTTTTAGGAGCAGGAATTGGTTATCAATTTGGAAAAGATGATCATGATGAAATTCAAAAATGATGCAAGTATTAAAGTTCTTAAAGAGGAGATAGCAGCATTTAAAAAGATAAAGATAATAAGAATACAAATGTTGCTTTCTGAACTTAAGGAATTAATGAAGAAAAAGATATTGAAAACGACTACAAGACATATAGACTTGAGGAAGAAAATAAGGCAATTAAATCTACATTGAGGAATTAAGAAAAGAAAACGACAAGAGAAGAATTAAATAAATTATTGGATGCATTTAAATCTAAAAATAGTAATTTCTAAAATGGAGGAAGAATTTATTCTTCCTCTTTTATACATATATACATTCTAGTTTTATAAAATTTATTGACTTAACTTTTTAAAGTGTTTTATTTATCTATAGTAAGTTAAGGAGAGAGATCATGAGTAAAGAAATGAAACAATTATTTATTATTAATTTAGTAGCATCATTATTATATATTACATTGGGTTAATTTTCTTTTCATCACAATTACTTTTCTTATCTTTTGGTATATTTGTTTCAATCGTATCTAATCTTATGCTGTTATATGCAGTATATAAAGTTGTATACAAAAATCAGGGAAGGGATCAATGTTTATAGATTATTCTAAAAGATATTCTATACATTTTATCTCTTTTATTTTTGTTTATAAACTAAGCAATATGTTTTTATTGACAATATAGTATCTAATATTATATTTACATCATTAGGATTTTTGCTTTTTCAGATTAGCTTATACTTAAAACAAATATTAAATATTTAAGTGCTTCAGAAAGGAGATGGTTGAATTGCCGAAGAAAATTGGATTCTTAGGTTGGATAGGTATACTATTTTGTTAGGCTTTACAGTTAATATAGGTCTTGCATTAATTTCAACATTCCTGCCCGTTGCTTCAAAAACCAGAAGGAATAATTGAGGCACCTGAAGTATTTTTAGTATACCACTAGGGACATTATGTTCTTAATATTAATCAAACAGAAGCTAATCACGTGGCTGTTATGGCTGTTATAAGAGTTATTTTAATACTTGGCACAAGAAATTTAAGTGTAGATAATCCCTGGTTTTTCCAGTTGGTATTAGAAGAGTACTATAACTTCATAAATAACCAGCTTTTTAGAAGGGCTTTGCAAGTACAAAGGAACACTATGGATTTTTCCTGAAGGATGTTTTCTATGATATTATTATTAAATATTTCTATGTTTTTATTTCCTTTGTAGTTATGTGGAAACATACCGAAAAATGGAATAATTAAGCTTTCTTTCAGAACGGCAACGGCTGATATGAATACTACAGGTTAGCTATAGTAGTGTTTTGTAATATTTATAGGAGCAGCTATTTATAGAATGGGATTCATGGGTCTTATGAAAGAGTTATGCCAACCATTTATATTTATGTTCCTTATAAACGTAGTTGGAGAATTTGCAAAGCCAATAAATATATCTATGAGATTATTTGGAAATATGTTTGCAGGTCTTGTAATAATGTCGTTAGTGTACGGTTTAGTAATGCCCAACGTTTTACCTAATATTACAGGAAATTTATTAAAAGGAAGTTTAAGTTTTTGCTGTTGGTTGGCCAAATGTCATACAAGTATATTTAGATTTCTTTTATAGGTATATTACAAGCATTTGTATTTACGGTATTATCTTCTGTATATATTAAACAAATGTTAATAGGGATGAAGAGGAAGAATAGAATTTAAGGAGGAAAAAGATGAACGAATCAATAATTAAAGCAGCAGCTCTTTAGGAGCAGGCATAGCAGCCTGTGTGGTATAGAGCAGGACTTGGACAAGGGCTTGCAACAGCTGCAGCAGCTGAAGCAGTAGCAAGACAAACCAGAAGCAAAAACAGATATAATGTCAACTCTATTTATAGGGTGTGCGGTAACAGAATCAACAGGGATATTTTATGTTAATCATCGCATTAATATTAGCATTAATTAAATCATAATATTTGAAAAGAGGGTAATTATGGGAACAAAAATAACAATTTAATAACAATAGATATACTCAATGATAGTTCAATAATTAACTTTTTCATATTAGTATATATCTTCATAAATACTTCTATAAAAATTGGTAAAGTTATCGAAACAAAGAAAAAGGTGGTTTTAAAAGATTTACGAATTAGTTAAGGAAGAAAGAGAAAAACTTGACGAACAAAAACACAAACTATGAAAAATTAAGAAAAGAAGCTAAAAGACGTGCCAATGATATAATAATAAAGGCAGAAAGACAAGCTGGATGAAAGAAGAGAACAAATATTAGATAATGCCACAACCACTGTGATAGAATGATAATGAGAGCAGAATCTGATGTTCTTAAAATACATGATAATGTTAAGGAACAGTTAAAAGAAGAAGTTTCTCAAAATGGCAACAGATCTTGCTGAAAAATTATTAAGGAGAATATAGCAAAAATCCTGAAATAGTAGATAAAAGTATAGATAAGTTCATAGATGAAGTAGGTGAATAATTATGGATAGTATAAATGTATCTAAAAGATATGCTCTAGCTTATTTATGATTTTGCAACTGAAAATGATGAAGTATTTGGAGGTATTTGAAAGCACTTAATTTACTTTTTAGAACATATTAAAAATGATGAAGATTTTTAAAAATTTTAAAATATCCTGTTATAGATAAGGAAGAAAAGAAAAATTAATAAAATCATATTTACAGTGATGTAAATAAACAATCATTAAAAATATTAGATTATCTTGTAGATAAGGATAGATTACTACATATTAAGGAAATATAAGAAGAATATAGTAAAATATATTATGAAAAACATAAAAAGCTTATTGTAACAGCTATATTTCCTAAAGAGTTAACTGAAGCACAAAAAGAAAAACTTACTCAAAATTTAAAATTAAAAAGGAAAAGATGTAGTTATACATTATCGTATAGATGAAAGTCTAATTGGTGGGGGACTTATTAGAATAAATGATGAGGTAATTGATGGTTCAATTAAAACACAATTAAATAGTATAAAAACGCCAAAATATATCAAGGAGGTGTATTTTTGAAGATTAAACCCGAAGAAATTAGTAGTATTATTCGTGACGAAATAGAAAAACTATAAGAAAAATTAGATGTATCTAATGTTGGGGTAGTAGTTGAAGTTGGGGATGGTATTGCTAGAATTTATGGATTAGAAAATTCAATGGCTGGAGAACTTTTAGTTTTCCCTAATGGTTCAAGTGGGATGATTTTAAACCTTGAAGAAAATAGTGTTGGTGCTGTTATTTCTGGAGAAACTAGAGGAATTAATGAAGGAGATAGTTAAAGGTACAGGTCAAAAGTTGCTCAAGTTCCGGCAGGAGAAGAAATGCTAGGAAGGGTAGTTAATGCTCTGGAGAAGCTATAGATGGTAAGGGTGCTATAAATCCTAAAAAAATATGGAAGTTGAAAGAGTGGCTTCTGGTATAATAGATAGAAAACCAGTAACAGAACCACTTCAAACAGGAATCAAATCTATAGATGGTATGATACCTATAGGAAGAGGACAAAGGGAGTTAATAATAGGATAGACAAACAGGGAAAAACAGCTATCGCTATAGATGCAATAATAAATCAAAAATACAGATGTTTATTGTATATATGTTGCTATAGGTCAAAAAGATCTACAGTTGCTCAAATTCAAAGAAAAATTAGAAGAAAATGGTGCTATGGAATATACAACCATAGTAGCAGCTACCGTAGTGAAACCTGCACCACTTCAATATCTTGCACCTTATGCAGGTGTTGCTATGGCAGAATATTTTATGGGAAGAAGGTAAAACATGTTTTTAATAATATATGATGATCTTTCAAAACATGCTGCAGCTTATAGAGAAATGTCTCTATTATTAAAAAGACCACCTGGACGTGAGGCGTATCCTGGAGATGTATCTCTATTTACATTCAAGATTGCTTGAAAGAGCAGCTCAAACTTAGTGATGAATTAGGTGGAGGTTCAATTACAGCCCCTACCTATACAGAAACACAAGCAGGAGATATCAGCACATATTCCAACCAATGACATCAATCACAGATGGACAAATATTTTTAGAAAGTGACTTATTTAATTCAGGATTTAGACCTGCAGTTAATCCAGGATTCTCAGTATCTCGTGTTGGAGGATCAGCTCAAATCAAAGCTATGAAACAAGTTGCAGCTATAGTAAAAATGGAGCTTGCCCAATATACAGAATTATTAGCATTTGCTCAATTTGGTTCAGATTTGGACAAAGCTACTAGGACCAATTAAATCGTGGTGAAAGAATAATGGGTATATTAAAAACAAAGACAATATATGCCTATGCCTGTTGAAAACAAGTTGTTTCTTTCTATATAGTTACCAAAGGATATGTTGATGATATAGATGTTGAAGATGTATTAAATTTTGAAGAAGAATTACTCAAAGTATGGAAAGCTCTTCAGATATCTTAATTAAGATAAGAGAAACAAAAGAAATAACTAAAGAAATAGATGAAGAATTAGAAGACTTTATTAAAACATTTAAAAAGACTTTGTTCATTAATGAAAGGAAGTAATTATGGCATCAAATATGAAAGAAATAAAAGCTAGAATTACAAGTATAAATAATCTAAGCAAATAACTAATGCTATGAATATTGTTTCTTCAACAAAGTTTTTAAAAAATTCCAAATTCTTACATTTAAAAACTAGAGAATATGAAAAAGCGTTAGAAGAAACACTTTCAATCTTTTAACTGATCTTTGGTGATAGACATAATATATTATTTGAAGGTAAGAAAGAAGTTAAAAATGTAGGAATAATAGTTGTTAGCATCTGATAGAGGACTTTCAGGATCTTTTAATACCAATGCTTTTAAAGAGAATGGAAAAATGATTAAGAGATTAAAGAAAGAAGGAAAACTGTATCAGTACTAACTATAGGAAGAAAAGTCCCGTGATTACTGTAAGAGTAGAGATATAAATGTTGATAGTGAGTTTATACAATTGATACCTGGAAACTATGTTTGAAAAAGCAAAAAGTTATAAGGAGGATATGTAGACTTCTATTTAAATGATCACTACGATGAGGTATATATAATATATTCTAAATTTGTATCTCGTTATTAGCTACAATTTAGTTGAAGAAAACTTCTTCCCTTTCAGTAAACCTGAAAGTATAAAAGAAAAGGTTGTAGATTCTAAAAAGGTAAGAGATATATTTGAACCCTGATGAAAAATAATGTACTTATAGAATTTTTACCCAAAATGTTAAATAACAGACTTTATCAAGCATTTTTGAAACATCAGCTAGTGAACATTCAGATAGAATGTCAGCTATGAAAAATGCAAGCGATAATGCTACAGAGATGATAGATAAATTAACATTAGAGTATAATAGAGTAAGACAAGGATTAATAACACAAGAATTAACAGAAATAATAAGTGGTTCACAGGCTATAAAAATAATAGGAGGAAAGATGAATAAAGGTAAATTGGTTCAAAATAATAGGACCAGTACTAGATGTTAAATTTGTTGATAAATTACCTAATATCTTTAATGCCCCTAGAAACATATTTAGATGATAAAAGAATTGTTGCAGAGGTTCAATCACATCTTGGAGATAATACTGCAAGAGCGGTAGCTATGAGTTCAACAGATGGTCTTAAAAGAGGATTGAAGTAATAGATACAGGCGAGCCCTATAAAAGTACCGGTAGGGAAGGCTACACTTGGAAGAATATTTAATGTATTAGGAGAAACTGTTGATAATGGTCCTAAAATAGAGACAGAAGACAGAGACAGTATACATAAAACCTGCACCATCATTTGAAGAACAAGAAACTCATAGTGAGATACTTGAAACAGGTATTAAAGTTGTAGACCTTCTTGCCCCTTATATTTAAAAAGGCGGTAAAATCGGACTATTTGGAGGAGCTGGAGTAGGTAAAACAGTATTAATACAAGAGCTAATAAATAACATTGCTATGGGTCATGGAGGACTTTCAGTATTTGCTGGAGTTGGAGAAAGAACAAGAGAAGGAAGAGACCTTTACAATGAAATGAATGAAAGTGGAGTAATAAATAAGACTGCACTAGTGTATGGACAAATGAATGAGCCACCTGGTGCAAGATTAAGAGTTGCCTTATCAGCGCTTACTATGGCTGAACACTTTAGAGATAAAGAAGGACAAAATGTACTTTTTATTTATAGATAATATATTTAGATTTACACAAGCAGGAGCTGAAGTTTCTGCATTACTTTGGAAGAATGCCATCAGCAGTTGGATACCAACCCAACCTTTCAACTGAAATGGGGCCTTACAAGAAAGAATAACTTCAACTAAGAAAGGATCAATAACATCTGTTCAAGCAGTTTATGTTCCAGCAGATGACCTTACAGATCCAGCCCCTGCTACAACGTTTTCACATCTTGATGCAACAACAGTTTTATCTAGACAAATAGCTTCACTTGGACTTTATCCTGCAGTTGATCCATTAGCTTCAACTTCAAGAATACTTGAGCCTGAAATAGTGGGTAATGAGCATTATAAAGTGGCAAGAGATACTGTAAGAGTATTACAAAGATATAAGGAATTACAAGATATTATAGCAATACTTGGTATGGATGAATTAGGCGATGAAGATAAGATTATAGTTAGTCGTGCAAGAAAAATACAAAGATTCTTCTCACAAACCATTCTCAGTTGCTGAACAATTTACTGGAATGAAAGGTAAATATGTTACTTTTAAGAGAAACAATAAGAGGATTTAAGGAAATATTAGATGGTGTCTCATGATGATATACCAGAACAAGCTTTCCTTTATGTAGGAATATAGATGAAGTTCTTGTTAAAGCAAGAGATTTAATGGGTGAATAATATGGAAAAAGAAAGAGTTTTTCTTTAAAGTTTGTAACACCTGAGAAAAATTGAAATTTTATCAGATAAAGTAAAATATCTAAAGGTTAGAACTTCAAGAGGAGATCTTGGAGCTTTTACCTAATCATACTAACTTTATGGGTTCTTTAGGTGAAGGATTATTACTACTTAGAACAGAGAATGAAGAATATCAATACTTTGTAAGTGGAGGTTTTCTTGAGGTGAGTAATAATAATGTTATTATACTTGCAGAAGAAGCTAGTGGTTGCAAGTAGCGAAGAAGAATTTAAGAAAATAAAAGCTGAAGTATTACAAAAAGCTATAGAGGCAAAGAGAAAAAGAAGATAATGATATATTAGGAACTAAGAAAAAAATTACAAGATAGTTTAATGAGATAAGGGTAACCCTTATTTTATTATACATTGTAAAAAGTTTTGTTAGTTTTTTTCCTTGAATATATTTTTTTAAAATGATAGAATATATACAAATAAAGTGAGAAAGAGGTAATATTATGATTTTTCAAGATTTTTAAATATGAAAGACCTGATATAGAAATACTTAATCAAAAATTAAAGGCAATAAAGGAAAAGGTAGAAAATGCTGATAGTGCACAAAGTTCAAATAGATGCCTATTTAGAGTTAGATAAAGTTGTTACAAGATTTTTACAACTATGACATCTTTAGTATATATTAGACATAGTATAAAAACACTTTAGATGAGATTTTTATAGTAAAGAAAATGATTTTTAATGATGAAAAATTCTCCCGATAATAAGTTCATATTAATGATTTAAATCAAACTTTTGCAAATCTAAATTTAGAAAAGAATTAGAAGAAAGATTTAGTAAACTTGTATTTGATAAGATAGATATGAGTTTAAAGACATTTTAAACCTGAAATTATAGAAGATTTACAAGAAGAAAAATAGACTTGTATCTGAATATGTTAAAATTATCAGCTAGTGCTAAAGATAATGTTTCAAAGGAGAAGAAAGAAATCTATCTCAAATGGCACTGTTTTTCTCAATCTGTTGATAGGGAAGTTAGAAAGAAGCTGTTAAATTAGTTGGACAATCTTTTATGATAATATGGATGAGTTTGATAGAATTTATGATTCTTTAGTACAAAGTAAGAGATAGAATTACTAAAAATTAGGATTTGAAAAACTTTGTTGAATTAGGATATTTAAGAATGGGAAGATTAGACTATAATTCAAAAAGATGTAGCTAAATTATAGAAAACAAATAGTAGAAAATATAGTTCCTGTTTATACTGAATTGAGAAAGAGACAAGAAAAAGAATAGGTGTAGATAAAATTAAAAATACTATGATGAAGGAATTACTTTCCTTTCTGGGGTAATCCAACTCCTAAAGGTGATAGAGAGTGGATGGTAGGAGCACGCTAAAAACTATGTATAAGGAATTATCACCTGAAACAGATGAATTCTTTAATGTGATGGTAAATCAAGATCTAATGGATTTAGATAGTAAAAAGGAAAACAAGGTGGAGGTTATTGTACATCACTTGATTCGTATAAAGTTCCATTTATATTTGCGAACTTCAATGGTACGTCACATGATGTAGTTGTATTAACACATGAAGCAGGACATGCTTTCCAATCTATATACAACTATGAGAAATGTTGAAATATCAGATGATTTTCTGCCTACATCAGAATCAGCAGAAATACATTCTATGAGTATGGAATTTTTAACTATGGCCTTGGATGCATTTATTCTTTGAAGGAGATACTGATAAATTTAAATATAATCACCTTGCAGATGCCTTTATATTCTTGCCTTATGGGGCTCTTGTAGATGAATTTCAACATTATGTATATGAAAATCCTACAGTAACAGCAGAAGATAGAAGAATGAAAATGGTTAGAGCTAGAAAAAGAAATTCTTTACCCTACTAGAGATTATGATGGTATGGAAGAATATGAAAAAGGATTATTCTGGTTTAAACAAGCTCATATATTTGAAATGCCATTCTATTATATAGACTATACTTTAGCTCAAATTGTAGCATTTACAATTTTGGAAATTATCTAAAGAAAATAGAGAATTAGCTTGGGATAAATATATGAAATTATGTAAATTAGAGGATCTAAAACTTTCTTAGGATTTATTAAAAGAAGTTGATTTAGATAATCCTTTCTGTAGATGGAAGTTTAGCTAAAAATAGTTCCGCCTGTTAAAGAATTTTTAGCTACAATAAATGATCAAGAGTTATAATATTGGAGTGCTTAGCACTCCAATTTTTAATTAGTATCTATCTTGAATAAATATCTATAAAAATGTTAGAATAGTTGGAGTTAGAGGTGAAAAGATGGAGCATTACCAAATTGTCCGGAATGTAAAAGTGAATATACTTATGAAGATGGAAACTTATTAATTTGTCCAATGTGTGCTTATGAATGGTCAGCTAGATGTAGAAACTAGAAGAGAAGGTATTTATAAAGATGCCAAATGGTAATATTTTACAAAATGGTGATACAGTTTCGATAATTAAGGATCTTAAAGTTAAAGGTACATCATCTGTTTTAAAAGATAGGTACACGTGTTAAAAATATACGTTTAATTGAAGGAGACCATGATATAGATTGTAAAAATAGATGGTTTTGGTGCTAGTGAAATTAAAAATCTGAATTTGTAAAAAATATAGAAATTTAGTTATATAGTATTGACAAAGTAGCTAAAAATACTATATAATCATTAAGTACAGCGAATTGTTGTGGTTGGATATATGTTTTAAATTATTGTATTTTTCTATATTAAAGACTATGTAGATAGTTTTTGTGTGTTTATTTTTGTTAGAACGTCAAAGTGCACACGAGGGAATATAGTCTATATAAGAATGTATAGAAATAACCCACGATGATTTGACCATATAAATTATTAAATAAAGTTTGGGAGGAGGAAGTATGCCTACAATTAATCAATTAGTGAGATTTGGTAGAAGCAAAACTGAAAAGAAAAAGAAATCACCTGCATTAAAAGGTAATCCACAAAAAGAGGAGTTTGTGTAAGAGTATATACAACTACACCTAAAAAACCTAACTCAGCGTTAAGAAAAGTTGCAAGGGTTAAATTAGTTAATGGAATAGAGGTTACTGCATATATTCCAGGTATTGGACACAATCTTCAAGAACACTCTATAGTATTACTAAGAGGGGGAAGAACAAAAGATTTACCAGGGGTAAGATATAAGGTAATAAGAGGAGCTCTAGATACAGCTGGAGTAGTTAATAGAAAACAAGCAAGATCAAGATACGGTACTAAGAGACCCAAATAAATATAAATCATACGGATAAGGAGGCAATAGAGTGTCAAGAAGAAATCAAGCTAAAAAAAGAGACGTTTTACCTGATTCACAATTTAATGATGTAATAGTTACAAAATTCATAAATGGTTTAATGGTTGATGGTAAAAATCAGTTGCTGAAAACATTTTTTATTCAGCATTAGAAAGAAATTGAAAAATGAAACTAACGAATCAGGATATGAAATATTTCAAAAAGCTATGGAAAATGTAAAACCTGCGGTAGAAGTTAGATCAAGAAGAATCGGAGGGCTACATATCAAGTACCAGTTGAAGTTAGAAAAGAAAGACAACAAACTTTAGCTATAAGATGGTTAGTTAGATATACAAGAGAAAGAAAAGAATATGGTATGATTCTTAAATTGAAAAAAAGAATTAATAGCAGCAGCTAATAATGAAGGTGGATCAATTAAGAAAAAGACGATACATATAAGATGGCAGAAGCTAATAGAGCGTTTGCACATTACAAAATGGTAATTAAGAGGAGGATATAGATGGCAAGGAAAGTTGCGTTAAAAGATACTAGAAATATCGGTATCATGGCACATATAGATGCTGGTAAGACAACAACTACTGAAAGAATCTTATTCTACACTGGAGTTAATCATAAAATTGGAGAAGTTCATGATGGAGCTGCTACAATGGACTGGATGGAACAAGAACAAGAAAGAGGAATTACAATAACTTCTGCAGCTACAACTTGTTTCTGGAAAGGTCACAGAATAAATATAATTGATACTCCAGGTCACGTTGACTTTACAGTTGAGGTAGAAAGATCTTTAAGAGTATTAGATGGAGCAGTTGCAGTATTTTCAGCTGTTGATGGGGTTCAACCTCAATCAGAAACAGTTTGGAGACAAGCTGATAAATATAATGTACCAAGAATGGCGTTCTTTAATAAGATGGATAGAGTTGGTGCAGACTTTAATATGTGTGTAAACGATATTAAAGAAAAATTAGGTGGTAATGGAGTACCTATACAATTACCTATAGGATCAGAAGATTCATTTGAAGGTAGTTATGAGACTTAATTGAAAATGAAAGAATACTTTATTTAAATGATGAAACTATGGGTGCTGATTATAAATAGTAGAAATTAGAGAATCATTAAAAGATGATGCTGAAGCAGCAAGATCTCACTTAATAGATTCAATAGTAGAAACTGATGATGAGTTAATGGAAAAATATTTCGCTGGAGAAGAAATTTCAGTTGAAGAAATAAGAAAAGCATTAAGAATAGCTACTATAGCAGGAACAGTAGTACCAGTTACATGTGGTACAGCATTTAAAAACAAAGGAATCCAACCATTATTAGATGCTATAGTTGCATGCATATGCCATCACCTGTTGATATTGCTGAAGTTACAGGAACAGATCCTAAAACTGATGAAAAAAATATCAAGAAAACCAGATGATGGAGAAAAATTCGCAGCATTAGCATTTCAAAAATAGTAACAGATCCATTCGTAGGAAGATTATCATTCTTCAGAGTTTATTCAGGTGTATTAGAAAAAGGAAGCTATGTATTAAACTCTACTAAGAATAAGAAAAGAAAGAATGGGAAGATTATTACAAATGCATGCTAATAAGAGAGAAGAAATTGAAGTAGTTTATTCTGGAGATATAGCAGCAGCTGTAGGATTAAAAGATACAACTACAGGAGATACATTATGTGATGAAAAGTGCTCCTATAGTATTAGAAAAAAATGGAATTTGCAGAACCAGTTATATCAGTTGCAGTTGAACCAAAAACTAAAGCTGACCAAGAAAAAATGGGAACAGCATTATCAAAACTTGCTGAAGAAGATCCAACATTTAAAGTTACTTCTGATCAAGAAACTGGACAAACTATAATATCAGGAATGGGAGAATTACACTTAGAAATAATAGTTGACCGTATGAAGAGAGAATTTAAAGTAGAAGCAAACGTTGGTAAACCACAAGTTGCCTATAGAGAAACTATACTTGGTTCATCAGATGTTGAAGAAAAATATGCAAAACAATCTGGAGGACGTGGACAATATGGACATGTTAAAATCAGAGTTGAAGCAAATGATGGAAAAGGATATGAATTTGTTAACGAAATTACAGGAGGAGCAATTCCTAGAGAATACATTCCTGCAGTTGATAAAGGTATTAAAGAAGCTCTTGAAACAGGGGTTCTTGCAGGATATCCAGTTCAAGATGTTAAAGTTACTCTATATGATGGATCATACCACGAAGTCGATTCATCAGAAATGGCATTCAAGATTGCAGGATCAATGGCTATGAAGAAAGCTTTAAGAGTAGCTAATCCAGTATTACTTGAACCAATATTCAAGTTAGAAATAACTACACCTGAAGAATATATGGGAGACGTTATAGGAGATTTAAAACTCAAGACGTGGAACTGTAGCAGGTATGAACGATAGAAATGGTGCTAAGATTATAAATGGTGCTGTACCATTGTCAGAAACATTTGGTTATGCAACAGATTTAAGATCTAAGACACAAGGAAGAGCAACTTACTCAATGGAATTTGAAAAATATCAACAAACTCCAAAAAAACTATATCAGAAAAAGTAATTGCTGAAAGAACAGGAAAAATAATAAATAAAATTAAAGGAGAGAATTCAAATGGCAAAACAAAAAGTTTGAAAGAAGTAAACCACACGTAAACGTAGGGACAATAGGACACGTAGATCACGGAAGACAACAACAACAGCAGCGATATCAAAAGTATTAGCGGCAAAAAGGATTAGCACAAAAAGTAGATTTTGAAAAACATAGATCAAGCCCCAGAAGAAAGAGAAAGAGGGATAACAATAAACACAGCTCACATAGAGTATGAATCAGAAAACAGACACTACGCACACGTAGACTGTCCAGGGTCATGCCGATTATGTAAAAACATGATAACAGGGGCAGCACAAATGGATGGAGCTATATTAGTAGTATCAGCAGCAGATGGACCAATGCCACAAACAAGAGAACATATCTTACTAGCAAGACAAGTAGGAGTACCATACATAGTAGTATACTTAAATAAAGTAGATATGGTAGAAGAAGAAGAATTATTAGAATTAGTAGAAATGGAAGTAAGAGAATTATTATCAGAATATGACTTCCCAGGAGATGAGATACCAGTAGTAAGAGGATCATCATTAGGAGCATTAAATGGAGAAGAAAAATGGGAAAATGCAATCATTGAATTAATAAATCAAGTAGATTCATACATACCAACACCAGAAAGACCAGTAGATCAACCATTCTTGATGCCGATAGAAGATGTTATGACAATAACAGGAAGAGGAACAGTAGTAACAGGAAGAGTAGAAAGAGGAACAGTTAAGGTTGGAGAAGAAGTAGAAATAGTAGGGAATAAAAGATACATCAAAGACAACAGTAACAGGAATCGAAATGTTCAGAAAATTATTAGATTCAGGAGAAGCTGGGGATAATATAGGAGCATTATTAAGAGGAATAAAGAAAGAAGAAGTAGAAAGAGGACAAGTATTAGCAAAACCAGGATCAATACATCCACATACTAAGTTCAGAGGGGAAATATATGTATTAACAAAAAGAAGAAGGTGGAAGACATACACCATTCTTTCACAGGATATAAAACCACAATTTTACTTCAGAACAACAGATATAACAGGAGAAGTACACTTACCAGAAGGAGTAGAAATGGTAATGCCTGGAGATAATATATCAGTATCAGTAGAATTAATACACCCAATAGCAATTGAACAAGGATTAAGATTCTCAATAAGAGAAGGTGGAAGAACAGTTGCATCAGGAGTAGTTGCAGATATTAACGAATAATAAATATTAACTGTAAATAAAACAAATTGAGGAGGATTTATTTTTGGAAACTAAATTAAAAAGAATTTATCTTCAATCTTATGATAACAAATTACTAGATCAAACTTCATTACAAATAGTAGAAGTAGTTAAAAAGGCTGGGAGCAAAAATTGCAGGTCCTATGCCTTTACCTACTAAAACTAAAAAGTACACAGTTTTTAAGATCAGTACATGTTAATAAAGATTCAAGAGAACAATTTGAAATGAGAATACACAGAAGATTCATTGAAATTAAAGAATCAAATAATGATATTTTTAAAGGCATTAAGCTCACTTAGCTTACCTGCTGGTGTTTCAATTGAAATAAAGCAATAGTGCTTTTGATACAAGTTGGTATATGAGAGACTATATCAACCAATATATTAAGGAGGATATTAAAAATGATATTAGGTAAAAAAATCGGAATGACACAAATTTTTGAAAACGAAAAAAATTAATACCAGTTACTGTTATTGAAGCTGGACCAAATTTTGTTGTTCAAACTAAAACAGATGATAAAGAAGGATATACTTCAGTAACATTAGCTTATGATGAAAAAGAGAAAAATTAGTAAATAAACCAGAAATGGGTGTTTTCAAAAAGCCGGAATCACAGCTAAAAAATTTTTAAAAGAGTTCAGATTAGATTCAGTTGAAGGATTTACTTTAGGACAAGAATTAAAAGTTGATGTATTAGAAGGAATTGAATTTGTTGATATTCAAGGAATCTCAAAAGGTAAAGGGACTGCAGGTGTTATGAAGAGACATAACTTCGGTGGAAACAGAGCAACTCACGGGGTTTCAAGAAACCATAGACTTGGAGGGATCAAATGCAGGAGGAGCTGCGTCTAAACTCAAATGTACCAAAAGGTAAGAAAATGGCTGGAAGATTAGGGAATGAAAAATGTAACAGTTCAAAATCTTAAAGTTGTTAAGTTCGATGTAGAAAATAACTTATTATTAGTTAAAGGTGCAGTACCAGGTCCTAAAAATGGTTATTTAGTTATCAAAAATCAGTGAAGAAATACTAATATAGAGAGAGGAGGCAAAAATGTCAGATTTTAATTTAAAAGTATATAATTTAAATGGTGAAGAAAAAGGTCAAGTTACAGTTAACGAAATCTTTGGATTAGAACCTAATAAATATGTTATGCATGAAGTTTTTAACTGCTGAACTTGCAGCAAGTAGAGCAGGAACTGCATCAACAAAGAGTAGAGGAGAAGTTTCTGGAGGGGGAAGAAAACCTTTCAGACAAAAAAAGGAACAGGTCGTGCTAGACAAGGATCAACAAGAGCACCTCACATGGTAGGTGGAGGAGTTGTTCACGGACCCAAAACCAAGAAGTTATGATAAGAAAGTAAACAAGAAAGTTAGAAAAACTAGCTTTTAAGATCAGCTTTAGCTGCTAGAATTCAAAAATGGAGATGTAGTAGTTTTAGAAGACTTTACATTAGAAGTACCTAAAACAAGAACATTTGTTTTCATTTACAGAAAAAGTTAATATTTTTAAATGATAAAAAATTATTCATAGTTAATGATTATTTAGAAGAAGCAGATTGGAACTTATACTTATCAGTTAGAAATATTGAAAAACTGAAATATTAGATCCAAGAGAGTTATCAGTATATGCTTTATTAAAAATACAATAAAGTTGTAATAACTAAAGAAGCTCTTGCCACTATCGAGGAGGTGCTTGGATAATGACAATATTTGACATAATCAAAAAGCCAGTATTAAATACAGAAAAATCAAGAATTTTTATTAGATTCTAATGAATATGTATTTATAGTTGATAGAAAAGGCTAAATAAATTACAAATAAAAAGAAGCTGTAGAAAAATTATTTGATGTTAAAAGTTAAATCAGTTAATACATTAAATATGAAACCTACAACAGCTAGATCTAGAATGACTGTTTACAAAAACACCTGCTTACAAAAAGCAATTGTTAAATTAGTAGATGGTGAAACTATAAAAGCTACGAAATATAAAAATAATATGATAGAATGAAGGAAAAGGGAAATATATTCCCTTTTCGCTTTTTTATTAAATATGTTTTATGAATTTAAAGATAAATTAAAGTTTATCTTTTTATATTATAAGATATAAAATTATTAATTTAATTTAGTATATAACTATTTTAAAAATAGTATATAATACATGGTAGGAGGTATTATGAATAAGGATGAATTTTTAAGACAATTTACTGATAAGGATATAGCGACCAAAGTATATAATGTATTAGAAATGTGTTTAGAATATAATATAGTGGGAAATACTGAGATATTTGTAACGCCTAATATTTGGAAAAATTAATAATGAATATTTTTGGGATAAAAACTGAAATGAGAGGTTATGATAGAAAACAAATATGTTTTTTTATCCTAAAGAATATACACCTATATTTGACTATGATATTTTAAAGATAGAAGTTATTAATAAATTTAAAGAGTATACTCATAAAGATTTTTTTAGATCTATAATGTCATTAAATATTAAAAAGAGAAATGATAGGAGATATATTTATAGAAGAAGGGGTGGCATTTGTATTTGTTTCTAAAAAGTATGAGTGTATATATACAGAATAATTTATTAGAAATTGGAAATAATAAATGTAAAATTACTAATGTTGAAGAAAGAGAATTTAATTATAAATTTTCAAGCTTTTAATATTACTATAGCATCTAATAGATTAGATACATTAGTATCAGAAATTACAAAACTTAGTAGAACTAAAAGTGTAGAATATATGAGAATCATGGGATTAGTTCAAATAGATTATGATGTATGTAAGAATAAAGATGAAAAAATAGAAAAATGGAATGATAATAATTATTAGAAAATACGGTAAGTTTATACTAAACTCTCAATTAGGTGAAAGTAAAAAGGAAAGAAAAATGGGAAATAAAGAAATATATTTAATTTATTTTATTCTTATATTTAACTTTGTATATACTTTTTATATAAAGCTATTTTTTTAGCTATTCAAGTTGAAGATTATTATTAAATATGGTATCATTTATTTGGAAGGTGATAATAAAATGAAAAAGTTTTTATTAATTGGATTAATGTTTTTGTAGTTTCATGTAGTAGTATAGATTCATATTTAAAAGATAAAAACTACATTAATATTAATGATAATATTAAATATAGAGTTATAGAAAAAGAAATAGGAAATAGTAGAAGAAAAACCTACAAAGGTTATGTAAAAAGAAACTCTATAAAAAATACTACAACAGTAATAAAAGAAGAAGTAGGAAAAAGATTCCAGTAAAGCCAGTTAAAAAGCTGCAGCAGAAGAAAATGTTACAAATAAAGATAAAGAAAATAAATACTAAAGCAACTACACAACTTTTTAAATAAGCTTACAACAAGAGTTACAAATTCAAATGTAGTTTTTAATTCAGAGGATGAAAAATAATACAATACATATCAGGTCTTGTAATAGAAAAATGAAACACAAATAAGAACTAAAACTATTGATAGTATAAATAGGCTAAAAGAAAAAGGTATAAATTTAAGTGCTAAAGAATTTTTAGCTTTGGCTTATAAGAAATATTAAAGATACAAGGGTTAATTCATATATCTTAGCAGTGGCAAGAGTAATGAATAATGTAGAAAGAGGAAAAATGAGACTTGATAAATTTTAAAAGTTACTAGAATAATAAAAAGAAGAACAATAGCAAATGAACTTTGTGATTTAGGAAGAGTAAAAGTTAAATGGAGATGTTAAGAAAGCTTTTATATTCTGTTAAAGATGGTGATAAATTAGAAATAAGATATTTTAATAGAATATTTAATGTTGATGTTTTAAAATTACCACCAGAATCATTAAAGAAAGATGATATATCTATGTATATTAATATATCTGAGCAAAAAGAAGAAAATTAAAAATGGATTGGGCTTTACCAATCCATTTTATATTATTTAATTTTAGCATTATTTAAGTAATAGTCTGTATACCAAATGTAGGAACTAATACCATCAACTTTATTTTTATTAGTTAAGAATATATTTTCTCTTTTGGAATAAAGGATCCTATAGGTACTTCTATCAGCTATGATTTGTTCTGCTTGTTTGAAATGCTTCAAATCTCTTATTATGATCATTTGTGTTTAGCAGCTTGATCAATTAAAGCATCATATTTAGGGTTATTATATTTACCATAGTTATTTCCTGATGTGACTTACTATAGATCTAAGTAAGTCATAGGATCTAGATAATCTGCAGACCATCCAGCTAAAAACTATATCATAGTTTTGCGTTATGCATTCTTTGAATCTTTCTTTGAAAATGCAATTAATTCAACATCTAAACTTCGATTCCAAGATTTACTCTGAAGTTTTTCTTGAATAGTTTCTACTATTTTTCTTTGTTAAGTCCAGCATCATTTACAAGTATAGATATTCTAGGCATAGAGTGTAATCCAATTCTTTTAATCCTTCAGCTAATAATTGTTTTAGCTTCATCTGGATTAAATTTAGAACCAATATACCAACTTTGTTCTGTGAAAGTCTTTGATCATCAGTTCCATTTATACCAACACCACTTGGAACAAAGTTGTATAGCAGCTTTATTGATTCCATTGAAATATAGTATGCAAACTATAGTTTCTTTATCATAACTCCTAATAAAGTATTGCTTTTTCTTACTTTTAGCATTTTTAAGAACATCATTATGTGAATTAAATGATAAATACCAAATTTGAGCTAGTATCTACTAAATCAACATTTTTATCATCTTTAAATTCTGGATATTGTTCGTGAGTTAATTTCAAGACGATCTACTTCATCATTTTTGAAAATGCGTTTAATGCAGAAGCTGAATCTTTAATAAATTTAATTACTACTGTTTCAATATCAATATTTGTCTTTATTGTAATAATTAGGATTTTTCAAGTAGTCATTGATGAATTATGATCCCAACTTTTTAACATTACATATGCACCATGAAGAAATTAGATGAATCTAGCTTCAAGAGCATAAGTATCACCTTTTTCTTCTATGAAACTTTTTGATTTTACTGGGTAATATGTAGTAAAACCAAGTAATGTAGTCAAAGTAAGGTGTAGGATTTTCAAGGTAACTTTTAAATGTCTTAGCGGATCTACTACTTATATCCAACTTCATCAGCTACTAGCTTTGACCTGAATTAAATTTTTTCAGCATTTTTTTAATAGGGAATAAACATATATGCATATTCAGAAGCTGTATTTTGGATCTAATCCTCTAAGCCAAGCATATTTGAAGTCATTGTGCTGTTAAATCAGAACCATCAGACCATTTTTAAAATCCACTCTTTTAAAGATGGATAGTCCAAATCTAAAGTCCATCTTCACTTATATCCCAATTTTCTGCAAGAGCAGGTTCTACAGCTTTGTTTTAGTATCTGGATTAACTTTTAGCTAATCCTTCATTTGTAAGAAAAGAAGCAAATAGTACCAGACGATGCACTCTGTCATAAGAGTATGTATCCATCGATGATCCTTCTTCATTTAAATTTAGTATATTTGATTACTACTAGATGCTAGAACCACAGCTAAAATACTAACAAATGCCATCATAAGAATGCGATTAATAATTTTTCATTTAATTTCCTCCTATAATTTATCATAATTTTTCTACATAGTGATTATCATTTAATTTTAATAAGTCCTGAATTTTCTTCAATATTATTTTAATTCAGACATGAAGTACCTACTGGTGATCTTAAATATTTTTTTCATCCATATTATTTTTCCGAACGAACATATTCTGGATCAGGTATAGGAACAGCAGAATGAAGAGACTTAGTATATATGTGTGTAGGATTGTTATATACTTCATCTGGGATGTTCCAAGTTCTACTATTTTTACCTCTAAACATTACTGCTACTCTATCTGATATATATTTAACCATAGATAAAGTCGTGAGCTATAAATATCATTGTTAAGCCTTTTTTTCTTTTGTAAATCTTTTAATAAGTTTACAACTTGAGCTTGTATAGAAACATCTAAGTGCAGATATAGGCTCATCACATACAAGAATTTCTGGTTCAAGTGCAAGAGCACGAGCTATACCTATTCTTTGTCTTTGTCCTCCACTAAATTCGTGTGGGAATCTATTTATATGTTCTTTATTAAGTCCAACTAGTTCTAATAATTCATAAACTTTTTTCTCTCATTTCTTCATTATTTTTTTATACATTTTTATGTATTATCATACCCTCAGATATTATTTCTCCAACAGTCATACGAGGATTAAGGCTAGCTTGAGGATCTTGAAATATCATTTGAACTTTTTTAGTGAGTTCTAAAGTTTGTAATAGTCTTCAATTTTTACCTTCAATTAATATTTCGCCAAAAACTTTTTTTCTTGTACAAGATTTGATATTGTTCTTCCAAAAGTTGTTTTACCACTTCCAGATTCTCCAACTAGAGATAAAGAACTTCACCTTGTTTATATTTATATGTAACATCATCTACAGCTTTTAATGACTTTATCTCCACCTAAAGGGAAGTATTTTTAAATGTTTGATTTCTATATACATTATTTATCCTCCCTTATATTTGCAAATCTATACCTTTTTACTTTTTAGTTTCGGTTTCTAAAATGTTTCAACGTCTACCATCAGGGAATTTACGTGTTATAGTTCCATCTGGATTAAATTTCATATCAGGAGCACCATCTACATATATCCATGATCTTACAAAGTGCCCATTACCAAGATCAACTAATAGGTGGTTTTTTTCATAATCTATTTTCATGAAAAATCAGATCTTGCTGCAAATGAATCACCAACTGGCGGATTAAGTAGATTTGGTGGTGTTCAGGTATAGAATAAATAGAGCATTATTAGCATCCATATCTAAACGAGGAAGAGATTTTTAATAATCCCCCAAGTGTATGGATGATGAGCATCTTTTGAAATATTTCTTTAACTGGACCCTTCTTCTAATTTTTCACCAGCATACATTACTATTACTCTATCTGAAGTTTCAGCAACAACTCCTAAATCGTGTGTTATAAGAATAACAGCTATGTTTAATTCTTTTTCAATTTGTTAATTAATTCTAATATTTGTGCTTGAATTGTAACATCTAGTGCCGTAGTTGGCTCATCACAAATCAATAAATCTGGTTCACAAGCAAGAGCTATAGCTATTACAACTCTTTGACGCATACCCTCCAGAAAATTGATGAGGATATTGATTAAATCTCTCTCAGGTTTTAGGTATACCTACTTTTTCAAGCATTTCTAAAGCTTTCTTTTTAGCTTCATCTTTACTAACTTTTTATGTATCAATATACCTTCCATTATCTGATCCCCTATTTTTCATAACAGGGATTTAGTGAAGTCATAGGATCTTGGAAATATCATCCCTATTCTACCACCTCTATATTTTCTCATTTCTTTTTTTCCTCTAATTTTAAGTATAGTCTATACCTTCAAATAATATTTTCCCAGCTTTTAAATTCAGCGGGAGGTGTTGGTAGAAGTCTCATAATACTTTGAACAGTAACAGATTTTACCACTTCAGATTCTCCAACTATTGCTAGAGTTTCTCCTCTATCAACTTTAAAAACTAATATCTCTTAAAAGCTTTAACTTCACCTGCATAAGTATTGAAAGGATACACTTAAATTATTTAACTTTTAATAAACTCATAATTTTTACTCCTCTCCGATTAATCTCTTAACTTAGGATTTAAGTGCATCTGACATAGCATCACCTATAATATTAAAAAGATAAAGTTATTAATGATATAGCTATTGCTGGAATTAAGAACATATATGAATGTGTTGTTATTTCTTTAAATCCATCAGAAACTAAATTTCCAAGTGAAGCTTGAGGTATTGGAACTCCAAGTCCTATAAAACTTAAAAATGCTTCTGAGAATATTATTGAAGGAATATCCATAGTAAGTCTAACTATTATTATACTTAAAGTATTAGGTAGTAAAGTGTTTTCTTTAATTATCCACCAGAAGTTAGCACCTAATGAATGTGAAGCAAGAACATATTCATTTTTCTTTTAATTTTTAATACCTCACCTCTTACAAGTAAGGCATATCCTAACCATCTTGTTAAAGCAAGAGCTATTATTATTGTTTTTATACTATTTACCTCATTATTACCATAAGTAATATTATATAAATCATAGAAGGAATAGATAGTACAATTTCAATAATTCTAACCATTATTGTATCTATTATACCTCCAAAAATATGCTGATATTGAACCATATACACTTCCTACGATTACACATATACTTGCAACTATTATGGAAAGTTGTAGTGATATTTTTATACCTTGAATAACTCTTGAATAAATATCACGCCTAGAGAGTCTGTACCTAGATAATATCCTTTTAGAAAATCCTTTTGCTGGACTTAAGAATAAATCTTGAGTATGTTGTTCATAATAGTTATATTTAGTAAATAAGCTACCAAATATACCGAATAATATATATATCCCCTAGAAAGAATTAGGAATCCAAGTGCAACTTTATTTTTTAAATCTTCTCCATGAATCCTTCCAATAAGTTGTACTAGGTTTATTAATATCTTCACTTTTTAAGATCTGGACCTACATAATCAAAATCACTAGGAACAGTTACATAATTTTCTCTATCATATTTATATTTTTGACATATTAATTACCTCCTTCTAACTTAATTTTTAGGATCTACAAGAGCATAAAGTACATCCATTACTATCATCATTAATATTAAGAATGCAGAATAAAATACTGTAACTCCTAATACCATAGTATAGTCTCTATCTATTATACTACCTATGTAGTATTTACCTAAGTCCACCTATACTAAACATAGTTTCTATTACAAAAGATCCTGTTAGTATAGCTGCTATAGATGGTGATATTACATGTTATTATAGGTAACATTGCATTACGTAACGCATGTTTAAGTATAATATTTATAGGTTTTACACCTTTAGCGATTGCAAGTTTTATATAGTCTTGATCCATGATTTCTATCATTTTACTTCTCATAAGACGAGCAACTTCAGCTACTGAGAAAAATCCAAGTGCTATAACTGGTAGAATTTTTTAGCTGGACTATCCCATCCTGTAAGTAAAAATTTTTACCTAATGGAAGATGCAGTCTATCTATTAGTATAGCTTTGTGAATATCTACAGCATATAGCTGTAAAACACCTGCTATTACAAAACTTGGAACTGATATTCCTATAACTGCTATAATCATAGAAGTATAATCTAATTTTTTACCTCTATTTAATGCAGCTAGTATTCCTAAAGGTATACCAAATACTAAGCCAAATATTACTGCTCTTATACCTAAATCTGCAGATATAGGGAAGGAATTTTTAATAACTGAATTAACTAGTTCTACCTTTTTCTTTCATTGATATTCCAAGATCACCTTTAGCAACATTTTTCAAGTAATTAACATATTGTACTCCTAGTGGTTTATCTATTCCATATTTAACCATAAGATTTGCTTTTACTTGAGGAGGAATAGCTTTTTTTCACTCTCAAAAAGGATCTCCAGGAAGTCTATGTAATAGGAAAAAAATGTAATAGTTATTACTAGAAAATAACGTTATTAAACCAGTGAATACTCTTTTTAAAGATAAATTTTAACATATTTTTTCATTATTGATTTCCCCTTTTCTTTGTATTAATTTAATCTATTTATACAACATTGTATTTCAAAAAGTCAATAATTTAAGTATATAAATTATTAATAATAACATTAATTTTATTAATGATTAGTTTGAAATAAAAAGATGAAACTTTTAAAGTTCATCTTTTAATTTATTTATTAATATTAATGCCTCTAAAGGAGTCATGTTATTAGTGTCTATATTTTTTTATGTTATTAAGCTTGTCACTAAGATCTTTTATTGTGTCTTCCATTTCTTCTAATCTATCATATTCAGTATATTCTATACTATCAAATAAATTTATTTGAGAATCTTTTTGATTCTTCAAGAGATTTTAATATTTTTTTAGATTCTTTTTATGATAACTTTAGGTAGTCCTGCAAGTTTTGCAACTTCTATTCCATAAGATTTATCTGCTCCACCTTTGATTATGGTTCTTAAGAAGTTTACTTTACCTTCTTTTTCTTCCACTTCTATTCTATAATTTAATATATTATCGTATCTATTTTCAAGATCAGTTAATTCATGATAATGTGTTGCAAATATAGTTTTTGCATTAATATTTTTCTACTATATATTTAGATATAGAGCTAGCTATAGCTAATCCATCGTAAGTTGAAGTACCACGACCTACTTCATCAAGTATTATTAAAGAGTTAGTTGTAGCCGAATTAATTATACTAGCAACTTCACTCATTTCAACCATAAATGTAGATTGACCACTTATGATATCATCACTTGCTCCAATTCTTGTAAGTATTTTATCTACAATAGAAATATTAGCGTATTCTGCTGGAACAAAACAACCGATTTGTGCCATTATTGAAATTAAAAGCTATTTGTTTCATGTATGTAGATTTTCCTGACATATTAGGACCGGTAAGGATTATAAATCTTTCTTTATCATCAAAATATATATCATTAGAAACAAAGGTTTGATCACCAATTAATTTTTTTCAACAACAGGATGTCTACCTTTTTAATATCATATATACCCTTATTATTAAATATTGGTTTAACATATCCATTTTTCCATAGAAACTATAGTAAATGAAATTATTATATCTATATAGGCTAAAAATATTAGAAAGATCTATAAATATTTTTTGAAATTTTTTTAATATATGAACTTAAATTTTTTAAGTAATACATATTCTATTTCAGCTATTTTTTGTACGAGAGTTTATTATTTTATCTTCATAGCTTTTTATTTCTTCAGTTATGAATCTTTCAGCATTAGATATTGTTTGTTTACGTATATATGTATCAGGGACTGCATCAAGATTAGATTTAGAAACTTCTATAAAATATCCAAATACATTATTATACTTAATTTTTTTAAATTTTTTTAATTCCTGTTTTTTCTTTTTCTCTATTTTTCTATATCAAGTAAAATACTTGTACCATTATTCATAATATCTCTTAATTCATCTAATTGAGCATCTATTCCGGGTTTAATCATATTTCCTTCTCTAACAGAAAAAGGTACATTTTCAAGTATAGTTTTCATCTATTTTTGTATAAATTTCTTTAAGTGAATTAAAATCTATATTTTGAAATTTTTCAGGCCATAAATTTCTGATTTTAAAAACTAGCTTCTATAGTATTTTTAAGAGAAATCAAATCTTTACCATTTTCGTTTGAAAATATTATCTTACCCATAAGTCTTTCTATATCATATACACTATCAAGTAATTCTCTGATTTCTTCTCTGATTATTATTTCCTTGATTAAATACTCTATATCATTAAACCTAGAGTTTATTTCATTTATATTAAGTAATGGAGCTTGAAGTAATTGTTTTTAATTTTTTCTTGATCCATTAGAACTTTTTGCATTTATCTAATACCCAAAGTAAAGAACCATAAGTATTTTTTTATCTCTTTGATTTTTTTAGAAATTTCTAAATTTCTAAGAGTTGAAGAAGAAAGTTCAACAAAATTTGATTTATTAATTATTTCTATTTTTTGTATGTTTAATTCATTGTTAAATTGTAATGTTAAGATATAGTCAAGTATTAAAAAGCACAAGCATCTATTACATTTTTTTCTTTCCATATATTCCAAAGCTATCAAGTGAAGCAATATTGAAATAATCTTTTAAGAATTTTTTTCACTATCATTTATTCTTGAAACTATACTAGTATTAATATTAAGTTTTTTTCTATTAAAGAACTTTATTTTATCAGCTACATTGTTTGTAAATATTAATTCACTAGGTTCTATTTTTATATATTTCACTAATTAAATTATCTTCATCAGTTTCTATTACTTTAAATTCTCCTGTCGTAATATCTATAAAAGATATTGCAAAATTAGAGTTAGAATATGTTATACAAGCAAGATAATTATTAGATTTAGAATCTATAAAGTCTATATCTTGGATAGTTCCTGATGTAATAATTTGAATAACTTCTCTTTTTACCAATCCTTTTAGTTTTTTTAGGATCTTCAGTTTGTTCACATATTGCAACCTTTATACCCATTATTAACTAATTTTGCTATATATGGTTTAGAAGAATGAAAAGGTATACCTGCAAGTGGGACATTCATTCCTTTTCTTTGTTTCTTGAAGTTAATGTTAATCCTAAGACTTTAGAAGCGATTTCAGCATCTTCGAAAAACATCTCATAGAAATCACCAAGTCTAAAAAAATAGTATGTATTCTTTGTATTTTTTTCTTTTTATTTCCCTATATTGTTTCATTAATGGAGTAGACATAAATTACCTCTTTTTCTACTTTTTAAATACATTATACTATAAATTAAAGCCATATTCAAATTGAAAAATATTGGAGTATAGTATAATAAATAGATTGAATAAGGAGGAATTTATGGTGAATGAATTAAAAAAATTTAAAGTTAAAATCAAAAAAATTATAATTATATTATCTGTATTTTTTTGATTTATTTATTATCTAATTTTATAGGATCTGTTATTGAAAAATGTATATTTTGTTATAACTAAAAAGTTCATTTTTAAATTTAATAAATATTATGTTTTATACAAATATAATTTTTATATTATTATTTATTTTGTTATTTAGAATCATTAAAATTAAAATTTTTTAAATATTCATTAAAAATATATCAAAAATAATTTGAAAAATTTAGGAATAATAGGAATTATAACTATCATTTTTCATTAATTTTATCTGCTTTTTATTAATTATTTTAATTTGATGCCAGAAAATCAAAATATTATAGAAACTCTTGCAGCTAAGACTAATACTTCTATATTATTCTTTATCTTTAGTTGTATTTGCTCCTATAGCTGAGGAATTAATATTTAGATATACCATATTTGGGTTAAATAAGAATAAAATTGTAGGCTTGATAATATCAAGTATATTATTTGCTTTAGTTCATGTATCATCAGATTTTGCTATATCTTCTTTCTTTATATTTTTTTCTATGGGTATGTTATTTGGATTAATATATATTAAAAACTGAATCAGTAGAGGCAACTATATTTGCTCATTTTTATAAACAATGTTTTATCTTTTATTGAACTTATGTTTTTAGAGGTGATTTATTTGTTGACAAATATTAGAAATATTTTGTTAAAATTAAGAGATGAAGAATATAGAAAATTTACAATAAAACTTATACCTAATATATCTAAAGATAAAATTATAGGAGTGAGAGCTCCTAAATTAAGGGAAATTATAAAAAAATGAATTAAAAAAAGCATTGAAAAATAAAGAAAAATATATTAGTCAATTAAAAGAATTTAAGTATTTTTGAAGAGTATAACATATATATGTATATATTAGAAAAAGAAAAAGACTTAAATATAGCAATTAACAGAATAAAAGATATATTACCTTTGTAGATAATTGGGCAACATGTGATATATCATCTCCCTAAAATATTTAAAAATATCCTAAAGAGGTTTATAAATTTGCTAAAGAATGTATAAATAGTGATATGTCGTATACAAAAAGATATGGTATAGGACTACTTTTTATCTAATAGATTATATGATTATACAGACTTAGTAATAAAATCAGGAGATAATGATGAATATTATGTGAAAATGGTTAAAAGCTTGGTATTTGAGTATGGCTTTAGTACATGATTATGAGAGAACTATTAAATATTTTGAAGATAAAAATAGATAAATGGGTACATAATAAAGCGCTTCAAAAAAAGCTATAGAAAGTAGACAAATAGATATAAAAATAAAAAGAATATTTAAGAAAAATTGAAGATTTGAGATGTGGAAAAAGAATATTAATATAGAATGATGATTTTTATTGTTTTGCTATTAATGTTCTTTTTTATATTTTTTGAAATGTTTTTTTCAAAATGGTGATATATATAAGTTTTTCAAATTTATTTTTAATTAATAAAAAAATCAAGGTATAATATTATCGAAATAGATATTTATATTTTGGAGGTATTATTATGCAAACTTTACAAATTATTTTTAATTTTTTTGCAATATTTTTTTGCAGGAGCATATTTAATGATGACAAAAAAATTACCTGCAATATTAGCTTTACCTATTATGGGAATACTTATTGCGGTAATAGCTGGGGTTCCTTTTTAAAACGGAAGATCCTGAAAGTAAATTCAATAATAGATTTTGTTATAGCAAAAGGTGGAGTTAAGCTTGCTAGTACGATTATAGTTACTATCTATGGTGCAATATTTGCCAAGATTATTCAAAAAAAGGTATATCTGATTCAATAATAAAAAGAGCTGCAGAACTAGCAGGAGATAAACCAACTATAATTGCTATAGTATTAACAGCAGCTATATCTATAATCTTTACTGCTATGAGTGGTGCTGGTGCTGTAATAATGGTAGCGCAAATAGCTATTCCTATATTTCTTGCATCAGGTATAGAATCATTAGTAGCAGCTTGTTTAATATTATTTGGATTAAATATTGGATTAATATTTAATGTTTCTCTATATCAAATATTTATAGATACTATAGGAATGGATATAGAAACAATTAAATCTTATTCTATAGTTATGGGTATAATTTCTACAATTATTACTCTTATATATATATACATTAATGTATATAGAAAAGGATTAAAAAGGTACAAGAAAATCTTTGGTGTGTAAATGTGTGTAAAAAAATAATGATGTAAATGTAATTGCTTTGTTTACATCCAATTTTACCAATAATATTAGTTTTTCTTTTTAAAATGGAATCCTGATACAGCATTAATTGTATCAATAATAATAACTGCTTTTAATAGTAAGACCTATGGAAATGGTACAAGATTTATCTAGTTCTGTTGTTGAAGGTATTAAAGATGTTGCAGGAGTGATAGGATTAATGATAGGTATTGGTATACTTCTAAATGCAGTATTTACACCACAATCAGTAGAATTAATACAACCAGTTATATCATTTATAGCACCAACTAATCCTATTATGTATATAGCTATATTTACTATATTATCACCACTTGCACTTTATAGGGGACCATTAAATATGTTTGGATTAGGTTCAGGAATAGCTAAAAATATTACTTTTATCTGGATTAAGTATACCTGCAGTTGGAATGGCCTTAAAGAGTACAAGTATGGTTCAAAACAGTAACAGATCCAACTAATACTCAAAATGTAATTATAGCAGGATTTGCTAAAAGTTGATGTAAATGATATATTGAAATCAACATTACCATATACTATGATTATGACTTTAGGAATACTTGTATATTCTGCAATAACATTATTTTAATTAAGGTGAAATTATGGAAACTAGAAAAGTAAGGATAGGGATAGATGTTGGAGGTACATTTACTGATGCTGTTGTAGTAGATAATAAAAACTTTTGAAGTTATAGCAAAAACGAAGGTGCCTACAACTCATAGCTCAAAAAAGGAGTTTCAGAGGGTATAATTTTAGCAATAAATAAAGTTCTTGAAGAAAATAATATTTCTACAGAGGATATAACTTTTTATAGCTCATGGTACGACTCAAGCAACAAATGCACTTCTTGAAGGGGATGTTGCTAAAGTTGGTATTATAGGTATGGGTAAAGGTATAGAAGCTAATCGTTCAAAAAAATGAAACAATAGTTGGAAATATTGAATTATCTAGTGATAAATATTTATATACTCATCATAGATTTATTGATTCGAGTAATATTGATGAAGATAATGTTATTAATTCTATAAATGAATTAAAAAAAGAAGGTGTTAAAATTATAATTGCTTCAGAGAGTTATTCTGTAGATGATCCCACTAATGAAAAAGTTGTGGAAATAGCGAATTTCGATGGGTATGCTCGCTACAGGAGGATATGAAATATCTCAATTATATGGTCTTCAAGCAAGAACAAGAACTGCGGCAGTTAATGCTTCTCTTATACCAACAATGTTAGAAACTGCTAATATGACAGAAGCTGCAGTTAAAGATGCTGGTATAAAAACAACTGATGATAATGCGTTGTGATGGTGGGGTGATGAGTGTAGATGAGGTTAGAAAAAGACCTATACTAACTATGTTATCTGGCCTTGCAGCTGGAGTTGCTGGAGCTTTAATGTATGAAAAAAATTACAGATGGTATATTTTTTTAGAGGTTGGAGGAACATCTACTGATATATCTGCAATTAAAGAAGGAAAAGTTATGATAAAGAATGCTGAAATTGGAGGAAAAACTTTATTTAACTTCTTTAGATGTTAGAACGTTAGGTATAGCTGGTGGTAGTATGATAGTTATAGAAAATGGCGAAAATATCAGATGTTGGTCCTAGATCAGCTCATATTGCAGAAAAAGGAATATGAAGTATTTGCAAAATCCAGCGAGAATAAAAATCCCAAGATAGACTTAATAGCGCCTAAAAGTAGATGATAATAAAAATTTTGCTATAATTAGGTGTGATGAAGGGAAAGTTTTGCTTTTAACTCTTGCAGGAGCTGCAAATATTTTTAGGATATGTTCCAGATGAAGATTATGCTAAAGGTAATGTTGAATCTGCTAGAATTGCATGGTCTGCACTTTGCAGATTATACAGGAGAAAAGGTAGAAATTCTTTGTGAAAAAGCTTTGCAAATTGCTTTGTAATAAAGTTAAAGATGTAGTAAATAGTTTGATAGATGATTATAATTTAAATAGAAATATAATATATTTAGTTGGTGGAGGAGGTTCTGCTTCTATAATTACTCCATATTTAAGTAAACTTACAGGAGTTAGATTTAAAATAGCTAAAAATGCTCCATATATATCGACTATAGGTGTTTTCTCTGCTTTGTTAAGAGAACAGATAGAAAGAAATATATCTAATCCTACGGAAGAAGATATAAAAAATTAGGCATGATTGTAGTGAAATGATTATAAAATCAGGTGCAGATCCTAAAACTATAGATATAACTATAGAGATAGATTCTAAAAAAGAATATTTTTTGAGAGCAATAGCTACGGCTGCGACTGAATTAAGAACTAAAGATAGAAATAGTAAAAGCTTTTAACTCAAGATGAATTGAAAAATAAAATTATTAGAACTAAATAAAGATGAAAATATTAATATTTCACATATAGCTTCTACAGGAAAATGGAATATATTTGAACTTTCAAGTACTAATTCAATATTTTTTTGGATTAATTAAAAATAAAAATAAATACTTGTGTAATAGATTCTGAAGGAGTTATACGTTTACAAAAACAAAAATGCAAAAAGTACTTTTTTTGCAAAAAAAGAAGAAATTAATTTATACATAGATAAGTTTATAGATTCCATGACTATATATTCTGATGCTAATGAAACACTTCCAAATACTTTTTGTATATTTTTGGTCAAAAATCAGTAGATTTTAAGTAGTATAAGCACAAAAAGAGCAAATGTTATCTATATTAGATATGGAAATAGAATATTTAGATAATGAAGAAGATATTCTAGTGTTGTGTTCTAAGGATTAGAAATGATAAATGATGATACAATATATTTTTAGAGTTGAAACAAGATGTACTTTTTAGAAAAATTAATAGAAAATGATTATATGTATTATATAGAGAAATTGCAAGTCTTTTGCATCGAAAAATCTATGATATTTATAAAAGATGAAAATATAGTGGATATAATTGAAAAACATGGTTTTAAAATTTTAAAAATATATGATAATGTAAGTAAAAATTCACCATATATTTTGATATTCGGAAATAGTATATTTTGATAAAAAAAAAGAAATAAATATATATGTAAATGATTTAAATAAAAATTAGAATTAATTTCAGAAAAATATAAAGAATATAGATTTAAATTTTTGAAATAAATCTATGTATAGCACATGAATTTTTATCATTTTTAGAGATTAAATATGATATTTATGTACAAAAATATTTAAAAATTAAAAGGAATATTTTTTGAAATCTAAATTAAATGCATGTAGTGAAATATGCGCTATTGAATTTTCTAGATTATTTACAAATTCTGAAATAAATCCCTAAATATATGGATTATTTAGCTTTTGATAAAAAGGTTATATTGACTATACGTATTTGGAGGAGGCTGAAAATGAACTATATAACATATGCAAATAAAAATTATACCTATTTTTGGGAGAATATGATACAGTTGTTGTAGGTGGAGGAACATCAGGGTCTTCGGCTATAAGTGCTTCAAATTTAGGAAATAAAGGTATTAATTGTAGAAAAAGTATTTTTGGGAGGAGCAAGTGTAAATGCATTAGTAAATCCAATTATGGAATCTTTTGTTCCTCATAATGACAATTTTTATCTTATAGAAAAAGAATTGAAAAACTTAAATTTAACAACTAGAGATGGTTTTAACAGAATATCTTTATTCTACACCTGAAAATAAAAGTTTTGTATTAGAAAAATTATTTAAAGGAGATATATTATATGATACTACTTTAGTTGATGTAATAATATATGAAAAGAAAAGATTAATTATATAATTGTAACTACAGTTGAAGGACTAGTTGCTATTAAAGCTAAAACAATTTATTGATGCTACAGGTGATGCTATATTATCTAGATTATCTGGAGTTGAAACATTTAGCGGTGATGATAACGGTAACAATCAAAATGAGTTCTTTGCGTTTTGAAATGGGTGGTATTGATATTAATAAATTTAGAAACTATGTTTTGAGTTTGAAATGAGACTTTTTCTAAATTAATTAGCGGTGATTTTTTTGAGGCAGCTATGGTTAAAAGGTAAAAGGATTTAAACTTGAACCATTATTTGTTGAAGGAGTAGAAAAAGGAATACTTAAAAGAAGAAGATTTGATATATTTTCAGTGTTTTTTTCTATTCCGGATACGGTAGGGATGTATGACTTTTAATTGTCCTCATCTTGAAATGATGAAAAAAATACTAATTCTTTAATTAGATCAAGCAATATTACAAGGTAAAGAAAAATACAAAGATTAACAAAAATTTTTAAAAAGAAATGATGCCTGGGTTTTGAAAAATCTTATTTAATTAGGATAGCTAAATACTTTAGGAATTCGTGAATCTTATAGAATATTAGGAAAATATACTTTGAGTTGAAGAAGATTATATTGAAAACGGAGAAAAATTTGAAGATGCAGTTGCTAAAGCAGACTGGTATATAGATGTTCATTCTACTAAAGGATTAATTCATATGGAAAAGTACAAAAAGGAGAGTATTATGAAATCCCATATAGATGTTTAATTAATGATGTTATTGATAATTTAATAACTGTAGGTAGATGTATTTCACAAGCTTTTTAGTTCAAGCTAGTATTAGAGTTCAAGCTACATTGATTGATATGGGTGATACTGTAGGTAAAATATGTGCAAAAGCTTTTGAATGATAATATAGAACTATCTAATTATATACATAAAAAAATTAAATTTTAAAGGTAGTAATAATAAAATTCTAATATTTTGTTACTACTCTTTTTATTATTCCAATAAAAACAAAAAAATTAATTTAATCATCATTTTAAAAAGGTTTTCTGATTATTTTTGAATTTGAGTTATTAATTTATCTTAAAAATATTTGGATTTTTTTGGAAAAGTATTGACTTTTTGGAATTGTACTGTATTAATATAATGTAGATAAAATTGTTTAAAAAGGAGATAAAAATGAGCGAAGAATTATTACCTGGGAATTAGACTAAGAAAAAGGCGATGTAGCAGAAAGAGTTCTTGTTGTTGAGGGATCCATTTAGAGCAGAAATGCTTGCTAATAGACTTGATAACATGAAAGTGTCTTGCTAAAGGTACGTGAATATTGGACTTATAGTGGAACATATAAAGGTGTTCCTGTTAAATATATCATCTCATGGTGTTGGGGCAAGTGGAGCTATGCTTTCATTTATTTCATTAATTAAAGGTGGAGCTAAATTAATACTTAGACTTGGTACTTGTGGATCATTAAGTTCAAAAGTTAAGACAGGAGATATTATAGTTCCTACAGCAGCAGCTAAAGAAGAAGGAGTAAGTAATATATATGTTCCTGAATCATTTCCAGCTATAGCAGATTTTGATTGCGTTATCGGAATTGGCTAAATCTGCTAAAAACACAAAAATATAAAAAGTTCATACAGGAGTTATAGTTACTCAAGGTGCTTTTTATGGAGGACTTTTAGAAACAAATACAGAACTTCAAGCTAAAGCTGGAGCGATAGGACTTGAAATGGAAGTTTCAGCTCTGTTTACAGCAGCCCTCTTATAACATTAAAGCTGGAGCTATACTTGCAGTTGATGGTAATGCATTAGCTGTACTTAATAGTGCAGAAGATAATGATCCAGATCCAGAATTGTTAAATAAAAACTGTACAAACTTGTGCAGATGTAGTATTTGAAGCGTTAATAAATATTAATATTTAATAGAATTAGAAGGAGTCCAATTTATTATGGAAAAATTAAGTTTTTTTGGGAGTTGTTTTTAGTAGGTGTCGGACAAATTATAGGGTCTGGGATAATGGTTCTACTTTGTATTGCTATGGGTATGACAGGTAAAGGGGTTGCTGTTTCATTTTTAATAGCAGCTATTATAGTAGTTATACCTTTAATACCGTTAGCTGCACTTGGTTCTGCAATACCTAATGCAGGTGGTATGTATTCTTATGTTAGAGATTTAGTCGGTAGAAAAAAACAAGTTTCTTCTATGTTGCTTTTATTAGTATTTCGGACAATTTGTTCTGCACAATATGCAATAGGATTTGCGCAATATGCACAACAACTATGGCCAAATATCAATGTTAATTTAATAGCTGGAGCTTGTATGACTTTTTGTGTTTATAATAAACTTAGTTGGTATTAAAACATCAGTTTTAATTCAAAGAGCAGTTGTAGTTGTATTACTTGCTTCATTATTTGCTTTTTGTTTCATTTGGATTACCTCAAGTACAAGATTTTGGTTCTTTCTTTGAAATAGGGAATATCTTACCTAATGGAGTTGGACAATTTATAGCAGCATCAGTGTTGGTTAGATATGCAATGATAGGTGGAGAATTTTTTATCAGAATTTGGAGGAAATGCAAAAAATCCAGGTAGAGATATACCTGTAGCAATGATAAGCTCAACAGTTATTGTTTCAATTTTATACTTCCTAATAGCTTTAGTTGCAGCTGGTACTTTACCACTTGATGAAGTTGCTTATAAAAATTTAGGAGTTGTTGCAAAAGCTATATTACCTAATTGGATGTATTTAGTGTTCATTATAGGTGGAGGAATGTGTGCTTTATTATCATCATTAAATGCAGTATTTGCTTGGGCACCAAATGGTATAAAACAAGCTATTAAAGATGGTTGGTTCCCTGAAAAATTTGCTCAAGAAAACAAAAAATTTGGAACACCTCACTGGTTATTATTAATGTATTATTTAGTAGGTATGTATCCAATTTTATTAGGACAAGAAATTAAAGCTGTATCAGTTATAGGAGCAAATGTTGGTTTAATATTTGCAATATTCCCTGTAATGGCAATAGCTTTCTTAGAAAAGAAAAATCCTGAAGCTTTATAAAAATGCACAATTTAAATTACCTAGATGGGCATCAATATTATTACCTATTATAAGTGCTTGTATATATATTATAGCTATATATTCAAGTTGGGATTATATGAAAGAACAAGGTGCTATAATACCTATTATAGTATTCTGTTTATTGGTTATTATATATGCATTCTTAAGAGAAGGTCATGTAAAGAAAGTATTAGAAGCTAAAACAAATAATAAAACAATTATAATGTTTTAGGAGAAAATAGATATGGAAAGAAAAGACTATAATCTTCCATTTATGTTAACTTATGAAAAATATTGCGTGGTTTTTATGAGGAAGGTTTTGTAAAAATATTAGATAGAAGAATTTATCCAGAAAGAGTTGAGTTTGTTACATGTAATAAAACATGAAGAAGTTGCACAAGCAGTAGCAGATATGGTTACACAAAAGTGCAGGGCCTTATACAGCTGTTGAATGGGTATGGCGCTAGCTGCTTATGAATGTCGTAATTTAGATAAAGATGCTCAAATAGAATATCTTAAGAAAGCTAGTTATACATTAAGTCATGCTAGACCCTACTACTGCAAATAGAATGGAAAAATTACAAATTCTTGTTTAAATGTTGCTATAGATGCTATTGAAAAAGGTAGAATGTAGCTTATTTGAAGCAATAAAAAAATGATACTATAGCTTCTTTAAATAGAAGATATAGTATAATGGAAGAAGTTGCACTCATCTTGCAAGTCAGATTAAAAGATGGAGACAAGGTGCTGACTCAATGTTTTTGGTGAAACAATAATAGGTATGTTAATTAGAGTTTTTAAAAAGGGATAATAAAGATAATGTTAAATTTTATTGTGCTGAAACTCGCCCTTATTTTCAAGGTGCAAGATTAACAGCAACATGTTTTTGCTGAAATGGGATTTGATACTACAGTTATTTCAGATAATATGGTTGCTTATACTATGAAAGTATATAGGTATTAATGTATTTACTTCAGCAGCAGATACAATTACACGAGCAGGATATATTGCTAATAAAAGTTGGGTACATTACAAATAGCTATGCTTGCTAAAGAATTTGGAGTTCCGTATTTTGTTACAGGTATACCTGATGTTGATAAATTTCAACTGAAGAGGATATAAAAGATAGAGCTAAGAGATCCAAGTTTAGTACTAGGAAATCATACACATAAAAATACTAAGGCTATCTATCCATCATTTGATATAACTCCTCCACATTTGATAGGTGGTGTAGTAACTGATAAAGGTATATACTCTGCATATGACTTAAACAGTTACTTCAAAAATGAAGTTAAAAGATTTTTATTAATAAGGAGATTAATAATGAACGTTAAACAAATGATAGTTGAAGCAGGAAGAAAAATGTATAATACTGGGACTTGTTGCTGGAACTAGTGGAAATATTAGTATGCGTAATCCTGATAAAGAAGATAGCTTTTTTATAACACCAAGTAGTATGGCATACGATCAAATACAGGAACATGATATAGTAGAAATAAATTCAAAAGGTGAACCATATATAAAAGGACAAAGACCATCTTCTAGAATGGCAAATGCATGTTTCTGTTTATAAAAGATTTGAAAAATATAATGCAATTGTTCATACTCATTCAACATTTGCTACATCATTTGCTGTTACACATGAAAATATACCATTGATATTAATAGAAATGAAACCATATTTAGGTGGAGATTTACACGTAGCACCTTATAGACCTGCAGGAACTAAAAGAGCTAGGTGAAGTAATTTTTACCTTATTTAGAAGATAGAAATTCGTGTTTGCTTGCAAATCATGGTACAATAAGTTGTGGAGAAACACTTGAAGATGCCTTTATGGCAGCTGAATATGTAGAAGATGCAGCAAAAATTTATTATTATGCAAAAACTTCAGGTACTCCCTGTTATTATAAAAATAAAGAGAGGTATATAAATGATCAAAGTAGTAAGACAAAAATAAAGATTCTTGAATACTTTAGATATAAATGGAAGTTTATCAATATCAACTATTGCAAAAAGAGTTAGATTGCAGTGAAGAAACTATAAGAAAAGATTTAATTGAACTTGAAAAAGAATCGAAAAGCTTGTAAGAACACATGGAGGGGCGTATATAGAGTATAAATATCATCATGGATTTCTCATTGAAATATACGTGAAACATTACTGAAAGAATGAAAAAATATATATAGCTAATAAAGGCTATAGATATAGTTAAAAGAAAGAGATACTATAATGTTAGATTCTAGTACTACATGTATAGAGCTTGCATTATAGATTCAAAAATTATAGTTACTATAATTACTAATTCTTTGCAGATAGCAAAATCTTTGTGAGATGTCAGAAACAGTTAAATTTATACTAATAGGTGGTAATTTTAGAAAGAAAAAAATAAATCTTTTGTAGGTTATTTAGCTAACTGAAACATTATCTGCTTATCATGCAGATATATCCTTTGTAAGTTATCCCTTCTATAGATATGGAGTTTGGATTTTGGTGATAATAAACTAGAAGAGCTTAAAAATTAGAGATTTAATGTTGAAACATTCTAAGAAAAAGTTTTTACTACTTGATCATACTAAGTTTGATGACAATGATTCAATAGTATTTTCAAAAATGGAGCTGTTGATTTAATAGTTACAGATAAGAAACTTAGTAAAAATGGGAGGACTTCTTAAAGAAGGAGAATATAAAATGTTAGATTTTAATTATCAAAAACACTGCTAAAATAATATTTGGATTAGATTCTATAAATAAGTTGGAAAATGAATTGAAAGAAAATAATATAAAAATTTATTGATTTTTAGTAGTGGAGATTTTATTAAAGATTTAGGTATATATGATAAAGTTATATTTAGTATGTAATAAATTGAAATATAAGTTATGTATATAATAATTCTGTAGTTCCTAATCCTAAAAGTTGAATTAATAAGAGAATTGATAAAATACAAAAATAAAGATAAAAAGTATAGATTTAATTTTTAGCAATAGGTGGAGGTTCTGTAATTGATAGTGCCAAATCTATATCATGTAGGATTAGAAAGTGATTTAGATGTTTGGGAATTTTTTTGAAAAAGGGAGTTGAAATAAGAAAAACAACACCAATAGGTGTTATTTCTACTATACCTTCAAGTGGATCTGAAACATCTAATTGTTCTATAGTTTCAAATGGGAGAATTTAAATTAGAATAGAAACAGATTTAATTATTCCTAAGTTTGCAATTATTAATCCCTGAATATACATTAAGTTTACCTAAATATCAAACAAGTGTTGGTCTTTGTGATATTTCTACTCATTTAATAGAAAGATATTATAGTGATGTTGAATATACTGATACAACAGATTATATGATAGAGGGACTTTTAAAAAGCTTTTAATACTTAATTCATATAGATTAATTAATAATCCAAGTGATATAAATGCGAGAAGTGAAGTATTCCTTATGTCTATATTTGCGCATAATAATATATTAGATTCAGGTAGAATGGCAGATTGGGCATCACATAGAATAGAACATGAAATTAGTGCTGAATATGGTATAACTCATGGAGAAGGAATGGCAGTAGTTTTAGTTGCGTATACTAAATATTTAGCAACTAGAAAACCAAAAGAAATTAGCACAACTTGCAAAATCGTGTATTTAATATAGATTATTCAAATTATACTAAAGAAGAAATGGCTTTTAATGTTAGCAGAAAAATTTAGAAAAATTTTTATATAGATTTAGGTCTTAGAACAAGACTTTCAAAATTTAATATAGATGATTCTAATTTTTGAAAAATGGCACTTAGAGCGACTAAAAACGATAATTCTAAAATAGGCCATTATATAGGACTTGATTCTAAAGAGATTATAGAAGTTTTTAAAAATTGCTTTATAGTTAAATTTAAGGTTTAGATAAATCTAAACCTTTTTAATTTACATTATTTCAGTGTTAATATATGTATATTAATTAAAGGAGAATTATAATGAAAAAAGTGCTATTATATATTATTAGGTGTTAGTGCCTTTGCTGAAGTTAAACCCTTATAAGGTCTTAGCTAATATTTCATATAGTAAAGATAATTCTAATTACCAGGAATTGAAGGTCAATATTATTCTAAAAATTACAATAACAGATAAACTTTATGGTAAAGTTGGTGCTGGATTAGAAGCTGCAATATTATTATCAACTGAAAATAAATCTATTAAATCTTCTTATATTGCCCCTGCTTCTTCTCTGAATTAGGATATAAGGTTAATGAAGATTTTAAATACTTACGTTGGAATAAATGCGAGTATACCTGCTAATTTTTATTATCAATTAAAGAAAATGGAAGTTAAAACTACTATAGCAGCAAGAGCATATGTAGGAGCTGAGTATAAAGGGTTTAGTGCTGAAATTGGTAGTGGATTAGCTGGAAATGTGAGATTAGGTTTAGATATAGTTTTTAAAATAAAATAGCTAGAAATTTTCTAGCTATTTTTCTTGTTGTAAGTAAACCAACAGAAATGATGATTATCAACCCACCTATTATCTGTATAGTATATATTTTGGTTTTCATAAATAATACACCAATTATAAGAGCTGATATAGGTTCAAATGCTCCAAGTAGTGATGTTATTTTGGGAGAAATGTATTTTGTGCTTTCAAGGAAAAGATAAAAAGGAATAACATTACCAAGTATTACATTTGAAGTAAAAGTAAATAATATATCAGGTTTCATATTCTGCCATATTGAAATCATTAAATGGTAGTAGATATATAGAGCCCTAATATCATACCTATTCCAAGAACTAAAACTAATATGATAATTACTAAATTCTTTGATATATATAACATAGTATGCATAAAAACTTGCGAGATATAACTCCGTATAAAATTGCTAATGGATTAACCATTAAATCACTTAAATTACCGTTTGTTATCATTAAAAACATTCCAAATAGTGAAATTAGAGTTAAAATAATTTCTGATAATTTAGGTTTTATTCTATTTTTCTATGCTTATATACACAAGTATTATTAATGGTGATAGAAATTGTAAAGAGTAGCAAGTGGTGCATTAGATAGAAGTATAGTTTTTGAAAAAGTATATTGTAATCCCATAATACCTAAAAATGAATAAATTACTAGTTTTAGCATAATTTTTATCAAAAATTAATTTTTAAATTCACTAAAAGCTATTTAAAAAAATATACCATAAATTAGTAGTATTATACCTGAAAATAGCATTCTAAATGTAGTATAAGATAAATCTGTTATATCAGAATGAGTAAATATATATTCTGCAAAAATTTCCAGATATTCCCCAAAGTATTGCAGCAATTAAAGCCATACTTATTCCTTTACTTTTTATTATTCATATTATCACCTCTTTTTGTTTATAGTATATACTACAAAAATTTTTTAATCAATGTTTGAGTGAAATATATATTTATTTTGATTTTTAGTTAAAAAATGATATATAATTTTTCATATATCAATAGAATAATTAGGAGGAGAAGATGTCAGAATTATTAGAGGCAGGAAAAGCAGCTGTAACTAATTATGGTGAAACTGAAATACAAAAATGAAGAAATAAAAATTATTTGTTGAAGCAGGATTAAATTAATATATATAAATAAATAGATACTGATGTGTCTATTTATTTTAAAATATTATTGTAACTATTGATATTACAACAAAACAGAGATAATATTATCTATAATTTAAAATAAAGAGGTATGAAATGGATAAAAATATTGTTAATAGTATGTTAATGATTTTTAACTTTTTATTGAATGTTGTTTATCAATTTGCTATAATAATTATGAAAACAATTACAACTTAGGAGGAAAAATAATGTCTTTAGTAGGAAAAGAAATACAAGAATTTAGTGCACAAGCATATAATCCGACAACAGAAGAATTTATAACTGTAACGGATAAAGATTTAAGAGGTAAGTGGAGCGTTATAATGTTTTTATCCAGCAGATTTTTACATTTGTATGCCCCTACAGAATTAGAAGATTTACAAGAACAATATGATACTTTAAAATCTTTTGGATACAGAAGTTTATTCTGTTTCAACTGATACTCATTTTGTACATAAAGCATGGCATGATCATTCAGATAAGATATCTAAACTTACATTTAAAAATGATAGGAGATCCTAGTCATTTAATCTCTAAACAATTTGAAGTTTTTAGATGAATCAGGATTAGCGCAAAAGAGCAACATTTATAATAGATCCAGATGGTGTAGTTCAAGTAGTTGAAATAAATGCTGATGGAATAGGAAGAGATTCTTCAGTATTAGTTGATAAAATTAAAGCAGGACAATTTATTAGAAAAACCCAGGACAAGTATGTCCAGCAAAATGGAAAAGAAACAGGTGAAACTTTAACACCAGGATTAGATTTAGTAGGTAAAATATAATGAGTATAATAGATTCTAGTTTAAAAGGACAACTTTCACAGTATTTACAACTTTTAGAAAATAAGATTTCTATAGGTATAAGTTTAGATGAAAGTGAGAATTCAAAAATTAAGAGATTTTATTTTAGAAATTGTATCATTATCTGATAAAAATTTCTGTAACTGAAGAAAAATTAAATTACACACCTTCATTTTTCTGTAAATAGATTAGATGAAAAACAGGTATAGAATTTGCAGGAATTCCTTTAGGCCATGAATTTGAATCTCTTGTATTAGCTTTACTTCAAGTAGGTGGGCGTAAACCCTAAAAATATCAGAAGAACAGTTTGCAAGAATTAAAGCTATAGATAAAGAATTAAAATTTGAAACTATAGTTAGTTTATCTTGTCATAATTGTCCTGATGTTGTACAGGCTTTTAAATATATTATCAGTTTTAAATTCTAAAATTAGTCATACTATGATAGAAGGTGGAATGTTCCAAGAATTAGTAGAAACTAAAGGTATTATGGCAGTTCCAACTGTTCTTTTAAATGGCGAGGAATTTATTGCTGGTAAAACAAATCTTGATAAAATTCTTAATATGATAGCTGGACCTAAATCTGATGATAAAATAAAGGAAATAACAAAATTAGATACTTTAATAATAGGTGGAGGACCAGCAGCGGCAACTGCAGCTATTTATCTTGCAAGAAAAGATTGGAATGCAGCTATAGTTTGTGATGAATTTGGAGGACAAGTCAAAGAAACTTTAGGTATAGAAAATATCACTGGTACTAAATATACTGAAGGTCCCTAAATATATGGCTCAAGTAAAAGAACATGTAACAGAATACAATATTCCAATATTTGAAGGATATAAGGTTGAAAGTATAGAAAAGGTGATGAATTTAAATCTAAGTTAAATAATGGAATAGAGATATTATCTAAAACTGTTATAGTTGCAACAGGTGCAAGATGGAGACTTTTAGGTATTCCAGGTGAAACTGAATTTAAAAATAAAGGAATAGCATATTGTGTACATTGTGATGGACCTTTTATTTAAAGATAAAAAGTTGCTGTTATAGGTGGAGGAAATTCTGGTATAGAAGCAGCTATTGATTTAGCGCCTATAGCAAAAAGAAGTAGTAGTATTAGAATTTGCCGATACATTAAAAAGCTGATGATGTTTTACAGGATAGAGCAAGATCATTAAGTAATATAGAAATAATAACTAATGCAGAAACAACATCTATAGATGGAGATAATAAGGTACAAGGTTTAACTTATACAGATAGAATATCTGGTAAATCTATTTCAAGAGATATAGATGGTTGTTTTATTCAAGTAGGGTTAGTTCCAAATACAGAATTTTTAGATAATAAAGTTGAAAAAGACTAGAATGGGTGAAATTGTTGTTGATGGACAAGGTCAGAGTTCTATTGAAGGACTATTTGCTGCAGGAGATTGTACAAATACAGAATTTAAGCAAATAGTAATAGCTTCTGGAAGTGGAGCTAGTGCAGCTCTTGGAGTTAATAATTATTTAGTTAGAAAAATAGTATAAAAACATATATCAATAAAATAAATAATAATTTTGGTTATTATAAAATTTAGAGATATATGTTTTTATTTTTCTCTTTAACATAATAAAGTAACAGAACCTATTATTAATATAACCCCTATAATTTGTATAAAAAGATATAGTAGTTGTTTTTCATAATAAATACAGATATAAGAAGAGCTGTTATAGGTTCGAATGATCCAATAATTGCTGTAATATTTGGACGTATATATCTTGTAGCTTTCTAGGAAAAAGTAAAATGGTATTACATTTCCAAGTATAACATTAAAAGCAAATGCTGAAATAATATCATTTCTATTCATACTTTGTATAAAAATTAAGATGATTTGTAAATGGTGCAAGTGATACAGATCCAAGTAACATTCCAAGTCCTACTATCAAACACATATCATATTTAAAAAATTTTTATATAGATTATATAAAATACAAAAGTCATAGCAGAAATTATACCCATAATTAATGCTTGTGGACTTACTGAAATATTTGATAAATTTCATTAGTAACCATCAAAAAAACATTCCAAATAGTGCAACGAAACTTAAAAACTTCAGATTTTAAAGGTAATTTTTTTATCTTTTATACTTATTAGTATTAATATAATTATAGGAGATAAAAATTGAAGTAATGTTGTAAATGGTGCATTTGAATACTCTATAGTCTTTGCAAATGTAGTTTGTAAAAGCATTACACCTATTACAGAATATATGATTAATTTTTAATATTTCTTTTTTATTCGACATAAGTAACATCATTATACCCGTTAATATATATAGAATAAGGTACTAGAATAAGTCCTGAAAATAGCATTCTAAATGTAGTATAAGATAAATCTGTTATGTTAGAATGAGTGAATATATATTCTGCAAAATTTCCAAATACTCCCCAAAAGTATTGCAGCAATTAAAAGCCATACTTATACCTTTGCTTTTATTATTCATATTATCACCTCTTTTTATTTATAGTATATACTACAATATAATCAATGTTTAATTGAAATATATATTTATTTTGATTTTAGTTAAAAATGAGATATAATTTTTGTATGTTAATAGAACAATTAGGAGGGAGAATATGTCAGAATTATTAAGAGTAGAAGATCTATATGCTGGTGTAGAAGAAAAAGAAATAATTAAAGGATTAAATTTAAAAATTAACAAAGGAGAAATCCATGTAATAATGGGGCCTAATGGAGCAGGTAAATCAACACTTGCATCTATACTTATAGGTCATCCAAAATATGAAATAACAAAAGGAAAAGATAATACTTGAAGGAGAAGAAATTCAAGAAGATGCAGTTGATGAAAAGAGCTAGAAAAAGGGTTGTTTCTTTTCTTTTTCAATATCCAGAAGAAATACCAGGTCTTACAGTTGAAGATTTTTAAGATCTGCAAGAGAAGCTGTTACTGGAGAAAAAACAATATATATTTAAGTTTAATAAGTTATTAAAAGAAAAATGGCAGAACTTAAAATGGATGAGTCTTATGCAAGTAGATATTTAAATGTAGGATTTTCAGGTGGAGAAAAGAAAAAGAATGAAATATTACAAATGTCTATACTTGAGCCTAAAATTAGCTATACTTGATGAAACAGATTCAGGATTAGATAGAGATGCAACAAAAATAGTTTTTGAAGGTATTAAAACCTTAAGAGTACAGATAGATCTATGCTTATAATAACTCATTATGATAAAAGTTTTAGAATATTTAGAACCTGATTTTTCCATATATTAATAGATGGTAAAATAGTTAAAAACTGGTGGTAAAGAATTAGCTGAGTTTATAGAAGAAAATGGATATGAAAAATTAAGAGAAACTTTATTAGGAGAATAGTAATGGAAATAACAAAAAGACATATATAGCTGATGTTGAACGTGGTATATATGATATTAAAAGATGAAATGTTACATACTTTTACTACTGGTAAAGGATTAAATGAAGAAGTAGTAAGAAAAATATCAGAAAAGAAAAATGAACCACAATGGATGTTAGAAAAAGGCTTGAATCTTTTAAAAATATTTGAATCAAAACCTATGCCTACTTGGAGTACAGATTTATCAGATTTAGATATAGATGAGATAATACATTATTTAGAAACTGAATCAGAAAATATGAATAATTCTTGGGATGATGTACCTGAGTATATTAAAAAAACTTTTGATAGATTAGGTATACCTGAAGCTGAAAAGCATAGTCTTTCAGGAGTAGGAGCTCAATATGATTCAAATGTTGTTTATCATAGTTTAAATGAAGAATTAAAAGCTCAAGGAGTAATATATACAGATATAGAAACGGCATTAGTGGAACATGAAGATATTATAAAAATATTTTATGAGTCTAATAACACCTAATGATCATAAATTTGCAGCACTTCATGGAGCGGTTTGGTCAGGAGGTTCATTTGTTTATGTTCCTAAAGGAGTCAAGGTTGAAAAACCTCTTCAATCATATTTTTAGACTTAATGCATCAGAATCTGGTCAATTTGAGCATACTTTGATTATAGTTGAAGAAGACGCGTATCTTCACTTTATAGAAGGGTGTTCGGCACCTAAATATTTTAAAAATGCGTTACATGCAGGAGCAGTTGAGTTATTTGTTGCAAAGAATGCTAAACTTCGTTATTCAACTATAGAAAATTGGTCTAAAAATTTATATAATCTTAATACTAAAAGAGCAATAGTTGAAGAAAATGGAACGATAGAATGGATATCAGGATCATTTGGATCACGTGTTACAAATCTATTTCCTATGAGTATATTAAATGGTCCTAGAGCAACTTGTGAATTTACGGGAGTTACTTTTGCTGCAGCTGGTCAATTTTTAGATACAGGATGTAAGATAATACATGCTGCACCATATACAACTTCTAATGTTTTCATCTAAATCAATTTCTAAAAATGGTGGAGGATGTTTTTATAGAAGCTACTTAAAGTAGTTCCAGGAGCTCATCATTGTAAAGCTACTGCTGAATGTGAATCATTAATGTTAGATAATAATGGTTCTGCTTCTCATACTATGCCTATAATAGAAGTAAATACAGATGATATAGATATAGGACATGAAGCATCAATAGGAAGAATAAGTGATGAAGCTATATTTTTATTTAATGAGTAGAGGTATTAGTGAAGATGAAGCTAAGCTTATGATAATTAGAGGGTTTGTTGAACCAATATCTAAGGAACTTCCTTTAGAATATGCTGTTGAATTAAATAAATTAATAGAATTAGAATTAGAAGGGACTATAGGATAGGTGGAAGTATGAAAAAGAAAAGAAATTTTCTCCCTAAGGTTCAGGAGACGATAGATTTATTAAAATCTGCAGTTGCCTCAGAGGCAAAAAAAGCTACACCTAAAAAAACAAGATCTTTCTTTTTGAAAAACCTAGTTGGAAAAGAATAAATTATGAAGTTAAAGGTGTTTCTAAAATACATGAATTTAATAATGTTAAAATTAAAGGGTTAGATTCTGAAAATATATTACTAAATGTGATGTAGAAGTAGGTATGAGACTTAGTAATTATTTTTAAAAATGAATCAGAAAAATATTCTAATGTTAGAAAGAATATACAAATAAATAAAGGTAAGAGAAAAATATTTTTTTATAGAATTTGATGTTGATAAAACAAATTCAACTCTAGTAGATGTATTTAATATACATATGAAAAAAAGGGTTCTGATGCAAGAATATTTATTAAATATAATGGAATTGATGAAGAATATACATATCATAATGGATATATTAAAGTAATTGCAGAAGAAGAGTCAAAAGCTTGATATATTTGTTATGCAAAAATTTAAATTTAAATTCTGAAAACTTTTTAAGTATGGATATAGATGTTAAAAAGAGATGCTGATGTTAAATATTATGGTATAGAATTAGGTGGAGAAGTAAATGTTACTTCAGTTTCTTCGAATTTATTAGAAGATGATTCTAAATCACTTTTAATGCCTATATATTTATCTGATAAAGAAAGAAAAAAACAGATTATGAATATACATTAAACTTTTTAGGAAAGAGATCTATAGCAGATATTGATGCAGAGGAGTAACTAAAGATAAAGCTGTTAAAGTTTTTAGAGGAAATTTAGTTTTTGAAAGATTTTTCTACTAAATCAGAAGGTTCTGAGTCTGAATTTTCTATACTTTTTAGATAAAAACTGTAAATGCACATTCTATACCTACATTATTCTGTGATGAAGATGATGTAATAGGGAGCGCATTCAGCAAGTATAGGTAAAATAGATCAAGATAAATTATTTTTATTTAATGAGTAGAGGATTTAGTGAAAAAGGCTGCTAAAAACTTGTAGTAGAATCTTCGTTTGGGCCTGTATTTGATGCTATAGAAGATGAAGATATTATAGGAGAAATAAAAGAAATACTTGAAAGAAGGATTTAGTATGGATGAGTTTAAAAAGGATTTTCCTTTAATAAACAACGTGATATACATTATTTAGATAGTGCAGCGACTACTCAAAAACCATATATGATACTTGAAGAAATAGATAAGTATTATAGTTTTAGTAATGGTAAATGCAGGACGTGGTTCTCATAAATTATCCATCGAGAATACTAATATTATTGAAAAGAGTAAGGTATGAGGTTGCGCAATTTGTAGGTGTTTTCTGATAAAAAGTCAAATAATATTTACTAAAAATACTACAGAATCTTTTAAATGTTATAGCTTTTTCTTATGCTTTTAAATACTTTGAAATAAAGATGATGAAATAATAATTGCAATTTCAAATCATCATTCAAATATTGTTCCTTGGCAGGAGGTTGCAAGAAAAACAGGAGCTAGACTTAGATATATATATTTAAATAAAGATGGTAGTTTAGATATGAAACAATTTGGGATATATGTTAAGTAAAAGAGTGAAAATAGTTTCTATATCAGCTGTTGTTAATACTACTGGAATTATTCAAGATTTTTAATAATATTATAGAATTGTCTCATAGATTTAGAGCTAAAGGTTATACTTGACTGTGCTCAGTCTATAATTCATTTTAAAGCATGAATTTGATAAAGTGGGATGTTGATTTTTGGAGTATTTTTCAGGACATAAGATGTTTTCTGCATTTGGTGTTGGTATACTTTTTGGTAAGAAAGAATTACTTGATGAGATGGATCCTTTTATATTCGGTGGAGATATGGTTGAATATGTAGAAGAAGATAGCTCTACCTTCAAAGATGTTCCTTATAAAGTTTGAAGGAGGAACTTTAAATGTTGAAAGTATAAAAACATTGGGTATAGCTATTGAATATATAAACAATATTGGGTATGATAGAATATATGAACATGAAAAAGGAATTGATGCGTTATGCTCAGCTTTCTTTATCATTACTTGATTTTTGTTGAAATATATTATCCAGAATCTGATAGAGTTGGAATTATACCCTTTTAATGTAAAAAGGTGTTCATTCTCATGATAGTGCATTTATACTTGATAATATGAATGTAGCTGTAAGATCTGGACAACATTGTACTGCACCACTTATGAAGCATATGGGTATAAATTCATGTTGTAGAGCTAGTTTTAGTATATATAATACAAAAGAAGATGTTGATGCTTTAATTAGTGCATTAAAAGAAGTAAATAGAGTATTTAATTAAAAATAAGGAGAAGTAATTCTCCTTATTTTTATAAATTAATTTTATTCATTATATTTTCTATGAATTTAAATTTAAATACTTCTTTTTGTATGCATGATATGCTGTAATTACAACAATAATACTTAAAACTGCATTTAATAAAGTAAATAAATAAGTTATTACTGAAAGAATAGTAAGTAATGAAAAATGCTATACTAAATAATAAAGATTGTTTTTGCATAATCTCTTACGAAGATATTGTTAGGTTCAAAAATCAAAGTACCTAATGCAATTATTATTCCTACTCCTGTAATTAAACTACATATCAATACTATTGAAGCTATGATATTTTCTTTTAAAACCACCTATTGAATTATTCATATTTATTTTTCCTTTCTTGTATTTTTTTAAGTTATTATAACAAAAAGATTATGAATGTCTATTATTGAATTTTTGTTTATGATTTTTAATATTTCATCAATATTTTTCACTGTGTTTAATTAAATCTGCAGTATTTTTATCTATTATATTACGAGATAGAGACATAAGTATATCTATATGTAAATCTTCATAATTAGGTTTTATTAAAAGAACGAAAAATATATTTAACCTTATCATTTTCATCATTCCATTTAATAGAATTTTTAAGACGTATAAACATAAGTGTATTTTCTATAACTTTTTCTACTTTTTAACATGAGGAATAGCAAAATGTGAACCTAAGAACGTTTTTAACTTTATTTTTCCTTGTTATTCATTTTTCTAAAAATTCTTTCAGGATTTTCAATTCTCTCTTTTTACAAGTTCATTGATTATAAAACTAAATAACTCTTCTTTACTAGAAACTTCTAAATCATCATAAAACAAATCTTTTTACATAATTCTAAAGACATAATCACCATCTCCTAATTCGTTATTTATATACTATATTATACCTTGAAAAATTAAAGGCAAATACTAAATTTATATTAATAAAGTTTTGTTACATTTAATAGCTTCTATTATGCTAAATAAAATGAATAACGAACATTTTAGTTTGATAAAATATTTTTATAAGCAAATCAAAAGTATTTTTATATATCTTTAAATGCTTTTGTATACTGGATTTATGACAATGATATTTTTGATTGACAAAGTAATTAAAAATATTGTAATATAAAAATAGAATAAAAGAAGGAGAGGATTATGAATGAAAAAATTTTAAGAAACTTTTAGTTTTATTTGTTATGTTTATAGCTGCAATTTCTTGTGGTTCAAAAGCAGATACTAATGCAGATAATGCAGAAGGGAAAAATTAAAGTTACAACAACTTTAAATTACTATGTTGACTTATTAAATCAAATAGGTGGAGATAAAGTTGAAATTACAGGTCTTATGAAAGAAGGAGAAGATCCACATTTATACGTTGCAACAGCAGGAGATGTTGAAAAATTAAATAGTGCTGATTTAGTTGTTTATGGTGGACTTCATTTAGAAGGTAAAATGGTTGATATCTTTGATAAATTACAAGGTAGAGAAGTTCTTAATTTAGGAGATGCTTTAGATAAATCTCAATTAACTAAAGTTGATGATGAACTTTATGATCCACATGTATGGTTTAATACTCAATTTTTGGGCATTACAAGCTAAAGCTGTTGCTGATAAATTATCAAGTATGGATGAAGCTAACAAAGATTATTATCAAGCAAATCTTGAAAAATATATGAAAGAGTTAGATGAAACAACTAAATATATACAAGATAGAATTAATGAAATACCAGAAGGATCAAGATATTTAGTTACAGCTCACGATGCATTTGGATATTTCTCTAAACAATTTGGATTAAAAGTTGAATCTATACAAGGAGTTTCAACAGATTCTGAAGTAAGTACTAAGAGAATAGAAGAATTAGCTCAATTTATAGCTGATAATAAGATTAAAAGCAATATTCACTGAATCTTCTGTATCACCTGCAAGTATACACGCTCTTGAAGAAGCTGTTAAAGCAAAAGGTTGGGAAATTAAAATAGGAGATGAATTATATTCAGATTCTATGGGTGATAAAGAACACGATACAGATACATATAAAAAAACAATAAAGGCAAAATGCAGACAAAATTGCTAATGCTTTAAAAATAGGATAGGAGTAATATGAAGGTTATTGAAAATTGAAAAATTAGTAGTTGCTTATGATGAGGATAAGCCGGTTCTAGATGGTTTTTAATTTAGGTATAGAAAAAGGTAAGATGACAGCTTTTTGTAGGACCCTAATGGTGCAGGGTAAGTCGACATTAATTAAGGCAATATTAGAATTTGTAAAAACCAATAACTGGAAGTATAAAAATTAACGGTAAAACATATGCACAAGAGAAAAAGAAAATAGCCTATGTACCTCAAAGAGGTAGTGTAGATTGGGATTTTCCAACAACTCTATATGATGTTGTTGAAATGGGTAGTTATGGAAGAGTTGGCTTTTTGAAAAGAGTACCAAAAAGTGAAAAAAAGAGAGTTATGGAAGCAATAGAAAAAGTTGATATGATAGAATACATAGATAGACAAATTTCACAATTATCTGGTGGACAACAACAAAGGGTATTTATAGCTCGTGCATTGGTACAAGATGCTGAAATATATTTATTAGATGAACCTTTTCCAAGGTATAGATAAAAACAGAAGGATCTATAGTTAATATATTAAAAAGGACTTAAAGAAGAAGGGAAGACTGTAATAGTTGTTCACCATGATCTTCAAACAGTTCCTGAATATTTTTGATGAAGTGGTTTTTAATTAATAGAAAAGTAATTGCAAGTGGTAAAGTAAGTGAAGTATTTACTAAAGAAAATATAGATGAGACATATAAAAAGAGTATGGATATGTGATATTTATGAGAGAAATAATTGAATTATTTATTAATAGCTATACATTTAGAGTGGTTGTGTTAGGTTGTTCACTTTTAGGTGGTATAAGTGCTATTATAGGAACATTTGCAGTACTTAAAAGAGAAAGTTTACTAGAGATGGTATAGCACACGCTTCACTTGTTGGTGTGTGTCTTGCCTTTATACTTACAGGGAAAAAAAGAATTAACAGTTTTTACTTTTTTGGGGGCTTTTAATTATTGGGGTTATATGTATATTATTGATATATTTTTATACAATTAAATTCAAAAAGTTAAATTTGATAGTTCTATTGCACTTATGTTATCAACTTTTTTTGGACTTGGACTTGTTTTATTAACTTATCTTAAAACGGTTCCGGGAGCTAAAAAGCAGGATTAAATAGGTTTATCTTTGGTCAAGCATCAACTCTAATATTAAGAGATATATATTTTATTACTTCCGTAGGTTTAATATTATTGATATTAGTTCTAATATTTTTGGAAAGAAATAAAGATAAGTATTTTTGATAAAGATTATGCTAAAACTTTAGGTATAAATAGCGATAGAATAAGATTATTGGTATCTATAATGATAGTTATAAATGTTATAACAGGTATACAAGTTGCTGGAGTAGTTTTTAATGACATCTATGTTAGTGGCACCATCAGTTGCTGCAAGGCAGTGGAGTGACAAACTTAGTGTAGTTGTTTTACTTGGTTCTATATTCGAATAATTTCTGGTTTTATTGGAACAAGTATTTCTACTATAAATGTTGAACTTCCAACAGGTCCATTAATAATATTATCTTTAAGTTTATTTGTCTTAGTAAGTTTACTATTCTCACCTCGTGGAATTATTAAAGAGATATATAAATATAAGACGAAGAAACAAAGAGATAATTAATAAGATGGAAGGTGAGAAATGATGAGTGCTGGGTTAATTATACAGACAATAGCTGTATTAATATCAATTTCATGTTCATTGTTAGGAGTTTTCCTTGTTCTTAAGAATATGAGTATGTTAACAGATGCTATAACACATACAGTACTTTTAGGTATAGTGTTAGGTTTCTTTTGCTACTCATGATATTACATCACCTATATTAATAATAGGTGCAACACTTGTTGGACTTTTAACGGTATATTTAGTAGAAGTTTTTAGTTAATACTAGGATGATGAAAGAAGATGCAGCTATAGCTGTAGTACTATCTTTCTTATTTAGTTTAGCTATAATTTTAGTATCTAAATATACAGCTAATATACATTTAGATGTAGATGCTGTTCTTCTTGGAGAAATAGCTTTTGCACCATTCCATATTACTAATATATTTGGGTATAATATAGCTGTAGGAATAATTACAGGTTCTATAATATTGCTAATAAATTTAATATTTGTTAGTTTGTTTTATAAGGAATTAAAAATTTTCTATATTTGATAAGGCTTTGGCTAGTTCGCTTGGAATGATGCCTATATTTGTTCATTATATTTTTGATGACTTTAGTATCAGTAACTTCTGTAATTTCGTCTGAAGCAGTAGGGTCTATACTTTTTAATATCATTAATGATAGGGCTAGCTGCAACGGCATACATGATATCTAAAAGATTATCACATATGCTAATTATTAGTGCTATAATAGGTGCTATATCTTCTATAGTGGGTTATCATGTAGCGGTATTTATAGATGTATCTATAGCTGGATCTATAGCTGTTATTATAGGTATTGTATTCATTGTAGTACTTTTATTGAAAAATATGTTAAGAAGACTAATAGGCTAAATATTTATATTTGGATTGACTTTTAAAAGGTCAATCCTTTTTAAATAAAAAGAGTAATAAAGGAAAATTAAAAATTTTACCTTTAAAACTCTTTTTATATAGTTTAATTATAATTCATTTTTACAATTACCACAGCTTATTAATTCTGCTAGATTTTCATAAGTTGTTTTCGATCATATTTGTTACTGCTTCATCAGTAAAATGAACCTAAATGAGGAGTAAGTAAAACTTTTGGATAAAGATTTACAAGTTCTTCAAAAATCTTTGTTAGGGATTTCTTTATTTGTGAAATCTTTGAAGAATAATTCAGATTCATTTTCTAAAGTATCTATACCTGCTCCTGAAAGTTTTCCAGATTTAATAGCATCTATTATAGCTTTAGTATCCATAGTCTCCCCACGCCCCTGTATTTATAAGTATAGAATTATCTTTCATTTTATCTAAGAATTCTTTTAGTTACAAGTTTTCCTTGTTCTTTAATGAATGGAACATGTAGTGATATTATATCACTTTCCTTGATTAAAGTATCCAAATCTACTTGAGTTAATGTATTTTCTATACCTTCTTTTAAATATATCATATCCTAGTACATTAGCTCCAAGTCCTTTAAATAATTTAGCAGCAGTAAAACCTATTTTTACCTAGACCCTATAACACCAACTGTACAATTTCTAATTTCTAGAAAACATTGTTGATTTTACTCTAAAAATCTCTTTGTGCTGATAATGAAGTCATTAAAGCTGTGTTTTTAATAACATCATTGCAAGTGTTACTGCAAGTTCTGCTATTGCGTTAGGTGAATAAAAAGGAACGTATGCTAGTTTCATTCCTAATTCTTTTGGCATATTTTGTGTCTATATGATTAACTCCTACTGTACTGAGTTAAAACATATTTGACACCCTAATTCTTTGTAGATATCAAGAACTTCATTAGTTGCCCAACAATTACCTCTTAATATTACTGCTTCATGCCCTTTCGCTAATTTTTGCAGTTTCTAAATTATTAAGATATTCAGGAACACAAGTTATTTCAAAATTAAATTTTTTTATTTAATTCATGAAAGAATTTTTTTCTTCCACATCTCTAACACCGTAACATAAAACTTTCATATAACCTTCTTTCTATATTATACCCATTCCATGAGTAATGTTTAATATGATTATCCATAAAATTATACCAAATACTGCAAGAACAGTATTTACTAATGAAATATTTGAAGCTAGTATTGATTCTTTTTCAAATTTAATTGCATAAGCAACTGCAACTGTTGCAGGGTGGAGTGGCAAGCATTATAATTATACTTGCAATAGCTTCATATTGGAAAGTTATTCCAAATTTGTTTTAGTAAAATTAATAATACTAAGAATATTGCAGGTATTAATAATAATTTAAAGAAAGCATAAACTAAAGTTAACTTTTTCTGATAATGCTTCTTTAGAGATATAGAAGCTAAAGTTATACCCTATTGCAAGCCAAGCAAGAGGAGAAGATAGATCACCCAAGTATTTAAGACCTTTAAATACCCAAGGTAATGTTTTGTCTATTCTAAATATTGAGAAACTCTTTATTGCATCTTCTGTACCTGGTTTAGTAGCTTTTACTAATACTTCAACTTCTGGCATATTTGCTTGGAATACCCATAAGATTAAAACCTACAAATGTTGCTATTATTATTGGATTTGCGAATATTTGTTTTAAATTCTTTTTATCAAATTTTGATCCACTCATAACAATTAAAGCGTAAGAATAAAGGAATACTCTATAAGCTATGTTAAAAATGTTTGCATAAAGAGTTCCATCGTTACCAAATAATCCATTTATTATTGGTATACCAAAGAAAGTAGTTGAACCAAATGCTGTTAATATAACTAAAGTATCTTTTTAAATCTTCTTTTTATTCAAATATAATATTTTTAGCTAAAACTATTAAAAAGAACATAGGCAATGAATCCAAATATTAAAACGTTTATTCCTGATGTAAATGTTTCAGGTTTAATATCTGTCATAAAAAGCATTAAATGCAAGAGCAGGTAGTGCTGCACTTAATAATATTGAACTTAAAGCTTTTTGAAGCTGTTTCATTTACTAAATTTTTTTCTTTCTAAATAATAACCTATTGCAATAATGAAAAATTGTCGAAAAATAGCTGATAAGAAATTTTTCTGTTAACACTATTTTTAATAATTCACTTAAATTCATTTTTTACCTCCAAAAATATTGATGTTTTAGGAATATGATAACATAAATAGTTTTTAAAAAAACAAATTTTATGGTAAAGTTTCCATTTCTGTTAAAAAGTCATTTTAAGTGGTATACTGATATATATTTTTAGAAAGTTGGATTAATATGGATAAAAAAAGAAATAAGTTTAATAGATTTGTTTAGACGATTATTTATAATAAATTTAGTTACTTTTTGGAGGAGGCTATACTATAATACCTGTAATTAAAGATGAGTTTGTTTATAGAGGTAGGTATTTAGAAGAAGATAAGATGATTAAGATTATTTCACTTGCTCAAAGTGTACCAGGGCTATGACTATATCTACATCTTTTCTTGTTGGGTATTATACAAGAGGTAAAAAGGCTCTATAATTGCTGTTTTAGCATCGGTTTTACCTTGTTTAATAATTATATCAGCTATTGCTTTTTAGTTATTCAAAGTTGATAGAAAATATTAAAAATTAAAAATGCTTTTAAGTGGTATAAGTGGTTCTATAATAGCTCTCCTTGTTATTACGGTTGTTGAACTTATAAAAAGAATGGAATAGTCCTAAAAAAATATTTTTTTATATTTCTATAACTATTGTATCGTTTTTGGTGAAAGTTACATTTAATATTCCGGTTATGTATATATTAATAGTTTCTGGAATTTTAGGTTATTGGTATAATAGAGGTGATAAATAATGGATGCTTTTAATACTTTTTAACACTTTATTATATATTTTTTAATAGGGATAAGTGCATTTGGTGGAGGTTATGTAATATTACCTTTAATAGAATCTTATTTGGTTAATATATATTCTTGGATAGATACTAAGACCTTGATAGATATTGTTGCTATATCTCAAATAACACCAGGTCCTATAGCTATAAATGCATCTACTTTTATTGGTATGATAAAAAGGTAATTTATTGGGGGCTGTTATAGCTACACTTGGAGTTGTTAGTCCACAAATTTTGATATTAACCATTTTTTAAGATATATAGGTTTAGACAATAAATTTATGAAAAATTATAGATGGTATAAATCCAGCAACAACAGCTCTTTATAATAATAGCTACTATAAATATAGCTAAAAGTTCATTATTTATAGATATATCTAATTCTTATGCTTTAGATCATAGAGCACTAGTATGTATGATTTTTAACTTTTATTTTTTAATAAATTTAAAGTTAATATGATATATATAATAGTAATATGTGGTTTAATTTCTATAGTAATATAACACTTTGATAGAAGAAGTTATTTATTTTTTAAAAATTTAATATTTTCTATTGACTAGTTATGGTATTATAATCCTTGTCAGCACAAGAGGAAACTAAGAAGCTGATAGGTTTTGGGGCCCTTCGTCTAGTGGTCAGGACATTAGGTTTTCATCCTCAAAAACAGGAGTTCGATTCTCCCTAGGGCCTACCAAAACATTATGGTCGCATAGCTCAGTTGGGAGAGCACCTGCCTTACAAGCAGGGGGTCACTGGTTCGAGCCCAGTTGTGACCACCATTTGTGGAGGTGTAGCTCAGTTGGTTAGAGTGCTTGCCTGTCACGCAAGATGTCGCGAGTTCGAGTCTCGTCACTTCCGCCATTTTTATTAACAATTGAATAAGATTTTTTTGCCGCTTTAGCTCACTAGGTAGAGCAGCTGACTTGTAATCAGCAGGTAATTGGTCTCGAATCCGATAAGCGGCACCATGTGGCGAGATACCCGAGTGGCCAAAGGGAGCAGACTGTAAATCTGCCGGCTCAGCCTTCGAAGGTTCGAATCCTTCTCTCGCCACCATTTTTTTATATAATCTAGGAGGAATTAAGATGGTTAGAAAATTAAAAGGTGCGTCAAATGGAAATGGTCAATCTGATATCATCAGAAGAGCTCAAGAAATGCAAGGAAGAATGTTAGCTATACAAGAGGAATTAAAAAGATAAGTTCGTTAAAGCAGAAGTTGCTGGAGGATCAGTAGTGGTAGAAGCTAATGGACAAAAAGATATAGTAAATATAACTATAGCTCAAGAATTAGTTGATGATGCATCAAACGATAAAGACCCTAAAAATATTATCTGATTTAATCTTAAGTGCTATAAAAGATGCAATGCAAAAAGCTGAAGAATTAGCTGAAAAAGAAATGAGCGTTGTAACAGGTGGAGTTAGCATACCAGGATTATTCTAATATAGTTAATAAATAAAATATCTATAATATAAAAGTGCGTTTTTAGTCTTAAATTATATAAGGTTTAAGATTAATAATGCACTTTTTCTTTCTAAAATTGCAATTTTAGTAAGAGTTTGGTATAATTTGAAATAATGAAGTGAGGTGTTATAAAGTATGAGAAAAATTAAAAATAATTCTAATCATTTGAAAGATGATTCTATTGTTATAGAAGATGAATCAAAATATTTGAAACAAATATTATTACTTGGATGGTTAATTCCTTTCTTTTGGGCTTTACGTCGTCTATTTTATGGGAATTAAATTACCTAAAAGAACTAGAATGGTTATGTGTGAATTACTTAATAAGAACTTCACTATGACTTTGTTCTATATAGCTATACTAACTCCTTTAAGATCGCTTACTGGAACAGAGTTTGGGGAAAAACTTTTTAAGCTTTTTTTAGTTTTTGTGTTTATTGCTTCGATTATATTTCAAATCAGAAAAACTATAGCTTGGTTAAAAGGTGAGAATGCAAGATATAAATATACGTTTAAATTTTTTAAGGAGGCATATTAATGGATAAATATACACCTATTGATATAGAATCAAAATGGTATAAAGAATGGGAACAAAAAGGATATTTTTAAAGCAGCTATAGATAATCAAAAAGTACCATATACTATAGTAATACCACCACCTAACGTAACTGGAGTATTACATATGGGACATGTACTTAATAATACTATACAAGATGTAGTTATTAGATATAAAAAGGATGAGTGGATTTTGATACACTTTGGCAAACTGGTACAGATCATGCAGGTATAGCCACTCAAAAATGTTGTAGAAAAAAATGCTTGCTAAGGATGGATTAAGAAAAGAAGATATAGGAAGAAAAGCATTTATAGAAAAAGTTTGGGAATGGAAAGAAAAATACGGTAATATAATAACTACTCAACAAAGAAGAATAGGAAATTCAACTGATTGGGAAAGAGAAAGATTTACTATGGATGAAGGACTTTCTCAAGCTGTTAAAGAGGTATTTGTTGAATTGTATAACAAAAGACTTAATATATAAAGGTGAGTACATGGTTAACTGGTGTCCTAGATGTCAGACGGCTTTAGCTGATGATGAGATAGAACACCAAGATAAAGAAGGTCATATATGGGAAATAAAATATCCTATTAAAGATAGTAAAGACTTCCTTATTATAGCTACAACAAGACCTGAAACTATGCTTGGAGATACAGGAGTTGCTGTAAATCCAGATGATGAAAGATATAAAGATCTTGTAGGTAAAAGTGTTATATTACCTTTAATGGATAGAGAAATCCCTATAGTTGCTGATAGTTATGTAGATCTTGAATTTGGAACAGGTGCAGTTAAGATGACACCGGCACATGATCCTAATGATTTTTGAAGTATCTAAAAAGAACAGGGCTTGAAATAATAAATATTTTAGAAAAAGATGGTACAATTAATTCAAATGGTGGAAAGTATAAGGGACTTGATAGATTTGAAGCAAGAAAAGCTATACTTAAAGATTTAGAAGAATTAGGATTACTTGTAGTCAACTAAGAAACATAATCACGCAGTAGGACATTGTTATCGTTGTAATACAGTAATAGAACCAAGAATATCTGAACAATGGTTTGTAAAAATGCGTCCACTTGCAGAAAAAGCAATAGCAGCAGTTAAAAATGGAGAAATAAAACTAACTCCAAAAAGAATGGAAAAAGATTTACTATAATTGGCTTGAAAATATACGTGATTGGACTATATCAAGACAAATATGGTGGGGACATAGAATACCTGCATATTACACACAAAATGGTGATTTAATAGTAGCTAAAAGTTTAGAAGATGCCAAAAAACAATGTGTAGAAAAATTTGGTAGCGAAATGGAATTAAGAGAAGAAACTGATGTTTTAGATACTTGGTTTTCATCGAGCCTTTGGCCATTTTCTACTATGGGTTGGCCTGAAAGAACTCCAGATTTAGAAAGACGTATGCCAACAGACTTACTTGTAACAGGAGCAGATATTATTTTCTTCTGGGTTGCTCGTATGATAATGATGAGTTTAGAATTTGAAAAATAAGATACCATTTAAAGAAGTTTACTTTTACAGGAATAATAAGAGATGAAATAGGAAGAAAGATGTCTAAATCTTTAGGAAATGCACCTGATACTTTAGGTATACTTGATAAGTATGGAGCTGATGCTGTAAGATTTAGTTTAATGTATAATACATCACAAGGACAAGATATACTATTTTTCTGAAAAATTATTGGAAATGGGTTCAACATTTGCAAATAAAGTATGGAATGCATCAAAATTTGTAATATCTAATTTAGAAGGGTTTAAAGAAGATATATCTATACTTGATTTAGACTTTAAGTTAGAAGATCAATGGATATTATCTAAATTACAAAATTCTGCTAGAAAAATTCAACGAAGAAATGGAAGAATACAATATAGATAGTTGTGCAAAAATTGCTTATGAATTCTTTTAGAAATGATTTCTGTGATTGGTATGTAGAAATAGCTAAAACTAGAATTTATGGAGTAGATGCTGATAACACTGATAGACAAACTGCACAGTGGGTATTAAGACATATATTAGATAATGGATTAAGACTACTTCATCCATTTATGCCGTTTATAACTGAAGAAGTATGGCAAAAAAATTAAAGTTTATGGTGAAAGTATTATGCTTGCAGACTTCCCAAAGAGAAGATAAGGCTCTAATTAATGTTAAAGCTGAAAATGATTTTTGAGTATTTAGAAGAAGTTATAGGAGCTATAAGAAATATAAGAGCTGAAAAATAATGTATCACCTAGCTAAAAAGATATCTATAATTATAGATACAGAAGATAGTGGAGAAAAAGATATAGTACTTAATAATCCTAAGATACTTGATAAATTAGCAAATGTAGAGAAAAATAGAAATTCTTACAGAATTGCCTAAGATGTCTGGATTTAGAGTGGTAGGAAATAGTAAGATATATGTTTCTTTTAGAAGGGTTAATAGATATAGAAAAAGAAGTAGAGAAGTTAAATAAAGAAATAGAAAAAGTTCAAAAAGAATTAGATAGAACTTTAAATAAACTATCTAATGAACAATTTGTTTCTAAAGCTCCTCAAGCAGTAATTGATAAAGAAAAAGCTATACAAGCAGAACTTGAATCAAAACTTAAAAATTACAAGATAATATTAAAAATATTTCAAAAATTAGAAGGAGAGAAAATTAAATGAGATTTTCTAGATCGTTTATAAAAACATATAAGGAAGTACCAAAAGATGCAGAAACTGTTTCACATAGATTGATGTTAAGATCTTCTATGATAAAAACAACTTACAAGAGGGTTTATACATATTTGCCTTTTAGGTCTTAGAGTATTAAGAAAGATAGAAAATATAGTAAGAGAAGAAATGGATAGAATTGGAGCACATGAATTACTTATGCCGGTTCTTCAACCAGCTGATCTTTGGAAAGAATCTAAAAGATGGTTTTCTTATGGGCCTGAGTTAATGAGATTACATGATAGAAATAATAGAGAAAGTGTACTTGGACCAACTCATGAGGAAGTTGTTACTGATATTTTTTTAGAAATACAGTTACATCATATAAGGAATTGCCATTAAATGTATATCAAATACAAAAGTAAATTTAGAGATGAAAAAGACCTAGATTCGGACTTATGCGTGGTAGAGAATTCATAATGAAAGATGCTTATAGTTTTCATTTAACTCAAAGTAGTTTAGATGAAGTATACAATGATGTTAAAAGGAGCATACTTTTAAAAATATTTGAAAGATGTGGATTAAACTTTAGAGCAGTTGAAGCAGATACTGGAAGTATAGGTGGAAGTGAGAGTCATGAGTTTATGGTTCTTGCTGAAAGCGGAGAAGATGATATACTTTATTCAAATAAATCAGATTATGCGGCTAATGTTGAAAAAGCTACAAGTATAATAGATTTTTAAAGAAAGTAATGAAGAAAAAATTAGAAAAAGTATTAGTAGATACACCTGATGTTAAGAGTATAGAAGAATTAGCTAAGTTTTTTTGAATATAGAAGAAAGTAAAACACTTAAAGCAGTTCTTTTAAAAAGAAATAGGTGAAGAAAAGATAAACTATTTCATGGCTATAATTAGAGGAGATTTAGATATTAACGATGTAAAAGTTAAAAATTTAGTTGGTGCAATTTTTAGATCTTGAAATGATGGATGAAAAAGATTTGGAAAAATTTAGGACTAGAAGCAGGATTTACATCAGCTCTTAAAGATATAGAAAGTATTAAAGATGGAAGAATTAAAGTAGTTGCTGATGAAAGTGTATTCTATTTAAGAAATTTTGTAGGTGGAGCTAATGTTAAAGATAAGCATTATATAAAATCTAAATATAGAAGATTTACATATAGACTATAAAGGTGATATTAGAACTGCAAGAGTGGGAGATAAATCGCCCAGAGATGAAGGAACTTTAGAAATAGCAAGAGGAATAGAAGTAGGACATATATTTAAACTTGGTAAAAAAATATTCTGATGCTTTAAAATGCAAAAAGTTCTTAATGATAAAGGAGTTGCAGAAACTGTAATTATGGGATGTTATGGAATAGGTGTATCTCGATGTTGCAGCAGCTGCAATAGAACAAAAACTATGATGAAAATGGTATAATATGGCTAAAAATATAGCACCTTTCTTAGTAGATTTAATATTAGTAAATTCTAAAGATGAAGATGCTAATAAATTATCAGAAAAAAATTATATAAAGATATGTTAGATGCTAATATAGAGGTTATATTTGATGATAGGGATGAAAAAGCTGGATTTAAGTTTAAAGATGCAGATTTAATAGGATTTCCATTAAAAGTTGTAGTTGGGAAAGCTGCTAAAAGATGGGAAAAGTAGAAATCAAAACATAGAGATGGAAGTCAAAGTCTTGAAATTGAAGCAGAAAAAGTAGTTGAATATATCAAAGAATATATGGTGAAATAGTGCTTAATTAGCTAAAAAAATCAATATTGACTTTAGTATACTTAAATGATATAATTAATTGATAAAAATAAATAATAAAAACGGAGGAATAAAATGGCAAAACAAAAGTTTGAAAGAAGTAAACCACACGTAAACGTAGGGACAATAGGACACGTAGATCACGGGAAGACAACAACAACAGCAGCGATATCAAAAGTATTAGCGGCAAAAGGATTAGCACAAAAAGTAGATTTTGAAAACATAGATCAAGCCCCAGAAGAAAGAGAAAGAGGGATAACAATAAACACAGCTCACATAGAGTATGAATCAGAAAACAGACACTACGCACACGTAGACTGTCCAGGCCATGCCGATTATGTAAAAACATGATAACAGGGGCAGCACAAATGGATGGAGCTATATTAGTAGTATCAGCAGCAGATGGACCAATGCTACAAACAAGAGAACATATCTTACTAGCAAGACAAGTAGGAGTACCATACATAGTAGTATACTTAAATAAAGTAGATATGGTAGAAGAAGAAGAATTATTAGAATTAGTAGAAATGGAAGTAAGAGAATTATTATCAGAATATGACTTCCCAGGAGATGAGATACCAGTAGTAAGAGGATCATCATTAGGAGCATTAAATGGAGAAGAAAAATGGGAAAATGCAATCATTGAATTAATAAATCAAGTAGATTCATACATACCAACACCAGAAAGACCAGTAGATCAACCATTCTTGATGCCGATAGAAGATGTTATGACAATAACAGGAAGAGGAACAGTAGTAACAGGAAGAGTAGAAAGAGGAACAGTTAAGGTTGGAGAAGAAGTAGAAATAGTAGGAATAAAAGATACATCAAAGACAACAGTAACAGGAATCGAAATGTTCAGAAAATTATTAGATTCAGGAGAAGCTGGGGATAATATAGGAGCATTATTAAGAGGAATTAAGAAAGAAGAAGTAGAAAGAGGACAAGTATTAGCGAAACCAGGATCAATACATCCACATACTAAGTTCAGAGGGGAAATATATGTATTAACAAAAGAAGAAGGTGGAAGACATACACCATTCTTTACAGGATATAAACCACAATTTTACTTCAGAACAACAGATATAACAGGAGAAGTACACTTACCAGAAGGAGTAGAAATGGTAATGCCTGGAGATAATATATCAGTATCAGTAGAATTAATACACCCAATAGCAATTGAACAAGGATTAAGATTCTCAATAAGAGAAGGTGGAAGAACAGTTGCATCAGGAGTAGTTGCAGATATTAACGAATAATAAATATTAAAATATATAAAATAGCCTAATTTATTAGGCTATTTTTACAAAGGAGTAATTATGAAAAATACCTAACGCAGTAGGACCTTATTCTGCTTTTTTTATGTAGCAGGAGATTTTTTATACATTTCAGGACAACTTGGAATTAATCCAGAAACTAATCTTATAGAAGGAAAAAAACAGCAGCTGAACAAGCTAAAACAATCATTAGAAAATATTAAAAACTATACTTGAAATGAATGGTTTGACTACAAAAATGTAGTTAAAAACTACAGTGTTATTAGATAGTATAGATGATTTTGTAAATGTTAATGAAGTTTATGCAACTTTCTTTGAAGAACCATATCCTGCAAGATCAGCTTTTTGAAGTAGCTAAATTACCTAAAGGTGGACTTGTAGAAATAGAAGTAATAGCATATATTAAATAACTATCAAGCCAAATTTTAGATAAATTCTATTATTTGGCTTTTTATTTATTTTATTTTTGTGATGAAAATTATTATAATTTGTAATAAATATTTTTTTGATTTTTTTAGAAAAACAAGATATACTTTATAAAAGAGATGTTTTTAAGGAGGAGTATTTTATGGAAGGGAAGGAATATTATATAGGATTAGATATAGGGACTAATTCTATAGGTTGAGCGGTAACTGATACAAATTATAATATATTAAAAGAAAAATAGAAAAATTTTTATACGGAGTTCGTTTATTTGAAGAGGCTAAGACTGCTGTTGAAAGAAGAGTTAACAGAAATAGTAGGAGAAGATTGAAAAAGAAGAAATGATAGATTAAAAATTTTTGAAAAAAATTCTTTTGAAAAAGTATATATTAGAAAAAGATTCTTTATTTTTGAAAGATTAGAAGATTCTTTCTTTTATGAGGAAGATAAAAGAACTAAGCAAAAATACTTTATTTAATGATGAAAATTTTAAAGACAAAAGATTTTTCATTATAAATATCCTACTATATACCATTTAAGATATGAATTGATGAATAGTAAAAGAAGAACATGATGTTAGAGAAGTTTATTTAGCTATAGCACATATTATGAAAAGTAGAGGTCATTTTTATTTGAAAATTTTTGAAGTTAGTGATTCTGAAAAACAGACAATAAAATATGCTTTTAAAAAGAATTAGTTATAAATTTTTGAAGACTATATTTCTACTTTAGAAGATATTGATTTTGAAATAAATGATATAGATAAGTTTTCGTGATATATTATTGATTCAAGTATTAGAAGAAAAGATAAGGAGACTAATTTAAAATCTTTGGTTAATGGTAAAGATAAGATCATTATTAGACTTTTTAATTGGTTTTGAAACTCAATTAGATAAAATATATATAAACAATGAAAATATAGTTGAAAATAAAGTTAAAATTAATTTTTCTGATTCTAAGTATGATGAAAATACTCTGAAGTAGAATCTATTTTAGGTGAGGATATTGAATTAATAGACAAATCTAAAGAAATATATGATTATGTTATACTTCAAAAAAATACTTAAAGATTCAAATTCTATTTCAGAGTCTAAAGTAAAATCATATATTAAGTATAAAGAAGATCTTGCTAAAGTTAAGTATTTTGTTAAAAATATTTTGGAGATGAAGATTATAAACTAATTTTTAGTTCTAAAGATTATAGAAAAAAGTTTTAGAAATAAAAAGAGACTAAATTTAAAGAACTGGAAATAGAAGATGAAGATAAAGAATTGGCAGATTATATTATAAATAGTATATCAGAGGGTACATTGTTAGAAATTCAAAAAGTATTTCAAATTCTGTAATACCTATGCAATTACATCTTTATGAATTGAAAAATTCTTGAAAATTCAAGTAATTATTTAACGTTTTTAAATGAAGTAGATAGTACTAATTTAAGTCTTAAGGAAAAATTATACAAATTTTTTTAAATTTAGAGTACCATATTTTATTGGACCTATGAATGATAAAAAGTGAGTTTTCATGGCTAGAAAGAAATGATTACAAAATCAAAAAGTATATCCGTGGAATTTTAATGAAGTAATTAATATTAAAAAAAGTGCTGAAAAATTTTATAACTAGAATGACTAGAAAAATGTACTTATTTACATAATGAAAATGCATTAGCTAAAAATTCTTTTGTTATATTCTAAATTTATGGTTCTTAATGAATTAAATAATGTTAAAATTAATGGTGAAAGATTAAGTACAGATTTAAAAACAAAAAGATATATAGACAATGTTATTTATTGAATGAGAAAATGAGTAAAAAAATAAATTAAAGAAAATGTTACAATTGAATAATTTATATAATGATATTGAAATAACAGGAGTTGATGAATTAAATGCAACTTTAAAAACCTCATATTGATATGTATAAGATTTTGGGAGAAGACTTTAATAGAGATTCATATAAGGAATTAGCAGAGAATGTTATATTTTTGGGTTACGGTTTATAATGGTGATATGATTTCAGAAAAAAATTACTGAAGTTTATTCTGACATGTTAACTAAAGATCAAATTAATAAATTATCAACATTAAAATATTCTGAATGGGGTAATTTATCTAGAAAAATTTTTTTAACTGAAGTTGAACATTATGGAGAAGAAACAGGTGGAGCATATATTAATATAATTGATATGATGTGGGAACATTCACTTAATTTAATGGAATTATTGAGTAATAAATATAAATTTTTTTAGAATCTTTAGATGAAAATTAAAGAAGTTAAAGTTATAAATAAATTAAATTATGAAAATATAATGGAAGATCTTGTTTTATCTCCAAGTGTTAAAAGATCTGTTTGGCAAACTTTTAAGGATTATTGAAGAAATTAAGAAAATAATGAAATACGATCCTAAAAAGTTTTTTTGTAGAAGTGACTAGAAAAGAAGATATAGTTAAGACAACAAAAAGACAAAAAGAGAAAAAACAATTAGAAGATAAATATAAAGATATTAAAGATGTTGATAAGAATATTCTTGATGAATTAAAAAAATACAGATTCAAAAGAGTTTAGACGTAAAAAAACTATTTCTATATTTTGGTCAAATGGGACGTTGCATGTATAGTGGAGAAAATATACATTTAGAAGATTTATTTAATTCTAATATCTATGATATAGATCATATATATCCCTAGATCTTTAACAAAAGATGATTCTTGGAATAATTTAGTTTTTAGTTAGAAAAAGATATTAATGGAGCTAAGAGTAATGATTATCCATTGCCAAGTGATGTTAGAACTTCTAGATATGCATTCTGGACTTTATTAAAAATAAAAAAACTTATAAGTGACATAAAAATATGAAAGATTAATAGGTAGTGAAAAATTAAGTCCAGAAATTTTAGAAAAATTCGTTGCAAGACAATTAGTTGAAACTAGTCAAACAATAAAAATGTTATTGAAGTTCTTAAAACTATGTTTATTAATACACAAATGTGTATGTTAAGGCTGAAGGAGTATCGAGTTTAGAAAAAATATAATTATTTAAAGGTTAGAGAAATAAATGATTTACATCATGCTCATGATGCTTATTTAAATATAATAGTTGGTAAATGTATATGATGAGAAATTTACTAGAAATCCTATTTTTATGGTTGATAGATCAGAATCTAAATTTGATAAAAAAATAACTATAATTTAGAAAAAAATGTTTGATAATGATATTATTGTTAAAGATAGAAAAGATTTTTGATAAAATAGAAGTTAATAATTGAAAGATTTTTATATCAAAAACTTCCTTTGGTAACAAAAAGAACTAAAGAAGAAAAAGGAGCTATATCTGATTTACAGTTAATATCTAAAAATCGGTTGATCTTAAAAATATGTATATACCAATTAAGGGTAATAATAGTATATTAGCTAATAATTTAGAAAAATATGGAGCTTTTAATAAGGTTTCTGGATCATATTTTTTGTTTTTAGTGAGTCATATACTTAAGAAAAAAAGGATAAGAACTTTAGAGACTGTACCAATATATATTAGTAAGGAAATAAAAAGTAAAGAAGATTTGATTTTGTATTTTGAAGAAAAATGAAATTAATTGAACCTGAAATATTAATTGATAAGATACCTATAGGATCTGTATTTAAGATTAATGGATGCTATTATACTCTTAGAGGAGAACGGGTGTAGATATTTTATATAATTTAAAATGTACAGTTGAAATTGAATCAGAATAAAACTAATTATATTAAATATATTATTAAATTCAACGAGACAGGTATTAATAGAAAAGATAAAAATGACAATTTCCTTATAACAGAAGAATTAAATAAATTGTTATTTGAAGAAATAGTAAATAAAAATTACTAATACGATATTTTTATTATAGAAATAATAAAGGAAAAAGAAAATGGAGTTTTTAAAAGTATTAGATAAAGATAAATTTAATGATTTAGATTTGAAGAATCAATGTAGTGCAATTCTTAAATTATTAGGATATTTCTCTAATTCTAGAGATTTATTTGATTTATCTGATTTTGGTGGGGCGCAATTAGCTGGAATTTTTAAAATTTAGTAAAAATATTGAAAATATCGATGAAATTAAATTAATAAGTAAAATCAATAACAGGAATATATGAAGATGAAATAGATTTAAAAATTATAAAAAGTGATGAATAATGAGTTGGAGAATAGTTTCTATATCAAGTATATCTAAATTAGATTTAAAGTTAAATTATTTAGTGGTTAGAACAGAGAATAAGACTACAAAAATACATTTAAGTGAAATTTCTATATTAATAGTAGAAAATACGGCAGTATCAATTACTGCTCGCTCTCTTAAATGAAAATGATTAAAAGAAAAATAAAAATAATATTTTTGTGATGAGAAAAGAAACCCTTCATCTGAACTAATTGCATATTATGGTAGTGTTGATACAAGTTTGAAGATAAGAAGTCAAATTAAAATGGGATGAAGAGACAAAAATTTTTAGTTTGGACGGATATAGTAAAAAGAAAAAAATTAGAAATCAAACTAAATTAATAGGTAAATTTGGAGTTAAGAAATTTTGAATTATTAAAATCTTATATAGATCAAGTAGTTTTTAATGATGAAGAAAATAGAGAAGCTTATGCTGCTAAGGTCTATTTTAATTCTTTATTTGGAAAATTCTTTTAGTAGAAGCAATACTTGTTCTATAAATGCTGCTCTTAATTATGGATATATGGTTATGTTATCTGCTTTTAATAGAGAAATTGTTGCCAGTGGATATTTAACTATGATTGGACTTCATCATAAAAGTATGTTTAATCAATTTAATTTATCTTGTGATTTTATAGAACCTTTTAGAGTTTTGGTAGATGAAATTGTATATAAGAATAAACCTGATAAATTTGAAAAAGAGGAAAAGATTATGATGTTAGATGTTTTTAAATTCTAAAGTGAAAATTGATGGTAAAGAACAATATGTTAATAATGCAATTAGAATTTATGTGAATAGTATTTTGAAGCGTTAGAAGAAAAAGATGTTTCAAAAAAATAAAGTTTTTTTGAATATGAGTTATAGATTTGTGAGAATATTATTATTTTTTTGATTTACCAACAATGACATCTAGTGATTTAAAAACAATACAGAAAGTTTAGAAAAATATTTGGTTTCTAATGGTTTTGTAATGATTCAAGAATCTGTTTATGTAAGACTTTTACTTAATTTAGGTATGGCTAAATATATGTGTGATAATTTAGTTAAAAAAATAAACCTAAAAGTGGATTAGTTCAGGTTTTAATAATAACTGAATCTCAGTATAATAGGATGATGTTTTTGGTTGGTGAATCTAAAAGTGAAGTTCTAGATACTACAGATAGATTGGTGATATTATGAGAATTATACAAAGATATAACAAATCCTATAGTCATAGATGAAAATAAAATTAATGTTTTGGTTTTTAGAAAATAAAAATTTTTATTAATAAAATTAATGAATTAATTAATCAGATAAATGGTGATTATGGAGATTATATTTTATTTGATTTAAAACAATGAAGAATTATCAATTTCTAAAAAAATTGTGATATTTTAACAGATTTATTCTTGTTTAGATTTTTGATTCTAAAAATAAAGAGTGCGATATTTAACGAATTAAAAATATATCTAATCTCAGAAGTTTTTTTACATTAAAATTAGAGAATTAGATATAAGAGATTTAATTTTAGAAATAATGTATGAATCAGATTTTGAATTAGAATTAGACGAAGATTTTGATGCAGCTAAATTCCTTAAAAATATATGATATATCTATTTCTAAAAATTATAATACACTTATAGAAAAATTTATAACTTATATTGATGTTCTTACAGATGTATTAAAAATAAAAGTAATTTTTTGTGTTAATTTATTGAATTTATTTGATGAAATTGATAGAATAGAGATATATAAATATTTATTGTTAAAAAGAAAAAGTAGTATTTATAGAAAATTATTATGAATCATATAATTTGGAGTATGAGGAAAAATATATAATTGATCAAGACATGTGTGAAATATTTTGAATTAGAGTTGTGTCATCTAGTAAATATATCAAACAATCGCCAAAACCAACTTAATGCCATTCTATGTTTGAGAGTTGTGTCATCTAGTAAATATATCAAACAGAAACAATATAATCAACTTAAGAGAATTCGTTTGAGAGTTGTGTCATCTAGTAAAATATATCAAAACATACGAAATACAGTATAAACTATATGCTAAGTTTGAGAGTTGTGTCATCTAGTAAATATATCAAACAAGAAAGAGGTAATTATTATGACAAAAATTAGTTTGAGAGTTGTGTCATCTAGTAAATATATCAAACAGAAAGAATATAATCAACTTAAGAACAATCGTTTGAGAGTTGTGTCATCTAGTAAATATATCAAACATAAATAGATATAGAGTAAATGTATTGAAGTTTGAGAGTTGTGTCATCTAGTAAATATATCAAACACTCTTACTTCAACATCTCTATACTCATAGTTTGAGAGTTGTGTCATCTAGTAAATATATCAAACGCTAGACAGATTGCAACAACTATACTAAATGTTTGAGAGTTGTGTCATCTAGTAAATATATCAAACTTTCTCTGTTACTGTAAAGTCAGTAATAAAGTTTGAGAGTTGTGTCATCTAGTAAATATATCAAACCTGAGGGTGATGGTAGGAAACAATAAGTTAAGTTTGAGAGTTGTGTCATCTAGTAAAATATATCAAACACTTTTTTTCGTTTTCAATATCAAAATGTTCTGTTTGAGAGTTGTGTCATCTAGTAAATATATCAAACACATCAGCAAAAATAGACACATTAAATAGGTTTGAGAGTTGTGTCATCTAGTAAAATATATCAAACTATGTTGGGAGGCGGTGATGTTGAAAAACTGGGTTTGAGAGTTGTGTCATCTAGTAAATATATCAAACTGATTGTCACGTGATAAAACTCAACTTATAAGTTTGAGAGTTGTGTCATCTAGTAAATATATCAAACAACTCATTTATCATTACCACCTTTCCCTTGTTTGAGAGTTGTGTCATCTAGTAAATATATCAAACTCTTTTTCTATTTTATAAAACTTCGCCAGTTTGAGAGTTGTGTCATCTAGTAAATATATCAAACAAACTGAGTTAAATCAGTCTTTAAATCTTCGTTTGAGAGTTGTGTCATCTAGTAAATATATCAAACAATCTAGTTGCTGTATAAAGTACTCACTTTATAGTTTGAGAGTTGTGTCATCTAGTAAATATATCAAACTGACTTGGATTGACTTATTAATAACTAGAGGTTTGAGAGTTATGTCATCTAGTAAATATATCAAACAGATTTTTCAGCATAATCAAGCTGACAGCAGGTTTGAGAGTTGTGTCATCTAGTAAATATATCAAACCGACTTGGATTGACTTATTAATAACCAGAGGTTTGAGAGTTGTGTCATCTAGTAAATATATCAAACAGACTTTAGCCACGCACAAGCTGGGATAGCAGGTTTGAGAGTTGTGTCATCTAGTAAATATATCAAACTGAGAAAAGAGGTATATTGTAAAGTGACAAGGGTTTGAGAGTTGTGTCATCTAGTAAATATATCAAACTCGTACAACTACTTTATATTCTTATGATAATGGTTTGAGAGTTGATAGTCATCTAGTAAATATATCAAACATAAACGCTACATTGAATAGTTATGCTTATGTTTGAGAGTTGTGTCATCTAGTAAATATATCAAAACCCAAAAATAAAATTTGCAATTTATTTAAAAATCGAGGTATTATATTACTAGATGACATGACGTGTTCAAATAAGACACTGTCGAAAGTGCTCACTTTAGTGAGTTGTTGCGGTTGCAACATAATTATAAGATAGAATTATTCTATCTTTTATTATAATTTAATTGATAATTTTTATACTATAATATATTTTTATATAAAATATATATTCATTTAATAAATTTTCTTTAAAAAGCAATTCTTTTTTAAAACATATTTTTTGTTTTCGTTTCATCATTTTTTATCCTATTATTTATATTGATTTTAAGCTACTGTACTAAAAACCTTTAAAAATCTTGTATTTATGCTATAATTATGTATAAAAAGAAAATATTGTGGAGGGAATATGTCAGAGAAAAATTATGGTGGAGATAGTATTACAGTCTTAGAAGGATTGGAAGCTGTCAGAGTAAGACCGGAATGTATATAGGATCTACTGGAACTAGTGGATTGCATCACTTTAGTTTGGGGAGATAGTTGATAATAGTATAGATGAGGCTTTAGCAGGGTTTTGTGATACAATAACTATTAAAAATGTTGCCAAATTCTGTTATTGAAATAACAGATAATGGTAGAGGAATACCGACAGAAACTCATAAGTCAGGTAAGTCAACATTAGAAGTTGTAATGACAGTTCTTCATGCTGGAGGAAAGTTTGATAATTCAAATTACCAATTTTCAGGTGGACTTCATGGAGTTGGAGTATCAGTAGTTAATGCATTATCAGAAGAATTAGTTGCAACAATTACAAGAGATGGTAAAGTTGTAAGACAAACATTTTCAAAAGGTAAACCTGTAACTGAGGCGTTAGAAATAGGTAAAAGCAATCTAAAAATGCACATGGTACAACTATTAGTTTTAAAACCGGATGCAGAAATATTTGAAAAACGTTAAATTTTGAATATTCAGTATTAGGAAAGAAGATTAAAAGGAGTTAGCGTATTTAAATAGTGGATTAAATATAATTTTAATAGATGAAAGAGATGCAGATAATATTAAGAAAGTAGACTTCTGTTTTGAAGGGGTATAAAAAGATTTTGTACTTGAAATAGCAGATGGAGATAATATTATAGGTAATGTAATATATATGAAAGATCAGGTTGTATTTATCTAAGAATGAATTTGATGACGATGGAAATCCACTTCCTGATAAATATTCAGAAGTAGAAATAGCTATGACTTATAGAAATGCTCAAGATACAAGAGAATATTCATTTGTAAATAATATTAATACATATGATGGTGGAACCTCACGTGTCAGGATTTAGAACAGCTTTAACTCGTATTATGAATGATATGGCACGTACTTTAGGTAAAAAAGGTAATTTCCAAGGTACAGATGTTAGGGAAGGATTAGTTTGTGTTATAAATCTTAAAATATCCTGAACCTCAATTTGAATCACAAACTAAATCAAAAATTAGGAACAACTGAAGCAACAGGTATAGTATCAGGAGTTGTTTCAAGTAAACTTAAAAATGTATTTAGAAGATAATCCAAAGGAAACAGATGTAATAATAGATAAAATAGCTATATCTAAAGATGCACGTGAAGCTGCTAAAAAGCTCGTGAAGCTGTTACTAAGAAAAATAGCTTTTGAATTTGGATCATTACCTGGTAAACTTGCAGATTGTCAATCTAAAAGATCCTACTATTTCAGAAGTGTTTATAGTCGAAGGAGATATGCAGGAGGTTCTGCAAAACAAGGAAGAAAAAGAGAATTTCAAGCAATACTTCCATTACGTGGAAAGATATTAAATGTTGAGAAAAGCTAATGAACATAAGATACTTGAAAAATTCAGAAATTAAAAAAATATGATAACAGCATTTTGGTACAGGTATACTTGATAGATTTGATGCTGAAAAATTAAGATATCATAAAGATAATAATAATGACAGATGCCGATGTTGATGGTGCTCATATTAGGAACTCTTATGCTTACATTCTTCTATAGATATTTAAGAGAATTAATTAATAGAGGACATATATATATAGCCTCAACCTCCATTGTATAAAATAACAGTTGGGAAAAAGTATTAAATATGCTTATTCTGATACTGAACTTAAATCTATTACTTCAGTTATAGAAAGAGAGAATAGAAGATATAGTATACAAAAGATATAAAGGGTTGGGAGAAATGAATCCAGAACAACTTTATGAAACTACTATGGATCCTGAAGTTAGAACCCTTTTAAGAGTAACGCTTGAAGATGCACAATATGCAGATCAAATGTTTAATATATTAATGGGGGATAAGGTTGAACCAAGACGTGCATTTATTGAAAGAGCATGCAACTTATGTTAGAAATTTAGATATATAGTATGAAAAATATGAGTTTAAAAAGTTAAAGTATAAATTAAATGAGTAAAAAGTTTGAGATAGAGGTGAAAAATGTCAAATAAATATGATGAATTTGGACAATTTAGAAGAAGTTGTTGAAGAAGTAGAAGATAATACAGAAGATAGTGCTGAAGTATTAGAGGTAATGCGTAGAACAGAAATGTCTAATGAAATCTATATTATAGAAGATGAAATTAAAAACTCATATTTAGATTATTCTATGAGTGTTATAGTTTCACGTGCTCTTCCTGATGTAAGAGATGGGTTAAAACCTGTTCATAGAAGAATTTCTATTTGCTATGAATGATATGGGTATGGGTCATGATAAACCTTATAAAAAAATCAGCAAGAATAGTTGGGGAAGTATTAGGTAAATATCACCCACATGGAGATAGTGCAGTATATAATTCTATGGTAAGAATGGCACAAGATTTTTAATACTAGATATATGTTAGTTGATGGTCATGGTAACTTTGGATCTATGGATGGAGATTCAGCAGCCGCAATGAGATATACAGAAGCTCGTATGGCGAAAAATTACATCTGAATTACTTGTAGATATAGATAAAGATACTATAGATTGGAGAAAAGAACTTTTGATGAAAGTTTAGATGAACCTAAAGTTCTTCCCTAAGCTAAACTTCCAAACTTACTATTAAATGGAACTACAGGTATAGCTAGTTGGTATGGCGACAAATATACCTCCACATAATTTGAAAGAAGTAGCAGATGCTATAGTTGCTTTAATAGATGACAGAGACATTAGTATTGATGAATTAATTACATATATTAAAGGTCCTGATTTTCCTACTGGAGGTATAATATATGGTAAATCTGGAATTTATTCAGCATATAGAACAGGTAGAGGTAAGGTAAGAGTTTCAGGTAAAACTCATATAGAAAAAGATAAGAAAAATGGTAGAGAATCAATAGTAATTACAGAAATACCATATCAAGTAAACAGAGCTAAACTTATAGAAAGAATAGCTGAACTTGTTAAGGAAAAAAGATTACAGGTATATCTGATTTTAAGAGATGAAAGTAAAACTGATACAAGAATTGTTATAGAACTTAAAAAAAGGTGAAGAAAGTGAATTAATATTAAATAGCTTATATAAATTTACTGATCTTCAAACTACTTTTGGTATAATAATGCTTGCTTTTAGTTAATGATGTGCCACGTGTATTAAACTTAAAAACAAATATTAGTTAAATATCTAGAACATAGATTTGATGTTATTGTTAGAAAAACTAAATATGAATTAAACAAAGCAAATAAACGTGCTCATATATTAGAAGGATTTAGAAAAGCTCTTGATCATATAGATGAAATTATTAAAATAATAAGAGGATCAAGTGATGGGAATACAGCTCGTATAGCATTGATGGAGAAAATTTGATTTCACAGATATACAAGCTAGATCTATACTTGATATGAGATTACAAAGATTAACAGGTCTTGAAAGAGAAAAAAATAGAAAATGAATATAGAGAAATTATTAATTTTAATTAAAGATTTAGAAGATATATTAGCTAATGATTCAAGAGTATATGAAATAATTAGAAATGAAGTTCTAGAACTTAAAGAAAAATATGAGTGATGATAGACGTACTGATATTGAAAATGATAGATTAGAAATAGGTATAGAAGATCTAATTAAAAATGAAGATGTTATAGTTACTATAACTAAAAAGGATATATTAAACGTATGTCATTAGATGCATATAAAGCACAAAAAGAGGGTGGACAAGGAGTATCAAGTACAACTACAGTTGAAGATGATGTTCTTAAAGATATATATACTGCTAAAACTTTAGATAAATTAATGATATTTAGTGATAAAGGTAAAGTATATTCTACTAAGGTTTATGAAATTGCAGAAAGTTCTAAAACAAGCTCGTGGTAAATTAATACAAAATATTATAGATCTTGAAGAAAAATGAAAAAGTTAGTGTTATCATTAGAGTAGATGAAAAAGAAAATGACACAAGAGATTTAGTGTTTATTACTAAGAGTGGAGTAATTAAAAAGACTAAACTTGAAGAGTTTAGAAGTATAAATAAAAATGGTAAAAAAAGCACTTTGACATTTAAAGATGATAGCGATGAAGTTAAATTTGTTGGTGTTACATCAGGAAGTGGAAATGATGAAATATTCATAGCAACTAAAGATGGAATAGCTATTAGATTTAGTGAAAAAAGATATACGTTCTATGGGAAGAAGTGCAGCAGGAGTTAGAGCTATTAAATTAAATGAGGGTGATGCTGTAGTTTCAGCTGATATTATTAATAGTAATGATGATATTGAAAAATTAACTGTACTTACTATAAGCTCTAAAGGATATGGTAAAGAGAACTACCATTAGAAGATTATAAGACTCAATCAAGAGGTGGAAAAGGTCTTAAAATTATAAATTAGTAGGAGAAAAATAATTTTGTTGTTTATTCGGCAATCATTAAAAGAAAAATGAAGTAGAAAATGGAGAAATTAACCTTATAGCTATATCTTCTAGTGGAACAGTTATTAGAACAATTATTAAAGATTTATCTGTAATAGGAAGAAGTACTACAAAGGTGTTAGAATTCAAAAATTAAAACATAAAGATGAGTATTTAGTTTCAGCAGATAGAGTTATTTCTGAGAAAATAAAGAGGAAGAAATAGAAAGATTAGAGGTTATAGTTATGGAAAAGATTTAAAAGATTTCTATTTTTACTAACTAATGATAGTGAAAGTAAAAAGAAATAATTAAATTTTCAAAAAGCCTTAAAGAAAAATTTGGTGATAATATTGAAAATGACCTTGTATATGTTAAGGATTTAGAAACTTTTATGAAAAAGTTACCTTTGACTATACAAGGTCTAGGTGTTAATAATAATACTATAGATTTAATAAAAGAGTATAGGGGCTATTGAAAATGATAAAATATGATGAATATTATTCTCAAATTAAACCGTATTTTAGAAAAGTTTATGCTTTAGAGGGTACAATATTAGATGTTGCTCTAGAGGAATTAAAAAGCTTTATGATTTACTTGTTATTTGTAAAAATGAAGGTAATAGATTGAGTGATAATCTTAATTGTTGCTTAAACATCAGTATAAACCGTTGATAATACTTTTCAAATACAGATAAAGATTATAGTTTTGAAAAATACTTATGTTAAATGATGGTGGATATAAAGTGAAATACTATCTGTATATCAATATTTTTAATATATTTGGTGCATGGATATAGATGTTTTGAGAGTGAAATGTTGAAGATGAAAAATAGATTAGTTGAAAGATTTGGTTCTCAATGTAACATTATAGATAAAAAGTGGGAGATCCTGCTTCATAATACTTGAATTAGATTCAAAATATGATATGTTACTTATGGGAAATTTAAGATATTCTCTTTTAATTGGTAAGTTAACAGGACAAGTAGGAGTTAAAGTTTTAGAAAAACACTAAAACTCCAATATTTATAGGGTGATTTTATGAAAATATTATTAGTTTCAGATTCTCATAGAGATGTTAAAATATCTTTATGAAGTGGTAAAAAAGAAAAACCGAAATATTATTATGTATGCAGGAGATCATAGTAGTGATGCTTATGATTTAAATTTAGCTTTTGATATTCCTGTATATATAGTTAGAGGAAATTGTGATTATGATGATTATACTAGGTATAGATATAGAAGAAATACAAGTAGATGGATTGGGTAAGGTTGTACTAACTCATGGACATTTATTTGATGTAAAAAGAAATATGAATACCATATATACTATAGGGTGTTGAAAAAGCTGCTGATATGGTAATTTTTGGACACACACATATACAGCATTTAAGTGAGTTTAAAGATATATTATTTGTTAATCCTGGTGCAATAGTTAATCATGAGTATGCAATATATGAAGATGGGAAGATAGAGTTTAAAGGAGGAAGAAATGGTTAAAAAGTATTAAAATGTTTGAAACAGTAATGGTATGGCTTTTTATCCCTTTGTTTCATAACTCAAGTTCTTTTAGTTTTTAAGAGTTATTGATTTATCATATTCTTTAAGAGGAAGTATAACTAGTCAGACAGATTTTGTAACTTTTAGTAACTAAAGCTTTCGACAAAAAGTTATAGATTTAAAAGCTATACAAATTTTTGGACTTATAAATCGTTCATTTTTATTAATTTTATTATTTGTATTTGCTGCCTTCATAGTTTATAGATTAATCAGAAAAAGAAAAATAAAAGATTATTACAAGCTAGTACAGTGATGGTATGGGTAGCTTCTATGACTACAGTTTTATATGTATATATTACTCGTGATGTTTTTATGCTTTGAAAAAAGTATAACAACAAGAGATTATGGTTTAAGTTTTTTGAAAATGCTATGTACTTTATTAGGAAGAGTTCAAAAATAGTTGAATTTAGAGATATAATAATTATATTATTATTCATAATTTTAATTTTCAACATTAGGTGCAATTATACTAAATGTTAGAGAAATATTTGATAAATCAGATGATATTAAATTTGCTAAATTAAATTTAGGAATATTTCTATCATCCTTATATTATTAGGTTCTTTAATATCGTGGAATGTATATATTAGTTATTCTGTTAAACAATTTTAAACCGCTAGAGTACATGGTTAAAAATTATGTTCATAAGAATGATGATGTATATTTAATAGGTACTATTAATATGAAGAAAGTTAATGCAAATAATGTAGATCCAGTTTTTAGAAATCTATATCTTAGAGGGGTTAACTATGAAGTTCAAAATCCAGATAAAGCTTTTAGTTGGTAATCAGGAAAAAGACAATTAAAGGTTAGTTATGATGTAGAAACTAAAGAAAGTTTAGGACTTAAAACAGGTAATATTGAAAAACTAAAAGGTATATATATCTAGTGTTCCTAAAGATAGTAGATAGTATATCAAATATAAATATAGATAGTTTATTTAAGTTTTTAAATGAATATGATGGAAGATATATATCAAAAAGTATACATGATGACATTACTGGTATATATGAAGGTAATGCTAAAGATGGGAAAAAGAATACTATATCTTAGAAAAAGTAAATAAAGATCAATTGAGTATAACAGAAATAGTTGGATTTAGATAAAAGTTAATATTGTATATAAATTAATATATATAGGTGTTATGTATACACAAAAATTTAGATGTTGTAGGATTTGAAGCATTGAATAATTTTGATGCTCAAAAAAATATATAGATAAAGAAGATTTATTAAATGTACTTAAAAGTAAATAATATAGTAAAAGTTAAATGATGAAGTGGAGGAAAAATGTTTGATGATTTAAAAATAAGGGAAGAAGCTCTTAAAGAAATAGAGGAAATATCTTCTGTTGAAGGATTTAATGAATTAAGAATTAAATACTTTGGTAAAAAGGTCTGTTCACTTCTGCTATGAAAGAAATAGGTAATATAGTAGCTGAAAAAGAAAAAGAATATGGTGCTATGGCTAATGAATTTAGAAATGAGTTACAAAAAGATATAGATACTAAACTTGAAATATTAAAAAAGAAGTTAAAAAGCAAGACTAGAATCTGAAGTTATAGATGTGACTTTACCTGGGAGAAGTTTAGAAACAATCTAGTTTACATCCAATAACTAAAAACGTTAATAGAAGTTAAAGAAATTATGAGTGAAATGGGATTTGATATAGTTGATGGTCCAGAGGTAGAAGAAGTTAAAAGTTAAACTTTTGATGCATTAAATATACCTAAGACTCATCCATCAAGAGAACTTACTGATACGTTTTATATAAATGATGATGTGATATTAAGAACTCAAACATCACCAGTTCAGATTAGATATATGAAAGAACATAAACCACCATTTAAAATGATATCTATAGGTAAGGTATATAGACCTGATTATGATGTTTCTCATACTCCTATGTTCCATCAAATAGAAGGATTGATGGTTGGAGAAGATGTATCTTTCTCTAATTTTAAAGCTATACTTGAAAGTGTTGTAAGAAGAATATTTGGTAGTGATAGAAATGTAGATTTAGACCACATTTTTTCCCATTTACAGAGCCTAGTGCAGAAATGGATGTTGAATGTGGTGTATGTAGAGGTAAAGGATGTAGAACTTGTAAAAGTACTGGTTGGCTTGAAATATTAGGTTCAGGTATGGTAAATATTAAAGTTCTTGAATATGCTGGAATAGATGGAGAAAAATATCAAGGGATTTGCCTTTTGGTATAGGAGTTGAAAGAATTACTATGCTTAAATATGGAATAAATGATTTAAGAGCATTCTTTGAAAATGATATTAGATTTTTAGAACAGTTTTAATGGAGGAAATATGTTAATTTCACTTAATTGGTTAAAAGATTATATTAATCTTGATGAAAAATATAGATATAAAAAGAATTGGAAAATGCTTTAACTATGATAGGTCAAGAGTTGGAAAATATTGAATTACAAGGTGAGAATTTAAAAATATTTTAACTTCTAAAAATATTAGAGTTGAAAAATGCACCCGATTCAGATCACTTAACTGTATGCCAAGTAGATAATGGTTTATTTGTTTCTACAGTTGTTTGTGGATAGTAATCATAAAGAAGGGGATATAGTAGCTATGGCACAAATTGGTGCTAAGCTTGGTGAAGATTTTGTTATAGGAAAGATAAGAGGTGTAGAATCTAATGGAATGTTATGTTCTGAAACAGAACTTGGAGTAGGTAATGATGATTCTGAATAATAATATTCCCTAAAAGATACAAAAACTTGGTATACCTTTAAATGAATATTATGATTTAAATGATACTGTATTTTGAGTTAGAAATAACACCTAATAGACCTGATTGTTTATCTCATATTGGTATAGCAAGAGAACTTTGCAGCTTACTATAATACAAAATTTAAAAATTACCTAAAATTAATAATCATGAAATTTCTAAAGAAGTTATTGATATAGATATAAAAAGATAACATATCTAATAGATATATGGCTCGTGTTATTAAAAATGTAAAAGTGGGACAAATACCCTAAGTGGCTTGTAAAACTAGATTGGCATCTATGGGTATAAGAAGTATAAATAATTTAGTTGATATTTCTAATTTTTGTTATGTTAGAAACAAATCAACCTAATCATATATTTGATTTTGATAAGTTGAAAACTAATAAAAATTGTAATAGATAAGGCTACAAAATGAAGAAAAATTTGTTACTTTAGACTCTAAAAGAAAGATTTTTATCGAAGAAGATATAGTAGTTAGAAAATGATGGAGAAGTAATAGCTTTTGCAGGAGTTATGGGTGGAGAAAATACAGAAGTATCTGATTTAACTAACTAATATACTTTTAGTAGAACTAGCTACATTTTGATAATATATCTGTTAGAAGAACAAGTAGAAGACATGCTTTAATTAGGTGAATCTTCATATAGATTTGAAAGAGCAGTGGATACTGAAAAACTTTGATTTTGTAATGAATAGATTAACTAGATTTAATAGTTGAAATAGCAGGTGGAGAAGTTTGTAATATAAATGATTCTTATCCTGTTGGAAAAAGAAAAATATATGTGAATTATCTATAGATAAAATGAATAGATTTATAGGTAAAGTTATACCCAAAAGAAAGAGTTATAGAGATATTTACTAAATTAGAAATAAAAAGTTGTTGATAAAGGTGAAACTTTAGAATTAACTGCTCCAAGTTTTAGAGGAGATTTAATTAATCAATTTGATTATTTTGAAGAAGTTATACGTATGTATGGCTTTGATAATATTGAAAAATAAAATGCCTAATGTAACTCTTTCGATCTAATAGATTAAATGATACAACGAAATATACCACAGATATTAAAGTGCTTGTTTCTAATTTAGGGATTAAGAGATATAAATTACTCATTTATACCAACTAAATTCATTTGAAAAACTTAATATGGATATAAGTGATGAAAGTATAATAGCTTTAAAAATCCTATAGTTGAAGAATTTCTCTGTTTTAAGACCTACTTAATGTATAGTTTATTAAAAATGTTAAAGATAACTTAAATAGAGGTCAAGAGGATATTAGATTCTTTGAAGTATCTAAAAGATTTGTTTTAGATGATAATAAAATAGAAAAATTCTGTATATATTAATGAAAAAGAGTTAGTGAAAGAGAAACTTTGAGCTATGGTTCTTAGCGGTTCATTTTAATAAGAATTTATGATCACCTCAAACCTGAAAGTTATGATTTCTTTTGATATGAAAGGTATAGTTGAAGCAATGTTTGAAAAAGCTAAACTTTTAAATCTTATCAAATTAAGAGAAGTACTAATCCTTCATATCATCCTGGAAGAAGTGTAGACCTATTTGTAGGTAAAGAATTGATAGGTACATTTGGAGAAATACATCCAGATGTTTTTAGAAAATATGGAAATTGATAGAAATCGTGTTATATATTCTGAAATATATTTAGATTTATTGTTCAAAATATATTAATAAAGGCGTAAAATATAAAGGATTAAGTAAATATCAATCTGTTCCTAGAGATGTTGCTGTTGTAGTAAAAGAAGAAGTTTTAGTTGGGGATATGATTAAATCTATACAAAAAGCAGATAAATTAATAGAAAAAGTAGAATTATTTGATATTTATAGAGGTATAGGAGTTAAAACCAGGATTTTAAATCGGTTGCTATAAGTATAGTTATGAGAGATGATAATAAGACTTTGAAGAAAAAGATATTACAGGAGTAATGGAAAAATTGTAACAAAACTGAGAATTTGATGCGGAATTAAGATAATTATGAAATATGCTATATTTTCTAAATGGTGAATATCCAGAATTCAATAGAAGAATATAGAAACTTATTAAAAGATAGGGTAATATATTGTGCAGATGGTGGTAAATTTTTGCATATAAGGAGAGATATATTACCTTGTGTAATATTAGGGATCTAGATTCTATAAGTTCGAGCTTTTAAATTATTTTAAAGCTAAATAATGTGAAAAATAATTAAATTTTCTGGAGATAAAGATTATACTGATTTTGAATTAGTATTAATGGACATATTAAAACTTGATTATGATATGAATACAAGATTTGTAGATGAAATAGTACAAATAAAAGACACAGATAGATGCTATAGTTTTTGGAGCTACTGGTTATAGGGTAGATATGACTTTATCTAATTTGAAAATTATTAGAAAATAATCCCTATATATGACTTTTTATTACATCTGTATAATGAATATGTAGTATATGTTGATAAGAAATATGAAATAAAAAGATAAAAAGGATATATTGCATCTACTGTACCTCTTACTAATATTAAAAATTTAATACTTAAAGGTTTTGTGTATAATTTAGATGGGATAAAGATATACCTTCAACTATGGGATTAGTTAGTAATATAGTTGAGATGATTTGGCAACTATAGAATGTATTGAAGGTAAAATACTTCTATTTTTAAGAAAAGAAAACTAAATTTTTGAAATGTAGAGCTGAGAACTTTTTCTGTAAATTCTATTCTTCATGATTAGACTTATTTAATTTAATTTTTAACATATTAATATAATATTTTAATATGTGCTAGGTATTCAAAAATGAGTACCTATACTTACAATCTACTTTCATACATTATACTAAATTCTCCATATACTTTTTCCCCAATTTCTTAATGTTTGATTCCATTTTGTAGTTTCATGTTGATAAGTAAAGTGCCTTTTAATAGTGCTTTTATCACTTGGATATACTGTTCTTGACTATTTTTATTTAAACTCTCATATTGAATTTGTAGTATATATTACCTCCTTACTTCCAATGAAAACTTAAATCAGTGTCAAAACCTCCCAATGTTGATGTCAGCTTGACATAGAATTAGGGTATTTTTTCTTTTTATATCATTGCGATAATGTAGTATCAGAATGTTGATATTTTTCATATCCAATATGTTCATCCATCTCAGCTCCATCATAGATTTAATTGTTCCTCAAAGAAGATCTTAAGAGCTTCTTGAATATCTTCAGCAGTTTTAATATCATACTTCAATTAAAGTAGAGATAATATTCTTTTTCCTTCTGTTAATGGTTTTACTTTGTAAATTTCTTTTTCATAAAAATAGCCTCCCTACGATATTTTATATTCTATCATATAAGACTATTCTTTAAATATTTTACAGACTTTCACGGTCTCAAACTATATAAATTAGATACTTTTTAATTTTAACATTATCATCCCTTAAATTTATAGGAAGAACCTAAATTTTTAACAATTAAATTAGAAAACTTAGTTATAAAATAAAAGAAGTGAAAATTAAAATAAAAATTAAAATTCACTCATTTTTAGACTTTTTCACTTTTTGTATTCCATTTGTGGACAGCCTCTTTTTATAAATTTTTAATCTTATAATTATAAAATGAAAAATCTTTTATAAAAACTAAAATCCAGCTCTTTTCATAAATATACTCATTTATTATTTCTCCATTTTTCATCATATTATTTATAGTTTCAAACTCTCCCTCTTTCTACCTTCTTTATTTTTAGTTTACCATTTTCATAATATCTTTATATGCTCCTTCTTTTTCGCCATTTTTATATGTTCCTTCTTCTATCACCATCCTTAAAATAATATGTATATTTTCCTTCTTTCTTGTTATTTTTTAACATTTTCAACATATAACATACCTTCATCAGTCCTGAATACTTTTGGTCCTGCTAAAGTATTGAATGATATAAAAATACAAAAATAATAATAACTTTTTCATAATAATTCTCTCCTTTAAAATAATTAATTTATAAACTTTAATATAGTTATAGCTAAATTATTATAACTTGTCAATCAATAAGTTGATTTCATTTTTATTGAAAGTTTTATATTTTTATAAACCATCTAAAACTCCAAAATTTAGTTTATAACAAATAAAAATTTACTTTAAGCTAACATCTTCAATCAAATTAGTTCGTTAGAACTCATTTTTGTAATTTTTGAAAAATATTTAGATGAATATAAAAAGAGAAACTAAATTTAAGTTTCTCTTTTCATTCATTTATCTTAATTTAATTTTTGCCATTTTTATAAATTCCTTCTTCTACTACCATCTTTCAAATAACCTATATATGGTCCTTCTGGTATTCCATTTTTATAAGTTCCTTCTTCTCTACTACCATCTTTTAAAATAACCTATATATGGTCCTTCTGGTATCCCATTTTTATAAGTTCCTTCTTCTCTATTACCATTGTTAAAATAATATTTATAAGGTCCTTCTTTACCATTTTTTATAAGTTCCTTCTTCTCTATCACCATCGTTCGTATAATATTTATAAGGTCCTTCTTTTACCATTTTTATAAGTTCCTTCTTCTCTACTACCATCTTTAAATAACCTATATATGGTCCTTCTTTCTTCCATTTTTTTATAAGTTCCTTCTTCTATTACCATTGTTAAATAATATTTATAAGGTCCTTCTTTTTCACCATTTTTTTATAAGTTCCTTCTACTCTATCACTCATCGTTAAAAATAATATTTATAAGGTCCTTCTTTTTCACCACTTTTTATAAGTTCCTTCTTCTCTATCACCATCATTAAAAATAATATTTATAAGGTCCTTCTTTTCACCATTTTTATAAGTTCCTTCTTCTATCACCATTGTTCGCATAATATTTATAAGTTCTTCTTCTCCATTTTTATAAGTTCCTTCTTCTATATCACCATCGTTCGCATAATATTTATAAGGTCCTTCTTCTTCTCCATTTTTTTATAAGTTCCTTCTTCTATATCACCATCGTTAAAATAATATTTATAAGGTCCTTCTTTTTCACCATTTTTTATAAGTTCCTTCTTCTATATCACCATCGTTCGCATAATATTTATAAGGTCCTTCTTTTTCACCATTTTTATAAGTTCCTTCTTCTCTATCACCATCGTTTGTATAATATATATATTTTTCCTTCTTTCTTGTTATTTTTAACATTTTCAACATATAACATACCTTCATCATCCCTGAATACTTTTGGCGCTGCTAAAGTATTTAATGATATAAAAATGCAAAAATAATAATAACTTTTTCATAATAATTCTCTCCTTTAAAATAATTAATTTATAAACTTTAATATAGTTATAGCTAAATCGTTATAATTTGTCAATCAATAAGTTGATTTTTATATTAGTTAGTTTTTGGTGCATTTCAAAGAAATGCGAAAAGTGTAAGTGTCACTCTTTATTTTTAGAAGTTCTATAAGGCACAAAAATAACTAAAGGAAGTTATTTAATATCTACTCCAATCATTTTTAATTTTAATTTTTATTTTTCATCCCAATTATCTTTTTATCTTTCTATTTTATCTTTTATCAAAAATCATAAGATACTGTATTTACTTTTATTATTATTGTATCAATTATTTTTCTTAAAGGAGGGAAAATATGAAGATATATTTTTATTATATTTAATGTTTTTCAAAAATATTCTAATTTAGAATACATTGTACCATTATTTTTATTCAAGTCTTCTATTTGTTTATCCCTATATGATATTTTACTTTCATTTTTAATCATTTAGAGCATGTACCTTCAAACTATTTTTCATTTTTTCTGTATATTTTTGTTGGTACATGTTCTTTTGGAGGTACATTTTTCTTCTTTTTAATTTTTTATATTTCTTTTTCTTGTGATATTCGGTTGTTATTGTAAATAATACGTCAGATGATGAATTTAATGCTGTTTTCATCAAGAGTCTTGTATTATTCCAATAATAAATCCGATTGATACAATTTGCATAGCTATATCATTTGATATACCGAATAAACTTGCAGCAACTGGTATTAGTAATAGTGATCCATCGGTAACATCAGAAGCGCTACAAGTAGATAGTGCTGATAATATACTAAGTATTAAAAGCGGTTAATAAATCTATGTATATCCCTAAAGTATTTACAGCAGCTAAAGTAAGAATGGATATAGTGATTGCTACGCCTGCTATATTTATAGTTGCACCCTAGTGGTATAGATACTGCATAAACATTTTTTTATCTAAAACCTAAATCTTCACAAATTTTTCATATTTATTGGTATATTAGCAGCTGAACTTCTAGCGAAAAAGCTAGTTAATCCACTTTCTTTTAAGCGTTTAAATACTAATGGATAAGGATTTTCTTTTATCATTAAAAATACTATTATTGGATTAAGGATTAGTGCTACAAAAAGTCATACTACCTATAAGAACGAGAAGTAATTGTAAAATAGTCTGTAAATATGTTTAATCCACTTTCTGAAACTGATTTAAAAACAAGTCCCATTATACCTAATGGCGCAAGATGTATAATCCATTTTAATGCAAGCGAAGTAGCTTCAGCTAGTGTTTCAAGTAAATCTTTAATATGAGAATTTGCTCCTTTTAAAGCAATTCCAAATATTAAAGCCCAAGATAAAATTTCTATATAGCTTTGTTGATGCAAGAGCGGCTACTGGATTATAAACAATTTTTGAAAAGTAATTGTTGTATAACTTCACATATATTACCTGGAGGTGCTATAGAACTAGTATCTACATTATTTAATTGTATATGTACAAGGATATGAAACCTGGATAACCCTGTAGTAGAAACGGCAAATGTAGCAAGTAGATATAGTAATATAATATTTATCATGTTTGAATTTCCGTTTCCTTTTCATTAGCTATTGCACTAATTACAAGGAAAAAACAAGTAATGGAGCTATTGCCTTTTAATCCTCCCTATAAAAAGATTACCTATAATTGATATTAAAGTAAATTTTTGGTAAATAGTATACCTAGTATTCATCTTAATATCATTCCTATAAGTATTTTTATTAATTAAACTGAAAATTTTTAATTTTTAAATCATAAATTATTATACCTTTCAACTGCTTTTTTGTATAAATAATTCAAATATTTTTTGAATTGTTATTATGTTTTAACTATTAGTTCTGGGTGCCATTGTACACCTAGTATCCAAAGGTTAGAATTTTGAGTGAAAAATAGCTTCTATTATTCCATCATTTGCACTGAGCTACCACTTCAAAACCATTAGCAAGAGTATCTATTGCTTGGTGATGAGTATGAATTAACTAGGCATTTATCTTCTCCCTATTATTTCTTTTAAGAATACCATAAAGTTTAATAGAGTGAGTTTCAGTACTTAATTTTGCTTCTTGTGTATGTTTTATAGTTTCAAATGGAGCAAGGGAAAGATCTTGGAATAAAGTACCTCCAAATCCTGAATTTATTAACTGTAAACCTCTGCATATTCCAAAAACTGGCTTAGAATTAGAACAAGCTTCAGATAATAAATGCATTCAAAATGATCTCTTTCTGGCAAGATTTCTCTTAATAATTTGTGAGGTTCTTGATTATATAATTCTGGGTTTACATCATAACCACCTGTTAAAAGTAATGCGTCTATATTTTTGTATGTATGAATGTATAATTTCTAAATTATCAGTTACAGGTAAAAACTAAAGGTATTCCACCCTGCTTTCTATTATACTTTTTATATAGTATTGACTTTACAAAAGCTGTTTCTATATCCCTAATGATGAGTCTTCTTCGTAAGTTAAACTAGCTGATATCCCTATTATTGGTTTTTCTTTCCATGTTTCCTCCTTAGTATACCCTTACCTTTTAATTCTTCTATGTTTTTGAATTTGAAATTAACATTAAATATTTAATTTCCATTTTTCCAATCTTCTATTGTAGATATAAGTTCATCTCTACCTTTTTCTATTAAAATTTTAAGAAATTGTTTAGAAATTCCTACCGCTTTTTGCTCCTAAAGGCATAAAGCTTTTACAACATCTAAAGGATTACGAACTCCGCCACTTGCAAGTATATCAATGTTAGTTTTGAAATTTTTAGAATACTCAAGTGATGTACATGTATCATATCCTATTTCTTCAAAATAATTTCTTTTTTTCTGATCTGTATATTTTCAATGTTTGCAAAAACTTGTTCCATCCTGAAAACCGCTAATATCTATACATTTAACTCCCATAGATATTAGTTCTTCTATTGTTTCATTTCGTTCATTCCAAAGCCTGTTTCTTTTTAAAATTATAGGTATTTTATTTTCTTTTAATATATTTCTAAATTAATTTTCCATTCTGAAAAGTTGTGATCACCTTCAGCTCATTAAGTAATTCTTGTATTAAAGTTTAAAGTGTATTTGAATTAATTTTTGGATTAACATCTTTTTATTCCTGTTTTAAATTCATCTACTTTTTATCTATTCCTAAATTAAAACCATGTCCTTTTAGGATAGTAATTACTTTGCCTTTTAGTATTGGACTGTATGATCCTGGGAAAAATAATATATTGTCTTTTTAGCAACGTATTCTAAAATCTTTTATTTATTTTATCTCCTAAAATCACTACCTCCAGTAATTGCGTTAATGTAAAATGGAAAATCCATTTCTATACCACAGATATTAGTTTTAGTGTCTATATCTTCTAATGAAAATTTTAGGTAATGAAAAATACTTTTAATCTATATTTATCGAAAAGAATATTTTTATTATTTTGATTTTAATGCTAATTTTTAAATGTTGATCTTTTCTATTCATAAAAACTCCCTAAAAATATTGCTTTAAGGATATATTAACAATAAAAGTAAAAAGTAAATAAAATTTTAAAAATTATTGACATATTTTCAAAATGATATATACTAGCACTATAAGAGTATGAGTGCTAACAGGAGGTGATTAGTTTGAATGATAGGGAAAAAGAGGTTTTTAGGATAATAGTTAGCCCATTATTTAAATAATGGTGAATCAGTTGATCAAGAACTTTAGAGAAGAAATATAATATGGGAGTTTCATCTGCAACTATAAGAAATGTAATGTCTAGATCTTGAAACTGATGGGCTTGATTAACAAAAACTCATACATCTTCAGGAAGAATACCTACTATAGAAGGATATAGAAAATATATAGAAGATAGTTGTTCTTAGTTCTGACTTTAGAAGATGAGATTAAAGATAGAAATATTCATGTCTTATCAGAAAAAGAATAAAATGAAACGGATCAAATCATTTAGAGAAACGGTTGAAATGTTATCAAATATTTCAGAAACTATGGCTAGCTAGAGAACCATCTTCTGATTTAGAAATAGTAAAAAGTACAATTTATTAAAAATAACTGATACTAATATATATGTAGTAGTTGTTTTGAAAAATAATATAATAAAAACATCAGTATTAACAGTTAAATAGCTATATGATGAAGATAATATAGAAAAATCTTAATCAATATATGAGAAAATTTATTAGAAACTACTCATAAAACATTTACATTAAGAGAACTTGAAATATTTCTTTAAAATAATATAGGAATAGTGATCTTGAAAATAGATAAAAGATATACTTTTGAAGATAATAAGGTATTTGTAGATGGAATGGATTATTTATTAAAAAGATGATATAGAATTTTGATAAAATTATTAGATGTTATGAAAGACGATAAATAATAAAAATGAAGTTAAAGATATATTTAAAAACTTTAGCTAAAAAGTGTTGAATATGATGTTAATAGACAAATGTATATTTGGTGAAGATATTGGATTAAGTAAAGTTTGAAGATTATTCTTTCATATTTAGGTGTTATGAATTTGGAGATGATAAAGGAATATAGGTCTTATAACTCCCTAACTCGAGTAGATTATGCAAAAGCTTTATGGGTATAATAGATCATGTTGTAGTTATGTTGAAAAAAAGTTTTTAAATCAAAAATATGAGTAATAAAGTGTTTAGAGTTTAAATAGATTAGGAGGCGAAATGTCAGAAGAAGTAAAAGATAAATTAGAGGAAGAAATTCAGGACAAGAAGAGATAAAAAGAAGAAGTTGAAAATGTAGAGAAAGAGGAAAATGAATTAGACAAAAAGTTAAAGCAGAGCTTGAAGAATATAAAAAGCATATGCAATTAAAATGGCAGATTTTCCAAAATTTTTCTAAAGAAGAAAAAGAAAAAGAGCTTCAAGATTTTAAAAGAGTATGCAGCTAGAGATATAATTCTTAAAGTTTTAGAAAAATTTAGATAATTTAGAAAGAGCTCAACTTGCAAACTAATGATACATAATAATATGGAAGCTTTAATTGAAGGTTTGAATATGAGTGTTAATAATTTTAAAGGAAATGTTAAAGCATGAAGGAGTTGAGGAAATAGAAGCGCAAGATAAAAATATATGATGCAACTGAACATCATGCTATAACTACTATATCAGACAAAAGAAAAAGAGAATAATACAGTAGTTTTTGTATCTCAAAAAGGGATATAAATTAAAAGGTAGAGTAATAAGACCATCAATGGTTGTAATAAATAAAATAGAAGAAGAAAATAAATAGGAGGAATAGAAATGAGTAAAATAATAGGAATAGATTTAGGAACAACAAATTCATGTGTAGCAGTTATGGAAGGTAGTGCATTTACTGTAATACCTAAATGCAGAAGGAGAAAGAACTACACCATCTGTAGTATCAATAGAATCAAATGGAGAAATAATAGTAGGTTCTACAGCTAAAAGAAAGGCAATAACAGAACCTAAAACAAACTGTAATTTCAATTAAAAACACATATGGGATCAGATTATAAAGTAGATATACATTCTAAAAAAATATACTCCACAAGAAATATCAGCAATGACTTTAAAAGAAACTTAAAAAGATGCTGAAAGTTATTTAGGAGAAGAAGTTAAAGAAGCTAGTAATCACAGTTCCTGCATACTTTACAGATGCTACAAAAGACAAGCAACTAAAAGATGCTGGAGAAATAGCAGGGATTAACTGTTAAAAAGAATAATAAATGAGCCAACAGCAGCAGCTTTAGCTTATGGATTAGATAAAGGAGAAAAGAAGAAAAAAATATTAGTATTTGACTTAGGAGGAGGTACATTTGACGTATCAGTTCTTGAAGTTGGATCAGGGTCTTGTAGAAGTTAAAGCAACAGCAGGTAATAATCATTTAGGTGGGAGATAATTTTGATGAAGAAAGTAATTAAACTGGCTTGCAGATGAATTCCAAAAAGAACACGGAATAGATTTAAGAAAAGAACCTCAAGCATATCAAAGATTAAAAGATGCTGCTGAAGATGCTAAGAAAAAAATTATCTTCAACACTTAGAAACAACAATTTCTTTACCTTTCATAGCAATGGATGCAACAGGGCCTAAGAATTTAGAAAAGAAATTAACTAGAGCAGCATTTAATGAATTAACTAAACATTTAGTAGAAAAGACTAAAGGTCCAGTTAAACAAGCTTTAGATGATGCAGGATTATCAGTAAGAGATATAGAACAAGTATTATTAGTTGGAGGATCAACAAGAATACCAGCTGTTCAAGAATGGGTTAAAGAATATTTTGGTAAAGAACCTAATAAATCAATAAACCCAGATGAAGTAGTTGCAATGGGAGCTGCTATTCAAGGTGGAGTATTAGCTGGAGATGTTAAAGATGTATTGCTACTAGATGTAACACCTCTTTCATTAGGAATAGAAACTATGGGTGGAGTATTTACTAAAGATGATAGAAAGAAATACAACTATACCAACTAAAAATCACAAACTTATTCAACAGCGAGCAGATAATCAAACAGCAGTTACTATACATGTATTACAAGGAGAAAGAGCACAAGCTTCACAAAATCATTCTCTTGGACAATTTAATTTAGAAGGAATACCTGCAGCACCACGAGGAATCCCTCAAATAGAAGTTACTTTTGATATAGATTCAAATGGTATAGTACATGTTTCTAGCGAAAAGATTTAGGAACAGGTAAAAGAAAAATCAAATTACAATTTCTGGTTCATCAAACTTTAAGTAAAAGATGATGTAGAAAGAATGAAGAAAAAGAAGCAGAAGCTAATGAAGAAGCTGATAATAAATTTAGAGAATTAATAGAAGCTAGAAATATGGCTAGATCAATTAGTAATGGCTACTGAAAAACTATTAAAGAAAATGAAGATAAATTACAAGGAAATGAAAAAGCTGATATAGAAGCTGCAATTGAAGAAGTTAAGAAAGTTAAAGATGGAGATAGTATAGAAGATATTAGAAGTGCTATAGATAAATTATCTAAAAGCAAGCGAAGGTTTTGCTACAAGAATTTATCAAGCTGCTTCACAACAAGCCAAATGCAGCTAATTCAGAAGATAAAAATAATAACGATGATAATATAGTAGAAGCAGAAGAAGTTAAATAGGTCATTTGACCTATTTCTTCTGTAAAAAGGAGAAATGTTATGATAGTACTAAGAAGTGGTTCTGTTACTGCAGAAATTGAAGAAATGGGAGCAGAGATTAAATCTTTAAAAATTAGATGGTGAAGAGTTTATGTGGAATAAAAAGACTTTTGGCCTAAGACTATCTCCAGTATTATTTCCATTTGTTGGAGGTTTGAGAGAAGGTAAATACATATATGAGGGTGTTGAATATTCTATGCCGACAAGACATGGATTTGCAAAGAGATAATAAGTTTGAAGTAGTATATTTAACTGATGATGAAGTGACATTTAAATTTAGTTCAACAGAAGAAACTTTAAAAATATCCATTTAAATTTGAACTTTATATGAAATACACACTTACAGGTGAAAGGGATTTAATTTATCTTATTTAGTTAAAAATATAGATGAAAAAGATATTTACTTTTCTTTAGGTGCGCATCCTGCATTTTTATTAGAAGAAAATTATGAAAATGTAAATTATATAGAATTTGAAAAAGAGGAAAGTGCGAGTAAATATAGATTACATGAAAGTGGATTTTATGATGGATTAAAAAGAATTTTTCTCAAAAACAAGAAAAATAAAAAGTTATAGAAATATTAGATAATAATTTTGAAGAAGATGCAATATCTTTTAAAGGGTTAAATTCTAATAAAGTATATATTAAATCAAGAAATACTAATAGTTAGTAATGGTTGACTTTACATGGTTTCCCCATATGTAGCATTTTTGGAAACCGTTGAAAGCTCATTTGTATGATGTATAGAACCATGGTTTGGTATAAATGATAACATTAATCAAGGAAAAAGATATAAAAAGAAAAGAAGGAATACAAAAACTAGAATCTAATTCAGAATTTAATGCTGTATTAAAAATTTGAATTTAAGAGAGGAATTAATGAAAAAGATTATTATGAATTACTTGGAATAAGCAAAAAGTGCAAGTGATGATGAAATAAAAAGGCTTTTAGAAAAGCTGCTTTGAAGTATCATCCAGACAGAATGGTTAATGCAAGTGATGATGAAAAAGGTAGCTGAAGATAAGTTTTAAAGAATTAAATGAAGCTTTATCAGGTACTTTCTGATCCAGAAAACAAATGTATGATCAATATGGACATGCTGCTTTTGAAAAATGGTGGTTTTGGTAATGGTTCTGGATTTGGAGGAGCAGGATTTGACTTTGAAGATATTATAAACAATGTTTTTGGAGGAGGATTCGGTGGATTTAGTGGATTTGGAGGATTTAGTCAACAACAGTCTAGAAAAAGGAGATGATCTTCTTTATACAATAGAATTAACTTTTAGAAGAAATAGCTGATGGAGTCCAAAAAGATTTAGATTATACTAGAACTGGAGAATGTGACAGTTGTAATGGAACAGGTGCTAAGGATGGTAAAAACTAAAACTTGTTCTAACTGTAATGGAAAAAGGTTATACAGAAGAAGTTCAAAAAGTATATTTGGTATGAATAGAGTTCATGTAGAATGTGAGCAAATGTAGTGGGACAGGAAGTATACCTGAAGTTAAATGTGATAAAATGTAATGGTAAAGCTACTAAGAGAGAAAATGTAAAAGAAAACAGTTAAAAATACCAGCAGGTGTAGAAGATGGATCAAGATTAGTTATTAGATCAGGTGGAAATTATGAAGGACATGGAAGTGCCTATGGGGACTTATATATACAAATTAGAGAAAAACGTCACTCAATCATTTACAAGAAATGGTATAGATGTTTATTGAAGTACCTATAAGTTTTAGATTAGCTACTTTAGGTGGCGAGATAGAAGTTCCCTACTTTAAGGGTAAAACTAAAATTAAAAATATCAGAAGGAACACAAAATGGAACTAAAATGAGAATAAGGGATGCTGGTATTAAACATAGTTATGGTATAGGGTTCTCAAATAGTTGAAATTTTTGTTGAAGTTCCTACTAAATTAAATAGTGAACAAAAAGAAAAATTAATTAATTTTGATGAAAAGTTTAACTGATCAAAAAAACAAAAGTAAAAACATTTTTGATAAATTAAAGGATTTATTTTCTTAAAGATTTATAAGAAAATTTATTATTAAAGAGGATTAATTATGAAATTTTATTCTTATGAATATTTAAAAAGAACATATATTATCAGTAAATATTTTTCAAATGTTAATATTAATAATATTCTTAGGCATAATAATATTTTTCGGTATTTATGTATTTTTAAATCTAATGGAGACAGTAAATATAGAGAATTGATAATATTGTTTATGATAGCTATAGTTTTATTTGCTTGTCTTAAAAATTAATGATTATAGAAAATTTTAATGCTGTAAATAGTAGTTATTATGATTCTATAAATCTTATTGAAAAAGCTTCTAATAAATTAGGAGCACCTAAAAGATGATATATATATAACACGTTCAAATGATAGTAATATAGGTATAGTTATTAAAACTAAAAGATTGGTATTATAGGGTTATGAAAAAGTGAAAATATATATGTTATGAAAAATTAAATATATTAAATCCAGATATAGAGTTAGTGGAGGTAAAAACAGTGATAGCATATTTGATAATAGGATTAAAACTAGCATTAGGACTTTTTATCTATAACTTTTTGTTATTAATATATCAGGTAAGGGTAATCTTGCTCCATCAAGTGCAAGTGATCAAATACAAAAATTATGTTTTAGGGGTATAATAGGTGGAGTTATATATAATCCTGGAATTACATTATTACAGTATTTTATAATATTATTATTATGGTCTTTTCTGGTTTTTAGCTTTAAAATGGATTAAAACTAATAATCATTTTTGAAAAATAATAGATGGTGAGCCTGTTATACTTATAAAAAAGGGAATAATTGATGTTGAAAGTCGTAGACGTGCAGGATTAACAGCTCAAGAAATTTCATTTAAGCTTAGAAGTCAAAAATATATAGTATAAATAAAAGTTAAACAGGCGATACTTGAGCAAAATGGGCAACTTATTGTAGTTCAATATGGAGAAGAAAAGTACTAAATTTCCTTTAATTACAGATGCTACTATACAAAAAATGTTTTTAGATATAATAGATAAAAAGTGAAGAATGGTTGTTGATGAATTGACTAAAGCAAGGATATGAGCTAAGGGAAGTATTTTTATGTGAATATGAAAAGGAACAGCTTTTTTTATTACGACATATTAAAAAAAGTGTACTTACTTTTAAGTACACTTTTTTTAATTATTTTTTATACTATACTATATTCAATTTTATTTTCACTTAAAAATACTAAGAACACTATCTAAGTGATCTTACTTACGCATTCTATAACGACTTCTAATAATTGTTCATTACTTTGAAGTTTTTCACAGTATCTTGTTTGATTAAGATATAGGATATTTGTATGATTTTCAGATAATAGTTTAGTTATTTTACTCAATTCTCCTATAATATCTTTTAACACGTATATTTAATTTTGTTCTTCTTTTTGTACTATTTGAGCTCTATTAACTATTTTTTTCTATATTAGTTATGTCTATATTTCCACCAGAAATTATAACTGCTACATTTTTACCTTTTTACATCTATTTTTGTTAAATAATAATGGTGCAAGTGCACTAGCTCCCTGCTCCTTCTGCAACAACTTTTTGATTTTTCAAGTAAGAATAGTATAGATTGAGCTATTTCATCTTCATTTACTGTAATTATTTCATCTACATATTTATTAAATATTTCAAATGGAATTTGTCCAACTTGACCAACGGCTATACCATCAGCTATAGTTGTAGGTCCAGTAACAAGATAAGGTTTTCCTTTTTCTATAGCTTTTTTTCATGGAAGCCATATTTTCAGCTTCTACACCTATTAATTTGATATTTGGATTTTGTTCTTTAAGGGCAACAGCAACTCCAGCCATTATTCCTCCGCCTCCTACAGCACAAAAGAACTACATCAACATCTTTAAAATCTTCATAAATTTCAATACCTAATGTACCTTTTGTCCAGCTATAATAACATCATCATCAAAAGCATGTAAAAATACATAGTCATTTTCTTTTTGTATCTCACGAGCTTTTTAGATAAGCATCGTTAAAAGTATCTCCATGAAGAACTACTTCAGCCCCATAACTTTTAGTTGCTTCTATTTTAGAAATAGGAGCAAATTTTTGGCATGACTATAGTTGCTTTTAATTTTAGATTCACGTGCACCTAAAGCTACTCCTTGAGCATGATTTCCAGCAGAAGATGCTATAACTCCACGACTTTTTCTTCATCTGTTAAATTTTTATTTTATTTAATGCCCCTCTAACTTTAAATGATCCTGTTTTTTTGTAAATTTTCAAGTTTAAGCTTTACATTACCACCAGTAATATTATTTAATAAAGGGCATTCTATAAGTGGTGTTCTTTTTATAGAATCTTTAATATTTTCATAAGCTAATTCTACATCTTTTAATGTTATCATAGTATTTACCTTCCTCGTGTTATATGTATATTAATAGTATAGCATAGAAAAATTTTTATACTTTTTGTTATATTATTTTCTTGACACTCACCCTTTTAAACTAGTTATAATTATATTGAACATATGGAATAACTAACAGAATGGGAGAGATTTAGATGAGATTACTTATTGTAAAGAATTCGAAAAGAAGTTGGTAAATGGAGTGCACTTCATGTTGCACGTGAAATATTAAAGTTTAAACCTACAAAAAGAGAGACCTTTTGTTTTAGGATTACCTACAGGTTCTACACCTTTAGAAACATATAGAAACTTAATAGAACTTAATAAAAAGGGTATAATTTCTTTTGAAAATGTTGTTACTTTTAATATGGATGAATATGTTGGACTTGAACCGACTCATGATCAAAGTTATCACTATTTTCATGTATAACAACTTTTTTAATCGCATAGATATTAAAAAGAAAACATTAATATTTTAGATGGACTTGCAACTGATTTAGATGCTGAATGTAAAAGATATGAAGATAAAATTAAGTCTGTTGGAGGAATACACTCTATTTTTAGGTGGAGTAGGAGAAGATGGACATATAGCATTTAATGAACCAGGATCTTCACTTGCATCAAGAACTAGAGATAAAGAATTAACAGAAGATACAATATTAGTAAACTCAAGATTTTTTTCGATAATGATATTACAAAAAGTTCCAAAACTTGCTTTTAACAGTAGGAGTAGGTACTATTATGGATTCAAAAGAAGTATTAATAATGGCAAATGGGCCTAAAAAGCTCATGCTATACATAAGGGTATAGAAGAAGGTGTTAATCATTTATGGACTATATCAGCTCTACAATTACATAGAAAAAGCTATACTTGTAATAGATGAAGATGCTGCTCTTGATTTAAAAGTTAGAACATATAGATACTTTAAAAGATATAGAATCTATAAATTTAGATTTAGAAAAATTAGAAAAAGAATTAGAAGAATTGGCTAAGGAGAAATAGAATGAAATTAAAAATTAGAAACAAAATATACAGAAAACTTTATTAAAAAAACATGAATATGATCAATTAAGACCATTTGTAGAATTATCTAATCAAATATTGGAAAATAAAAAGTGGTGCAGGGAATGATTTTTTTAGGTTGGGTAGATCTTCCTAAAAATTATGATAAAGAAGAATTTGTTAGAATTCAAAAAGGCGGCTGAAAAATTAAAAATGATTCAGAAATACTTATAGTTATAGGTATAGGAGGTTCATATTTAGGGGCAAAAGCAGCTATAGAATTTTTATCAAATACTTTATAATAATCAAGATAAAAGTGTTAGAAAAGGTCCTCAAATATTCTTTGCTGGAACTAATATGAGTCCTGTTTATTTAAAACATTTATTAGATTTAGTTGGAGATAAGGATTTTTTTCTATAAATGTAATATCTAAAATCAGGGACTACAACAGAACCTGCTATAGCATTTAGAGTATTTAAAGAAAAAAATTAGAGAAAAATATGGGAAAAAAAGAAGCAGCTAAAAGAATATATGCTACTACAGATAAAGCAAAAAGGTGCTTTTAAAAATCTATCAACAAGTGAAGGTTATGAAACTTTTGTTGTACCTGATAATGTTGGTGGAAGATTTTCAGTTTTAACAGCAGTAGGATTATTACCTATAGCTGTAGCTGGTATAAATATACAAGAATTAATGAATGGTGCCGCAGCAGCTATGGAAGATTATTCTAATGAGAATTTCTATGAAAATGATGCAATGATATATGCTGCAACTAGACATATATTATATAATAAAGGTAAAAATATAGAAATATTAACTAACTATGAGCCAAGATTACACTTCATAGCAGAATGGTGGAAACAACTATTTTGCTGAATCAGAAGGTAAAAGATGGTAAGGGTATATATCCAACTTCAGCTGATTTTTTTCAACTGATTTACATTCTATTGGGCAATCAATACAAGAAGCTAGAAGAACTATGTTTGAAACAGTATTATTAATAGATAAACCTGAAGAAGATATATTAATAAATAAAGAAGAAGTTGATTTAGATGGTTTTGAAACTATATATCAGGAAAAACTTTAGATTATGTTAATAAACAAGCTGCAAAAGGTGTAATATTAGCGCATGTTACAGGAGATGTTCCAAATCTTGTTATTACAATACCAGAAGCTACTCCTTTCAACTTAGGATATTTATTCTACTTCTTTGAAAAAAAGCAGTAGCTATAGGTGGATATATGTTGGTATAAAACCCATTTGATCAGCCAGGAGTTGAAGAGTATAAGAAAAAAATATGTTTGCTTTACTTGAAAAACCAGGATATGAATCAGAAACTAAAAATTAAAAAGAATTGTTAGGAGAATAGTTGATGATTTTAAAAATCTTTAATTTTTTATTATGATTTGCAGTAGTTGTTTTTGTATCTTGTGGAGATCCCAAAATCAAAAAGCATTAGAGAAGAATTAGAATCTCTTAGAACTGAAAAATATAGTAGATACTAATAATGAATTAGGTAAAAGGTATGTCTGAATTAATAAAGAAATTTGAATATACTATAAATAATGTTAATGAACAAAAAGATAAATCTGAGATAGATGTACATATGAAAAGAGTTGATCTTGAAGTATATATGAAAGAATTATTGAATGAAATAATAGGAAATCAATATCTGGAGGATTAACAGAAGAAAAATGAATGAACTTTTCAAAAAGCATATTTTGAAAAATTATTTAAAGAACAAAAATTTAAAAATATGTTGAAAAGAGATTTAAAGGCAGAAATGTCTAAAGTTGATGGTAAATGGGTATTGGTTATTAAGGATGAATTTATAAACTTTTATTAAAAGAATTTCAAAATACACAAATAGAAAAATACAAAGTAGGTGATATTATGCTTTATCCATTAAAGTTTAAAAAGTATTAATCCCAAAGTATGGGTGGTAGAAATTTAAAATAAAAACTTGGTATAGAATTACCCTGATGATAGAAATTTTGGAGAATCTTGGGAGGTTTCATCTCATAAAAATGGAATGAGTGAAGTTGAAAATGGCTATCTTTCAGGTAGGCAATTACAAAAGTCTTTTTAGAAGAATTTAAAAAGTGAACTTGTTGGAGAAGAAATATATACTAAATATGGAAATAGATTTCCTTTATTAATTAAGTATTTGGATGTAAACGATAGATTATCTATACAGGTACATCCTAGCGATGAATATGCTTTTAAAAAATCATAATGAATTGGGTAAATGTGAATCTTGGTTTATTATGTATGCAAGTGATGATGCTAAGTTAATAATGGGGATGAAAAAGGTGTAGATAAAGACTTATTTATACAAAAACTAAAAATAATGATTTTTGAGGATTTATTTAATGTTGTTTCTGTAAAAACGGGAGATATAATAGACGTTATACCGGGAAGTGTACATGCTAGTCTTGAAGGAAGTGTTATTTTTGCTGAAATTCAAGAAAATTCAGATATTACGTATAGGATATATGACTTTTGATAGATTAGATAAATGGTAAAAAGAGAACTTCATCTTGATAGAGCAGCTGAGGTTATAGATTTCAATTTAATACCTGAGGTTAGAGATACTAATTTTAAATCTGATGAAAGTTAGAAAAATATATCAAATACTGACTTTTTTATTCTATAGATAGAATAAAAATATCTAGATCAATTTGAAGATGAATATAGAAATATGTTAATTTATTCTATACTTGAAGGTGAAGCTAGTATAGAGTATTTAGGATGGAAAGTTTAAAAAGTTAAAAAAAGGTGAAACAGTTTTAATTCCTGCAAATGTTAAAGGTGAAAGTTAAAGGAAATTTAGAATTATTGAGAAGTTTTGCTATATAATATTAGATGCCTATAATTAGATTGTTATTTAATTATAGGTATTTTTTTATTATTTTAAAAATTTGTTTACCATTAATGTATAGGTGGTCACTTCTTTTCATTTTTATGAAAAAGGTTTATAATTGTCATATATATTTTTTCAGGGGTATACTATACCATACAGGAGTGAAAACGATGTTAAATGAAAGAGAAGTAAAGATTTTTAGAAATGCTTTTAAAAAAGGCGAAGATCTAATCTATAGATGAAGTTTCAGAACATTTTAGTGTATCTAAAAGATCTATACAATATGATGTTAATAAGATAAACTATTATCTATTAAAAAAATCAAAAATCCTAAAAATATTTAATTAAAGATTCAAGGTTTATGTTTTGATGTTGATTCAGATAACCAATATTCTTAAAGATAAATGATAAAGAGTAATGATTTAATTAAAGATGATAGAATAGATCTAATATATTTAAATAGTATATTTAGTTTAACTGGTTTAAATATATCTTCTTTATCTAAAATTATAGGAGTTTCAAGAAATACTATAAAAGTCTGATATGGAAACTATGAATGAAAAGTTTGAATATGATAATTCTAAAAGGTTATTATATTTTAAAAAGAATAATATTAAAAAGATAGAAATTTTGAAAGAATATATAGAAATGGTAGGATCAATAAATATATAGATGAAGTATTAGATAAAGAGTTAATATCGAATATAAAAGAGTTTCATAAAAGAAACATCGAATAATATTAAGTTAAATATTAGTGAAGATGTATATTTAAAAATTACTTATTTCAATATATTGTCATTATGTTTTTTATGAAAAATACAGTAAATTTAACCTTATAGCAGGAAATGATTATTTTATTATAGAAAAATATTTGATAAATATTTTTGATGATAAAAAGATCTTTTAATACTATAGCTGATATATTAATAGGATTATCTATTAATTCTAATTTAGAATCATGCTTTGATGAAAGTTTTTTTAATTAAGAAATTAATCAAATATGTTAGTGATAATTTAAAATATAGATTTAACAGAAGATGCTATATTATATGACTTTTTATTAAGTCATTTAAAAGTTTCTATATATAGATTAAAAAAGAATATTAAATTATCTAACACATTTTATGAAAAACTTGATTGGGATGATGAGAATTTAATAAAGATATTAAAAAAAGGATTAGTTGAGATAGAATCTACTTTTGAAAATTAAATTTACAGATATAGAACTTTCATTTAATAATGTATCACTTTTAAAGCTTCTATTGATAGAATCAGAAATTAATAATAGAAAAAGTTATACTTGTATGTGGATTAGGTTATGGTACTTCTAGAGTCTTGAGATATTATCTTAAAGATCATTTTTGATATAGATATAATAGATGTTTTACCTGCATATATGATAAATAGAGATATATCTAAAAATATGAATATAGACTATATTCTTACAACTGTTGACTTTAGATTTTGAGGCTATTAAAAATAAATCCAGTTTTACAGATAGAGGATTATAAAAAGCTAGAATCACTTGGAATAAAAAAAGGAAAAAGATAAAAATAGTGATAGATAATTTTATTAAAGATCTTCAAGAAATAGGTAATTTTGATGAAAAACTTTGAAAAAATTTACTAAATCAAAAGTATTCTAATATATTTGTGGATAAATTAAAAAGATGAAAAATAATTTACTCAGGGATTTCTATGTGAAAATAAGGTAGTATTTTAAAAATGATGTTAAAAGATTGAAGGAAGCAATAAATATTTTAGGTGAATATACTTCAAAAAGAAAAATGGATCTATCAAACAATAAATATACTCAGAGTATGATAGATAATATTGAAAAATTTAGGGACCATATATATAATAGATGATAATATAGCACTTCCTCATTCACAATCTTTGGGGAAATGTATATAAGACAGATATTTCTTTTATTAATATTAAAAGAAGCTGTTGATATTAAAGGTAGAATGGCAAAAATATTTTTTCTGTTTTTCAACTAGTGATGAAAAAAATCATTTAGAAATTTTTAATGATATATATAAATTAATATTAAGACCAAATTTTATAAAAGAAATGAGAAATATTGATAATTATCAAAAGTTAATAGAATATATTGATAATTATAGAGAGGAGTAACATGTTTAATGAGTATAATGTAAAGTGTATTAAGTGAGGTTAAAAACTTGGGAAGAAAGTATAAAGGTGGCTTCTGAGCCTTTGATTAAATTGGGTAATATTGAACAAAAGCTATGTTGATGCTATGATAAAAAGTATAAATGATTTAGGGATTTTATATCATCTTAGAGAGAACATAGCTATGCCTCATGCCAGACCAGAAAATGGTGTTAATGAGACTGGAGTTTCTTTTTAAAAGTAAATAAACCTGTAGATTTTGGCGGTGATCCAATATCTTTTAATATTTATATTAGCAGCTAAGGATTCAAGTTCACATATAGATACTATAGGTGCTTTACTTGAAATATTCCCAAGATGAAGAAAAATAAAAAGATCTTCTTAAAGCTGAAAATAAAAATGATTTGATTAAAATTTTAAATAGATAAATAGGAGGATAAAATATGAAAATAATGGCAGTTTGTGGTTCAGGGACTTGGTTCAAGCTTTTATGCTTGAAATGAACATAAAGAAAGTTTTAAAAATAGGTAAAGAGGCAGAAGCTACACATTCAGATCTTGCTTCAGTTACATCAAATTTCAGCTAGATTTATTTTGTTATGGGTAGAGATATTGCAGAAAGTGCAACTTCTATACCTAAAGATAAAATAATAGTTCTAAATAGTATAATAAGTATGCTAGAACTTGAAGAAAAAAATTAACAGAAAGATTAAAAAATAAATTTAGGAGGATATATTTTATGTTTAAATCAACATTAGATTTTATCGTTGGTATCTTAAGTGTACCATCAATTTTAGTAGGGTTAATAGCTCTAATAGGACTTGTATTACAAAAAGACCTACAACTGATGTAGTAAAAGGAACAATTAAAAACAATAATGGATTCTTAGTTCTATCAGCTGGAGCTGAAATGATAGTTTCTTCATTATCACCTATGGGTTCAATGTTTTGAACAAGCATTCCATATAGAAGGAGTAATACCAAATAATGAAGCAATAATTTCACTTGCTTTTAAAATGATTTTGGTACGACTACTGCTTTAGTAATGGCATTAGGTATGTTAGTAAATATTTTAATTGCACGTTTCACTCTGTTTAAAATATATATTCTTAACAGGTCACCATACTTTATACATGGCATGTATGATAGCTGTTATGCTTTCAGTTGCTAAATTTGAAGGTGCTTCATTAGTTATAGTTGGTTCATTAATTTTAGGATTAGTAATGGCAATCTTCCTGCTTTTAGCACAACCATTTATGAAAGATATAACTGGTGATGAAAGTGTTGCATTTGGACATTTCTCAACTTTTAGGATATATACTTTCAGGATATATAGGTAAGGCAGTAGGTAAAGGTTCTAAATCTACAGAAGAAATGCAATTACCTAAAAATTTAAGTTTCTTAAGAGATAGTTCTATATCTATTTCATTAACAATGATGGTAATTTACTTTATTTTTAGCAGTTGCTGCTGGTAAAGACTTTGTTTCTACTATGTCAGGAACTCAAAATTACATAATATTTGCTTTATTACAAGCTATTAAATTTGCTGGAGGAGTATTCGTTATCCTTTCAGGTGTTAGATTAATCTTAAATGAAATAGTGCCAGCATTTACAGGAATTTCTGAAAAATTAGTTCCAGATGCAAAACCTGCTCTAGATTGTCCAATAGTATTTCCTTATGCACCAAATGCAGTATTAATAGGATTTTTATTCTCATTCTTAGGTGGTATAGTAGGACTTGCTATTTTAGGTTCATTAAAGCTTAGTATTAATTTTACCAGGAGTTGTACCTCATTTCTTCTGTGGAGCTACTGCAGGAGTATTTGGTAATGCAACTGGTGGAAGAAGAGGGCTATGATAGGAGCGTTTGCAAATGGATTATTATTAACATTCCTTCCAGCTATTCTTTATCCTTTATTAGGAAGTTTAGGGTTATGCAGGAACTACATTCTCAGATGCTGACTTTGCTACTTTAGGTATAATATTAGGAGTTGCTGGTAAAATAGTTAATCCAACAGTAATTACTGTAGTTGTTGTGTTAATAATATTAGGATTAGTTGCACAAAATTACTTAGTAGAAAATAAAGCATAAAGTTTAAGAAAAGAGAAAATATTTAAATGGAAAATACTAAAAATTTGCAAGAGATATTAGAATTAATGTTGTTAAGATGTTAAATAATTTAGGGATTTGGTCATTATGGAGGATCACTTTCAGTTGTAGAGACTTTAGCTGTTTTATACAATGATGTAATGAAAGTATGATCCTAAAAATCCTGATTGGGAAGATAGAGATTATCTTGTTCTTTCTAAAAGGGACACGCAGGGCCTGCACTTTATAGTGCGCTTGCACTAAAAGGATTTTCTTTTGATGTTAAAGACTTATTGACTTTTAAATGTTAATGGGACAAATCTGCCAAGCCATCCAGATAGACTTAAAACTAAGGGTGTAGATGTAACTACAGGGTCACTTGGTCAAGGAATATCTATAGCTTCTGGAATAGCTAAAAGGATTAAAAAAATATTAGGTAAAGATAATAAAGTATTTTTTGTATTATAGGAGATGGTGAATCTCAAGAAGGTCAAGTATGGGAAGCAATGCAGTTTATTGCACATAATACTTTAAATAATATGGTAGTATTTTTTAGATTACAAACAAACAACAACTAGATGGTTATTTAGAAGATATTAATAAACCTTATTCTTTTGAAGAAAAAGCTAAATCTTTTGGATTTGATGCTGTTACAGTAAAAGGTGATGATGTAGAAGCTATAAAAGAAGCAACTTTAAAGAAAAACAGATAAACCTTTATTTATAGTACTTGATACTATTAAAAGGTCAAGGTGTTGAAATTTAGAAAAATTCAAAGGTAATCACCATATACGTCCAAATGCTGAAGTTAAAGCAGAACTTGAAAAAGTGGTATCTGAACTAGAAAGAGAGGGAAATTAATGTTTAAAGTATATAATGGATGAAACTACTAAAGAAGAACTTGAGTTAAGAAAAGTATGTACAAATAAATTTGAAGAATACTTAACAAAAGATGAAAAAGTAGTAGTATTAGATGCAGACTTAATGGGATCCCTTGGTAGTGGAAGTTTGGTAGAAAAATATAAAGGACGTGTTATTAATGTAGGTATAATGGAAGCTCAAGAAATTTCTTGTGCAGCAGGACTTTCAAGAGTTGGGGCTTAAACCTTTTGTACACACATTTACAGCTTTTGCAAGTAGAAGATGTTTAGATCAAATTTTTATATCTTCTATATATCAAAATAATCCAATAACAGTAATAGCCTCAGATGCAGGAATACAAGCTGTACATAATGGTGGAACTCATATGTCATTTGAAGATATGGGATTAATAAGAGGACTTGCAAATTCAGTTGTTATAGAGCCTACAGATTCTAATGTTTTAAAATCAGTTTTTAGATGAAGTATATAGCAAACAAGATAAATTTTATTGGATACGTTTAACTAGAAAAATGTATTTAAAATTTATGAAGAAGGTTCTAAATTTGAAAATAGGAAAAGCTAATGTATTGCAAGTTGGTAGTGATGTTTGTATAATTGCTATAGGTATGATGGTACATGAAGCTCTGTCTGTGCAGCTAAAAACTTGAAGAAGAAGGAATATCAGTTACGGTTATAGATATGTTTACTTTAAAACCAATAGATAGAGATGCTATAGTTAAACACTCAAAAGGTAAAAATTAGTAGTTACTGCTGAAAATCATAGTATTACAAATGGGCTAGGTAGTGCAGTTGCTGAGGTTTTAGTCAGAAGAATGTCCGACTAAGCTTGTTAGGGTAGGAGTAAAAGAAAGATTTGGACAAGTTGGATACTCTTTGAATTCTTGCAAGAAGAATATGGATTAAGAGCAAAAGATATATATCAAGCTGTAAAGAATAATATATAGTTAATATTTAAAAATAAATTAGGATTGACTCTTATGTTTTAATAGGTGTCAATCCTTTTAATTTTTGGTAGAAATTAGGTCTAAAAATATGGTAAAAATATTATGAATAACATGTTGGAGGCAAAAATTGTGGAAAATAAGATATTTGAACTTGTTGCACAAGATATAAAAATCGGTGTAAATCAAGTAGAACAAAACAATAAAACTTTATGATGAAGGATCGACTATACCTTTTATTTCTAGATATAGAAAAGAAGTTACTGGGAATCTTGATGAAGAACAAATTAGAGATATAGTTGATAAAGTTACATATTTTTAGAAATTTAGAAAAAGAAAAGAAGAAGTAATAAGATTAATAGAGGAACAAGGAGCTCTTACTCCAGAGTTGGAATTAGCTATAAAAGAAGCACAAGTTCTACAAAGAGTAGAAGATTTATATCTTCCATATAAGAAAAAGAAAAACTAAAAGCTGATATTGCTATTGAAAATGGATTAGAACCACTTTCAGAATATTTAGTTCAACCAGAAATTAATATGGAAATGCTTGAGCAAAAAGAATTTATAAATGAAAATGTTGTTGATGTCAAATCAGCTATAGAAGGTGCACATTTAATAATAGCTCAAAAAAATTATCTGAAAATATAGAAATAAGAGAATATTTTAAGAAAAGTTTTAACTGGATAAAATCTAAACTTGTATCTAAATTAATAGAAAAATAAAGATTTAGATGAAAAACAAGTATATAAAGATTATTATGATTTTAGTGAAGCATATAATAAAAATACTTTCTCATAGAATATTAGCAGTTAATCGTGGAGAAAACGAAAAATACTTAAGGTAGATTTAGAAATTGAGGATGATGTTAGAGAAAATATAGTTTCTCATATATATGGAACAAATTTTGAAAAATAAGAATTTGAAATCTTTTTAGAAAATGTAATAATAGATTCTTTAGATAGATTGATTTATCCATCAATAGAGAATGAATTGAGAAATATATTAACTGAAAAATCAGAAGAAGAAGCAATTGCAAAATTTTGCAAAAAATTTAGAAGATTTACTTTTACAACCACCTTTATATATAAAAACTATATTAGGATTAGATCCAGGGTATAGAACTGGAGCAAAACTTGCTATTATTGATAATGAAGGGTTCTTTTAGAGATAGTGATGTAGTTTATTTAGTAAAAGAAATGCATAGTGAAAAACAATTAGCAACAGCACGTGAAAAATATTAAAAATATATTAAAGAATATAATGTAGATATAGTAGCTATAGGTAATGGAACAGCATCACGTGAAACGGCTAGTTTTCGTATCTGATATATTAAAAGAATATAAAGATAAAAAGATTTCATATATTATAGTTAATGAAGCTGAGTTTCAGTATATTCAGCTTCTAAGATAGCAGCTGAAGAATTTCCAGATCTTGATGTTACAGTAAGAGGAACTATATCTATTTCAAGAAGAATACAAGATCCATTAGCTGAACTTGTTAAAATAGATCCCTAAGTCTATAGGTGTTGGAATGTATCAACATGATGTTAATCAAAAGAATTTAAATACAGAATTAGAACAAACTATAGAAAAATAGTAAATAGAGTTGAGTTAATATTAATACTGCAAGTGCAGCCTTACTGGATATGTATCAGGTATTAAGAAAAATATAGCTAAAAATATAGTTGATTATAGAAAAGAAAATGGAGATTTTAAAAATAGAAAAGAAGTTTTTAAAAGGTTAAAGGACTAGGAGCAAAAGCGTTTGAACAATTAGCAGGTTCGTTGTTATTCCTGATAGTGATAATCCTTTAGATAATACAATAATTCACCCAGAATCATACTATATAGCTGAAGAAATTCTTAAAAATGTAATAGTAGTAGTAGAATTAAAAAGAAGATCTTAAATCAGTAAGAGAAAAACTAAATGGAGCTGATTTTGAAAGGATATTATAGAAAAAAACTGGATTAGATAAAAACAGTTAAGGATGTTTATGAAGCTTTTAATTAAAAGATAGACGTGATCCAAGAGAAGATTTTGATAAACCCTCTTTTAAGAGAAGATGTTTTAAGTATAGAAGATTTAAAAGTAGGAATGGAACTTGAAGGTACTGTAAGAAATGTTACTCAATTTGGAGCCTTTTGTAGATATAGGGTTAAAAATGATGCTATGATACATTTATCTCAAATATCAGATGAATATATTACAGATCCCACTAAGGTATTATCAATAGGACAAATTATAAAAAGTTAGGGTATTAGATATAGATATACCTAGACAAAGAGTTGGATTAACACGTAAAAATCCTAATTATGTAAAAACCTAAAAAGTATTTAAGAAAAATGATGATAGAAAAGAAGAAATAGAACAAAGAAAATTAGAAAAAGCAGCTAATGGCTAGAGGATTTAAAAATAAAGAAATAGGAGGAAAAGAAATGGAAAATGAAAAAGTAGATTATGCTTCTACCCTGAATTTGCTCTAAAACAAGTTTTTAAAATGAAGGCGAATCTTGCACAAAAAGAACCACTTGTAATAAGAGATTGGACTAAAAATAATATTTATGAAAAAAAGTTTAGATAAAAATAAACCTACATTCTTTCTACATGACGGGACCACCTTATGCAAAATGGAGATTTACATATAGGTCATTCAATAAACAAGATACTTAAAGATATAATATTAAAAGTATAAAAAGACTTAGAGGATATAATGCACCATATATACCAGGATGGGATACACATGGATTACCTATAGAATGGAAAATGATACAAGAACTTGGAGAAAAAGTTAAGGAAATGAGTCCTTTACAACTTAGAGAAGCTTGTAAAAATATGCACTTAAATCTGTTGAAAATCAAAAGAAAGATTTTTGTGCGTATGGGAATACTTGGAGATTGGAATAATCCATATATTACTTTTAAAGAAAGAATTTGAAGCAGAAGAATTAGAGTATTTAGAGATATATATGAAAATGGATATGTGTATAAAGGGCTTAAACCTAGTATATTGGTCACCCTACTACAGAAACAGCTCTTGCTGAAGCAGAAATTGAGTATAAAGATGTTGAATCTGATTCTATATTTGTGAAAAATGGATTTAACAGCTGATAGTTTATCAAAAATTAGGACTTGAATCAGCATCATTTGTAATATGGACAACAACTCCATGGACTATACCTGGCAAATCTTGCTATAGCATTAAAATGAAGAGTTTGAATATGGAGTTTATAAGACTTCAAAAGGAAACTTAATACTTGCAAAAGAATTATCATCTTCTGCATTTAAGGAAATGGATATAACAGAATTTGAATTAATAAAAAGAATTTAAAGGAAGTGAACTTGAAAGATTAACTTACACTCATCCTATATATTCAAGAGAAAGTATTATAATACTTGGAGATCATGTAACTCTTGAAGCGGGTACAGGATGTGTTCACACTGCACCAGGACATGGGGTAGATGACTATATAGCAGCACAAAAATATGAAATAGGAATATTATCTCCTGTTGATGATAAAGGGCATATGACAAGTGAAGCTCCAGGATTTGAAGGAATGTTTTATAAAAAGCTAATATAGGCTATCATAGAAAAAGCTTGAAGAAAAATCAAAAGCTTTTAGGGTCTTAAGAAAAATATCACATTCTTATCCTCATGATTGGAGAAGTAAAAACCTGTAATATTTAGAGCTACTGAACAATGGTTTCATAAAAAGTAGATGGTGAAGTTAGAAAAATGCACTAGAACAATTATTAAAAAGTTGAATTTGTTCCTACTTGAGGGAAGAAATAGAATAACTTCTATGATGGAAAAATAGACCAGATTGGACTATATCAAGACAAAGAGTTTGGGGGTACCTATACCAATTTTTCTATAATGCTAAAACAAATGAAGTTATATATCATAGTGAAATAATGGAAAGGGTTATAGAACTTGTAGAAAAAGAAGGTACTGATATTTGGTGGAAATATTCAGCAAATGAAATTATAGGAGATGAATTATTAGATAAATTTAATTTAAGAGAAGTTGAATTAAGAAAGAAAAGAAGTATATTAGATGTTTGGTTTGATTCTGGAGTTTCTCATAGATCCGTTGTTGTAACAAGAGGTTATGAAAGACCAGTTGATTTATATCTTGAAGGTTCAGATCAACATAGAGGATGGTTCCAATCATCATTACTACTTCCAGTTGCTTCAACTTTTGATGCTCCATACAAGAAGATATTAACTCATGGATTTGTTATGGATGGGACAAGGAAGAAAGATGTCTAAATCTTTTAGGTAAATACTATAACACCTAAAGATATTATAGATGTCATGGTGCTGATATATTAAGACTTTGGGTATCATCTGTTGACTATAGAGAAGATGTTAGAATATCTGATAATATAATACAACAAATGTCTGATTCGTATAGAAAGATAAGAAATACAGCTAGATATTTATTAGGTAATGTAAATGACTTTTGATAGAAAAACTAAAAGTTGATTACAAAAGATATGTTAGAAATAGATAAATGGGCTATGCATAAATTAGAAGAGTTAAAAAGAAAACAACTAAGCATTATGAAAAATTATGAGTTTTATGCTTTATTCCAAGAAATACTTTATTTCTGTTCAGTTGAAATGTCATCATTCTATTTAGATATAATAAAAAGATAGACTATATTGTGAATATAAAGATTCATTAGAAAGAAGATCGGCTCAAACAGTACTTACTAATATATTAGATGTACTTGTAAGAGTTATATCTCCGGTTTTATCATTTACTGCAGAAGAAATATGGGAAAGACTTGATTATGAAGGTAAAGAGGAAAGTGTACATTTAACTTCATGGGTAGAAGAAAAATCCTGAATATATTAATAATGAATTAAAATGAAAAATGGGAAAAATTAGGATATTTAAGAAGAGAAGTAAATAGAAAAATAGAAAAAGAAAGACAAAAATGGTCTTATAGGTTTATCGCTTGATGCTAGAGTTTTAATAAATATATCTAATTCAGAATATGAATTTGTTAGGAATATAGTGAATGGATATATCAGATATATTTACTTGTATCGCAAGTTGAATTTGTTGAAAATAATGATGAATTAGAAGAAACAGAAATAGAAGGAATAAGAGTTAAAGTTGTTAGAGCTTTAGGTAAGAAAATGTGAAAGATGTTGGAAATATAGTTTAGAAGTAGGAACTGATTCAGAATATCCAGATGTAACATTGAGAGATGCTAAAAGTTTTAAGATTACAAAAAGGAGAATCAATAATATGTATTTTATCCTCATAACACTATATGTACTTCTTGTAGTATTTGATCAATTAACAAAACAATTTATGTATAATGTTTCTGGTGGAAATATTGGATATTCAATCAATATGATAGGAGATTTTTAAAGATTTACATACGTTGAAAATCATGGAGGAATATTTGGTATATTTCAAGGTAGTATAATTGCATTTACTATAATTAGTACCTTTTAATAGTCTATTTACTTTATACAGAAACTAAGAATTTTTTAAATACTAAATATAGTAAATAAAGATTGGTGTTATATTTATAGCAGCAGGTGCAACTGGTAATATGATAGATAGATATTTAAGAGGATTTGTAATAGATATGATAGATTTTCGTAGTATATGGAGTTTTATATTTAATGTTGCAGATGTATATATACATATAGGTATATATATATTAGGTATTTATTATCTATTATCTAATTATGTATTTAAAAAGACAAAAGGAGAATAATTATGTATTTTCAAGATATAATATTAACGCTTCAAAAAAATATTGAGTGAACAAGGATGTATAATAAGTAACCTTATGATGTAGAGACAGGTGCAGGAACTTTTAATCCTGATACCTTTCCTTATGTCTTTAGGACCTGAACCATGGAGTGTTGCTTATGTTGAACCTTCAAGAAGACCTAAAGATGGAAGATATGGCCAAAATCCTAATAGAGTATATCAACATCATCAATTTCAAGTAATTATGAAACCATCTCCAGATAATATACAGGAGCTATATCTTAAAAAGTTTAGAAGCTTTTAGGTATAGATGTTAAAAATCATGATGTTAGATTTGTTGAAGATAACTGGGAATCTCCAACTTAGGAGCTTGGGGATTAGGTTGGGAAGTATGGCTTGATGGTATGGAAATTACTCAATTTACATATTTTCAACAAGTTGGAGGAATAGAGGTAGAGATAGTTCCTTCAGAAATTACATATGGTCTAGAAAGAATAGCTCTATATTTACAAAATAAAGATAATGTATATGATTTAGAATGGTCTAAAGGCGTTAAGCATGGGGAAAGACGTTATCAATATGAATATGAAATGAGTAAATACAGCTTTGAAGTAAGTGATGTAGAAATGAATTTCAAATTATTTGATATGTATGAAAAAGAAGCAAAAATTGCTTAAGTCATAATTTAGTTCTTCCGGCTTATGATTATGTATTAAAATGTTCTCATACATTTAATAACTTTAGATGCAAGAGGAGCTATAAGTACAACAGAAAGAATGTCATATATACTAAGAGTAAGAGATATGGCTAAAGAAATGTGCTGAAATATTTGTTAAAACACGTGAAGATCTTGGACATCCATTACTTAAAAAGGAGGTAGAATAATGAGACTTTTATTTGAAATAGGAGTGGAAGAATCTACCTTCAAGATATGTTCTAAAAAGCAAGCAAAGGATTTACTTGAAAAACTTTAAAGAAAGAGTTAAATAAAGAAAGAATTAAATTTTTCAGGTGATGTAGAATATAATTCTCCTAGAAGAATGGCTGTATATATATCAGAAATATCAGATATACAAGATGATTTTTATGAGAAAAAAATGGGGCCATCAGTAAGTGTAGTATATAAAGATGGGAGTATTAACACAAGCAGCTAAAGGATTTATACAATCACAAGGACTTACAGAAAATGATATAAAGATAGAAAAAAACTGATAAAGGTGAATACATTTATGTAGAGAAAAATCTTAAAGGTGTAGCTACTAAGGATATAATTTCTGATATATTAGTTAGAAAACTATTAAGTCTATAGAATTTGATAAAGAAATATGAAATGGGGAAAAAGAAGTTTTAGATTTGCAAGACCTATTAAATGGATATTAGCTACTTTAGATGATGAGGTAATAGATTTTGAATTTGAAGGTGTTAAATCTGGGAATAGAACACGTGGAATGAGACTTTATGGAAGTCAAGATATTTTGATATCTGATTCAAGTAAAGTATGAATCTGAATTACTTAAAGGAATATGTAGTTGTAGATCCTGATTAAAAGACGTCAAATGGTTATTGATAGTGTAAAAATAATTGTGAAATGATGGAGATAGAGCAATAATTAATGATTATTTATTAGATGAAGTATATAATCTAGTAGAATATCCCTTTTTGCAATTAAAGGTGAATTTAATAAAGATTATTTAAAATTACCAGAAGATATAATAACAATAACAATGGAAACTCATCAAAGATATTTCCCGTTAAAGATTCTAATGGTAATTTAGTTAATAAATTCTATATTAATAAGAAATGCTCCTGAATTTTCAGAACTTGTTAAAAAGGTAATGAAAAAGGTTATAGAACCAAGATTATCTGATGCTAAATTCTTTTTGATGAAGATTTTAAAAATTAAGTTAGATGATATGGTTGAAAAATTAAAACAAGTTACATTCCAAAAAGGATATGGGAACTATATTTGATAAAATAGAAAGAAGTACGAAGATCGCTAAATACTTTAATAGATGATTTAGCTCTTTCCTAATGAAGAAAGATATTTTAAGAACAGTGTATTTAGCTAAAGGCAGATCTTGTATCTAATGTAATAAGTGAGAAAAGAATTTACTAAAACTTCAAGGTTTTATGGGTTCTGTTTATGCAAAACATGAAGGTGAGAAAGAAAAATGTATCTAAGGGTATATTTGAACATTATTTACCTAGATATCAAGGAGATATATACCAGAAACATTGAAGGAGCTATAGCTTCTATATCAGATAAACTTGATACTGTTATGGGATGTTTTTGCAGTAGGACTTATACCCTACAAGCTCTAAAGATCCTTATGCTCTTAGACGTGCTACACAAGGTATAGTTTTAACAGCTATAAATTCAGGATTAAATTTTGACTATATTAAATTGATAAATAGAGCTTATGAAATATTTAGTGAAGATAAAAAGGTTTTAAATAAAGATGCAGTTAAAAATGTGGTTGATTTCTTTTAAATCGAGACTTGAAGCACAACTTCAAACTAGATTTTCTAAAAACTTAATTTCTTATCAACAAATAAAGAAAGTAAGATAATAGATCTTGTTTCTAAAATTGAATATTTAGAAAAGTTATCTAAAACTGAAGATTTTGAAATATTAATTAACTTAATTAAACGTCTTAAAAATATTTCTAAGAATATTAATAAAGAAGTTAATGTGGACTTATTTAATAAGAAAGAAGAAAAAGATTTATTTGAAATAACATCTAAATTAAAAGGGAATATAGAAGATGTTAATATATTATTAGAAAATAAGAATGTAATAAATAATTTCTTTTGAAAATGTAATAATAAATGATGAAGATGAAAGTATTAGAAAATAATAGATTAGCTTTTAATTGATAAGATGGTTAATAAACTTGATCTAATATTAGATGTTAAATAACCAAGATTAATCAAAAGAATAAAAAATGTAAAAAAATTAAATTTTAAAGTAAAAATATAAGATAGGAGGCGTAATGAAAAATAATTTATATTTTTTATTAATTGGAGTAATTACTGACTCCTATTGATATAAATAGAAAAGTAAATATATATGAAGATGCTGAAATAATTAATAAATATGGATCACATTTAGAAAAATATAGATGAAAAAGACTATAAACCAATTTTAGTGGTAATGCAATATTAACAGAAACAACTAGTTTTTGATAATAGTGTTATGAATTCAAATGATATTAATATTAAACATTTATTTTCTCCAATAAATGTTCTGGATAATTTTGAATATAATGTAAAACGATTTTAATGAATTATTAAATAGAAATTTAAATTTAAATTTATCTGGAAAGAATAAAGAGAAAAGTATATTGAATCTTACAAAAACAATATAAATTATATAGAAAAATATATTTGTAGAAAAGAATGATGATATAAATAAATTTAAAGAATTTAAAAATGAATTAATAGCATATTCTGAAAAGTAAGATTGATATATTTGGAAGAGATGTAGATGGTAAATATGTTAATATAGATAGCTCTCAAGTTCATAACAATATTATTGAGATAGAGCTTGATTAGGAGGAATTGTGGAAAAATAGATTTTGTAGATTTAGGAGAAATGCTTGAAGATTTTGAATCAACTCAAGAAATATATAGTTTAAGACCCAAAAGATTTTAAAACATATATAGGTCAAGAAGATTTAAAAGAAACATTAGGGGTTTCAATCAAAAAGCATCTAAAAATTAGAAATGATGCTTTAGATCATATACTTTTTATTTGGCCCACCAGGTCTTGGTAAAAACTACAATGGCTACTGTAATTGCAAAATGAGATGGGTACAAATATTAAAAATAACTTCAGGGCCTGTACTTGAAAAAGCTGGGGATTTAGTATCTATACTTACAACACTTGAAGATGGAGATATATTATTTATAGATGAAATACATAGATTAAGTACTAATATAGAAGAAATATTGTATTCAGCTATGGAAGATTTTAAAGTTGATATTATGATAGGCAAAGGTCATGGGGCAACAAGCTATAGAGTAGAGTTGAAAAAGATTTACTTTAATCGGAGCAACTACAATGGCTGGGAAACTATTCAAGCCTTTTTAAAGATAGATTTGGAATACAATATAGAATGGTTTTCTATAACACTGAAGAACTTATGAAAAATAATTGATAGATCTGCAAGTATATTAGGAGTTAATTGTACAAAAACAGCACTAAGAGATATAGCTCTTAGAAGTAGAGGCACCCAAGACTTGCTAATAGAATTCTTAAAAAGAGCAAGAGATTACGCTATTGTAAATGGTGATGGAACAATAAATGATGCAATAATGTCAGAGGTTATAAGAATACTTAAAATAGATGAAAGAGGATTAGATGATATGGATAGAAATTTACTTCGTGCCATAATCATAAATTATTCAGGTGGACCTGTAGGTATAGAAACTCTTTCAACAAATTTAAGTGAAGATAGAAAAACAATAGAGGAAGTTTATGAACCATATCTTATACAGTTAGGTTTAATAAAAATAGGTATGCGTGTCGTGAAGTAACTGATATGGCATATAAACATATGGGACTTGAAAGAATATAAGAAGTGAGGTATTATGCTTACAACTATAGCAGATAATGTTAGTGGTGAAATCATTGAAATATTAGATAAAAACAGAAATAAATCATATTAAGAATGTATATAGATTAAAAAGTTGAGATAAAATAAGAGCTATAGATTATAATTTTTGAATATATAGCAGAAATTTTAAATATATCTAAGAATTTAATAGAATTAAAAATTTTAGAAAAATGAAGATATATATAGTACAAATATTAAGGTTGACCTAGCTATAGGAATTCTTAAAAATGAGAAATGAAGTTGCTTTATACAAAAATTAACAGAAGTTGGTGTAAATAAAATAATTCCATTTAATTCAGAAAGCGTAGTTGTTAAAATAGATGATAAAAAGATAAATGGGATACTATAATTAAAGAAAGTATGAAGCAAATGTAGAGCGGTTAAAACAGAAATATCAGAAATAATAAATTTAAAAATATTAAAATTTTAAATATTATGATAAAATAATTTATGCATATGAAAGTAGTGAAAGTAGTTTAAAAATAAAATGAAGCTATTAGTAAAAATGATAAAAACATATTATGTATAATAGGTCCTGAGGGTGGATTTAGTTTAGAAGAAGTAGAGTTTTTAAAAAGTTGTGGAGGAATAGAGGTTAGTTTAGGAAAAAGAATATTGAGAGCAGAAACGGCTTCTATAGTACTTGCAGGTATGATAATAAATTTAATTTAAGGAGAGTTATGGAAAAAGATAGTAAAAAGATATAAATAGATATAATAGAAGATAAAAAGGATTAGACATTAAAGTTTATGATTTAAAAGGAAGATCACCTTTCTTTGATTATTCAATAGTATGTACAGGATCATCAACAAGAAATGTTGATGCAATAGTTCAAGATTTAAAAAGAATATGGATATAGTAAAGAATATAGAAGGACAAGAAGAATCTAATTGGGTATTAATAGATGGTGGAGATGTAATAGTAAGTGTATTTACAAGAGAAGCTAGAGAGTACTATGAAATAGATAAATTTTATGAAAGTGATATAAATATGAGAATATTAGATAAAGAAGACAATAATAAAAGAGTTAATTTGTTTATTATGTTTCTTTCATTCATATTTTCATACTAATATCAAGACTTTATTTTTCTTCAAATAATAAAAAGGAGAAGAATACGATAATAAAGCTTCAAGAAATGGGTTAAGAGCTAATGTGATAAAACCTGTAAGAGGGAAAATATATGATAAAAATGGTGTTTTACTTGCAAACAAATACAACAGGGATACTATTTAGTTCATAAGAATAGTCAAAAATATTTCAGAAGATGAAGTAAAATTATTAAAAGTCTATGTATAATAAGAGTGAGTCTGAAATTAATAGCATATTGAGCTAATAGTTCAGAAAAGAACTAAAAATTGATTGGAAATATATAAAGATATATTAGAAATGATAAATATATCTGGTCAAGATTATGATGATGTAGTAGATATATTTTTATAAAGTATTACCAGAAGGTTTTGAGAAAAACTATAATAATAGCAGAAGACTTAAATCCTAAAAGTTGCTTTTTGTTAACGTTGAAAAATAACTAATAATAGAATAGATATAGTTGAATATAATAAAAGATATTATCCAAAATAATGAACTTGCATCTCATGTCATAGGGAATGTTAAATTAATAAATCAAAAAGAATATGATAATTTAAAAGACAAAGGGATATGAGAAAAATGATTTAATAGGTAAAGATGGTATAGAAAAACTATGATGAAATAATGAAGAGGCAAATCTGGTAATGAATATGTAGAAGTTGATGCAAGAGGTAAATATATTAAATAGACTAGATGAAGAAAAAGCCAACTCCTGGTAAAAATATTTATCTTTCTATTGATTATGAGTTACAAAAAATATATGACAGAAAAATTTACTGGAGAACTTGGGACTTTTATAGTTGTAGATATAAAGACAGGGAAAAATATTAACATATGTTAGCTATCCAGAAATAGATCTTAATTTTACTAAGTTCTAGAATAAGTAAAGCTACTTGGGATGGACTACTAAATTCCACTAGAAAGCCTCTTTTAAATAGAGGAATAGCTGGTTTATTTCCACCTGGATCAACAGCAAAAGTTGCAAGTGGAGCAGCTATACTTGAATCTGGTATTTCACCTGAGGCAACTATAAATTCTACTGGAGAATTTACTTATGGTAAAGTAACTTTTAGAGATGCGCATAGAGGTGGTTATGGTATAACTAATTTCTATAAAGCTATTGCAGATTCAGTAAATACATATTTCTATAATAATATTTTTAAAAGTTGGATTAAATAATTTTTAGAAATAGCTAAAAGATTTGGTATAGGTGAATTAACAGAAATAGATATTCCTGGAGAATTAATCAGGAGTTTTACCCTACACCAGAATGGAAAAACTAAATTTGCAGATCCTAGAAGTCAAAAATGGTTAACTGGAGATTTAATTAATATGTCTATAGGTCAAGGGTACATGTTGATGACTCTGATACAAGTGGTTATGATGTATCAGCTATATAGCAAATAATGGAGATATGTTAAAACCTTCTTTTGTAGACTATTTTTGAAAGTCAAGAAGGAGTTAAAAGAGTATAAAGAAACAGAAAAACTAAGAAATTTAGGAATAAAACAATCAACAATAGAGTGCATTAAGAAGAGGATTAAGACAAACAGTTACAAATGGTACGGCAAAAAGTTTATCAAAAATTAAAAGTTTCAGTTTCGGCTAAGACTGGTACAGCACAAAATTCTAACGGATTAGATCATTCATGGATGGCGGGATATTTTCCTAGTGAAAATCCAGAAATAGCGTTTGTTGCTTTAGTTGAAAAATGGAGGTTATGGTTCACTTGAAGCTGGAAATAGAGTTTATGATTTCATACAAAAATATTATTCTAAAAGATGTAGTGAAGGAAGTAGTAAATGAAAAATAAATTAAAAAGAATATTTGAAAAATTTCAGATATATCATTAAGTGATGAAAAAAATAGATAATTTAATTAAATATTTAGATTTACTTGTAGAAACTAATAAAGTAATGAATTTAACTGCTATAAGAGAAGAAGATGCGGTACTTGAAAAACATTTTATAGATTCTTTATTACTTACTAAGTTAATAAGAGAAGATGAAAAATATAATAGATGTTGGTACTGGTGCAGGATTTCCGGGACTTGTACTTAGTATAGTCTATCCAGATAAAAATTTTCTATTAGTAGATTCAGTTAAAAAAGATTTCTTTTTATAAATAAAGTTATAGAAAAATAGAATTAAAAATGTAAAAACAAGTACAGAAAGAGCAGAAGATTTAATTAAAAATAATAGAGAAAAATTTGATCTTGCTCTTTGTAGAGGTGTTGCTAATTTAAGGATAATACTTGAATATTTAATACCTTTTGTAAAAAGTAAATGGAAGATTTCTTCCTCAAAAATTGAATATTAATGAATTAGAGGAATCAGTAAAATGCTTTTAAAGTTATTAAATTCAAAAGTTGAAAATATATAATTTTAAACTTCCTATATCTCAAGATGAAAGAATTATAATAGAGATTATAAAAGAAGGAAAAAACAGAAAGATATATCCAAGATCAGTGGGTATACCTAGTAAAAAGCATTATAGAAAGGAGGATCTATGTTAAATAAAAGCAATAAAAAGAACTAGTAAAATTTTTAATTTCTCTTTTTGCATTAGTTGCATGTTTTAAAAGGATATATTAATTCAAATATATTTAAATCTCATTTACATTTTTTTAGTAAATGATGTAGCTAGAGTTAATGTAGATTTTTCTGATATACATTTAAATGGTTTAACTCGTTTTGAAGTTAAAAGATCTTGTTATTAAAACTCAGGATAAAAAGAAGCTATTAAAAGCTATGCTACTATTGTTTTTAAATCTTTTTACACCAAGTAGAATAAGATATATATATTTAAATGATGGTTATGTTTTAATAGAGAGAGATGGGTCAGAATAAATTTAAATAATATAGTTATAAAATGGTAGAGAGGGTATATAAAAAGTAGTGGTATAGGAAAAAATTAGAATATAAACAATATGAAATTTAGTATTTTAGAGATAATTCATATAATGAAAAGATAGAAAAGAAATTTATTAATGTTTCAGGTGAGATTATATCACAGGTATTCAATATAATCTTGATTTGAGAACTATAGGAGAATCTATAGGTGAAGATAGTGGAGAAAAAGAAAAATTAATATAGCTATATTATTTGATCGTGTAAATATGCGTAAAAATATATTTGATATGTTTTCTTTAAAATCAAGAAAAACAATTGGATGCAAAATAAGTTTACTATAAATTTTTGATTTTTGATAATTTTGATGTCAATCAAAAATTATCTCAATATATACCTATATATGACATTATTAATTTTAGAAAGTGGAAAAATTAAATGGGAGATCTTGCTCTTTGAATTTTTCTGATTATGGTCTTTCAACTTATGAGATTTAAAAATATCATAATTCATCAGTTTTTCTATAAAGATTATGAAGATATAATTAAAAATGTTAATAGACATGTGGAAATAATTAATAATGATATAGATTTAAAGGTGAAAACTAATAATATAGATGGTGGGAATTTAAATCTTGATCTTAAATTTAATCCCTAAGAGTTCAGAATTATCTGTAAATACTAATTTTAGTAATGTTTATTATAATACACTTAATAAATATTCTTTAGTTAAAAATTTAATCTTAAAGCCAATTCAGATTTAATTAAAGGGGATATATTTTACTAAACTTTTAATTAAAAATGGTGATTTTGATTTAATAGGGTTTAAATGGTAATATAAAGACAAATAAAAATTGAAAGCTTTTTGGTACAGACTTTTAAAAATCTTGATGTTAATCTTGGTCTTAAACGTAAAAATATGTTAAGTGTAGAGACTAATAAAAGATGTAAATATAGAAAAAGAATATATTTGGTAATAGTCTTAATTTACTTACATCTTTAAATATGGAATATGATATTAAAAATTTGATGGTAAGGGTAAATTGAAAATTTAAGAAATTTATCTAAGTTTATAAATTTATCAGATATTTATGGTGATTTTAATATAAAAGATAATAAAAAGTTGATGTAAAAATTAAAAAGTGATCAGATTAATTCTAACATTAACTTTTGATATTGTAAATAAGACTATATCTATAAATGCTAATCAAATAATAAAAAAATTGAACCTTGATTTAGCTAACACTAAATATGTAGCAGATAATATAGATATAAAAGATCTAACTTTGAAATATGGGAATTCTAAATTTACTAAGGGTAATTTAGGATTGATATATATAGTGATTCTAGTAAATATTTCAAAAAGCTAATTTAAATATGAATGTAATGAATGAAGGGTATAATATAAAAATCTAAAATAGATACTAATAACGGTAGTGTTTCTATTGATGGAATTACTGATGCTAATTTGAATAATAAATATAAATTTGTTACAAATAAATTTAATTTAATTAATTACGCTAAAAATATAGGTATAAAGAATATAGGTGATTTTAGCAGTGGAAATATAGATGCTAATGGAGATATAAATGCTAAGTATTCTGATGGAAATATATTTCTTTAAATTTAATGACTGATTCATTTATTCCTATATAGCTATAAAAATCAAGTATATAATATAAATCCTAATATTTCAGACTTAATTTATTCTACAAAAGATCTAAAAATAGTAGATGGTAAGATAAATCTAAATGCTAATATGTCAAATTCTAAATATTTTGACAATATTAAAAGCTAGTGTAGGAATAAATAGTAAAGGATATAATGTTGATGCAAATGTATTAGTGAATGATAGTAATGTGTATGTATCTGAATTACAACAAAAGATATGAATCATAAATATAAAATACATTCAAAATCAGTTAATATGTTTGAGTTGCTTAAAAAAATATGGGTCTTTCTAAATGTTAGTGAATCTCTACTAAAGATCTAAGTGGTGAAGAGAGGGAGCTTGACATTAGTCTTGATGTTAAAAAATAAAAATGGATTATTTGATATAAATATAGATAAAATAGAAAATCAAGCCATAGTATATAAAGGGAAATTTAATAAATTTAAATGCTAGTGTTAAAAGATTTAGTTATATAATACTAAATCTAAAAACTTTAGTTTCAGGTAAGATAGATGTAAGTTCTAATATGCCCAATAAAGCCTATTATGATAAGTTGGATGCTAAGGTAAACATAGATAATTTAGGATATAATATAAGTCTAATATTTATACTAAATGGTGGAGTAGTTAAACTAGATGGAGTAACTAATAGAAGTTTAGAAACATAAATATAAACTAGAAGGGCAAAGTGTAAATGTAGTTTCTTTTCTTGAAAAATATAGATATGCTTTAATGAAACAGATGTAAAGAATAAGAATATGATTTATGACTTAAGGTAGAAGCTAGAGGTAAAAGGAACTAATATAGGAGCCAATTTTGAAGCTAGTAGTGAGTATGGTCAATATTCTAGTTTTGCTTATGAAAATATGAATATAAAAAGGTGGAACTGAAAAATATATTAAATTTAAGATTAATTTATGTAAAGTTTTTGATGAATTATGGTATAATTATCAGAGGTTAACTAATGTAAAAACAAATTTAGAAAATAAACAAAAAGAAATAGATGTATTGAACTTTGGTAATGATAAATTAAAGGCAAAAGCTAAATATAATTTAGATACAAAGTATACAAAATTAGATCTTAATTTAAATGGATATAATGTATACACTACAAAATGCTACAGATGTTAATGTATATGTTAAAGATTTAAATGTTAAATCTAGAGGGTAAATTAGATAATCTTAATGGAAAATTAAAAAGTAGAAGATTCGCCTATATTTATAGGTAAAAAATCAAGTTGGTGTCTTAAAACTTGATAGTAATATAGAGAAAAAGTATATTAAATATAGAAAATCTTAAGGTTAGAGATTATTTGATTAATGGATCATATAATTTATCAAATAATAAATTTGATTTAAATTTAAATGCAAAAAGAAAAAAATATTCAATGAAATAATAGGTAATAAAAAAATATAGGTCTTAATATAGAAACTGATTTAAAATTAAAAGGGATATTCATGATATTAATTTAGAAGGTCATGTTAATTTAAATGATTTAAGCTATAATGGTATAACTATACCCTAAGGTTTATTTAGATTTAGATTATAAAAATGGAAATAGTGCTTTTTGATTTATTGAAAAACAGGAATACTAAATATTAAAAATTTAGAAATAAAAAATAAAAATGATAAAACTATACTTAAAACACAGTGAAGTATTTGATTTAAGCGATTTAAAGATAAACTATAATTTAAGTGATAAAGAAATAGATTTTTCTGATTTAGATTTTGAAAATAAAGGTAAATATAAAGGTAAATTAAAAATTAACTTTTATCGCAAATATAGATAAAAGATAATAAGTTTGCTTCAGTAAAACTTAACTCTGATACCTTAACTTGGGGTGGATTAAGTTTAGATGGACTTGATGTAGATATACAAGCAAATAACGATGGTATAAATATATCTGAAATATATTTGGAATATGAAAAATAATCCTCTTTAGTTGATGGTTATATGACATATAGATTAAAATGACTATAACTTTAGAGTGTTAGCTAATAATTTTAATTTTAAAATTTTTAAAATCAGTGATAAAAATCAAAGAATCTGGTGGTATAGTTAATGCCAATCTTTTATTTCAGTAAATTTGATGGAAATGTTAATTTAGATAATCTTACTTTAAAAGACTAAAAGATAATATGGTAAATATTGTTAATCTTAATTCTAAGGTTAATATTAAAAATACTAATATAGAGATAAATGAGTTAAAAGGTGATGTAAATGAAGAATTATAGTTGATATAAAAGGAAGAATAGAACTTCCAACTATACCAGATAATTTTTATGGAAACTAAAACTCTAGTATTAGGAAATATGGATATAAATTCAAACCTACGTAATGTTAGAATTAATTATGGAAATAATTTGATGTTAAGACTAACAAGTGATATTCTTACTAAGAATAATAGAATAGATGGTAAAGTTTTTAATAGAAGAGGAGTATATATTCTATACCAAGCTTTAATCAAAAATCTAATACTAATAAGATTAATGGATATATTTCTGAAGTCTTTTGCACAGGTTATAAATAACTTAGTTAATCAATATATAGTAAATCTTAATGTGGAAACAGAAAAGAGTGTAGATGTTAATGTACCTTCTATATTAGGAATAGTAAAAAGGGTTAAAGGTGGAGTTGATGGTTTAGGTAAACTTGCTATTGAAAATGGTCATGTATTAATTTACAAAGTGATTTAAATGCAAATAATGCTACTTTTGAATTAAATGGTCATACATTTAAGGTTCAAGAGGCATATATCAAATTAGATGGTACACTTGATCCTATTATTAACTTCAGAGCAACAACAGAATTGAGTGATGATCAAATAGAAATAGGAGTTAATGGTAGAGCTTAGTGAAAAGAAAATTAGTATTACATCTACTCTAGGAAAAATGTAAATGAAATACTTGGTATTATTGCCTTTGATGAAACGGGAGGAATATTAAAGTGCAGAAAGATTAAGAGCTTCAAGTCTTTTAGGTAAAACTCTTGAAACAACACTTAATAATTTACTTTTTATCATCTATAACTAATAGAGTTAGTTCAACTTTAGGAATAAGTGATTTTAAAAATTACAACTAATTTTGATTCTAATAATACTCAATATATAGGTGATATAATAAATAATACTACAACAACAGTATATATCAAAATAATGTTTTAAACTTAAAAATATATTCTGGAATGCTGAGGTAACTGTTCCATTTTGACTTAAGTACAGTTAGAAATAAAGCTAAAATATAATGCATGGTTAAACTATAACTTAAGAAAAGGAATATCAGCTACAACAGGTATTCTGTAGTTCTATTAATGATATTAATCAAAGCTACTTTCTATACAGGGGTGAGAATATGTTAATAGATTTAATGGGTTTGGAGATTTATTTGAAAGATCTATCAAAGCATATTTAGAGAAACTTTAAAAATAATATCTAAGGAGGAATTATTTATGAATATGTTAAAGTGCTCTATTAGCTATAACAAGTATTGGTTTAGCAAATACAAAAATAAATAATATAGAGATAACAAATTTAAAAACAATTATCAGAGGATGTTATAAAAATGCATTACCAGTTAAAGAAGGAATGAGTATACTAATAAGGTATCAAATGATATTTATTTATCACTTTTTAAGAACAGGTCTTGTTCAAAATGCAAATATATATCCAACTAAAGATGGAGATAATGTTAATTTGAAAATTGTAGTTGATGAATTACCAAATGCAAAAGAAATATATGAAAATAAATTAGAAATTGAAGCTTTAAAAGAAAAAGACAGAATATCTAATTAATAAAATATATTTTACAGGAACTGATCAAAATTTAAATGAATTAGTAGAAAAAGTGGATTAAAAGTAGGAGAATATTTTTACACCATATAATGCTGAAGTTCTAAGAAGTCTTATTTTATCAACAGGATATTTTGGGAATGTTGAAATAATACACATAGAAGTGCAGATAATAAAAGTGTAGATTTAGAATTTAAAGTTGTTCAAAAATCCAGTAATTAAATCAGTTAGAATAACAGGAGTCTAAATTAATGGATGAAGAAACTTTAATAAAGGTTTCAGGATTAAAAAGTAGGAGATATATTAAATACTCAGTTATTACGTCAAGAAACATCTCCTTTATTAAAAGCTTATGCTGATAATGGATATACTTGGATAGGATATAAAAAGATTAGATGTTACTAATGATGGAGATATCAATATAGAATTATTAGAAGGTAAAAATATCTAAAGTAGTTTATGATAAAAGGATCTGTAAAAGATGGAGAAAAGAATAGATTCTAAAAGATTATAAACTAAAAACTAAAGATTTTGTACTTAAAAGAAATACATATGTAAAAAGAAGGAGATGTTTTTAAATCAAAAGGCTTTTAGAAAAAAACTTTATCTGAATTATTTAGAACAGGACTATTCTCTAATATTACTCATGAAATAACTCAAGATATTAATAATCCGGAAAATTTAATAGTAAGAATAATATTAACAGAAAAGACCTACAACTGCATAAATGCAAATCTTTCATATTCAACAGAGGATAGTGTTTCAGGTTCATTAAAACTTTCAGATTCTAACTCTTAGGTAGAGAGAAAGCTTTTGATTTAACTGATGAAGCAGGTATTAAAGGTAACTATAATATATCACTTGGATTTAAGGATCCATGGATAGAAAAATACAAGTAGAATATTAGCTGGAGGAAATATATATTTCAAGAAAAACAACTATAAGAGTTAAAGATTTAGATGAGTTTAAGAAAGATGCTAATCAAGATGAACAAGCTTTTGCTGAAAAATATATAATGAACCTACGGATAAACAATACGTTTTTCGGTATAAATGGTCAAATTGGTAAGGGATTAACTAATGATATATACTTAACATTAACTCCAAGATTGGTAAATGTATTTTTCTAAGAGTAGAGCTAAAGAAGAAAAAGCACGTGTTTATCAAGATTATACATTAACTTCATTAGGTGGAGATTTAATTTATGATACAAGAGATGATAGAAATACTCCTAAAAAGGTCTTTATGCTAGATCTTTATGTAGAAGGAGGATATATATTTAGAGAAAATTCATTAAAACTAAGTAAAGGTAAACCCTATAGAAATAAAAAAGATAAAGATGGTAAACTTACTGGAGAATATGAAAAAATATAAACCAAGAGCATAGTGACTAACAACTTTAGATTTAAGAGCATATCATCCAGTTTTATAAAGATAGTAACTCTATGGCTATAGATTACTTGCAACTTATGCACATGATAATACTCCTGTTGGACAGCTAGCTGTAGTAGGGGATGGATTAACTTTAAGAGGCTCTACCTAATTCAGTTTCAGGTAATAAATATAGTGTTACATTTACTGCTGAAAACAGAACATACTTTTAATGACTATTTACAAGGTGTATTATTCTATGATGGTGGTATAGCTGAAAATATTAAAGTTGAAGGAACTAATAAACTTAAATTTAGTAAATAACATAGGTCTAGGTGCAAGAATTAATACACCTATTGAGTTGTAAGACTTGATTATGCATGGAATATTGAAAAAGGTCAAAAAACCAACAGGTAAATTTAATTTTTGGGTTTGGGCAAACATTCTAAAAATATATTGGAATTAGGTAGATGAAAAATCTACCTTTTTCAATTAATGAAAATTGATTTCTAAAAACTATGTTTTTGAAAAATATAAGTATACTATTAGTAATAATAAAAAGGAGATGGTTTTTATGAAAAATTTTTTTCTTTTTACTACTAGCTAGTATGATTACTATGACTTATACTGATGAGAAAGTATACAGTGAAAGTCTAAAAAGATGTAGATGTAACGATTGTATTGCCTAATTCATATGAAAAAGGTAAAAGATTATTCTGTTATATATACATTAAATGGTTGGTCGAGGGAATAATAGGAATTTTTCCAGAAAAATGAATATAGGAGAACTTGCTGATCAATATGATATTGTTATGTATCACCAGATGGAGGATATGATACATGGTATATTAGTAATGAAAAATTTATATCTAATGAATTGATAAAACATATTGATTCTAAGTATAAGACTGATAAAAACGTGAAAAAGAGCAATAACAGGATTAAGTATGGGAGGATTTGGAGCTTTTTATTTAGGTATTAAGCATAAGGAAGTATTTGGTAATATTGGTTCAATGAGTGGTGGAGTTTATCCTCAAGGCTATAAATATAATTGGGGTATAATGAAAAATATAAATTCTAATTGGGAAGATTATAACATTAAAGATATATCACATGCTTTATTAGGTGCGAAAACTAATATAATATTTGATTGTGGTGTTTCAGACTTTTTCATATCTGCAAATAGAGATTTACATGAAAAACTATTATCTTTAAATATAGAACATACATATATGGAAAGACCAGGTAATCATTCTTGGGTTTATTGGAGAGATTCTATTAAATATCAAAACATTATTCTTTAGTGAAAATTTTTAGAAAGTAGGGTTAAGTATGAAAAAAATTTTTAATGACTTCAATAGTTAATAGCTGGAATTTTATCTTTTTCATTTCAATTTGAAAAACAATTTCCAGTAGAAAAAGGATTTGATGATTCCGTTTTAACTAATCAAAATGTATGAATTTAAATCTTATTCTAAACAAGGTTATTTACTTTTTAGATTATAAAGAATTGAAAAAGTAGATATATATATAAATGGGAATAAGATAGATACCAGTTCTTTTAAAAGGAGAAGGAAGTAAAAAGAGTAGATATATCTAAGTATACTAAAGATGATAAAATACTATTCAAATTACACAATTAGATGGTAAATTAGATGTTAAAACTACCTTATCCAGAAATTACAAAAAGGAAAAGGTGATTTTAATACTGAAGCTATTAAATTCTTTAATGAATTTTTAGAAGCAGAGGTTAAAGCAGGGATGCCAAGTGCACAAATAGCAGTTGTAAAAACGGGAAACTAGAGTATTCTAAGAGTTTTTGGTTATGTTAATAATTATGATAAAGAAGGAAATCAATTAAAAAGATAGAATTAAAGTAACTAATGATACTATTTATGATTTAGCAAGTAATACTAAAATGTATACTACTAATTACGCTATACATTAGTTTCAGAAGGTAAGTTAATATAAATACATATATAAAAGATATATATCCCTGAATTTAAGGGTAAATGGAAAGAAAATGTATAGTTGGAGATGTTTTGAAAACATCAAGCAGGTTTTTCCGGCAGATCCACAATATTTCAATGATAAATATGATAAGATGATGGCATACCCAATGGTAAAAATGATTTATACGCTATAGGTAAGAAAAATGTTTTAGATGCAATTATGAGAACACCTTTAATATACGAACCTAAAACATCTACTAAATATCTCAGATGTAGATTATATGTTATTAGGTTTAATAGTTGAAAAATTAAGTGGTCAAGATTTAGATGTTTATTTAAAAAGAAAATATATATGATAAATTAGATCTTACTCATACAATGTTTAACCTTTAGAGCATGGTATATCTAAAGAAAAATAGCAGCAACTGAATTAAATGGAAATACTCGTGATAACTCAATAGATTTTATAAATGCACGTAAAGAAACAGTTTGGGGAGAAGTACATGATGAAAAAGCCTTTTATTCAATGAAAGGAGTTTCAGGACATGCTGGATTATTCTCTAATGCTGTAGAACTTGCTAAATTAGCTCAAATAATGGTAAATCAAGGTGGTTATGGAGAAAATAAATTTTTAATAGAACTACTTTAGATAATTTTATTAAACCAAAAGATATAAATGCAAGTTTTTGGATTAGGTTGGAGAAGACAAGGAGACTAGATATACAGATGGGCTTTTTCTCCACTTGCTGAAAAAGACACTATAGGACATACTGGTTGGACAGGTACATTAACTGTTATAGAACCTAATCAAAAATATAGTAATAGTATTATTGACTAATGCTAAAATTCAGCGGTAATAGATAAAAATAAAAACCAAAATGACTTCTATGGAAATCATTTTTATACAACAAATTATGGAGCAATATCGTACAATGTTGATAGATGCATTTAGTAATAAGAGTAATAAAGGCGATTACGATAGAATGAATTTATTTTATCTGATTTAATTGAAACATAAGTATAGATTAATTACTACTGATGATAGTTATAAAAACAAAAATCAGATGTAAATGAAACATTGAGTTTAATTAATTTACATAAAAAGAAATAAAAGGGTAAAATTTCTACTAAGTATATGGAAATGATAAAATGTTCTAAAAAGATTTAGAAGTAAAATAAATATTTTTAAGTACCCCTTAGGGGTATTTTATTTAAAAATCTTGAATTATATATTAGTATTTGTTATACTATTAATAACAAAAATATAAGGTTTTTATAATATTCTAAACACAATATATTGTGTTTGGTTAGAATTAGGGGAAAATATGAAAGTAGTAAAAGAGATGGTAGAGAAGTTGAGTTTGATGCTAATAAAAATAAAGGTTGCTATAAGAAAAGCAAATAATGAAGTAGATATTAGCGAAAGAGTTTCTGAAGAGAAAATCGAAAAATATTGTACAAGATATTGTTGAAAAACAAATTAATAATGTTGAAGATATACAAGATTTTATAGAAAAATCTTGTTGAAGCAGGTTCATATAAATTATCTAAAAGTATAGTATATAGATATACTAGATCTTTTAGTTAGAGAGGCAAATACTACTGATGAATCTATTTTATCCCTTGTAAAAAATTCTAATAAAGAAGTGGAGAAGAAAATTCAAATAAAAATTCAGCTGTAGCTTCAACTCAGCGTGATCTTATAGCTGGAGAGGTAAGTGAGGATTTAACACGTAGAATATTATTACCTAAAAAAGATAAGTGATGCTCATAAAGATGGAGTATTACATTTTCATGATTCAGATTATTTTATTCAAAAATATATTTTAATTGTTGTTTAGTAGATATTAAGAATATGTTTGAACATGGTACACGTTATGAATGGTGATATAGAAACCCCTAAAAGTTTTCAAGTTGCTTTGTACTGTTATGACTCAGATTATAGCAGCAGTTGCTAGTGGACAATATGGTGGTCAAAAGTATAATATTAGTCATTTAGGAAAAGTATTTAAGATATAGTAGAGATAAATACTACAATAGATATAAAAAGAGTTTTCTGAATTAAATGATGAAATGATAAATAGATTAGTAGAAGAAAGAACTAAGAGAAGAATTAAGAAGTGGAGTACAAACTATACAATATCAAATTAATACTCTTTATGACAACTAATGGTCAATCTCCTTTGTGACTCTATTTTTAGATATAGATAGTGAAAAGGAATATCAAGATGAGGTTGCATTGATAATAGAAGAAATATTAAAACAAAGATATGAAGGTATAAAAATGAAGAAGGAGTTTATGTAACTTCAGCTTTTCCCTAAATTAGTATATGTTTTAAATGAAGATAATATATTTAAGGGGAAAATATGATTATCTTACAGATATAGCTATAAAGTGTTCTAGTCGTAGAATGTATCCAGACTATATTAGTTCAAAAATAATGAAAGAAAATTATGAGGGAAATGTTTTTCTCCTATGGGATGTAGATCATTTTTATCACCTTATAAAGATGAAAATGGAGAATATAAGTTTGAAGGAAGATTTAATCAAGGTGTAGTAAGTCTTAACTTAGTTCAAATAGCAATACTTAGTAAAAACAGAAGAGGAATATTTTAAATTATTAGAAGAAAGATTAGAGTTATGTTTTGAAGCTTTTAATGATGAGACATAATAGACTTAAAGGCACTCTTTTCAGATATATCTCCTCATACATTGGCAATATGGAGCTATAGCACGTCTTAAAAAAGGGGAAAAATAGATAGGTATTTAATGGATGGGTATTCTACAATTTCTTTAGGATATATAGGAATATATGAAGCTACTAAATTGATAACTGAGAGACTCATACTACTGATAAAGGTAGAACTTTTGCGATAAAACTTATGAAAAATTGGAAGATACAGTCAATAAATGGAAAAAGAAACTGGTATAGGATTTGGTCTTTATGGAACACCTGCTGAAAGTTTATGTTATAGATTTGCAAAGATAGATATGGAAAAATTTGGAAGTATAAAAGATGTCACAGATAAAGGTTATTACACGAATTCTTATCATGTAGATGTAAGGGAAGAAATAAATATATTTGATAAATTTAAATTTGAATCAGAATTTCAAAAATTTCAGTGGTGGAGCAATATCATATGGAGAAATACCTAATATGAGTAAGAATTTAGATGCTCTTAAAGAAGTTGTTAAATATATATGATAATATACAATATGCAGAATTTAATACAAAGAGTGATTATTGTCATGTTTGTGGATTTGATGAAGAAATAATAGTGAATTCTGAAAATCAATGGGAGTGTCCACAATGTCATAATAAAGATAAGTCTAGAATGAATGTAATAAGAAGAACTTGTGGATATCTTGGTGAAAATTATTGGAATGAAGGGAAAAACTCGTGAAATAAGAAAAAGGGTATTACACTTATGAGACTTTCAAGTATAAAAAACTGATGTTGCAAATGGACCAGGAATAAGGGTAAGTATATTTGTTAGTGGATGTAGACATTTATGCAAAGGATGTTTTAATAGTGATATTTGGGATTTTAAAAAGGGGAAGAGTTTACTGAAGATGATATTGAGGAAATATTAAGCTTAGCAGGGGAAGGAATATATACAAGGGGTAACACTCTTGGGGTGAGCCTCTTGACCCTATGAATACTAAGGGTATACTCAAAAATTGTTAAAAAATTGAAATTAGAGCTTCCTAATAAAGATATATGGTGTTTTTACAGGTTTTATGTATGAATATATACGTGATGTGATGATTCCTATATATCCTGAAATAGGAGAAATATTATCTCTTGTAGATGTACTTATAGATGGACGTTTTGAAATAGATTATTTAGATTTAAAATTAAAATTTAGAGGTTCGAAAAATCAAAGAGTAATAGATTTAAGAAAAAAACAGAAAAAGAGTAAGAGATAGTATGGGCTCTTCCTCCAGAAGATGGTATTGACAAGTATATAGAACTTAAGGATAGAGAATTAATGGAGAAAAAGTTTAGATAGAATTATTAGAAAAGGGTTTCAAAGATAAAAATCTAAGAAAACCCTTTTTATTTTTAATATTGGATACTATTTACAAAATAACTTATTTTTTTATATCAGATGTTAACATTTGAGAAACAATACATTTATCTTTTTACATATTCAACGATTTTACCTACTTCATCATTTTCAACTTCTTTGTTCATTGTAATACGAATTTCTATAGTAAAGTCATCAACATTAGTATCAACTTCAGTTTCTATTACTATTCCTTCAAGTTTATTTACTATACAATAACCTCTAACACACATAGTCACACAACCACTAAGTGCTGAAGATAAAACTCCAACTGGAGTAGTTCCAAATCTTTTTCTATCCATAGTATAGCTAAATCCATCTGTATTTGAATTTACTAACCATCCTGCTTCTGATATTGCTTTTGTTTTATACATATCTTTTCCTCCTTATTTTTCTTTTTAAATTTAATATAAGAATACATATATATTATAGCAAATAATATAAATAATACTATACCATATATTTTTAAATTGTAAGAAAGCTGTTATAACCCATCTAAATATAGGGGATTCTAAACAATAATAACTTACTAATTGTGTTGCTTTGATATCAAGTTGTGAAAATGTTCTAGTAACATCAGTTATTGCTGGAGCAAAAACTTGAAACCATAAAGTAAAAAGGACTAAAAATAGTTGATAGAATTAATGCTTTTAATAAATTTCTATTTGCCACTATTATAGCAGGTACTACAACCATAGTATTTACTAAACCAGGAAGTGGTAATATACTGCTTAATCCTAATTTAGAAAGAATGATGGCTAATATTAAAGTAATAGGGTATTAATAATACTGATACTACCCAAAGTTCGTGTACTCCAGAAAGAACAGTCCAATCTAAACCTATGTATATATCTCTACCTTCATATCCATATATGTTTTAGCATATTGAGATACTGGAGTTAAAGCTTTTTACAAACAAGAATGAAACTGTTGGTAAAAGTACAAGTGTAGTTGCTAATTTTATAGCTATTTCAACACTATCTTTTTATAGAATATCCAGCAAATACTGAAAGAACTAGTCCTATTAGTGCTCCCATTACAGCATCTTCTGAAAGAATTCCAATCTTTTTCTTTATATGGTCTAAATCAAAAATTACTTTCACGAATAAATTTAATTTTATCTAAAATATCATTTACAGGTTTCATAAGAGTTGCTTCTATAATACAAGCATTTGTGAGTTACAGTTCTTGGTATACCTGACATTTCTTCCATTCTATGTGCTAGAGATTCTGCAGTTTTAAGTTCAAGTATTATATGAATTATAGCTGCTATGAATCCCTAATATAGTAGATCCTGTAAGTATAGAAACTATAGCTGCGGTGAATATTTTAGTCCATACATTAAAAATATCGACATTTAATATATTTGTAAGATGGAAATGTATCATAAATACATTTATTAATATTTGTAAGGGAAACATAATAATAGAATATTTCCATGCGAAAGCAACTGCTACCATAGGTGAAAATCCAAGATCTATTACATTTAGTGTAATACCTGTATTTTTTTACAAAAATTAGTTGCAACAGGGCTTATAGTTTCAAACATAAAACCCTACAACTACATTTATAGAAGTAAATGCAACAGCAAGCATAAGTGCAGAAAAATAGCATCTTTGAATTTCATTTTAACAATTAATCCTATTATTACAATTATAATAGGTAAAAGTATAGTAGGGTCCAAGACCTAAAAATTGTGATAAAAAAATTGAAACATTTTTCTCTCCTAATTCTTTTTGTATAGTGAAATTATAATTCAAAAGAAAGATATAAGTCAAGAGCAAAAAGTTAATTGAAAAAAATAATAAATTGTAATATAATTAAAATTGAATAGAAAGAGGGAATAATAAATATATGAAAAATTAATAATATTTAGTAGGCATGGATTAAGATACCCATTATTAAAATATGAAACGATGTCTGGAATAATAAGTAAAGAAGATATAAATTGGGATTTTTGATGAAGGGATGCTTACTGAAAAAGGTGAACTTTTAGAATTTAAATTAGGATTATTTTTGAGAAAATATATAAAAATTTGGCAAAAATTTGATAAAAATAGAATTTAGTTCAAATTCTATAAAAAGAACTGTAGCAACAGCAAGAATACTTGCATCGGCTATGTTTCCATATAGAGAAATAGATGTTAAATTTAAAGATAAGAATTATAATACAATGGAAAGTGATTTTAATATATATTTAAGTAGTTTAGATATAAATAAAGAAAAGTTAAGAAAACTTGATGAAAGATTAATTCCAGAGTATACAAGACTTGAAGAGATTTTAAATATAGATAGAAATACCTTAGTTAATATAGGTTCTAATATAAAAATTGGAGAAAATGGGTTTTTGATGTCTGATGGGGCTTTTAAAATAGCAACAGATATAGTTGATATGTATATTTTAAAGTATTTTGAAGGATTTAATGAAGAAGATATATTTCGAAGTGATAACTTTTATAATGATTTAGAATTTTTATCTGAAATAAAAGATTCGCTTTTAGATACTATATTTGGAGATTTAGATTATATAAATGATAGTCCAACTGAGATTACAAAACTTATACAATCAAAAATTAATAATGATAATGATCTTGATTTTATAGTAGGACATGACTCAATATTGCTACAATTTTTGCTAAATTAGGGATCAAAAGTAGATTATAAGATATTGGAAAAATATCCAATAGGAGCTAAATTGTTATTTAAGGTATATGAAGATAATTCTTTTGATTTAGAATTAATATATTATAATCCTACAAGTATAAGAAACATGGATGATAATGATCCTGTTATAGTTAAGTTAGGAGAAAGGTTGAAATTTGAATATTAAAATTATGAAGAAATTAGGTGTATTTTTATCTTTTTATTTTTATTTTTCATGTGGTAATAAAACTAGTGTAGATATAGAAGAAAAGAGATATATTGAAAATAAAAAGAAAAAAATTGAATGTTGAAGAGAAGAATTAAATGTAATAGACAATAATGAAAATACTAATAATATAGAAAAAAATATTACAAGAAAAAGAAAAGGAAGAAATTCAAGTTGAAGAAATTAATAAAGGAGTATCTTCTTTCATGTTTAAAGATATAGAAGAAAAATATAGATGAAAATGGTGATGTTACATATTATTCTAATAAATTGAATAGAAATATTACATCAAGTGATATATTCAGAAATAGGTATAGATATATAATTAAAAGTATAGATCCTAATATAGATATTAATGATATTGATTTTTCAAAAATTTAAATTTGAAAATGAAAATATAGTAGTAGGAAAAGATAAAAATTAATTTAGAATATACTAAATTTAAAAGAGTATTTAAAGCGGGACTAGGCTTGCCATCTATATATGAAGGGGAAGAATTAATTGCTAAAAAGAGCTATAGACCCTAATAAAAACATATAGCTTTTTACTTTTTGATGATGGTCCTGGTAATAAAAAAATCATGTATTAATAAGAGAAATATTTAATAAATATGATGAAAGAGCAACTTTTTATTTTGTAGGACTTAATGTTAAGAAAAATCCTAAAATGGTTCTACAAACTTATTTAGATGGTCATGAAATTTCAAATCATACATATGATCATAAAAATCTTTCAAAAATAAGTAAATCACAAAATAATAGATGAAATATTAAAAACGGATGACTTAATATATTCTATTACAGGTTATGATAGTAAGGATGTAAGACCTCCTTACGGAGCATATAACTCAAATGTTGTTGATATACTTGGAGGTAAAAGACATGTAATATTGTGGAATGTAGATTCAGAAGATTGGAAAAATAGAAATACTGAAGTTATAATCTCTAGAGTATTAGATAAAGTAAAAAGATGGAGATGTAGTTCTTTTCCATGATCTTTATTCTGAAACTTATGAGGCTATAAAATACATGGTTCCTATATTAAAAAGTAGGGGGTTTCAATTTGTAACTTATTCTGAATTAAAAGAAATAAAAGGAAGAAGGTAGTTTTAATGGAAATATATTTATGGTTAATTTTTATTTACTGTTTTATCAGTAATAGAAATATTTACTGTTAATTTAGTGACTATATGGTTCGCTTTATCTGCACTTATAGTATTTTTTTATTAAACTTAATATATGGTAGTTTAGAATCTAGTTCTGTTATATTTGCTGGACTTTTCTGTATTATTTTTAACATTACTTAAGCCTATGTTTAAAAATATTTTTGAAAAATATTGATGAAAGGGTAGGAGATATAGGAACTAAAAGTTATTATAATAAATAAAAGAAAATGATTATTATATAGTTAAATATAAAGGAGGAGAATGGGAGGCAATATCCAAAAATAAATATGAAATAGGTGATAAGGTAAAAATAATAGCTTTTTGAAGGTAATAAAATAATAATATAGGAGGAGTAAAAATGATTTTAGGTATTTTATTAGTAATAATAGTTTTATTAGTTACAACAGGAATAAGAATAGTTCCAGAAGCTCAGGTTCATGTTGTTGAAAGATTAGGTAAAATATTCAGGAGTATTGAATTCAGGACTTAATTTTATTAATCCTTTCATAGATAGAATTTCTAAAAAGGTAACATTGAAAGAGCAAGTAGTAGATTTTGATCCACAAGGGTAATTACAAAAGATAATGCAACTATGCAAATAGATACAGTTGTATATTTCCAAATAACAGACCCTAAATTATATACTTATGGAGTAGAAAGACCATTAGCTGCTATAGAAAATTTAACTGCAACAACTTTAAGAAATATAATAGGAGATATGACAGTAGATGAAACTCTTACAAGTCGTGATACAATAAATAGTAAAATGCGTATGGAGTTGGATGAAGCTACTGATCCTTGGGGGATAAAAAGTAAATAGAGTTGAATTAAAAAGTATAATACCCCCAACTGAAATAAGAGTTGCAATGGAAAAAGAAATGAAAGCAGAGCGTGAAAAAGAGCAAAGATATTAGAAGCACAAGCTCAAAAAGAAAGTGCTATATTAGTTGCTGAAGGAGAAAAACAGCAAAGTATTTTTAAGAGCTGAAGCAAAAAGAAGTTAGTATAAAAAGAAGCAGAAGGTAAAGCTGAAGCCATACTTAAAATTAAAAACAAGCTGAAGCAGATGGATTAAAAATATTAAATGCATCTGATCCAAGTAAGGGAAGTATTAACTTTAAGATCTCTTGAAAAGTTTAGAAAAAGTTGCTAATGGAAATGCAACTAAAAATATTTATACCAAGTGAATTACAAAATTTAACTTTTTAATTGCAACAATTAGAGGAATAGATTAATATAATTGAATAAAAATTAATGATTTATATTAAAAGTGTAGTAAAATAGAAAAATTAAGAAAAATTTTCTAATATTATTACACTTTTTAAATTTGTGATATTTGATAAATAAGCTCAATATTTGCTTTATAATCTAAAAATATGATAAAAATACATTATATTCTAAATATAGAATATATGGAGGTAAGAATGAATAATATATTAAAAATATTTTTTATTCTTGTTTTTACCCGTAATGATCTTTGCAGGAGCTAGTACTGAAGATATAATTTCAGTAATAAATCCTGATAAAAATACATAGCTTCAATAATAGATGAAGAAGCAAAAAGTCAGAATGTAAATATTGATTTGATAATTGCGATTTTTGAGGGAATCACAATTTGAAAAATCTAAACCCTAATTATTCTAATGCCGTTGGTATAGGACAAATGACTCCAGCAGCCTTTGAAACAGGTTTAATTAAAAAGCGGTATAAGTAAAGAGGAATATAGTAAAAATTTTTAAATGAAGAATTTAAAGGGAATATAACAGCTATGAGAAAAATGAAAAATTGAATATAAAAGCTTCAATAGGTTTTTGAAATGGCTATTAAATTATTATGAAAATGATATGGGTGTAACAGCCTTTATCATATAATACGGGTATTGGTAATGCCAATGCTATGCTAAATAATGGTAAAAATAAAGTGGAGGTTAAAAGTAACACAAACTACATGGAATCAAGGAATACACTATGTATATGATGTAAGTGAAAAAGGTTAAGATAATTAAAAAGCTTAGAGAGAACGATATTAATTCATTGACTGATTATGATTTAAAATTATTAAAGAATGGAATTGATAATTTTGAAGATTCTGACAATAATTGGGTAAATGCTTTAACATATCTTAACGAATTTGATAAAAAGAAGTATCTAATACTTTTGTTGATAATACTGTTGTTGCAAGTACGACTATAGACAGTGAGGATATTAAAAAAATCTGTGACTACGTTGATTGCAGGTTTATTAGCAATATATTATATGAAACCTTTGAAAAGAAGAGAAGAATATATTGATTTTTATCAAATATAAGATCATTAGTGGGTAGTATGAGAATAAACTTTATGGAAATTTGGAGTTTAACTAAAAAGTTAACCATTATAAAAAGAGAGGAAATTTTTATTTTAATTTTTCCTCTCTTTTTATTTAGTCATTTTTTTATTTCATTTTTCTTCAAATTCATCTTTTTGATTGAATGCAAATGGTAAATACATTAATCTTATAGATAAAGTAAATAGTGAAATAAACACTACTTGATATACCCAAAAATGGTTTTATAAAATTAACTGCAGATATAATATAATCACTAGTATACATATAATTTGTTCCAAAATGTATAGTTCCATATGAAAGATAAAATAATTAAACCAAAAATAACCCTACAGTAGCAGTTTTAAATCTCTTTGTATGTGATTCTTTCATCAAGATGAATGAATCCAAATAATACGGCAAATATTTCAAGAAAATGAGTTGCCATAAATACGTGAGGATAAAATTGTGTATGATATATACCAAGTCCTGGTAATAATACTGCAAGTATTGCTCCTGAAAACCAAAAGTAGACTATATTAAAGAATACTCTTTTTCTTGTGATATAATAAATGCCAGCAAAAACAAGTGAAGCATTACATAAAATGAAAAGGCATAGTATCATACCAAGGAGATTTTTCTAAAAATATTCTATAAAGAGAATCTCCGATTTTTGTAAATATCATCATATACCCTAGAAAGGTAACATATTTTTCCTTTTTTTCATATCCTTTAAATATATAAGGTATTAATAATAAAATTGTAATAATTATAACCCATATAATTAAATCATGAATATGTTCTGGAGAAAAATATGCTAATTCATATTGTCCTTGAGTAAATAAATGCATTATTTATCACCACCTTTTATTATTGAATAGTGCAATAAGTATAGCGATATCATTATAGGTAACACCACTTATTCTTTGTGCTTGACCTATATTTTTAGGTTGAGTGTAACTTAACCCACTAATAGCTATATTTGATAGCCCCTTAACTGATTCATAATCAAAATTAGAAGGTATTTCTATATTTTCTAGTTTTTCATTTTTCTATTTGATTTTCTTTCTCTTTCTATAAAAACTCTATATTTAGCTTCTATTTCTATTTGTTCTTTTGCTATAGAAGGTAGATTTTTAGTTTCTATAAATTTAGATAAATTATTATAATTAATTTCTTTACGTCCTAAGAAATCAAAATGCATTCATAACATTAGTATGAGAAGCATTTTTCATCAATTTCCTTCAAAAATATTATTAGTCTCTATACTAGGATATATTTTTAATTCTTTTTAATCTTTGAATTTCTTCTCTCATAATATTTATATTTTCTTCAAGTTCATTTATTTTTCTTTAGGTAAAAGTCCTATTTCTTTGGCTTTATCTAAAAAGTCTTATAAATACATTATCTTGTCTTAACGTAAGTCTATATTCTGCACGACGAAGGAAGAACTCTATAAGGTTCTGGTGTTTCTTTATTTATTATATCATCTATAAGAACTCCTATATACCCTTCATCTCTAGATATTATAATAGGATCAAGATTATCTATTTTTTTCTTACAGCATTAACTCCTGCAATAAAACCTTGTGCTGCTGCTTCTTCATATCCACTTGTACCATTTATTGTACCGGCTTGAAATAAATTTTTCTATAATTTTAGATTCTAAAGAAAAATTAAGTTGATACGCAGGTATGAAATCATATTCTATAGCATAACCATATCTTAATATTTTAGCATTTTTCAAGACCTTTTATTGTACGTATTAGTTTTTTTCTTGAGCAAATGGAGGCATTGCTGTTGTAAATCCATTTACATAAATTTCATCACTTTCTATAGATTCTTGTTCTAAGAAAATTTGATGATCTGTTTTATCAGGGAAATTCATAATTTTTCTATCTAATGAAGGACAGTGACGAGGTCCTTTTGTATTTACTACCCCGGTTACTATAGGTGAGTATTTTTAATAATTCTTGTCCCTACTTTTAATAGTTTCTTTACTTGTAAATGTAAGCCAAGTTTCTAATGGTTTTTTTCAACTTTTGCTTTTCAGTTAAATAAGAAAAATATCTAGGGATGATCTTCACCTTTTAATTTTTCAAGTTTATCTATATCTATACTTTTTTTATCTATACGTGGAGGTGTTGCTGTTTGGTATCTTTCCATATATATACCATATTTAACTAGGGTTATCAGGTAAAGAATTACTTGCTTTTTCACCTTGTCTTCCAGCAGAATATTTAATATCACCCTATTACATATTCTCCGTTTAAAAATGTACCTGTACATAAAACTACTGCTTTTAGCTCCATATTCTATTCCAAGATTATCTATTACACCTACAACTTTATTATTATCTAAAATTAAATCCTCTATCATTCCTTGAATAACATCAAGATTTTTCTTGCTTTTCTATAACTTCTCTCATTTTGATTCTATACCAATATTTATCAGCTTGTGCTCTTGTTATTTTTTGCAGCTAATCCTTTAGTATGATTCAAGTTTTTAAGTTGTAGATTATATTTATCTATATGCATAGCCATTTGACCGCCAAGTATACCTATTTCACTCACTATATGAGACTTACCAGGTCCTCCTATTGCTGGATTACAACTCATCATAGCTATATTATCAAGATAAATTGTAAAAGAGCGGTTTTCTTACCTAGTTTTGCAGAAGCTAAAGCTGCTTCAACACCAACATGTCCGGCTCCTACTATTATAATATCATAATTTTGTTTCATTTTTCCTCCTTTAAAGAGTTAAACTTTTTCTTCAGATATGAAAATACCTAGATTTTTCATTTACGCATTGTTTTATGTATCTTTTATCAGATATATTTAATAAATTTTTTTGAATTGATCCATACGGTTTCTATCTATTAAAAATAGAAATTTTAGTATTTTTCAAATCCAGTAAGCATATCAAAATCTCCCATACTATCTCCAGCTACTATTATCGGATCTTTATTATATTTAGATTTAAGAATACTATCTATTATTATCTTTTTATCTAGACTAGAAATTCTTAATTCATTTTTATCAAGTAAACCATTAAAAATGTTATTTTTATTAACCATTTTTAGCATATATTTTAGTAATATATTTTTTTCTAAAGGTTTTTAGTACAGATTCTACTACTTCTAAAAGTGGAAGCAGATATTATATATACATCTATACCGTTATTATATAATTGTTTTTATCAGTTCACTCATTTCATCTGCAATTTTTTTAATCCTATTTTTATACGTAGAAATATTATCTTCATATATCCAATTTTCAGTTCCAAAAATCAGAATTAGAGTGATAACTTATAGCTTCATTAATTAGTGTTTGTAATTCAGAGTAATTCATATTTTTATATGAAAAGTAAATATTTAAGTCAAATTTATCGTATTTAAAGTATAAATATTCTACAAAATCTGAAAAATTTGCTAAAAAACTCTAAGTATTCCATAGTATTAATGTCTTTGTTGTATGCTTTTTTCAAATATATCACAAAAATGAATTTATTATTAAACTATCATTTGGAAATTCTGAATTTAAAAACTCCTTAATTCAGAAGCTGTAATTTTAAATTTTTAAATTTTTAGTAAATAGTGTATTAATGCAAATTGTATGTCATTCATAAGTATAGTATTATCACAATCGAATACAGCATAATTTCCACTATTTTTATATTTTTTTCAATTACTTCATTTATTCTATTTTCTAATTTTTTTATTCCACATTTTAATTTCTCCCTTCGTATATTATACAATAAAACTTTTTAAATTCAAATTGTAAAAATATATAGATTATTTTTAACTTGATAAAAAGTTGAAATAAAATTCATGATAATTTTTTTAAATTAAAATCTAATTATTTATGGCTTGAATAGCTAAGTGTATAAAATATATATCTTTTTATTTTTACAATAATAAAAACTACCTTGTAAATTGAATAAATAGGGTATATAATATTTTTCGAGGTGATAGTTTTTTCTTTATTTGATTGGAGGAGATATGAGTATTAAAAAGGTAGCAAAAGAACTTGGGATATTTGGAAAAAAATAAAAACAAGTGAGTTAAGAGTTGTTAATGTTGGCCTTAGATTAAATAAAGACGAGCATAGAAGACTACAAGAAGTTAAAGAAAAACACAGTATACTACAGCACAGATTTTGTTGATTGGTATCAACTACATTGAGAATAATGAAGTAAAACTATAATCTTATATTAGAGAGGGTAAAAACCTCCTAATTACTTTTTATAATTATTTGAATAAAGTTATTAAATGTGATAATATAATCGTATGAAATATGATTTAAAAGAAGGTAGAATATTTCTACCTTCTTTATATATAATAGGAGGTAAAATGTCTAATGCCAAAGCCATATTATTTTGGGGAGCATTCAGTAGTTTATGGTAAAAATGCTATAGCCATACCTTTATTGAATATGAAATTAAAAGTTAACCTAATAAATGATTATATATATGAAAATAATCATATTAAATTTATAAAAAGAATTAATAAAAAGTGAATATAATATTGAAGATGAAATTTATATAGAAGTTGTTTCAAATATTCCAGAAGGAAGAGGACTTGGGTCATCTGCAGCTCTTGCTAAAAGCATGTGTAATAGCTTTTGAAAATAAGTATGGAATAAATATTAACACTAAAGAAATAATGGATAAGTCAGAAGAATATGCTCATGGTAAGTCCAGTGGATTAGATACATCTGTAATATTATCTTCAAAACCTATTATTTTTAATAAGAATAAAGGAAGTGAAAAAAATTTGATTTTTCTTTAGGAGCGTATTTGTTAATAATAGATACTAGGGGGTTAAAGGGTTTACTAAAATTGCTGTGGATCATGTTGAGGATAATTATATTAAATATTATAGAAATATAGAAAATCTTGGTAATATATCTGATATGGCAAAAAGATTGTATAATAAAATCTAATTTAGAAGAAATAGGTAAACTTATGAAAGAAGCCCACTTAAGAGAAATGTCTTTATCTAATGAAAAATAGATGATATAATAAAATGTTTAGATGATTATTCTTTAGGTTCAAAAATTACAGGTTCAGGAATGGGAGGCTGTGTAATATCTCTTTTTAAGGATCTTAGTTGCATAGAAGATGTATATTAAAAGAAAAGGGTGTAGAAAATCTATGGATAGAGGATATATAAATATAGCTATAATAAAATATTGGGGTAAAAACTTTTAACCCATATTTAATACCATTTTCAAGGTAGTATTTCTGTTAGATCAAATAGACTTTATACAGATACTGAACTTTTATACTCTGATGAAGACGAATTCTATTTAAATGGAGTTAAACAAAGTGAAAAAGAAACAGAAAAAGGTATTTGCTTTTTATTGATAAGGTTAAACCAGATAGAACTAAATTAAGAGTAAACAGTATAAATAGAAGTACCTACAGCTGCAGGTTTGGCTTCTAGTGCTAGCGCATATTGTGCATTAACTAAAAGCAATTAATAGATATTTTTAAACTAAATTTAAGTACAGAAGAAATGGCTAAAATTTCAACTCAAGGTTCAGGATCTGCAGGTAGAAGTTTCTATAATATCTGTGCTTTTGATAAAGAAGGTAATATTTATGAATTAGAAACAGATTTAAAATTAAAAAAATGTTGGCTATAGTTGTAAGTAAATCTAAGAAAAATTCCATCAAGAGATGCTATGAAATTATCTGTTGAAACTTCAACTATATTTAATCATTGGGTAGAAAGAGCAAATAAAGATTTTGAAAAATGAAAGAATATTTAAAGAATAATGATTTTTGATAAAATTGGTAAAAATAATGGAATCTAATACTATAACTATGCATAATACAACTTTTAAATCTAACCCTTCTTTTTCTTTTTAACAAAAGAAACTTACCAAGTTATATATAAAGAGGTTACGGAATAAATATGGTGTAAAAATGTATTTTACTATGGATGCTGGTCCTAATGTTAAAAATACTTTATTTAGAAAAAGATGAAGAAAGAATTTTAAAAATTTTTACGTGAAAATATTGAATTGGAGTTGCTATTATGTTAGAAAAAGCAGGTTCAAAGTTATATATAGCTGGAGAATATGCTATACTTAGACCAAATTCATATAGTATAGTATCATATATTCCCAAATATACGTATTTGGAGTTAAAAGATAATGATGATAAACTTGAGATATTTAGTTCTATTGAAGATAAGGATAATTTGATATTAAGATTAATATTTTTTTAGAAGAAAAATATATGTTAAAATTTAGATATATGTATAGATATACTACTGAGTTGTATACTCATGGAGAAAAAAATTGGGTCTAGGATCTTCTGCTTCTATAGTTGTTGTAACTATAAAAGCCATACTTAATAAAAATAATATTATATTTAATAGTTTGGATATATTTAAGATAGCTATAGATTTTATGATAAAGGAAAATATTTCAGGTTCTTTTTGGTGATATAGCATGTATTTGTTTTGAAAATACTATATTATTTAAATCATCTGATAGAATAAATAGAGCTTATGAAATTAAAACTTTGGATATATATTCAAAATATATTGATAGAAGCTATATGGACTGGAGTTTCTGCTTCTACATCTAAATTGATAAAAATATAGATGTTAATAGTGATGTTTTTGTTGATTTTTCGAATAAATCAAATACATTAGTATGTGATTTAGTTAGTGAATTTATAAATAATGATTTTGAACAAGTAAAAAAATATATTGAAAAATTATCAGATAATTTAAAAATTTTAGATGAGAAATATAAAATAGGAATATATAATAATACAGTTGAAGAAAAGTTGTCAAAATATGATGTTTCTAAAATATCTGGAGCAGGTGGAGGAGACTATATACTATCTTTTAAAAAATAATGTTGACAAAGTTAAATTACAAATTAAATTTGGAGGAAGAATGAAAAATATATATTTAATTTTTATTGTTGGTTATTATAACTAGCGTAACGAGAGCTTTAGATAGAAATGAATTAAAAATTACTAAAGATTTTTAATAGTGTTTCATATATAGCTTTTTATGAGCCAGATACATCATCTAATTTTTAAAAAGAATATGGTGTTGGATTTGAGATGGGGAAGTGGATAACAAAAAAATCTTACTAGAAAATATATTTCACCTTTAATTTCTATGAATGTTAATGGTAAAATTAAGAGCAGACCTTAAAAATATATTCTGGTGCTAATATTGGATATATACAATATTTAGATAATAATGATACTGAAAATAAAGTTAATTTAAAAGTTTTTCTTGGGTTGACATATTTTTGATAAGATTGATGTTCAACTTTCAAGTTCAACGACTAAAACTTTTTAAATGCTGGATTTGAAATTAGGCTTGGGAAATAGGTTGTCCTATTTCTTAAGCCTATTATTTATATAATTTTGTATTCTTTCAGTTTTAAGCATATTTCCTATAACTACTACGTTATTTTCTTTGTATTTTTCATCAAAGTATATTTCATAAGTACTATCGACTAATTCAAAAATGAGCATAATCATTTTTAATTTTTAAAAAGTTCCTTTAGCTCTACAAATATTACCAAAAATATCCTAAGAGAATTCTATCTATGAAATATATTAATTCTCCTAAAGAATCACATTCAACATTTCTAAAGGACATATTTTTGCATTTCTTGTTCTGATATGAAATTATCATTTTCTTTTTATACTTAAATTTCCCTCAAAGAAAGTATCCCAATATGAAATATTTTTATTGTGGTAATCATCAGAATAAATTATAACATCAGAATTTAATTTTTGTATGTCTTTTATAATAGCTTCTAATTCATCACCTTGAACAAGGTTGATTTTAGATAATTGGATATATTTAGTTGATTTTATTTGATCTAAAAATATATCACTGTATTTAACTTTGTACTTGAAATAAGTGCTAACATCAACTATAGTTAAAAGGATTAAGCATAGTAATTCTTTCGTATTCACTTCTTTTTAATGTTTTTTTAATTACATTACTTAGTACAGCAACACCACTGGGTTCTACTATTAAAAATCAGGATTTAAAGCGTTGTCTATTAAAATTAAAGATGCTGCAAAATCACTTTGAGTACTACAACATACACAACCATTTGACATTTCCCACACTTCTATATCTTTTGTTATTATCATTTTTAGTATTCCAGAATCTATATTAACATCAGCAAATTCGTTTTTCAAAAATTACAAATTGTCTTTTCAGTAGCTTTTTATCATTTCTTTTTATGAAAAGTTGTTTTACCTGCTCCTAAAAACCAGAGATTACAAGTATTTTCATTTTTCACCATATTAAATTAGCTCACCTCAGTGAGATGAGCTAATTCCCTTTATTTAATATTAATCATTTCTTGTATGATCTTTTGTCTAAGTATACAACAGGTTTAATGAATCCATCTGGTTTAGTATACATTAATTCTAATGCTTTTTCAACATTTTCAAATCCGTAGAATTTATGTGTTAACATATGGCTTGGATCAACTTTTTCCGAATTGTACTAAACGAGCTAATTTTTCAAGTCTTAATCTTCCACCAGGCATTAATCCACCTTGAATATTTTTGTGAGCCATTCCAACTCCCCAGTCAACTCTAGGTATTTCTATGAATTCTCCTGTACCTAAGTAGTTTACGTTACCAATACGTCCACCTGGTTTTAATACTTTAGTTGCAGTTGCAAATATTCTTTGGTCTCCACCAGCTATAAGAACTTTATCTACACCTTCACCATCAGTTAAAGCCATGATTTGTTCGTCAGTTGGTCCCTGCCATGAAGTCAACTTTATCAGTTGCACCGTAGTATTTAGTAGCTATTTCGAATCTTTCAGGTTTAGTATCAACAACTATAACTCTTCCAGCTCCTTTTTAATGAAGCAGCAGCAGTTGCCATTAATCCAACAGGTCCTAATCCGAATACTACAACTACGTCTCCGTATTGAATATCAGCAAGTTCTGCAGCGTGGAATCCAGTAGGTAACATATCACTTAACATACATGCTACACCATAGTCCATACCTTTAGGTATTAATGCTAAGTTTCCATCAGCATCATTTACGTGGAAGTATTCTCCGAACATTCCATCTTTAAAGTTAGAGAATTTCCATCCAGCTAAAGCTCCACCTGAGTGCATTGGGAATCCAGCTTGAGCTTCACGAGACATCCAATCTGGAGTGATAGCAGCAACTAATACTCTATCTCCTACTTTGAAGTTCTTAACAGCTTCTCCAACTTTAACAACTTCTCCACATCCTTCGTGTCCTAAAACCATATCGAAACGTTCTCCTATACCTCCTTCGTATACAGTGTGTATATCTGAAGTACAAGGTGATAATGCAAGTGGTCTAACAATCGCATCATTTGGTCCACATTCTGGAGATGGTTTTTCCATCCATCCTACTTCACCAATACGTTTCATTACGAAACATTTCATAGTTTCTTTCATTGACATAATAAATCAGTCCTCCAATTGTATTCTTTTAATTTTTTTAAAATAAAAACTATTTCAGTATTAGTATACTCTAAATTTAGGAAAAAAATCAATAATATGTAAAATTTTTTTAAACTTTTTAACTTAATAGATAAAAATTAAGTATAAATCCAATGAAAAATAACGGTGAAAAACTTTTTAAACAAAATTTAACTTTGTGATAATAAGCGTTTTTAGAAAAATATTTGAGTGTTAAGTGTTTTTAATCTATAAATTGAAAATTAAGTAATATTTGTGGTATAATAATATAAAAATGAATTTTAGGAGAAATATGTCTTATTCATCAAAACTTAAAGAAGAGATTTTATCTAAGGATATTAATGATAAAGATGAAATTTTTAGCTGAGCTTTTTGGTATATTCATATCTAGAAATTCTTTTTAAAAACAGTGGAATAGAGTTTAGTACAGAAAGTTTTTACTTGCAAATAGAATATATAAGAATATAATAAAAGTATCAGGTATTAGACCTCAAGTAAAATATATTAATGCTAAAAGATTTACTAAACCTAAGGTATATAATATTTCTATAATAAATACTGTTAAGTATAGAAGAAATATATTCTAAATTTTTAGGAGAAATGTTTAAGTTTAAAAGATTTGTGGAAAATGATAAATATCTACCATATATATTAAGAGGTTTTTCTTGAATTGTGGATATATTAAAGATCCCAATAAAAGGATATACTTTGGATTTTTTTATAGATAGTGAAGATGCTTCAACTTTTTTGTATATGATACTTAAACACATAAATAAAAAGAGTGTTTTTAACAGATAAAAAAATAAGAATATAGTATATATAGAAATTCTGAAGATATACTAGATGTGATATATATAATAGGTGGTGAAAAAAATATTTTTGAATATGAAAATATAACCATACTTAAAGAAATTAAAAAAATAAAGGTAAATAGACAGCAAAATTATGAGTTGGCTAATGATGCTAAAAAGTGAAGCTGCATCAATTAAAGCAACTTGATATGATAGAATATATAGATGATAAAAATAGGTCTTGAAAGCTTTAACAGATGCTATTAGAGAAATAGCTCTTTTAAGACTTAAAAATGAAAAGTGATTCTTTTCAAGAATTAGCTGAAAAAAATTAAAAATCTCTAAAATCAGGAGTGAGAATAGATTTGAGAAGATTAGAAGAGATATATAATGAAATTAAAGGAGGAAGTTGATGAAGAGTATAGAAGAATATAGTAAATTAGAAGAATATATTTTTAGATTTTTCTGACTTTTAATCAAAAATAAATATTTTAAGATTACTAGAGATGGTGAAATAATTATAAAATCTCCTAGCTATATTTTAGAATTAGCATATATATATTTCAAAGGGAATAAAAAAAGTAAAAGAATTTTTAAATTTTGAAGATATAGTAAAATTAAAAAGTTAAAAATTTCCAGACATTCAAGTATAGAAATATCTAAAAAGTAGAGGATAGATTTTTTTAGAGCTTTATTTAATAGAGATGGAGTACATTCTTTATCTTTGGGTAATGAATTATTACTTAGAGATAGTAAGAGATTCTTTGATATAGCATATATGAATGCTAAATTGTCAAAAAGATTCTAATAGATTAATAAAACTTTATTTATTTGAACTGATTTTTTTAATGATTTGGGATTAATATATCCTATATATTCAAACTTGATATCCTATTTTACAAATTCTATTGAAGGATATGGAGATTATGATTATGTAGATGAATTGAGTTAAATATTTATATCAAATTAAGTTTGAAAGAGAGTTTAGAAGATTAATCAAAAGATTTAAAAAGATATAAATAAATTTTTATTAGAAGTATTGAAAGGAGAAATGTAATATGTTGGATATGAGATTTGTTGAGAAAATACAGATATTGTAAGAAAAGAGTTTAGAGGCTAGAAATAGTGATTATAATCTAGATGAATTACTTTCATTAGATAAAGAAAGAAGAGAAATTTTAACTGAAGTTGAAACGTTAAAGAAAAGAAAAGAAATGAAGTTTCAGCAATAATAGGTAAAAATGCTAGAGAAGGAAAAGATTCTACAGAACTTAAAAAGAAGAGATGTCTAAGGTTAGCTCTAGAAATTAAAGAATTAGATATAAAAGTTACAGAAATAGATGAAAAACAGAGATTACTTTTTATTAACAATACCTAATGTTTTACATAGTTCAACTCCTTTTTGGTAAAGATGAAGATGAAAAATATTGAAGTTAGAAAATGGGGGACTCCTAAAAATTTGATTTTTGAGTAAAAACCACATGATGAATTAGGTGTAAACTTAGATATATTAGATTTTTGAAAGAGGTGCAAAACTTGCAGGTTCTAGATTTACTATATATAAAGGGCTTGGAGCAAGACTTGAAAGAGCTTTAATAAATTTTATGTTAGATACTCATACATCTGAACATGGATTTAAAGAGATTTTAACTCCACAAATAGCAAAAAGGTGAGGTTATGATGGGTACAGGTCAGCTTCCCTAAATTTGCTGAAGATATGTATAAAATAGAAGGTGAAGATCTTTATCTTATACCAACAGCTGAGGTAACTTTAACTAATATGCATGATGGAGAAATATTAAAAGAATCAGAATTACCTTTATATTATTGTGGATTTCACAGCATGTTTTTAGACAAGAAGCTGGTAGTGGTGGAAAGAGATTTAAAAAGGATTAATAAGACAACATCAATTCAATAAAAGTTGAAATGGTTAAATTAGTTCATCCTGATAAATCTTATGAAGAATTAGAACACATGACTAGATGTGCTGAAAATATTTTACAAAAAAACTAGGTTTTACCATATAGAGTTATATCTTTATGTAGTGGAGATATAGGGTTTTCAGCAGCTAAAACTTATGATATAGAAGTTTGGGTTCCTTCTCAAGATAAATATAGAGAAATTTCAAGTTGTTCGAATACAGAGGATTTTCAAGCAAGACGTGCTATGATAAAATATAGAAATGAAGAAGATAAAAAGTTACTTTTGTACATACATTAAATGGTTCGGGATTAGCAGTTGGAAGAACATTACTAGCAATAGTTGAAAATTATCAACAAGAAGATGGAAGTATTAAAATACCTGATGTTTTAGTACCTTATATGGGTGGAGTAGAATATATTAAGTAGGAATATTATGAAAGTATTTAAAATATTAATGTTGATAGTTTCAACTTTATTCGTAGCTATATTTTTAGAACTATCAGGTTATGTCTATCACAATAATATATTTGCTAGTAAATATAAAGTGCATGGAATAGACATATCTCATCACCAAATAAGAATAAATTGGAATGATGTTGATAAAAAAATATAAATTTGTATTTATGAAAGCAACTGAAGGTAAAGATTTTTCTTGATTCTGATTTTTACGTATAATTGGACTAAAAGCACAACTTAGTGGATTTAGAGTGGGAGCTTATCATTTCTTTACTATGTTATCTAGTGGAGAGGAACAAGCAAAAGTATTATATTAGTAAGGTTCCTATAAGTAAGGATGCTTTTCCACCAATAATAGATTTAGAGATACCAACTAAATATGATAAAGAAGTTGTTAATAAAGAGTTAAAAGACATGATAGACATACTACAAGAACATTATAAAAAAAGAGTAATTATTTATGTTACAAAACATACTTATAAAAATATATAGATGGGAGAATTTTTGTTAAACCCTATATGGTTTAGAAATGTGAAATATTATCCCTAAAAATAGATAGATGGGACATATGGCAATACTCTAATAGAGGAAGAGTTTATGGTATAGATGGGTTTACTGATAGAAATGTATTAAAACTTGATAATATAGACGATTTTATAAACTCTACAATAATAAATGAATCAATTAAATAAAACATTGACTAATGATTAAAAAAATTTGATAATATTTAAATGAAAAGAAATTACTAGGAGGCAGTAAGATGAAATACAATTACAAAGATTTGGGGTTTAGTAAACACTAAAGAAATGTTTGCTAAAAAGCAAACAAAGAAGGATATTCAGTTCCTGCATTTAATTTTAATAACTTAGAACAATTACAAGGTATTATTGAAGCTTGTGTTGAAATGGGTTCACCAGTTATATTACAAGTTTCAACAGGAGCTAGAAAATACATTGGTAAAGAAATGTTACCTGGACTTGCTAAAGCTGCAACTGATTATGTTAAAGCTACAGGATCAGATATACCAGTAGCACTTCACTTAGATCATGGTCCAAGTTTTGAAGTTGCTAAAGACTGTATAGAATATGGATTCTCTTCAGTAATGATAGATGCTTCACATTTCTCATATGATGAAAATGTTGAATTATCAAAGAAAGTTGCTGAATTTGCACACAAACATGATGTAACAGTAGAAGCAGAATTAGGAGTTTTAGCTGGAGTGGAAGATGATGTAGTTGCTGCAGATCATATCTTTACTCAACCAGATGAAGTTGAAGATTTCGTTACAAAAACTGGAGTTGATTCATTGGCTATAGCAATAGGAACTTCACATGGAGCTCACAAATTCAAACCAGGAGATAATCCAAAAATTCGTTTAGATATATTAAAAGAAATCGAACAAAGAATACCAGGATTCCCTATAGTATTACATGGTTCATCTTCAGTACCCTAAACAATATGTTGACATAATCAACCAATATGGTGGAAAAATTGCTGATGCAATTGGTATACCAGAAGAACAATTATTATTAGCTTCTAAATCAGCAGTTGCTAAAAATAAATGTTGATACAGATGGAAGATTAGCATTTACAGCAGGAATTAGAGAAGTTTTAGCTACTAAACCAGGTGAATTTGATCCTAGAAAATATGCAGGAGTTGCAAAAGATTACATTAAGAAAATATTATAAAGAAAAAGATTGTAAATGTATTCGGTTCAGAAGGTGCATACAAAAAAAGGTGTAGAGGTTAAATAGTTAAAATAATATATAAAGCCTTATTTCTTTAGAAATGAGGCTTTTTACAATAAGAATATTAGGAGGAAAAAAATGAAAAATTATTATTATCTGCTTTTTGTTTTTAACTTCAATGTTAAGTATTTCAGCTGAAGTAAAAATTAAAGTAGAAGACATACAAAATTCTGTATACAATCAATATGTAAAGTGAAATTGTAACTTCAGGAACAAATGCTGCATTTGTTGAATTATACAATAGTAAAGTTGCACAATATACTAAAAATAAAACCAAATTTAGATTTAACTAAAAACTGATGTTATGAAAGAAGTAAGTGAATATGCATTTAAAGAAATCTTAGCAGATTTAGGGTATGATGCAGTTCTTAAATTCAAAAGATAGTGATAAAAATATAGAATTAGCAATAAATGTAAACAAACCACTTACTCAATTAGAATCAAAATATTTTTTTAAAACCTTATTAATGTAGTGTTTACTACAATATACGGAAATAATGTTAAAGGTGAATTAAAAGTTTATTCTGATAAGGGATTAACTAAAATTAATTAAGTAGGTAAATTATGATTTTATTATCTTTTACCTTATTAATGTCTTTAAATTCTTTTTCATCTATTAATGTTAATAAAGGGATTTATAGAGTTGAAAAATATAAAAAAAGAATTAATATTAAAATATAAAAAGTGAAAATAGGTGTGAGATTATAGCTCGTTTTGAAAATAGAAGTCTTAATGAAAAAGAGTATTTTTATGAGAATCTATATTTAACATTTTTATCTAAGTATATAGGTGATTTAGGAGATGTAAAAGTATATATAGGTAAAGATATTAATAATGTTATGATTTTTGCAAAATAATCCTATAGATAAATCTACATTCTGATTCTATATATAATATAATTTTAAAAAGAAGATACTAGTAAAAACTTAAATTGATTCAAGTTCCAGAAAATGATAGAGTTAAATTTTATGGGATAATACAAGAAAAATTAAGAAAGGACATATAATGGCAAAAATATATATTTGTTACAGGTGGTGTGGTGTCATCTCTTGGTAAAGGTATAACTGCTGCTTCTCTTGGAAGATTATTGAAGGAGAGGGTATAAAGTAACTATACAAAAATTTGACTCCCTACTAAATGTTGATCCAGGTACTATGAGTCCATATCAACATGGTGAAGTTTTTGTTACAGCAGATGGAGCAGAAACAGATTTAGATTTAGGGCATTATGAAAGATTTATAAATGAAGAATTGACTAAATATAATAATGTAACTAGTGGAAAAATAATGTCTAAAAATATTATTAAAAGAACGTAGAGGAGATTACTTTAGGAGGTACTGTTCAATATATTCCACATGTTACTAATGAAATAAAAAGAAAAAAATAAAACAAGCAGAAACAGCTTCTAACTCTGATATTGTTATAACAGAAATAGGTGGGACTATAGGTGATATAGAATCAAATCCATTTATAGAAGCTATAAGACAGTTTAAAAAGATGTAGGAAGAGAAAATGTTTTATACATTCATGTTACTTTACTTCCTTATTTAAAAGCTGCTGGAGAATTAAAAACAAAACCTACTCAACAAAGTGTTAAGATGTTACAGGGTCTTGGAATAAATCCAGATATAATAATCTTAAGAAGTGAGCATCCAGTTGATAAAAATATTAAGTCTAAAGTTTCTTTATTCTGTGATGTTGATGAAACTGCAGTAATAGAAGCATTAGATGCAGAAAATCTTTATGAAATACCTATAAATATGGAAAATTTAGGATTAGCTGATGAAGTTTGTAAAAAAACTAGGATTAACTAATATTAAGCCAAAAACTTGAAAAGATGGACAGAAATGGTTGATAGATTTAAAAAATCCTAAACACGAAATTAAAGTAGCTGTTGTAGGTAAGTATATAGAGTTGAAAAGATGCTTATATAGTATACATGAGTCTATAGAACATGCTGGTTTTGACTATAATACAAAAGTTAAAATAGATTATTTAAAAGCTGAAGAATTTGATTTATCTAAATTACATGATTATTCAGGGATATTAGTTCCTGGAGGGTTTGGTGGAAGAGGATAGAAGGTAAAATATCAACAGTTAGATTTGCTAGAGAGAATAATATACCTTTCTTTTGGAATATGTCTTGGAATGCAGATGGCTACTATAGAATTTGCAAGAAAATGTTTTAGGAATGACGGGAGCAAATTCTACTGAATTTGATAAGGAAACTCCTTTTCCCAGTTATAAGTTTAATGGAAGAACAAGAAGGAGTTGAAAATTTAGGAGGTACAATGAGACTTGGATCATATCCATGTAAATTAACTCCTAATAGTAAAGCTTTTTCTCTTTATGGAGTTCCTGAAGTGATGGAAAGACATAGACACAGATATGAATTTAATCAAAAATATTTAGAAGAATTTGAAAAACATGGATTTAAAATAGTTGGTAAATCACCAGATGGAAATTATGTTGAAATTATAGAATTGGAAAATCATCCATATTTTGTAGCAGCTCAATTTCATCCAGAATTTGGAAGTAGACCAAATAAACCACATCCTTTATTCAAAGGTTGGATAAAAAGCTATTTTAACAAAAGAAGGAATAATTAAATAAAAATAAAGGAATTACATTTACAAGATATGTATATGTAATTCCTTATTTTTAATATATTTATTAGTCAACTAAATTAGCTAATAATTCAGCCATAGCTTCAACTGCTTTTTCTGCGCTTGGACCTTCTGCAGTAACAGTTACTTCTCCATCTTTTTAATACCTAAAGATAAGATTTTTACTAATGAATCTGCTTTTAGCTTCTTTACCGTTATATGATAACAGTATTTGAGTTCCATCTTCTTTGAATTCTTTTGCTTTCTTCACTATAACTGAACCTGGTCTTGTATGTATTCCAGTTTCGTTAATTATTTTAACTGTTCTTGACATTTTGTCCTCTAATTTGTTTATAAATATATATATAATTTTTACAATAAAATATACTCTTTGTCAATTATATTAATCGCTTATTTCGAAAATCAATATTTTTCTAATAATTCTTCATTTTGAAGGATAGTGTTTAATTAAATCCATAAGGTATTTTTAAAGCTTCTGCTTCATTTAATTTCATAAGGAATTTTTCTTAATTTTAAAATTGAATCAAATTCAGATTTTTGAATAAAGTAATTCTTCTTTTCTTGTTCCACTTTTTGTATATCTATAGCAGGGAATAATCTTAATTGTTGAAGACTTCTGTCAAGTATTAATTCCATATTACCTGTACCTTTGAATTCTTCAAAGATTACCTCATCCATTTTACTTCCTGTATCTATAAGTGCAGTAGCAAGTATAGTTATACTTCCACCGTTTTTAATTTTTTTCTAGCCGATCCAAAGAATTTTTAGGCATGTATAAAGATTTTGGGTCTATACCACCAGATAGTAATTTACCACTTGATGGCATTTCTATATTATATGATCTTGCTAATCTTGTTAAACTATCCATTAGAATTACGATATTATTTCCCTTTTTCAAGCTCCCTTTTGCAGCTTCTAATACTTTTTCTGTTACGGATAAATGAATTGATGTGTTTTTCATCAAAAGTTGCTGCAAAAATTTCAGCATTTTTAACATTTTCTCTAATATCTGTAACTTCTTCAGGTCTTTCATCGATAAGTACTATCCAAACTTGAACATCTTTATTGTATTTTTAAAAATATCATTTGCAATAGAAGAGAGTATCGTAGTTTTACCAGCTTTAGGAGGTGCAACTATTAAACCTCTTTGTCCTTTACCTATAGGAGATATAAGATCTATTATTCTTGATGCAAGAGAACCTTCTCCTAGTTTTTAATCTTTCAGAAGGATATGCAGGAATAAGATCATCAAATGATGGTCTTGATGCACTTTTTGAAGCTTCTTCACCGTTTTATATAAAGTAATTTAAGTAATCCGTAATTTCCTTCTTCTTTAACTGGCTCACGTACTTCACCAGCTATTATATCTCCTTGTCTAAGTAAGAATTTTTTATTTGAGAATTTGATACATATACATCTACACCTTGAGGAGTATTTCTCAAAAATCCGAAAAGTATCATTTACTATATCTAATTCTCCATATGAATATCTAATGTCTCTTTTTGTAGCTAGTTTATATGATAGTATATTTAATAATTGCATTTTTAGGTATTGTTGAATAATTTTCAACTTTTTCTTTCTTTGCTAGCTGCCTTAATGTAGTAAGGTTGAAAATTAACAAGTTCTTCTAATGCTATTTCATCTATATTTTTCTAAAAGGTCCTTCATTTCATTCCTTTCTATTTGTGAAACCCCTATATCTGCAGGATTTATATCCCCTGATATATGATAGATTTCACCGTCACAATTTTCAAATTTAATTCTTAATTCATGTACTTTTTTTATTAAGTTTATAGTATCTTTATCAAGTTTATCTTCGTTAAAATTTCCTCTTGACCAAAAATCAATTATTAATTTAGAATCTCCACATATTTTTAATACCATATTTAAGTGCATATTTAAGTGCTATATAAAGTCCAGTTAATTCACCAAAATTATTAGTTCTATTTTTCATTTAAATAATAATTACCATAAGCGTTGATTTTGTTATTTGGCATTATGAAAGGAAGAAGTGAATCTCCAAAGAAATCACATACTTTAACTTCAGCTGTTCCTTTTCTACCTGTTCCTGAATCAAAGTATATTGCGTCTTTAAATAGACTTGAAGTATCTTTTTGTTTTTGGAGTATATAAGGCTCCCAGAATCTAACCAATTTTTAGCTTCTGTATATGAGTTAAATTTTTTAAATCTTGCTTTTTACCTTTTTGTTGTTTTTGACAAGTATCCCAATCTTCAACTATGTCTGAAATATTATCATTTTCTAAAAAGTATGCATAAAACATTAATTTTCATCCTTGATATCTATTACTTCTATATTTGCTGATTTAATATAGTATGTAAGTATGTTGTTAGATAAGATTGAGTTTAGTGATATTGATAATGTAGCTTCATTTAAATCAAAACTCTAAGTCATCTATTTCAGGTAATCCTAATAAGATGGCAGATAATAATTTAGCCCTTTTTTACATCATCAAATTTTTCTATTTTTACAATCATAATATCCCACCTTTAATAAAAGTATATTAAAAATTATATCAAAAAAATATGAAAGTGTAAAGAATATGTCTATTTTTATAAGTAGAAATTAAATTTAAAATGTTGTATAATATAGGAAATGTTAGTTGGAAGGATTTATGGATATTAAAGAAATAAAAAGTTTTGAAAGAAAAAGCTAAAAAGATACATAATAACATAGAAAAAAACATGAAAAAAATATTTAAAATTATTAAGATATTGTAAACAAAAATTTAGATAAATTAAATCCTATAATAGTAGATGTTGAAACAACAGGAGTAAAACGTAATGATGAAATACTTCAAGTTAGTATTATAAATCTAAATGGGGATATACTGTTTAATAGATATATCAGACCAAGACATGTAGAAGAATGGGAAAAGAGCATATAATATACATGGAATAGATAAAGAATTAGTTATGAATGAAAAAGATATTTCATATTATAGACGTAGTATAGAAAAATTTTAAAAACACAAATTAATAATAGGGATATCAAGTATATTCAGATGTTACTTTTTGAAAGATCAAAAATAAATTGTAATAATAATGTTATATTAGATATCTCTTATCCATTTTACCAACTATTTAAAAATGAAAAAGTTTTGGAAGATAAACTATACCGAGTCTAAGTGATTGTGCATCTTTTTGAATATAATTTTAATGCTCATGATTCTTTAAGTGATTGTCAAAGCAACTCTTGTTTGTTTTAATAATTTACTTAAAAATGGAAGAAAAATAGATATTCATATAGATATGATGAAGATATATTAAAATATTATGAGGATCCTAAAAAGAAAGAATAAGAAAAACTAAAACTTGAAAGATTAGCAGAAGATTTTGTTGAAATATATCAAAGTTTGAGTAATAAGATAGTTTTTGGATATTGAAGCAACAGGAATTGAGAAGATGATGAAATTATGCAACTTAGTATAATGAGTATAGATGGAGAAGAAATATTTAATGAATACTTTTAAACCTAAAAAAAGAAGAGTGGGAAGCTGCTATGAAGATACATGGTATTACTCCGGAATTTGTTAAAGATAAAAAGTATAGAAGAATATAGAAAAGAGATACAATCAATTTTTAGATAAAACTGAATATGTTATTGGATATGGAATTGATTTTGACTATAATCTATTAAAAAGACAAAGGATTTAAGGTAGATCATATAATAAAATTAGATATTTCAGAATATTTTAAATATTTATATAGAAAATTATTAAATGATGTAAATGCTAAAAAGACCAAAAGCTTATAGAGTGTGCAAGTTTTTATGGATTTAAAGAGGAAAAAAATTTCCATGATAGTTTAGTTGATTGTTTGGCTACTCTTTATTGCTATAATAATATGTATAAGGATTTGTTGAAAGTAGTTGAAAATAAATGAAGGTAAAAAATAGTAAAAATCAGAATTAAAAGATATATATTTTATTGAAAATTTTTTTAACTGAAAATAATATAGAGTCTACAGATAATATACATGAAGCAGATATAATAATATCTCTTGGAGGAGATGGTACTATACTTTCTTTAGTACCTTTATTAAGAATTAAAAATATTCCAGTTTTTGCAATAAATTATGGAAATATTGGATATATGACTAAGGTTAGTAAAGAAAAATTTTTGAATATTCTTTTTGAAATATTTAAATGGAGAATTCAGTATAGAACATAGAGATTTTTTAGAAATTGTATTTAGGGATAAAATATATTATGCACTTAACGAAATAAGTATATTAAAATCAGAAATGCAAGCACATTTGATAGAAATTTCAGTTTTTCAGAAGAATAATTTAATAAATAATTATAGAGCAGATGGAGTAATAGTTGCAACTCCTACAGGTTCTACTGCATATTCACTATCTGCAAATGGTCCAATAATACATCCTGATATCAGAGCTATATGTATAACTCCTCTTGCACCACAAACATTAAGTGCAAGATCTATAATTGTTTCTCCCATAAAGAATTAATTTTAAGTGCTAAAAAGTAAAAAGTGGTATAGTTGGATTAAATATTGATGGTAATTTACATTATGATATTTTAGAAAACTGATAAGATTAATGTTAAATTAAGTGATAAAAGGTATAGATTTAATATGTGTTGATGATTTAAACTATTTTGAAACATTAAAGAAAAAAATTACATTGGTCATAGGGGAGAAAATGTTAAAAGGGCTTAGAATAGAAAATTTAGCAATAATAGATGAATTAGATATTAGTTTAAATAAAGGGTTGACAGTATTAACTGGAGAAACAGGAGCAGGGAAGTCTATAATTCTAGATGCTATATCTATGATAATAGGTGAAAAATCACGTAAAAGAAATGATAGGTAAAAATTCTGATAATGTATATATAGAAGCTGAGTTTGTATTAAATGATAATCAAATTTCTAAATTAGATGATATTGGTTATGAATTAGATAATGAATTAATAATATCACGTGATTTTTAATTGTGATGGTAATAAGGTTAAGGTAAATGGAAGAAGATTTAATTTAAGTGGACTTAAAGATATTAGTTCTAATATTTTTGGATATAGTAGGACAACATGAACATCAATATCTTTTAAATTCAAAATAATCATATACATCTTTTTAGATAAATTTTTAGATTTAAATAGTTTAGAATTGAAAAAAGAAATAAAGAAAGTAATTAATGAAATTAATATTTTAAATAAAGAAATAGAGAATATAGAAAAAGAAAAAGTAGATGTATTAAGTAAAAAGAATTATATAATTTGATAGTTAAGGAAATTGATAATTTAAAAATTAAGAGAGATAGAAGAAGAGGAACTGGAAGAAAAATATAAGGTACTATTTAATTCTGGTATAATATCTGAAAAGCTTAAATATATAGTGTCTAGCTTATCTAAAAATGAATTAAAAAGGGTAAGAAAAGAATTAGAAAAGAATAAGTGAATATGGAGAAGAATTTAATGAACTTTTATTCAAGATTTGATAATATATATGAAGAATATATAGATATTTTTATCTGAATTAGAACATAAATTAATAAATATGGAAAAATGATGACGAGAAATTAGATGAAGTAAGCTTAAAGGCTGGATAAAAATAAGAAAAATTAAAAAGGTTAAAGTATGGTAAAAACTTTACCTGAAATTATATCTTATGCTATAGAAATAAAAAGAAAAGCTTAAACTTATAGAATTTTTCTCCAGATATTTTAAATGAAAAACTTAAACTTAGAGATAATAGTTATAGTAAATATAAAAGAGTTAACTCTTAAATTATCGACTATGCGTAAAGATAAAAGCGAAAGATTTAAAAGAAATGGTTCTAAATGAATTAAAAGAATTAAATATGAAAAAAATGTGTATTTGATATAGAATTTAAAGAAAATGAAAAATTAAATTCAAATGGTAAGGATTTAGTTAAATTTTTAATATCAACTAATAAAGGTGAGTCTTTAAAGATTTATCAAAAATTGCTTCTGGTGGAGAAATATCAAGAATAATGTTAGCTTTGAAAAATAGTATTTTTCTAAAAGTTGATAATATATCTTGTCTAATATTTGATGAGATTGATACTGGTATTTCAGGAGAAACAGTTATTAAAATTGCTGAAAAATTGAAACAATTATCTAAAAATGTTCAAATAATATGTGTTACATTCTCCACAAATTGCAGCAAAAGCAGATAATCATTATCATATATATAAAGAAGTACTAAAAAGATAGTACAAATACTAAAATAAAATATTTAAATGAGGAAGAAAAGGGTTAATGAGATTTCAAGAATATTGTCAGGAGATAATATTACTGAAGCAAAGTAAAACTATTAGTTAGGAAATGATGAAATAATATGGTTGAAATAAAAGCTTTTTCTGGATTATCTAAAAATTTGAAAAAGGTAATTCAGATAATACAATTAAGAGCTATAATATAGATTTAAAAAAATGGATTATGTAGATAAAAATATTAAAGAAGTTACTACAGAAGATATATATGAATATATAGAATATTTAAAAAGTAAGTATGTGTATAATACTGTGATACGTAAAAGTTAGTTGTATAAAATCTTTATTTAAATTTTTGTTACATGGAAAAATTAATAGATAAAGATCCTAGTAATAAGATAAAAATTTGAATAAAGAAATAAGACTTCCAGAAATATTAACTCTTGAAGAAATAAAAATAATAAATAGTTTTGATCATAGTCCAGAAAATAGACGTAATCAAATGATATGTAAAATGTTGATAGCTACAGGTGCTAGAATTTCTGAAATATTAAATTTGGAAATTAAAAATGTAGAAAATACTGATTTTGAATTTGTTAAAGTCTTTGGTAAAGGTAGCAAATATAGATATATACCCATATATCCTGAACTTGAAAAAGAGTTAAAAGAATACATAGAAAAATATAGACCTGGATTAAAAAATCTGAATTTTCATATTTATTATTTCCGGTATAAGAAGAGAAAAATTTCTGGAAGATATTAAATAAACATGCATTAAATGTTGGAATAGAAAAGAAAATACATCCTCATTTATTTAGACATTCTACAGCTACTTTATTACTTGAAAATGGGGCTGATATTAGAATGGTTCAAAGATATATGAGGCATGCTAGACATAAAAACTACAGAGATTTATACTCATGTTGAAAAATCTATACTTATATATATCAAAAGTGTCAAAAATAGGAGAAAGAAGATGAATGAATTAATGAATAAGTATAGAAAGGAAATCTTAAGTTTTATTATTTTTTATACTTATAGGAATAATAACTCATATATTTTAAGATTTACAACTGTTATTATTTTTAGCCTATCTTTTTTTATTTTTAGTGTATAATATAACAGGTTCTATTTTTTTAAAGTTAAAAGCTAATATAATTAAAATTACATTAATGCTATATTTTTAGTTGATTTAATGCTGTTATTAACAGGTAGATTGAATGAAAAATATTTATTAATATATATTGTAAGTTATGCTATAATACTAATAGCTATAAGTAAAAATAGAAGGAATAAACGGACTGAAAAGAGGTGGGATTCTTTTTGCTATATATACTATTGTTAAATTGATTTATTTAATGTTTTTGATTAATTAATAAGTATATATATATTATGGAATTATTATGATACTTGAAAATAATATGTTATAGAAAAATGAAAGATAAAGTAGCTAGAGCTAGAGTTGAACGTAATAATTATTTAGGTGAATATAAGGAAAGAGTTATTGTTGCTTTAACTAAGAGTGAACTTTCAGAAAAATATATATCCTGAAGTTAAAAAAAGGCTGTGATGAAAAATTGCAAGTCAAATGATAATATCTAGGGATACAGATTTAAGTAAGATAAAGAAATATATAAGATTATCACAAGAAATGAAATTACCTTGTAAAATGGTAGATGGACTTTCTTATGTAGGGGATATAGGCTTGTTGTAGTTTCTAAAGAAGCTCTTAAAAATCCAAAAAGATGATCCCGTGCCACTTTCATTTGAGGAAAGAATATTGAATTCAGGATTAGATGAAATTTTTATAAATCAATGGGTAAAAATATCAAAAATATTATGATATAATAAAAGAAAAATTACCAGAGTTACTAGCTACTATAAGCCAATAACTTTTTTTAGATAGAATAACAGGGACTAAATGTCCTATTGCAGAAAAACTTGAAAATTAGGGAGGATTAAAAATGGTAGAAGGTTTTAAAATAGAAGGTGGAAGAGAACTTAATGGAATAATAGAGGTAAGTGGAGCTAAAAATGCAGCTTTGCCTATAGTGATAGCAACACTTGTTGAAAAAAAGGAGAATATATATTAAATAATGTTCCAAATTTAAGAGATATAAAGAGTATTATTTCAATTACTTGAAGATTTTGGATTAATAGTAGAAAAATTGGAGATAATAGTTATAAAATAACTAATAATGGATTTAAAAAGAAATGAAGCAAGCTATGAAATAGTTAAACAAAATGAGGGCATCTTTCTTAGTTATGGGGCCCTATGATAGCTAATTTAAAGGAATCTGTAGTTTCTCTACCGGGAGGATGTGCTATTGGGTCAAGACCTGTTGATATACATTTAAAAAGGATTTGAAGCATTAGGGTGCTGAAATTACTCAAATTAGAGGATATGTACATGTATCTGCTGAAAATTTAAAAAGGTGCTGATATTGCTTTTTAATTTTCCCATCAGTAGGAGCAACTCAAAAATATATTAATGGCAGCTGTTAAAAATACCAGGAACTACAAGAATAATCAATGCTGCAAGAGAACCTGAAGTTGTAGATTTAGGTAAATTTTTAATTAAAATGGGTGCTAAAATAGAAGGTCTTGGAACTAATACTATAACTATAGAAGGAGTAGAAAAATTACATGCAACAGAATATAGTATAATGCCAGATAGAATAGAAGCGGGTACTTATGTTATAGCTTCAATTTTTAACAAAAGGAGATTTAAAAATTAAGAATGCTAATATAGAGGAATTAGGAGTATTTAAACAAAATCTTGAATCTATGGGAGTTGAATTTGTTAAAAGATGGTGATATATTAACTGTTAAAAGGTAAATTAGAAGATTTAAAACCTACAAGAATTGTTACTATGCCTCATCCTGGATTCCCAACTGATATGCAAGCACAAACAATGTTGCTTTTTATCTATGGTAAAAGGTCATAGTGAAGTAGAAGAAACTGTTTTTGAAAAATAGATTTATGCATGTTCCTGAATTTAATAGAATGGGGACTAATATATCTATTAGACATGGTATAGCTAATGTTGAAGGTGTAGATAAATTATATGGTACTAATGTAATGGCATCAGATTTAAGAGCAGGTGCAGCTTTTAGTAGTTGCTGGTCTTATAGCAGATGGAGAAACTATATTAAGTAGAATCTATCATATAGATAGAGGATATGATAAGTTGGAAGATAAGTTAAAATAAGGTTGGAGCTAAAAATAGAAAGAATTAAGTTGGAAGTTTAATGGTGTAATAAAAAAATATTTTATATAGCCTCTAGAGTATAAAAACTCTAGAGGTATTTTTGATATAATATTACTTGACAAATAATACTATACGATATATAATATTGTTGAGGTGATGATATGCAAATAACAAGTGAAATATTAGAATTTTGTGTGCTTTCTAGTTTGAAAAAGAAGATTTGTATGGATATATATTAACTCAAAAAAATACAATCTAGAGTTAATATTAGTGAATCAACACTTATCCAGTATTAAGACGGTTACAGAAAAAGAATTTTTGGAAACTTATGATGTGAATTTTCAAAGTAGGAATAGGAAATATTATAAAATAACGGATAAAGGTATTAAAGAACTTAATAAATTTATTGAAGAATGGATAGTTTTTAAAAAGAAGAAATTGATAGCTTTTATAGAGGAGTTGAATAATAATGACTAAGAAAAAGTTTATGCAAAAAAATTAGATAAATATATAAAAGATTTACCTTATGATGAGAAAGCTTCTGTATTTATGTTTTATGAAGAATATTTTTAAAGATTTAGGCCTTGAAGATGATGATGAAATACCAAATGATATAAATCCCTAAAAAGTAGCAAGTGATATATTACTTGAATATGGAGTTATTAAAAAGGTAAAGGTTTTTCTTCGTTTAAATTATTTTTTAATAACTATAGGTGGAATATTTAGCTTACCTATTACTATACCTATGCTTATACTTGTGTTTACAGGAATAGTGGTAGCAGGGGTTTTTATTGATTTCGTTATTTGCTGTAATATTTTCAATTTTTAACTGTCCCCTTTTTATTTAGGGTTTTTCTTTGATAGGAATATCTTATTAAAAAGTAAGTGGTAATTTAACTTTTACAAATATATTAGCATCAATGTTGATAATATTAGGAATATGTCTAATTATTTATCCTATAATTAAAGGTATTATAAAAATATTCTTTAAAATATTATTTATGATTACGTCTATGATATACAGTTGGATTTATAATAAAAATGAAATTGACTATAAAAGATATTGATATGGAGTTAAAAACTTGATAAAATTGATTTGAATAATTTTTGTGGGTAAAATTAAAATAATTAAAGGTAATGAAAATAGATTAAAAATATTAAATTCTAATATTGAAAGTATAGTTAAATATGATGAAGAAAAAGGGAGAATTAATTGTCTCTCAGATTGGTAAAGTTTTCTTTAGTGAAAAGTATAAATCTATCATTGGAACTTGAATATTCAGAAGAAAGTTTAGATGTTAGTATAAAAAAATGTAGTTGCTAGATTTAAGATGGAAACACCAGAAATTGGGAATATAGAAATAAAAACATAGTCGGTAGAATTTTTATTTTTATATTATCTGATGATGTGAATTTTGGATAAAAAGTAATATATTAGGTAATGTTAAAATTAAAAATAATATTTTCTATTTCTCCTGAATCAAAATTGAATATGTCTATTTTTAATGTTGTTGGAAAAGTTGTTATAGGAGATGGTAAAGATGCGTAAAATATTAATTGGAATATGTATGTTATTTTTAGGGTGTATAATAATATATTTTTAATGATGGATTTAAAATAATAGATGAAGTAGTTAAAAAGTGAAGATATATTACCTATACAGAATATATTGGTAAAAGATTTTTTTGGAACTGTTGAAATAAAAATCAAATAGAGATAATATAATAAAAAGTGATAATGTAGAAATTAGAAATATTAATGGCTCTTTAAAAATATCAAATAAAAAGGAAAAATGGTTTAATTTTTGGACCAACGAATTCAAAAAGTAGTGATTGAATATAGTAATGATATGTTAGATATAGATGTTGTTGATGTAGTAGGAGATGTATCAATAGAAATGCCACAAATTTCAAATTTAAATATGGTAGATGTAGTTGGTGATATTAATATTAAAAGTAATGGTGTAGTTGATATTGTTGATAGTGAAGATGTATTAGGTAAAGTAAGTTTGAAAAATGTTATAAAAGACTATAATTCTAGTCAAAAATTAGTGTTAGGGATTTAGTTGGAGATATAAATATATTTTTAAAAATTTAACTATAAACAGAAGTTATCTAAAAGAAGTTTCTTTTAACTTCTGTTTTGTTTTTAATACTAGATGAAAAAGATGTATAATAAAAATATTAAAGTAGGCAATGGAATGAGTATAATGGAAAAAGATTAAAGGGATAAATCCTGTTATTGAAATTTTAAAAAAAGTGATACAAATATAGAAAAATTAGAAGTATATAAAGGATTAATAAATCACATATTAAAAATATATTAGATTTAGCTAGTAAAAAGGAATTTAAAAAAATATTTTATACAGATAAAAGAGATGATAATTCTCAAGGAGTAGTAGCATATATTTCAGAATATGATTATTATGTTGATTTTGCAGAATTATTATCAAAAAGAACTTACAAAAGATAAATCTATAATTGTAGTTTTTAGATCAAATACAAGATCCAAGGAATTTTTGGAGCAATTATACGTTCTTGTGAATGTTTTGGAATAGAAAGTATAATAATGCAAGATAGAAATAATGTTAAAGTCACAGAAACAGTTGTAAAAGCATCAACTGGTGCAATAGAACATGTAGCCATTTCTACAAGTTGTTAATATAGCTGATACAATAGATAAATTATATGGATATTTTTGTATATGGAGCAGAAGCTAATGGCGATAAATATTACTATGAAGAAAGTATCCGGATAAAGTAGTTCTTGTATTAGGAAGTGAAGGTAAAGGTTTAAGAAAAAGAGTAAGAGAAAGCTGTGATTCAATATTAAAAATACATCTAAAAGGACAAATAAATTCATTGAATGTATCTGTTGCAGGTGGTATTTTTATTATCTGAAATGAGTAAATAGAGAGGTGTTAGTTTGAATAAGGAATATATTTTTAAAAATATAGAAGAAAAAATGGCAAAAATTTGGGATGATAATAAAGTTTTTAAAAAGTGAGAATAATATAGATGGTAAAGAAACATATTATGTTTTAGAAATGTTTGCATATCCTTCAGGTAAATTACATGCTGGACATCTAAGAAATTATACTATAGGGGATGCTATAGCTAGGTATATGAAAGGATTTAATGTTATTCATCCTTTTGGTTGGGATTCATTTGGACTTCCAGCTGAAAATGCGGCTATAGATAATGGAGCAAGTCCTGCTTTTATGGACAGCACAAAATATAGAAAATATGAAAAAGACAATTGAAATTAATGGGACTTTCTTATGATTGGGATAGAGAAATAGCAACATATAAGAAAGAGTACTATAAATTTAATCAAAAATTCTTTATAGATATGTATAAAAAGGTTTGGTGTACAAGAAAAATCTTATGTAAATTGGTGCCCTGATTGTCATACTGTACTTGCAAATGAACAAGTTGAAGATGGTAAATGTTGGCGTCACGGTAAGACTGATGTTATACAAAAAGAATTATCTCAATGGTATTTTTAAAAACAACAGATTATGCTGAAGAATTATTAAAAGGTCATGAAGAATTAAAAGGGCATTGGCCTGAACAAGTTTTTAGCTATGCAAAAACTGGATAGGTAGATCAGAAGGAACAGAAGTAGATTTTTACTCTTGAATATAAAAGGTGAAAATATTAAAATACCGGTATTTACAACTAGAATAGATACTATATGGAGTTACATATATATGTCTTGCTCCTGAACATGATTTAGTTTCTAATATAATATTAAAAAGAGAAACCTGAATTAAAAGAAAAATTGATGCTATGATAAATGAAGATAAAAATTTCAAGAGAATCTCAAGATAAAAGATGGAATTTTCACAGGATTTTATATGTTAAAAATCCAATAAATTCTGAAATGATACCTATGTATATAGCAAATTATGTGATTAATGGATTATGGTATTGGTGTTGTAATGGCAGTTCCTGCTCATGATGATAGAGATTTTAAATTTGCACAAAAAAAATATAATTTGAGAGCCAAAAGATGTTATTAAAGCAAAAATCCTGAATTTGAATTTGATGGAACGAAGGCATATTTAGGGTAAAGGGTACACTTATTAATTCAGGAGAATTTGATGGATTATCTAATGTAGATTCAAAAGATGCTATAGTAAAAACTTGAAAGTTTAGGAGAAGGTGAGAAACTATAAATTATAGATTACATGATTGGTTGATAAGTAGACAAAGATATTGAGAACTCCAATTCCTGTCAATATATGGAGAAGATGGTAATTTATACTTAGATGAAAAATTTACCAGTAGAGCTTCCTACAGATGTTAGTTTTGATACAGGAGGTAATCCGTTAGAAACTTCTCAATCATTTAAGGAAGTGACACTACCTAATGGAGTTAAAGGTATACGTGAAACAGATACTATGGATACATTTGTTGATTCATCATGGTATTATTTAAGATATTTAAATCCGCAGGGAGAGAAGACTTAGCTTTTGATAAGTTATCTGCTGATAAAAATACACCTGTTGATCAATATATAGGTGGGATAGAGCATGCTGTAATGCATCTTCTTTATGCTAGATTCTTCCATAAAGTATTTAGAGATTTAGGTTATTTAGATACAAATGAACCATTTAAAAATCTTTGACTCAAGGAATGGTTCTTGATTATTCATATTACTCAAATAATGAAAGAAGATATTTGTTTAGAGAAGAAGTAGAAATCAAAGATGGAAATCCTGTAAGTAAAAGAAAAACAGGGAGAAGTATTAGTTTCTAAACTTGAAAAATGTCTAAATCTAAGAATAATGGACTTGATCCTGAAAGCATAATTAGAGAATATGGAGCAGATGCTACAAGATTGTTTTCTTTATTTGCTGCACCACCTGAAAAAGAATTAGAATGGAATATGAATGGTGTTGTTGGAGCATATAGATTTATTAATAGAATATATTTATTAGTTCAAGAAAATAGAGAAATATTAAATAAAAATATTCTGAAACTATTGTTGAACATAGAAATAAATATGATGAAAGTTTACAAAGAAAACACATCTAACTATTAAAAAGTTACAGAGAGTATGGAAGATAATTTTCACTTTAACACAGCAATAGCTGCAATTATGGAACTTTTAAATGAATTAACAACATTTAAACAGAATGTACTAGATTTAAAATGAAAAATCTTCTGAATCTGATAAAAATATTTAAAGAATCAATGGAAGCTATAATATTAATGATTTCTCCGTTTTCACCACATGTTTCTGAAGAATTATGGAGAGAAATGGGAGAAGAAGGATATATATTTAATGCAAAATGGCCTGTGTTTATTGAGGAATTAACTATCAGTAATGAAGTTACTATAGCTGTTCAAGTAAATGGTAAGTTAAGAGGAACTTTGGTTTCTAAACTTGATTCAACAGAAGATGAGGTGTTTGGACAAGCGATTAATATATCTAATGTAGCACAATTTATTGAAGGTAAAGAGATAGTTAAAAATATTAGTTAAAAATAAATTGTTAAATATAGTAGTAAAATAAGGAACTCTCTTAGGAGAGTTCTTTTAGGAAATAAAGGAGAGTAAATGAATAAAAACAAGAAGTGCAGAATTAATGATTGTTATAGTAGCATTAATATGGGGGACTGGTTTTGTAACTACTAAAATGGCTATGGAAAAATGGCGTAGGAGCTTATTACTTGTTGTTTATAAGATTCTTTGTGGCATCTATTTTACTATTCTTTATTTTAAAATTTAAAGGAATAAGAATAAATAGAGAAAAATAATGCCTTCAGTTATGCAAGGGCTTTTTGTTGACTATAGCTTATACAATTCAAACTATAGCTCTACATTATACAACGCCTGCTAAAAAAACTCTGTTTTATCAGGACTTAATGTTATTTTTGTACCGTATATATTATATATATTTTTTAGATTAGATATTTTTACTATAGTTTCTTCTGTACTTGCGTTTTTGGGAACTTTTTTCTTTTGTCGGGCAATATATCAAATTTTTCGGAAATAAATAAAGGAGATTTATTATCTATAATATGTGCTGTATTTTTGCACTTTATATAATTTTTATAGAGAAATATGCTAAGAATGTTAATGTATTTGAGACTACTTTTGTTCAGTTTGTTACGGTATCTATTGCTTGTTTTTATTATCTTTGTTTAATGGAGAAGTTAAAACTTTAAGTGCTCCAACATATGTATTTACTATATATCTTGGTTTATTTGGTACTTTTTATATCGTATAATTTACAAATTATGGCTCAAAAAGTATTAAGTGCCTCTAGAACAGTATTGTTTTTATCGTTAGAAGTTGTTTTTGGAGTAGCTTTATCTGTAATATTAGGTTATGATACTTTTAGTTTAAATATATTAATTGGTACTATACTTGTGTTTATTGGTATAATAATAGGAGAAACAAAAACTTGATTTTATACTTAAAAAGGAGAAAAATGATGAATGATTTGATAAAAAGAATTTGAAAATCTTCTTTCTGAAAAGAAAAAGATATCAAATTGAATCAAGAGGAGTAGAAGAGGTAGAAGTTTTAAAAATATGTGAATTAGCTGAAAAAAATATATGGAGAAAAATCTAGCTAAATATATATATTATTTAAATGAATTAGGTGGGGCTAGTAAATATATAGGTGAATATAATTTAGGGTTAAAAACGCTTGAAAAAAGTACAAAAATTTGGTTTTAGAATTAGAAGGTAATATGAGTGTTGCTTATGCAACTACTATATTAAATACTATAGAGGTTCTTAGATTTAAAGGAGAGTTAGAAAATCTTGAATCTATGTATTTAAAAAGTTATTGATATATATAAAATGAATGGTAAAACTTTTTCTTATGAATTTTGTGGAGTATGTAATAATTTAGGTCTATATTATCAAAATATAGGAATATGGATAAAAGCTATATATTATCATAAACAAAGTGCTAATATTTTACCCTAATATGCCAGAGCATATTGTAGAATATGCTACAACTTTAAATAATTTGGTTATTCCGTATAAAGAAAAAGGAGATCTTGCTAACGCTTATGATTGTTTAGAAAAGGCACAATCTATTTATGAAAAAAACTTTGGGTGTTAATCATGCGATGTATTCAGCAACATTAAATAATTTAAGTATTTTAAAACTTGAAGAAGGAGATTTAGACTCTAGTATTAATGTATTGGAAAAAGCATTAGTAATTGTAGAGAAATCTTTTGGGGAAAATAGTATTAACTATTTAAATTTAGTTGAAAATATAAAATACATTAAAAAGTTTGAAAAAGATGAAAAATAACTTTGGACATAAGAGAAGATGCTAAATTAATAGATAAATCTAAAGAATTTACTAATAAATTATTATTACCTAAGATAAGGAAAAGTTTTACCGGAGGTTTTAGATAAAATAAATATAGCTTTAATTGGAGAAGGATCAGAAGTTTTTAGGGTATGATGATAACTATTCTAAAAGATCATGATTATACGTTTATGCCGGTTATATTTTTAAATAAAAATGATTTTTGAAAAATATGCTATAAAATTAAAAACATATTACTTTGTTTACCTTCAGAATTTTTTAGGGATAAAGCATATTAATAGTGATGTTATCTTAGAAAGACGTGGGAGTACAAGATTTAAGTGAATATATGTATAGATATTTTGGGAAAGATGAATATGAATTTACTATAGAAGATTATAGAAAAATACCTGAATATGTATTTAAAGTTTTAACTAGTGGTGAAATATTTTATAAAGGAAATGAAGATTTGACTAATATATTGAATAAAATAAAATATTATCCTGAAGTTATTAGAGAAAATAAAAATAGCTACAGTGTGTATCGAAAATAGCACAATCAGGTCAATATAATTATCTTAGACTTATGAAAAGAGGAGATATAATAGGAGCTGAGAAAGCTAAAAGTGAATTTATAGAAAATGCTATTCATTTAGTATATTTATTAAATAAAAGAATATATACCTTTTTTTATAAATGGTATTCAAAAGGTCTTAAAGATTTAAAAATATTAGGAGATTTGGTGTATAATCGTATAATAGAGATATTAACTGAAAATTATGATATGCATAAAATGTCTAATAAAAATAGAAGAAATATGTTATTTTTAGTCGAAGAGCTTAAAAACAAAAATTAAGTAATGTTAAAGGTTATTTTTGGTAAACCATGCGATATTTATACAATCAAATATAGATGATGAATTCTTAAAAAACATGGTCTCCATATGAAGATTAGGAGGTTTTTATGAGTAGAGAAGAGTTGATAAAAGAAATTATAGATAGAGAGTGGGAAATGTTTTCTGTATTAAAAACACAGGAGGTATAGCTGAATGTCAAAATAATAAGCCAGAATTTATTATAATGCGTAGTGGTCAATGGGATAATTTGCCGGATAAAAATACTTGAAAGTTATAAGCAAGACTTGATAGATGCAAAAGAAATTGGTAGAAATTTATTAGAGGAAAAATATAAGAATGATGGAATATTCAGCTCCAAGCGAATTTGAAGGAGTTAAACATCTACTTCCGGATATAAGTAATGGATCTTTAACTTTAATAAGACAAATAGAAAAATATATTTAAATTGGGGAGATGAATTTGAAAGTAAGTTTCCTAAATTTTTCTAAACTTTGCAGACCACTTAGAAGTTCAGGAGATATACCTGAAAGAGCTTCAGTTCAAACCTATTTAATAGGTGAATTAAGTAGTTATTCAACTCGTACAGTTCTTTTTATTATGACTATGTTAAAACAATGTGTTGAAAAAGGAATAAATTTAATTTATGTTACTCATACTGATGTTGTTAAGAAAAAAAGATTTAATTCAATAGAAGAAGTTGAATCAGCGCTTGTTTAGTTTTTACTTGTTATATCTTTTTAAATATGATAAAATTGAAAAATAAAGAATAAATTTAGGAGGAGCGAATATGTTAGATATTTTATTACCTGACGGATCAAAAATCTATAGAAAGCATGAGTGTTATAGAATTTACTAAAACTATATCACCTTCTTTAGCTAAGAAAACCGTTGGGGCAATATTTGATGGAGTTCAAGTTGATGTAAGTTTTTGTTTTAAATAAATCAGGAGAAATAGAATTAATAACAACAGATACTAGGATTAGAAATTTTTAAGACATAGTAGTGCACATGTTATGGCTGAAGCTGTATTAAATCTATTTCCTAATACTAAAGTTACTATAGGGGCCTGCTATAGAAAATGGTTTTTATTATGATTTTGACACAGAAAGACCATTTACTGAAGAAGATTTAGTTAGTATAGAAAAAGAAATGAAAAAGATTAATAAAAATTAAATTCAAAAATTTGTAAAAGAAGTTTGGAATAGAGAAAAAGCACGTAAATATTTTGAAGAAAAAGGTCAAAGTTATAAAGTAGAAATACTAGATTCTTTAGAAGGTGAAAGAATTTGGTATATATACACAAGGTGACTTTACTGATCTTTGTGAGGGACTCATTTACCATCTACTGGATATATTAAAGCGTTTAAATTATTAAATTCTGCAGGTGCTTATTGGCGTGGAGATTCTAAAAATAAAAATGTTACAAAAGAATTTATGGAATATCTTTCTATTCACAACAAGAATTAGATGAATATATTAAACAAGTGGAAGAAGCGGAAAGACGTGATCACAGAAAATTAGGTAAACAATTAAATCTATTCTTCATAGATGAACACGGTCCTGGGTTCCCATTTTTCATGCCTAAAAGGAATGAGATTATTTAATAGATTGCAAGAATTATGGAGAATAGAACATAGAAAAACAAAGCTTATGATGAAATAAGAACACCAATAATGTTAGATAAAGAATTATGGGAAATATCAGGACATTGGTTTAATTATAGAGAAAATATGTATACATCAGAGATAGATGAAAAAAAGTTTACGCTATTAAACCTATGAATTGCCCTGGATCTATAATTGCATATAAAAATAGCTTACATTCATACAAGGATTTACCATTGAAATATGCTGAAATGGGACATGTTCACAGACATGAATTTAGTGGTGCTTTACATGGATTAATGCGTGTTAGAGCGTTCGTTCAAGATGATGCTCATGTTTTCTGTACACCAGATCAAATAAAAGGCCAAATTAAAGAAATAATAACACTTTATGATAAATATTATAAATTATTTGGATTTGATTTCCATGTAGAATTATCAACTAAACCTGAAAAAGCTGTAGGAGATGATGCTGTTTGGGAAATATCAGAAAAAGGCATTAGAAGAAACTCTTAAAAGAAGCAGGTATTGATTATAGAATAAATCCGGGAGATGGAGCATTTTATGGTCCTAAAATAGACTTTAAAATGAAAGATTCTATAGGAAGGATATGGCAAACTGGTACTATACAATTAGATATGAATTTACCAGAAAGATTTGATATGACTTATGTTGGAAAAAGATGGTGAAAAACATAGACCTGTTATGATACATAGAGCTATGTTTGGATCTATGGAAAGATTTATGGGGATATTAATAGAGCATTATGCAGGTGCATTCCCTGTTTGGCTTTGCTCCAACTCAAGTTAAGATATTGACTATATCTCAAGAACAAGTTCCATATGCAGAAAACTTATATAAAGAATTATTACAAAAAGGTGTCGATGTAGAATTGGATACTAGGGATGAAAAAGATAGGGTTATAAAATTAGAGAGCGAATGCTGAGCAAAAATACCAGTTCAATTAGTAATTGGTAAAAATGAAGTTGAAAATAATCAAGTTAATGTAAGAAGATTTGGTTCAACAGAAAGTGAAACAATTGAAAAAGGGATTTTTATAGAAAATTTATTAAAAAGAAATTGACATTAAGTTTTAAAATTTCTTAAGGAGGTGAGGCTTTATGAATAGAGGATATTATAGTGATTTTGAATTAAATGATTTGATATCAAAAAATACAAGGATCATATCTTTGGATGGGGAATAGGTCTTTTAATAACTTTTGGGATTATGTATTCTGGATTATTTAGCAATAATTTATTAATGTTTTTCATTAGGATTTTCAAGAATTTCATTCATAGTTATACTTGGGTTAGTGTTTTCTATGAGTTATGGTGTCAATAAGATGAGTTCAGCTACATTGAAAATATTATTCTTAATTTATGCTGCTATTTTAGGATAACACTTATCCCTATCATGTATGCTTATAGTTTTTTTAGCATATTAAATATATTTTTAGAACATCAGCTATGTTTTTTGGAATGACTATATATGGAATGTTTACTGATAGTAATTTGATGAATTATACTAAATATTTATTTGGAGCAATAATAGGTATATTGGTTATGTCTTTATTAAATATTTTTTAAGAAATGATGGAATTAATATAACTATATCAATTATAGGCTTATTTGTATTTATGGTATATACAGCAGTAGATAGTCAAATTATTAAAAATAATATGATGATTCTTTATGAGAAGGTCAAGATGATATTATTGAAAAAGTTCAAATATTAGGAGCTCTTAATTTATATATGGACTTTATAAATATGTTTTTATATTTATTAAGATTGTTTGGAAAGATCAAGAGATTAAAAATATGGATTACTCTTCAGAGTAATCCTTTTTATTTTTATCCGATTTATTTTTAAGAAAAAATTTTTTTATTGATGTATTTTTATGCGGTAAAAAGCGGTGAAACAAATAAAAACAAAAATTTTTAGTAGTTGACAATGAGATAAATTTTTATGATAATATAATTATTGTCCACGAGGGAAACCGAGTGGAAGGACAATGAGATAAGAAATATAAAAAGCAAACAACTGTGAAAGACAAGAAAAGAAGTCAATTACTTTAGGAATAACTTAAGAAGGATTAAACGTATAGACACAAAAGGTGTAATAAAGATTTAATATAAAAAATAAAAATATTGAATGAAGAGTTTGATCCTGGCTCAGGATGAACGCTGACAGAATGCTTAACACATGCAAATCTATGTAAATTAATAGTGCTTGCACTACTAAGGAGCATGGTGGACTGGTGAGTAACGTGAAAAGAACTTGCCTCTTAGACTGGGATAACAAGTGGAAACGCTTGATAATACTAGATATTATGATACTAAGGCATCTTGGTAACATGAAAGGATAAGATTGCTAAGAGAGCTTTGCATCCTATTAGCTAGTTGGTGGGGTAAAGGCCTACCAAGGCGATGATAGGTAGCCGGGCCCGAGAGGGTGAACGGCCACAAGGGGACTGAGATACGGCCCTTACTCACAGGGAGGCAGCAGTGGGGAATATTGGACAATGGAGGAAACTCTGATCCAGCAATTCTGTGTGCACGAAGAAGGTTTTCGGATTGTAAAGTGCTTTCAGTAGGGAAGAAGAAAGTGACGGTACCTACAGAAGAAGCGACGGCTAAATACGTGCCAGCAGCCGCGGTAATACGTATGTCGCAAGCGTTATCCGGAATTATTGGGCTTAAAGGGCATCTAGGCGGTTTTTCAAGTCAGGGGTGAAAACTTATGGCTCAACCATAAGCTTGCCTTTGAAACTGAAAAACTAGAGTACTGGAAAGGTGGGTGGAACTACACGAGTAGAGGTGAAATTCGTAGATATGTGTAGGAATGCCGATGATGAAGATAACTCACTGGACAGAAACTGACGCTGAAGTGCGAAAGCTAGGGGAGCAAACAGGATTAGATACCCTGGTAGTCCTAGCTGTAAACGATGATCACTGGGTGTGGGGATGAATAGTCTCTGTGCCGAAGCAAAAAGCGATAAGTGATCCGCCTGGGGAGTACGTACGCAAGTATGAAACTCAAAGGAATTGACGGGGACCCGCACAAGTGGTGGAGCATGTGGTTTAATTCGACGCAACGCGAGGAACCTTACCAGGTCTTGACATACTCGGAATCTTTTGGAAGCAAAGGAGTGCCTTCGGGAACCGAGATACAGGTGGTGCATGGCTGTCGACAGCTCGTGTCGTGAGATGTTGGGTTAAGTCCCGCAACGAGCGAAACCCCTATCATTAGTTGCCATCGATTAAGTTGGGGACTCTAATGAAACTGCCTGCGAAGAGCAGGAGGAAGGTGGGGATGACGTCAAGTCATCATGCCCCTCTATGATCTGGGCTACACACGTGCTACAATGGGTAGTACAAAGAGGAGCGAAATAGCGATATGGAGCAAATCTCAAAAGCTACTCTCAGTTCGGATTGAAGTCTGCAACTCGACTTCATGAAGTTGGAATCACTAGTAATCGCAAATCAGCAATGTTGCGGTGAATACGTTCTCGGGTCTTGTACACACCGCCCGTCACACCACGAGAGTTAGTTGCACCTGAAGTTACTGGCCTAACCGTAAGGGAGGAGGTACCTAAGGTGTGATTAGTGATTGGGGTGAAGTCGTAACAAGGTATCCGTACCGGAAGGTGCGGATGGATCACCTCCTTTCTAAGGAGAAAGAAATAAACAAAACTTTTTAAGTTATTTTGTTTGCTTTTGTATTTCAAGTCATGGTTAAGGGCGTATAGCTCAGGTGGTTAGAGCACTGTGCTGATAACGCAGGGGTCACTGGTTCGAGTCCAGTTATGCCCACCAAATATGACTGTATGGGGATATAGCTCAGCTGGGAGAGCGCCGCACTTGCACTGCGGAGGTCAGCGGTTCGAACCCGCTTATCTCCACCAGAAAAATAATAGGACAATGAGAAATGAATAGTTAGGTAAAAAGTTACAACTGAACAAGTTAAGGAATCAAGAAAAGAGAGAGTTAACTGTGAAAGAATAAAAAAATAAGAATGAGAAAGCTAAATAAGGGCACACGGAGGATGCCTAGGTAGTAAAAGCCGAAGAAGGACGTGATAAGCTGCGAAAAGCTTGGGGGAGTTGCATATAAACAGAGATCCCGAGATATCCGAATGGGGAAACCTATATACTGGAAGAGTATATGAGAAATAGGTAAGCCAGTGAACTGAAACATCTAAGTAACTGGAGGAAAAGAAAGTAAAAACGATTCTCTTAGTAGCGGCGAGCGAACGGGGAGGAGCCTAAAACATAGTAGTGTAAAAGTTGACACGTTGCTATTATGTGGTAGAGGGATATACAAGAGAGGATAGTCATAAATCTCGGTATATATATATGTAAACGGAACATAGTTGGAAAGCTAGACCAAAGAGAGTGATAGTCTCGTATAGTGTAAAAGTATGTATATATTAGTATAGATCCCGAGTAGCGTCGAACACGAGGAATTTGGCGTGAATCAGCGAGGACCATATCTCGTAAGGCTAAATACTTTTACTGACCGATAGAGGAGAGTACCGTGAGGGAAAGGTGAAAAGAACCCAGAGTATGGGAGTGAAAAAGAATTTGAAACCGTGTGCTTACAAACGGTAGGAGCCGAAAGGTGACTGCGTGGATTTTGGTTAATCATCCTGCGAGTTATGATATGTGGCGAGGTTAAAAGAGTGGAGCCGAAGGGAAACCGAGTCTTAAGAGGGCGAAAGTCGCATGTTATAGACGCGAAACCTAGTGATCTAGGCCTGTCCAGGTTGAAGCTGCAGTAAGATGCAGTGGAGGACCGAACTCACCGCCGTTGAAATGTTGGGAGATGAGATAGGTTTAGGGGTGAAAAGCCAATCGAACTAGGAGATAGCTCGTTCTCTCCGAAATGCATTTAGGTGCAGCCTTAAAGTTAAGATATATGGGGGTAGAGCACTGTATAACCTAGGGGGCGTATAGCACTGACAGTTAAGCAAACTGCGAATACCATATATTAATATTTAGGAGTGAGTCTATGGATGACAAGGTCCGTGGACGAGAGGGGAACAACCCAGAACATCAGCTAAGGTCCCAAATTATGTCTAAGTGGGAAAGGAGGTGGATATTCACAAACAACCAGGAGGTTGGCTTAGAAGCAGCCATACCTTTAAAAGAGTGCGTAATAGCTCACTGGTCGAGAGTATCTGCGCCGAAGATTTAACGAGGGCTAAGACATAAACCGAAGCTATGTAACAAGTAATTGTTGGTAGGGAGAGCGTTCTGTAAGCTGTTGAAGGAGAGTTGAAAGATGATCTGGAGGTATCAGAAGTGAGAATGCAGGAATGAGTAGCGAGAAAGAGGGTGAGAATCCCTCTGGCCGGAAGTCCAAGGTTTCCAGGGGAAGGTTTGTCCTCCCTGGGTGAGTCGGGACCTAAGCGAAGACTGAAGAGTCGTGGCGAATGGAAAATAGGTTAATATTCCTATACCACTTCCAATCTATAGTGATGGAGTGACGCAGGAAGGTATGTAAGATGTCTGACGGATTAGGCATTCTAAGGGAGAAGCATGATAGTAGAGGCAAATCCATACTATTAAATGTTAGGCCTGATGGGGAAGTGTACTACGGTACATAAGTTACAAATCCCTACACTGCCGAGAAAAAAACTTCTAAACTGAAAGGGAGTGCCCGTACTGTAAAACCGACACAGGTGGACTGGGTGAGAAACCTGAGGGCCGACAGGATAACTCTAGCTAAGGAACTCTGCAAAAATAGCCCCTGTAACTTCGGGAGAAGGGGTGCCTATAGTAGGTGAAGGAGAACATCTGGAGCTGATGTAGGCCGCAGTGAAGAGTCCCAAGCAACTGTTTATCAAAAAAACACAGGTCTATGCTAAGCTGAAAGGCGACGTATATGGGCTGACACCTGCCCAGTGCTGGAAGGTTAAGAGGAGGATTGAGAGATTCGAATTGAAGCCCCAGTGAACGGCGGCCGTAACTATAACAGTCCTAAGGTAGCGAAATTCCTTGTCGGGTAAGTTCCGACCTGCACATGAATGGTGAAATGATTTTGGGAGCTGTCTTGGCTGGAGACCTGGTGAAGTTGTAATGTCGGTGAAGATACCGACTACCTGTAGTAGGACGGAAAGACCCCGTGGAGCTTTTACTGTAGTTTGGCATTGGGTTTTGGTAATGTGTGTATAGAATAGTTGGGAGACTGAGATCTAGCTACGCTAGTAGTTAAAGGAGTCATCGTTGGAATACCATCATATTATTGAAATTCTAATCAAGAAATTGAGACAGTGCTAGATGGGCAGTTTGACTGGGGCGGTCGCCTCCTAAAAGAGTAACGGAGGCGTTCAAAGGTTCCCTCAGGTTGGATGGAAATCAACCAAAGAATGTAAAAGGTATAAAGGGAGCTTGACTGCGAGATTGACGGATCGAGCAGGTGCGAAAAGCAGGACTTAGTGATCCGGCGGTGCTGTATGGAAAGGCCGTCGCTCAACGGATAAAAAGCTACCCGGTGATAACAGGCTGATACTTCCCAAGAGTCCATATCGACGGAAGTGTTTGGCACCTCGATGTCGGCTCGTCTCATCCTGGGGCTGGAGAAGGTCCCAAGGGTTGGGCTGTTCGCCCATTAAAGAGGCACGCGAGCTGGGTTCAGAACGTCGTGAGACAGTTCGGTCCCCTATCCACTACAGGCGTTAGAATATTGAAAAAGATCTGTCCTTAGTACGAGAGGACCGGGATGGACAAACCTCTGATGTATCGAGTTGTCACGCCAGTGGCATGGCTGAAAGTAGTCACGTTTGGAAGGGATAATCGCTGAAAGCATCTAAGTGAGAAACCCACTTTGAGATAAGTATTCTTTTAAGTATCCACTGAGACTAAGTGGTTGATAGGTTGGGGGTGTAAAGTGTAGTGATACATTTAGCTGACCAATACTAATAATACGTAAGCTTTACATAACTTTTTACTAATAACTATTCATTTCTAATTGTCCTAGACAATAGTTTGGTGACTTTAGCCACAGGGATCACCCAGTAACATTTTCGAACCTGGCAGTTAAGTCTGTGTACGCCGAAAAATACTAAGTAATTGGGAAGATAGGTAGTTGCCAAACTCTTTTTATTTGTAGCAATATACATTTTTTTAAGAAAAAGGTTGTAATATAACAAAGTATTGACTTTTATAATTTAAAATGATAAAATTAATTAAATTAAAAATTAAAATGAAGGGCTTTATGGCTAGGAAACAGATCTTGAATCTGAAAAAGTAAAATCATTAGAAATAGCACTTTCAAATATACGTAAATCGTATGGTGAAGGTGCTATTATGAAACTGGAGAAAATAGAAAACTTGACGTTAAAAGCAATATCTACAGGTTCTATAGGTATTGATATTGCACTTGGAATAGGAGGTGTTCCAAGGGAAGAATAGTAGAAATATATGGTGCAGAATCTTCAGGTAAAACAACTATAGCTTTACATATTATAGCAGAAGCTCAAAAAAAAGGAGGTTTAGCCGCTTTTATTGATGCTGAACATGCTTTTAGATCCTATATATGCGAAAGCATTAGGTGTTAATATTGATGGATTATTAATATCACAACCTGATACTGGAGAACAAGCTTTAGAAATTGCTGATCATTTAGTAAAGAAGTGGTGCTCTTGATGTTGTTATAGTTGATTCAGTTGCTGCTCTTGTTCCTAAACAAGAAATTGAAGGAGAAATGGGAGATCAACAAAATGGGGCTGCAAGCTAGATTAATGTCTAAAGGATTAAGAAAAATAACAGGAAGTGTATCTAAATCTGATACAGTACTAGTATTTATTAATCAAACAGAGAAAAAATAGGTGGATTTTTCATTCACTCCAGGTGTTCAAACTACTACATCAGGTGGTCGTGCGCTGAGTTTTTCTCTTCTGTTAGAATGGAGATTAAGAGAGTTGGAAGCATAAAAGCAAGGAGATGAGGTTATAGGAAATGAAACTTTAGCTAAAATAACTAAGAATAAAGTTGCACCTCACATAAGGAAGTTAAATTTGCAATAATGTACGGTAAAGGTATATCTCATAGTACTGAGGTTTTAGATATTGCCCTTGAAAGAGAAATTTGTAGAAAAGTGGAGCATGGTTTAGCTTTGGAGATGAAAGACTTGGTCAAGGTAAAGTTAATGTTGAAAAGATGTTAGCAGAGAATAAAGAGTTATTTGAAGAAATAGAAGCTAAAGTATTGGAATCTATAAAAGCGGAACAAAAAGCAAGTGTTACAGTTGAAGATACAGTGATAGAAGATGAAAAATACAGAAAATACAGAAGAATAAGTTATATTTAGAAAACGAGATTATTGATATATCTAAAGATATTATATATATGTATTCCTTAAAAGTTGATATGGATATTAGAAATATATATGATGAATTAATTTTTGAATCTATGAAATATAAGGCACTGCATATTATTGGTTTAAGAAGTCGAACAGAATTAGAATTGAGAAACAAATTAAAAAGAAAAATATTCTAAACATAATTTTCATATAATTGATGATGTTATATTAAAATTAAAAAGATATGAATTTAATTAATGATTATGAGTATGCAAATTATTATGTTAAATGTAATATGAATAAAGGTAAAAATAAAATTAAAAATATCTTTTTAACTAAAAGGTATATCTAATAATGTGTTAGATGAAATATTATCTGAATTTTCAGATGAATTATATAATGAAGAAATTTTTAAAAGTAAAAGAAATATTAGAAAAATAAGGATATTCCTGTAGAAAAATTTTTAGAAAATTGATAACTATGGGTTATAGTTATTCTGTAGTATATAAGTTGTTAAAACCAAGCTTAAATAGTTTGGTTTTTAATTTTTAGGAGGAAAATGAAGTATGTTTTAGCAACTAAAAAATAGGGGAATGTAAATTAGAGGAATTTCAAAAATTATTTTTCAGAAATTGGCTTAGAAATAGTTTCAGAAGAAGAATTTTTAATGGTGAAATGTAGAAAACGGTAAAACTTTTGAAGAAAATCTTTAATTAAAGCAAAAACTATAGGGAGATATATCTAAATTTCCTACAGTTGCTGATGACTCTGGATTATGTATAGATGATTTGAACGGTGAACCTGGAATATTTAGTGCTAGATATTTTTCCCAGAATGTAAGGACTATAATGAAAAATGTAAAAATGATAGAACTGTTAATTCAAAAATGGAAGTAGAAAAGCTCATTTTTGTCTCAGTGATTACTATATATTATCCAGAAAAATGGTCATGTTGAACATTTTAGAGGTGAGTGTTATGGTGAAATATCTAAAGAATTAAAAAGGAACTAATGGACATGGCTATGATCCCTATATTTTATTCATATGAATTAGAAAAAAAGGATTTGCCGAGGTAACTTTTAGAAGAAAAGAATAAAAGTAAGTCATAGAGCTAAGAGCTTTTGGACTATTGAAAAATATTTATTGGAGAAATAAATGTATAATAAAGTATATGATGAATTAGAATGTTTTAATTTTAAATCTTTAGCTAAAAATAAGAGCTATAAAAATAAAATAAATGCATTAAAAAGACTTGGTATATATACTTTGAAGGATTTAATATATTTTTCCAAGAGCATATGAAAATAGTGCTAAACTAAAGAAAATTTCAACATTAAAAGATGGAGAAAATGCTATAGTAAGAGGTATAGTAATTGATCTAAAAAGTTAATATTTTTAATGCAAGAAAAATGATTAAAGCTTTAATTAAGGATGAAGATGGAGATGTGTTGGAAGTTGTGTGGTTTAATGCTCCATATATATCAAAATCTATATTTATTAATGATAATATACAAGTTGACATCAAAAAGTAAAGAAAAAGAATATTACAAATGGTTAATCCTTCGTATATAAAATTAAATAGTAAAAGTGTTAGAGTAAATGAAGTTGATAAAGATGCTATATATCTCTTTGACATCAGGGATAACACAGAAAATTTTTAATTGGAATTATAGAAGAAGCTATAGACAAATATTTATTTCTTTTGAAGAAAATTTACCTAGAACTTTTTATATTAGATAATAAATTGATGGATAGAAAACAAGCTATTATTAATATGCATAAACCTAAAATGAAAAATGATTACATAGAAGCTAAAAAGAGATTTATATTTGAAGAAGCTCTTATACTTGAAACTAAAATTTTTGAAAAATAGATATTCAGAAAATATGAAAAATAGTAGTTTATATTTTTAAATGATAATAAAAATATGTTAAAAGAGTATATTAAAAAAATTTACCATTTGAATTAACTCATGATCAAAAAGACTGTTATATCAGAGATATATAAAAGAATTAAATGAAGGTAAAATTATTAATAGATTACTTCAAGGAGATGTGGGTAGTGGAAAAACGGTAGTTTCATTGGTGATGTTATTATATATGGCTGAAAAATTCATATCAAGGTGTAATAATGGCTCCTACAGAAATATTAGCAAGACAGCATTATTTAGAAGTATGTAATGAGTTTAGTAAATTTGGGATTAATGTTGGATTATTAACAGGAAGTGTTAAAGGTAAAGTTAAAGAAAAATATATGAAGATGTTAAAAATGGTACTATAGATATATTGATAGGAACTCATTCTCTTATAGAAGATAATCTTGAATTTAATAAATTAGGTCTAATAATTATAGATGAACAACATAAATTTGGTGTTGAGCAAAGAAATAAAATACGTGATAAAGGTATATATTCTAATTTAATAGTTATGAGCGCAACTCAATTCCCAAGATCATTAGCTCTTACTATTTATGGTGATTTAGATGTGTCTATTATAAAAAATAAGCCTGTAGGACGTAAATCTATTAAAACAAAATGGATATAAAAAGAAGAAAAATGATGTATGAATTTATAGAAAATAAAATAAAAGAAGGAAGACAGATATATGTTGTTTCTCCTTTGATAGAAGAAAGTGAAAAATTAAATTTATCATCAGCTGAAGAAGTTTTTCAATTGTATAAAGAAAAAAATTTCCTCAATTTAATGTTGGACTTTTACACGGAAGATTAAATAACAAAGAAAAAGATAAGGTTATGGAAGAATTTAAAAATAATTATATAGATATACTAGTTTCACAACTGTTGTTGAAGTAGGTGTAAATGTACCAAACTCTACAATAATAGTTATATTAAGTTCTAGAGAGGTTTGGTTTATCTTCCCTACATCAATTGAGAGGTAGAGTTGGAAGAAGTTCTATGCAATCATATTGTTTTTAGTTTCTGATACTAAAAATGAAATATCAAGAAAAAGGCTTGAAATTATGGAAAACTGATGATGGATTTGAAAATAGCTGAAGAAGATTTTAAAAATACGTGATACGGGAGAAATATTTGGTATAAAACAAAGCGGACTATCAGATCTTAAAATAGTAGATATAGTTGAAAAATATGACAGAAATTTTTAATTTCAAAAAAATTATGCTCAAATTTATTTGCAAAAATAAAAAGGTAAAATTATTGATGAAAATCTTGAGTATGATATTAAAATATTATAAAATTTTATTTAAAAATTATATTAAAAACACTAGACTTTAAGAGAAAAATATAGTATAATCATATTGAATATATGAATAAAGATAATATTACAGGAGGATAAAAATGAAAAAGACTATTATTATTGTGCAGCATTAGTATCACTTACTGCAGCTGCAAATGTTGAGGTGCAATTAAAAGGAGGATATGACGTATTTAGAAGATATGCTAAAAATGATCAATTCTTCTAGCAGCAACGAAAAATACTCAAGATTTACAAAAAGGATTTGTTGCTAATCGTTGAAGTATTCCTTTTAATGAATATAAAGTTGAATTAGAGCTGGAGTAGAATACAATTTCAATAACAAAACTTATGGTTATGGATTTGAAAAACTCTGATAGAAGATATCATAGTGTTCCAGTATACGGAATAGTTAAAGCGAATGTATTACAAGCAGAAAATGGAGATGCACCTTTAGCAATAGTTGGTAAATTAGGATATAACTTTATTAAAGATGTTGATAGAACAAAACCCTACAAAATGAAACAGCTGCTGCAGGTGGATTATACTATGCATTAGGATTTAATGGAGAATATGGACCATTCGTAGTAGAAGCATTAGCTCAAGAACACATTAGATAAAAATGTTATTTCAGCTGATAAAGTAGCTGAAGCTGTAACTAAATCTGAAGAAGGTGTTATAAACAAAGAGAATTACTGCAGGATTAAGACTTGGAAAAATTAGACAATACAGTTGAAGCTATTACTGAAAAACCAGTTGTAGTTGCTCAACCTAAAGTTGAAGCTCCTAAAGTTGAAGCTCTAAAGTTGAAGAACCCAAAAAGTAATTTATGTTCCTCAAATAGTTGAAGTAATTAAAGAAGTAATCAAAGAAGTACCAGTTACTACTAAAGAAACTCCAACTGTTCAAAAATATACTTTAGAAATTAGTGCTGATGCATTATTTGCATTTGATAGATATCAATTAAAAAGATATGAAACCTCGAAGGAAAAGCACAAATTGAAAAATTTGCTTCTGAATTAAATAAAGTTTATTCAAATGTAGTACAAATAGATGTTGTAGGACATACAGATAGATTAGGTTCAGATGCTTATAACTATAAATTGAGGACAACGTCGTGCTAATACAGTTAAGAATTACTTACAAACTTTAGGGTGTTAAAGAAAGAATAGTAGCTTCAAGTAAAGGTGAAAGCGAACCTAAAGTTAATCCAATGAATAAAAACTTAACTATCTTAAAAACAAGAATTAGCACCCTAACTCGTCGTGTTGAAATATCAGTTACTGGTGTTAAATTACAATATGAAGTTCAAAAAAATAGTAATATAACAACTGAGTCAGAAAGACTCAGTTTTTATTTATTTATTATTTTAACACTAAAAATATAGATATAAAAAGCTCTCTATAATAATCTTTTAAAGCTTTTTAAGACTGAATTAGCTTGCTTTGAATTAGTTGTTTAAAAATGTTATAATTTAACAAAAATATATTAGGAGTAATAGTGAAAAATTAAAAAGTTAAACCTTTGGATAATACCAAAGAAAAATAGATGTGTATATATTACTGTTATAATAACCTTAATAATATCTCTTAGTTTAATATTTTTAACAAAATAATAGTAAATTTGAAAGAGTGTTGTCTAACAATGAAATTAGCAGTTTTGATAATTTTAATAGTGAAGAAAATGGTATCTATTCTGATTTATATAATTATTCATCTGAATTAGAACTTAATACTCAAATTAGTGATTTTAAAAAGTGTTGATGAGCTAGAAAATGAAAATGTATATCCTTTTTAGTTAAAAGATGATTTATGGATTAAAAGAGGATCAATTGATTGGGTTAGGTTGGAACGTGAAAATATTGTTTTATTATATTGGTAAAAAGTAATAATAAAGATATTGGGAATTTTATACTTTCTTCAAAAAATAAGGGAAGATGGCGTTGAAAATACTATTTTGTATTATAAAGGAAAGATAGAAAATCCTAAAGATGCAATTTCAAAAATATTGAAAAATTTAAAAAAATAATACCTTTAAAAAGGTGAAGATTTAATGAACCAAGCGAATGGAGAATAGTATGTATGAGGGTTTAGAGATAGAATTTAAAAATTTCTCTTAATTTAGGGTGGTAATCAAATTTTAAAAGATATTAATTTGAAAATAGAAAGTGGAACAATACATTGTTTAATAGGACCCTAATGGAGGAGGAAAATCAAGTCTAGTCAAGTCAATATTATCAATGATGCCTCATGAAGGAGATATCTTAATGAAGTATGATGATGATATAAGAATAGGTTATGTTCCTCAAAAATTAGACTTTGATAAAACAATACCTATAATAGTTTGGGATGTTATGATATATCAAAAACCGTATTTTAGACCAAATAAAGAATTGAGAGAAAAGATAAATGATATACTTAAAAGTATAGATATGTATGATAAAAAGATAGACTTCTTGGTGAACTTTCAGGTGGTGAACTACAGAGATTAAGTCTTGCACAATCTTTATATCCAAGACCAAACTTACTAATATTAGATGAACCATTTAATGGTATAGATACAGTTTAGAAAATTTCTTTATAGATAAAATTAAAAATTAAAAAGAAGGTGTTACAATAATATGGATACACCATAATATTAAGCAAATTATAGGTATAGCAGATAAGGTTAGCTGTATAAAATCTTCTTTAATTTTTAGTGGTATCCCAGAAGAAGAATTAAAAGATGAGAGAATATTTTGATATATTCTCATAAGGAGTAGTATGGAGTTTTTGAGATTATACTTTGTAGATTTAGTAAATAGTGGAGTATTACCTGAGTTTTTAAATATGGTTTTGTAATTAATTCTATAATTGCATCATTTTTAATAGGACCAATATTAGGTGGTATAGGTACTATGGTGATAATAAAAATGGCTTTCTGAAGCTATTGGTCATGCTGCTCTTGCTGAATTGCTATAGGAATTCTTTTGGAGAGCCTTCACGAATCACCTTATATAATGTTGTTTAGTTATTGTATAATATTTGCTATAATAATTAATTATACTAGAAATAGAACTTATATGGGAACTGATACATTAATAGGTATATTTTTATCTGTATCTATTGCACTTGGAGCTATATTGATAATATATATATCGGGTAAAGTCAATTCTCATATGTTAGAATCTGTTTTATTTGGATCTATATTAACTGTTTCAGATTTAGATTTATTTGTTTTTGGTTCTTGTTAATATTATTTTTAATTGGACTTGTTATGTTATGGTATAATAAGATTTTATTTTCTAGTTTTAATAAAAATATTTCTATGGTAAGAGGGTTAATGTAATATTTTTAGATTATGTATTTTATACTTATAATCACAATAGTTACAGTAGCTTCTGTAAAAATAATAGAGCATCTTTAGTTGAAGCGTTACTTTTAATACCAGCAGCATCAGCTAGGAATATATCTAGAAATATTAAAAGTTTTATGAGTTATAGTATATTATTTTCAACGATGAGTTGCTTGCTTGGGAATATTATTACCTTTAATATTTGAAGTATCCATTCCATCTGGACCAGCAGTTATTATAGTCTCTGCTATAATATTCTTTGTGACTATAGCTATTAAAAATTTAATTAAACTTTTAGTGGAAGGTGAGTTAGAAAAATATATATATTTATTTTTACAATATTATCTTTAATAAGTTTATCTAATAGTAAAATTATAACATCTAATCAGGTTAGTTATACTTTAGGGTAAAAATTTAGTAAAAGGAACTGATATTGATGTAGTTAATGTATTTGATGCTTATGCAGATATGTTTAATCAAAAAGAAGTTTTGATAATTTGGATAATAAACAAGATGTACTTGGTAAAGCTGATGCAGTAATATCTTTTTTCACATAATTTAGAAGAAGATTATATTTTTGAAGCGGCAAGAAGATATAACATTAGAGTGGTTGATCTTGATTTAAGTTATAGTTATAGAGAAGACTCTTCTCTTGTGTTAAATGAAAAGTTAGATGATCGTGGAAATCAACTTAAATTCAATTGGGTAGATTATTCTAATATTTATAAAATGATAGATATTTTAAAGTTGGATTTATCAGATTTATATCCTAAATATACAAGTGTGTTTGAAAAATTCTATAGAATTAAAAGATAAATTTATGAATGATTATAATGATTTTTATGGAATATGTTTTTAGATATTAGATATAGCAGTTATTCAAATTGGTAATTCAGAACTAGATTATTTATTGATTCTTTAGAAATATATCATTATAATATAGATTTAAATCCTAGTTTAAATATTCTGAAAAACTATGGAAGAAACAGGTGTTAATAAATTTGTATCATATAGGGCTTTTAAGTAAAGATACAATTAAAATGATTGAAAGTCTTGTGGTAAATATGTTAAATTATCTTTAGCTAATATACCTTCGGATGCAGATGATGATGATTTAGTGGATGAAGATGGATTTTATATATATTAAAAGATAATCTAGAAAAATTAAAATTATTATTAGGAGGTAAATAGTATGAAAAAAATTATTATTATTATTAGTTATAGTTTCAACTTTTGCATTTTCACATACTCCTTTATTAAATATTAGTGAAGTAGAAAATGAAAAAGGATTAATACAAATAAAAGGTGGATTTGATAACGGAGAATCTGCTAGCGGTGAAACTATTTATTTATTAAGTGATTTAGCTTTACGATGGTAATGGTGAAGTTTATGAAGAAGAAGGTGGAGAAAATTACTTTTGGAAAAATTTGTTATCTATAAAAGGTGAGTTAAATGATAAAGAAGAATTGGTTTTTACCCAAACCTGCTAATGAGAAGATATTTGGTTGTATTATCTGCTGGTATAGGGCATGTGAGTTTCTGTTAAAGGTATAGCTTTAAAAATGATGAAATTGAAAATTGGAATAAATTATTAGAAAAATTATACTTCAAATTAGGAAAGTATCAAGATAAATTTAAGATTAAGAATTTTAGATAGATTCACAACTTTGTGAATCTATTTTTAAGTTTATAAGACTTTACAAATATCTTAAATAGTTGTATAATAATTAATAATAATATATTTTTGGAGGTAAATAAATGGGATTTTTAGATAAACTATGGAGTGAGAAGAAGAGGAAAAATGTTGTTGAGGAAAAACAAACTGTAAATACTAGTAATAATGGTGCAATACGTTTATTTAATAATGATAAAAAGATAAGAAAGAGGAAGAATTTATGCCTGAAGTAAAATATGCATAATAAACCCAAGAGTTTTGAGTGAAGCTCAAACTATATTAGGATTAGTAAAAAGAAGAGTAATGGTTACTTTTAGTGTTGAAAAATTTAAATAAAGAAGATGCTCAAAGATTAATAGATATGGTATCAGGAGCAACAAGTGCTATGAGTGGTAAAGTATATCAGTTACTGCAAAAAGTGTTAACTCTGTTCCAGCTGGTGTTATAATAGAGGAATATACAAAGACTGGAGAAGAATTCTAAAATAATGTTTATTGATGAAAAGTATACAACAATAAAATCAGGAAGGGAGATGCAGCAGCTACTTTTTAGAAGAGAAAAGTTTGTACAATTCGGTGGTCCTGATGGTGGTGATGGAGGAAATGGTGGAAGTATAATATTTAGAGCCAATCCTAACATTAATACATTAGTTGATTTTAAAAACAAAAATGTTTTGAAGCTGAAGATGGAGTTAAAGGTAGTGCAGCTAGATGTAAGGGTGCTTCTGGTAAAGATTGTATAATAGAAGTTCCAGTTGGGACTATGATAAGAGACTATGAAACTGGACAACTTTTTAGTAGATCTTGATGAAGATAATGAAGAGGTAGTCTTACTTAAGGGAGGTTTAGGAGGAAGAGGAAATATTCATTTTAAATCTTCTATTAGAAAAGCTCCTAAAATAGCCGAATCGGGTAAAGATGGTATGGAATTAAAAGTTAAACTTGAGTTAAAAACTTTTAGCTGATGTAGCACTAGTAGGTTATCCTAGTGTTGGAAAAATCAAGTTTTATAAATAAAGTGTCTGCAGCAAAATCTAAAGTTGCAGATTATCATTTTACTACTTTAAAACCGAAACTTGGAGTTGTTAAAGTAAGTGATGAAGAAAGTTTTGTTATTGCAGATATTCCAGGTCTTATAGAAGGAGCTCATGAAGGGGTTGGATTAGAGATAGATTTTTTAAAAACATATAGAAAGATGTAAATTGATTTTTACATATAGTAGATATTTCAGGTTTTGAAGGTAGAGATCCTATAGTTGATTTTGAAAAATAAATATGGAGCTATCCAAATTCTCTAAAAATTATCAAATAAAAAGCAAATAGTATTTGCTAATAAAAATAGATAATTTGTATGATGGAGTAGAAGAGTTAAAAGAAAAGTTTGAAAAAGAAATAGTTTCTCATGGAATAGAAAAAGAAAATATAGTATTTGGTTCTATATTAACAGGTGAAAATTTAAAAGATTTAGTAAGTAAAATATGGAAATTAGTCCAAGAGATTCCTAGAGATATAATAGAGGAAGAAGCCAACTTAGATGAAGTTTTCACCGGATCTTGTTAAAAACAAGATGATTGGATAGTTAAAAAAACTTGATGATGAGGTTTATGAAGTTAAGGGACAAATTGTTGATAATGTACTTAGAAAAATATGTTCTTATAGGGAAGAGGGAATAATACAATTTCTTACAAATAATGAGAAAATTAGGTATGGAAAAAGTATTAGAAGATAATGGTGTAGTTGAGGGAGATACAATAATAATAGCAGGATATGAATTTACTTATGTTATATAATTCATTAGTTATTGCTGGTCCAACGGGTGTAGGTAAAACTGCACTCTCTTTAAAGTTAGCAAAAATTTTAGGCTGTGAAATAATTTCAGCTGATTCTATGCAAGTTTATAAAGGTTTGGATATTGGTACAGCAAAGATAAAAATTGATGAGATGCAAGGAATAAAGCATCATATGTTAGATGTGGCTAATCCGGATGTAGATTATTCTGTAGGAGATTATGAAAAAGCAGTAAATAATATACTTAATAATAAAGATAAAAAATATATGTTAGTTGGAGGTACAGGATTATACATATCCTCAATAACAGATGGTTTTTCTATTTTACCTTCAAGAGATGAAAAGTTAAGATCTAAGTTAGAATCTAGAGATTTAAAAAGATCTTTTAGAAGAATTAAAAATATTAGATTTGGAAACATATATGGATATAGATAAAGTAAATAAGGTTAGAGTGATTAGAGCTTTTAGAAGTATGTAAATTAACAAACTTGAAATTCAGCTATTTAAATAAACAAAATATTAAAAATAATGATTATATTTTTATAAAGTTTTTTTCTTATTAGAGATAGAGAGGAGCTTTATAAAATTATAGATAAAAGAATAGATGTTATGTTAGAAAATGGACTTTTAGAAGAAGCTAGGTATATACATGAAACTTTTTCCTAATAATAAAGCTATTGGCTATAAAAGAATTATTTGATTATTTTGATGGTAAATCTAATCTTAAAGAAGCTGTTGATTTATTAAAAAGAAGAACAAGGAATTATGCTAAGAGACAAATAACTTGGTTTAAAAATCATAATGATTATAATATATATAATTTAAGTGTGATGTCAGAAGATGAAATCATAGAAGATATTTTTAAAAAAATGAGGTAAAAGATGAATATAACAGATTTTTTTAAATGAAAATAGAATAGTATTTGGATTAAAATCTACAAATAAAGAAGATATTTTTAAAAGAAATGGCATCTTTTATTTTTAGGTGATGAAGGTATAGTAAAAGAAGGAATGTTTGATACATTTTTAGAAGATTTAATAGAAAGAGAGAATCTTACATCAACAGGAATGCAAGATGGTATAGCTATACCTCATGCTAAATCACCAGCTATTAATAAAATAGCTTTTAGCAGTTGCTATAGTTCCAGAAGGTTTAGATTTTTGATTCTTTTGATGGAGAACCTTCAAAAATTATTCTTTATGATTGCTAGCCCTGAAAGTACAAAAAGAGAACATTTAGACTTATTACAAAAATTTCTAAATTATCATATGAAGATGATTTATTAGAAAAAAATTAATAGGTACTAATGAAAAGTAGAAGTTAAAAAGATATTAGGTTCACTATAGGAGGAAATATGAAAAAGCTATTGTTATTGGAATAGCTGGAGGAACTGGTAGTGGTAAGACAAGTATAGCTCAAGCAATTCTTGAAGATTTAAAAAGGTGGAGCAGAAGCCTTATTACTTGAACAAGATTCTTATTATATAAAAATGATGAAATGCCTTTTTGAAGAAAAGAGTAAAAATTGAATTATGATCATCCAGATGTAATAGATTTTGAACTTTTAGAAAAACATATTATAGATTTAAAAAAATGGCAATACTATAGAAAAAAACCTATATATAATTTCTCAGAATATAATAGATGTAAAGAGACTGAAATAATAGAGTCTAAACCTATAATTATAGTTGAAGGTATATTGATATTATCAGTACCTAAGATAAGAGAACTTCTTGATATGAAGATATTTGTAGATACTGATGATGATGAAAGACTTTTTAAGAAGAATGGAAAGAGATATTCAAGAAAGGGGTAGAAGTTTTGAAAATATAAAAAAATCAATATATAAAAACAGTTAAACCTATGCATCTTGAATTTGTTGAACCCTCTAAAAAGATATGCTGATGTTATAATACCAAGAGGTAAAGAAAATGAAATAGGAATAAAAATGGTTTCTAGTAGATTAAGATATTTAATTAGAAAAAAATACGTTATAAAGAGGTAAAATATGAAAAGAAGTTTATCAGGTATACAACCAAGTGGTGTATTGCATCTTGGTAATTACTTTGGTGCATTGAAACAGTTTGTTGATATGCAAAAATAATTATGAAGGACTGTATTTTTATTGCAGATTATCATTCGTTAACTAGTCAAATAAATCCAGAAATTTTAAGAAACAAAAGTATAAATATTGTAATGGATTATATAGCTGCAGGATTAGATCCCTAAGAAATCGACTATATTTTTTTACAATCTTCAGTTCCTTTACATACTGAGCTTATGTGGATATTATCTAACTTAACTCCTATGGCTTTTACTTGAAAGAGGACATGCATATAAAGATAAGATTGCTAAAGGTGTTAAACCTAATGTTGGTTTGTTTAATTATCCGGTTTTAATGGCTTCAGATATATTAATATACGACACGGATCTTGTGCCTGTAGGTAAGGATCAAAAACAACATATAGAATTTACTCGTGATTTTGCAACTAGATTTAATGAATTTTATGATAAAGAAATATTTAAATTACCAGATGCCCTTATTCTTGATACAGTAGCAACTGTTGTTGGTACAGATGGTGATAAAATGTCTAAATCTTATGGTAATATTATAAATATGTATGTTCCAGAAAAAGAATTGAAAAAGCAAGTTATGAGCATAGTTACAGATTCAACTCCGCTTGAAGAACCTAAAAATCCAGATAATAATATAACAAAATTGTATTCTTTATTTTTCTACAGAAAAAGAATTAAATATTATGAAAGAAAAATTTCTTGCGGGGAATTATGGATATGGACATGCTAAAAAGAGCTGTTAGAAAGAATATTAGATTATTTTTAAGGAACAAAGAGAAATTAGATTTAAATTAGAAAATAATTTAGATTATGTAAATAAAATATTAAAAGAAGGTAGTTATAGAGCTAATGAAATAGCTAGTAAAAATGAAAGAAGTAAGAGAAGTTGTAGGACTTATTGGAGGAAATTTGATGAAAAATATGTTTTTAGGAATATTTATGAGTTTATTTTTCATATCATGTTCGGCTTTTATCTATTATAGATAAATATAATGTGCCAAATTCAGAAGTTAAAAATCAGTAGCTGCTAAAGTTAATGGAAGCCAAGATTTTGTAGTTGTTATGGAACAAGTACAGTAGAAGATGTTTATGTAGAAAAATAATAAATTACAAGTAGTTATAAAAACTTGAAGTAAAGCAATGTTTTAGTGCAATATTTTTACCAAGCTCAACTAATGAGATGAAGATATATGTTGAAACAGGAATTAAGTATAGAAACGGAAAAATTATATACAAATAATATTAGAATAAGAAAGATCACTGGATATTAGATCAAGCTCAAATTAAACAAATATCAAAATGGTATAGTTTATACATTGTTAGATAATAATGAAATTTATGATTTTAGAGCTAAGGGCATAAACCAAAATCTTATAGAAAAATGTTTATATAGGAGAAAATAATATAGTTGTAGATTTTAATAATATAAGGCTTTAAATAGAGTATTCTATTTAAGCCTTCTTATTATAATTCCAATTCTTTGATAATATCTTTTAAAAATCTTTTTAGTATTTTTCTAACTTTTCTTTTTCTGACTTTTTCAAATTCTGGACATATTTTTAATTGTTGTCCATTTCTTCCAACTATGTTTGGGACTGAATAGTACACATCTTCTAATTGGTTGTATGATGAAACTGTAAGTATAGAATGCTCATCCCTAAGTATAGCTTCTACAATTCTTCTAGTAGCCATTCCTATTGCATAGTTTGTATATCCTTTCTTGAAATAATATCATAAGCTGAGTTTTTAACCTTATCATGTATATTCTCTTTAATTTTTTTCTGGATCCTTACCTTCTTTGCAAAAATTCATAAAAGCTAAAAGGACCTATTGAAGCTGAAGACCATACAGGAAATTCAGAGTCACCGTGTTCTCCTATAATATACGCGTGTATATTTCTAGCATCTAAATCAAATTCTTCTGCAAGATAGTATCTTAATCTTTGAAGTATCAAGTACAGTACCTGTACCTATAACTCTATTAGAAGGAAACCTGATAATTTATATGCAACCCATGTAAGTATATCTACAGGATTAGTAGCTATAACTAATACGGCATTAGGAGAATAACGTGCAACTTGTGGTATTATAGTTTTGAATATAGCTACATTTTTATGAACTAGATCAAGTCTAGTTTCTCCAGGTTTTTGATTAGCACCTGCTGTTATTATTACTATATCTGAATCTTCAGTATCTCTATATTCACCTGAAACTATATTTACTGTTTTTAATAAATGCTGCACCACGTGCAATATCTAAAAACTTCACCTTCCGCTTTTTCTTTATTCAAATCAACTAGTACAACATGTGATGCAAGCCCCTGAAAGTACTATAGATAAAGTTGTAGCTGAACCAACAAATCCAGCTCCAATTATTGAAACTTTTGATGTTTTTCATGATTCCTCCAATTTATTCTTTTTAAATTATATCATTTTAATTATATATTTTCAAACAAAGTCAAGATATTGTTGTTTTTTATTGATGAAATTTATTATAAAATTAATATTTGTTTCTCTTTATGAATTTATTTTATATTTTTAAATATATAAAAATTAAATCTTTATATTGAAAAATTTGAAAAATAAAGTATAATAGTACATAGAAAGAGGTGAATATGAGAGTTTTTAGGAATAGATCCAGGTACAGCTATAGTGGGTTATTCTATAATAGATTATACCAATAATAAAAATAGAATTAATAGATTATGGATGTATATATACAAATAAAGAGGATAGTTTATCTCTTAGACTAGAACAGGTATATTTTAGAGTTGAAAGTTTAATAAATTTATATAAGCCAGATCATATGGCTATAGAAGAATTATTTTTCTTTAAAAATCAAAACTATAATTAGTGTTGCTCAAGCTCGTGGTGTAATAATACTTAAAAGCACAATTATCAGAATAGATATATATAATTATACTCCGTTACAAGTGAAAACTGGAATTACAGGATATGGGAGAGCAACTAAAAAGCAAAGTTCAGGAAATGACTAAAGTAATTTTTAAAACTTAATGAAATACCAAAGCCTGATGATGCTGCAGATGCTATAGCTATAGCTATAAATCATATAAATACAATAAAAAGGAGTTGGAGCATTACTAATAATCCTAGAGGTATAGTAATAATGTTACTAAATTAAAAATGAAAAAGCTAATGAAATTAGTTTAGCAGACTATAAGAATATTATAAAGAAAAATAGGAGATATAATGTTAAATAAAATTAAAGAAGAAATAGATAAATATAATAATATAGTTCTATCTGCACATATAAATCCAGATGGTGATGCTTTTGGTGCTTTTATTTGCGTTTAAGTTCATGATAGAAAAATATGATCCAAGTAAAAGTAGATATAGTAATACAGTATGAATTACCTAAATTTATTAAAAATTTGAAGAAAGTAAATATGTGAAAATCAGAATATAATGATGAAGAAGTAGAGTTGGTAATAATGTTGGATACAGCTAATATGGAAAAGAGCTGCTATCAATAATGAAATTTTTAAAATAGCTAAGAATACTATAAATATTGATCATCACGTAAGTAATACTAAATATTTAAATATTAATTATGTGAAAAATATATCTTCAGCTTCTGAATTATTATATAAGTTTTTAGATGTATTTGATATAGAATTAGATAGTCAAATTGCAAAAATTTATGTATTTAGGTATAATAAATGATACGGGTAATTTTAGACATTCTAATGTAACTAAAGAAACTTTTATATAGCTTCTAAATTAATGGAAGTAGGGATAAATAACTAGAGATTTCAAGTATATTATTTTTCTAGAAGTGTTGGAAAAAGCTAAGATTTTTTTGGTATGGCTTTTACAAGAATTTAAATATATAAAAAGATATTGAATTGGCATATTTTATATTAACTAAAGATGAGATGAATAAATTAGGAGTAACTGATGATGAAACTGATGGTATATCAGAATTATTAGCGGTATAGATGATGTTGAAATTTCTATGTTTATAAGACAAGATGAAAATTTAAATTGAAAGGTAGTATTAGATCCAAACATGTAGATGTTAATAAATTGGCTTCAAATTTTAATGGGGGTGGACATAAATTAGCTGCAGGATTTAGATTTAATGGAGATATACAATATATATTAAATAAAATTATAGAAAATTTAAGAGGTGATAAAAATGCGTAAAATATTAATGAGTATAATTTTTAACAACAATGTTTTCTTGTTATACGATATCAACTCCCATATCTAAATATAACGTTAAGGAGATAACATCTTTTGCTTCAAAAATATGTAAAAAGAAAGAAATGGAGAATTAATAGAATATAAAGATGCTAAAAATTATTAAAAAGAGGATATGGAATGTGGTATGTAACACTTTATGGTGTTGATAAAATATATAATTTGAATATAAATGAAGATGGAGAAATAGTGAAATATAGTATAGAAAACTATGTAGTAAAAATAGATACTAAGAATTTAAATCTTAGTATCTATTTTATTTAATCAATTTTATCATTTATCATTTTTCTCTATTATTAAATCAAAGAACATTAAAAATTCTTCTACAGGTGAACTATTTTTATTCTTTTTAACTTTTAAGCAAGCACCCTCTAGATTATTTAATAATAATTCAGAATACAAAAATAACATTATTTGATTGATATTTAGGATATACGTGACCCAAAGTTTGAAGAAATAAAGAAATTGTATTTTTCTATTTCAAAAATAAGTTTCTTTTATTTTATGATTAATTTCATTATTGATATTAGACATTTCAGCATTTAAATCTCTAGGGAGATCCTCCGTAGAAAAAGCTATTATCAATATTTTTATTATTACTATATTTTCAAAAATTTTTGAGAAAAAGATTTTTAATTTAAATATGGATAAATCATCAACAGTATCAGAAAATAAAGATATTATTTTATCTTTATGAAAAATCTATTACTTTAATAAAACTTCATCTTTACTTGAAAAGTAATAATAAAATGAACCTTTGCGATATCGCATGCTTTAAGTATGTCATTTAAACCTGTGTTAACATAACCATTTCTAAAAAGTTCAGCAGACTTTTCTATGACGAATTCTCGGTCAAACTTTTTCTCAATATTATTTTTCAAAATCTCACCTCTAGTATATTTTTAATATCAAAAATACTATAAAGTCAAGCTATTAAAAGTATTTTCTGATGTTGATAGTATAAGTTCCAAAATCAATTTCATATATATTTTTATTGGTTTTGAAAAAGCTTCCATGAACTTCTGTAAAACCAACTTCTATAAACTCATTTAAATTTTCCTTTGTTATACCACTTCCAGGTAAAATATTATTAAATATTTTTTAGCTTCAATTAAGTTATCTAATCCTAGTATAGCTGTTTTTGATGACCTGAAGTAAGTATTCTATCTATGCCTATAAAAGAGTGATGCTTTTAAGGTAATCAGAACTTACATCTATTGCTCTATGAAATATAGCTTCTTTACCATATTGATGAGCTAAAGATATCATTTTTAGCTAGTTATATCTATATCTAAATTTTTATCAAGAAAACCAAAAAACTATACCATTTACACCCATATCAAGAAAATTCTTAGCATCATCATACATTACGTTAAATCTCATTTTTCTGTATATGAAAAAGATCCTTCTCGAGTTCGTATCATTACTATAATTTCATGCCTCAGACAATTCAAGAGCTTGTAACTAAAGAAAAACTAGGGAGTAATACCACCGTACTAAGTCCTTGATTTTAATTCTATACGAGCTATATTTTTAAGTTTATTTGGTAATAAGTAGTCTTCTATGTTTCCAGCACATATTTCTATTTTTCATATTATCATCTCCAAATAAATATATTTAGATTATACAATATTTTATTTTTTAATAACAAATTGTTGTAATATTAATGTAGTATAATTTTACATAAAAAATAATATTGAGGTAATGAAAAATTACTATGGGTGGAAACTTTAACATTAGTTGGAAATGAAGTTAAAGTAGGAGAAATGGCCTTTTATTTGAGGCTATAAATAAAAAATTTAGAAGAAGTGGAGTTTAAAGGAATTTTTAGGTAAGGTAATAGTTCTTACATCTTTTTCCATCAATTGATACAGGTATATGTGCTATGCAAGCTGCTAAATTTAATAATGAACTTTCTAAATATGATGAAGTTTCTGTAATTACTATATCAAATGATTTACCTTTTGCTTTAGGTAGATATTGTGGCAAATGGACTACTAACGCTGTTACTTTTATCAGATCATAGAGATTGAGAGTCTGCAAATAGTTATGGAATGTTATTAAAAGAATTGAGATTAGCAAGAGCGGTATTTATAATTGATAAAAAGGTCAAATAATATATAAAGAAGTTGTAAGGAAATAAAACTGAATTAAATTATGAAGCTGCACTTGAAGTTGTTAAGAAAGCTATAAATGAATAATATATATATATAGCTCCAATGGCTGGTGTAAGTGATTATTCTTTTAGAAGATATATGGAGAAATTCTGGACCTGATCTAATTTTTACAGAAATGATAAGTTCAAATAATTTAGATATGTATAACATTAAAGAAGTTCCCTAAAATATTAAAGTTATGTCCAGGAAATGTAGTTCAAATATTTTGGAGAAGATATTGAACGTTTAAATAATAGCAAAGTATGTGGAAAATTTAGGAGTAAATCATATTAATTTAAATTATGATGTCCCTATGAAAAATAGTTAGTAATGGAAGTGGAGCAACTCTTTTAAAAGACCCAGATAAGATAAAACGTATTTTATATTCTCTTAGAGAAGTTTGAAACCTGAAACAAAAATTCTTTTTAAAAATAAGGCTTTGATATGAAGAAGCTGATAAACATTTAGAAATAGCAAAAATAGCTCAAGAATTGAAAATGTGATCATATTACAGTACATGGAAGAACTAGAAGTGAATTATATTCTGGAATGGCAAATTGGGGAATATATAAAAGAAGTTAAAGATAATATTTCTATACCAGTTATAGGAAATGGAGATATATTCAGTTTAGAAGATGCTGTAGATAAAATTAAATTTAGTGGAGTAGATGGAATTATGTTGGCAAGAGGAGTATTGGGTAATCCATGGCTTGTTAATCAAATAAAAACTATATTAATGGTAGTGATTTTGAACAATAGATGATGTTAAAAAGAATAGATGGATTAATAGAATATATAAATTTATTTAAAGAGGATAACCCTATATTTAACCTGAAATTCGAAAGTTTATAAATTATTATTGTAGAAAAACTAAAAATTATCATCATGAAAAATTTATTAATTTTCAAATGATTACGAAGAGTTGATACATAATTTAAATGAGTTAAAATAGAAGTGCCTTAGGGTGCTTTCTTAATCTTTATACTAGAAAAATGAAAAAGTGTATAATATAAATAATTTGATAGAAAGTTGGAATAAATATGAAAAAGAGTTGTTTTAGGAATGTCAGGGGGTGTAGATTCATCGGTTGCTGCCGTATTATTAAAAGAACAAGGATACGAAGTTATAGGAGTTTTTCATGAAAAATTGGGATGAGGAAGACGAAATGGAGTTTGTATGGCAGATGAGGACTATAAAGATGTTGTTGCAGTTGCAGAGCAACTAAATATCCCTTATTATTCTATTAATTTTGTTAAAGAATATTGAGAGAGTATTTCAGTATTTTTTATCAGAATATAGACTTGCAAGAACGCCTAATCCTGATGTTATGTAATAAAGAAATTAAGTTTAAAAGCATTTTTGGAATATGCTGAAAAATTAGAGCTGATTATATGCTACTGGGCATTATGCGAGACTTATAGAAGATGAAAAATGGACAAAAATAATGTTAAAAGGAGTAGATGATAATAAAAGATCAAACATATTTTTAAGCGGTTTAACACAAAAACAATTAGAAAAAGTATTATTTCCTTTTAGGAGAATATCAAAAAGTGAAATAAGAGAAATTGCCCAAAAATATGATTTGAAAACGGCAAACAAGAAAGATTCTACAGGTATATGTTTTTATAGGTGAAAGAAATTTCAATGAATTTTTAAGTAAATATTTACCTGCACAAAAAGGAGACATAGTAGATATAGATGGTAAAAATTAGGTACTCATAGTGGATTAATGTATTATACTATAGGGCAAAGAAAAGGGATATAGGATTAGGTAATTCAAAAGACGGTACAGGTGAACCATACTTTTGTTAGTTGATAAGAAACTTGAAACAAAATGAATTAATTGTAGCTCAAGGTGATGATAAATTACTTTATTCAAAAGCATTAATAGCTAATAATTTTAATTTACAAACCCAATAGAATTTCCTTTTGAATGTGGAGTTAAATTTAGATATAGACAAAAAGATGTTAAGGGAATTATCACTAAAATTAATGATGATGAGTATAGAATAGATTTTGAGGAACCACAAAGAGTGTAACTTTAGGACAAATAGCTGTTATATATAAAGGGATATTTGTCTTGGTGGAGGTACAATAGATAAGGTTATAAAAATAAACGGGAGGAAATATAATGTTCTGGAATATATTTAAAAATAAAAATGATGAGTACAAGAAAAACTAAAATAAAGGTTTATGATGAAAAAGTTAAATGAAGAGTAGAAGTATATCAAGAACAATGGATAAAAATTTCGTAAACCTCAATTAAATGAAAAATAGAGATAATAATGAAATAGTATATACATTATTAGTTGAAGCTTTAAATTATAATATATATATAGGAAATATTGAGCATAGTTTAAGATTTAGAGAAAGTGATTTTGAATCTTTAAGATCAACAGAGATTTTAGTTGAGATATATTATAATTCAGGTGCTTATGATGAGGTTATAACTCTATTTGAAAAATATAAAGAAGATGGATCTGAATTAAGTCCAGATTTATGCTATTATTATGCTAAATCATATGAAAAATGTCAAATAATGTAGAATATGAAGATGCTGTAATAGATGGTATATATAAATTTCCAAATAGTTCAAAAACTTATGGAAGAGTTTTATAAATTATTTTTAAATAAAAATTTAGAAGAAAGAGAAACAATTAAAAGAAATAGTTACAAATATATCTGACGGTATATAGATTACCTATTGATTTTTGCACTTATTGAATATAAAAATCAAAAATTATGTTAAAGCCAATGAATATATAATTAGAGCTATAAATCATAGTAATAACAATTTGGATGTATTGATAGAAATATCTCGTATTTTATTTAACTATAATCAATTTGAAATTTTTGAAAATTATATTTTAATAAATTTTGAATTAGAAAATAAACGTTCAGTATTTGCAAATATAATTCTTGAGTATTATTATCTTACTTTAAATTATAAAGCAGGGGTTAGAATTGTTAAAATACAATGTATGAAAGTAAAAATATATGATAGAAATTCATTGGAATTAATATATAGATATGAAAATGATTTCTTATGGTTAAAATATACAAAATGAAAAACCTGAAGAATATAAAAGAAAGAAAAATAAATAAATCAATGCCAAAAGATGTTTCATATTCTAATATATTACATCCTTTGTATTATTATGTATTGAATAGAAATCCTAAAAATAGAAGTAAGATGAAGAAAGAAGTATAATGTATCTTCCGATTACTTTTGAAAAAGATATGGACTTACCTATAAATTTAGCTAATATGCTATATGTTGTACCTTTTAATTATATTAGAAAAATTTACAGAGTTACAGATATTAAATTCCAAGTTACTATATATGAAAAATAAATTAAAAATTAGTTGATAAAAATAGGAGTCTATGATATAGAGTTTTTAAGAAAAATAGCTAAGGATAATAAAAATTAAAATATGTAATATCAGGAACTCTTATGAAGATGGATATTATGTTGAGTTGTATAGATATAAATGTAGTACTGATAGTTTAGAAACTATTGTAGAAAAGAAAATAGAAAATATTGATGGAAGTTTTGTTACGAAGTATTAGAAGAATTTAATAAATTGTATAATATAGTTCTTACTAAAAAGTAAGTATGTTAGCACAGAAGATATTGTTTCTGCAATGTTTAGATTAATGTTATTCATGAACTTTGATGGATATAATAAATACAGAAAGTGGACTATGTTTCATGGTTGTTAGAATATAGTTTAAAATCATGTAAAAATGAAGAAGGAGTTCTAACTGCATTATCTATAGTTAAATTTATGAATATATATAATATTAAATGTTATGAAAGATTTAGAACAGAACTTTATGAATTGAATGCTGCATCAAATAATAATAGAGAAATACTTATGATGATAAAAGGAAGTTTTTGAAGGGAAATAAGTTATGAATAAATATAGCTTATTAAAAAATTTTTAAAAATACTTTAGATATTATGTTATGTATACAATACATATATATAGTAAACTCGCCTGTGCCAAATATTGTTATACTTATATCATCTCTATTATTCATGTATGTTACAGTTAGTTTTATAACTAAAGTTAATGATGAAAATAGAATTGTTAGATATATATATATGTTATTAATAGTTTCTAGTTTTACTGCTTTCTTATTTGAAGCAGCTTTAAATTCTTCAGATTATATGCAAGATGCAGTTGCTAATTCCTATTTAATATCTTTGTAATATTTATACCTAGGTTAGTATATATTATCTCAACTATAGTGTTACTTTTATACATTAATTGATATGAAAAATATAGATATATTATAATTGGAGTATTATTAATTATTTCTTCTATCATGTTATATTTAGAAGTTATAAGTTCACTTATTCCTTATGTATATATTTTTGTCGATTTTTATTAATGAGAGTATTGGAGAATATAGATGAATATAAAAGATCTAATTGATTTAATTAGTTTAGTTATAGATGAAGGAAAGTATAGTAATATAGAGCTTAATAGATTATTTGATAATAAAGCCTATTCAAAATCTGAAAAAGCTTTTTATAAATAATATGTTAAATATGGTTTTGAAAAATTATATTTATATAGATTATGTTATAGAAAAACTTGCTAAATCTCCTAAAAAAATATATAAAAATATTTTTAAGAGTTAGTATAGCACAAATAATTATTATAAAGATAATAGACTATAATGGTATAGTTTATGAAGCTGTGGAAATAGCTAAAAGATATTAATGAGTTTCAAGCAAAAGTTTGTAAATTCATTTTTGAGAAACTTTTATAACTCAAAAAGAAAAAATATATAATGATGCTAAAATCTCAATTAAATTATCTTATCCACAATGGTTTGTGGATAAAGTTAAAATTCAATTTGGAGAAGATAAATATATAGATGTTCTTAAAAGATATAAGGAAAGAAGTTATTTTTTTCTGTAAGAGTTAATCATAATAATATTAGTTATGATAGTTTTAGAAATTTACTTAAAAATATTGATACAGAAATATTATTTGAAGTTAATGATGTATATTATTTATCTAATAATAATATATTAAAGACTTTGGAATACATTAATGGGGATATATATACAAGATGGATCATCTAATCTTGTTGTTTATGCTTTTAAATCCTAATTCTAATGATGAGGTTTATGATGTAGCTGCAGCCCTGGAGGTAAAAGTTTAGCAATATTAGATAAGTATAATCCCTAAGAAGTTGGTTGCTACAGATATACATGATTATAAGGTTAAAGAGCTAAAAATATGAAGATAAATATGAAAAATTTTGAAGTTTATCAAGCAGACGCAAGAAGTTTTGATAAAGGGAATGTATGATAAGAAATATTATTAGACCTTCCTTGTTCGGGCTTGGGAGTTTTAACTAAAAAAACCAGAAAAATATATAATATAGAGCCAAAAGATATAAAAAGAAATAAAAGAGATTACAAAAAGATATTTGATAATGTATATAAATTATTAAAAAGGTGGGAGAGATGGTATATAGTACATGTACTATCTTAGATAATGAAAATACAAATAATATAGAATATTTCTAGATAAATATAAAGATTTATCTGTGGTTGATGTAACATATCCTGATAATGTGATGATTATAAAAGATAAATTTGGTGGATCTTTAATATCTTATGAAAATAAATATTTAGATGGATTTCTATATAATAAAACTTAAGAAAAGGTAGTTGTCATGAATATAGATGAGAGGGTTATATATATATTAAACATATTAAAATGAATATGGACAGGCCTACTTTAGTAGGATGGAGCTTTTAAGAGATATATTAAGAGGTGAAGTTCCTAATGATTATGATATAGCTAGTAATATTCCTATGGAGGATTTGATACATATACTTTGGGAATATAATCCAAAAGAGTTATTTCAGAAAAAAATATAATATAGTTGGAATAATTATAGATGGTCTTAGTATAGAAATTGCTAGATTTAGAAAAAGAAGAAGGAATTTTAGATGGTAGAAATCCTAAAAATATAGAATTTGTAGATACTATAGAAGAGGATATATTAAAGATGATTTTACTGTTAATTCTTTTAGCATTATAATATTCTTCCGGAATAATTGATCTTTTGATGGTCAAAAGACTTTAGAAGATAGAGTTATTAGAGTTGTAGGAGATGCTACATTAAGATTTGAAGAAGATAATCTAAGAATATTAAGAGCACTACATTTAATGGCTAAATATAATTTTGAGCTAGATATAGAATGTGAAAGAGCTATGTCTGAGTTTAAAATAAAAAGATTAAAAATTAATAATAATTTTACTAAATATATGAATAAAATACTTTTTGAAAAATATTCATATAAAGCTTTTAGATAAAAATTCTTAAATATAATCTTTTATCTAATTTTATTCCTAGAATTAACTCTAGAAAAATTAGGAACTAAAATATGTGAAGATATAGTAAATGCTTATAGAGTTTATTGTAAATATAATGCTTATGAAGAAAAGATCTATAGGTTATGCTATATTATTTCTGTATTTAGGGTAAAGTATATGAGGATAAAGATTATATATTAAAATAGTATGGTAATAGCTGAAAAATAATTTACTAGATGTAAGTATTGTAGATTTGATTCTTATAAAAAAATCTTATTTATTATAGCAATATAATAGAAAAAATATACTATACATTCTATAAAAAGAATGTTATTTGAATTTAGAAAGTAATATAAATATATCAAAAATTACTTAATTTAATTTCATTTTATAACATATCATAAACCTAATTATAATGAGTATGTTAAAATGACTTTAGAATTATTGAGTAAAAATACAAGCTATATATTTTAATGAAGATATAGTTTATATAAATGATTTAGATATTAATATGGTAGATTTACATAATTTAGATTTAGATTCACGTTACACTAAAGAATATATAAGAAAAGAGTATATGATTTATTAGCTGATAATAAATTAGAAAAATAAAAAGAAAAATATTGAAATATATAATAAATAAATATGGAAATAGAAAAGAAATAAAAAGTTTCATCTTTTGGTAGTATAGTATTTAGATATAATGATAATAATGAAGTTGAGTTTTTGATAGTTAAGATCATAAGTGGAAATTGGGGATTTCTAAAGGGCATATAGAAGAGGGTGAAGATGGACAAAAACTGCTATACGTGAAACTAAAGAAGAAACTGGATTATCTGTAAATCTTATGAACCTGATAAATTTTCAGAGACTATATCATATATAACAAATCAAAGTGAGTTAAAATATGTAACACTTTATTTATCAAGACTTAAGGATAAAAATCAATTTGTAAAGATAGATGAAGATGAAATAAAGTGAATATAAATGGTGTAGATATGAAGAAGCTTTTAAGAATAATAACTTATTCATCACAAAGAGAAGTTCTTCAAAAAGCAAGATTATATATATTCATTTAAGAAAGGTGTGAAAATGAGAGAAAAAGTATTTTTAGGATTAGTTCATTATCCAGTGTATAATAAAAATAGAGATGTTGTTGCAACATCTGTTACAAATTTTTGATATACATGATATATCAAGAACTTGTAGAACTTATGATATATCTAAATATTTTTATAATCACCCAGTAGATGCTCAACAAGAGCTAACAGCTAGAATACTTGGATTTTTGGAAGAAGGAGATGGAATAGACTTTTAATAAAGATAGAAATGAAGCATTTTGAAAATATCTATTAGCTTCAAGTATAGAAGAAAGTGTATAAAAAGAATTGACAGGTAAAAACCTAAAATTGTAACAACTTCAGCTAAGACTTTTCCTAATACTTTGAGTTTTAATGAATTAAGTGAAAAATATATAATGATGATGAGGTTTATTTATTGTTATTTGGTACAGGATGGGGATTAATACAAGAAGTTATGGATATGTCTACATATATTAGAACCTATTAGATTAAATACGAGGTATAATCATTTATCTGTAAGAGCGGCAGTGGCAATAATTTTTAGATAGACTATTTGGAGAAAAATAGGAGGTAAAATGAAAGAATAGGTATAGTTTTAGTATGTCATAGCAATTCTATGGCAGATGCGTTTATAGAATTTTTGTGAAGTACCAAACAAGATGATTTTTGAAATATTAAATGGTGGAGGGAAAAATTATGATACTTATGGAACTACACCAGAAATAGTTGCAACAGTCTATTAGAGAGGCTAATAGAGGAAAGGGTATTATTATTAGTTGATTTTGAAGCTCTATAAATGCAGCATTAGGTGCTAAAGAATTATTAAAAAGGAGAAATTGAAGTTGAAATGCAGATTGTCCTTTAATAGAGGGGCTATATCTCATAGCTGGAAATGATGAAGATACAGATCTTAAAACATTAAAATTAATAGTTGAAGATAGTAAAAACTTTAAAAAGATTAAAGGTTAATTATGAAAAATATTAGATATATTTAAAGAAGGAATTAAAAATAATTTACTCTAAATATTATATATTTTATATTGTTTACTTTTAATTATTTTTTACAAATACTTATTCTAAAAATTTATAATAAATAATTTTGTATATACTTTAATTACTGTATTTAGTATAATTATAGTTGCTAAATATTATGAGAATTATAAAATAAATATTAAAAGATTTGTTATATATTATTTTTATACTTGTAATTTTTAACTATTTAACTAATATTGTATACACTTCAACATTATTAACTTCTGTTTAATTTGAGTTTTGAGATTAGTTTTTGCATATTTTGATATATATTTTTAATAAAAGAAATCAATTTTAAATATTCTATTAAATATTCATTTAGTTTATTTGGTATGAGTATGTATAGTATGCTTTAAAACTATAATTTTTAGTTATATAATTTTATACTATTCCATTGTATGCCTATTTAATGAGATATACTACAGAAAAATATCTTCATTATCTTCAAATTTAGAATTTGATGCTATGGTTAAGATGGTTGTTGATTTACTAGGAGAAAGAATTATATTAATTTCAACTATATTCTATAGTTGTAGGTATATTTATAACTCTTAATTTAGGTATATTGTATTATAACCCTAACAGGTTTAAAAAGGCGGTGAGAATAATAGATAATTTAATATATATTGGTACTATAACTGGTACGCATCAGATTACTTGGTACAGTTAAATTAAAAACTTTTTTCTTTTAATTTCAGAAATTATAGGTTTTGATGTTATATTAAAAAGATTCTGATATGAATGTACAAAAGATATCTAATGTTAAAGGTATGACAGATAAAAGAGTTTTAATAGATTTTGAAAGTATAAATAATATGGATAAAGCTAAGGAGTATATAGGCTATAATGTATATATTAGGAAAAGATTTAGTACCAGATTATGAAGAGGAATTAAGTTTAATAGGCTTTTAAAGTATATGATAAAAATGATTATGTAGGAGATGTAATAGATATATTAGAAACAGCAGCACATGATATATTGATAATACTTAATGATCTAGATGAAATTATGGTTCCTATGGTAGATGAATTTATAAAGGAAATAGATGAAAAAAAGAAAAATTATTAATACAGAATTGATAGAAGGTATGAGATAATGAAAATAAGGGTCTTAACACTATTTTAATGAATTGTTTGAAATGTATTTATCTCAAACTATATTAAATAGAGCCATTAATAATGATATTGAATATATTATAGAAAATATTAGAGATTATGCAAATGATAAGCATAAATCAAGTAGATGATGCCCCTTTTGAGGAGGAGCCGGTATGGTTCTTAAGCCTGAACCTTTTGGGTCTATTTTGTAGGTTTGAGAAAAGCTAAAGTCAAAAACCTTATACTGTTTTTTGTTACTCTACAAGGAGAAAGATTAAATCAAAAGACATTAATAGAATTATCACAAAAAGATGATATTTTGTATAATATCGGGAAGGTATGAAGGATTAGATCAAAGGGTAATAGATAAATTTGTAGATAAGGAAATTTCTATAGGTGATTATGTTTTGAGTAGTGAGATTTACCATCTCTTGTACTTATAGATGGTATAGTTAGGATGAAAGATGGAATAATAAAAAAGAATCATATGAAACGGATTCTTTCTATAATGGTCTCACTTGGATTTCTCAATATACAGAGACCCTCAAATTATTGATAAAATGGAAGTACCTGAAGTTCTTTTTGAACGGTAATCACAACTAATAGAGGAATTTAGAGATGATGAATCCTTGAAAAACTTTGAAAAATAGACCGGATTTAATCTCTAAAAATGGAAGAAGAAGACTTTAAAGAAAAATTAAATAAAATTTTAAAAATAAAAATATGATATAATAAGGTAGTGATTCAAATGAAAAATTTTTATTTTTATTATTATTTATTTCACCATATCATATACCAATAACGATAATACAAATAAAATATTAATTTCGAGAGAAAGTGAAGTAGAGGAAACTAGATTAAATGATTTTTCAATGCCATTAGATATTTTAATAATACTAAAGTTATGAGATATATTAATGGTGATGATGAGGAAAAATATAAAAATATATCCTGATAATGCGTATAGACCAGCTTTCAAAAATATAGAAATATCTAAAAATTGAAAAGGTAGATATTAATGCGAAAAATTCTAAAGGTGAAACAGCTTTTAATGACGGCTATAGAGTATAGCAATAATACTATACTTGAAGAACTTTTTGAAACGAGATGTTAATTTAGATATTAGGCATCATATATTTGGTAAATATCCTCTTAATATAGCAGCATATTATTCAAATTATGATGGAGCAAAAGTTACTTATAGAAAAAGATAAAACTTTAGTAAATAAGGTTAACGATGTAGATGGATGGCATGCTTTTAGAAGATGCAACATTAAAGGGAAATTCCAATATAGTTGCTTTATTACTTGAAAATGGAGCAGATCCTTTTATGAAAGATAAAAAGGATATAGGGCCTTAGATCTTGCGGGCTAATTTTGGCAAGGGAGAAATTGTAAAATTGTTACGTATAAGAATGAAAGAAATTAGAGAAAAATAATAAATAATTCGGAGGTATATTATGCTAAGATTAACAGGTATAGGAGCATCTGAAGGTGTTGCTATAGGTAAGGTATTAATTTTCTCCATCAAGAAGATATAGTTCTTCCTGAAGAAAAACTTAACAAGTGAAACAGCTGAATCAGAGTTTTTAAAACTTGAAGAAGCAATGAAAAATCTAAAACACAAACTAATATCTATTAGAGAAAAAGTTAGAGCTAAAATGGGAGATGATAAGGCAGATATATTTGATGGTCATATACTACTTTTGGAAGATGAAGACCTAATGGATGATATAAAGACTAAAAATTAAAGCAGATGGAATGAAGGCAGAATATGCATTAAAAGAAGGAATACAAACTTATGCTGATATGTTTTCACAATTAGATGATCCATATTTAAGAGAAAGAGCGGCAGATATACAAGATATAGGAAACTAGATGGCTAAAGAATTTATTAAATATTAAAAACAAAGATTTAAGTAATTTAGAACCAAATACAATAATAGTAACAAAATGATTTAACTCCTTCAGATACAGCACAATTAGATCTTGATAATTGTAAAGGTTTTTGTAACTGAAATAGGAGGTAAAACAGCCCATTCAGCTATAATGGCTAGATCACTTGGAAATACCAGCTGTTGTTGGGACAAAATCTATAATTTCTACTGTTAAAGATGGAGAAGATAGTAATAGATGGAGAAAAGGAGAAGTTTATTTAAGTCCATCTAAAAGAGTTAATTGAAGAGTTTTGGAAGAAAAGAGAAGAACAACGTCAATTAAAAGAAGAATTATAAAAGATTTAAAACCTATAACAACTGATGGACATAGTGAGAAGTTTTGGGGAAATATTGGTAAAACCTGAAGATGTGGATGCAGTCATAGAAGCTAGGAGCTACAGGTATAGGGTTATATAGAACTGAATTTTATTTATGAATTCTGGATCATATGCCAACAGAAGAAGAACAATATAGAGCATATAGAACAGTTGTTGAAAATGAATAATAATCCTGTAACTATAAGAACTATGGATATAGGTGGAGATAAAGAATTACCTTATTTAGATCTTCCTAAAGAATTAAACCCATTCTTAGGTTATAGAGCTATAAGAATATCTTTAGTAAATAAAGACATGTTTTAAAACACAACTTAGAGCAATATTAAGAGCATCAGCTTATGGAACAGTTAAGATAATGTATCCAATGATAAGTTCAATTAAAGAAGTAAGACTTGCAAATATAATATTAAAAGAGTGTATGGATGAATTAGATGCTATAGGTAAGAAATTTGATAGAAATATTAAAGTAGGTATAATGGTTGAAACACCTTCTTCTGCAATAATAGCATATAAATTTGCAAAAGAAGTTGACTTCTCTCATAGGAACCAATGATTTAACTCAATATTCTTAGCTGTTGATAGAGGAAATGAAATGGTTTCTGGATCTTTATTCAGCATTTAACCCTGCTGTACTTGAAGCTATACAAAAAGTAATAGATGCTGCACATAATCAAAGGAATTTCAATAAGTATGTGTGGAGAATTTGCAGGAAATAAAGATGCTACTGAATTACTTTTTAGAATGGGACTTGACTCATTTAGTATGTCAGCATCTTCAGTATTAAAAGTTAAGAGAAAAATTTTAGATACAAATTATGCTGAAGCTCAAAAAGTATAGAGATTTAATTTTAAGTAAAGATACTACTGAAGAAGTTATTGAGTCTTTAAGATAGGAGAAATATGAGAAAGTTAAAAGGTGAAAAAGAACAAAAGAGAAAAAGCTAAAGAAGAAAAGGAGTTTGAAGAAAAAGAGAGAAGAAGAAATTTTAAATCAAAATGCCTTTTTACTAAATTTGACTATATAATATATGTTTTTATTCTTTATATCAACTTTATTATCTTCTAATATTTTTGGAATATTTTTAATAATGGCAGCTGTACTTGCAGCTATGATAGTTTATAGTAGGGTTACTAAAAAGGTGCGCCTATGTATATTTATAGAATGGTTGTATTTACAATACTTTCTTTAGTTGCTATGCCTGTACAATATTTGATTAGATTAATTATAAGATAGAGATTTTATGAAAAATATTAGCTATATTAGTAGATGGTTTTGAAGAAACAGAAGCCTTATTTCCTATAGATTTAATGAGAAGATCAGGCATGGAGGTATTAATTGTTACTCCACAAGATTCTTTAGATATAGTTAGTTCCTCATGGGATTAAAATATCTGGAGATTATTTGAAATAAACTATGATGAATTTGATGGTGTATTTTACCAGGAGGACCAGGTACTAAAAAAATATTATGATTATAGTATTATAAAAGATATTGTTTTTGAAAAATGTTTCATGATAAAAATTGGTATCAGCTATATGTGCAGCCCCTTCACATCTAGCTAAAATAGGTGTTTTAGATGGAATGAATGCAACTGCATATCCAGGATATGAAAAATATATTTTAGAAAATGGAGGAAGTGCTAATAATTTTTCCTGTAATAGTAGATAAAAATGTTATAACTGGAAGATCTGTTGCTGCTTCTAAAGATTTAGGGTTAGAAATAGTTAAATATTTATTAGGAAATGAAATCCATGATAAATTAAAAAATAGAAATAGTAAATTATTAATAAATTTAAGCTGTATTATTTATTTAATACAGCTTTTTAATTTACTAGACTTAAAAAGTTGTATAATACATATATATTAAAAAAATAGGAGAAATATGGAGATAAGAGTACATTATGATATGAATATAGATGAAGTTGTTGAAAAATATCCGATAGTTACTCATATATTGATGAGATATGGACTTGGGTGTTCTGGGTGTGTAATATCAACAGCTGAAACTATAGGTGAAGGTATAGAATTACATGGATTAGATTCAGATATTATACTTGAAGAAATTAATATGATATTAGAATTAGAGGAAGAAGAAAGACTTAAAGAGGAAGAAAGAAAAAGTAGGTGAGTAATGGTTACTACTGGAGATATATTAACTAAGTATTTAAATAAAATTAAATATTACACAAACTACTATAGCTAATATACTAGGGTAAGTCCTCAGTATATTAATGCTTTTAATAAATAATAGGAAAAACCTTCTAAAATTGTTATGAATAATTTGGTAAAGGTTTTGAATATTTCTAAAGAAGATATACAGATTATAGAGAAATATGAAGTATATAAAAGGTAAAAATATACAGAAGATTATCCTACAGATATACAATGTATTGGAGTATATACTTTAAATGGATTTGAATATAAGTTTAGTGAGGAAAAAAATAAGTATATCAAATTTAAAAAGAAATGATTTAAAAATATTTAAAAATAGAAACAGATAATTTAGAGGAATTTAAATTAGGTGAGTATATTTTTATTGAAACTAAAAGATTTATACATAGAAAAATATTGATAAAGATTTTATTTTTAATTAATTTTTGATGGAAGTATAGACTTTTGTATATGTAGAACTATGTTAATGATAAGTTATATATGAGATATTTGAATCATTTAAAAGGAACTAATATATTAAGTAGAACTAATCAAAAGTAAGATAAAAATAATAGGTAAATATATAGGTAAGTATATGGGAAGGATATTAAATGGCTAGAAAATATTTTTGGAACAGATGGAATAAGAGGAGAAGCTAATAGGGATTTAAATATAGATATAGTAACAAATCTTAAGTTAGCTCTAGGATACTATTTAAGAACAAATAAAATTACAGAAGGAAAGCCTAAAAGTAATATTAGGAACTGATACTAGATTTCAGGATATATGATAAGATCAGCTCTTTCTGCTGGATTAACAGCAATGGGAGTAAATATAGATTTTGTTGGTGTTCTTCCAACTCCTGGTGTAAGCTATATTACAAGACATTTACATGCAGATGCAGGAGTTATGATATCAGCATCTCATAATCCTATAAAAAGATAATGGTATAAAAATATTTTTCTAGTTTAGGATATAAAGTTAAGGATGAAGTTGAAGAAGAAATAGAAAGATTGATGGATGATAGAGATTTTTTAATGGAAAAATCTAGTTTATGGAGAAAAATTAGAAGATTTACATATGTAGAAGATGATATGAAGATGTATAGAAAATTTTTACAAACTACAGTTAAAACTTCTTTCTGCTGGATATAAAGTTGTAGTTGATACAGCAAATGGTGCAGCATATAGAGTGGCGGCTAAGGTTTTACAAAAATTTAGAGCAGAAGTTGTCGTTATAAATAATACTCCCTACAGGAAAAATATCAATGTAAATTGTGGGATCAACACATCCAGAAAAATTATGTAAAGCTAAAGGTTATTTGGAAGCAGATATGGAATAGCTTATGATGGAGATGCTGATAGATTAATAGCTGTTGATGAAAAAGGTGTATTGTTAGATGGAGATATAGTAGTTAGTATATTGGCTATGAATTTACATTCTAAAGGTATGTTAAATTCAAATAAAGTTGTAACTACGGTTTTAACTAATATGGAGTTGAAAAAGTACTTAGAAGATAATAATATACGTTTAATTAGATCTAATGTTGGAGATAGATATGTATTAGAGAAAATGAGAACTTATGCTTTTAAATCTTGGTGGAGAACAATCAGGACATGTAATAATGTTAGATTATAATACTACAGGAGATGGTATATTAACAAGTATACAATTGATGCAAGCATTTATAGAAAGTGGTAAAAACTTAGTGAATTAAGAGAAGAAATATCACTTTGGCCTCAAGATATGGTTAATATAATAGTGGATAAAGAAAAGAAAAACTTGGGATAAAAATGAAAAACTTATTAAATTTATAGAAGAAAAGAAAAGAGATACATGGATTAGGTAGAATACTTGTAAGAGCCTCAGGTACTGAAAATTTAATAAGAGTAATGGTTGAAGCTAAAGAAGAAGGTATTTTAAATAAAATATTAAATGAATTAGTTGATAAAGTTAAGGAAGAATTAGTATGATACATAAAAGTTTGCATATATATATGATGAGTTCATGGATAATGTTAACTATAATTCATGGTTTACTTTATAAAAATCATATTTACCTAAAAAGGTATAAAAATGTTGCTGATTTAGGTTGTGGTACAGGTAAGATGTCACATCTATTTGCTAAAGCTGGTTGATGATGTTGATGCTTATGATATTTCAGATGATATGTTAGAAATTGCAAAATCTAAGTATAATTTTCAAATCTTAATTTTATTAAATTGGATATAGTTAATGAAGTTATTGAAAAATACGGTTTAATAATGTGTAATTTTTGATACAGTAAACTATTTTTCATCTTTGTCAGATCTTAAAAAGTTTTTTTATTAAATGTATATAATTCATTAGAAAAATGATGGGTACTTTATTTTTTGATTTTGTTGAAGTTGAAATATTTGATGAGATATTTGAAAATGATATATTTATAGATGAAACTGATAACTATACATATATTATGAGACATGAACAGTTAGCAAATATAAACATTTAGTTGAAAATGACAATATTTTTTAAAAAGAAGATGATATTTATAGAAAAATATGTAGAGAAACATGAAAAATATTTTTGAAACAGACAAAATTGTTAGAGACAATTAGAGAACAAGGTTTTGAAATATATGATACAGCTAGGAAATCGAAGAATATGGAGAAAGTAGAGTATTTCTAGTATGTAAAAAGAAAAAGTAGGTGGATTATGAAAAGAATTACATGAAATGAAAGAATTTGAATTTAGTGAATTACTTGAAAACACAAAATTTACTTCAGTTGAAGAAGAAAGACAAAAATAAACAGTAAAACTTATTTAGATACAGGTGTTGATTCTGATGGAGATGAGATACGTGATGATATTCTTGAAAAAGAAAGATTTAAAGAAAATTTTAAGAAAAAGATAGTAAATTACATAAGTATTTATCTTTTGCACAGGTTTTGCATATACAATAATTTCTCCTGTGTTATTACTTCTGGAATATATTTTTGCTTTTACAAAAGAGTTATAGGATTTAAAAAGTAATGATCTTGTAATAATATTATTAATATTTTTGGGTATAGTTACAGGGATATTGGACATTATTTAAGATATAAATAAGATTACGAATAAGAAAGGTAATAAGAATGGAAAAATAAAATGAAAATTAAAAATTAGATGCAAGAGCAACTATACCTACTTATGGGACACAATATCTGCAGGTGCTGATATTTATGCTTTACTTGAGGAAGATGTAATTATAAAACCGGGTGAAACTTTTTAGTTAAAACTGAATTTCATTTGAAATTCCTAATGGTTATGTAGGACTTGTTTATGCAAGAAGTGGATTAGCTTCTAAAACGGGAATAGCTCCAGCTAATAAAGTAGGTGTTATAGATTCAGATTATAGAGGAGAATTGATGGTTCCTTTTATATAATCATAGTGATAAAGATTTCAAGTTAGAACATGGCTTAAGAATAGCACAGCTTGTAATAGTCCATATATACAAGTTGAATTTGAAGAAGTTGAAGAATTGGATAGTACAGAAAGAGGACATGGAGGATTTGGTAGTACAGGATTAAAAATAAGGATTTTATGAAGTAATTTTTATATTGATAATAAATTTATTGAAACCATTTAAAAGGAAAAGGATTAATAATTTATGAATAGAAAAATTTATATAGATATATTTTTAAGTCAATCAATTAGTAAAATAGAAGTTCGATATTAGATTTTTGCAATAATATGGTCATTGGTTTTTATATAACGATACCTCTACTCCATTTATTATAAGCATATTAATAACTTATTTACCTAAGATTTTAATTCTTTATTTATTAAATAAAATTAAAATAAAAAGAGACATAAATTAATGATGAATATTGGAGATGCTATAACTGCTTTTTAGCTTTTATATTAATTTATGTAGATATAACAAATTTGAAAATTAGTTTATTTTTATAATATTTATGAGATCTATAGGTTCAGGAATAATGGAGCCTTATTCAAATTCTATAATAGTAATGTTATTTGATAAGGAAAGTTATTTTTAAAAAGTTAATGCCTTGAATAGTTTGATAAATTCTATGATTTCACTAGTGATCCCTGCAATAACTGCTTTTATTTTTAAGCTATTATTCATTGAACTATATTGCAATTATTGATGTTATAACAGCAATAATAAGTATATTAATTGTAAGTAATCTTTAAAATAATAAATGATATAGATGTTGATGATATAGAATATACTATAAGATTAAATAATTTATTAAAGAAAATATTAGCTATAAATTTTTATTTTTATCGCATGACAATACCTGGATTTATGATAGCTCTATTAGTAAAATATTATTTTTGGTAATAATATTACATATTTAAAAATATAATGAGATTTTTTGGTCTCTTGGGATGTTTATAGGATCATATATTGTAATAAAGGCAAAAATTTAAAAATAAATATTATTATTCAAATTCAATTATTTTTGTTTTGGTTTATCAATATCAGTATTAGCATTTTCAAGTAATATTTATTTATATTTACTTGTAATTTTTAATATCAGGTATATCTTTTCCATTTTTATTCAACTTCTAATAAATTAATTATTCAGAAAATTTTGATAAAAAGAAAATGAATTTTTATTTTTTAAAAGAAAGTGTATGTATAAATATTGCAACACCAATATCAATGATTTTGGTAGGATATATTTTTAAAATATATAAAAATAAATGTAATATTTTGTATAAGTGGAGTATTTATTATATTATTAGGTTTATTATGTTATATTAAATTTTTAAAAATAATGATATAAAATTATAATATGAAATAAAGGAGTTAATTTTACTCCTTTTTAATTAAGCATAATATTGAAATAAAACACAATATATGGTATAATACAAGGTAAAGAATCGAGTAGAAAGGATAGATATATGAATATTAAACCCTTAGGGAAAAGAGTGTTAGTTGAATTAGTTAAAACTGAAAAAATAGAAGTAAATCTGGATTAATATTAACTGAAGAGATTGTACAGATAGATAATTATGGTAAAATTTCTGAAAAAGTGATGAAGTAGATAATTTAAAAATAGGTGATTTTATAATATTTGATAAAGAAAAATCTTTTAGAAGTTAGAAATTCAAGTGAAGTGAAATATATAGTTAATATAGAAGATATATACTGCAAAAGGTGGGTGATTAGATTGTCTAAAAATTATAAAAATTTAATTATGAAGCAAGACAAGCTCTTGAAAGAGGAGTTGATATTTTAGCTGATGCAGTTAAAGTTACATTAGACCTCGTGGAAGAAATGTTGTTTTTAGATAGAGGATATGGGGCCCTTTTAATTACTAATGATGGAGTAACAATAGTCATGAAATAGAGCTTGATGATCCTAGTGAAAAATTTAGGAGCAGAATTAATTAAAACAAGTTGCGATAAAGGCAAATGATGTTGCAGGAGATGGAACTACAACTGCAACTGTTTTAGCTCAAAAGTTTAATAAAAAGAAGGGTCTAAAATGATACAAGCAGGTTCAAATCCTGTTTTTATTAGACGTGGTATAGAAAAAGCTCAAAGTTTGCTGTAGAAAACTTAAAGAAATATCAGTATCGATTAAAGGAAATAATGAAATAGAACAAGTTGCTTTCAATTTCAGCTGCAGATGAAACTATAGGTAAATTAATATCTGAAGCTATGGAAAAAGTAGGGACAGATGGAGTAATAACAGTTGAAGAAGCAAGATCTTTAGAAACAAGTTTAGATATTGTTGAAGGTATGCAGTTTGATAATGGGTATTTATCTCCTTATTTTGTAACAGATAGCGATAGAATGTATGTAGAACTAGAAGATCCATATATATTATTAACTAGTAGAAAAATAACATCTATGAAAGAAATTATAGGAATACTTGAAAAATTGTTGAGCAATCAAAAATCATTATTAATAATAGCTGATGATGTTGATGGGGAAGTCTCTTTCAACTTTAGTGTTAAATAAAAATACGTGGAGCCTTAAATGTAGTTGCAGTTAAAGCACCAGCATTTGGGGATAGAAGATTAGCCATACTGAAGATATAGCAATACTTACAGGAGCAGTTGTATTATCTGAAGAAAAAGGCTATGAAACTGAGAATGCTGATCTTGATGATTTAGGTATGGCAAGAAGGGTAAAAGTAACTAAAGATAAGAGTATAATAGTAGATGGTATGGGTAATAACGATGAAAGACTTGAAAGAATAAATCAAATTAAAGAACAAATTAAGGAAACTAAATCAGAGTATGATAGAGAGAAGTTACAAGAAAGACTTGCAAAACTTTCAGGTGGAGTTTCTGTTATCAAAGTTGGAGCAGCAACAGAAACAGAAATGAAAGAAAAGAAAATGAGAATAGAAGATGCTCTTAATGCAACTCGTGCAGCAGTAGAGGAAGGTGAAGTTGCTGGTGGAGGAACAGCTCTTGTTCAAGTTTATAAAGATATGCTTAATTTTTCTATTGATGGAGAAGAAGGTATAGGAGTTGAGATATTTAAGAAGGCATTATTATCACCTCTTAAACAAATTGCTATAAATTCTGGTGTTGAATCGGGAGTTGTAGTAGATAAAGTTCTTAACTCTGAAATAAATTTTTGGTTATGATGCTTTAAAGGAAGAATATGTTAATATGTTTGAACGTGGTATATTAGATCCTACTAAAGTAACTCGTTCTGCTATACAAAATGCAAGTTCTATAGCTTTTTATTGCTAACAACTGAAGTTAGTGTAGTAACTAAACCCTGATGAAAATAAAAATCAACAAGTACCAGGAATGTATTAGGTGATTTTTATGAGAAAAAGGAAGTTAACTCTAAGAAGAATATTTATTGTTATTACTTTAGGATATTACTTCATCTTTGAGATTTATTTTTAAAATTTGCTAACGTTGCTTTTAGAAGGTATAAATAATGGTCTTGTAAAAATCTAAAAGCATAATATTTACTAAAGTTAATAGTTATGGTAATAAATTAGAATATATACAAAATATTGGCGAAATTATGCAAGATAGTAAAAAGAAGGATGAAGAGATAGAGTTACTTAAAGCTAAAAATATAGAATATGAAAATTTAATTAGAGAAAATAGAGAATTAAGAGAAAATTTAGAATTGAAATCTAGCTCTAATTCAGAATATATAGTTGCTAATACTATTCTTATTGAATCTTTAATCGAAGAAAATATAATATATATTGACAAGGGTAGTGATTCAGGTGTAGAAAAATATCTTCCTGTATTACTTAATGGCAATGTAATAGGTAGAGTAAACAAAGTTAATAAAGAATATTCTGAAATTCAACTTTTATCTAACCCAGATTTTAAAATGTCAGTTGATATTAATGGTCATATACAAGGAATATTAAGGGTAAAAGGAAATTTGAATTTGTAATAAATAACTTTAATGATGAATCCGTAGATAAAATTAGCATATTTAATATAAAAACATCAGGAATAAGCGAACTTTATCCTAAAGGTTTAAATATTGGAAGTTTTGGGTTAACTAATAAAAATCTGATAGAAAATAAAACTTTAGTATTAAAAGCTTAATTTTGATTTTAAGTAAAGTAAGTACTGTAGTTATATATAAATATGATAAGAGTAAAATAAATTTAATTAATCGTATTGTTGAGGAAAGAAGTGGAGAAGAATGAAAAAATAATATTATTTTTAACTTTATTATCAAGTTTATCTTTTTCTAAAGTTTACCCATATCTTAATGGTAATTTTTAAGGTAAAGGTTACAGAAAATTCTTTTGATAAATAATGTTAAGAAAGGTGTATGATGTAAGTTATACACCGACTAAAATGGAACTTAAAGTTTTAGAGCCTGCTTTAAATACGGGAGAAATTTATACATATTCTAAGAGTGGTAAAACACTTTTATTCTCCAAAAACTTAAACAGACAGTTAAACAAAGTATATCTGGACAAGATGAAAGTATTTATTCTATACTTTCTGAATTGTCTCACTTTGGATACTGCAGTTACGCAAAATAAGGGAAATAAAAATATATATTTGAGAATTCTATTTTAAAAAGAATAGAGGCTAAGGATTATAGTATAGAATTTGATTCTTTTTAATAATAATAGACCTACTAAAAATTAGATTTTTATCAAAAATCTATTATAGTTGATTATCAATTGTTATTAAGATGAAAAACTATTAGAGATATAGCCTTAGTTATTAATAAAAAGATGTGAATTCAGCTAATGTAATATCAACACTTTTTACTAAAAATATGGGAAAATATCTGCACAACTTATGGTATTAAAAAGTCTAAAAATAGGAATCTTTCAGCATTGATGCCACTTAGTTTTAGTAGAAGTAGAAATGACTAATGTAAATGAGAGTTATTCTATAAATGATATATTTTTAAATAAGCAATTTAGAAATATATTATCTGATATTAATAAGCTTGAAATAGGATTATACATACTTCATGTTTTAAATGAAATATTGGAGTATAGTAACCCTGAAGAAAAATCTTTTTATAGGAATATAGAAATACTTGAATATATAGATAATATAGAAAGCTACAAATTAGAAGACGAAGTATATTTTTATTCTTTAATATTAGTTTATTTAAGACGTATGATGTTAGGAGTTAGGTGTATTTGATTTAGAATTGATACTAGATGATAATACGAAATCATTATACAATAAGTATTTATTATATATTAAAGGAGAAAGTGAAATTGAAAGTTTATCAAGTTAAGATATTAATTAATATATTTGAAAAAAATACATGAATTCATATTTTTCAACAAAGATAAGATATAATAAAATTTTAATATAAGGAGAGCAGCTATGAAAAAGTATTTATGAAAATATAAAAGTAGAAGGAATTAGTTTGAAACTAGAATCAAAAACAAAAAGCTAGTTTATTAAAAGATATGTTTAAACTTATAGAAGATGATGAAAGAATCATAGATAAAGATAAAGTGTTTCAAGATTTAATGGATAGAGAAATAATAGGATCAACAGGTATAGGTAAAGATTTGGTATACCTCATGCTAAGACGGATGCTGTAAAAAGATATAATTATAGGTGTTGGAATACTTGATCAAGCAATAGATTATGAAGCTATAGATGATAAACCTGTAAATATAGTGTTTATGTTTTTAACACCAATATCTCTTAGTCAAGAATATTTGACATTACTTGCAAGAATTTCAAGATTTGCACAAGATGTGAATTTTAGAGAAAAGTTTTTAAATGCTAAAAATTCTCAAGAAATTATAGATATAGTTAAAAGTGCATGGAAATGAATTAGGTGATATGAAGTGTCCATATTGTGGTAACTGAAGACACCAAAGTAATTGATAGTAGACCATTTGAGCGATGGAAATTCTATAAAAGAAGAAGAAAAATGTGATAGATTGTAATAATAGATTTAATACTACTGAAAAGATTTTTAAATTACCTATACAAGTTGAGGATGGAAGGTAGAAGAATTTAATAGAAATAAGATTTTTCAGGGCCTTCTTAGATCTTTAGTTAAAAGAGATATAGATGAATCAAAAACTTGAAGAAATGATAGATAATATAGAAAGAGAAATTTTAAATAGATTTAATGGGAGAATACAAAGTAATGAACTAGGTTCTATAATAATGGAAAATCTATTAGAAATTGATGAAGTTGCTTTATATTAGATTTGCTTCTGTATATAATAAGTTTGATAGTTTAGATAGTTTTGTTTCAATTATTAGAGATATTAAAAAGAAAAGAAAGAGAGAAAAATGACTAAGAGACGATTTGACAGTAGTTGCTTTGGCTTGTATTAACACTTAGTGGTTATCTTTTGTTAAGTTTTCTTATAATTATATACGCATACATGAAGCAAAGAAAAACTTGTTGAAAGAGATATACGTTATGAGAAATTACTGGAAGAAAAGGAAAAATTAAAAAGAATTAGAAACTTCAAAAAGATATAAATAAAAGAAAAATTTGTTAGAGATAAATTGAACATGAAAAAGAAGGGAAACAGTTTATAAAGTAGTTGACCAAGAAATTGTAGAGGAAAAATACTAAAAGTAGATGAGTCTACTGAGATTAATAAAGAAGAAAGTAAAAATACAAATAAGGAGTAGCTATGTTTATAACAAATAAAGAAAGTTTTGAAAATGAACTTAATAAAGTTTATATACCATATCCTAGCAAACAAATGTTATATAGAGTTTCTTTAGTATATATACTGAAGAGTTTTAATTTTAATATTTGCTTTACTTATGATTATTGTTTATTCTTCAAATGCTTTTATACATCCTTTTGAAGCTAATCAACTTAATATCTATATTTTTAAGTTTGCTTCTTGTTATATATATATTCTTTAATTTATATACTATTTTGGGATATGGGATCAAAGTTGATGGTGAATATATTAAGAATAATAATGTTAAAAATTTCTATTTTAGATATTGTTAAACTTCAATATATAGTTAGTTAGAGTAAATGGTAAAAATATGAAAGAGTTCTTTCAGTTGTAACCAATAGTCATAATGAGTATATGTTTAGATTAAATATATCAAAAACCTTTTCACTTTATGAAACAGGGTTTCGATTTTTATCTAATTGTGATATTGAATATATAGATTAGAAAGCAAATTATGATAGAGTTTTTATAGCCAAAAGGCACGTATTAGATAGGAAATTTTCAAAGTTTAGTATCAATTTTAGGTATAGCAATATCTTTAGGAGTTTTTCGTTGTAGCTCTAGCTATATCTAATGGTTTAAGGGATAATATGTTAAATTCTATACTTTCATTATCTCCTCATATAAGTGTGAGTATAGAATCTGATTATCAATCTGATTATAAGGAAATAATTGAAAATTTTAAAAAAATATAACCCCTAAAAGGATTAAATCCTAGAATAGAAAGTCAAGGTTTAATTAATGTTAATGGAGGATCTATAACTACATTAATAATAGGAACTGATTTAAATTTGTTGGATATAAAATATAATAGAGGGTAAAAAGAAAATGATAATTTAACAGGTATAATAGTTGGGAAATGAGTTTATAAAACAAACTGGGACCAAAATAGGAGATGAAGTAAATATAATAACTTCAGATACTAAAGAAATTAGAGCTAAAAATAACAGGAATATTTAAAACAGGATACTATAATTATGATTCAAGTCTTGTATTATTACCACTTGAGACTTTACAACTTTTACAAGAAAGAGGTGAGGTTGCAAGTAGTATATCTTTTAAATGTTAAAGACCCAACTAATATTAAAGATATAAATATTTTGGTTAATAATATTAATAAAGATATGGGGATAAAGTTTTTTGCACATAGTTGGAAAATATGGATAATCAAAGTTTATTAAGTGCTATAAATTTTGAAAAATTTGTATTAATTGCAATACTTAGTTTGATTGTACTGATAGCTTCTTCGCTATTTCTGTTATACTTAATATGGTTGTTAGAGAAAAACTACAGATATAGGTATACTTAAGGCTATGGGTTATTCAAATGATAATATTATGAAGATATTTCTTTTTGAAGGATTAATAATAGGAGTTACAGGTATGGTGATTTCTATTAATATTAGCTCCTATTATAATACCTCACTTTAAAAAATACTATTTAAATACTATGTTACGACTACATATTATTTAGATAAATTACCTATAAGTATATGTATATGAATTATTTATAATATATATAATATCTTTTTATTTTAATAGTATTATCGACTCATATTACCATCTAAAAAGCTGCTAATATGAATCCTACAGATGCTATTAAGTATAATAATTAGGAGAATGATATGATAGAATTAAAAATGTTTCTAAAAAGTTATAAAAAACAAAAATAGAAGAAATTAATATATTGAAAAATATAAACTTTAAATTTAATAGTGGTGATTTTGTTTCTATACAAGGTAAATCGGAAGTGGTAAAACAACATTTCTTAATATTTTAGGATTACTTGACATAAAAATCAGGAGGAGAAAAATATATAAATTCAGAAAAATTGAAAAACAGGATTTGACAAAAATTAAGATCTGAAAATATAGGTTTTGTATTTCAATTTCATTATTTATTAAATGAATTTACAGCTCTTGGAAAAATGTTATGATACCTGCATTAAATAAAAAGATTCAAATAAAAAGAAATAGAAAAAGAGCTAAAGAACTGCTTAATATGGTTGGTCTCTCCTCATAGATTAAAATCATAAACCTAATGAATTATCAGGTGGCGAAAAACAAAGGGTATCTATAGCTAGGGCTATGATTAATTCACCGGAGTTAATTTTAGCAGATGAACCCTACTGGTAATTTGGATTATGAAACAAGTCAGATTATTAATGATATTTTTTGTTGAACTTAATAAAAAAATGGTCAAGGTATTATAATAGTTACTCACAGTCAAGAATTAGCTAATTTAGCTAAAGATAAATATATTTTTAAAGAATGGTGTTTTTGGAAAAGATATAGACTTTTTAATTAAATGGTGTTATACTATTTATATAGATGTAGAAAGGGCGTGTTATTATGAAGATAATAGTAAGCGGGAAACAATTAGAAATGACAGAAGCACTTAAAAATTATGCGGGAACAAAAAGTTTCTAGAATAGCTAAGTATCTTGAAAATATTACTGAAACTCATGTTACTTTAACGGTTGAAAACACTAAAACTGAAGGTAAAGTATTTAAAGCTATAGGAACAGTTCAAGTTCCAGGTAAAGTAATTAGAGTTGAGGAAGCTAATTCAGATCTATACGGAGCAATAGACTTATTGGCTGATGGTTTAGAAAGACAGACAAGAAAGTTTAAAGAAAAATGAAAGAAAGAGAGTAGGAGGAATTTTTAAATGGAAAAACAATTAATGCATTAAACCAATATCTAGCAGATTTAAATGTATACTATAGAAAAAGTACAAAATTATCACTGGAATGTAGTGGGGCAAGGATTCTTTACAGTACATGCTAAACTTGAAGAAATATATGATGGTGTTAATGAAAAAAATTGATGTTGTTGCTGAAAGAATATTAGCTATAGGTGGAAGACCTTTAGGAAGTTCTAAAAATATTTAGAAATAACAAAAAAATTGTTGAAGCAAAAGATGAAGATATTAGAGTTAAAGATGCTTTTAGTAAACTTAATAGTTGATACTGAATATTTATTAAATTCTGTAAGAAACTTAAAAAGAAATAACTGATGAGGATAAAGATTATGCAACAAGTGCAGAACTTGATAATCATGTTACAGAATATGAAAAATTATTATGGATGATGAGATCATACGTTAAATAAGAAATAGGGTACTAGGTTAGTACCCTTTTGCTTTGAAAGGGAGATAATGAAAAATTTAGTAGATACACATATACATCTTTATGATGAAAGTTATAATGATAATAAAGATGAAATTATAGAAGAAATAGACAAAAACTTGATTTCGTTGTAAATATTTCTTGTGATTATGAAAGTTCAAAAAGATGTATAGAATATGCACAAAAATATAAGTTTATGTATGCTACCATAGGATATCACCCTTGTGATATTTCTAAATATGATGAAGAAAAATGGAAGAGTTACTTAAATTATCTAAAGAATATAATAAAATAGTGGCAGTTGGAGAAATTGGTCTTGATTATCATTGGATGAATGATCCTATTGAAGTTCAAAAAGAAGGTTTTTAAAAACAAATAGAAAAGGCCATAGAGTATGATTTACCTATAGTTATACATACAAGAGAAGCTCTTTGAAGATACGCTAGAGATTTTAAGAGAATATCCTAAAAGCGCGTGGTATATTACATTGTTACCCAGGAAGTTTAGAAGATGTAAAAGATCTTTTAGATAGGTTTTATATAGGTATAGGTGGAACTGTTACTTTTAAAAATAATCACATAGGACATAAGTTGGCTCGAAGAAATAGATTTAAAACATGTAGTTCTTGAAACGGATTCTCCATATTTAACACCTGTTCCATATAGAGGAAAGCAAAATAATCCTGTATATGTAGAATTTGTTGCAGAAAAAGATTGCTAGTCTAAAGAATATACCTGTAGAAGAAGTGAAAAAGATTACGACTGAAAATGCTATGAAGGTGTATGGCATATGTATAAAAATAGGTATAGATATTTTTAGAAGTAAGTAGGATTAAAGAATCTATAGAAAGAACTAAAGGATTTAAAAGAAAAAAATTTTTAGCATAAGAGAAATTGAATATTGTGAATCGAAAAATAAATATGAATCATATGCTGCTAGATTTTGTGCTAAGGAATCTTTTGTTAAAGCTATGAATATATCTATAGATTTTAAAAGAGCTGGAAATATTAAATGAAGAAAAATGGTAAGCTGTATATGGTTTATAAAGGTAGTAAAATAAATGGTGAAGTTTCTTTGAGTCATGTAAAAGAATATGCGATAGCGAATGTATTAATTTTAGAATAAAAATATTTTTATAGAATGTTAATATTTTTAGGATATATCAACTATTGACAAAGAGTATAAAAAGTATAATATCTATGAATATCTATAATTATTAAATTAGGAGGACATAAAATGAAAAAGTATTATTAGGAGTTGCAGCTTTAACTTCAATAGCTACATTAGCTGATACTCAATATCCACATTTCCATGGATATTTAGATTCTGAAACTAAGGCAACTGTAAACAATACGTTAAAAGATTGGAAATTTGAAAATGAAGGGAAGCCTGCTGAAGCTGGAGCTTCTCAAAAATTAACATTTGGAGCTTTACATAAAGAAGCACAATTAAAACGTATTTGCAGGATTAAAAGGGGATTATGTTAAATACAACAAAGAAGGATCAACAGGAGTAAGTGTACCTAACTATTACTTCGGTGCTAGATGGGATGCTCCAATAGTAGATGACTTTAATATAGCTTTTAACATTTGGTCATAAACAAGGATACACTGCTGAAAAGGATGTTTATTCAGATGATGCTTCATCTACTAAAAAAGTAAAAAGTTGAAGATGAAACAGTTTTTAGAAGATGTAGTTGTTAAACACTTAAAAGCTAAAAATAAATTAAATCAAGCTAAATTAGATTCAAAAAGATGATAAAGAAGGATACTTAAAAGATAACGGTTATAAATTAGCTAGCTAAAGATAATACTCAATTATTATCTGCTGTATTAACTGGTAAAATTGAAGATAACTTGATTTAACTGTTGCAGGATTATATAACTCAACTGAGTTTAAAGATGGAACTCATGAATTAGAAAGCTATGCTAAAATTTCAGGAAAATTAACTGATAACGTTAAACTTTCTGCAGAAGTTAATCATTTAATCAAGAGTGAATCTTATGATGAAGCTGAAGATTAAAAAGGAAATGTTAAATTAGAATCTCAATTAAATAGAGACACTATGTTAACTAACGAAGCAAAAGCTGAATTAAAAATATTAAAGGTGACAAACATAATGGTGAATTAGTACTAGAAAAATGGATTAAAATATACTGGATTCTCTAATTTAACATTAAATACTGGATTAAACTATAAGTTAGAAGTTAATGGTAAAGATAATAAATTCAATCATATACCTGAATTTAAATTAGATCTTACTTATACTGGTATAAAAAAATGTTACTTTTAACATCTAAAAAAATTCAGAAAAAGTTGAAGTTAAAACAGAAAAGAACAAACGGTGTAGAAGAATTAAATAACGTATTTAAGACTTACAACAATGTTAAATATGTAAATGGTGGATTTGAATTAGGATTAGATGCAAATTATGATTTAAAAACTAATTTAAAAATCAGACCCAAATAATAATGAAATGACATTATTAGCAGGACCAACTCTTAAATATTCTTACAATGATGAAGATGTATTAACAGTTTCTACTGATAATAGTGTTAAATCTTTATTAATGATTGAAGTGCCTACAGCAAAAGAAATTACAACACTTTCAAATCAAGTATTTGCTTTCACTAAAAATAATGTTAAAGTATCTGAATTATTTGGTGTAGATACTGAATTGAAATTAAATGCATTTAACAGTTTTTGTTCCTTTTAGGAAAAGACGTGTTTGCTAATGAATTAGTAGCTAATGCAGGAGTTAAATTTACTAAAGAATTAACTGATATGACTAAAAGCTTCATTAGAAGTTAATGGAAATTACTACTAAAAGCAAGTAATTTCATGTTAAAAGAAGGTAAACCTGAAAAACAGATGCTAAGTTACGTCATTTTTGGTTCAGCAGATGCTACTTTAAATGTTACATCTACTTTATCTGAATCTGGAGATAGAAAAGTTGAATTAATATCAGAAGTTAAAGGTGAATATAAATATAAAAAAATTAGGTTCTAAATTTGTAGAAGGATTCTCTAAATATGTAGAAGCAGCTGGTTATGCTGATGGAGAATATAGATCATTACAAGGATATGTTGCTAAAGAATTTAGTCAAAAAGATCAAAATGACTTTATAAAACCAATCTAAAGATTTAAGTAAAAAAGAAGTTGAACACAACTTACACAACTTAGATGTTAAACCTAGTGTAGCAGTTAAAGTTGCTTTTAACTAAGAACTTAACAGTAACACCTAAATTAGGGGCTAACTTTGAATTTGAACAAAAATCAGCTAATGATTCTAAATTTACATTAAATAAAAGTAAGTGGAGAAGGAACATTAAATATTTCTTACACTTGGTAATTAATAAAACAAAAGTACCGTACTATGTATGGTACTATATTATGATATAATAAATTATAAAAAAATATAAGTATTTACATGGAGGGAATATGTTAGAAAGATTAAAAATATGTACAATTTGAAACAAGATCTGATGAAAGTTCAAATGCTATACCATCAACACCTAGTCAATATGAATTTGCAAAAACTTCTTGTAGAAGATTTAAAAGAAATTGGTTTAGAGAATATATATATCAATGACTTTTGTTTTTGTAAATGCTACTTTTACCAAGTAATTTAGATAAAAAGGTTCCGACTATTGGGTTTATATCTCATATGGATACAGCAGATTTTTGAAGCCAGAAATGTTAAAACCTCAAATTATAGAGAAATATGATGGAGGAGATATAGTTTTAAATAAAGAAAAATTATGAAAAGTATCTGAATTTCCTAATTTAAAAAAATTATTTAGGAAAAACTTTAATTACTACTGATGGAACAACTCTTTTAGGTGCAGATGATAAAGCTGGAATAACAGCTATCATGGAAGCTATAAAATACTTTGAAAGATCATCCTGAAATTAAACATGGCGATATTAAAGTAGCTTTTGGTCCCTGATGAAGAGATAGGAAGAGGAGCAGATAAATTTAATGTTGAAGAGTTTGGTGCAGATTTTGCATATACTATAGATGGTGGTAGTTTAGGAGAGTTGCAATATGAAAGTTTTAATGCGGCTCAAATTACATATACAATAACAGGTGTTAGTGTTCATCCTGGTTCTGCAAAGGATAAAATGATAAATGCGAATACAGTTGCAGGATATTTTAATTAATTTATTTCCTGAAAAATGAAGTTCTAGAACATACTTATGGATATGAAGGGTTTTATCTTCTTTGCTCAATAGATTCAAAAATTGAAAAAGCTGAGCTTACATATATAATTCGTGATTTTGATAGAGATAATTTCGAAAAAGAAAGGAATTTTGTGAAGAAGTAGCAAAAAGTAATAGAAAAGTTTGGGAATATTTTAGAATATGAAATGTTTGATCAATATTATAATATGGGTGAAATTATTAGTAAAGATATGAGAAGTGTAGAATTGCTAAAAAAAGCTATGGAAAATCTTGAAATAAAAACCAATAATAGAACCTATACGTGGTGGTACAGATGGATCTAAAAATATCATTTATGGGACTGCCTACACCTAATATATTTGTAGGAGGAGAAAATTTTCACGGTGAATATGAGTTTGCTTTGTTTAGAAGATATGAAAAATCACGTGATACAATAATAGAAATTGCGAGATTAAATGCAGAATAGAATATTTAAAGTATTAGTTTTATTATTTTTTCCATTAATTTTTATTTAAGGAACTCCTACGTTTAAAGAAAAAAATTATAAATTGGTCTAAATATGTTACTTGGAATGTTGATAGAACTAAGTTGTATGAAGCTTTTTACAACGGTTAATCTCAGAATTACATGATTATTTTTTTAAATGAATATTCTCAAAAATTTATCAAGAAGGCAATTCGAGAGTTGAATTATTTAAAAAAGGTACATAGTAATAATAAAAATTGATAATAATTGCAAATGGTGGAAGTTTTATAAATTATTATAATGAAAGAAGAAAAATATTTTTATTAAGCATATACTAACTAAATTAGATAATTATGATATGATGTTTGTCGATTTAAGAACAGGATATGCTAATACTTTTCCATCAGAAAATGAAGATTATATAGATGCTTATAAAATCGCTATAAAATTAGGATATAATCCTAGTAATATAGTATTTATGGGCGATAGTTCAGGAGGTAATATAGTAGTGTCTTCTACTATATACTTAAACGATAATAATTTACCTATGCCACGTGCCTTAGTATTACTATCTCCTTATCTTGATGCTACAAATGTTGTTGAAAGTAGAGAAAGAAATAGAATAAAAGATCCATTATTTGGTTCTTTTAAAGAAAATGGTGGAATTAAACTTGAAAAATATGCCTTATTTTATATACATTAAAAGATAAAAAGCAATAGGTATGTATCACCTATATATGCAAATGATTTTAAAGAGGTTTTCCAGATACTTTAATTCATGTAGGATCTAATGAAATATTAGAAGATGATAGTATAATTTTTTTGCTGAAAAACTTAGAAAAATCAGGAGTTAATGTAAGTTTACATGATTTTTGAAGAGCAATTTCATGTTTTTCATATTGCAGAAACAGACGTGTCTATAATTGCCCTAAAAAGAAATAGTTGCATATATTAAAAAAACTTAGCTGAAATAGAAGAGGTTAGGGTAAGTATGTCTACTTTAAATAAGATTAAATTTGATGTTAAATTAGATGAATATACAGATGAGGAAGTAGAAGAAATATTTAAAAATAGTGGTATAGATATAGAAAAATTCTAAGTATATAGAAAATAAGAATTTAAAGAGAAGTAATAGAAAATATATATTAAAGCTTAAAAAAACTTGACAAAAAGATTTTTTGAATGTAAAATGTTAAGCAAGGAAACATATAATATTTTAGGAGGATAATAAAATGAAAAAGCATTATTAGGAGTTTTAGCATTAACTTCTGTGGCTTCATCTGCTGATGTTACGGGATATGTAAAATCTAATTCTGAAGCTAAAGCTGAAACTGATGTTAAAAAAAGAAGAAAGTGGAGTTAAATTTGAAGAACAAAAATTCCCTGTTAAAAACTAAGTTAGATTTAGGATTCTTCTTAGATTCTAACAAAGATACTTTCTTATTCACAGGGGCTAAACTTAGTGGAGAAGCTCAAAAAGAAGGAGTTGCAAGAGAAGCTTTATGTCAGGTGCTAGATTTGATTCAATGTTAACTGAAAATACTTCATTAATATTGAATGCAGTTGCAGGGTATACTGATTCTGAAAAAGGTTTTGATAAAAAGAAAAATCTATTGAAACTGCTTTTAAAAAGAGCATTTAGATGCTAAAAAGTATGGACAGCAGAAAAGAAAGCTGAATTAGAAAGAAAAGATAAAGAAGATGACAGAAATAACTTCTATAAAGATAATGGATTTAGATTAACAAAAAAATGATAGATTATTATTATCAGCTGTTGTTAAAAAAATACAACAGAATCTTCTAATTTATTAGCTGGAACTATATATAATTTAGATAAAGATGTATATTCAAGATTAGAATCATTTGTTAAAGCTGGAAAAACAATTCGAAGGATTTAAAATTAGATGCAGAATTAACTCATGTATTAGGTAAAAGATAAAGAGTTTGTTCCTGCAAATGAGAATTCTTTAGATTTATTAACTGAATCAGATACAACTAATTTAAATTTTGGAGGAAGACTTAAAGGTAATGTTAAACTTTCAACTAAATTATTAAACGATACTTTTAGAATTATCTACTAAACCAAGTTTTGATTTAGGATTACTTCTTGAAAAAAACAAGTCAAAGAGAAAATGTTATGTCTGAAAGATATTTCAAAGCTGGAATAGAAAATGTTGCTAAATATACAGGTTTAAAAAAATACTACTGTAGAAGGTAAATTAGTTTATGATGCAGAAGTTGCAAACTTACCTATAGAAGCTGGTAAAACTTATACAGATGGTGATTATAAATATACTGAAAATGCAGGAAGTTTATTAAATCTTCCTAAAGCAGTATTAAATGTTAAATATGATGATAAAAATTATTAGTTGATACTAAAAATGAAGTTAAATTCTTTGCTCCAATGTTCTTAGGTGAAGTGAAAATTGATGATGACAAGCTTGAAAGAGCTACTTTAGAAGTGGTGAAATTTGAAACTAAAAAATAAATTAGCATATAAATTAACTGATGATTTAGGTATAAATACAGTTGCTGATTATCAATTAGAAAAAGGAATTGAACGTTTCTTAGATAATCATTATTTATTAACAGGTGCTGGGGTTTCATACTCTAAAGATGCACTTAAAGCTGAATTAAATGGACGTTATAGTTTATATCTAGCTAACTATAAAAAAAGAAAATGAAGATAAAGTGGAAACTTATTTAAATCATGATGTATATGCAAATTTAAAAAGTTTCTAATATGATAAAAAAATGGTAACTTAACAGTAATGCCTTCATTAAATTCTTTTGTTGTGGCTAATGTTGAAGATAAAGTTTTATTTGGATTAAGACCATCATTAAAAACTACATATACATTTAGTTCATTTGAATTAAGTAATGAGTTAGGATTTAAATATTTATTAACTAATTCTATGGAAAAAGCAGATGAAAATAGTGAAGCTAAGCCAGTTACTTTTAAATTCATATGCAGCTATGGCTAATTTTTGGAGTTAACTACTTAATAAATGAAAACTATAAATTAGGTTTAGGATTAGATTCAGATTATTCATTTGGACTAAAATAATAAATTATTTGATACTTATGAAAAAGGTACAGATAAATTAATGAATAATTTTGAAGGAGAAAAAGCTAAATCATTTGCTGAATATGTAAAAGAAAAATTCTAAAGAGATTAAAGATGAAACTGCTAAAATGGTTATATCTGAAGATGTATTACGTACACATTTATTTAATTTAACTCCAAAAAGTAAATGCAGAACTTAAATATGGAAAAGTAACAGTTAAAACCTGAAGTATCTAGCTAAATTTGAACTTGGTAAAGATTATATTGTTAAAGATGATACTAGTACAGCATTTTGGATTAAAGAAAAATTTCTGGAAAAAGGAACTTTAAATATTGAATATAGATGGTAAGATTTAAATTAAATGGAAACTATTTTAGTTTCCATTTTTTTAGTAATCTTCATAGTATTAAAAAATATCTTGAAAATTTAATGATTTAATGGTAAAATATTTAGGTAAATGGTAATTAAAAGATACTAGGAGGATGAAATGAAAAAAATTGCTATCTTGACTAGTGGTGGAGATTCACAAGGAATGAATGCTGCCATAAGAGTAGTAGCAAAAACTGCTATGTCAAAAGGAATGGAAGTTTATGGTATCAGAAGAGGATATAAAGGTATCTTAGATAGAGATATATTCAAAAATGACTTCATTAGATGTTGCAGGACTTGCAGGTAAGGGAGGAACTATGCTTCTTTCAGCTAGACTTCCAGAATTTAAAGACCCTGCGGTAAGAACAGAAGCTGCTAATATATTAAAAAGAAATGGGAATTGAAGGATTAGTTGTAATAGGAGGAGATGGATCATTCCATGGAGCTCATTATTTATATGAAGAACATGGTATAAAAACTATAGGAATACCTGGGACTATAGATAATGATATAGCTGGTACAGATTATACAATAGGTTACGATACAGCGCTAAATATTATACTTGAATCATTTAATCAAATAAGAGATACAGCAAAAATCACATGATAGAACATTTGTTATAGAAGTTATGGGAAGAAACTGTGGTGACTTAGCTTTAAATGCAGGTATTGCATGTGGAGCAAATGGTATTTTAATTCCTGAAGTTGATTCTAAGGTTGAAGATATTGTTAAAATCATTAACAATAGAAGAAAAGAAGGTAAAACTTATGATGTAATTATTATGTCAGAAGGGTATAAAGGAAAAAGAAACAATAATTAAAAGATTTAACAGATAGAATACCTGATTTAGATCCAAGATTAGTTGTTTTAGCTCACGTACAAAGAGGAGGAAATCCAACAGCTGCAGATAGATTATTAGCTACAAAAATTTGGAGTTAAAGCAGTTGAATTATTAGTTGAAGGTAAAAGCTGGATTAATGGTTGGAGTTGAAAGTTCAAATATTGTAACTCATAAATTATCTTATGCTTGGGAAAAATTATCATAAAAAGTCTCAAGAAGATTATGATGTTGCTATGATGTTATCAGTTTAAATATAGGAGGAATAATATGAAAATAAAAAAATGACTAAGGTTGTATGTACAATAGGACCTAAAAGTGAAAAAGAAGTACTTAAAGAATTAGTTTTTAAGTGGAATGAACGTAATGAGATTAAACTTCTCACACGGGGATCATGAAGAACACGGTGCAAGAATTAAAACAATAAGAGAAATATCAAAAGAAACAGGGAAACATGTAGCTATCTTATTAGATACTAAAGGTCCAGAAATAAGAACAGGATCTCACGCAGAAGGAGACGTTAAATACGATTTAGTAGAAGGACAAGATTTCATAGTTACTACAGATTATTCATTCAAAGGAACTCCTGAAAAAAATATCAGTTTCTTACCCAGGGATGACAAAAGATTTAAAACCTGGAGATACAATCTTAGTTGATGATGGATTAATAGGATTAGAAGTTAAAGAAATTAAAGGAGAAGAAATATTCTGTAAAGTTAAAAAAATTCTGGTGCTTTTAGGACAAAAGAAAGGTGTTAACTTACCAGGAGTTTCAGTTTCTTTACCAGCTTTAGCTGAAAAAGATAAAAGCAGATTTAAAAATTTGGTTGTGAAGTTGGTGTGGACTATATTGCTGCATCATTCATTAGAAAAGCATCTGATGTTGCTGAAGTTAGAAGAGTATTAGATGAAAATGGTGGAGAAAATATTAAAATAATTTCTAAAATAGAAAACCAAGAAGGTATAGATAACTTTGATGAAATATTAGAATTATCAGATGGTATAATGGTAGCAAGAGGAGACTTAGGAGTAGAAGTTCCAGTTGAAGAAGTTCCATTTATGCAAAAAAATGATGATAAGAAAATGTAATGCAGTTGGTAAACCAGTAATTACTGCAACACAAATGTTAGATTCAATGCAAAAGAATCCAAGACCTACAAGAGCAGAAGCAGGAGACGTAGCTAATGCTATATTAGATGGTACTGATGCTGTTATGTTATCTGGAGAATCTGCAAATGGTAAATATCCTGTAGAAGCTGTAAGAACTATGGCTACTATATCAGCTAAAACTGATGAATATGGAGGTACCAAAAATATTCTATACTCATGATGTAACAATAACAGAAGCAATATCTAAAGGTGCAGTAGAAGCTGCTGAAAATTTAGGTGCTAAATTAATAGTTTGTTGGACAAAAACAGGAAGAGCAGCTAAAATGATAAGAAAAATACAATCCTTCAATGCCAATAATTGCATTAACTGATAGTGATGTAACTGCAAGACAATTAGCATTAGTAAGAGGAGTAAGAGCTATAGTTGCTAATGACTTAGATAATCCTGAACACTTCTTTAATAAAAGCTTTTAGAAGTTGTTGCTTCAAATGCTTCAACTACAGCAGATGAAGCTTATACAGGATTTAAGAAAGGTGATTTAGTTGTTTTAGTAACAGGTGTTTCTGAAACTGGTACAACTAATACTTTCAAAGTTTCAAGAATTGTTTAATAATTGAAATTAATAATCTTAAATAGAGAAGAACTGTTAATTCAGTTCTTTTCTTTTCATAGGAAGGTATAGATGAAAAAGATTGATGAATTAATAAATGCTTTATCAAAATTAAAAGGTATAGGGAAGAAAAATGCTACACGTATAGCATTTGATCTTTTACTAAAAAGATGAAGAAGATATTGCTTATTTATTAGAAACTATTAGAAGTTCGTATGACAGTATAAAAACCATGTAAATTATGCTTTAATTTGACAGATACCGATATTTGTGATATATGTAGTGATGAAAAAGAGATAGAAGTATAATTTGTATTGTTGAAGATACGAGAGATATATATGCTATAAACAAAAAGTAATACATACAATGGTCTATTTCATGTTTTAGGGAGGTAAAATAAACCTTTAAATGGAATAGGTGTAAACGAACTAAATATATCAGAGTTATTAGAGAGAGTTGATGAGAATATTAATGAGGTAATATTTGCTTTAAATCCTGATTTTGAGGGAGAAACAACTATACAGTATCTTGTTAAATTACTAAAAAGATAAAAAAATGTAAAAATGAGTAGAATTGCAAGTGGTATACCAATAGGGTGGAAATATTGAATATTCTGATAGTGCAACACTTTTCTCAATCTTTAGAGGGTAGAAAAAGTATAGATTAGGAGGTAATTAATATGGCAATAAGATATTTTTACTTCTGAATTTGTTTCACCAGGACATCCTGATAAAATATGTGATCAAATTTCAGATGCAGTATTAGATGCTTGTTTAAAAGATGATGAAAATTCAAGAGTTGCTTGTGAAAACATTTGCTACGACTGGATTTGTTTTAGTTGGGGAGAAATAACAACTAAAACATATATAGATATACAAAGTTTAGTTAGAGATAAAATAAGAGAGATAGGTTATGTTCCAGGACTTGGTTTTGATTATGATTGTGGTGTTGTTAATATGATACATTCTCAATCTCCAGATATATCTCAAGGAGTAGATGTAGGGGGTGCTGGAGATCAAGGTATAATGTTTGGAGGTGCTGTAAATGAAACACCAGAACTTATGCCACTTGCTTTAACTTTAGCTAGAAATATAATAATAAAAATTAACAGAACTTACAAGAAGTAAAGTTTTAAGTTGGGCAAGACCAGATGCTAAAAGCACAAGTAACACTTAAATATGATGAAAATGATAATATATTAGGTATAGAAACTATAGTTTTATCAGTACAACATGATGAAGAAGTAAGTAGAGAACAAATAGAGAAAGAATTAAAAGAAAAAGTAATTATTCCAGCTTTAGCTGAATACGGTAGAGATATATCTGAAGTATCTAAATTTTATATTAATCCAACTGGAAGATTTGTTATTGGAGGTCCACACGGTGATACTGGTCTTACAGGTAGAAAGATTATTGTAGATACTTATGGTGGATACTTTTAGACATGGTGGTGGAGCTTTTTCTGGTAAAAGATAGTTCAAAAGTAGATAGATCTGCAGCTTATGCAGCAAGATGGATAGCTAAAAATATAGTTGCTGCAGGACTTGCTAAAAATGTGAGGTACAGTTATCTTATGCTATAGGTGTTGTAGAACCTACATCTATTCGTATTGATACATTTGGAACTTCAAATATATCAGAAGATAGAATGGCTGAAGTTGTATCAAAAGATTTTTGATTTAACACCAAGAGGAATAGAAAAACTCTTTCTTTAAGAAATCCAAGTTTTTAGATATCAAGATTTAGCTGCTTTTGGACATATAGGAAGAAAAGATATAGATATTCCTTGGGAAAAGATTAGATAAGGTTGAAGAGTTGAAAAAGGAATTAGGTGATTAGTATTGAAGAAATTATTTAGTATAATTTTAATGTTGCTTATTTTATCTTGTGACGTTAGTAATGAAACGGTTGTTTATAATATATTTTCAGCTCCCAAAAAGTTTAGATCCACAAAAAAATATAGTGATAATATTTCACTTCAAGTTTCAAATACTCTTTTTCGAAGGTTTGATGCGTTATGATAAAGATGGGAATTTAGATCTTGCTTTTAGCTAAAGGATATGTTAAAGAAGAAAAATAAATATATATTTGAAATTAAGGATAATTTGAGATATTCAGATGGGACTCTAATAACTATAGAAGATGTTTATAACGGAATTCTTAGAACTTTTAGATAAAAAAAGAATTATCTCAATATGCTAATATGTTAAATGTTGTTAAAAATGCAAAAAGAATATTATGAGGGTAAGGTTTCAAAAGAAAAAAATTAGGAATTAAAATTGAAAATAATAAACTTATATTTGAATTAAAGGAGGATGTTCCTTATTTCTTATCATTATTAACACTGCCTCTTTCATATCCTTATATTGAAGGTAAGTATAATGGTCCATATATGCTTAAACAACAAAATGAACAAGATATTTTATTAGAAAAAGAATCCTTTATTATTGGAGAAGTAAAGATGTTAAAATAGAAAAATATTAAATATGTTTACTTTAATGATTATTCTGTTGTGAATAACCTTATAAAAATGGGGATATAGATATATCGAGAGTTGATGTTGAATTATTGGGTGACAATGTTAATCAATATTATGATGGTAGAATTTGGTATATAGATTATAATGTATTTAGTAATGAGAGTATTAAGAATTTACATTTAAGAAAAGCTATATCTTTAGGTATTAATAGAGAAGAATATGTAAATTTAGTTAAAAAGGATGGCTCTAAAGTTGCTTTAAATATGGTAAGTGATATTCTTGGTTATAAAAAAAGGATATGGTATTTCTGATTTCAATTTTGAAGAATCAAAAAGAATTAGAATTAGCAAAAAAAGAATTAGGGAATAAAAATCAAACTTGAACTTTTAACAGGAAATACTCCTATAGAAATTAAAGAAGCACAATTTTTTTACAAAAATAGTATATCTAAGTTAGGTATAGATGTTGTTATAAAGACTGTGCCATTTAAAGAAAGATTAAGTCTTATAAAAAGAAAATAATTATGATATTGCTTTTAAATACTTGGTCTCCTAAATATAGAGATCCGCTTGCTATACTTGAAAGATTCTATTTTAAAAATAAGGAAGTATCTGTATTTAATCAAAAAGAATATCAAAAATTAATAGATGAATCAAAAATGATTTGAATGGAAGAAATGATAAATTACATCTTGCAGAAAAACTTCTTCTTGAATCTTTAGTGGTTTCACCTTTTATATTTTTCTGTTGAAAATCAGTATATAAATCCTAAAATAAAAGGATTGTTAAATGTGCCTATAGGAAATATTACAGATTTATCGTATGCATATATTAAATAAGATGGTTTGAACTGCATCCATAATCTTGACCACAAGATTGGTGGTGCAGTTTTTTTATAAGTCAAAATTAATAAGAGAAGATAAAATTGAAATATATAAAAAGAAGGAAAAAGGTAGACAAATATACTTTGAAGTTCAAAGCAAAAGTTTTTCGTAAAAGTAAATCAAGTTGGTCAAGTTAATCTTGAATTAGATATACATTTTAAAATAAATTAAAATTCTTAAAATTTTTTTGAGAATTCTTTTTATTTAAACATGCTAAAATAAAGGTAAAAACAAATAAAAAAACAAAAATTTTTTAAAAAAAGTAGTTGACAATGAGATAAATTTTATGATAATATAATTATTGTCCACGAGGGAAACCGAGTGGAAGGACAATGAGATAAGAAATATAAAAAAAGCAAACAACTGTGAAAGACAAGAAAAAGAAGTCAATTACTTAGGAATAACTTAAGAAGGATTAAACGTATAGACACAAAAAGGTGTAATAAAGATTTAATATAAAAAAATAAAAATATTGAATGAAGAGTTTGATCCTGGCTCAGGATGAACGCTGACAGAATGCTTAACACATGCAAATCTATGTAAATTAATAGTGCTTGCACTACTAAGGAGCATGGTGGACTGGTGAGTAACGTAAAAGAACTTGCCTCTTAGACTGGGATAACAAGTGGAAACGCTTGATAATACTAGATATTATGATACTAAGGCATCTTGGTAACATGAAAGGATAAGATTGCTAAGAGAGAGCTTTGCATCCTATTAGCTAGTTGGTGGGGTAAAGGCCTACCAAGGCGATGATAGGTAGCCGGCCCGAGAGGGTGAACGGCCACAAGGGGACTGAGATACGGCCCTTACTCCCTACGGGAGGCAGCAGTGGGGAATATTGGACAATGGAGGAAACTCTGATCCAGCAATTCTGTGTGCACGAAGAAGGTTTTCGGATTGTAAAGTGCTTTCAGTAGGGAAGAAGAAAGTGACGGTACCTACAGAAGAAGCGACGGCTAAATACGTGCCAGCAGCCGCGGTAATACGTATGTCGCAAGCGTTATCCGGAATTATTGGGCTTAAAGGGCATCTAGGCGGTTTTTTTCAAGTCAGGGGTGAAAACTTATGGCTCAACCATAAGCTTGCCTTTGAAACTGAAAAACTAGAGTACTGGAAAGGTGGGTGGAACTACACGAGTAGAGGTGAAATTCGTAGATATGTGTAGGAATGCCGATGATGAAGATAACTCACTGGACAGAAACTGACGCTGAAGTGCGAAAGCTAGGGGAGCAAACAGGATTAGATACCCTGGTAGTCCTAGCTGTAAACGATGATCACTGGGTGTGGGGATGAATAGTCTCTGTGCCGAAGCAAAAGCGATAAGTGATCCGCCTGGGGAGTACGTACGCAAGTATGAAACTCAAAGGAATTGACGGGGACCCGCACAAGTGGTGGAGCATGTGGTTTAATTCGACGCAACGCGAGGAACCTTACCAGGTCTTGACATACTCGGAATCTTTTTGGAAGCAAAGGAGTGCCTTCGGGAACCGAGATACAGGTGGTGCATGGCTGTCGACAGCTCGTGTCGTGAGATGTTGGGTTAAGTCCCGCAACGAGCGAAACCCCTATCATTAGTTGCCATCATTAAGTTGGGGACTCTAATGAAACTGCCTGCGAAGAGCAGGAGGAAGGTGGGGATGACGTCAAGTCATCATGCCCCTTATGATCTGGGCTACACACGTGCTACAATGGGTAGTACAAAGAGGAGCGAAATAGCGATATGGAGCAAATCTCAAAAGCTACTCTCAGTTCGGATTGAAGTCTGCAACTCGACTTCATGAAGTTGGAATCACTAGTAATCGCAAATCAGCAATGTTGCGGTGAATACGTTCTCGGGTCTTGTACACACCGCCCGTCACACCACGAGAGTTAGTTGCACCTGAAGTTACTGGCCTAACCGTAAGGGAGGAGGTACCTAAGGTGTGATTAGTGATTGGGGTGAAGTCGTAACAAGGTATCCGTACCGGAAGGTGCGGATGGATCACCTCCTTTCTAAGGAGAAAGAAATAAACAAAAACTTTTTAAGTTATTTTGTTTGCTTTTATTATTATCTTGTTTTAAAAGATATAGGACAATGAGAAATGAATAGTTAGGTAAAAAAAGTTACAACTGAACAAGTTAAGGAATCAAGAAAAGAGAGAGTTAACTGTGAAAGAATAAAAAAATAAGAATGAGAAAGCTAAATAAGGGCACACGGAGGATGCCTAGGTAGTAAAAAGCCGAAGAAGGACGTGATAAGCTGCGAAAAAGCTTGGGGGAGTTGCATATAAACAGAGATCCCTGAGATATCCGAATGGGAAACCTATATACTGGAAGAGTATATGAGAAATAGGTAAGCCAGTGAACTGAAACATCTAAGTAACTGGAGGAAAAGAAAGTAAAAACGATTCTCTTAGTAGCGGCGAGCGAACGGGGAGGAGCCTAAAACATAGTAGTGTAAAAGTTGACACGTTGCTATTATGTGGTAGAGGGATATACAAGAGAGGATAGTCATAAATCTCGGTATATATATATGTAAACGGAACATAGTTGGAAAGCTAGACCAAAGAGAGTGATAGTCTCGTATAGTGTAAAGTATGTATATATTAGTATAGATCCCGAGTAGCGTCGAACACGAGGAATTTGGCGTGAATCAGCGAGGACCATATCTCGTAAGGCTAAATACTTTTACTGACCGATAGAGGAGAGTACCGTGAGGGAAAGGTGAAAAGAACCCAGAGTATGGGAGTGAAAAAGAATTTGAAACCGTGTGCTTACAAACGGTAGGAGCCGAAAGGTGACTGCGTGGATTTTGGTTAATCATCCTGCGAGTTATGATATGTGGCGAGGTTAAAAGAGTGGAGCCGAAGGGAAACCGAGTCTTAAGAGGGCGAAAGTCGCATGTTATAGACGCGAAACCTAGTGATCTAGGCCTGTCCAGGTTGAAGCTGCAGTAAGATGCAGTGGAGGACCGAACTCACCGCCGTTGAAATGTTGGGAGATGAGATAGGTTTAGGGGTGAAAAGCCAATCGAACTAGGAGATAGCTCGTTCTCTCCGAAATGCATTTAGGTGCAGCCTTAAAGTTAAGATATATGGGGGTAGAGCACTGTATAACCTAGGGGGGCGTATAGCTTACTGAAGTTAAGCAAACTGCGAATACCATATATTAATATTTAGGAGTGAGTCTATGGATGACAAGGTCCGTGGACGAGAGGGAACAAACCCAGAACATCAGCTAAGGTCCCAAATTATGTCTAAGTGGGAAAGGAGGTGGATATTCACAAACAACCAGGAGGTTGGCTTAGAAGCAGCCATACCTTTTAAAGAGTGCGTAATAGCTCACTGGTCGAGAGTATCTGCGCCGAAGATTTAACGGGGCTAAGACATAAACCGAAGCTATGTAACAAGTAATTGTTGGTAGGAGAGCGTTCTGTAAGCTGTTGAAGGAGAGTTGAAAGATGATCTGGAGGTATCAGAAGTGAGAATGCAGGAATGAGTAGCGAGAAAGAGGGTGAGAATCCCTCTGGCCGGAAGTCCAAGGTTTCCAGGGGAAGGTTTGTCCTCCCTGGGTGAGTCGGGACCTAAGCGAAGACTGAAGAGTCGTGGCGAATGGGAAATAGGTTAATATTCCTATACCACTTCCAATCTATAGTGATGGAGTGACGCAGGAAGGTATGTAAGATGTCTGACGGATTAGGCATTCTAAGGGAGAAGCATGATAGTAGAGGCAAATCCATACTATTAAATGTTAGGCCTGATGGGGAAGTGTACTACGGTACATAAGTTACAAATCCTACACTGCCGAGAAAAACTTCTAAACTGAAAGGGAGTGCCCGTACTGTAAACCGACACAGGTGGACTGGGTGAGAAACCCGAGGCCGACAGGATAACTCTAGCTAAGGAACTCTGCAAAATAGCCCCTGTAACTTCGGGAGAAGGGGTGCCTATAGTAGGTGAAGGAGAACATCTGGAGCTGATGTAGGCCGCAGTGAAGAGTCCCAAGCAACTGTTTATCAAAAAAACACAGGTCTATGCTAAGCTGAAAGGCGACGTATATGGGCTGACACCTGCCCAGTGCTGGAAGGTTAAGAGGAGGATTGAGAGATTCGAATTGAAGCCCCAGTGAACGGCGGCCGTAACTATAACGGTCCTAAGGTAGCGAAATTCCTTGTCGGGTAAGTTCCGACCTGCACGAATGGTGAAATGATTTGGGAGCTGTCTTGGCTGGAGACCTGGTGAAGTTGTAATGTCGGTGAAGATACCGACTACCTGTAGTAGGACGGAAAGACCCCGTGGAGCTTTACTGTAGTTTGGCATTGGGTTTTGGTAATGTGTGTATAGAATAGTTGGGAGACTGAGATCTAGCTACGCTAGTAGTTAAGGAGTCATCGTTGGAATACCAACCATATATTATTGAAATTCTAATCAAGAAATTGAGACAGTGCTAGATGGGCAGTTTGACTGGGGCGGTCGCCTCCTAAAGAGTAACGGAGGCGTTCAAAGGTTCCCTCAGGTTGGATGGAAATCAACCAAAGAATGTAAAGGTATAAGGGAGCTTGACTGCGAGATTGACGGATCGAGCAGGTGCGAAAGCAGGACTTAGTGATCCGGCGGTGCTGTATGGAAAGGCCGTCGCTCAACGGATAAAAGCTACCCCGGGGATAACAGGCTGATACTTCCCAAGAGTCCATATCGACGGAAGTGTTTGGCACCTCGATGTCGGCTCGTCTCATCCTGGGGCTGGAGAAGGTCCCAAGGGTTGGGCTGTTCGCCCATTAAAGAGGCACGCGAGCTGGGTTCAGAACGTCGTGAGACAGTTCGGTCCCTATCCACTACAGGCGTTAGAATATTGAAAAGATCTGTCCTTAGTACGAGAGGACCGGGATGGACAAACCTCTGATGTATCAGTTGTCACGCCAGTGGCATGGCTGAGTAGTCACGTTTGGAAGGGATAATCGCTGAAAGCATCTAAGTGAGAAACCCACTTTGAGATAAGTATTCTTTTAAGTATCCACTGAGACTAAGTGGTTGATAGGTTGGGGGTGTAAGTGTAGTGATACATTTAGCTGACCAATACTAATAATACGTAAGCTTTTACATAACTTTTTACTAATAACTATTCATTTCTAATTGTCCTAGACAATAGTTTGGTGACTTTAGCCACAGGGATACACCCAGTAACATTTCGAACCTGGCAGTTAAGTCTGTGTACGCCGAAAATACTAAGTAATTGGGAAGATAGGTAGTTGCCAAACTCTTTTTAATGTGTCTCTGTAGCTCAGTCGGTTAGAGCATCTGACTGTTAATCAGAGGGTCGTAGGTTCTGAGTCCTACCAGGGACGCCATCAATTTATTATTATTTTGCAAGTCTTTTGACTTGTACTTAAAAATAATATAAAGTATATCTTTTTATACTTTCAAGTATTGAAAGTAACTTTCAAAAAGAACTTGCATTTTATGAAATTATGAGTATACTCTTAATAAGAGGTGATGCTTATGGTTAATTTGAATGTTTTATCTACTGAACAGAATAATACTAACAGTAAGGATATTGAATTACAAAGTACACAAGAAATATTAAGAAGGATAAATGAAGAAGATAAAATAGTTGCTTATTGTGTTGAAAAAAATCATTAGATAATATATCTTATTTGATTGATAATATTTTGGATAATTATAATGAAAACACACGTGTAATATATGTTGGATCAGGTACTTCAGGTAGGCTTGGTATATTAGATGCTTCTGAATGTCCACCAACTTATGGAGTAGATTTTGATAAATTTCAAGGATTAATATCAGGAGGTAGAGATGCTGTTTTTATGGCAGTTGAAAATGCAGAAGATAGTATAGAAATGGGAATTGAAGATATTAAAAAAACTTGAATTGAAACCTTATGATGTTGTTATTGGATTAACTGCTTCAGGAAGAACTCCATATGTAGTTTCTGCTATTAATTATGCCAATAGTATAGGTGTTTTAACAGGAAGTATTTCATGTTCAAAAAATTCTGAAGTTTCTAAAATTGCTAAATGTCCTATTGAAGTTGTAGTTGGACCAGAAATTGTAACAGGTTCTACAAGAATGAAATCTGGAACTGCTCAAAAATGATATTAAATATGATTTCAACTACTATAATGATTAAATTAGGTAAAAGTATTTTCAGGGTATATGGTTGATGTAAAAAAACTTCAAACTTTAAATTGATAGAAAGAGCTAAAAAGAATTATTATATCAACTACACATTGTGATTATGAAGTGGCTTTCTAAAAATTAGAAGAAGCTGATTATAATGTTAAATATGCAATAGTAATGATATTATTATCAATTACAAAAGAAGAAGCTATATCTAAATTAGATGAATATGGGTATAATGTTGCGAGGTTGATACATGAGTTTAATGATCAAAATAAGGAAAATAAAGATTTTACTGAAAATGAAAGATATGTAGCTGAATATATTTTTAAAAAAATATTAGAAATATTAGAAGTATACCTGCTATGGAGATATCTAAAAATACATATACAAGTATTTCTACAGTTACAAGAATGTGTAAAAAAATTAGGGGTTTAAAGGATTTCAAGAATTTAGATTAAAAAGCAATAGAAGAAATGGCATTAATTGGGAATAAAAGAAATGGTGGTAAATAATAGTGATATTGATGAAAATTGTGATATTAAAGGAATAATAGAAAAATTAATAAACTTAGTATAATATCACTTAAAAGAAACGAAAAATGTTACAAGATGCTGATATTATAGATAAAAATTGTTGATTTAATTAATGAAAAATCTGTTATTGATTTTTTTATGGTATGGGTGCTTCACATATAGTTTGTTTAGATGCACAGTATAAATTTATGAGAGTAGGCAAAATTGTTAATACTTTCAATGGGACAGATTTACAACATGTTCAAGCAGTCAATAGTGATGATAATCATCTTGCTATTATAGTATCATATTCTGGAATGACTAAGGAAATATTAGATATTGTTAAAATATTAAAAGAAAAAGGTGTTACTACAGTATCTATAACTAAGTATGTAACAAAATGCAATAGCTAAGTTATGTGATTATAATCTATATGTAACTTCTAAAGAATCTTTTAAAAGAAGTGCAGCAATTTATTCTAGAATTTCAATTTTAAACTTAATAGATGTTATATATTTAGCTTATTCTAATAAGAATTATAAAGAAGTTGTAAAAAGAATTAATGAAACAAAAATAGAAAAATAGAAAACCAAAAGGAGTGAGTCGTAATGGATGCAAAAAATGGCAAAAGAAATTTTTGGATGCTTTAGGTGGGGTAGAAAATATTAGTTCTAATGCAGTTTGTATGACAAGACTTAGAGTTAGCACTAAAAAGATGTTTCAATTGAAGAATTGAAAAATTGATGGTGTATTATCAGTAGTTGAAGCTGATACACTACAAATCGTTTTAGGACCTGGTGTTGTTAATAAGGTTGGGAATGAATTTTCTAAATTAACTAATATACCTTTTAGGTTTTGAAGATGTAAATGAATTAGCTAAAGAAAATAAGAAGGAAAAATAAGGCTAAAACATAATGGTGTAGTTCAAAAGATTCCTACAAAGAATAGCTAATATTTTTGTTCCTTTATTGCCAGGTATAATCGCAGCAGGATTAATACTTGGACTTAGTAATGTAATTACTGTTACTACAAAGGGTGCATTTAATGGTAGTTGGTGGTTTTTAGCTATTAAAAAGTTTAGGGTTTGTTATGTTTGGTTATTTATCACTTTATGTTGGTATGAATGCTGCTAAAGAATTTGGTGGAAGTGCAGTTCTTGGAGGTATTATAGGTTCAATATTTATAGCTAATCCAGGTCTTCCTTTATTAACTAAAAATAGATGATAATCCTATTATCTTACCTTTCACAGGTAAACCATTTACACCAGGATTAGGTGGACTTTTAGCTGCTTTATTTATGGGTATAATAGTATCTTATCTTGAAAAGAATGTTAGAAAATATGTACCTACTTTCTTAGATACTTTCTAACTCCATTAATTACTTTAATATTAGGTGTATTTATAGCTTTAGGTATTATACAAACCACTAGGAAACTTAGTAACAGTTGGAATATTTGGAACACTTAATTTTGTATATAATAGTCTTGGATTTGTAGGAGGATATATATTATCTGCTACTTTCTTACCACTTGTTTCAGTTGGATTACACCAAGCTTTTAACACCTATACATGTATTATTAAATGATCCTAATGGACCAACTCAAGGAATTAACTATCTATTACCCTATACTTATGATGGCAGGTGGAGGACAAGTTGGTGCTGGATTTGCAATATATTTAAAAACTAAGAATAAAAATTAAAAACTCTAACAAGAGATGCTCTTCCTGTAGGTATTTTTAGGTATAGGAGAACCTTTAATGTATGCAGTTACTCTTCCTTTAGGTAAACCATTTATTACAGCTTGTCTTGGTTCTGATTTGGTGGAATGCTTGCAGCAATATTTAAATTAGGGACTATAACTCAAGGAGTTTCAGGATTATTTGGATTATTAATAGTTGTTCCTGGAACATGGATTTATTTTCATAATAGCTATGGTAGGTGCATATGTAGGTGGATTTATCTTAACTTATTTATTTGGAATAGACGAAGAAAAGAATAGAAGAAATTTATGGAAATTAAAACAGGAATATCGCTTTTATTTAAGTACAGATATACAAAAAAATATAGAAGTTATTAATAAAGCAAGTATAAGTGGTGTGAAGTTTGCCTTCACATCACTTAATATTTTAGAAGAAAATAATATTGATAAAAAGTGAGAGACTATACAAATTAATAGAATTATGTACTAAGAGTAGTATTAATTTAATAGTTGATATTAATGAATATACAAATAGTAATATATTTTTCTAACTTAAAAATGTATATTTAAGAATAGATGATGGGTATAGTTTAGATGAAATATATGAATTATCTACATGATAGTTCTTAATGCAAGTACTATAACTAAAAAAATGATTTAAAAATATTTAAATAATAAAGGAATAGATTTTTAATAAGATACTAGCTTTACATAATTATTATCCTAAAAAAGTATACAGGAATAGGAGAAAAATATTTTTTTAGAACAAAAATGAAAAAAATATAATGAATTTGGAATTAAAACTATGGCTTTTGTATCAGGAGATTTAAAAAGAGGACCTATGTTTGAAGGATTACCTACACTTGAAAAATACAAGGGATGAAAAGATTTATAACTTCTGTATTAAAAATTAATTAGTCTTAAGACGGATATAGTTTTAGTTGGAGATATAGATCTTAGTGATGAAAATTGGAAATATTTTTAAATACATTTCAGATGGGATAGTTCCTCTTAAAAATATAGATAATATATTAAATGATACAACATTTGAGAATAGAAGAGATTATTCAGAGTATTTAATAAGGTCCAAAATTCCTGAAAGTATAGGGCAAAACTAGAAAAAGAATTTAAAGAATATATACAAAAAGAATTAAGAGATATAAAAAGAAAATAGAGAAATTAGAAAAAGGTGATATACTTTTAAGTAATGAAAAATACTTAAGATATGAAGGAGAATTAGAAATAGCTCTTAAAAATTTAGGTATAGATGAAAAAGAGATGTAGTTTCAAGAGTTTGTGATAAAGACATTGAATTATTAGAATATATATCAATAATTACTAAATTTATATTTTGGAAGTAGTTTTTTTCTGCTTCCCTTTTTCTTTTTACTTGACTAACATTTTTTAAAATGATAGTATTATATTATATAGAAATTTCTAGAGGTGAAATATTTATGAATCAGTTTATACAAAAAGAAAGAATTATTTATCAAAAAAATCCTTCGTACTTATTAAAGGTAAAAAGATTTGATATGCTAAAGGATAAGGAAGATAAAACTATAGTAGAGAATAAAATATATGAAGTTTGTAAAAAGATCTATCAGATGGTATAGAGGCTATAAATATATTATTAAAATGATGATAAAGAAAATTTGTCTATAGAGATAAAACAAATCCTTAAAGAAATTTTTAGAACAATTATTGAATTAGGAAGGTAAAAATATGGATTTTTAAAGAAAAATTAAGAATTTATGCGGAAACTACTGTTAAAGTTGGTGCAAATGTTCAAAAGGACAACTTGTAGTTATTAGAACAGTTACAGATGCAAAAAGAATTGGCTTATGCAATTGCTGAAGCAGCATATAAAGCAGGAGCAAGCGATGTAGAAGTTATGTGGATGGATAATGAGATGATAAGACTTAAACATACTTATGCATCTAAAAGAAGTTTTGTCTGATGTAAGAGAATGGTTTAAGGAACAATATAAAGATTTTGTTGATAGAAATGCTGTGTTTATATCTATACTTGGATCTAATCCTAACTTATTGGAAGGTATTGATGCAGAAAAGATAAAAGCAGGTGTTATGGCAAGAAGTTCAGCAATGTCATATTTACGTTCATCACTTATGAGCGATAAAAATTCTTGGACTATAGTAGGATGTCCAAATAAAGAATGGGCAAAATTAGTATTTCCAGATTTAGATGAAGTTGAAGGAGTTAAAAAAACTTTGGGAATCTATATTTTTATGTAACAAGAATAGAAGATGAAAAATAGTGTTGAAAAATTGGATGAAACATATACAAAACCTAGAAGATAGAGCTAAAAATTAAATGATCATAATTTTAAATATTTAAGATATACTAATGAAAAAGGTACTAATTTAGAAATTGAATTACCTAAAGGACATTTATGGAAAGCAGCTCGTGCTTTTAAATTCTAAAGGGTGTAGAGTTTACAGCTAATATGCCGACTGAAGAAGTTTATACATTACCACATAAAGATGGAATAAATGGTAGAGTTTATAGTACTAAACCTTTGAATTATAATTCAAATATTATAGATGAATTTTATTTAGATTTTAAAGATGGTAAAATTGTAAATTTTTGATGCTAAAAAAAGGGTAAAGAAATATTAAAAAAACTTTAATAGAAACTGATGAAGGATCAAAGAGTTTAGGAGAAGTTGCTTTAGTTCCATTTGATTCCCCTATTTCAAATACAAACTTAATGTTTTATGAAACTTTATATGATGAAAATGCATCTTGCCATTTAGCTATAGGAGCAGCATATCCTACATGTATAAAAAAATGGAGTTAATATGAATGATGAAGAATTAGAAAATTCAGGTGTTAATAGAAGTTTAACGCATGTTGATTTTATGATAGGAGATTCTAGTTTAAATATATTAGGAATTAAAGAAAATGGTGAAGAAGTTAAAGTATTTGAAAATGGAAATTGGGCTGATTAATGAAAACTCTAACTTTGGAGAAAAATAGAAGATAGCTATTATAGAATAAAAATATATAATTAGAACACCTCTTATGAAATCTATATTTCTTGGTGATAATAATACAGAAAATATACTTCAAAAATGGAAAAATAGGCAAAAGTTAAATTGTTGTAAAATAAGAGGTGCATTTGCAAAATTAACAAGTTTAGATAATATGCAAAAATAGTTGCAGTTTCTAGTGGCAATCATGGAATATCAGTATCTTATGCAAGTAAAATATTGGGTTTTTAATGATACTAATATATTTTTATCAAAAACTACAGAAGATAAGTTTAAAAATATATCTGAATATGGACCTAAAATAAATATAGAAGGTATAGATTATGATGATGCACATAGATTAGCAGAAGAGTTTGCATATAAATCTAATGCAGTCTTTATTGATCCTTGTTCTGATGATATAGCTCTTGCAGGACAAGGAACTATAGCTATAGAAATATTAGAAGATTTACCTGATGTTGATCAAATATTTATACCAGTAGGTGGTGGGGAATATTTGCAGGAATAGCACTTTATGCTAAAAGTAAAAAAATAAAAAAATATTAAGATAATTGCAGTACAAAACTGAAATGTCACCTTCATTTAAAGATTCTATAAAAGATGGAAAAAGATATAGTGATTATCCAGCAAAAAGGGGAGAGCATATGTGATGCTTTATTAGGTGGAGTTGGAGAGTTACCGTATTCTTTTAATAGAAGAATATTTAGATGATGTATTAGTTGTAGAAGAAAAATATGTTAAAGATGCGATAAGACATTTAATTTTAAAAAGATGTAGTTGAGACAGCAGGGAGCAATAGGACTTGCGGCTTATTTTTATGTATCCTGAAGTATTTAAAAATAGAAAAATGTAATAATATTATCAGGAGGTAATATTGATGAGGAATTATTAATATCAATATTATCAGAAAATAGAAAAGGAAGAATATGAGTGATATATTAAAAAAAGAAGTGATGTAGAATTATCACAAACTTGGGATTTAACAAGTATATTTTAAGAATGATGAAGAATGGGAAAAAGAATTTAAAAAGCTATCGGTAGAAATAGAAGAAATTTTTAAAAGTATGAAAATATTATGGTTGAAAATATAGATAATTTAAAAGCAACTTTAAAATTAGATGAAGATTTATCAAAAAGAATGGATAAATTATATACGTATGCTCATTTAAAAGGCGATGAGGATAGTACAATTCTAAATATCAAGAATATAATAATAGAGCTTTAAGTTTGTATTCTAGATGGGCTACAAATGCAACTTTTGAAGAGTTGAAGTTATTAGAATTAAGTGAAGAAAAATTAAATGAGTATTTTAATGATGAAGAAATATCATTTTTAAATTCTATATTTCAAATTTATTAAATAAGAAAAAGCATAAATTAACACAAAAAGAAGAGGAATTATTGGCCAATTTAATGGAAATAATGGCTATACCTCATAAAACATTTTCAATGTTAAATGAAGCAGATTTAAAATTTGATGATGTAATGAATTCTAAAGGAGAAGTTTTACTTTAAATCATGCTAGATATATTTCTTATCTTGAATCTACAGATAGAATATTAAGAGAAAATGCATTTAGAAGTACTTATAGAGCTTATGGTAATTTTAAAATAGCTTTTGCTTCAACTTTACAAGGTCAAGTTTTAATACATACTATAGGAGCTAAATTAAAGAATTATCCTAGTGCTAGAAATGCAGCACTTTCAAGTAATTTTATAGATGAAAGTGTATACGATGCATTAATAGAAGCTGTAAACTCTAAATTATATTTATTACATAAGTATATGGAAATTAGAAAGAATATATTAAAATTAGATGAAATGCACCAATATGATATACATACTTCATTGATTGAAAATGTCGAATTATCATTTACTTTTGAAGAAGCAAAGAGATATTATATTAGATGCTTTAAGTGTAATGGGAGAGGAATATGTTTCTATATTAAAAAGCCTTTTGATGAAAGATGGATAGATTATGCTGAAAATGTTGGTAAGAGATCAGGTGCTTATTCTGGAGGTACTTATGGTACGAATCCATTTATATTAATAAGCTGGAGAGGAACTATAGATAATTTATTTACATTGGCACATGAGTTAGGACATAGTTTACATAGTTATTATACAAGAAATAACCAACCCATATTTATATGGACACTATACTATATTCCTAGCAGAGTAGCTAGTATAACTAATGAATTATTATTAAGCAATTACTTAATGAAAAATATTCAAATGATGATAAAATTAAAAGCTTATATAGTTAATCATGATTTAGATAAAATTAAATCTACTTTTATATAGACAAACTCAATTTGCTGAATTTGAATATGAAATTCATAAGATTGTAGAAAATGGAGGAGCATTGACAGCAGATACTCTTTCTGATACATATTATGATATTAATAAAAAAATATTATGGTGAATATATAACTTATGATGATGAAATAAGATATGAATGGGCTAGAATACCGCATTTCTATTATAATTTCTATGTTTATCAATATGCGACAGGAATTTCAGCAGCTTCAGCATTTGCTAAAAATATTAAATGAAGGTAAGCCTGCAGTAGAAAAAAATATTAATTATTTAAAATCTGGATCTAGTGATTATTCTCTTGAAATACTTAAAAAGCTGGTGTAGATATGAGTACTAATAAGCCAGTATTAAATTGTTTTAGATATATTCGAAGAACAACTTAAAAGAATTTGAAAAATTAGTTAAATAATAAAAACTCTAAGCTTTAATAAGTTTAGAGTTTTTATATATTAATGTTTTGAATCTAAAAAGTTTTTGTAAAATTATAGTTGCTGCAATCATATCTACAACTTTTTCTTCTTTCTTTACCATTCTTTTTAGAGAAATTTTTTAAATAATATTCTGCTTCTTTAGTTGTATATCTTTCATCTACATAGTAGATTTTAAAATCTTCTCCTATTAAATTTTTTAGTTCAGATATAAATTTTTTTCTACTTTTTTCAACTTGGATAGCATTTTTGACCATCTTTAGTTTTAGGTTGTCCCACAACTAAAGCAGCATACTTTTTCTTCATTTATAATTTTTTTTATTCTTACAAATGGGTCAGTTTGGTTTCTGTTTATAACCTCATATGCTGATGCAAACATACCAATTGAATCAGATTTTGCAACACCTATTCTAACATCACCTATATCAAGTCCTAAATAAATATTCATTTATTATTGCTCCTCAATATATTTTTTTAACTTCATTAATTGCTATGTCAATTTTTGATACATCTTTTTCCTCCAGCTTGTGCAAAGTCAGGTCTTCCTCCACCTTTACCATCTGTTAAACTAGAAGCAAGTTTTTACTATGTTTCCTGCATTAAATTTATTAGTCAAGTCTTTTTGTAACACCTGAAACAAATATTGCATTATCATTACTTGAAGCAAATAATATAACTGCTGATTCTAGATTTACTTTAGCCATATCTATTAGTTCTTTAAGTTCATCTATTGATTTATTTTTAAATTTCTTAATTAATACTTTTACTCCGTTAACAGTATATGCTTCATTAACTAATTCTGAAACCTCAAGTTTAGCTATTTTTGATTGTAATTCTTTTTATTAAATTATCTTTTTCTTTAAGTTCTTCACGTGCTTTAGAAACTGCAGTTTCAACATTAGAAGGACTAGTTTTGAAAACTAGAAGATATATTATTAATCAAGTTTTTCTAGGTTATTAACATATTCTAGACTCTTGTGTCCTGTAATAGCTTCTATTCTTCTTACTCCACTTGCTTTTTCCTTGTTCAGATAAAATTTTAAATAATCCGATTTCACCAGTAGATCTAACATGTGTACCTCCACATAATTCTACTGAATAATCAGAAATATCAACGACTCTTACTATATCACCATATTTATCGCTAAACAATGCCATAGCACCACGTTCTTTAGCTTCATTTATATTTTCATAATTTATAAACACAGGTAGATTTTTAAGTATTGCATCATTTACCATGCTTTCTATTTTCTTTAATTCATCTTCTGTTATTTGATTATAGTATGAAAAATCAAAACGTAATCCTTCAGCATTTACTAAAGATCCAGCTTGTTCTACAGTCTTGCCTAGAACTCTCTTAAAGCTTTATGAAGTAGGTGAGTTGCAGTATGATTTTTTTCATAACTTCTAGTCTATGTTGTTCATCAACTATTAATTTTACTTCACTATTAACTGTAGGGAATATTACCCTCAATTAATTTGAAATAGTGTATGAATATATCAGACTTTTTAACTATATTAACTATTTCTCCAACAAAACCATTTTTATTTTTTATAATACCTTTATCAGAAACTTGTCCTCCACTTTCTGCATAGAAAGGTGTTTCTTCAAATATAGCTTCAAATAAATTATCTCCGTTTTCCTTTATATGTAATAATTTAGAATAAGATTTTTAAAGTATCATAACCAATAAAAATGAGTTTTTCCATGTTCTTCATAGAATTTTCCTATAAATTCATCTTTTATCATATCAGAAACAGTATTTCTTGAGTTTTTGAGATCTTTTAACTTGTTCATCTAATTTTTTATTAAATTCCTCCTCATCAACACTAAATCCTTTACTTTCTGCTATAAGTTTTGTAAATTCAAATGGGAATCCATAAGTATCATAAAGTTTAAATGATAAATCAGATGAAATTTTTTATCCTTTCCATTTTTCAATAGCCTCAAATAGTATATCAGTTCCTATTTTTTTAAATGTTTTTGAGAATTTATCTTCTTCAGTTTTAACTATATTTTTTTATGTATTCTCTTTTTCTTCTAATTCAGGATAAGCTTCTTTCATATTATCTATAATAGTATCCACTATTTTATTTAAAGTAAGTTTCTGAATTATCAAATATTTTTATTTTCTAAAGCACCAGCTCCATATGCACGTCTTATTAGTTTTTAAGTATATATCCACGACCTTCATTAGATGGAAGAACTCCGTCACAAATTAAGAATGTAGATGCTCTAAGATGATCTGCTATTATTTTAACAGCAGTTTTTGTTTTCTCAGATTTAATTTCTAATATTTCATTTATTTTTTTAGTTATAGGTGTGAATAAATCTGTTTCAAAGTTATTATCTTTATTTTTGTACAACAGAAGCTATTCTTTCAAGTCCTGCACCTGTATCAATATTTTTCAGGTAAAAGGTATAAGTGTTCCATCTTCTAATCTATTCCATTCAGTAAAATACTAAATTCCAAATTTCTAAGAATCTATTACCTTCATCTCCTGGTTTTGAATTAATTTCTTCGTTATTAGGTCCCATATTTAATGTGTCATAATATATTTCACTACAAGGTCCACAAGAACCTATTGGACCAGCAGCCCACCAGTTATCATCATCACCTAATCTAACCATATGATCTTCAGGTATTCCTATTTCATTAACCCATATATTGTATGCCTCATCATCTGTTAAATAAACAGAAACATAAAGTCTTTTAGGGTCTAATTTTAATATTGTAGTAATGTATTCCCAAGACCAAGCTATTGCTTCCTTTTTGAAATAGTCACCAAAAAGAAAAGTTTCCTAACATTTCAAAAGAAAGTATGGTGACGTGGAGTAACTCCAACATTTTTCTAAGTCATTAGTTCTTATACATTTTTGATATGTAGTTATTCTGTTATATGGTGCTTTTTCTCCCTAAGAAAAAAAGGTTTAAATGGTACCATACCAGCTACTGTTAATAAAAAGTGTTTTATCATCAGGTATTAATGATGCACTTTCAAAATGTTTATGCTCTTTAGTTTTAAAAATCAACGAAACTTTTTTTCTAAGTTCATTTCCAGTCATTTTTACCACCTTATATATATATGTTTTTTTAATATGTATGATTATACCATAAATTGACTTCTAATATCAAATAATATAGCCTGATGTTTGTAAAAATTTCTAATTTTATATATGGTGGGCTATACTATACGGAAAAGACTAAAAAAATATTTTTAAAATTTAAAATGATAGGGAACTATAAAAATTTTTAAAATTATCCTTTTTAATAAGGATATAAAATTTTAAAAGGGAATCTTTTATTTAAATGAATCATTCCTTTGTTTATAGAAGGGTAAAATGGTAAAATTTATACAAGAATTAAATCGTTGAGAGGTATTGTTATGATTAAAGTAAGATCAACTTTGCCAGAATTTGTTCATAATATTATTATTTCAGATTCTGATTATTTTGATATAGAACCTGGAGGTATAGGGAATAGAATTTTCAAATATTATTTAGATAAAAATAATTTCTATTAATTTTGAAAAAGAGAAACGACTAAAATATTACAGTTTAATTTAGATAAATATAATGATGATATATTTATGGATGAATTAAAAAGAAGAGAATTTAAAACAATCTCTGATTTTATCAGAAGTTTATTTATTAATTATGTAAATAATTTGAGGACTACAAGAGAAAAATAATTTTTCAAGATATATTTTCTCCAATAGAAAAATGCAATCAATTTTGAAAAACAAATAAGTATAAAAATATCATGGTAAAAGTAAGAAGAGTTGATCCTTATTTTTATAAAAAGCATACGAGCAAGAAGGTAGATCTTATTTATTCTGTTATTGTTATAAATGTTAGGATTATAGAAATTATAAGATATCAGATATAAAAATAGTTTATCAACACGTTCAAAATAGGGTAGAAAGAGATTCAGAATATATAGAAAATGATGATTCTACTGAAGAAGGAATCAACAGATTGATGAAATATAACTTCAAAACTTCAGTAGAAAAAAATCACTAGAGGATTATATCTACGCTAAACCAAAAAGATATTCTTAAAGAATTAACAAGATTGGAAGATAGCAACTTACATATATTAGATGTAATACCTAAAAGTAAATGCTGAATTAAAATATGGTAAAGTAACAGTTAAACCTGAAGTTAGTGCTAAATTTGGATTTGGATTAAAAATCTGATTTATTTAGATTAACTAATATTGAAGTTAAAGGTAAATTAAACGTAGAATATATGTGGTAATATATATGATTAGACCTCAGAAATGAGGTCTTTTTTTATTTACGAAAAATATATATTTTGTATATACAAAATAGCTAATTTGGCTAAAATAAATAAAAAGTTGACAATAATAAAAAAACGTTGATAAAATATACTTGAAAAATAGTTAGGGAGGAAAAGTATGAAAAATATATTTTAGGATTATTGGCACTAAATACTGTTGTTTCATTCTCAAATGTAACAGGGTATTTAAAATTTAATGGAGTAAAGAAAACTGAAAATGAAGTTACTAAAGATAGTACTGAAATGTACAATTAGGTAAAGCTAAAAGTACCTTTAAAAAGGACAATTAGATTTAGGATTCTATTTAGATGAAAATAAAGATGTAACTTTATTTACTGGATTAAAAACACAAAGATAAAATCAAGCATATATAGGAGCTAGAGTAGACACTAAAATAGAAATAACTCAAACTTAATTTTAAATACAATATATGCTGATCAAAATAAAGATTATTTAGCAGTTGAAGAAGCATTTAAAAACAGCTTAAGTGCAAAAATGTATGGAGCTATGCAAAAAGAAAAGAATTAGAACAAGATTATAAAGAGCAAGATAAATTAGATTTTTTATAAAGAAAATGGATATGTATTTGAAACTGAAAAAGAAGAAAATGTAGGAACTGATAAATATAACAAATTCAAAATGATAAATTATTATTATCAGCTATAGTAAATGGAAAAAGCAGATAACTTCAATTATTCATTAGGAAGTATATATAACTTAAAAAAATAGAGAAACTTTAAAACAAGATGGAACACCTTTAATAAGTAGACCTGTTTTTATACAACAGAGTTGAAAATTTTGTTAAAGCTGGAACACAATTAGGAATATTTAATGTATCAGGTGAATTAGATCATACAATAGGAGATGTTAAAGATTTAGTTAAAGTTACTGATGTTGAAAACTAAATTATTTGATGATAGTAGTATAGAAAAATAACTTCAAATATGGTGGAAGATTAAAAGGGAATGTTAAATTAGGTGTAGAAAGCAACTGGATTTAGCGTATCTACTAAACCATTATTTGATCTATATACAGTACTTGAAAAACACCTTCAAATTCTAATGCTGTAAGTGAAAGAGCATACAAAGTAGGAGTAGAAAATGAATTTAAATATACTGGTGTTAAAGATCTTGAAGTAAAACTTGGATTAAAATTATAACGCGGAAGTAAGTAATATACCTCTTAAAGAAGGTAAGAGTATTACTGATAGTAAATCAAAAATCATATATAAAGAAAATATAGGATTATTATTACATGTACCATCTGTAGTATTTGATGTTAAATATGAAAATTCTAATTGGACTGCATTTACTAAGAATAAAAAAATACTACATACTTATTAAAAGCACAAGGTAAAACAAGTAGAAAACCAAGCTACTTTTAAACCAGAAGTAGAAGTAGTAGTTAAAGACTTATACAACGAATTTGAAACAAATAATAAATTAGAATATAGATTTAATAATGGATTTAAAGTAAATGGAGTTTTAGATGACAAATTTGCTATTAAATTTGGTGAAATTAAAGCTAAAAATAATGAATATGGAATGTCTAAAGTTAAAAAAATCAATTAGTTACAGGACTTGAGTTAATTATGCTTCATCTAATTTAAATAATGCATTAGATGTACGTTATAGATTAGATGTAGATCCAGGAAATTCTTTTACTTCCTAAAAGTTAATCAATTTGTTGATGTAGTATTTAATAATAGTTACCAACAAAAATTAGGAGAATTTGATTTAACTACTAGATTTGATAACTTTGGTGAATTTGGACTATATGATAAATTGGTATTACGTAAAGATGATAAATTTGCTTTTTGAAAATAAGGCTAAAACAAAAATTCATATGTAGGTTCTGAACTTGCATTTAAATTAGGATATACAAAAAGAAGCATGGTCAACAAGTGCTGAATTATTAGGAAGATATTATGGAAGCTTTGTTAAAACCATTTGAAGGAGATTTAACTAAAGAACATAAAGGTGAAGTTGAATTAAAAACTAATGTAGAATATGCTATAAATTCTAATTACTCTATAGGAGCAGGACTTGATACAGATTATCTATATAACTTATCAAAAACTGAATTTGAAAAGAAATAAAGAAGGAATGAATAGATTAGTTAAAGATAACTTTGAAACTTCAAAAAGAAAAAAACTGTAGTTGACTATATTGCTAAAAAAACAAAGAGATATAGATAAAGAAAAAGCAAGATTTACTACATATGGAACTAAAACATATTTTTAGATGTTACACCAAGTGTTAATGCTACAATTAAATATGGTAAAGTAAACATTCAAACCTGAAGTTAGTGCTAAATTTGGAATTGCATTAGAAGGAAGCAATAAAGGTTTAAGAAATGTTGAAGGAAAAAGGTAAATTAAACGTTGAATACGTTTGGTAATAAATTCTAAAATTTAATTTGAAACATATACTGAAGAACTGATAATTATACTTAAAAAGTTTGAGGTATATGTTTTATATACTCACAATTTACATTTAATTATATTTGTTGTCAAATTTAATCTAGTTTTTATAATTTTTATTTAATAATAGTTGAAAATTAAATAAAAATATAATAAGAGTTAAGAAATATAATATAAATATTAGTGTTAGAAATATATATTTTGAAGATTGTTTGAATAAAAAAATAAGTTGTTACTTTATTAAATTTTTTGAAAGAGTAACATTTTTGTTAACAATGGTATGATATCTTCTGAAATAAATTTAAAAAAATTAGTGTTGAAAAATTTAAGATTTGATTGTATACTGTAATGTAAGTGCTTGCATAAGAAAGGAGCATATATGAAAAATATACTATAAAAAGATGTTGCTAAAATTGCAAAATGTAAGCGAAGCAACAGTATCTAGAGTTATGTCTAATAGTAATTTAATAAGTGATAAGACTAAAGAAAAAGTTATGGAAGTTGTTAGACAAAGTTAGATTATTTTCCCAAATTCTGCAGCTGTTTCTTTAACTAAAAAGTAAAAAGTAATATATTAGGTCTAGTAGTTGTAAGTTCAGCTAAAAAAAGAAAATCCACTTCAAAAATGATTACTATAATGAAATAATACCTTTTTATTAGTAAATATGCTTTTAGATTTAGGATATTATACATTGTATTTGCAATTTGAAAATAATGAAGATGCATATGAAAATGTATATAGACTTATTAAAAAGTAATAGAATAGATGGTTTGATGTTTTCTTAATTTTACTGAAGATGATGAACATATATCATATTTTGAAAAATATCATTTCCATATACAATAATAGGGACTCCTAATGATAAAACTAGAGGGACTTTGGATAGATAATGATAATATTAAAATCTTGTTTTGATATTACAAATAATTTAATAAAAAAGGAAAAAGAAATATATTATTTATTTCTAGGACCTAGTGATATGACAGTTTCTATTTATAGAAAAAGGGTATATGGATGCTTTGAAAAATAATGAGATTGATATAAATGAAAGTAAAATATTTATCTCTTCCTGAGTTTAGTTCAGATTTAGCATATGATAGTGTTGTAAAACATGAAAATATAGATAAAATAGATGCTATAATAACAACCGATGATATTTTAGCTATAGGTGCTATAAGAGCAGTAGATAAAATTAGGAGTAAATGTGGATGTGACAGGATTTAATAATTCTAAATTAAGAAGTTATTTAAATTATACGTTTACAACTGTTGATATTAAATATGATAGATTGGCTAAAGGGTGCAGTGTATTTACTTACAAGTAAAGATAGAGGAAAAATGAATTAAAACTATAATCACATAGTAGTAGAAAGTGAAATAATATATAGATAGGAGTAACATGGATAAATATAATTATAAAGATATAAACAAAGAGAGAAAAGAGTGGAATAATAATGCATATATCATCATTATGGAGTGAGTATGGTATAGGTAATTTAGGAGAAGAAGCATATAAATTTGCAGATTTTTAAAAGAGTCAGGTCAATGTTATTGGCAAATATACCTATAGGGCCTACAGGTTATGGCGACTCACCATATCAATCATTTTCATCTTTTGCAGGTAATCCATATTTTATAGATTTTAAAAATTTTAGAAAGAAAGAAGGGTATTTAAAAGAGTCTGATTTTTAAAAGACTTAGATTATGGTAGTGATAGAGAAAGAGTTGATTTTGGTAAAATTTATACGACTAGAAATATAGTTTTAGGTATTGCATATGAAAATTTTAAAAAGAGTAGTAAAGATAATGAAAAATATTTAAAATTTTTTTAAATGAGAATTTTGATTGGATAGAAGATTATTCACTTTTTATGGCTCTTAAAGAACATTTTGGTAATGTTTCATTTGAATCTTTTCCTAGTGATATAAAGAATAGAGAAAAAAAGATGCTATGAGACAAATATATCTAAAGAATTAGAAGATAGAATAAATTATCATAAATTTTTACAATTTAAATTTTTGAACAATATTTATCTTGGAAAAAAATTATGTTAATAGTTTAGGTATAGAGGTAATAGGGTGATATGCCTATATATGTTGCTCCAGATAGTATGGAGGTTTGGAAAAATCCTGAACTTTTCATAAAAGATAAAGGTTGGAGGTTGTCCACCAGATGGATTTAGTGCAGGAGGACAAAAATGGGGAATCCAATATATAATTGGAAAAAAACATAAAGAAGAAGATTTTAAATGGTGGATAAATAGAATAGAAAAACTTTAAAAATATGTAGATGTTTTAAGAATAGATCATTTTTAGAGGGTTTGAATCATATTGGGCTGTACCTAAAGATGATGATGATGCAAGAAATGGAGAATGGGTTAAAGCAGAAGGTGAAGCACTTTTTGAAAAAGTAGAAGAAAAATTAGGAAAAAAATTAAAATAGTTGCTGAAGATTTAGGGTATACTACAGTGGAAGTTGTTAAATTTAGAGAAAAACTGGTTTTCCAGGTATGAAAATGCTTCAATTTGCATTTGATCCTAATAATGAAAGTGATTTTATACCTCACCAAATAGAAAGAAATTGGGCTGTATATACAGGAACTCATGATAGTGATACAGTTAAATCTTGGTTTAATAAAGCTAATAAAGAAGAGGTTGAGTTTGCTAAAAATATCTTCATTTAACAGATGAAAAAGATTATGTTTTAGGGTTTATTAGAGCTGCTTGGAGTTCTGTGGCAAATACGGCTATAGCACAAATTCAAGATTTCTTAGAACTTGGAGATGAAGGTCGTATGAATAAGCCTGCTACACTTGGGTAATTGGTCTTGGCGTATAAAAGAAGAAAGTTTAACTAAAGATTTGAGTTCAAAAATTTATGATTTAACAAAAAAACTTATTCAAGATTAAATAAGGTGGTTACAAAAGATGAAATATAAGATATACAATGGTGAATTAGGGAGTAAAGTACAATAAAGAATATACAGAATTTAAACTATATGCTCCTAATGCAATAAATGTAGACTTGATAATAGAGACAAAAATTTATGGTATGGAAAAAAATTGAAGAAATAGGATTGTTTCAACAAGTTTTTACCTGGAGATTTTTGAAGGTAAAGAGATATCTTTATCAAGTATTTACGGAAAATGAAAGATATATTACAACTGATCCATATGCTATAGCTTGTGAAGTAAATAGTGGTAGTGGAATAATAATAGATAGAGATAAAAGCTCAAAATTGATAATTTTTGAAAGAATGGAAAGTTTTGAAAATCCATTGATGCAATAATTTATGAAATATCAGTTAGAGATTTTACTCAAAATGCAGTAAATAAAGGTAAGTTTTTAGGAGTAATAGAAGATAAAACAATTAAATTATTTAAAAAAATTAGGGATTACACATGTTCAAATTATGCCTTTTTATGATTTTTTTCCGATGAATCAGTTGATGAAAATAATCCAGAATTAAAGATATAATTGGGGATATGATCCTGTTAATTATAATATACCTGATGGATCATTTGCTACAGATGCCAAAGATCCTTATGTAAGGATAAAGAGTTAAAAGAAATGGTAAAGAGTATTACATGAAAATGGTATTAGAGTAATAATGGATGTAGTGTATAATCATGTGTATGATGCTATGAGTCATAGCCTTTGGAAAACTATGCAAAAAGAAGCTTTTTAGATTTTTATGAAAATGGAGAATTTTTCTAATGGAAGTGCTTGTGGTAATGATCTAGCAAGTGATCATCCTATGGTAAGAAAATATATAGTAGATAGTATACTTTATTGGGCAAATGAATTTAAACTTGATGGGATTTAGATTTGATTTAATGGGTATACTTGATGTTGATACTATGAATGAGATAAGAGAAAAAAATTAGATGAAATTGATAAAGGAATAATAGTCCTTGGTGAAGGGTTGGGACTTTAAATACAAGTCTTGATAAAGAAAAAAAGAGCAAATCAGATAAATGCTTTATAAAATGCCAAGAATTTCATTCTTTAGTGATGATATACGTGATACCTTTAAGAGGATCTACTTTTTGAAAAATTAGGTAAAGGTTTTGCAAATGGTGGTAAAATCAGATGATAGATTAATAAACTCTATTAAAGGTGGTATTAATTTAAGGGGATATATTTCTCCTGATCAATTAATACAGTATGTTGAAGCTCATGATAATAATACTGTATTTGATCATTTTTAGTATAACTAATTCTGAAAATAGTTTAGTTGATAGAATAAAAATGCAAAATATTGCTACAACTTTAGTGATGACTTCACAAGGAATACCTTTTCTTACATGCAGGTCAAGAGTTTTTTAGAACAAAATTTGGACATGAAAATTCATATAATTTATCGGATAAAATAAATAAATTTGATTTTTGATAGAGCTGAAAAATTTCAAAGAAAATGTTCAATATATTTCTGAATTAATAGAATACAGAAAGAAAAATCCTTTATTTAAATTAAATAATTTTGATGAAATAGAGAAGAAATTTAAATTATTACAATTTAATGATAGAAGTTTAATGTACTCTTTAGATGATAAAATATTTGTGCTTGTTAATAGTTCAAATGAAGCTATAAGTTTTGAACTAGAAAAGTGGAGAATATGAAATTGTATTTAGTTCTTTCAAAAATAATGTTAATATATTAATAGATAATTTATTTGAAGTTTCAAATTATAATTGTGTTATTTTAGAAAGAAAATAAATGTTAAATATATATAATTTTTAAGAATGTTTATACTTTGAATAAAAGTGTCAAAATAAAAATAAAAATAATTAAAATTTGTATTGACAATACAAAAATTCAAGGTATAATATATTGTTGTAAGCGATTGCATAAAAATATAATTATAGAAGGTGGAAAGTTATGAATTTAAAAAAATTTGTTACTGGAACATTTTTTTAATGTTCGGTTTACTTTTATCATGTGGTTCAAAAAGAAGCTACTGAACCAGTAAGTGGATTAAAAAGGAGAAATTACTGTTCAAGTTGAAGAAGCTTTGGAAACCATATTATGAAGCAGCTATTGCAAGGGTTAATGAAAAATCCTGATGCAAAAGTTAATTTAATGGTTAAAACCATCATTTGATCATATCGATATAATTGATAAAACAGATTCAACTAATGCTGACGTAGCAGACGTATTTGCTGTACCTTTAGATAGAATGGAAGGTTTAGTAAGTAAAGATGTATTAGCTTCATTTGATGCTAAAGCTTTTAGGAGAAAGAATTGGTGGATTCGGTGATTTCGATAAAGGTCTTGGAGGACAATTAAAATTTCGATGGTAAACTACTTCGGATTCCCATACAATATTGAAACATTAATTTTAGGAGTAAATACTAAAAAAATGCTGCTGCAAATAATGTTGATTTAAATAACATAGATTTTTGCTACTTTAGATCCAAAAAGTTGCAATGGTACCATTATTTAATGCTTGGTATGGTGTTGCAGTTACTAATGCATTTGATGTAGAATTATTAGGAAAAGATGGAGATAAATTTTATGTCTACTTTAACTAATGATTTTTGATAAATTAACTCCAGAACAACAACAAATGTTCCAAGGAATATTTGAATACTGGCAAAAATCAAATAAAGAAAAATTACCTATGTTTGATACAAAAGCTGTTTACGGATTCATGGACGGATTATTTAAAGGTGGAAACACAGGTTCAGTAAGAATAATAGGACCTTGGGAAGTTGCTGCAGCTACTGAAATAAGTGGAACAGAAGACTTTGATGTATTACCTTTAACTAATGCTAAATTTGCTGGAAAAGAATTAAAACACTGGAAAGGTGGATGGGCTTTAGTAATTAACTCTAGAAATGAAGAAGATGCAGATAAAATGGCTCTTTCACAAGCAGTTATAGCAGAATTATTAAATCCTAAATTCGCAGGAGATTTATATGCTGCAACTGGTAAAATAATGCCAAATGTTTCAAGAGATGAATATGCAAAATTAAATATACCTGAATTAGATAAGAAAGTTATATTAGCTGTTATAGATGGTTATGATAAAGCTGTTGCAAGACCATTATTTAAAGAATGGGGACAAGTATGGGATACTTGGCAAAATTCATTAATTTCTTGGGATTCTAAGAAACCAGCTACTGTACAAGATGCATATAAAGAAGTTCAAGCAAGCTTTAATGCTTTATTAACTAATTTACAATAAAATACGAAAGTAAGTGCTTGGCACTTACTTTTTTTAAGGAAAACTATGAAATTAAGAAAAACATTGAATATTTTTTTGCTGATATGTTTAGGAATAATAATATCAGAAAGTATGCTTAGTTTTTTTATTTAGTTAAGGATTTAGAATTATATAATGAATTTTTTTAAAAGATAACTAAAAGCTAGTGAAAAAGACTATATCACATTAGAAATGTTAAATTATTTTACAGGGTATTGTTTTATTTATAATATTTTCTGTATATAACTATTTATTTTTATGAAAAAAATTTAGAATAGGTGTACTTTATAAAGGAGTTTGGTCACTTTTTTATTATAGGAAATATTTTACTTAAAGTATTTGTTCATTATCATACTAATGTTTTCTATTTTTATAAGTTTATTGTTACAAATAATTCTTTTAATTTATATCATTCTGTTGAATGAAAGAGAGGAGAAAGATGGATAGATATGTTTATGATAGTATAGGAAATCTACTATGAAAGAAAAATCTTTATTTAAAAAGATTTAGCAGATAAATGCTAATGATAGATAGAAAAACTCATCCATATATCATTGAACTTGAAAAAGTTACAAGAAGAAGAAAGAGTTTTTTTCTAAAAGAATTAAAAATCAAAAATTTACCATGAAAGACAAGAATTAAAAGGTAAATATGATAAGAAGGAATTAGCTTTAAGATTAGAATTGTTTTGAAGCTTCTAAAAAAATGGAGTTTTATGAAGGAAAGAAGATATAAGCTATGACTTCGAATTAGAATATAGAAAAATAAATTAAAAAGAAGAAAGACTACCTTCTATAATTGGTCTATATAGTGATTCAATAAACGAAAAACAAATATTAAAAAGAATTATCAAATTTAGATAAATCTATAAAATGATATAAAAGTAAGTGAGTTTAACCATAAAGTTGAAGAATTAAAGATAATTTTTAAAAAAACTAGTAAGGAAAAAAACTTAAAGAAAGTAAAAAGAAGGTTTAATTTCAGATAAAGCTTATGCTAATCAAGTTAAACAATTAGAAATGGAATTAAAAGATAAAGTTGAAGTTTTAAAAATTAGATATACCTAGTGAAGCTATTAAAAGTCGTGCTAGAGTTTTTAACTTATTTATCTAAAGTAGAGGTTGAAGCAAGATATAAAATAATGTATCAAGATATATCTGATTTTGATAGAAAAATACCTATAGAAGTAGAAAAAAATAGATAAAGTAAAAACCTCTTGCTTCAATAATAATACCTGGTCTTGGTCAATATTTTAATAAACAATATTTTAAAGCAATATTATTTTTTCATAGGTACTTTATTCATATACTTTGTAGCAATACCATATGCTTTAGGTTATGGTAATTATAGAGGAGAAGGTATAAAAGGTATAATAACATTAGCACAAGGTGGTAAAAAGACTTGATAAATCTATAATTTTTCATGGTTGAAGGACTTGTTGCTGTAATATTAATGTTATTTTGCAATAGCTATAGTAGCAGTTTCTTATAAAGATGCTAGAGATGTACAGATTAATATGTATAAGGGTATAAGACCAAGAACTAAGTTTGAAACAATAGAAAGTGTAAAAAGAAGATGGGTTCCCATACATTAGTAACTATAATAACTTATGTTTTATTATCATTTGTTGTAATATTACCTGTACTTACGACTATATTACTATCATTTGCTGGAATGGATCCAAATAATCAATCTAAGTTTAAATGGATAGGTCTTAAGAATTATCAACTGTTAATTACAGGAACAGGAATTGCAGGAGGTCCATTCTGGAGAATATTCTTATGGACTATGATATGGACAGTTGCTGCGACTACAGTTGCAATAACAGTAGGATTTGGACTTGCATTACTTGCAAAACAATGAAAGAATCAAAGGAAAAACTTTATATAGAACTATATATTTATTACCTTGGGCAGTACCTGCATTTATTACTATAATGTTCTTCAGTATAATGAGTTCAAGTAATGGAATATTAACTAAAACATTAGAAGCTATACTTGGTGGAGATTGGGCTATAAAACAAAAGTACAACATTAACTAGAGTAGCGCTAATATTATTACAAACTTGGCTTGGAAGTTCTTATGTATTCTTATTATCTACAGGAGTTCTTCAAGGAATACCTGCAGATCTTTTATGAAGCTGCAGATATAGATGGTGCAACAGTTTGGCAAAAATTATCAAAGATTACTATACCTTTTAGTTTTATTCCAAAACAGCTCCTTTATTAATAGGTCAATATACATTTAATTTCAATAATTTCTCTATTATTTATTTATTTAATGGTGGAGGGCCATTTGATCCAACTAAATATGGAAATATGGCAGGAAGTACAGACTTATTAATTTCATATATTTACAAATTGACTATACAAAAACAATATCAATCTGTAGGTGCAGCAATAACAGTCTTTATATCTTTAGGACTAATATTATTTGCATATATAGGATTCAAGAATTCACAAGCATTTAAGGAGGAAAAATAATGGCTAAGAAAAAAATCAAATTTATATTTATCTGATAAACCGCCATTTGAATTTTTGCTGGTAAAGTTGGACTTGGTATAAGTTATGCAATTTTATCTTTATGGGCATTATTGATTATAGTTCCTTTATTAATAATGGTTGTTTCTTCTTTCAATGGGAATCAACAACAAAATATAATAATAGACTTTTAAAGAATTTGCATTCTCATTTAAACAATTTAAAATTTTGTTTACTCAAACTGATTTCTTAAGATGGGTTGTAAATACTATATTTATAGCAATAGCAACTGCTGTTTTAACATTACTTATTGTATCTTATACGGGATATGTATATTCAAGATTTAGATTTAAAGGTAAAAGAGTATCTTTAATGGCTATAATGTTAATACAAGTAATACCAGCTTTTGCAGGTATAGTAGCTTATTATACTATGCATCAAATTATAGTTTCGATTTTTTTCCGTTCTTTACTAGAGAAATGATGTTAGTATTAATTTATTCTATAGGAGGAGTAGCAGGTAATACTTTTATACTTAAAGGATACATAGATTCAATATCTACGGAGCTTGATGAAGCAGCAAGAATGGAAGGTTGTTCAAATATGCAAGTGTATAGTTTAATAATATTTCCTATTGCAAGACCTATGTTAGCTATAATTGCTTTTATGGTCATTTATAGGACCATTTATGGATTATTTACTACCAGCTATTATGTTAACTAATCCTAAAAATTATACTTTAGCTGCAGGTTTATTCTCTTTAATATCTGATGAAAGAACTAAAACTTGAACCAGTATTTGCAGCAGGAGGATTATTGACAGCTATACCTATAGTAATTCTGTTTATAGTATTACAAAAACAATTAGTTTCTGGATTAACAAGTGGATCAGTGAAAAGGATAGGAGAAAGTATGAAGGTTGAATTAAAAAAATTTAGGTAAAAAAATATGAAGGTAGAGAAGATTTTACAATAAGAGGAATAGACTTAGAAATAGAAAGTAAAGATTTCTGTGTAATACTTGGACCATCAGGATGTGGTAAATCAACATTATTAAGAATGATAGCAGGACTTAACTCTATAACTGAAGGAGAATTATTATTTGGAGATAAAGTAATGAATAAAGTTGCATCTAAAAGATAGAAATATAGCAATGGTTTTCCAAAGTTATGCACTTTATCCACATATGACAGTTTATGATAATATGGCATTTTCACTTGCTATGCGTAAAAATGGATAAAAATTAATACATGAAAGAGTTTTAGAAGCAGCAAAAGTTTTACAAATTGAAAAATATCTATATTCAAAAAACCTTCAGATATATCTGGAGGACAAAGACAAAGGGTTGCTCTAGGACGTGCTATAGTTAGAAAACCGGCAGTATTCTTAATGGATGAACCGTTATCTAACCTTGATGCTAAACTAAGAGAACATATGAGAATAGAGCTTGTAAGAATACATAGAGATTTAGATACTACAACTATATATGTTACACACGATCAAACAGAAGCTATGACTATGGCAACAAGAATAGTTTTACTTGATAAAGGTGTTATTCAACAAGTAGGTAAGCCAGAAGAATTCTATAACAAGCCAAATAATATATTTGTTGCTAAGTTTATAGGATCACCAACTATGAATATTTTTAGAAGGTCATATTAGAAATGGACATTTCATATCTAATTCTGAAGAAATAGTAATTAAAGCAAATGAAGAAGATAGAGAAAGATTAAAAGACTATGAAGGTAAAAAGTATCTATAGGTATTAGATCTGAAAGATTCTTAAGTGGAAAAGAACATGAAAAATAGATTTAAAGCAACTATAGAAGTAGTTGAAATGTTAGGGGAAAAGAAAAATCACTTTATGTTAAATTAAGTGATGGATCTACATTAGTCATTACAATGCCAGGTCATTATGAATATGAACCAGGAGAGGAAACATACTTTTGGATTTGACACAGAAGCATTACATTTCTTTTGATGAAAATGGAGATAGAATATAAAAGGCAAGTTTTAAACTTGCCTTTTAATTTTATTCTTCAGTTTTTCTTCTTCTTAATTTCTTCTACTATATTTGTTTTTGTTTTTAAAGTTTTCATAAAATTAATTAAGACTAATCCTGTATTTGCAAATACATGATTACCCATCCCCAAGACATTACTATTTTAGTATTTAAGAAACTTTTTCCAAAATTCAAAACTTCCAGTAAAATTATTCATTTTATAATAAACATAAATTAATAATCCAGTTATAAGAATAAATTCTAGAATAGATAAAGCTAAAGGTATTGCTCCAATTATCTTTTATGTAAAAAGTATTTAACCCTATTGCTAAAAGAACTAATGCAACAAGGATAGATTTAATCTAAAATTCATTAATGTAATGTACAATTTACTGTTTCAGTTAAGTTTATTGAAATTATTGGACTTATAATACCTATTCCAAGTAAAACTGAAAGTACTTTTTAATATTTTTTTAACATATCATTTCTCCTCTATATCAATATATTTTTACATTTCCATCTAAAAACATATACCATATCTTTTCTTTCGACTACGATTTGTGTTTTATTCTTCATTTCTTCATTTTCTAGTATTTTTAAATAACCTTTTGCAGGGTTTATTAGCTACAGGAAAAACCAACTTTAGTAAACATTCCATAATCTCCAGTAGTGTCTCCGTAGGCATAAGATTTTTTTCAAGATCTATATCATATTTTTTACAAAATCATCAATGGCATGAATTTTACTTTCGCTATCCCACATAGGATCTAACTTTCCATTGTAATAACTGTTTTCATCTTGATGATATACTGTTCCAATATAATCATGTGCTCCTAATTTTTGCCATTTTTCAACTAAGAAAGATGGGGAAACCAGATATAATAATAACTAAATCACCTTTTTTTCTATATGCTCTTTTATCTTATGTCTAGAATAAGTATAAATTTTTTTCAGATTTTCTTTCTATTACTCTTGTTGCTACGTAGTCTATATCTTCATAACTAATATTTTTGCATATAACTTATATAGCTTTCAACTACTTCATCAAGATATTCATCATAAGAACCTATACGTTTTTTCCCATTTTTTTCAAACTTATTCTTTACTCCTCCTACAAAACTAGTTTCTTCAAAAACCAAATTTTATCAACATTTTAAAGTGTTCTATCAATAATGAATTTCTAAAAATTGTACCATCAACATCAAAAAAATGCAGCAATTTTTTACTCATAATTTTACCTCCAATGTCTTTTTAGAATTATATCATATATTAATTATTTAAGCAAATTTGTGGTAAATTTTTACAAAATATGGTAAAATTAAAATATTAAGTTTTTGGAGAGATGATTATGGAATATACGGATAGTAGAGTAGTTTTTTGACAAAAATAAAAGAGGATATACTAAAGAATCATAAGGAATTAAATATTAAGAGAATAGAGGATGCATATATATTGGCTCAAGAATCACATAAAGGCCAACTTAGAAAAAGTGGAGAAGAATATATATTACATCCATTAGAGGTAGCTGAAATTTTACTTAATTTAAGAATGGATACAGATACTATAGTAGCTGGTATACTACATGATGTAGTTGAAGATACTATGATTACTTTATCTGATATAGAATATATTTTTTGGTAAGGATGTATCTAATTTGATAGATGGAGTTACTAAACTTAAAAATCTTCCTAAAAAGCAAGGAAAGCAAATAGAAAAATATAAGAAAAATGGTAGTTGCTATGTCAGAAGATGTTAGAGTTGTAATTATTAAACTAGCTGATAGATTACATAATATGCGTACTTTAAAAATTCCAATCGCCAGAAAAAAACAAATTGAAAAATCTCGTGAAACTATGGATATTTATGCTCCTATAGCACATAGAATTGGTATGGGTAAAATAAAATCTGAGCTTGAAGATTTGGCCTTTTACTATATTAATCCAGAAGGATATGAAGAGATAAAAATTTAGTAAATGTTAAAAAGAAGAAAGAAATAGATATATTGATAAAATAATAGGTATAATAAAATCTGAGATAGATAAAAAGTGAAATAGATGCTAAAGTTAATGGAAGATCTAAACACTTATACAGTATATATAGAAAATGAAAGAAAAATAAAGACTTCGGAGAGCTTATGGATTTAACTGCTATAAGAATAATAACTCATAAGGAAGTTGATTGTTATACAGTTTTAGGTATAGCACATTCTATTTTTAAGCCGCTTTCAGGAAGATTTAAGGACTATATAGCTGCTCCTAAGCCTAATGGATATCAATCTATACATACAACTGTTGTAGGACCCTGATAATCAAATAATAGAAATACAAATTAGAACTGAGCAAATGCATCAAATAGCAGAAGAAGGGGTTGCTGCACATTGGAAATATAAAGATCAAAGATAAAAATGAAGCATATTATGCTTCTGTTAAGAAAATAATAGAATCTAATATCAATGATACTTTTTGCTAAAGAAGTAACAGTTGAAATACTTAAGAAGACTATATTTGTATTTACTCCTAAAGGAGACGTAGTAGAACTTCAAGAAGGATCAACTGTACTTGATTTTGCTTTCCAAGTTCATACTCAAATTGGATATAGAACGATAGGGGCTAAAAATAAATGATAGAATAGTTACTTTAGATCATATTGTACATAATGGAGATAAAGTTGAAATATTAACTTCAAAAACAGCTAAAGGACCTGGTAGTGATTGGATAAATATAGTAATGAGTCCTAGTAGTAAATCTAAAAATAAAAAAATGGTTTAAAGATAAAGAATTTGAAGAAAAATCTAAACTTGGTGAAGATTTAGTAATTGAAGCTTTTTTTCAAAAAATTGGGATAAAAATTTAAAGATGTAGAAGAAGATGAAAAAGTTCTTTTATACATGAAGAAGTATAATATAAGTAATATAGATCAACTTTACTATAAGTTTGCAAATAATGATTTAGTTTTAGAAAATTTAGTTAATAAATTTGAAGATAAAAGAAAAAGAAAGCTGAAGTATATGAAAGAATAGAGGAAGAAACAGCAAGAACAAATAGCCAAATATCTAAAAAAAGATACTCTTTGGTATAAAAGTTACAGGTTCAGACAATACTTTATTTAATTTTTGCTAAAATGTTGTTCACCTTTACCAGGTGATGATATTAAAGGCTTTGTAACTAGAGGTAGAGGTATAGTTATACATAGAAGTGATTGCGCTAATGTACAAAAATTCTCTTAAAAATGAACCTGAAAGAGAAATTGAGGTTATATGGGATGAGAAAATTAATTAAAGAATCTAACGCTAGATATCAAGCAAACTTTACCATTAAAAACTTGGGGTAGGGAAGGTATATTAATGGATATTATTAGAATAATGACTGAGTATAAGATTAATTTATTAGGTGTAAATACTAATGTAGTTAAAGAAGATGGAAAAGAAATAGGTCTTATTCATTTTTAATGTTTTAATAAAAGATAAAAAGGATTTAGAAAAATTATTTAAACATTTAAATTCTATGCCAGAAATTACAGGAATAATTAGAAAATAGAGAGGAAAATAATGGAAAAACCAATTAAATATATAAAAAGTTGCTCAAGATGGAAGAGCGCGTGCAGGTATAATAAAAACACCACATGGAGAAATACATACACCAGTATTTATGCCTGTAGGAACACAAGCTACAGTTAAAACTTTAACTCCTGAGGATTTAGAAGAAATAGGAGCAGAAATAATACTAGGAAATACATATCATCTATATTTAAGACCAGGTGATGATTTAGTTGCTAAATTTGGTCATTTACATGGATTTATGAATTGGAAGCATTCTATACTTACTGATAGTGGAGGATTTCAAATATTTTCACTGGGAGATTTAAGAAAAATAAAAGAAGAAGGTGCTTATTTTCAGATCTCATCACGATGGATCAAAGCATTTCATATCTCCGGAGAAGTCTATAGATATACAAAATAATTTAGGTTCAGATATTATGATGGTGCTAGATGAGTGCCCTCATGGATTATCAACTAGAGAATATTTTAATACCTTCTATAGATAGAACAACACGTTGGGCTAAAAAGATGTATAGATGCCAATAAAAACCCTGATAAACAAGGCTTATTTGCTATAGTTCAAGGTGGTATATATGAAGATTTAAGAGATAGATCACTTGAGGGACTTATGCAATATAATGATGATTTTTTTCAGGATTTGCTATAGGTGGACTTGCAGTTGGGTGAACCTAGTGAGGATATGTATAGAATATTAGAATATATTACACCAAAAATTACCAGAAGATAAACCAAGATATCTTATGGGAGTGGGAGAGCCTTTAGATATGTTAGAAGCTATAGAAAATGGTGTTGATATGATGGATTGTGTTCATCCTTCAAGAATTGGTAGACATGGAACAGTATTTACTAAATATGGTAGACTTGTAATTAAAAATAAGGAATATGAATTAGATGACAGACCTTTAGATATAGCAGATAATTATGTTTGTAGAAATTATACAAGAGCATATATACGTCACCTATTTAAGACAAATGAAATATTAGGTCAAAGGTTAGCTACTTATCATAATATATGGTTTTTAATTAATCTAATGAAAGAGGCAAGAGTTGCTATAGAAGAAGGAAGATTTAAAAGAGTTTAAAGAAGAATTTATTAAAAATTATACTCAAGGTAAAAAGTCAGAATGGCTTAAGCCAAAGAAAATAGGGAATAATCATGATAGATATAGGAAAAATAAATGCTATAGGTCTTGGATATGGAGAATTAGCACTAAAGGGTAAAAAAATAGAGGGACATTTGAAAATAATATAAAAATAGGATATTAAATAAGATAAAAATATGATGCATATTTAGTAAAATGATATGTCTAAGCTATATATATATGTAAATGATAATGCAAATGAAATATTAGAAGAAGTATATTTGGAATAAATAATATTAATTTATCCATTAAATGCGAAACTAATGAAAAAGATATAAAAATAAGATTTTTAGAAATAGCTGATGATTTATATGAAAAAGGTGCAAGAACTTTTAAAGTAGAAGTTAATAGAGGAAATAAGAAATTTGAAAAATTCAATGGAATTTGCTAAAGATCTTGGAGCTCATATATTAATAAATTCTAAATTTGAAAAAGTTTCAATGAAAGAACCTGATGTTTTGATTAGTTTAGATATTCGTGAAAAACATATATATATACAGAAAAATACAAACATATGGAGGACTTCTAGGAAGTGCTGGGAGAGGACTTGTTTTTAATATCAGGTGGTATAGATTCTCCTGTAGCATCATTTATGATGTGTAAAAAGAGGCTTAAACTTGATTTTGTAACTTTTCATTCTTTCCCTTTTACATCAGAAAAGGCTTTAATAAAGATAGAAGAATTAGTTGAAAATATTGAGTGAATATAATCTAAAAGCTAATTTTTATTCTATGAATATATTAAAAAAATACAACAAGAAATAAATGCTAAAAACAGATAAACTCATATGCAACTATATTAACAAGACGTGCTATGATGAGACTTGCTCAAAGGATAGCTAAAAATTATGGTTTGAATGCTTTTAGTTACAGGAGAAAGCTGAGGTCAAGTTGCATCTCAAACTTTAGAGGATTAAATACAACTAATGCTGTAGTTGAAGATTTAGTAGTATTTAGACCATTAATTGGTATGGATAAATTAGAAATTATAGAAATTGCAAGAGAAATAGGAACTTATGAAAAATCTATAGAACCACATGATGATTCTTGTGCAATGTTTGCACCACGTCATCCTAATACTAAAACCTAAAAAAAGAGAATGTAGAGTTAGAAGAAGCTAAAAATAGAAAAATTATTATGGAATTTTAGATGAAATATATAAAGATAAAAAGTAGTGGTAGTTAGTAGTATGGATTATAAAGAAAGAATAAATAAATACTATAATTCTTTATATAAATTCGCTAAAATTTTCTATAAAACTTTTTATCATCAGATATATCTTTATTAGCTTCTAACTTAACATATATGATGATATTAACTATATTTCTTTTTTGCAATAGTAATAGGAGTTTCTAAAGGTTTTGGATTAGATGAAATTTTAATTTCAGAACTAACGAAATTTATACCCTCAAGATGAGGTACGAATAAATTATGCTTTTAAATGTTATAAATAATCTTATAGTTTCAGCTAAAAGTGGTGTTTTAACAGGGTTAGGAATAATAATACTTGTATATTCAGTAATAAGTATGTTTGATCTTTTGGAAAAACTTTTAATAATATTTGGAATGTTAAAGATAAAAAGAAAGTATAGTACTAAAATTATTAGTTATATAGTTATAACTTTTATTGCTCCTATATTCTTATTGTTGATTATAGGATCAAGTTCAATTATAGTCGATGTTGTTGGTAAATATTTAGGTAATATTGCTATATTAACATTGATATTTGTTAAATTAATAAATATCACATTGATACTTTTTAGTAGTTACTAGGGTTATTTTTTTATTAGTTCCAAATAAAAAGAGTTCAATTAATTCCAGCTTTTATAGGGAGTATATTTACGCTTATAGGTATTTATGTAATATATCTTATATACTCTTTACTTCAAACTTCAATTAATAGATATAATATAATATATGGTTCACTTGCATTTGTCCCTATATTCTTAATTTGGATAAAAATATATATGGACAGTAATATTGATTGGAGCTCAAATAACATATAGTATACAAACGTCTAAAGAATTCGTTGAAGAAAAAAATATAGTTTTAACAGCTAGTGAAAATAAAAAAATTAGGATTATATCTATTGTATATAGTTATAGAAAACTTTGAAAAGTATGGGAGAACCTTTTACAATAAATGATTTTAAAAAGAGAATCTGGACTTCAAAAATCTATAATTAAAGAAGGTATAAGAACACTTCAAGATATATATTTATTAAAATGAGTTTTTTTGATTCAAAAACTAATCAAAGTTTTTATCAAGTTAATAAAAATCCTGATGCTATAACAGTTAAACTATATAATGATTTGGTTGAAAAAAATCAGATGTTGATTCAGATATAATACTTGAAAAATATCAGAAGATAAAAAGAGAAAAATATATAAGAATTTCAAAAAGAAGTAGATTTTAAAAATATAAAACTTATTAAGGAGATAAGATGATATATATTATAATAATACTATTATTAATTTTTGATATTTTCTATACTTTATTTAATCTGGAATAATAAAAACAAAAAAATAATTTTGAAAAGTTTAAATATGAGATTTTTTGAAATTATAGAAGATAGAAACTCTAAAAATAATGATAATATTAGTAAGAGTTTTATTGATATTAAAGATAATATAAATTATATTAATAATATGAATTATGGTAATCTTATATATATCAGATATATCTAATAGTCAAAAAAAGTTTAGAAACAGTAACAAAAGAGATAATTAAATTTCAAAAATATATTAAATGATAAAAATCAAGAGGAAGATTTGGGGAAATTAGATTAGAACAAGTTCTTGAAAATATTTATGGAGATAGTAAAATATTTGATAGACAGTATAAATTAAGTAATGGGAAAATAGCTGATACTATTATTAAATTAAATCAAAGAGTAGTAGCTATAGATTCTAAATTTCCATTGGAAGCATATATAAAATATGAAGAAGAAAAATAATACAAATAATAGAAGTGAATTTGTTAAGAGCATAAAAACATATAGATGATATTTCAAGTAAATATATTGTAGAAGGTGAAACTTTTAAATCAAGCGATAATGTTTTTACCTAGTGAATCTATATATTTGGAAATATATAAGAACTTTTGAAGATATAATATATTATGGATATAAAAACTCATGTTTGGATAGCTTCTCAAACGAATTTATTGATATATATTTCTACATTAATATATGCAAATCTTGAATTTGAAAAACTAAAGAATCAGAAAATATATTAAATCAATTAACTTTTTTTCTGAAGAGTTTGTAAGATATAAGCAAAGATGGTTAAATATAGAGAAAGATTTTTGAAAGATTACAAAAAAAGATTTTTAGAGATTTAAGTATAACTGCAAATAAAAATAAGTAACAAATTTGATGATATTAATAATTTAAAAATACATAAGATAGGAGAAAAATGAGAAAATCAGGAATTTTATTACACCCAACTTCATTGTATGGTAAAGAAGGGATAGGGTACTTTAGGGGATAGTTTATATGAATTTATAAATTTCTTATCTAAGTCTAAACAAAAATTATGGCAAATATTTCCGTTAGGACCTACAGGATATGGCGACTCACCTTATCAATGTTTTTCAGCTTTTGCTGGTAATCCATATTTAATAGATTTAGAAACACTAGTTAGAGAAGGTTATTTAAGTTTTTGAAGATATAAATATAGATTTTTGGTGATGATGTTGAAAAATTAATTATGGTTTAATTTATGAAAGAAAAATTACCTATATTAGCTTTATTCTAATTTTTAAAAGCTAATGATGATTTTTATAACTTTGAAAAGAAAATAGTTATTGGTTAGAAGACTTTTGCACAATTTTCAGCATTTAAAGAATATTTTGGTGGAATTTCTTGTTAGATTGGCCTAAAGAATATAAAAATAGAGAAGAAAAAGCTTTAGAAGCTTTTAAATTCTAAATTAGAAAATGAAATTAAATATGTTAAATTCTTGCAATATATATTCTTTAAACAATGGAAGAATGTAAAGAATTATGCTAATAGTAAAGGTATAGAAATAATAGATATACCTATATTTGTGTCAATGGATTCAGCAGATGCATGGTCAAACTAATGAAATATTCCAATTTGATAAAGATAGAAATCTGGTTAAAGTAGCAGGAGTTCCACCTGATTATTTTTTTCAGCAACTGGTCAATTATGGGAAAATCCATTATTTAATTGGGATAAATTAAAAGAAAGTGAATATAAATGGTGGATAGATAGAGTAAAAGCTAATCTTTCATTGTATGATATAATAAGAATAGATCATTTTAGAGGGTTTGAATCATATTGGTCTATAAACTATGGAGAAGAAACGGCTATAAATGGTAAATGGGAAAAAGGTCCTGGAATGGATTTATTTAATGCAATCCGTAAATCTTTTAGGAGATTTGAATATAATAGCCGAAGATTTAGGGACTTTAACTGATGATGTAGTTAAATTAAAAATGATACAGGATTCCCAGGAATGAGAATTTTACAATTTGCATTTAGTCAAGATCCAGAAAATGAATATTTACCTCATAATTATGATAATAATACTGTAGTATATACAGGGACTCATGATAATGATACAACAAATTCATGGTTTACTAATTTAAGTGATGCAGAAAAACAAGAAGTTCGTGAATATATTAATGTATATGATGATAATGGAATTGTATATGGATTAATTAGATCTGCACTTTCTTCAGTTGCAGATATTGCAATAATACCTATGCAAGATTATCTAAATCTGGAGGATTTGCGCGTATAAATACACCGGGTCTAGCTGCAGGAAATTGGCAATGGAGATTAAAAAATGATGGTTTATCAGATGAACTTGCAAAACTATAGCACATTTAACAGAGATATATGGTAGATAGATGAATTTATTTACTATAAATGATGAACCATTAGCGAGTAAATATAGACCTAAAAATTTTGATGATTTCTATGGACAAGAAAAAGTAGTTAAACTTATAAAAACAATTAGATAATAAGAAATTTATTAGTTCAATATTTTATGGTCCGAGTGGTACTGGAAAAACTACTTTAGCCAAAATTATTGCTAATAGCTTAGGGCTATGATTATTATTATTTAAAATGCTATTAAATCAGGTAAAAAGTGATGTAGTTGATATATTGGAAAAGGTTAAAAATTCAACAAATAAAAACTATATTGTTTTTTGATGAGATACATAGATTTAATAAATTACAACAAGATACTTTTTCTTGAAGATTTAGAAAATGGAAATATTATATTAATAGGAGCTACAACAGAATCACCCTTTTATACTCTAAACAAAGCATTACTTTCAAGAGTATTATTGTTTGAATTTCATGAAATTAAACAAAGTGATATATTTAAAGTGTTAAAAAGTCTCTCAAGGAGAGAAAATAGATTTAACAGATGATATTTTAGAATATATATCATATATATCAGATGGGATGTTAGATCTGCAATAAATATGTTGGAAGTTTTAAAAAAATTCAGGATTTGAAAACTTATCTTTTAGATGAAATAAGTGAACTTTTTGGTAAAAAAAGTATTTGCAGAAAAAAATATGATACTATTTCAGCTATGATAAAATCTGTAAGAGGTTCAGATCCAGATAGTGCAGTTTATTGATGTCTAAACTTTTAATTGGTGGAGAAGACATAATGTATATTGCTCGTAGGCTTTGTAATACTTGCAAGTGAAGATATAGGACTTGCAAATGTTAATGCTTTTAAATGTTGCGGTATCATGTATGAATGCAGTTAAAAGAAATTGGAATGCCTGAAGCAAGAATAATACTTTCAGAGTGTATAATTTATCTTGCCTTATCTCCAAAGAGTAATAGTATTTATTTAGCTGTTAATAAAGCTTTTGAAGAAATTGAAAAATGGTAGTCAAGATATACCGTTCCATTTAACTACTAGAGGAAGGGATAAATATATTTACCCACATGATTATACAAATCATTATATAAAACAAAAAAATATATGAACAAAGAATTGAAGTTATATAATTTCTCAGATAATAAATTTGAGAATAATTTAAAGGAATTTTGGGGAAAAATTAAGAAAGAAGGAAATGATGAATAATATTTTTTTATGTGATATTAACTATAGTTGCAGGAATTTTAGTATCGATACAAGGACCTATAAATGTACAATTAGGAAAAACAATAGGTAAATAGTTATTGGTCTACTTTTAATAACATTTTATAGTTGGTGGATTATTTATGTTGTTTTTGCATTACTTACTAGACAAACAGCATCAGTAGGAACTGAACAATCATTTAAACTTTGGCAATTATTAGGTGGTATATTTGGAGCTATCTATGTAGTTTCAGTAATAATGGTTATGCCGGTTTTAGGAGTAGGTACAGCAACAGTATTATTACTATTTTTCACAACTTGTAACATCTATGATGTTTGATCATTTTGGTTGGCTTGGTACTCAAGTTAGACCTTTTGACATGTATAGGATAATAGGTGTAATTTTAATGGCCATAGGTATATATTTAATAAATAAAAATAAAAGAGGAAATATGGTAAAAGTGTCTTTGGCTCCTATGGTAGATAGGACAGATATTCATTTTAGAAACTTCATTAGAATGATAAATAAAGATATGTTGTTATTTACAGAAATGATAACAACTCCTGCACTAATAAATGGTGATTCGGATAGATTATTAAGAACAACAGAATTTGAAAAATCCTGTTGTTCTTCAAATAGCAAGTTCAAGTTTAGAAGAAGTAAAAAAGTTTCTAAAATTTTAAAAAAATACTGAATATGATGAAATAAATATTAACGTAGGTTGTCCATCAGACAGGGTTTCAAACTTTTCGTATGGGTGCCTATCTTATGAGTGATCCAGAACTTGTAAGGGATATGGTTAAATATTTAAGGAAGAAACAGGTAAAAAGATAAGTATAAAAATAGAATAGGTATAGATGGAAGAGGAATATTAGAAGATGATAGAATTATTAATTCATATCAAGAATTGATGAATTTTATAGATATAACTAATAGTGATAAATACATAATACATGCAAGATGTGCTATTTTAAAAGGGACTTAGTCCCTAAAAGAAAATAGAACAATACCACCTTTTAGATTATGAAACTGTGTATAGAGTTAAAAAGATAGACCCTGTCTTTTATAGAAATTAATGGTGGTATTAGAACTATTGAAGATATATTATTGCATAAAAGATAAAGTGGATTCTATTATGATAGGTAGAGCTTTTTATGATAATCCCTATGCTTGCAAATGAAATAGGAGTATTAAATGGTTTTAATAGTATTACCCATTTAGAAGTATTAGAAAAATGTATAAATATTTAGAATCTTTGGAAGATTCTCCACATTATTTTTAAGACATACTTTTAGGATCTTTTTCTATAATACACCATATAGTAAGATATGGAAAAATATATATCTGGAACAAATAAGAGAAGATCTTTTAGAATATATAAAGAATATGAAAAGAATTAACTTTTAAGGTTAATTCTTTTTATTATATATTTCATAATTTGGAATTTGTTTAAAAAAATACATGTAAAAAAATATATAGTATATTTATTTAAATGTTGTCAAAGTATTATTAAGATTTAATTATATGATTTATGCATATATATTTGTATATCAAAAATAATAATGTTGATAAAATTTATCTTTTATTGTACAATAGTATTGTAAAAGAATAAAATTTTTGGAGGATTACATGAAAGTAGTAGTAGTAGGAGCAAATCATGCTGGTACATCAGCAATAAATGCTATTTTTATCAAATTATCCTGGTACGGAAGTTACAGTATTTGATTCAAATAGTAACATAAGTTTTTTAGGATGTGAATGGCACTTTGGATAGGTAATCAAATAGATGGTGCAGAAGGTCTTTTTCTATTCTAATAAAGAAAAATTAGAAGCAGCAGGTGCTAAAATATATATGGAAACTGAAGTTACAGATATAGATTTAGACAAAAAGATTGTTTATGCAAAAGGTAAAGATGGTAAAGAGTATACTGAAAGTTATGATAAAGTAATACTTTCAACAGGTTCATGGCCAATTAACCTACCTATAGTTGGTAAAGAATTAGAAAATGTTCAATATGTTAAACTGTATCAACATGCAGCAGAAGTTATTGAAAAATTAAAAATCCAGAAATTAAACATGTAACTGTTGTTGGAGCTGGATATATAGGAGTAGAACTTGCAGAGGCATTTAAGAGAAATGGAAGAGATGTTACTTTTAATAGATGCAAGCGATGATTGTTTATCAAGTTATTATGATAAAGAATTTAGAGATATGATGAATAAAGCATTAGAAGATCATGGAATTGAACTTGCTTTTGGTCAAATAGTTAAAGAAATTAAGGGTACTGATGGTAAAGTTTCATCAGTTGTTACAAAACAAAGGTGAATACAAAACTGATATGATAGTATTATGTGCTGGATTTACACCTAATACAAGCTTATTAAAAAGATAAGATAGATACGTTTAAAAATGGAGCATATCTTGTAGATAGAAATCAAAAACTAGTCATGATGATGTATATGCAATAGGAGATTGTGCAACACTTTATGATAACTCTATAGAAGATGTTAACTATATAGCTCTTGCAACTAATGCTGTAAGATCAGGTATATTAGCAGCGCATAATGTTTTAGGGACTAAACTTGACTCTATAGGAATGCAAGGTTCAAAATGGTATTTCAATATATGGATTAAATATGGTGTCTACAGGACTTTCAGAAGAAAATGCTAAGAAGAGAGGTTATGATGTTTTAACAACTTCATACACAGATCACCAAAAACCAGAATTTATTAAAAACAGAAAATCCTGATGTTACTGTTAAAAATAGTTTACGATGCAAAAGACAAGAAGAATATTAGGAGCTCAAATGGCTTCAACTTATGATATATCTTTAGGAATACATGTATTCTCATTAGCAATACAAGAAAAAGTAACTATAGATAAATTTAAGTTATTAGATATTTTCTTCTTACCGCATTTCAATAAAACCATATAACTATTATACAATGGCAGCTTTAGGTGCAAAAATAAGGAGTGATATAAAATGAGTAAAGTATTACATTTAGAAAAACAGAAGATTTTAAAGGATTAGTGTCTGAAGGAGTAGTTTTAGTAGACTTCTTTGCAACGTGGTGTAGACCATGTCAAATGCTTGGACCAGTTTTTAGATGAAGTAAGTGAAGAGGTAGATTTTAAAATAGTAAAAAGTTGATGTTGATCAATTCCCAGAATTAGCTGTTGAATATCAAGTTAGAAGCATACCTACTATGGTTAAATTTGAAGCAGGTGTTGCTAAAGATGTAACTTTAGGATATAAATCAAAAGAAGAAGTAAAAAGATTTTGTTAAATAAATAAAAATAAGCCTGAAATTATATTTCAGGTTTTTGAAGGAGAATATAAATGATGAAATTAAATTAGATGGTTTAAATTGCAAAAATTGTGCATTAAAAAAATAGAAAAATATTTTCGAACTTGATGGAATTAATTTTATTCAAGTTAATTTAGAAGATTCAAATTTAATAGTAGAATATGATGATAATAGAGTAGATTTAAAAGATATTGAAGAAGAGATAAAAGAACTTGGATATATAGTAAAATAGAGGTGAATATGAAAAAGAGAGATATAATATAAAGGGATGCATTGTTCTAATTGTAGCATAGCTATAGAAAAATAGTATAAATAAATTAGAAGGTATTAAAAAAAGTTGATGTAAATCCTATTAGTTCACAAAATGATAGTTGAATATGATGAAGATAAGTTAAATAGCAAAAGATATAGAAAAAAATGTTGAAAGTATTGGATATGAAGCTTATTTAAAAAAATAAATAAAACAGTAGAAAAAAAGCTACAAAAAGTGAAAAATAAAGAAAAAAAGATTTTAGCTTTATCTATAATTTTAACATTATTACTATTATATATTTCTATGGGTACTATGATGGGCCTGTATATTCCGACTATGATACCATTTTATATTAATATATCATTTCAATTTATTATAACAATAATAGTTATAATTCTTAATTTTGATTACTATAATCTTGGTTATATAAGTTTTTAAGACAAAAGCATTAAATATGAATACTCTAATAATGGTAAGTACACTTTCTTCATTATTATTAAGTATGTATAATATAATATTTTTAAAAAGATTTACATGATATATATTTTGAATCTATTGTAACTATACTTACTCTTGTAAGATTAGGAAAGTATTTAGAAAGTAGAATAAAAAAAGATACACTAGTATATCTATGGATGCTATGATAAACTTAATTCCTTCAAAGGTTGTTCTAGATGTTGAAGGTAATGAATTAGAAAAACCAATTGAAAGTATAAAAATTAATGATGTATTAATTGTTAAAAGTGGAGAAAATATAGCGGCTGATGGAACTGTAGTAGAAGGTGTTGGATATATAAATGAAAGTATTATAACAGGAGAAAAGTAAACTTGTTAAAAAGAAAAAGGTGATAAAGTAATATCAGGAAGTATATTACAAAAAGGGATATATAAAGTATAATGTTGATAAAATTGGAGAAGATACTTTATTAAATAAGATAATAAATCTCGTAGATGAAGCTGTAAATTCTAAACCTTCTATATCAAAGTTTGTTGATAAAAGTAAGTGCTATTTTTTGTGCCTGCGGTATTATCTATCTCTTTCTTGACACTTGTTATTTATCTCCTTTTAGGGTACAATATTAATATGGCAATAATGAGATCTGTAGCTGTACTTGTAATATCTTGTCCATGTGCATTGGGTATTGCAACTCCTATTTCTATAATGATAGGGAGCTATAAGTCATCAAGTTTTGGTATACTATTTAAAAACTCTGAAATATTAGAAATGATGGAAAATATTGATGTTGTTTTATTTGATAAAACAGGAACATTAACTAAAGGTTATCCTGAAGTTGTAGAATATTTATCCAATGATGATGTTTCTGAAAGTATAATATATAGTATAGAGAAAAATCTGAGCACCCATTAGCTTTTAGCTTTTTGTTAAATATTTTGAGGAAAAAGGAGTTAAAAGATATAGGGTAGAAGAATTTGAACAATTAGAAGGTAAAGGGATAAGAGCGATAATAAAAATCAAGAATATCTATTAGGTAATGAAATTTTAATGAAAGATAATAATGTTGATTTAAATATTTATAGAAAAAGATTAATCAATATTCAAATGAAGGTTCGACAGTAATATTATTATCTAAAAATAAAAACTTATTTCATTGGCTGCTATATCTGATGATTTAAGAGATGAAAGTATGTCTTTAATTTCAAGGTTAAAAAAATAAAGGAATTAAGACTGTTATGTTAACTGGAGATAATAAGAAAGTTGCAACATACTTTAGGAAATAAATTAGGTATTGATGATATATATTCTGATCTCTTACCAGAAGATAAATTTAGATTGTTGAAAGAATATCAGAAAAATCATAAAGTAGTTATGGTTGGAGATGGAGTAAATGATGCAGTTGCATTAGCTGGTGCAGATGTTTCTATTTCTATAACAGGATCTACTGATGTTGCTATAGAAACTTCGATGTAGTACTTATGAATTCTAATATAGAACATATAGTTACTGCAATCAATTTAAGTAGTGCAGTTATTAAAAAATATTAAGTTAAGTCTATTTTGGGCATTCATATATAATATAATAGGTATACCTATGGCTATAGGATTGTTTGATTTTCATTAAATCCTATGTTTGCAGCTTTTGCTATGTCAATGAGTTCTATATGTGTCTTGATTAATGCACTTACTTTTAAATTTATTTAAAGATAGATAATTGGAGGTATTATGTACAAAGAATTTGCATCTAATGATGGATTGATTATACCATATATAGAATATGAAAATAATAATAAAAAGAAGGTTATACTTTTACATGGATTTCATGACTATATAAATAGATATGATGAATTGGCAAAAATTATACATGAAAATGGTTTTAATATTTATGTTTTGGAATATAGAAATCATGGTCTATTAAAAACTGGTGATATAGTAGATTTTGGTGATAAAGGAATACAAGCTATAATAGAAGATATAGAATATTTTATTAAATTAAAGTTATCAGGTGTTAAATATGATGATATAATATTTTTAGGAAATGGACTTGGTGCTTTTGTTAAGTATGTATTTATTAGAAAAATAATCAATACAAAAATGCTGTATTTGTATCTTTACCTTTAGAAAAAGAGTTTTTCAATATTAATGAGTAAATTAATAACAAGTATTGAAATGAAATTAGGAATAAAAAGAGTATCTTAAACAAAAATGAATGGTATAGTCAATGAAAAAGGAAGTAAAAATATTTCACCATATTCATGGTTAACTAGAGATTCAAGTGAAGTTGTAAAATTAGAAAAAGATGATCTTGTTTATAAATTAGCATCACTAAGTACTTTTAATGATATTTTTAATTTTAAATAAGGTAGTTAAAAAAAGAATATTAAAAAAATTAGAGAATTTTTCTAATATATTATTAGTTTATGGAGATAAAGATCCTTTAGTTTTTAGAGAGTAAATTGAAAAACATATGCAAAAATAAATAATGATCATAGACGTATTAAGTTCTTAAAAAGTTAAAAATGGAAGACATTTATTATATAATGAAAAATAAAGAAGAAATAATTATGGAAATAATTAAGTATATGAAAGGTATCAAGTAATGAAACAATTAAAATATATTCACCAATTAATAATGAATATATAGGTGAAGTGGAAAAATGAGTAAAGAAGATGTAGATAGAAAATATTTGCAAGCAAGAGAAAGTTTTGAAAGTTGGAAAAAAATTTGTCTACAGTAGAAAGAGCACAATATATATATAAGGCAGCAGATGAACTAGAAAAATGAAAGAAAAGTTGCAAATATTATGACACGTGAAATATCTAAATCATATAAAGATAGTTTAACTGAAGTTGAAAGAACAGTATACTTAATGAAATATAGTGCAGAAGAAGGAATGCGTATATTTGGTGAAGTATATGAAGGTGGAAGTTATGATGCTAAAATGAAAAATAAGATATCTGTTATTAGACGCGAACCAATAGGAGTAGTCCCTTGCTATCGCACCATATAATTATCCAGTTAATTTATCAGCTTCAAAAATAGCGCCAGCATTAATAGGGGAAAATGTTGTAATATTTAAACCTCCTACACAAGGTGCTATTTGTGCATTGAAATTAATAGAAGCATTCTGAAAAAGCTGGATTACCTAAAGGAGTTTTTACAGGCTATAACAGGTAAAGGAAGTGAAATAGGAGATTATTTTAAATACTCATGAAGAAATAAATTTTATTAATTTTACAGGTAGTACAGAAATAGGGAAAAGAATAGGTATGCAAGCAGGAATGAAACCTATACTTTTAGAACTTGGTGGTAAAGATTCAGGAATAGTATTAGAAGATGCGGATTTAGAAGTAGCTTTCTAAAGAAATAGTATCAGAGCTTACTCTTACTCAGGTCAAAGATGTACAGCAATTAAAAGAGTTTTAGTAAGAGAAGAAGTTGCAGATGAGTTGGTGTACAAATTAAAGGAAAAAGTAGAAAAATTGAGTGTTGGGAATCCTTTTTGATAATGTTGATATAGTACCACTAATTGATGAAAAGAGTGCAATATTTGTAGAAGGTTTAGTAAAAGATGCTATAAGTAAAAGGAGCAAATTTATTAACTGAATTTAAAAGAGAGGGTAATTTATTAACTCCAGTATTACTTGATAATGTAACTTTTGATATGGATATATCTTGGATTGAGCCATTTGGACCAGTCTTGCCAGTAATTAGACTTAAAACAGATGAAGAGATATTAAAGGTAGCAAATGATTCAGAATACGGTCTTCAAAGTTCAGTGTTTACCAAAAATATTGATAGAGCATTTTATTTTTGCGAATAAATTAGAAGTTGGTACAGTTCATATTAATAATAAAAACTCAAAGAGGTCCTGATAATTTTTCCTTTTTAGGATTAAAAATTCAGGTACAGGGGTACAAGGTATAAGACAAAAGTATATTATCTATGACTAAGGTCAAAAATATAGTGTTGAATATATAAAATAGGAGAACTAAGTTCTCCTATTTCTATAATAAAAGCAATTCTATCTTTTAAATCATCTAACATGATATGTTTAATGGTTTCTTTTATAGATTTTTCACTTGAAACTAAAATATGATCTTGTTCATCTTTTTCAAGTCGACCTTCTAACATCTCATCACTGTCATATAAATATATGTAAATATACTCGCCTATTAAGTCTTGATATATGGTATTAGCATGTAAGTTATCTATATTTACATTTTCTTTAAATAATATAGAGTTTGTAATATCTTCATAATTTAAATTAATAAACTTTTTAAAATTATCTAAATAGTCTGATTTTTCTATAATTTCACTAATATTTTTTTAAGTGGTATAAAGCTTTTGAGAACATTCAAGTCCAAAGATTGAATAAAGTTTAGTATATAAATTCATCGCTTTGATATATTATTTCACCAATTAAAAAGTTTTCCTCGTATTTTTAAATGTATTTCATATAGTTTTTATTCATACGCCTCAACTCCTAAAAAATTTATATCTACGTTGCTCTTCTGTGTTTGTAGATATGTATAGAATATCTTTTTTTATATCTTATTTTTCATCAACTAATATATACTCATCTTCAATTTTTATTAATTAATCCTGTTATAATATTATCTTTTAAATCAACGCTAACTTCAATTTTATTATTGAATAAATAAGTATATACATCATTTAATTTAGCTAAATTTTTCAGATATTAATTTTTCTGTGTGTATAATATATGAATTTTTAATATTATCTTTAGAATTTTTCATTTATTAACTTTTTAATATCATCTAAATAGGGAGTTTTATCTTTAGTTTCTACAATTTCTTTAGTTTTTGTTACCCTTACACCATCATAAAAATCCAAGTGTATCATAAGATTTAAATATTGTATATATATTATCAGAGTCAATAATTTCCCTACAAAGAAATTGTCAAGATTTTTCATCTACATAAATTTTCATACAGTGTATTTTTTTCTTTAACATATTTTCCTCCGTTTATTTTAATTTGAAACTATCAAAAAGATCTTGTAAAATAAATCTATTTTATCATATTGTGAAATATTCAACACCAGTTACACTATATCTTTTTCAGTTTTTATATCTTCCGTTTTTTCTTTTTTCACCTAACTAATCTTTTCTACGTCTAGAATCACATATTTCATGTTTTTCCTTTACTAGACTTTCCTTTTATATTATTATGACCACTACAACTTTTCCATTAGAATTATTATTTTTATTGCTAATACTAGCTATAGCACCTATATTTACTTAAATAAAACCGATTCCTCCATCAGCTAAATTATCTATACCGCCAATTATACTATCTTTAGCGCCAATACCCACTGTTGCTCCATATGATTCATCAAAACTATAAGAAAAAGTTGAACAAGCTAGATAAAATAAGATAAATAAAAATTTTTCATAAATATCACTACAATTTATTTTGAATTTTAATAGTACTATCATGTCAATAATATATCATAAATTTTTGAAAAATCAATCGATATAATATATATAAATTTAATAATATTATATATTAAATTAATGATTTTAAAAGATGTTGAAATATATGGCTTTTTACTTGAAAAAATTAAATCAAGGTATACTTTTAGTATAAATAATGAAAGGTGTGATTAATATGGAAGTTTTAGCAATGATACTTGCCGGTGGAAGAGGATCAGGTTAGACATTCTTTCAGAAGAAAGAGTAAAACCTAGTGTTCCATTTGCAGGAAAAATTTAGAATTATAGATTTTACTTTAAGCAACTGTTCTAATTCTGGTATATATGATGTAGCATTACTTACACAGTATTTACCTTTATCACTGAATGAACATATAGGTTCAGGGAAACCATGGGATTTTGATAGACGTGATTCAAGTATTACACTTTTACAACCCCATGAAACAATGAATGGACAATCTTGGTATCAAGGTACAGTAGATGCTATAAGACAAAAATTTGAAGTTTATAAAAGGGAAAAACCCTAAGTATGTGCTAATACTTTCAGGAGATCATATATAAAATGAATTATTCTTGGATGTTGATGAATATAAAAGAATAATGCAGAACTTACAATAGCTGCTATAAATGTTCCTATGGAAGAAGCTTTCAAGATTTGGTATATTTGAAGTTGATGAAAATAAAAAGATTTTTAAGTTTTGAAGAAAAACCAGAAAATCCGAAAAGTAATTTTGCTTCTATGGGTATATATATATTCAATACTGACACTTTAATTAAGTATATAGAAGAATCAGAAATATTAGATTTAGATTTTGGAAAACATATTATACCTAAAATGATAAAAAGAAGAAAGAAAAGTATTTGTTCATTGCTATGATAGTTATTGGATGGATGTAGGAACTTATGATTCATATCTAGAAGCTAATCTTGATTTAATTAAAAAGTCAGAAGAAGTTGGTATAGATCTTTATGATAAAAATTGGAAAAATATATACTGTAGTGAAGATATGGCACCAGTAAGAATAGGAGTTACAGGAAGCGTATTTAACTCTCTAATATGTAATGGTTGTAAGATAGAAGGTCGTGTAGAAAAATTCTGTTCTTGGACCTGGGGTTACAGTTAGAAAAAGGAGCTTCTATTAGAAATAGTATAGTATTTTCTGGAACTTATATAGATGAAAATACCATCTTGAAACAGTAATTGTAGATAAGAATGTATATATAGGTAAAAAAATTCAGTAATAGGACATGGTAATAATTATACACCCTAATATTGAAAAACCTGATATTTTAAGTAAAGGTATTAGTGTTATAGGTAAACGTGCACATATTGCTGATGGAACAGTTATAGGAAGAAATGTAAGAATCTTTGCATATTCAAATATATCTGATGAAGGTCAACATATAGTTAGTGGACAAACAATATAAAAATGAGGTAAAATGATGAAAATAGTGTATTTGGCATCTGAAGTTTATCCTTTCTTTAAAACAGGAGGATTAGCTGATGTAATGGATGCATTACCCTAGAGAAATTGCTAAAAATGGTCATGATGTTACTGTTATAATGCCTAAGTATGATAAAATTCCATTGAAGTATTTAGAAAAAATAGTATATGTAGATAGTATAGAAATAAATGGTGAAGTAATAAATTTGGTTAAGTATCCAGATGAAAGTATAAACTATTTATTTATAGAAAAATAGAACTTATTTTTGAAAGAGGTAGAGTATATGGTGATTTGGATGAAGATTATCAATATGCACTATTTTCTGAAGCGGTTTTAATATTTTTTTAAAAAGACAAAATATACAAGCAGATATATTACATTGTAATGATTGGCAAACTGGTCCAGTAGCATATTTTTTTAAAGGAAAGATATAAGAAATATGATCCTTTTATTGGGATATGCGTGTAGTTTATACTATACATAATTTAATGTATCAAGGAAGATTTAATAATTATTCATTCGATAGATTAGGGTATTATAGAGAAAAGTGAAAGATTAAATTTTCATGGAAATAGGTATTTCATATTCAGATATAGTAAATACTGTTAGTCCAAGTTATGCTAAAGAAATAGCTTTTCCATATTTTGCAGAAGGACTTGAATGGATAACTCTGTATAAGCATATATATGGAATATTAAATGGTATAGATTCTAGTATATATGATCCTATGAATACTAAAGGAGTTATACCCTTTTTAATATTGATGATTTGAGTGGTAAAAAGAGAATAAAAGAATATTACAAGAAAAATTTGGATTTGAAAAAGATGACATGTTGATAGGACTTATCTCAAGATTAGTTGAAGGTAAGGATTAGATATAGTTAAAGTGAGAATAGAAGAAATATTAAAAAGATTCGGTTCAAGCTAATATTTTTAGGTTCTGGGTCAAAAAGAATATGAAGATTATTATAGATATCTTGAAATACAATATCCTAATAAATTTAAAGCATATATTGGTTATTCAGAAGAAGTTGCAAATTTAATTTATGCAGGTTCAGATTTATTCTTAATGCCCTCAAGATATGAACCTTGTGGTTTATCACAAATGATAGCTATGCGTTATGGAACTATACCTTTAGTTAGAGAAACTGGAGGTTTAAGAGATAGTGTTAAGGCGTATAATTTTGAAAGTGATGAAGGTAATGGATTTAGTTTTTAAAACTTTAATGCAGATGATATGCTATATACTATAAGATATGCAGAATACGTATATTATGATAGACCTGATATATGGAATAAATTAGTTGTAAGAAATATGAATATAGATAATTCTTGGAGAAAATCAGCTACAGAATATGAAAAACTATACGTAGAAGCTAAGAAAAACTCCTTAATGCTTTTGATAATATACACCTTTTAAAAGGTGTATATTTTTGTTGTTGTAATAAAAAGTTAATAAATTGATTTTAATACTTTTAATTATGGTATAATAAGAGAAAAAGAAAGGAAAATTTTTATGATAGAAGAAATAAGAGAATTAATATTAGAACAATTAGATGTAGAGAGAGAAGAAATAACTTTAGATTCAAGATTTGTTGAAGATTTAGAGCAGATTCTTTAGACTTGATGGAACTTGCTTCAAGTCTTGAAGAAGAATATGGAGTTAGTATAGATAAAGAAGAATTAAAAAGATAGTAAAAGTAGGAGATGTAGTTGAATTAATAACAGATAAGAAAGGATAAAAAAATGAATAAGAATGATAAATTTTTGGAATTGCAAGATAAAATAGGCTATAAATTCAAAAATATTAAATTGCTATATGAAGCTTTTTACTCATAGATCATATATTAATGAGCATTCTTACCCCTAATGTTAAAGATAATGAAAGACTTGAATTTTTAGGTGATTCAGTTATGAATTTGATGACTACTGAATATATATATATAAAGGCATAGTAAACGTAACGAAGGTGAGTTATCAAAAATAAAAAGTCAAATAATAAGTGAAGCTGTATTTGCAAACTATAGCACGTGATTTAGAACTAGGTAAATACATATTTTTAAGTAATGGAGAAATAAATAGTGGTGGTCGTGAAAGAAATTCTATTTTAGGTGATGTTTTTGAAGCTCTAGTAGGTGCTGTATTTGAAGATACAGATTTTGAGACAACTAAGTCAATATTTTTAAAGTTATTAATAGAAAAAGCTGAGAATTTAGATCAAATAGAAGGAGTTTTTAGATTATAAGACGGAGTTACAAGAATTGACTCAAATGAAGTATAAAAACCATACCGGTGTATGAGTTAGTTTCTGAAAAGTGGACCAGATCACGATAAATGTTTTGAAATAGCTGTTAAGGTTGGAGAAAAAGTTTATGGATTATCTAAGGCAAAAAGTAAAAATCAGCAGAAAAAGTTAGCAGCTAAAATTGCTATTGAAAATATAAAAAGGAGAATAAATGGATAAAAAGGTAATATATCCTGGAAGTTTTGATCCTATAACTAGGGACATTTAGATATACAAAAAAGGATATCTAGCTTTATTTAATAAGGTTATAATAGGGGTTTTTATAAACTCATCTAAAAATCAATGGTTTGATATAGAGGAAAGAGTTAGTTTGATAAAGAGAGTTCTTGAAAGTGAAGGCATAAAAATGCAGAAGTAGTAAAATTTTTCAGGACTTTAGTTGATTATATAGAAAAGAAAATATAGATATATTGGTAAGAGGATTAAGAGCTGTTTCAGATTATGAATATGAACTTCAAATTAATTTAGTAACAAATCATTGACTAATAGTAATTTTGAAACAATATTCTTGACTGCTTTCAAGAAAGTATCTTTATTTAAGTTCAAGTATTGTAAAAAGAAATTGCCTTAAATAAGGGTAATCTTCAACAGTTTATACCAGAAGTAATAATAAGTGATATAGAAAAAGAGCAGATGATATAAAATGGCAGAAAAGAAAAAATTAAATATGTTTGTAGTGAGTGTTCTTTTGTAACATCTAAGTGGATGGGGAAATGTCCAAATTGTGATTCTTGGGGTACTATAGATGAAGAATTTGAATTTAAAAATGATCTACAACAAGTTTGAAAAAGAAGCTCAAAAACCTTTAAAAATAAAATGAAGTTAAATTTGAAAAAGATTTTAGAACAAAAACCAAATATGAAGAATTTGATAGAGTTTTAGGTGGAGGACTTACTCATGGTGAGGTTGTTTTAATAACAGGTAATCCAGGTATAGGTAAATCAACCTTTTATTACAATTATCAAATGAATATGCTAAAAATCTAAAGTTTTTATATATATCTGGAGAAGAATCAAGTAAGCAAAATTAAGGAAAGAGCTATAAGAATTAATGTAGATTCTAATAATCTTTACCTTTTGAGTGAATCTTCTCTTGAAATTATAGAAGAAACAATTCTTAAGGAAAAAACCTAAGATTGTAATTATAGATTCTATACAAACCATATATTCAGAATCTACTAATTCAGTTCCAGGAAGTGTTAGTCAAATTAGAGATTGTAGTATTAAATTGATAGATATAGCAAAAACTAATGATATTTCATTTTATATAGTAGGGCACGTTACTAAAGATGGAAAACTTGATGGGCCTAAATTGCTTGAACATATGGTAGATGCTGTTCTTTCTTTTGAGGGAGATGAAAATAATTTCTATAGAATAGTTAGAAGTACAAAAAAATAGATATGGTTCTACTAATGAAATTTCAATTTTTGAGATGCGTGAAGATGGTATAAATGAAATTAAGAATACATCTGAGTTTTTCATATCTGAAAGAGATGAAAAATGTAGGAAGTATAATAACTAGTTCTATAGAGGGAAGTCGTGTTATGTTATTTGAAATACAGACTTTATCTAATCATATTAAATTTGGAATTCCTAAAAGAATAGTTAATGGATATGATAAAAATAGAGTAGAAATATTAATAGCTGTAATGTCTAAGTTATTTGATATGGATCTTTTATCAGATGATGTATATATAAATATACCTGGTGGAGTAGAAATAAATGATACAGCAGCAGATTTAGCTATAGTTTTATCTTTACTTTCTACAGTTAAAGGTATATATATAAGCCAAAAAAGATAGCAGCTATAGGTGAAATTGGATTGAGGGAGAGTTAAGAAAGGTATCATTTATAAAAGAATCAAAAGAATTGGAAAAATTAGGATTTTCAGAGTATATTTACCTAAGGCTCATAGTCAAAGAACTTGAAAATTTTGAAACAAAATTAAAATTAAACTATATTAATAATATAAAATGAATTATCAGAAAGGTTGTGAAACTATGCCCTAAGAAAGAAAGTGATAGAATTAAGGAAAATATATTTAAATTAATTGCGCCTGGGCAACCTTTAAGAATGGCTATAGAAAGAATACAAGAAGCTTCACTTGGAGGACTTTTTAGTATTTAGCTCATTAGAGGATATAGAAAAAAATATGTGGATGCTGGATTTGATTTGCATACAAATTTTTTCTCCACAAAAAGTATATGAATTAGCTAAAATGGATGGTGCTGTATTAATATCTGAAGATCTTAAAAACTATATATGGTGCCAATATACAGTTTACAACCTAATAAAAGAAGTATTTACAGATGAAAGTGGTACAAGACATAGAACAGCTCATAGAATGGCACAATTAACTAATAAATTAGTTATTACTATATCTGAGAGAAGAAAAAGAGTTACGGTTTTCAAAGGTAAGTTTAAATATACTTTAGACCTTATAGGTGACCTTTTAATTAAATCTTCACAAGCTATTATGTCTCTTGAGAAGTATGCAATTTCTGTAAATAAATATTTAAAAAGATTTATTTGAATCAGAAATAGAAAATACTGTTATACTTGAAGAAGTTTTAGATGGACTTAGATATTTTTTTATTTGATGTTTACTATGGATAAAGAAGTTAGACAATATATAATGGAGTTAGGAAATGAAGGTAGACTTTTGGAACTTCAGCATTATGAAATAATGGGTAATCAAAAACTTCGTTTAATAATTTTGTTAAAAGACTATATGAGTATTAATATTGAAAAATGTAGAATCTGTATTTAATGAATTGATGGAACTTGAAAAAGATGAAATTAGAGATGATGTTAAAATGGCTAAAATATTAGGTTATGATTTGAAACAAATAATGTTAGATGAGAATATATCGCCTCAAAAGGGATATAGAATATTAAGTGAAGTAAATAAATTGACTAAAAAAAGATGTAGAAAAATATAGTTGAAAAAGTTTAAGACTTTAAATGATATATTTAATGCTCAACTATGATGATATATATAGTATAAAAGTATGGGTAAATTTAAGACTGATAGAGTTTTAAAATTAAAAGATAAGTATAAAAGAATATTTTTATAGGAGTACTGATGGAATTTTTATAAAAATTAATTATTAAGATTCTTGAGAGAAGTAGTGTAGGAATGAAGATCCTATACTTAAAAAGTTGAAGAATAATATAGACTTAAATCTAAGAAGAAAGAAGATATTTAGAAGAGTTGTTAGATAATATAATATAAGGAGTGAAATGTATGAATATAGTTACAAAAGGATTTATCCTGAAAATGTATTAGGTTTTTGAAGAAATTTCAAAAATACCTAGAGGTTCAGGTAAAGACAACAAATAAGTGATTGGTTAGTTAAATCTGCAAAAAGATAGAAATTTAGAAGTTCATCAAGATGCTTTTAATAATGTTATAATAAAAAAAGAGGCAACTAAAAAGGTTATGAAAAATATGAAACTTTAATTCTTCAAGGTCATATGGATATGGTTTGGGAAAAATAAAGATGTAGATTTTTGATTTTGAAAAAGAAGGAATTAAATTAAAAATTGAAGATGGTTATTTAAAAGCGAAAAGGAACAACATTAGGAGCAGATAATGGTATAGCTATTGCTTATGGACTTGCTATACTTGATTCAAATGAAATAGCTCATCCAAAACTTGAAGTATTAATAACAGATGAAGAAGTTTCTATGACTGGTGCTGAAAAATTTAGACATGAGTCTTCTTGAAGGTAAAAGAAATGATAAATTTAGATACTGAAGAAGTAGGTAAGATATATGTTAGTAGTGCAGGAGGGCTACAATTAAATTGAGAACTAAAAGTTGAAACTATAGATTTAGAAAACGATGATAAAGGTATATTTAATTGAAATTACAGGACTTCAAGGAGGTCATTCAGGAGCTGAAATACATTTGAATTTAGGAAATTCAATAAAAATATTATCTGAATCGTTGAAACATTTAAATATAAAATATGATTTTGAATTAATAGAAATTGATGGTGGGAAATAAAGGATAATGCTATACCAAGAGAAGCGCATGCTTACATAGCTACAAAAGTCTGATTTAAAAGAACTTGATGAGCTACTAGCTTCATATATGAAGTTTAAAAAAGACTGAATTTAAAAATGAGCCATCTCTTAAACATTCAATAAAAAGAAGTGAATAGAAAAATGGTTTTAAGAAAAATTTCTGTAAGAGATACTAAAAATTAATAGCTTTATATAATGAATTTCTCATGGAGTAAGAACTATGAGTAAAGAAATTAAAGATTTGGTTCAAACATCTCTTAATTTTTGGAGTTCTTAAAACAGAAGTTGAAGGTAATGAAAAGGTATTTAGAATAAATTCTTTATTAAGAAGTTCAAAAATTAAAGAATTAGATGAACTTCAAGATTATTTAATTGAATTAGGGTGAAAAATATGAAACTTATGGAGAAAAAGTTCCTTCATTTTATCCATGGGAATATAAAGAAGATTCTACTTTAAGAAAACTTAGTGAAAAAGTATATAAAAATAAATATGGGAAAGAAATAGAAATTAAAGCTATTCATGCTGGTCTTGAATGTGGACTATTTGTTAATAAAATGCATGATTTAGATGTTATTTCATTTGGACCAGATATTTTGAGCGCATACTCCTGATGAAAGAATGGGCTTAGAAAGTGTTAAAAAATTACTTGGGATTATTTATTAGAAATTTTGAAAATCATATAATTTAGAGAAATAATATGGAAAATAAATTAAAGATAGATGATATTATTATAGTTGAAGGTAAGGATGATGTTACTAATATTTCAAGTTATAGATGCAACTATAATACCCCGTTCATGGTAGTGTAGGGTTTGAGTGATAAGAAACTTAAACAAATAGAAGCACTCTCAGAGAATAATAATATTATAATACTTTACAGATCCTGATTTTACTGGTAAAAGAATAAGGAAAAGATAAATAATAGAGTTAGTAAAAATATAGTGAAATATTCATATTTCAAGAAATAAAGCTAGATAAAGAAGGAAATATTGTGTAGAAAATGTGGATAAAAATGTAATATATAATGTATTTTTAGAATATTTAAATAATAAAGGATAAAAATAACTAAAACATATACATATACTATATCTGATATGATAGAAAATAAATTAATGGGTAGTGATGATTCTAAAGTTAAGACGTCAAATTATTAGGTGATATTCTTAGAAATAGGGTTACTATAATTCAAAAACTTTGATGTCTGTATTAAATGGAATGTGTTTGGATTATGATTTGTTTATAAACTCTATAAGTATGATTAATAAAAAAATTAGACACTAAAGTTTAAATCAGGAATAATATTTGGAAAATTTATACCTTTTCATAAAGGTCATATGAATTTTATTAAAAAAAGCACTAGAACTAGTTGATAAATTATATATAGTAATATGTTTTGAGAAAAAAATAGAGATGATGAACTTATTGAAAAATCGACATTACCTAAATATATTTCTGAAAAAGATAGATTTAATTTTATTTTTAATGAATTTAAAAATGAGCCTAGAATAGAAATATTGACTCTTAGAGAAGAAGGTATAAACTATTATCCTAAATGGATGGAAAGAATGGGCTGAAAGAGTTACTTTAATGCTTAAAAGCAAATAATGTATATATTAATTCTATATTTACAAATGAGATACAAGATAAAGGAAAATTATTTAAAATATTTTGTTGATAGAGATAGTATTTCTCTAAAGAACTAGATGTACATTTAATAGATAAAAGAAAGAATGCAGGTTAATGTATCTGCACTAAAATAAGAGATGACTATAATAAATTTAAAAATATTTAACAGATTATGAATTAAAATATTTAGAAAATAAAGATTTTTAAATAGTTCTTGTAATATATTTTAAAAAGTGTGGTATAATTAAAGAAAAAGTAAAGAGAGTGGGTTAAGCCCACTTTAAATTTAATAGAGGTGAAATAATGGAGGAAAAATTAAAAATTAATTGAAGAAAGGATAGAACCGTATTTGTAGAACTTGATTTAGAACTAGCAGATATCGAGTATGTTCGTGAAGGTGGTTATAATTTCTTGAGAGTTTATGTAGAAAAGTTTAAAAATGAAACAACTCTTGATGATTGTGTAGCCCTTAGTACTAAAAGATTGATCCTATAGTAGATACGCTGATAGAGGATAAGTTTTATCTTGAGGTTTCTACACCTGGTCTTGAAAGAAAAATTGAAGAAAGAAAAAGATTTTTTTAAGATTTCTTTAGGTAGAGAAATAAAGATTAAAAACTAAGAGTAATGTTAATAATAAGAAAAAGATTTGAAGGAAATTAAAAAGAATTTAAAGAAAAATACAGTATATGTTCAAAGATGATACAGATGATGAAATTGTTGAAATATCTTTAGATAAGATTAAAGAAGCAAGACTTTCGTTTGTTTTGTCAGATATGACTTTTTAGAGAGGATGTGGAAGGAGATGGGATCTAAAAAGATACGGCAATATTTTTAGATGCGATAATTGAATTAGAAAAAGAAAAAGGAATTAAAAAGAGAAGAATTATTTGAAAGATTAAGAGCTGGACTTTTAGCAGCATACAAAAAGATTTTAATGATCATGAAAAATATAAGTGTTGATATAACTGAAAAAGGTAGTAGTTAAAAATGTATGCAGAAAAACAGTTGTAGAGAATATAGTTAAGTTTTATGATAAGGATTTAGAAATATCTTTAGATGAAGCTAAAAGAACATCATAAGAGAGCTAAAAGTAGGGAGATGTTATAAAAATAGAGTTGAAAAGCTGATGGATTTAAAAGAAATGCTATTCAAAAGAACAAAAATCTATAATTGTTCAATATGTTAGAGAAAAAGAAAAAGAAGAAATGATAAGACAATTTAAAAATGGTTGAAAATGAAATAGTTAATTTAACTGTTAAAAGAGTTGAACCAAATGGTAATCTTTATTCTGATATGAATGATTTAGATGTAACTATATTACAAAAAGAGTTATTACCAACTGATGATTTTAAAGCAGGAGATAAGTTTAGTGCTTATGTTAGAAGTGTAAATGTTACAGGAAATATCCCTAAAGTTGATTTAACTAGATGTGATGATAAAGTATTTAGCTAAACTATTTGAAAGAGAAGTTCCTGAAATAAAACAAGGATTAGTATCTATTAAAAGGTATATCAAGAGAACTTGAGGTTAAAATCAAAGGTAGCAATATATTCTGAAGATAAAAATTTAGATATTAAAGGTGCTTGTATAGGTAAGGATAGTTTAAGAATAAACAATGTCTTTAAAATGAATTGAATGGAGAAAAAAATAGAATTAGTAGAATGGAATGAGGATTTAAGACTATTTGTTAAGAATGCACTATATCCAGCTGAATTAATTTCTGTAGAAATAGTAAGAAATGATGAAGAAATAATAGCTAAGGTTGAAGTAGATCCAGATCAATTAACATTGGCTATAGGTAAAAAAGGAATAAATACAAAAATTAGCAGGAAAGCTATGTAAATTAAGAGTAAATATAGAATCGAGTGTAGATGAAGATGGAGAAGTTGAAAGCAGAAGAAATTCAAGAATAATGTTATTGTTAGAACATGTGTTATTACACGTGCTAATGATGAAAAAAATCTAAACTTTTGAAATTTGTCGAAACTAGTAATGGAGAATATGTTTTTGATGAAAAATCAAAATATTCAACATAGAGGAATATATAAAAAAACGATATAGAAGTATTTCAAAAGTTTTTAAGAAATACAAACTTAAATTAGAAAGTGCTGAAAAAGCATTGAAATATATTAATTCAACTTCAAATAAAAAGATAATGAAGAAATTTTAATTAATATTTTTAGAAGAATTAAAAATTATCTGAATATTTAGTATATGGAGTAGATGATAATATTGAAGGTATGAAAGATAAGATAGTGCAATTGTTAATTGTACCATCTGATCTTAATTCTAAAACAAATAAATAGATTGAAAAAGAGTGCAAAAATAAATGATACAAAAATAATTTTCATAAGTAAAGCAGAGTTCTTTGAAAGCAATTTTTTTCAAGTAATGTAACTGTAATAGGAATAAGAACAAAAAGTTGTAAGAGGAATTTTTAAATAAAATGGAGGTGGATAGATGAGAGTTTTTTGAATTTGCAAAAATCATTAGAAATGGGAACTAAAGATTTAGTACATAAATTAAAAAGAATTTGGGTATGAAAAAGAGTAATTTTTCAGTTTTATCCGAAAATGAAATGAATGATATAAGGATAAGTTGAATCCTAAACCAAAAAGTTGAGGTAAAAGAAGTTCATAATAATCATACAGAAGAAGTAATTGCTGAGAAATTAACATTTAATAATAAAAATAAGAAACCTTTTAATAAGGAAAATAGAGATAATAGGGATAATAATAGGGATAATAGAGATAATAGAAATTTCAACAGAGATAATAAAAACTTTAATAGAGATAGAGATAATAGAGACTGAAAAATAGAGATTTCAGAAATAAAAGAAATGATAAAAGATGGTAATAAGAATTTTGAAGATAAACCATTTAATAGAGAAATAGAGAAGAAGGTAAGAGAGAGTTTAATTCAGATAGAAGAAATAACTTCAGAAATAATGACGGTGGTAATAGAGAAAGAAACCATTTTAATAGAGATAATAGAGAAGAAGGAAAAGAGAATTTAACTCAGATAGAAAAAAATAACTTCAGAAATAATGAAGGTGGGATAATAAAGAAAAGAAACTTTAGAGATGATAGACGTCCAAGAAAAGATATTAATAACAACAAAGAAGCTTCTTTAGAAATACCTACTATTGAAAAGTGAAACTAAGAATAAAAAAATACAACGAAAAGTTAAATCTAAATTTGATAAGAAAAATATGAAAATGAAAGAAAAAGCTAAAGAAGAAGAAGAAGATTAAAGAGAATTAAGACAAGACTTTAGAAAAGAAGAAAAGAAAAAAAGTTAAGAAAAAAAGAAAAAAACTATTAAATCTGAAGTTATAAGAGATGAAGATGGAGGAGTAGGAATAGTAGTTCTTCCTCAAGAAATTTCTATTAAAGATTTATCAGAAAAAAATTAGGTATAAATTCTTCTGATATAGTTAAGAAATTCTTTCTTCAAGGAAAGATGTTAACTGCTAATGCTATATTAACTATAGAAGAAGCAGAAGAAGTAGCTCTTGAGTACAATGTAATAGTTGAGAAAAGAAGAAGTAGTTGAATTATCTTATGGAGATAAATATTTATTAGAACTTGAAGATAGAGAAGAAGATCTAACAGAAAGAGCTCCGGTTATAACAATAATGGGACACGTTGATCACGGTAAAACTTCACTTCTTGACGCTCTTCGTCATACTAATGTAATAGAAGGGAGAAGCTGGTGGAATAACTCAAAAGAATAGGAGCTTATCAAGTTTTATGGAATAATAGAAAAATTACTTTTCATAGATACACCGGGGACATGAGGCATTTACAGAAATGCGTGTAAGAGGAGCTAATATTACAGATATAGCAATATTAATAGTTGCTGCTGATGATGGAGTTAAACCTCAAACAATAGAGGCAATATCACATGCTAAAGGAAGCTAATATTCCGATAATAGTAGCTATAAATAAAATAGATAAACCTGGAGCAAATCTAAATAAAGTTAAACAAGAATTATTAGAATATGGTTTAATTTCACCTGAATGGGGTGGAGATACTGAAATGGTAGAAATTTCAGCTAAACAAAAATTAAACTTTAGAAAGCTTATTAGAAACAATATTACTTACAGCAGATATTATGGAACTTAAATCAAATTCTAAAAAGAGAGCAAAAGCTGTAGTTGTAGAATCAAGACTTGACGTTCAAATGGGACCAGTTGCAGATATTCTTATCCAAGAAGGAGAGTTAAAAATTGGAGATATATTTGTATCAGGTGGAACACACGGTAGAGTTCGTAGTATGTTAGATGATAGAGGTAATAAGATAGTTAAAAGCTGGACCATCTCAACCTGTTGAGATTACTGGGTTTAATGAAATACCAGAAGCTGGGGATATGCTTTATTGTGTAAATAATGATAAACAAGCTAAGAAAAATTGTAGAAGACTTCAAAAATGAAGTTAAAAATAATGAACTTAATAAGAAAAAAACATATATCACTTGAAAGTTTATCTAAGGAATTAGAAGATCAACAATTAAAAGAACTTAAGTGTATAATAAGAGCAGATTCTAAAGGATCTGTTGAAGCACTTAAAGAATCATTATCTAAACTTTCTACAGATAAAGTTAATATTAATATAATACAAGCTAGTGCTGGAGCAGTTACAGAAGGTGACGTAATGTTAGCAGCTGCTTCAAATGCTATAATAATAGCATTTAATGTAAGACCTACAAATAGTGCAAGAACTGAATCTGAAAAATCAGAAGTAGAAATAAGAAACTATAACGTAATATATCATGTTACAGAAGATCTTGAAAAAGCAATTAAAGGTATGTTAGATCCTGAATTTAAAAGAAGTATACAATGGAAGACTTGAAGTTAAAGAAGTATTTAAAATTTCAAATATTGGTAATGTAGCTGGTGCTTTAGTTGTTGAAGGTAAGGTTCTACGTACATCTAAGATTAGATTATTACGTGATGGAATAATAATATTTGATGGTGAAATTGCAGCACTTAAGAGATATAAAGATGATGCTAAAGAAGTATTGCTTGAGTCAAGACTGTGGAATTTCATTTAAAGACTTTAATGATATAAAAGTTGGAGATGTAATTGAAGCATACGTTCTTGAGCAAATAGCAAGATAGGTGATATTATGAACGATAGAAGAAGAAAAGGTCTAGAAAAGAAGTTTCAAGAATAATAGGAAGTTCTATATTATTTGATGTTAAAAATGAAAAATAAAAATCTAGTTACTGTTAAAAATGTTACTTTATCAAGTGATGCAAGATATGCAGATGTAATATTTTCTGTTTTAGATTATAAAGAAAATATTAATAAAGAGAAGTTATTACAAGATCTTGAAAAACTTAAGGGTTTTTCAGAAAAAGATGAGGGATAACTACAAATTAGATATACACCTGAAGTTAGAGTACATTTTGGATGATACTATAGAATATAGTATTAAAATTTCAAAGTTACTTAAAGAAAATATGGGTAACAAGGAAGATATAGACGGGTAAGAGTTATGATTTGGAGAACTATTTCACATGATATTAATTATCTTAATGCAAAAAGATGAATTTAAAAAGAGATGATATAATGACCACTTTATTATTAAATAAAAATATTACAACAAAAGAAGAAGTGTATAATTATTTAAATGTAAGCTATAAGCATCTTAACGATCCATTTCTTTTTAGAAAATATGAGAGAAATAGTAAATACGATACTTAAACTTATAGATAATGATAAAGGGATACTGATATTTGGAGATTATGATATAGATGGAGTTTCAGGTTCTATATATTTATCTAAGATTTTAACAAAGTTAAATATTAAAAATGATATATATATATCACCGAAAATCTATTGTTAAATATTCATTAAATGATGATTTCTTTGAAAAATATCAAGTGGTAAATTTTCGCTTGTAATATCTGTTGATAATTCTTTTGGTAGTGAAGAAGATATTAACATGATAAAAGAAAAAGGTGTAGATGTAATAATTACAGATCATCATTTTAATGATATAAAGAAGTGTTGGAATTGAATCCTAAAAAAATCTCCTAATTATCCCTTTTAAAGGAACTTTCAGGTTCTGGTGTAGTATTTAAACTTGTTCAAAGCACTTTACTATACTTTTAGGGTGATAGAGATATATCAGAAATCTATGAATATTGTGAGTTAGTTGCTTTAGCTACTATTGCAGATGTCATGGAATGTGTTGATGAGAATAGATTTTTTTAATAAAAAGAGGGTTAAAGAATTTTACAAATTCAAAAATTAAAGCATTGAGTTTAATTTTTTGAAAATTTCAAAATAAATCCTGAATATATAACTATAAATGATATTAGTTATAGAATAGCTCCATTAATTAATGCTTTTGGTAAATTAAATGATCCGACTAAGATATTAGACTTTCTAACATCGGACTCTGAAGAAGATTTATTAGAAACAATTAATGAGATGTATGAATATAATAAGGAAAAGAAAAAGTTATGAAAAATAAAGTGTTTGAAAAATATCTAATAAATTTAAAGTTTATAGAGATAAAATAAAATATATATATTATGAGATAAATGATATAAATATAGGAACTATGGGATCTCTTGCATCAAGATTAGCGCTTGAATTTCGTGTGCCTGTAATATTAATATCAGTTGAGGGAGAATATTGTAAAAGGTTCATGTAGAAGTCTTTCAGATTCTAACATATATGATTTTATAACTAAATTTTTCAAAAATACTATATTAACTTTGGAGGCCATGATTTAGTAGCTGGTTTTCCTTATAACAAAAAGATTTAGATTTAATAAGAAATAAAATGAAAAATGGCTTAATAAATCTTAGTAAGAAAAATAAAAAGACTCATGAAATAGTCATAGATAAAAAGGTTGGTATAAAAGAAATTAGTATCAAAAAGTTAAAAGAAATACAAACTTTAGGTCCTTTTTGGTCTTTCAAATAGTGAACCCAACTTCTATGATGAAGATATAGTTTTTAAAAATGTATTTAAATTTGGCGTAGATAATAATCATTTTCAAAAGCAAGTATATATAAGAATGGTAAAAGAATTTAATGTTTTAGGCTATAATTTAGTTGATAAATTAGACTTGAAAGAATAAATCTTATAAAATAATATATACGCCTGAGTTAATAAGTAAAAACAATAAGATTGAAATTAAAAGATATTAAATAGGAGGAAAAATGAAAAAGAAATATTAAATGGATCAGAAGTTGCATTTGAAATAGTAAAAGATGGAGGAAGAATTTGCTAAATTAAGAAAAGAAGTGTTATCAAAATTCAAAAATGTTAAAAGTTGATGGATTTAGAAAAGGACATGTACCTGAAGATGTAATAGAAAAACATTTGCTGATGATATAAGAGATGAAATATTAAATACAGTAATTAGAGAAGAATATACTGAAGTATTAAAAGATAAATCTTTCAGACCTGTTAGTGAATTACAAATAACTGATTTAAAATTAGAAAAAGATAGTTTTAAAAGTTAGTTTGAAAAAGTTGCTGTATTCCCAGAATTTACTTTACCTGAATACAAAAGGATTAAATGTAGAATTAGAAAAAGTTGAAGTAAGTGATGAAGAAGTTTCAGCTCAATTAGATAAAAATAGTTTCAAGAGCTAAAAAAATATGAAAAACTGATAGAGAAGAAGCTAAAAATGGAGATATAGCTACTATAGACTTTTGAAGGATTTGTAGATGGTGTTGCATTTGAAGGTGGAAAAGCAGAAGGACATAAATTAGAATTAGGATCTAAAAACATTTATAGATAATTTTTGAAGAACAAATTGTTGGTCATAAAGTAGGGAGAAGAATTTGAAGTAAATGTTAAATTCCCTGAAGAATATCATGCTGAAAATTTAAAAAGGAAAACCTGCAGTATTTAAAATTAAATTAAATTCTTTAGAAGAAATAGTATTACCTGGAATTAAATGATGATTTTGCAAAAAGAAAATGGAGCAGATTCATTAGAAGATTTAAAAACTAAAGTACGTGCTAATTTATTAGTTGAAAAAGAAAATCAAGCTAAAAATGTAAAATTAAGTAAAATAGTTGAAAAAAATAGTTGATGGAGTTAATTTAGAAGTTCCAGAAATATTAGTTGAACAAGATATAGATGCAAAACATAGCTCAATTTGTTCAACAATTACAAATGCAAGGAATGAACTTAGAATCTTACTTAAGTATGACAGGACAAACTGTTGAAAAATGAGAGAAGATTTAAGAACAAAATGCAATAAAGGAATTAAAACAAGCTTTGTATTATCAAAAATTGGAGAAACAGAAGATATTAAAAGTAACTGATGAAGATATAGAAAATGAATTAAAAAAATATAGGTGCTATGTATGGAATGGATTCAGAAACAATTAAATCAGAGCTTGAAAAAAATCAGGAGAATTAGAAGATATATAGGAAGAATAAATTCTCAATTATTCTTTGGAAAAATAAATGAATTCTTATTAGAAAATAATTAATTTTAGAAAAACTAGACCCTGTGTCTAGTTTTCATTATAAAGAATGGAGGAAAAATGGCTTTAGTACCTTATGTTATAGAAAATGAAGGACAAGGTGAAAGAACTTATGATATATATTCAAGATTATTAAAAGATAGAATTATATTTTTAAGTGGAGAAATTAATACAGAGATGGCTAATGCTATCATTGCTCAACTTCTATTTTTAAATGCACAAGATAAAGAAAAAGATATAACTATGTATATAAACTCACCGGGGGACAAGTAACAGCAGGACTTGGTATATATGATACTATGAATCATATATCTTGTGATGTTGCAACTGTATGTATAGGAATGGCTGCAAGTATGGGAGCATTCTTATTATCTTCAGGAGCTAAAGGTAAAAGATATGCTTTACCTAATGCTGAAGTTATGATACATCAACCATTAGGAGGAGCGAGAGGTCAAGCAACAGATATACAAATTGTTGCAGAAAATATTTTTAAAAATTAAGAAAAACTAGCAACTATACTAGCTGAAAATACAGGTCAAGAATATGATAAAAATCATAGAAGATACTGAAAGAGATAATTACTTGGATGCTTATGAAGCTAAAGAATACGGTTTAGTTGATAGTGTATTGGAGTAATGATATGATGGAAGAATTAAAAACATGTTCATTTTTGTGGTAAGGATGAAGAACAAGTCTTAACTCTATATTCCAATGAAGATATGACAGCCTTTATATGTAATGAATGCATAACTCAACGTGAAGAAGAATTTGAGTTTGATGATAAAGGAGAAGAAAAGATTTGATTATACTTTTATTAAAACCAAAAGAAATAAAAGCTAAGTTAGATGAGTATATAATAGGACAAGAAAATGCTAAAAAAAGTACTTTCAGTTGCTGTATATAATCATTTTTAAAAGAATTAATATGATAGATAATGATGAAATTGAAATGCAAAAATCTAATATTCTTTTAATAGGACCAACAGGTTCTGGTAAAACTTTACTTGCTCAAACTTTAGCTAAAATTTTAAATGTACCTTTGGCAATTGCTGATGCTACAACTGTAACTGAAGCAGGTTATGTTGGAGATGATGTAGAAAATGTGTTGCTAAAATTAATAAAAGCTGCAGATTATGATATAGAACTTGTACAAAGAGGTATAATATATAGATGAAATAGATAAAATAGCAAGAAAAATCTGAAAATACTTCTATTACACGTGATGTATCTGGAGAAGGAGTTCAACAGGCTCTTTTAAAAAAATAATAGAAGGAACAGTTTCAAGTGTACCTCCTCAAGGTGGAAGAAAGCATCCAAATCAAGAAATGATAGAAATAGATACAACAAATATATTATTTATAGTTGGAGGAGCTTTTGCTGGACTTGAAAATAAAATAAAATCAAGACTTAATAAAAAGCAAATAGGTTTTGGTTTAAGTAATGATAAAACTCAATTAGATGAAATGAGTATATTTGAACACGTATTACCTGAAGATATTAGAAAATTTGGAATAATTCCTGAACTTATTGGTAGATTACCAGTAATTACTGCTTTATCAGAACTTAATAAAGAAGCTCTTAAATCAATATTAACAGTTCCTAAAAATGCTATAGTTAAGCAGTATAAAAATATTTTTGAATTAGAAGGTGTTGATTTAATATTTGAAGATGAAGCTATAGATGAAATAGCAGATCTTGCTCTTAAGAGAAAAAAATAGGAGCTAGAGGTTTAAGAGTATAATAGAAAATACTATGATGGATTTAATGTATGAAATTCCATCACAAGAAAAATGTTAAAAGAAGTAGTTGTTACTAAAGAGTTAATAAAAAGAAAAATGAAAACTTTATTAAAAGTGAAGAAAGAAAGGAAAATTAATGACAAAAAAAGGAAAATACTTCCTTTTATTCCAACGAGAGAGATACTATTTTATCCACAAGCAGTTATCCCAATTATAGTTGGAAGAGACTTTTCTAAAATTAGCTATAGATGAGTCTATGGAACAACATGAGGGGAATATTGTGTTATCTATACAAAAAGGATTCACAAAAAGAAGAAATTGAGGGATATAAAGATATTAATGAAATTGGAGATAGTTGCTAAAATTATTCAAATAATTAAATTGCCTGATGGTAATTTAAGGGTCTTGATTGAAGGAATAGATAGGGTAAAAATAGAAGATATGGGTGGACTAAAGGAGAATGGATATTTTAGTGCGCAGTATGAATTATATCCGGTTGAAAAATAAAAACTAAAAATGAAAAATATAGAATGTATTTAGAAAAGGTAGTAGAAGAAGTAAATCAAGGTAATAAAAATTCTTTACCTGATGATATATTAAAAGCTATATTTGAAGTTAGTCCTTTTGAAATAATGATATATACATTAGCTACAACTCTAGATTTAAGTGAAGAAGATAGAGTGGCGATACTTGAATCAAATGATATAGATGATATGTTTGAAATTTTTATCTAATGCAATTAAGATTATACTAGAATTTAATAAGATAGATAAATCTGTTGAAGATAGAGTTAAAAATATAGAAGAAAATCAAAAAAACAATACTATATTAGAGAAAAATAAAAGGTCTTTATTCTGAACTTGATGAAAAATGATATGGAAGAAGAAGTTAATGAACTATATGATTTTATAAATAAAAGAAAACTACCTGTTGAATTAAAGGAAAAGTTAAATAAAGAATTATCAAGACTTAAAAAAATTAAATGATATGTCTGCAGAAGCAGGGTGTAATTAGATCATATATAGAAAGTGTTTTTAGAAGTGCCTTTGGGAAAGAGAAGAAGTTAAAAATATAGATATACGTAAGGCTGAAAAAAATATTAAAATGATGAGCATTTTGGATTAAAACAAGTAAAAAGATACTATACTTGAAAATTTAGCTGTTAGTCAATTAAATAAGAATAATAATAAAAAGCACCTAATATATTATGTCTTGTTGGACCACCTGGAGTTGGTAAAAACTTCACTAGGTAAATCAATAGCTAATGCAATGAATAGAGAATTTGAAAGAATTTCTTTAGGTGGAGTTCATGATGAATCAGAAATTAGAGGTCATAGAAGAACGTATATTGGAGCTATGCCAGGAAGAATAATAGATGCTTTAAAAAGTGAAGGTAAGTAATCCTGTTATACTATTAGATGAAATAGATAAATTATCTTCTGATTTTAAGGGTGATCCAGCATCTGCTCTTCTTGAAGTTTTAGATCCAGCACAAAATAAAACATTTTAAGGACAATTATATTGATTTTGAATATGATTTATCTGATACTTTCTTTGTGTGCACAGCAAATGATTTATCAACAATTCCTAGTCCTTTATTAGATAGAATGGAGTAATACATATAGATTCATATACTATACAAGAAAAATTACATATTGCTAAAAAATTACTTGGTAAAACAAGCTAAAATTGAAACAAGTATAAGCGATGTTAGACTTTCTGATAATGTATTACTTGATATAATAAATAAATATACAAGTGAAGCAGGAGTAAGAAATTTAAAAAGGAAATTGTTAAGATTTTTAAGAAGAATAGCTAGATTAAAACTTGAAAATCCAGATTCAAAATATAGTATAACTGTTAAGAATTTATCTAAATATTTAGGTCCCGAAAAATATAAAAAGATAAAATGATAGAAAATGTTTCAAAACTTGGAGTAGTTAAAGGTCTTGCTTGGACTGTGGTTGGTGGAACTACTTTAGATGTTGAAGCTGTTCAAAATGAAAGGTAAAGGTCTGCTTCAATTTACAGGTAAGTTAGGAGATGTAATGAAGGAATCAACTCAGGTTGCTTATACATATGTTAGAGCAAATAGTGATGATTTAGGTATTTGTGATGACGATTTCTATAATAAATACGATATACATTTACATTTTCCAGAAGGAGCTACACCTAAAGATGGACCATCAGCTGGTATTACTATAACTACTGCTATAGTATCAGCCTTATCAGAAAGAAAGGTTAGACAAAATATAGCTATGACAGGAGAGATTACTATAACTGGTGATGTATTACCTGTAGGGTGGAATAAAAAGAAAAGTTTTAGGAGCACATAGAATAGGTATAAGAGAAATAATATTGCCTTATGATAATAAAGGAGATACAGTAGAATTAACTGATGAAGTTTTAAAAGAATTAAAAATTCATTATGTAAAAAGATATAAGGAAGTAGAAAATATTGTTTTTAATGATTAATATTTTTTTGTTTAAAAATTAAAATAAGTTAAAAATTTATTATTTAAATACATCGCTAATTTTATTTAGATTAGTGGTGTATTTTGAAAAATAATTTTTGCTGAATAATTTATTTCATGTTAAAAAAACACAAATTAATTTTCAGAATATGAAATAAGATTTTTGAGGTAACGTTTCTATTTTTGACAAAATGATTAAAATGTTAAAAATTATTATTTTTATATAAAAAGATTACATTTTAAAACTAATGAAGAACTAAAGGAAATAAAGCTTGTAAAATGAATAAAAATATAGTATTATAATGTTGTAATTATAGTGAAATAAAATTAAATGAAGGAGGATGATAGTTATTTGACTTTTTATTTAAAATGTCAAATATACTATATGTGGTTGAATTATGAATAAAAATTATTAATGTAAAAAAACAATTATTTAAAAAGTTGTTTTTAAAAGGAAAGGTTAGCATAACGCATGCTACTGTGGTAACGTATTTAATTATGGGTGGATTATTTGCTAATTTATCATTTGGAGCTATTACATAAGGTAAATCAACTGGTACAGATAGTATATCAATTGGTAAAAGATTCTGAATCTAAAGGTGAAGAAAGTGTAGTTGTAGGGACTAAATCTAAAGTAGAAGGAAATAAAGCTATTGCTATAGGGAAAGGAAATCAATCAACTAAAGAAGCTAAAGATTCTATTCTTATAGGTACTAGATTATACAAAAAGGACCAGAATCAGTACTTATAGGAGAAATTCATATATTGGAGATAACTATGGTTCAACTGGTTATGGTGATTTAGGAAATAACAGTATAGTTATAGGTTCAAATTCTAGAATTATATAGTGTAGGTAGACCTAATAAAGTAGAACATAGTATAGTTATAGGTTCAGGATCAGCAGGTAGTGGTAAAAATTCTGTTGTAATAGGTCATAGTGTAAGAAGTCATAGATTAAATCCTTCTTATGGGTCTGCTGAAAATGTTGTAGCAATAGGAAATGAAGTTTCTAATGCATTTACTTCAGCTGTAGCTATAGGAAATAAATCATTTGTTGGTGGAACTAATGCTGTTGCAGTTGGAGCTGAATCTGAAGCTGCAACTACTAATAAAGGATACCAGCTGCTGCATTTGGATATAAAGCACGTGGTCTAGCTCAAAAATTCATTAGCTTTAGGTGTAAATTCTATAACAAATGGAATTTCTTCTACAGCAGTAGGATATATGACACGTTCAGAAAAAGGAAATGGTATATCATTAGGGTTCTGAAGCTCATTCAAGAGGTAATTTAGGTATAGCAATAGGTAATAAGCAATATCTGAAGATTATGGTAATGCTTTAGCTATAGGAACAGAATCTAATGCTTTTAGGTCAAGGTTCAGTATCATTAGGTATGAAAACAATAACAGCTAATGGTAATTCTACTGCATTGGGAGCTAATGCAAAAGCAATAGAGTTCAAATTCAGTTGCATTAGTGTGAATGCTTTTAGCTGGTATAGATGCTGATCAATCTACTAAAAATAGACACAGCTCTAGCTGCTTCAAGAGATGCTTATTATAAATATATAGAGAAATTAGGTGCTGAAGAAGATGCGCTAAAGTCATAAAAAAATAGCCGTGTTATATTTGAAGATGTAATTGGATTAGCAGATTTATATCAAAGACTTGATAATACTTTAATAGAAAAAAATTAAAAAGAAGCTGGTGTTGATAAAGATGCATTTGAAGCTACATTAAAAATACTTTTTAATGGTAAAAGTGGTTTTATATAAATGGAGTGAATACTCTTGAAACTACATCTATAGAAAAAATTAACACAAATGAAAGATAATTTAGAAAAAAATATCTAAAAATTACAGTAACAGGAAGAACAGAAGCTGATGAAAAACTTTCAGATTTAGTTGAAATGGCTAAAAATTTACTTGCAGATAAAATTAATTATGATAATGCAGATACTACATATACTGCTAAAAAAGCTGAAACAGCTACATCTAAAAACAGCATTTGATACAGCAAATAAAGCCCTATGTAGCTTTTATTAAAAGGTAAATCGGATACAGTTGCTATAGGTAATTCTGCAGTAGCTAAAGTAGAATCTGGAGTAGCACTTGGTTCAGAATCTGTTGCTGATATAGATAAGGGTGTTGAAGGATTTAAAGATTATAATTCTAAAGAAGATACAGTAGAAAAGAACTAATAAATATGATGGATTAACTGGTGTTGCATTAACATCAAAACTTTCTGGAGTTTCTATAGGAACTACAGATAAAACAAAGACAATTGCATAATTTAGCAGCAGGAAAATTAGATACTGATGCTGTGAATGTAGCACAACTGAAAAATGTTAATTTAGGATTTAGTGGTGATACAGAAATGGAGATGTAAGATTATTTGATCAAAAGATTAAAATTAGTTGGCGATGATAAATTTGTATCAACAGAAGCAAGTGATAAACAAGTTAAATTCTCAGCTAAATATGCTAATCTTGAAAATGAAAATGGTAAAATTAAAACTCCTGATGCAGATGGTTTAGTTACAGGTAAGAATTTAGCAGAAACTATAAATAATTCTTATTGGAGTATAGTAACAGATAAAACTAAAGGAGTGAATACAACTACAGGTACTGAAAAAGTTAAGTTTGGTGAAACTGTAACATTTAAAGCTGGAGAAAATGTAACTCTAGATCAAAATGGAAAAATATAACAATTTCAGTTAAAAGATGAAGTTAAGGTTGTTGATAAAAATCAGATGCTGCAGATTTATTTAAAAGCTGGTAATGGATTAAAAGTTGAAGTTGATAAAACAGATGGTTCTGTAAAATATGAATTAGATCTTAAAACCAAATTTAAAAAGCTGATAATACAACTTCAGGTGAAAAACCAACTAAAACTGATGAAGAATTAAAAAAATGCAGCTACACTAAGTGATGTTTTAAATTCTGGATGGAATTTACATAATGGGAGAAGCAAAAAGACTTTGTAAGACCATATGATACAGTAAACTTTGTAGATGGTAAAAATTCTAAAGTAAGTGTTTCAACAGATAAAGAAGGAACAGTAAGTAATGTACAAGTAGATTTAACAGGTTTACCTATATCTTATACAAATGCTGATGGAGACAAATTAGTTAAAGTTGGAGATAAATATTATAAAGAATCTGATTTAGAAGATAAAGTATATGATGCTAAAACTGGTAAATTTAAAGATAAAAGATGGAAAAAGTTTTAGATGCTCAACCAGCAGAAGCTAAAAGTAGCTAAAGTTAGTTTAGTTAATAGTAATCCTAGTAAAGATGGTAAAAGCAGGAGATCCAATGGTTCTTGATAACATTAAGAGTGGATTAGATAAATATACTGATGGAGATAAAGCTAAAAATTCAATAGTAAATCTTGATTCAGAAGTTAATGGTAAAAAGTATCAGATAATACAGCGGCAACAGTTGGAGATTTAAGAAACATGGGATTTGTTGTTTCTGATGGTACTAATTCTTCAGCAGTTAAAAATGGAAGTAGCCTTCAATTTAAAGGAACAGGATTAGCTAAAGCAACACTTGAAAACTGATGATAAAAAGGTAATTCAGTATTAAATGTAAATGTTGATGATGCGGCAATTAAAGGTGCAAAGTGATGGTGCAAATGCCGGAATAGCAAGTGCTATGGCTGTAGGTAATTTACCTCAAATAAGTAACATTACAGGACATAGATTTAATATAGCAACTGCAGTAGGAGTTCATAAAAATCAAACAGCAGTAGCATTAGGTATAAGTGGGTTAAATGAAAGAGGAACTATTGTTTATAAAAGCAAGTGGAGCTCTAAATACTAAAGGTCATGTTTCATTTTGGTATGGGTATAGGATATCAATTTGATAAGAATGATAGAGTAAATAATACTGAAAGAGATAGAATTACTCAATTAGAAGAACAAATTAAAGATATTAAAATCAATTAATGATAATTATAAAAAGATAATGATGAACTTAAGAATAAACAAGAAATGTTAAATAAAAGTAATTGAAGAAGATCATAAGATGATACAAGAACTTCTTAAAAATTAGAATCTTTTAGGAAAATTAAAATAAATTTTATAAATTAGTCCTTGATTAATTCAAGGACTTTTTATTTATAATACTTTTTAGAAATATCTAATATATTAATTAAATTTTTACATATTTGTATAAATATAGTATAATTTAGTAAAATGATTTTAAGAGGTAAATATGTTTTTGATTTTAAAGAATAAAAGAAAGAATTTAATTTAGAAGAAGTTCTTGGAATAAATACTATAGATATGCCTAAATTCAAAGAGGATATAGTTGTAATACTAGGTAATTTTGATGGAGTTCATATGGGACATATGGAATTGATAAATTCAGCCATTAAATATGCTAAAGATAGAAATTTAAAAACATTACTTTTATACTTTTAGAGTTTTACCACCTAAAAGTGATAAATGTAATTACAACACTTTATGAGAAAGTTGATTTTTTTAAATAATATAATTGGAATAGACTATGTATATATAGAGGAATTTAATGATGTTAAAGATTTGAAAACCAAAAAGATTTTTGTAATCAAATATTACTAGAAAAATTAAATGCTAAAAGTATATTTTTGTGGCTTTAATTTTACTTTTGGAAAAATAAAAAGGTAATGTTGAGTATTTATTAAAAAGAATTTTATAATGTTTTTGATATTAATATAGTAGAACCTGTTATGTATAATTCTTTAACTAAAGAATTTAAAGGTAAATAAAAATGTTGAAAAAGATTTTTGAAATAGTATCAAGTACTTTTATAAAAAGAACTTTTTAGAAGATGGGAAATTAGATAAGGTTAATACACTTTTAGGACATCCTTATTTTTATAATGGGAGAAGTTGTAAAAGGTAAACAATTAGCTCGTAAATTAGGATATCCAACAGCGAATTTATCTAGTAGAAATAAGAAATATCCTAAAGTTTGGAGTTTATGGAGTTAAACTTATTATTGAAGGATATGATAATGTTTATTATGGAATAATGAACATAGGTAAAAAAATCCAACAGTTGAAAATGAAGGATTGCATATAGAAACTCATATATTTGATTTTGATGATGATATTTATGGTAAAAAGATAAAAGTTGAATTACTTGTATACATAAGAGGGGAAAAGAAAAATGAATTCATTAGATGAATTAAAAATCAAATTAAAAAAATGATATAGAAAAATGGAGAAAAATATCAAAATGAGTACTAATTATGAAATAAAAACTGAAAAATTTTGAAGGACCTTATGATCTTTTTCTTTTTCTTATAGATAACAAGAAAAATGGATTTTTCTAAAATAGTTATATCTACTATAATAGAAGAATATTTAAAAGATTATAGATAATGATCAAAAATTTAAAAGATACAAGCTCAATTTTTATCTATGGCTTCAGAAATTTTTAGAAAATTAAAAGCCTATTCAATTTTTAAATAAAGATAAAAAGAAGAAAAGAAAGAGATTTAGAAAAAGAATAGTAGAATACAAAATATTAAAAGATTTAGCTGTAGAATTATCGAGTAGGAGATAGAATACAATATACCTTATAGAATAGAAGGTAAAAAGTAAGATCTAAAGAAAATATTGATTATTCATTAGAAGAGTTGAATTTAAATATATTAACTAAAATGTTTGAAGAAATCTTTAATAATAGAGAAGTAAAAGAAAGTATGCGTATAGAAGTTTTAGAAGAATTTAGTGTTGAAGAAGCAATGGATGAAATTAGTAATGATTTTATAGAAGAAGAAAGTATAAGATTTTTCTAATTTATTTAAGGGAAATTTTTCTAAAATTAGAATAGTTAGCTTTTCTTTCTTGCAATATTAGATTTATATAAAAATGGAGAAATTGATATACATCAAGAAAATAATGATTTTTATATTAGAAAGGGTCAAAATGTCAAATAATATAAAAAGGTGGACTATTTAAGTCAAGCCTTATAGTTATGGTTATAAATATGTTAAGTCGTATATTAGGACTTATTAGAGAGTTGTAATTGCAGCATATTTTGGTGCTACTGGTAGTACAGATGCCTATTTTGCTAGCTTCAAGAATAGCTAATTTTTACCACTCTCTTAGGAGAAGGTTCATTAGGAACTGCATTTATACCTATTTATGATGAGGTTAAAGAAGAAAAAGGGGTTGAGAAAGAGCTAATGATTTTGTATTTAATATTACAAATCTTTTAATATCTTTTTCATTTACTATGTCTGTAATAATGATGTTATTTTTCAGGGTTTATATTAAAATATATACTAGGATTTAAAGCTGGTGAAAGATTAGGGATTAGCTTCGACTTTATTAAAAATAATGTCTTTTTATCTATTGTTTATATCTGTTTCAGGTTTAATTTCATCATTATTGAATAATTATGGTAAGTTTTATATTTCAACTTTAGTAGGAGTAATATTTAATTTAACAATAATAATAGGTTCAGTTTATTTCAAAAATACTATAGGTATATATGGTCTAGGTATTTCTTTTTACTTTCAGGATTATTTCAGTATTAATACAATTACCTTCATTTTTATCAATAATGAAAAAAATATAAGCTAATATTTAATTATAAAGATCCTTATGTAAAAAAATTCTTGATTGTAATGATACCAACTTTAATAGGAATATTTGGATATCAAATAAATGAATTAGTTGATACAAGTTTTTGCAGGGCATTGCCTATAGGAACTATAAGTGCTATAAATTATGCTTCAAGACTATATTTATTACCAGTAGGTGTATTTGCAGTATCATTATCTGTTGTTATATTTCCAAGTTTATCAAGGGCAGTTGTAAAAAGATAATGAATTATTTAAAAATACTATACAAAAAGGATTACATTTTCTTGCAATATTAATTATTCCATCTAGTTTGGGTTTAATATATTATTCAAAAGAAATAATAATGTTATTGTTTAATTATGGTAAAATTTGATGAAAAAGTGTACAAATAACTTCAGAAATACTACAATTTTATGCATTAGGTTTAATATTTTTTCTCAAGTATACATTTATTAACAAGAGCTCATTATGCTCAAAAAGATAGGAAAATTACCTGTAATATCATCTTTTTATAGGTATAGGTTTAAATATTTTACTTGATTATTTATTATATAAAGAATATGCTCATAGAGGATTAACTTTTGCAACTTCATTTTCTGCAATGGTTAATTTTATAATTTTATTTACATCTTTAAATAAAGAGATATATAAAGATAGATGTATTAAAATATATGAAATTTATATCAATAGCTTTACTAAATTCTTTTAGTTTGTATATTTATAATAGAAAATATGGTTAATATAGCTAATCCAAGACTTGAAATAATTGTTAAATTATTGTTATTTATACTATATACTTCAGTATTTTTCTCTTAAATATTTTAAAAGATAAAAAGAATGTTTTTGGATAAATAATTATTGAACAAGCTATAAAAATTTATGTTATACTTTATTTGAATTAAAAATTTGAAAGGAGTAGTATATGCTAAAAACACCTAAAAGAGTTGTTAGAATATATTATACATGCAACACATAAAAAGAGAAGATATGAAAGGACCTAAACTGTATCTTTCAGCAATACTTGCTAGTATGTCTATAGCTTTTGGTGCTGTGGTAAATATTTTAGTTTCTGCAGATCTTATAGAAACTAATGCAGGAGTTAGCTAAAATTTATAGGAGCTTCAGTTTTCCCAGTAGGTCTTATACTAATAGTTTTTACTTGGGTTTGAATTGTTTACTAGTAATTGTTTAATGGTAGTAAGTGTATTTGATAAAAAAATAAGTTGGAAAAATGTTTGAAATACTTACTTTAGTTTGGATATTTAATTTAATAGGTTCAGTTATAATAGCCTATATTTCATATGAAACAGGGACTTTGAGTCAAGCAGGAGTTAAAGCTATTATCTCATATGGCAGAACATAAAGGTTAATACAGGATTTTATGATTTAATACTGAAAAGGAATACTATGTAATGTTTTAGTTAGTAGTGCTTGTCTTGGTGGATATATGTCAAAAAGATGGTGTATCGAAAGCGTTTACTGTTTGGTTTCCTATAATGTTATTTATTGTTTTAGGATATGATCACGTTGTTGCTAATATGTTATACTTTACCACTTGCATTAATGCATGGTGCAGAAGGAGTTACTTTATTGGGAATATTATATAATTTCTTCTTTGTTACTATAGGAAACTTCTTAGGGTGGAGGTTTTGTAGTAGGAGTAGCTTATTGGTTTTTAAATAAGGATGCTAAATAGATAATAAGGCTTGTTATAATATATAACAAGTCTTTTTCTTTTGTTTGTATATTTATATATTTGTATGGTATAATCTAAAATAAGGATAGGAGAAGTATGGAGTGATAGATATACTGTAAAAAAATTTCAGGATTTGATTTAATACAAAAAAGGGATACAATCAACAACTTTAGATTCTCTTTTTGTTAGCGGATTTTGTTAGAATAAATGGAAGAAGTAAGAATATATTAGATATAGGATCAGGATTTGGAATAATTTCTATGATACTTGCTAGAAAATCAAAAGCAAAAGTGTATGGAGTAGAATTAAATGAAGAATCATATATATTATCTAAAGAAAATAAGAAAAAAATGCTAAAATTAGATAATCTAGAGTATATAAATATGGATATAAATGATTATAGGGAAAGATTTAAAGAACAATATTTTTGATATAATAGTTTCTAATCCACCATATTTTTGAAGAAAAAAATAAAGAAAATATGAGAAATATTGATAGTATTAATAATGCTAGATTTGAAAATACTCTTTCTATAAAGCAAGTAATAAATATATCTAGAATATTATTGAAAAATAGAGCTTCACTTTATTTGATATTTAGAACTGAAAGACTTATGGAAATACTTGAATATATAAATGGAACAAATATGGAAATAAAAAGATTAAAACCAGTATATACGAAGTATAATTATGAAACTTCTTTAATATCAATGATAGAAATAATGAAAAATGTTAAAGTCAGGTTTTTATTATGGAATCACCTATTTTTGTTTATAAAAACGAAAGGGAAAGAAATGAATATATCGAAAAACTGTATGAAGGATAACGTACCTAATCATATTGCTATAATCATGGATGGAAAATGGTAGATGGGCAAAAAGAGGTATGATAAGAACTGAGGGTCATAAAAAGAGGTGTACAAGTTTTAGAAAAAGATATTGAAAATATTCAGATGAAATAGGAGTTAAATATTTAAGTGTTTATGCCTTTTTCTACTGAAAATTGGAATAGACCTAAATTAGAGGTTGAAACTATACTTATGCTTTTTTTAATAAATACTTAAAAATCCAAGTTTAAAGATTTTATGGAACAAAACGTTAGACTTGTAATAAGTGGTAGTAGAGAAAGGTTAAGTAAATCTTTAAATGAAACTGTAGATGAAATAACAGATAAAACTTAAAAATAATACAGGTATAGTTCTTAATATTTGCTTTTAATTATGGTGGTAGATTAGATATATTAGAAAGTATGAAAAAGACATTAGAAAAATGGTGAAGAAATTACTGAAGAAAATATATCTAAAAATTTATATAATTCATTTATTCCAGATCCTGATTTGTTAATTAGGACAGGTGGAGAATTTAGAGTAAGTAATTATATGCTGTGGCAAAATAGCATATTCAGAAATATATGTTAGTAATGTACTTTTGGCCAGATTTTAATGAGGAAGAGTTAGATAAATCAATAAAAAGTTTTAATAATAGAGATAGAAGATTTGGAAATATAGAAGAATAGAGGTGAGTTATGTTAAGTAGGTTATTAGTTATAATTTTAACAGTACCAATTTTAATTTATATTTTTCTTTCAGGAGATATAACATTTTTGATTTTTAATATAGTAGTTATTGGAATTTCTATGTACGAATTTTTATACTATACTTAAAAATAAAGGTAAAGGTGTTTATTATAAAACAGGAATAATGTTAGGTGTATTTTTACCTATTTTTAATTTACTTTTAAACATGATATAAGTGTATTGTTTAGATATCTTAGAATATTTAATCCTAAAACTGAAATAGCTTTTGATAGTGGAGCTTTTGTTATATTTAGTCTTATGGTTATAGCAACACTTCAAATATTAGGGTTCAAAAATTAAAAATTCTACAGAAGAGTTAATGTATACCTTATTAGGGTATTATATATATTTCATTTTTTTATCGTATATGATGATAATAAGAGAAGAATTCCATAATGGTAAAAGTTATGCTACTTTATACCTTTGTTTCTATATGGTCATGTGATACTTTAGCATATATAGTAGGGGTTTTAATGGGAGGTAAAAATATTTAAAACTAGACTTTCTGAAAAAAATTAGTCCTAAAAAAATCTATAGAAGGATTTATAGGTGGTATATTAGGTGTATTTATATCAACTTATACTTTTTATATACATATATAAAGAATTCTTTAGAGCTGATTTATTTGAAAAAAATAACATTAAATGAGGCAATTATACTTTCTGTATTGATAGAGTATTTTTCAGTTCTTGGAGATTTATTTGAATCTAAATTAAAAGAGAATTTGGAGTTAAAGATAGTGGGACTATATTACTTGGGCATGGTGGATTTTTTTAGATAGATTTGATAGTGCGATGTTTGTAATGCCAGTGGTTTACTATTTTTGTGAAATATGTTGTTATATGATATTAAGTGCTTAGATAAATGTTTCTAAGCACTTTTTAGCTTTTATATATTAAATTAAATTATTACTAAATACACACTAGTTAAAAAAATATGATTTTTGGTGTATAATTAGTTATATAAAAAAATTAAAATAAGGATTTATTTATGGAAGAAAAAGACTTAATTCAGAAACGTTGGTATATAATTTAAATGTATTTTTAATGAAAATTATGATTTTGCTAAAAATTAATATTTTTTGAATTTGAAAAATATACTTGAAAAATGAAACTGAAATTTTAAAAAGAATATATTTTTGATAATGATTTAACTGTAGAATCTTATGATCCTTTGAAAATTAAATGCAAGTATTAGATGTACTTTATCTTCTTGTTCATTTATCTCTTATTGATAAAATTAAAAACTTGATTATATAAAAAGATGCTAAAGGTAGAAGAAGTAGATTTATCAAAGAAAAATAAAGAAAATGATAACTATTTCTCTTGAAAAATATATCTAATATTATAGAAAATGTTGATAATATATTTTTATATAAGAAAAAAATTGTATAATTTTAAAGATTATATTAAAGAAGAAAAACAAGATGATTTTAAGAGTTTAATTAATGATTTATCTGAACTTAAATATAATTTAAAAAGACAAGTTTTTTTGATTTAAGAGTTATAGACTTTGAAAAGATGAGTTACAAAAGTATACAAAAATATAATAATGGAGTATATTGATTTATTAGGTTTAAGAGTTAAATTAAACTTTAATGATAATAATTTAAAAAGTTGATAAAATACTATTTTTAGAATTAAAAATGCAATAATTGATGTATTACATTCCATAGTTATGTCTATATCAGATTATACAGTTAAGTTATTTGATAAAGGGACTATGATTTTTGAAATTAATTTTTAATATTAACAAGAAGTTGATAAATTGTATTTATCTATGTATATAACAGGGTACAGTCTTGAAATAGATAAAATACATAATAATGCAATAAATGCGGGTATATTAAAAACCTAATTATGATTATTCAGAAGCTGAGATTTTATCTTCTATTTTTAATAAAAATTATATAAATTCAGCAAGTGATTTATATGATAAAGAAAGACTTATAAGCTATATTAAGTATAAAAATATAGTGGATGAATTAGGTGGTTATATCTTAATTCATAACGAGGATGGGAAAAGTGTTGAATATGTTACAAAAGATTCCTTTTAAATATAATATTATTTGAAGGTTTTGTATTTTCTGAAGATAAAAAAATATTATGTTTTAGATAATTCTCTTATAATAGATATATTTGATTTTGATCCAAGTAAAATTATAGAGCTTAATTCTCTTAAATATTATCAATATGATGGTAAAAATCTTGGATATATCAACTTACCTATAGATAAGAATGAAAATAGAGATAGACTAAATAAGAAAGACTTAAAGAATTGTGAAAAATAGAAAAGGTTTATTGATTAAATCTAACAATAGATATACAGTTATAGATGTCTGTTCTAAGGATATATTATGAAGAAATATATATGAAAAAAATTATGATTCTAAAATATATATGGGAGATTATCTTTTAAAATCACTAAAAAGGGCTAAAGTTATAGATCTTTTGCAGTATTATAAAAAAATGTTAAAGGGGTAGTGAAGTGGATAAGAAAAAAGGTTTCTTGAAAATATGATATAGAAAAAAATAAAAGAAATAGAAAATTTACTTTTAGAAATTTCTATACCTAAAGAAAAAGACTTTTGAATATTTAATAAAATTGATAAATGAGATAGAAAATAATATGTTTATCATTGGAAATATAGTAGATATAGAATATCTTTCTGTTATACGTAAGACTTTTTGTATATAGAAAAATATCCAGAACAATATTTTAGATTTAAATATGACTTATTTAATTCTATAATTAATCTTGAAGAGTTATATAAACAATATATGAGAAATAATTTAAGTAAATATAAAGTAAACTTATCTAATGAAAAGTTACAAGAATATAAAAAAAGTTGAATGAAGGTTTAGAAGAAATTAATAAAAATAAGGAATATTATTATATTAAGTTTAAATTAGATGTTAATACACCATATTTTTATTTATCTAGAAGAAACATACTTACAAGACTTAAAGAAAAGGGTAAAGGCTTTATAACTATATACCTCTATCATTAGATGATGATAGATATGACTATTTTTATAACAGATTATAAAAATAGATAATAAATATAATGTAAGAGATATACTAAAATGATATAGTAGAAGATGATGATGCTATAATTTCTTTAGAATTAAATGAAATAAAGAATAATAAAAAATATATAATATAAAAAGTATTTTTTTGATAATATAAAAGAAAAATGATTTAATATATTTAGAGAAAATATTTGCTGAAAATGATATATTATTAAATATAACTCAATATGAAAATATGTTAGATATATATGTTAATTGTAAAAATCAATTAGAGGTAATAAATAAAATAGTACATTTGGAAAATAAAAAAATACATTTAATATTGTCAAAAATATTAATAATAGAGAAACTCGTGTATTTGCTATTAATGGAGTAAATAAGGAAATATATCTGAAATAAAGGCTATTATAGAAAAACGATAGTAGATAAAAAAATAGTTGATATAATATATAAAGAACCTATAGATTTTGGTAAAACAGTTTTTAGAGTTTTTTTGAAAAATATAATATAGAAACAGGACTATTTAAAGGATTATACAGTCTAAATTGTATTTTGATTTCAATTATGGTATAATCGAGTGAGGAATGGAGAAGTATGAGAAATAATAATAGAAAAAAATGATGAGATAAGAGAAATTAAAATAACTAAAGAATATATTAAATATCCAGAAGGTTCTGTATTAATAGAGTTAGGAAATACTAAAGTAATATGTAATGCTACTGTAGAAGAAAAAGTTCCACCATTTTTAAAAAGGTAGTTCAAAAAGGGTGGATAACAGCTGAATATTCTATGTTACCACGTGCTACTAATACTAGAACTAAAAGAGAATCATCTAATGGTAAGCTTACTGGAAGAACTATGGAAATTCAGAGATTAATAGGAGATCTTTACGTGCTGCTATAGACCTTAAAAAAATTAGGTGAAAGAACTATAATGATAGATTGTGATGTAATACAAGCAGATGGTGGTACTAGAACAGCAGCTATTACAGGTGGATATTTAGCCTTGGAATTAGCAGTTAAAAATTATTGGATAGTGATAAAATATTGGAAAATCCTATAATTTCTAAAATTGCTGCTATAAGTGTTGGTATAGTTGATGGAGAAGTATTACTTGACTTAGAATACGAAGAAGACTCAAAAGCTGAAGTAGATATGAATATTATTATGAATGATAAAGAAGAATTTGTAGAAATACAAGGAACTGGTGAAGGTAAAAACATTCAATTTAAAAAGAATTAAATGCTCTTTTTAGATATAACACGTAATGCTTTTTGACAAGCTATTTAGTTTATAGGAGAAAAATGGGAAAAATAGATATATTAGATCTTAGTTTGGTAGAATTGCAAAGAAATTCTTGTAAGTATTGGTTTTAAGAAATTTAGAGCTACTCAAATATATGAATGGTTACATAAAAAGCTTTGTATTTGATTTTGATAAATTTACTAATATTTCCAAAGAAGATATAGAAATATTGAAAGAAAAGTTTGAAATTGGTAGTTTAAAAATATATTATGCACCAGACTTCTAGTGATAAAGAAACTGTGAAGTTTCTTTTTCAATATCAGGTAAGAGATTAATAGAGTCAGTTTTATTAAAGTATAATAATAGATATAGTATATGTGTGTCATCTCAAGTTGGATGTCCTTTGAAATGTGATTTTTGTGCGACTGGAATGATGAAATTTGAAAAGAATCTTAAAAGCTTCAGAAATTTTAATGCAATTTTATTATTTGCAAAAATTTCTTGAAAGAAAAGGGTGATAAAATTTCTAATGTTGTATTTATGGGAATGGGTGAACCTTTCCTAAATTATGATGCAGTACTTAAATCTATTAATATTTTAAACTCTAAAGAAGGTCAAGAATTTTCAAAGAGAAACTTTACCATATCAACTTCAGGTTTGGTTAAAGGAAATTAATAGATTTACTGAAGATGAAAAACAAATAGGATTAGCTATTTCTCTTCATAGTGTGGATAATGATAAAAGAAGTGAGTTAATGCCTATAAATAAGGTCAATCCTTTAGATAAATTAAAAGAATCTTTATTAAATTATCAAGCTAAAACTAAAAATAGAATTACATTTGAATATATATTAATAGATAATTTTAATTGTGAAAAAGAAGATGCAATAAATCTTGTTAAGTTTATGAAATCATTTAATCATTTAGTTAATTTGATACCATATAACAAGGTTGTAGGTAAACCTTATGAAACTCTAGTTTAAAAAACAAAAAGAGTTTTTACAACTATTTATTAAATAATAAAATAAACGTAACTTTAAGAGAAACTAAAGGAGAAGATATACAAGCAGCTTGTGGTCAACTTAAAAGTTAAGAAAGAGGAAATAGATAATGAAGAAAACTATATAAATATATCATAACAGTAATTCTTTACTCTAGTATTTATAAGTGTTTTATTATTAGGATATGTTATTTTTTGAAGTTAATAGAAAATATCCTGATGATTTAATAGAAAATTATAAAAACGCTATCCCCTTCTGTTATATATGATATTAATGGGAATCAATTAGATTTAATAACAGTTGAAAATAGGGATCCAATAAGTATAGATGAAATACCTGAAATGGTTCAAAAATGCTTTTTATTTCAGTAGAGGATAAAAGATTTAGAAGTCATAATGGTTTAGATTTTTGTAAGACTTTCTAAAGCTTTATTTTTTTAAATGTTACTAAAACTGGACGTGAAGGTGGATCAACTATTACACAACAATTAGTTAAAAACTATATTTTTAACTCCAGATAGAACTTTTGAAGAGAAAAATTGTAGAAGCTGTACTTGCAACAAGGTAGAAAGAAAAATTAACTAAGGCAGAAATACTAGAACTTTATTTAAATACAATAAACTTTGGTAGAGGGGCTTATGGTATAAAAAATGCAGCTAGAGTATATTTTAATAAATTACCAAGGGATTTAACTGTAGCAGAAGCAGCAATACTTGCTTCTATGCCTAAAATCACCTACTAAGTATTCTAAATTAGAGAATGCTTTAGAAAGACAAAAAAGTTGTATTGAAATTTAATGTATAAAAAAATAATGCTATAACAAAAGAAGAATATGAAAAAAGCTTTAAAACAAAAATTGTATTTTTCAAATAATAGAGCATCAGATAGAAATAAGGATGAAAAAAATATCTTCAACTAAATATTGCACCAGAATTTACAACAGTAGTTCTTTCTGAAGTTAAGAAGATATTAGGAATAGAAAATGAAGAAGATGAAAAACTATTATTTACAGGTTATAAAATATATGCAACAGCAGATATAAATATACAAAAAGCTGCATATAAATCATTTACAACTAATAATAATTTAAAGTAAAGGTTCAGAACTTGAAGGAGCATTAATATCTATAGATCCAAGTAATGGTTTTTGTTAAAGCTATGGTTGGAGGAAAAAAATTATGCTAAAGGTGACTTTTAACCGTGCAACTAGTGCTAAAAGACAGCCAGGATCATCGTTTAAGCCTTTTTGTATATTTAGCTGCATTACAAAATAATCTTACTATGGGAACTACTTTAGAAGATTCACCTGCAGTTTTTGGACAATGGTCTCCTAAAAACTATGATTGGAAAGTATAGAAATAATTTAAGTTTATTAAAAGCTTTAGAAGTTTCAGATAATATAGTTGCAATTAAAAGCTTTAGATCTTGCGGGGCTTAATAATTTTATTAAACTTTGGAAGAGTTTTTGGATTTGAAAAATTCAGAAATTCCTAAAGATTTAACATTAGCATTAGGTTCTATAACTGTATCACCTCTTGATATGGCTCGTGCTTATTCTATTATAGCTAATGGTGGTAATAAAAGTTAAACCTCAGTTTATATATAAAATAGAAAATAAGTTTGGAGAGGTAATATATGAAGCTGATACTAAAAAAAGAAAAAGGTATTAGAACCAGAATATGCTGCTTTAATTACTCATATGATGCAATCAGTTGTAAAAATGGAGGAAGTAAAAGGAGCTCAAATTTATGCTAAAGGGAACTACAGTACCTGTAGCAGGTAAAACAGGAACTACAAGTGATTATGTTTCTGCGTGGTTTACAGGTTATACACCAACACTTGTAACAGTTGTATATGTAGGTAATGATAATAATAAATCTATGGGTAGAGGAATGTCAGGGGCAAGTGCAGCTCTTCCAATTTGGAAAAACTATATGCAAACAGTTTCTAATTTAAGTAATTTTTGATATAGGTAAATTCCAATTTATAGAAGAGAGATTGGCTAATGGAACTTTGATTAAGAAAACTATAGATTTAAGAACTGGTCTTTTAGATACAGATGGAAATAATGCAAGAGAAGCATTGTTTATAAAAAGGAACAGAACCTATAGAAACGGAAGGTATTGTTTATAAATAAAAATAAGCACTTTTTAGTGCTTATTTTTATTATTAAAAATATTTCAAAAATTTTAAATATGGTGCCGCTTATCGGATTCGAGACCAATTACCTGCTGATTACAAGTCAGCTGCTCTACCTAGTGAGCTAAAGCGGCACACATATAGAATTAGTATACACTAAAAATAATGTGTTTGTCAAATTATTTTTTTCACATAATATATATTCATATGATTTTAGAATTTGAATTCATTTTTAACAAGAGATTTGACGTTTTCTAAATCAATAAAAAGATATATTTGATTTTTTGTATTTCATTTTCTTCATTATATAATTCGTTAAAACATACAGCAATTCCTAATTCATTTTCTTCTTCTTCATTAAATTTACATATTGCTGGTCTTAATTCTTTTAAATTTAATATTTTAATTTATCTAAATTATTTCCTGATTCTATTTCTTCAAAAGCAACTATTTCTTCTTTTATTTTTACCATTTATTAAATAATAGGCAACTATAGTTTCTGATATGTATGGTTTTATTTTTCAAATTTATCACCTCAAGTCATTTTAACATAAGTTTTATAAATTTCAAATATTTTTTATGATAATTATATAATCAAATCTATTAAAAGTTTGTATTTACTGTAAAAAGATATAATATATATGAATAAATGAAAAAAATAGAGGTTTGAAATGAGTAAGAAATTAGTTATATTTGATTTAGATGGAACACTATTAAATTCGGTATATGCGATAGCGAATGCTTCAAATAAAGCACTTAAAAATTATGGGTTGAAAACATATAATCCTGATGATTATGTAAAATTATATAGGTAATGGTTTTAAGAAAAAAATGGTGAGAACTTATACTTAAAGAACAAGGTTCACTAGATAAAAGAAGAAAAAAGTGCTGGATTATCTACTTGATGTATATAGTAAGGAATATGATTTTAATTTACATACATACAAAGGTATAAGAGAGTTGTTGTTTGAATTAGAAGAAAAAGGTATTAAATATGCGATAATAACAAATAAAGATAATGATTTAGCTAAAAATCTTGTGAGATAGACGAATTAAAAGATTTTTCGTTTTATAAAATTATAGGACTAGATCCTAATCATATAGAAGAAAAAAACCTTCTTCTATTAATGTTGAAAAGATTGATTAGTGAACTAAATTTTAGAAAAAGATGTTTTATTTGTTGGTGATATGATAGTTGATTTAAATACAGCTAATAATTCAGGCGTTGATTTTTGCTTATTGTAACTGGGGATTTGGTAGTGCTAAGAATGAGCAAGGTATAGATGAAAAATATAAAAGGTAGATTGTATAGAAGAATTGATAGAGATATTTATGATATTTTTAAGATAATAGAATTCTATTTTTTTAGAATAAATAAAGATAATGAACAAGAAGTTAAAAATTATTGACTAAAGAAGAATATGATGTATTTGATAAAATGTTAGGATACGATAAGTATCATTCATTTAAAGTTTATCAAGATATTAAAAACTTGATATGCCTAATATTTATTTAAAACTAGCTCTATTACATGATAGTGGTAAGGGAAATTCAGGGTTTTTTTATTAAGAGTATTACATAAACTTGGTTTTAAAAACAAGTTTGAAAAATCATTCTTTAAATGGATATATTAAATTGAAAGATATTAACCCAAATCTTGCTTGTCTTATACTTAAGCATCATGATTTAGTTGATGATGAGTATATGAAAAAAATTTCAAGGAGTAGATGATGTTAATTGAAGAAAATATTAATAAAAGGATAGATGCTATTTATCTGAAATTTTAGGAGAATCAAGAACAAAGATACAAGATTTAATTAAAAGTGAAAATATTAAAGGTGAACGGATTAAAAAACTAAGCCTTCATATAAACTTGAAAAAGGTGATGAAGTATATAGATACTACCGGATGCAAAACAAGTAGATATAATAGCTCAAGATATAGAAATAGATATAGTGCATGAAGATAAATATTTATTAATAGTTAATAAAAAGGCAGGTATGGTGGTTCATCCATCTAAAGGACATGAACAAAAATACTTTAGTAAATGCACTTTTATATAAGGTTAGAGATTTATCAGGTATAAATGGTGAAATAAGACCCGGTATAGTACATAGATTAGATAAAGATACTTCAGGTTTAATTATTATAGCCAAAGATGATAAAAACTCATAATTTGCTAACAGATATGTTTTAAAAATAAAGAAATTAAAAAGATATATTATGCTATAGTTAAAGGTAGTATGAATAAAAAGTGGAACTTTAATTTCTAATATTGGAAAGAGATGAAAAAGATAGAAAGAAAAATGTCTGTGAAAAAGATGGAGGTAAAGAAGCTATAACTAATTATTGTGTTATTGATAAAAAAATAGAAAAATATAGTTTAGTGAGGCTTAATTTAAAAACTGGAAGAACACATCAAATTAGAGTACATTTATCACATTTTTCTTTCCAATAATAGGTGATAGTGTATATGGAAGAAAAGATGAGTTTCAAAGACAGATGTTACATGCTTATGAATTAGATTTTATACACCCAATAACTAAAGAAAGAATAAATGTAATAGGTGAATTTCATAAGATTTTTAATAATGCTTTAAATAAAACAAAATTGAGGTTTTGAACATGAATAAGTTATATGATTTTGATAAGGAATATAATAGATTAATTATAGGAGTAGATGAAGCAGGACGTGAGCCTTTGGCGGGTCCTGTGGTTGCTGCTGCTGTTGTTATAAATAAATACAGTCAATATTTGGAAGAAGTTAATGATTCTAAAAATTAACGGAAGCAAAAGAGAAAAATATATGAAAATATATTAAATGATGAAAATATAATATTTGGAGTGGGTATAGTAAATTCAGATATAATAGATGAAAATAAATATATTACAAGCAACATATATGGCTATGAGAAAAAGCAATAGATGATATAGTTATAATTAATAAGGAAGATTATTTGATTTTAGTAGATGGTAATAGAGAAATAAAAAGATTGTAATTATATGCAAGAAACAGTAGTTAAAGGTGATGCTAAATCTTTATCTATAGCAACTGCTTCAATTATAGCAAAAGTTACAAGGGATAGAATTATGAAAGAATTTGATAATACTGTTCCTGGTTATAACTTTAGTAAACATAAAGGATATGGAACGAAGGAACATTATAAATTATTAAGAGAGAATGGTATATCAAATATACATAGAAAAACTTTTTGAAAAAAACTTTTAGAAGGGTGATGTTATATGGAATTTAAATGTAGTATGTGCGGACATAATAAGTTTGATATCAAAAATGTTAATTTGCCTGTAAGAGATGTTAAGGTTGATAAAGATGAAAAATATTTTTTAGAATTATTACCTGTAAGTAGTCAAATGTTTTATTTGAGGATATGTTTAAATTGTGGTAAAACTGAGGCTTTATTCATCAGCTATAGTAAATAAAGAAGAAGAAAAAGATAAGTAAAAATTATTGAAATATATCTATAAAAATTGTATAATTTAAAGAAGGAGGTATATATGGAAAAATTACAAAAATTAAAGAAATTTTAGTAAATATAGAGCATATACTCATGCTCAAACTATACTTAGCTGGGACTTAGAAACTGAAGCTCCAATTAAAGCTATAAATAATTTATCAAAAACTATAGAATGTTATCAGAACTTGGCTATAGTACAGTGGTAAATGATGAATTTAAAGAATTAATATATACTGTTGATTTAGAAAAATTAAATGATATAGATAAAAAAACTTGTTTTTAAAAACAAAAAGATATTTTTGATTTTATGAGTAAAATACCAGTAAATGAGTATTCTAGATATTCAGAATTAGTTACTCTTTCATCTCAAAAATGGAGTGAGGCTATAATGATATTAAAGAATATGCACCTGTTTTTAAAAAGAAGTTATAGAACTTAAAAAGAAATTTATAAAATATAGAAATTATGAAGGACATCCGTATTCTCTACTTTTATCAGATTATGAACCTAATTTAACAGTAGAATATGTAGATGATTTTTGAAAAAATTAAAACAGATTTAGTGCCATTTATAGTTGTTTTAAAAAGAAGAAAAGAATTAGAGAATATAAAGGAAAGATTTTTATCTAAAACCTTATTCTATAGAAAACAAAAATTATCAAAAATTACTGAAATATTAAAAATTTGATTATGAATCTGGGGTTTTTAAAAGAAAGTGAACATCCTTTTACAACATCTACAAGTAATAAAGATGTAAGAATAACGACTCACTATCATGAAAATGATCCTATATCAGCAATATATTCAACTATACATGAAACAGGTCATGCTTTATATGAACAACATGTAGAAGATGTATATGATGAAAATTTCTTGGGTGGAGGAGTTTCTATGGGTATACATGAATCACAATCAAGAATATATGAAAATATGTTTTGGTAGAAATGATGCTTTTGTACCTGAAATATATAAGCTAATGGATGAGTATTTTGGTATGGATATTAGTCTTGATGAATTTAAATTACTTTTTAAATGAATCAAATCTTTCATATATTAGAACTGAATCTGATGAACTTACTTATCCTTTACATATATTAGTTAGATATGAACTTGAAAAAGAGATATTCAGTAATATAGATGAAGAAGTAAATATAGATAGTTTAGTAGAAAAATGGAATGCTAAATATGTAAAATATTTAGGAATAGAACCAAAAACATTAAATGAAGGAATACTTCAAGATATACATTGGGCACAAGGATTATTTGGATATTTTCCATCTTATGCTTTAGGTTCAGCTTATAGTGCACAACTATATGATGCTATGAGTAAAGAAATAAATATTGAAGAAGAATTAAGGAATGCTAGATTTGAAAATATTAATAATTGGCTTGAATTAAAAGTACAAAAGTTTGGATCATTTTTAGAACCTGATAAAATTATTTTTAAATGCAATAGGTAATAAATTTAATTCAGATTATTATATTAATTATTTAAAAAAATAAATTTAGTAAAATTTATGGAGTAGAGGTATAAGATGGATACTAAAGAAATATTAAAAAGAGAAGTTGCAGAATTTGAAGTTAAGGCATTTGCAAGAGAATTGATGAGAATTTATAGATGATTGTCCTAGTAGTTATCATGTAGGAGATTTGTGTTCTGAAAATATTAGTAGGAAATGAATTTTGAAAGATTAGATCCTTATTCAAAATGGAATTTGAAACCGGGAGGTAAATATTTTGTTAAAAAGAACTAACTCAACTATAGTAGCATTCACAATAGGAGAAAAATAGATTTAAAAAGAGGGTTTAAAATATTTGGATCACATACAGATTCACCAGGTTTTAGAGTTAAGCCTAATCCTGAAATGATTACTAATGGTGTATTGAGGTTAAATACAGAAGTTTATGGTGAGCCTATATTGAATACTTGGTTTGATAGACCATTATCTATAGCTGGTAGAGTTATAGTTAAAAATGGTGATACATTTAAACCCTAAGACTATTAAAGTTAAAATTGAAGAGCCCTATATTAACTATCCCTAATCTTGCTATACATCAAAAATAGAGAAGTTAATAATGGAGTTAAGATAGATAAACAAAATGATACACTTCCTATACTTAATTTAGTTAAAGAAGGATTTGAAAAAGAAAAATTATTTATTAAATATAATTTCTAAAAATTGGTATTAATAAATCTGATATATTAGATTTTTGATTTATTTATATATTCTTTAGAAAAAGGAAGTTTAGTTGGAGTAGATCAAAATATGATAAGTTCTCCAAAAACTAGATAATTTAGTTTCTGTCTATACTGGATTAATAGGATTAATGGAAAGTAGTAATAATAATAACCAAATAAATGTATTTGTTGGATTTGATAATGAAGAAATAGGATCAGCAACTAAACAAGGGCAGATTCAAATTATTTATATAATATTTTAGAAAGAATAAATTATGCTTTAGGATTTAGTAGAGAAGAATTTTTAGTTATGTTGTCATCTTCATTTTATGTTATCAGCAGATGGAGCTCATGCAGCTCATCCTGCATACATGGGTAAAAGTGATCCAACTAATTTAGGTAAAATGAATGAAGGAATATCTATTAAAATTAGTGCAAATCAAAGATATACATCAGATGCTTATTCTATATCAGTAATAAAACAATTAGTAGATAAAACTGGTATTAAAATACAAAGTTTTCGTAAATCAATCTAATGAAATAGGTGGTTCAACTATAGGGACCTATATCTTCAACACATCTTGATATAGATGCTATAGATTTAGGGAGTTCCTATGCTAGCAATGCACTCTGTAAGAGAATTATGTGGAGTAAATGATGTATTTTATTTAAAAGAATTAGCAAGACAATTTTTTGATAAGTTTTTAACTTGAAAGGAGAATGATAATTGGAAAGAGATTTAATAATAAAAATGTATCTAAAAGTTTTTGGGAAAGACACTATTTTAAAAGATGTAAGTTTAACTATAAAAAGGTGAATTTTTCTCTATATTAGGACCTTCTGGTTGCGGTAAAACTACACTTTTAAGAATGATTGCAGGATTTATATATCCTGATAGTGGAGAAATTTTAGTAGGTGATAATAGAATAGATAAATTACCCTCCTGAAAAAAAGAAATGTCTAATACAGTATTTCAAAAATTATGCATTATTTCCAACTATGAATGTATTTGATAATGTTGCATTCCCTTTGAAATTAAAAGGTGTGTCTAAAGAAGAAATAGAAAAAGAAGTAAATAAATATTTAGAATTAGTTGGTTTATTAGAACATAAATCAAAAATGCCAGAAAAATTTATCTGAGGGGTCAAAAACAAAGAGTTTCTATAGCTCGTGCTTTAATAGGTAAACCTGATGTTCTTTTTATTAGATGAACCACTGTCAGCTCTAGATGCTAAACTTAGACAAAAGTTATTAATAGAATTAGATACTATACATGATGAAGTAGGTATTACTTTCGTTTTTGTAACTGCATGATCAAGAAGAGCTTTATCTGTATCAGATAGAATAGCAGTTATGAATAAAGGAGATATACTTCAAATTGGTACTCCAAATGAAATATATGAAAAACCTCATGATGATTTTGTAGCTGATTTCATAGGTGAGACTAACTTCTTAACTGGAGTTATACAAGAAGTTTATGAAAATCATGCTACAGCTCATTCAGATGAAATAGGAGAATTTAAAGTAGAACTAGATAAAACCTGTTAAAGTTGGAGATAAAGTTAAATTAACTCTTAGACCAGAAAAATTAAGGTTGATATTAAACCTCCAAAGGATAATCCTAAGTATAAAAGTTTTAACTGGTATAGTAGATGAAGTAATTTATTCTGGATTCCAATCTAAAGTTATTTATTAAAGTTAATGGATCTAATAGAATAATTAGAGCATTTGACCAACATAGAAATTTCTTGAAGAAGAAGAACTATTTGTTTGGAAAGAAAAGGGTGTTTTTACTGGAACTATGAAGATGCTTATCTAGTGGAGGTAAAAATAATGGCAAAAGTGATGTTTACAAGAAAAATCAAGATTAAGATATCTTTATTTTTACCTATAACTATATGGATGAGTGTATTTTTGCTATTCCAACTGCAATTATAATATATTTTTAGTTTTTGAAAAAAAGTGCTTATGGAGGTATAACAAATTATACAACATTTACCTTGAAGGCATATAAGGACTTATTTTTCTTCTTCAGATATATGGTCAATAGCACTAAAAACTTTAAATATTTCTGTTGTAATTACAGCTATTACTATAATTTTAGCTTTACCTACATCTTATTTTATTTCTCGTTCAAAAGTATAAAAATTTTTGGTTATTATTAATAGTAATACCATTTTTGGACTAATTTTTTAGTTAGAGTATTTCGCTATTATTGCTTTGATTGGTAATAATGGTATAGTTAATAAATTTTTAGTTGATTTATTTAATTTAGCTGGGACCATTAGATTTACTATATAATAGAACAGCAGTAATAATAATAAGTGTGTATATATACTTACCTTATGCAATTTTACCACTTTATTCATCAATAGAGAAATTTGATTTTTCATTAATAGATGCAGCACGTGATTTAGGGGCAAAGTAATTTTAAAGCGCATATGAAAATATTTCTTCCAGGAATTAAAAAGTGGAATAATAACAGCTATAGTTTTAACTTTTATACCTAGCAATAGGGTCTTATGCTGTTCCTGATTTAGTAGGAGGAACAGATGGAATAATGTTAGGGTAATATTATAGCAAGCAAAATGTTTAATTTAAGAGATTGGCCATCAGCTTCAGCTATTTCAACATTATTTCATATTGATTACTTCAATATTTGTATGGATAAAAAAATGAAGACTGAAAAGGAGAGTGATTAGCATGGAAAAGAAAAGTTTTTCACTATTCTTCTTTGTTTTTAGTTATGGTATTTTTTCTATTTACCAATATTTATGCTTATAGTTTTATCTTTTAATTCAACGAAGGCGTATGAATTTTAAAAGTTTTTCTTTAAGATGGTATATAGAGTTATTTACTCGTTCTCCAAAAATTATGGCAAGCTTTTTGGAAGAAGTATATTGATAGCATTAACGTCATCATCTATTTCTGTTGTTATAGCAGTATTAGGAGCTATAGGTATTAAATGGTATAATTTTAAATTAAAAGCTTATTCAAGAGTATTAAATTATATACCATTTAGTTTTTACCAGATTTGATAATAGGTGTTTCTTATTATTATTCTTTAATATGAATTTTGCTAAAAATACCTTTAGGAATGTTAACTGTATTTATTGCTCATACAACATTTAATATACCGTTTTCGTTGTTTATAATAATGTCAAGAATAGATGAATTTGATTTCTCTATTGTTGAAGCTTCACGTGATTTGGGTGCAACTGAATTACAAACATTAAATAAAGTTATATTACCAACTATGATACCAGGTATAATATCAGCGTTTTTAATGTCTATGACATTATCTTTAGATGACTTTGTTATAACAAGTTTTGTAACAGGAACTAATTCTGATACTTTACCTATACAAATTTATTCTATGCTTAAGTTTGGGGTAAGTCCTACAATTAATGCATTATCGACTATACTAATATTAGGTACATTAATATTGGCCCTATCAAGTCGTAAGTTACAAAAATATATGTTAAGTTAGTTTTGATATAAAATTATTAAATTAAGGAATTACATTTTATAATATGTAGTTCCTTATATTTATATATTAAACTTAAAAATAAATTAAAACTTATATTAAATATTTAAGTAATGATTTGACAAATAATGAAAAATATGATAATATTTATAAGTAAATTAAAAAGAAGTAGAATTTAGTTCTCACCTTTCCATATCGATTTAGATTGCTGGGCTTAATATGAGTTAGGTTACGTTATTAATTATAGACGCCATAAGTCTATCATTTTATGATGTAGAGAACAAGATTTTATCTTGTTTTTATTATCAAAATAGGAGGTGTTCTTTATAAAAGGAACTATGAAGTCTGATAGTACTAGAATTAATGAAGAAATCAGAGCTAAAGAAGTGAGATTAATATCTGAAGAGGGAGAACAGTTAGGTATAATGTCAGTTAATGATGCTTTTAAATTTAGCTTCTGAAAAATCTAGATTTAGTTGAAATGTCATACAACGGAACAACATCTGTTGCTAAGATAATGGATTATGGTAAATATCGTTATGAAAAAGTAAAGAAAGATAAAAAGAAAACAAAAAGAAACAAAAAATACTGTGATCAAAGAAATAAGGGTAAAACCTCATATAGATACACATGATATGGAAACTAAAATTAATCAAATAGAGAAGTTTTTAGAAAAAGATTATAAGATAAAAATTAGTTTAAGACTATCAGGAAGAGAGAAATTACATTCAGAAACAGCTGTTAAAGTTTTAGATGAATTTGCTAATTTCTTTGAAGAAAAGGTTATAGTAGAGAAAAAAATATGGTAAAGAGCAATTACAAAAATTTGTTATGCTTTCACCAAAGAAATAGTTCAGAGGAGGAAAAATTATGCCAAAAATGAAAACACATAAAGGTGCTAAAAAAAGAATTAAAAGTAACAGGAACAGGGAAATTTGTTGTTAAACATTCAGGAAAGAGTCATATCTTAACTAAGAAGACTCATAAGAGAAAGAAAAGATTAGGTGAAGATGCTGTGTTAACTGGAGGAGCAGCAAGAAAAAGCTCAAGATTATTAGCTGGACAAGCTGGAAGATAAGACTAAAGAGGAGGAATTAAAATGCCAAGAGTAAAAACAGGAATAGTAAGAAGAAAGAGACATAAAAAGTATTAGCAGAAGCTAAAGGATACAGAGGGTCAATAAAGACTAATTATAGAAAAGCAAATGAAGCTGTAAAAAAAGCAATGGCTTATGCAACAGAACATAGAAAATTAAAGAAAAGAACAATGAGAGAATTATGGATAATCAGAATAAATGCTGCATCTCGTGCTGAAGGATTATCTTACTCAAGATTTATGAATGGATTAAAGAAATTAAATATAGAATTAGACAGAAAAGTATTAGCAGAATTAGCTTTAAATAATTCAGCTGAATTCAAAAGCTTTAGTTGAAAAAAAGTAAAAGCTTTATAATTTAAGATGAAATTAAGTTTTCCATCTTTTTCTTTAATTAAAATCTTAATGATTTAAATATATAAAAGATAATTTAGTGATTATCTTTTTAATTATGGTATAATTAAACAAAAAGAGAGGGAATATAATGGATATTGTATATAAAGGTTTGGAATTTGATATTTTTAAATGAATTGAAAGGTAATAATTTATACATTTTTCAAATCCTATGGATAAGATAGAAATAGAGAATACTTTAAAAATTCTTTTGTTGATTATACTTTTAATGACAGAGAGTGAATTTTTAGAAAAAATATATATTATCTAAAAAGAATATTTTAAAAAGAAGAAAAAGAAACAATTTTTCTATAATTCTATTAATAAAGATTTAAAAAGAAAAATGGGAATAAATAGCTATTTTGATTGTATAGATATTGCTTATAGATACTATAATTTTTATGAATGAATATATTAAATATGAGTTAGATTTAAGTGATATAGAATTATTTGAATGGCAAGAAGATAAGATTAAAGATATATTTTCTATTCATTCATCAATGTTAAAAAGTTGAAAAAGAGGATGCAATACCAAGATATTTATTACCACTTTTATTCTTATGAGAATAAAAAATTGTTAGATAAATATGAAAAAGTAATTTTTTTGTAAATAAGTTTAATTTTTGATAGTTTAGAAAAGAAAAGATATATGAATTCTGATAAATTTGAATTTTTGGATGGGAGTATCTAAAGGTGATTTTGATGAAGAAAATATGATTTTTAAACAATATTACAATTCCTTTACTTAAAAATAAACCAAAAGATAGTTGAGTGTAGTGATAAATTTACCCAACTTATATATTTAATAGATAATAAAGATAAATTTGATATAGTCTATGATAACGAAGAAAAATTTAGATAATATGATTAAGAAAAAGAAAATATTTATTTAAATCAAAATCTTATACAAACTATATCTAATTATACTTTTTCTATTACTAAAAATTATTTAATATTAGAAAAATTTATTTATGTTTAGATAATTCTATTGAAATAGATTTCAAATATCGGATTTATAAGCTATATAGTATTGAAGGATTTAGAAAAATATTTAATATTCCTGAAAGCGATTTAGAAATATTAAAAATCTGAATCTATGTTTAATATGTATATAACAGAAGAAAGATTAAATTCAGTTAAAATTTTTATTAGATATTAAGAAATATAAATCAAAAGAAGATTTTTCTTCGTTGTTTGAAAAATAGGTAAATATAGGGATGAAAAGTGATACTATGTTTTTCGATTTCTTATGAATTTATGAGTGCATTAAATGAAATAAATTCTTTAGATTTATCATTTTTATCTAATTTCTATATTGAATATTTAAAGCTATTTATTAAATATCTTAAAGCTAAGAAAATTAATTTTAATTTAGAAGAAAATGCACAATTAAAATTAAGGATAAAAATAAAATTTCAAATATTAAAAAGAAAACTTTAATTTGATGAATTTTACAAGGAAGTATTAAAGCTATTACAGGGATTGTGTTTAATATCTATACAAAGAATGAAATTAGGATTACCTACTTTAGAGAGTATAACTTATTCAAGTATATATCATATATATTTAATATGTATAATTCAGTTAATGTATGTCTTATGTATATTAAAAATGAAGAAGAAAATATTTCTGAGATGTCGTTTATAAGTGATTTTATATATAAAAATAATATAAAAAGTTGAAAAAAATAGAAATAGATTTGTCTGAAAAATCAAATATTTTTCTCAAATATATATGAAAGAATTTAATTTAGATATAGATAAAGAAAAATATTTAACACAAGATGATCAAATGCCCTGTTAATGGAACAAATAATATAGAATATATATCAATATCTGATTTTTTGAATTTAAAAGATTCAGAATTAACATATTTTTATGTCTAAAAATAAATAAAATAGAAGTTTTAGAAACTATGATTAGAAGTAATATTGTAGGTAATATAATTCATAAGGTGATGGAATATATTTTTACCAAAGATGAAAATGTAGATATTAATAAATTGTTAAGTGATGAAAATTTATTAAATAACAAAATAGATACTGCTTTAATGAAAATAAAAAGAATATATAGATTTTGTTATGTTAACTAAATATTCAAATTTTTGAATATGAATATTTAAGGATATTAAAAGTTAGAATTAAACAATTCATTAGCTTATTATTAAAAAGATTTAAATAATATATATTACGTTGTGAACCTGAATATAAAAATGTATAAAAAATATAAAAAGTAAATGATAAAAAATTAAATTTGGTGGTAGAATAGATCTTTATTTAGAAACAAGTGATGAAATATATATAATAGATTTTTAAAACAGGGAAAAAGATACATCTAATAAAAAGATATTCAAATCAAGTTAAATTATATGAATTTATTAATGAAACAAAGTAAAGAAATAAAAACTTATCTATCATATATTTTAGACTTTTGATATATTTCATAAAGTAGAAAGTGATGAAAAGTGATTTAACTGAAGAACTTATATATAAAATTTTAGAAACATATACATCATTAGATAAAGAATTTTTATGAAAAGGTAAAAAGGGGACAATATAATAATTATGAGGAGATAATAATATGGAATTAAAAAGAAGTGGTAAAAGCAAGTGCGGGTACAGGGTAAACAGTATAGATTATCATTACATATATATATGTTGAAGGAAATTAATTTTAAAAAAATATAGTCGTAATGACATTTACTAAAAAGCTACATTTGAAATAAAAGAAAGAATATTTTTATTTATACATAAAATAATCACTAGAAGTGAAGATAGTCAAGGTTTAATAGATAGTATAGAAAAATAGTTTTTGGATATAAAATTACAGATGATGATATAGAAAAACTAAAGAATTTGTATTCAAATATGTTAATTAATAAAGAAAGTATTAGAATAACAACTATAGATGGATTTATGGGTAAAATTTTTAAATCTTGTATTGCTGAATCATGTTTAGGATTATATACTTATGATCTTTTTAGAAGATGAAAAGTGAAACTTTAAAATTACTTTTATGAAGATATAGTAATTGATCTTTATAAAAATTCTGAATTTAGATATAAATTTGAACAAAAATATAGATAGTATTATTAAAGAAATCAAAGATGTATTTTTAGATAAAAAAATATGAATTATTAAACAGTGATTATAAAAATATAGAAATAAATAAAGAGGAAATTTTTAAGAAAAGCACTATATTTATATACAAATAAATGGGGAGATATTGCTAAAAATAAAAGTGGAGAAAATATTTTATCAATATTAGAAAAAAATGATAATATAGATATTGTGTATAAAAATTTGTAACTGAATTTAAAAAGAATTTTTAATTCAAAAGGTTTTTCAGATTTTAAAACAAAGAAAAATGTTTATGAAATAAATAGAGATGTGTTATATTTATTGTCTGACATTTTATATAGCTGAATCTAAATTTAAACATAATGAAATTGTAAAAAATGCTAAAATTTTATTTGAAACAGAATTAAAAATATAAATTGAAAAAGATTATTAGATTTTAATGATATAACTTATTATACAGTAAAAATACATTAATGATGAAAAGTTGGGGCTTGTAAAAAATGGAGAGATAACAGAAGCATTTAAAGAATTATTGGGTGGAGATATTAAGGCAATAATGATAGATGAGTTTCAAGATACTAGTATAAATCAATATAAAATTATTAAAATTAATAATGGATGCGCAGATATAGTTGTGTGTGTTGGAGATGAAAAGCAAAAGTATATATAGTTGGCGTGGAGGTTATAAAGGCTTTTATTTGAAAATTTAGATAAAAGTCTTGGAAATGATACAAATGTACTAGTTTTAGATAAATGTTATAGAAGTGAAGCGAAGATTATTGATTTTGTTAATAAAACATTTAATAAATTAGAGAATTATCCATATAAAGATGTAAGTTCATATAAGTCGAAAAGATGGTAAGGGTCATGTTTCTGTTATACAAGTAGAAAAAGAAAAAGGTTCAAAAATCGGCTAATTATGAAAAACATATAGTTGAAATGATAAAGAAAAATAAAACATTTTAAAAGATACGGCAGTTCTGTTGAAAAAGTAATAAAGAATTAGAAAAAGTTGCAGATATTTTATCAGAGGAAGGCATAACTTATTCATTAAGTTCAAAATCTAATATATTAGAAGTTGAATCTGTTAAAATTGCACATAAATTAATTAAATATATAGCTACAGGAGATGAAATTAGTAAATTTGAGTTTATTAGGTCAAATGTTTTTGGTGCAAGCTTAAAAGAGGTTTCAAAAATATTGTTAAATGAATCTGATAAAAATATATTATGTAGATAATTTTGTAAAAATATCAATTATCTAATTGTATAAATTCAGAAAAATTTGATTTTGCTAAAAGAGTATATTAAATATTTTTGGTTATTCAAGCAGTAATTCTAAAAGTAGATATATTAAATTTAAATGAATATTTTTCTAAACTTAAAGAATATAATAATTTAGTCGATTTTTATTTTGATATGTCTAATAATAAATCTCTAAGAAAATCAATAGTTGATAAGGAATCTGTAATTCTTATGACTATACCTTCTAAAGGGTTGGAATTTAAAAATGTTTATACATATTATAAGACCAAAATGTTGATAGTGGTAGTAAAGAGAATGTTATGAAAAATATGTAGAATATGATAATGAATATAATATAGATAAAATTTGAATTAGTGGATAATTCTATATTATAATGAATCCTAAATGTTTTTAAAAATAGGAGATGAATATGAAAAATTAATGGATGAATTTAAAATTCAATACCCTGAAATAAATGATATTTGTAATTATTTAATAAAAGAAAAATTAGATGAAGAACGCAATTTATATTATGTATCATATACTAGAGCACGTGAAAATCTCTATATATTCTATTGTGAAGACAATTATTTATTAAAAATCTGAAGTTTTAGGAGAAAATGAAATAAAAAGAAAATATAATTAAAACTCATGTGATTAAAGATTATAGTAAATATAAAGAATATTTCTCTAATACTAGATATTTGAATGTATTTGATGATAAATATGATATATATAGAATTAGAAAGCAAAAATATTGGTACAGCTATACATTATTTCTTTGAAGTATATAATGGTGATATAGAAATTACTAAAGATATGGTTAGAAAAAATTTGGTAATTTATTGATTAAAGATGATTTTTGAGAGTATTAATAAATTAATAGATATTAATGTTAAAAAAATATAAAAATATTATAAATTCTAAATTAGATAAAAACATGAATTCAAAATATATGATAAAAATGATGATGGGAAAATGTATATTATAGATTTATTATCTATAGATAATATAAATAAGAAAGCATATATATATGATTTTTAAAAACTGGTAAAAATGTATTAGATAATGAAGATTATTTAAAAACAGATAGATAGATATAAAAATATATTACAAGAATATCTAATAGATTATGAAATATATACAGAGTTATTACCCTTAGAGGAGGAATATGAATAAAATTTTTAAAAAATATACTTTTATAATTTTGACATATATATTGATTTTTATTAGTGATATATCCTAAATATTATTTTTAATATGGAATATATTTCTTGCTTTATATACCTTTTGTTTTAAGTTTCTTTTAAAAGTTAAAAATAAAATATTTAAATTTATTAATAGTTTTATAGCATTAATCCTAATGTAATATATTTGTTTACAGATCTTATACATATTTCTGTTATGAAATATTATGTGAGAGATTCATCAGGTGTTACCTATATAATGAATTTTTACAAATTGGATAAAACTATCATTAATTTTTATTGCTATACTTATAGCTATTAAACTTAGTTATATTACTTTTGAATAATTTTACTGTTAAATTTAGATATAAGAATATAGCATATGTAATTGTATCAATATTAACTGGTGTTGCTGTATACATAGGAAGATTTATTAGATTAAATTCATGGAATTTGATATTAAACCAATCACTACTTTAAATAAATAATATTTGAAAAATATTAATTCAAAATACTATACAATACATTATACTTTTGCTATAATTCAATATATAGTTTTAATAATTGTGAAAAGATGAATATGAAAAATAAATATGTGAGGTGTATATAATGAAAGTATATTTAGCAGGTGGACTTTTTAATGAAGCAGAAGTTGCTCAAAAGATTAAAAAGAGGTAAAAATTTTTGAGAGAAAGAATAGAAGGAATAGATTTGTTTAATCCAATAGAACAACCGTTTAATGAAAATAAAGAAAAATTACCAACTCCTCTTGATATATTTAACGGTGATACTAATGCTATACTTAATGCATGATGTATTTTTTAGCAGATATTACTAATGATGATCCTGGAGTTATGGTTGAGTTAGGCATAGCTCTTTTCTAATGGTATAATAGCTATTAATTCTGATATTAGATTAAAGAGTGCTAATAAATATGATATACCTACTTATGCTATAAATCATTATGTTTTTAGGTGCTATATTAAAATATGGAGTTTTAGTATACTCTTTGAGGAGGCAGTGAAAGAACTTGAAAGAATTAGAGATTAATAGTAAGGTCAGAATTAAGAAGAGTAGCATTTTTACTTACTTTTTGTGGGAGGAATGTTAGAAATATATTCTTACAAATTAAAGGATGGTATTTTTGCAACAGCACAACGGTAATATAGTTAGAATGGTATATTATTTAAATAGAGTTTCAGTGATAATATTAGAAATATCATTAAATATGGATTACCAATATTATTTTTATATTTGAGTATAGTGTTACAGAGATTTTAAAAATTAAAACTCAAAAATTTTAATATTAAAATATGGAGAAGTTATTTTATCTACTGAAATATTAATTATGTTTATTATTCCATTTTATACCTTCAGACGTTTTTTCTGTATCATTAATTGCTTTTGTATTTCAGGTGCTCAAAGTACAAGCGTTTAGAAAAGTTTAGTAGAGGTATATATGTCTACTATGTGTACAGGAAATACAGAAGTTTAGTGGAATCTGTAATAAATAAAAGAGTATGATGAAATAAAAACTTTATTCTACGGTAATATTAGGTTTTATACTTGGAGTGCTTGTATGGAGATTATATTATAATATATATAGATAAAGTATATGACTTTTATTAGTGTAATATTATTAGTTTTTGTTATAAATATAATAAGAAAAGAAGAATAAAGATTATAGTTAAGTGTAGCATAAAATTTGCTACACTTTTTACATTTACTTAACTTGATTTAAAATAGGAAATGTAATAAAAATATATTTGATAAAAATATTGAGGAGTAAAATATGATTAAATTATCAGAAAGAGTATTAAATATGCAATATTCACCTGTAGAAAATTTGTGCCTCTTGCAGATAAAGCTAGGAAAAATGGAGTTAAAAATATATGAGTTTCATATAGGGACAAACCAGATGTAAAAACTCCAGATTCTTTTTAATGGGCTTATACGATATCAAGAGAAAAATTGTTAAAGTATGCTAACTCACAAGGTCTTAATAATTTACTAGAAGCATTTTTCAGAATATTATAGTAGATATAATTTGAATATTTCAAAAGATGAAAATAATAATAACTAATGGGGAAGTGAGGCACTTCAATTTGCTATGAATGCAATATGTAATCCAGGAGATGAAGTGTTTAGTTCCAGAACCTTATTATTCAAATTATGATTCATTTTTAAGAGTTGCAGGAGCAAACTTAGTTCCTATAATTACTAAAATAGAAGAAGGTTATAGATTACCCAAATATGAAGATATGGTAAAACTTATAACACCTAAAGACTAAAGCTATACTTTTTTTCTAATCCATGTAATCCAACTGGAGTTGTATTAGTGAAAGAGAAATAGAAGATATTAAAAGACTTGCTAAAGAACATGATATATTTATAATATCAGATGAAGTTTATAGACAATTTATATATGATGATGAAAACTAAATTTTAAATCATTTTTAACTTTTGATGATCTTTCAGATAGAATTATACTAATAGATAGTATTTCTAAAGCATTATAGTGCTTGTGGTGCAAGGATAGAGTTATAGCTTCTAAAAATAAGGAATTAATAACTCAAACATTGAAACTTTGTCAAGCAAGATTGTCTGTTTCAACTATAGAGCAATTTGCTGGCAGCTAGCCTTGTTAGAGGAATTGATGTACATATAGATTATGTAAATAAGGAATATAAAAAAGACGTGATCTAATGTTTGAAAAAAATTATCAAGTATAGAAGGTGTAATAGCTAATAAACCTGATGCAGCATTTCTATATTTTTTGCTTCTACTTCCTGTAGATGATACTGATAAATTTGCAAAATGGTTATGTAACTGATTTTAGAAGCGATGGAAAAACATTGATGTTTGCACCAGGGAAATGAGTTTTTATTCAAGAGAACATGCTAGATGCTTGGTAAAAAGAAGTTAGATTTTTCTTTCTGTGGTAATAATTTAAGAGATATAGAAGATGGGATGAGATTGCTAAATTAGCAATTAAAGAATATAATGAGAAAAATAAATTAGGATATTTATTAGAAATATCATATAAAGGTAAGAAATTTGATGCATTTGATGAAATTAAAGATAAAAACAACTAAAAAGTGTGATTTAAAAACTTATCTTATATCAAAAAGGTGATAGTTATATATAAAAGGATTACAACAAGCAGGTAGAACAGATGCTAAAGGTTTCTGCATAATTCAAACTATATTTATTTCATTGCTAATGAATTTAATTTAGATATATTAGATTATGATTTCGATATGATGGATTGAAAATAGCATATGTAGTAGATAAAGGATATAGTTTTACCAGATGTTGTAGAGAGACGTATATATAACTATTATTATCCTATTTCATAAAGTTGATGAAGAAACTATCATAAGTAGAGCAAATGAGATAAGTGGAGAAAAGGATTTTTCAGAATTTACAAATCATAAAGGTTTAAAATTGAAAAATCATATTAGAGATGTAAAAAGTTACTTATGATTGATGGTAAACTTTACTTTAATGGAAATTTTTTATGCCACAACAAGTTAGACGCATGGCAGGATATATATTTAATGGTAAGAAAGAACCTATGAATCCAAAAATTTTTGATTTTAGATAAAAATAATTTAAAAGAAGGTGTTATAAATGAAGAATCAAATAAATAAAGAAGCTTTTTGATTACTATTTTTCTGTATTCTTTATACTTTTTATGGTGGTATTATTTTGCATATATTTATCCGCCTACAAAATGTTGAAGAATATAAATATGTACTAGGATTACCTGATTGGTTTTTCTATTCTTGTGTTTTAGGTTTTATTTTAGTAAATTTATTAGTCTATATTGCTGTAAAATTTTTCTTTTAAGAAATATAGACCTTGAAACAGGGAGGTTATAGAAGAAAAATGAATAAATTAGAAATTGTAATACCATTAATAGTGTATTTATTTATTACTTTTTATGTAGCTTATTATGTAAATAAAGATAATAAAAAGAGGGCAAAGTTTATAGAAGATTATTATTTAGAAGTAGAACTATGGGTGGATTTGTATTAGCCATGACAATAGTTTCTACATATATAAGTGCATCTTCTTTTATAAGTGGTCCATCTATAGCTTATGATAGAGGTTTAGGATGGTACTTCTTGCTTGTATACAAGTTCCTTTAATATTTTTAACATTAGAATTTTAGGTAAAAAGCTTGCTGATTATTTCTAGAAAATTAAATGCTTTTAACAATAATAGATATAATACGTGCAAGATATAAAAATGATACTTTAGTATTACTGCTTTATCACTACTTACTATAGTATTTTTAATGACCTCTATAGTTGCTCAATTTGTAGGAGGAGCAAGATTAATAGAAAGTATAATAGGGTATAGATTATAAACTAGCTCTTATGATATTTGCTTTTTGTACGATAATATATACAACTTTTTGGAGGATTTAAAGCAGCTACTGTAAATGATGCAGTTCAAGGTTTAATAATGATGATAGCAACATTTGTATTATTTCATGGTTATACTTAATAAAGCTGGAAGTATGGAAAATATTGTTAGTAGAGCTAGAGAGATAAATCCTAATTTATTAAAACCCGATGGTGGAGGAACTATAGCTAAACCATTTTATAATGTCATTCTTGGATATTGGTAGGGATAGGAGTTCTTGGTATTCCATCAACTACTGTTAGAGCTATGGGATTTAAAGATTCAAAAGCTATGCATAATGCTATGATAATAGGAACTTTGTAGTAGGTTTCTTATTATTAGGTATGCATTTAGTAGGATTTATGGGAAGATATTTAGAACCTAGTATAGATGTAAGTGATAAACTAATACCTACACTTGCACTAAAAATTTAAATCCCTATACTTGCTGGAGTATTTATAGGAGGCCTTTAGCGGCTATAATGTCTACTGTTGATTCCGTTCTTATACTCAATTTTCTTCAGCGCTTGGTAAAAGGATATATATGAATTTTCATATCTAAAAAGGAAATGATAGTGAGAATAAGATTAAAGAGAAATATCACTAGCTATATCATTTGGGTATAGGTTTACTACATATTTATTATCTATAAATCAATCTAGTTTAATAGTTTGATAAATTTATTTGCTTTTTCAGGTCAAGAGTATTATTCTTTGTTCCTATGGTATGTAGGGGTTATATTGGAAAAGAGGTACAGCTTATGGTAGCATTGCATCTGTAATATCTGGATTTAGTGTATTAATAGTATTATCACAATTTGGTATTTCAATTTATGGATTACTATAATGTTGTATCCTTCTTTATTAGTAGCATTGATATCATATATTGATGGTTTCTCTATGTACTAAAACCATTAAATCATAAAGAACTTGAAATATTTTTTAAATAAGACTACTGCAATGGAAGAAATTGCCCTAGTTTGAGGAGGAATTATGGAAAAATTAAAAAGAAAAAGGGTTATGGATGGAATGAAGCTGCTGCATATATTTCCTATGCTTTTACCGAAGTTGCAGCCATATATCCCATCACACCTTCAACGACTATGGCAGAATTTGTTGATGTGGTCGTCAAAAAATATGAAAAATTTATTTGGGAGTGTACCTAAAGTTATAGAAATGCAATCAGAAGCAGGTGCTGCTGGTGTAGTTCATGGAAGCTTTACAAATCAGGAGCATTAACGACTACATATACAGCTTCTCAAGGTTTACTTTTTAAAAATACCTAATATGTATAAAAATATCAGGAGAATTACTTCCTGGAGTTATACATGTTGCAGCAAAGTATATCAACTCATGCATTTATCTATATTTGGAGATCATCAAGATATATATGCAACAAGAATGACTGGGTGGGCAATGCTTGCCTCATCTTCTGTACAAGAAGTTATGGATTTAGCTGGTGTTGTACATCTTTCAGCAATTAAAATCAAGAGTGCCATTTTTACATGATGGATTTAGAACATCACATGAAATGCAAAAAGTAGAATTAATGGAATATGAAGATTTAGATAAATTGATTGATTATGAGCAGTGTTAATGAATTTCAGAAAAAGAGCTTTAGATCCAAATAATCCCAGTAACACGTGGATACAGCTCAGAAATGATGATATATTTTTCCAAGCAAGGAATCACAAAATAAATATTATGAAAAACTCTATTAAAAGTAGTTAAAGGAATACATGAAAGAAATATCTAAAATTACGGGTAGAGATTATAGACCTTTTACTTATTATGGGACATCCAGAAGCTAGAAAGTTTAATAATAGCTATGGGATCAGTGTGTGAGACTATAAAGGAAACAGTAGATTTTCTTTAAATAAAAGAGGGAAAAGGTTGGTATGGTTAAAGGTAAGTTTATATAGACCATTTTCTGTTAAAGATTTAGTGGAAGTTATACCTCAAACTGTAAAAATCGCTGTCTTAGATAGAACTAAAGAACCGGGTTCATATGGGAGCCACTTTATTTAGATGTTAAATCTGCTCTTTTTGGAAATCCTAATATTAAAAAGTATAGTTGGAGGTCGTTATGGACTTTCTTCAAAAAGATGTTAATCCATCACAAATAATAGCAGTATTTAAAATTTGGTTTTAAGAGACCCTAAGGATCATTTTTACAGTTGGTATAACAGATGATGTAACATTTACATCATTACCTATATATGAAAAATCCAGATTTATCAGATAGTAGTGATATGTCTTGTCTTTTTCTATGGATTAGGATCTGATGGTACTGTTAGTGCTAATAAAAGTAGCGTTAAAATTATAGGGAATATGACTAGATAAATATGTACAAGCATATTTTTGCCTATGACTCAAAAAGCTGGTGGTATAACTAGATCTCATTTAAGATTTAGTAATTATCCAATAAGATCTACATATTTAGTAAAAATCCAAATTTTGTATCTTGCTCTAATTTTACTTTTTGTTAGAAAAATATGAAGTTTTAGAAGGACTTAAAGAAAATGGTATATTTTTTTATTAAATACTATCTATGATGAAGAAAAACTTTTAGAATTATTACCTAAAAAGTTAAGAGACAATTAGCTCTTTTCTAATGCTAGATTCTATATCATTAATGCAAATAAGTTAGCCTATGAAGAAAAATGATGGATAAAATAAATACAATCATGCAAACTGCTTTTTTAGAATTAGTAATATAGTTGATTTTGAAGAAGCTAAAGAAAGAAATGAAAGATTATGTTCTTAAGAATTATGGGTTAAAGGGTGATGATGTAGTAGAAAGAAACAATAGAGTAATAGATTTAACTGAAATGTATATCAAGAAATATATGTAAATCCTGAATGGAAAATATTAGTAGATGAGGAAGAATATTTAACTCTTGACTATGGTAATAGTTTAGATAAAATTCATTTATGGCAAAAATTTCTGAACCTATAACAGCTTTAAAAAGGTGATGAATTACCTGTATCAATATTTGATGGATTTTGAAGATGGAACATTTGAAAATGGTGAGGCAGAATATGAAAAAGATCCATAGCTAAATTTATACCAGAATGGAGGCCTGAACATTGTATACAAGCAATACGTAATAACTTCCA